>Ga0209958_1000099_pt1 | contig 279041 bp, 249 predicted proteins | sample ThiBio_inoc_plan_FD_183942 | JGI IMG/M metagenome (GOLD analysis project Ga0209958, IMG submission 183942) | Wastewater bioreactor microbial communities from Cape Town, South Africa - Thiocy_inoc_plan (SPAdes) | ecosystem: Engineered > Bioremediation > Thiocyanate > Unclassified | place: South...
GCCGTGCCCATCACGATGGCGGTGACACCAAGCGCCAGCGTCATTCCCAGTCCGCGCAACAGGATCGGGAAAGCGCGTCGCATCACATCGGCGTTGAAGAAGATGTCTACGGCGTCCATGCGCTCGCTCCATGCGGCTGGGCGGGAAGGTCGGTGATCAGCATGTGCCCCGGTGCATGGGTGATGGCGAAGGGCAGCCGGGCGGAGGCGATGGCGCGTTCCATCGTCACGCCGCAGGCCCAGAACACCGCGACTTCGCCGGGCTGAACGTCGGTCAGCCCCAGCCCGTCGATCGGGCGTGACATGTCGACCCCGATCACCGCCGGATCGCCGGTATGGACGGGCGCGCCATGCGCCTGGGGATGGTTGCGTGTGACCTCGGTCGCCAGCGCGACCTGATCCGCCGCGACCGCCCGCATCGTCACCACCAGATTGCCGCCGAACAACCCAGCCGCCCGGTTGGGCAGCGCAGTATCAAAGGCGGAACAGCTTCGCCCCGGAGCATGGCAGCGCAGGGTAACGCCTGCCGCCACCAGATCGGCTTCGAAACTCAGCGAACAGCCGATGGCGAAGGGCACCAGATCGTCGCGCCAATGCGCGGCGATGTCGGGCAGGGTGCCGGTTGGCTGCCCGTCGCGGAACGTCCGGTAAAGCGGCAGGTCGTGGCGCAGGTCGATGTCGCCCAGATCCGGCAGCGCCGGATCGCCCGCACTTCCACGCGCCAGCAAGGGGCAGGCGGCAGGATTGGCGTGCAGAAACGCCTCGAAATCATCGGCGAAGGTGGCAGGGATCAGCGCCAGATTGGCCTGTGTCCAGCCCTGACACAGCGCCGCCGTCTGCCGCACCTCGCCCGCGCGAAATCGTTGCCGCCAGTCCGCCGGGGTCATGCCGCGTGCCAGTCGGTTTCGATCTGCGCTTTGAACAGCAGCACCTCAAGCTCATGCGTCTTGCGGGTGCGCATCCAGCGGTCGTCATCCATCCAGGCCGCGCGCCAGGTCGTCATCGCGACGAGGCAGGCGCCCGCAGGCAACCCCCAATCAGGCCCGGGCGTCACGCGGATCGAGACCCGCGGCACCCGCGCACCCGCCGCGCCAAGGTGAAAGTCGATCAGCCCCAGATCGGGATGCGGTCGGATTTCCACCGCCGCCTCCGACCCGTCGAAGAGCGATACCCCGCGCCAGAGGCCGGGTTCGGCCTCCGGCTGCAAATCCATCGACCCCAGTGCCCAACGGCCCAGCTTTCGCCCATCTGCCAGATGGCCGAAGGTGAAATCAGAAGGCGCCTCCACGCGCACCGAGGCCAGATGTGCGATATCCTGCATCTCAGTCGGCCGAGGTCGGCATCGGCATCGGCGTCACTGTATAGCTGTCCGCCGCCGGGGCGACGCCCATCCATTTCTCATAGATCGCCGCCATGGTGCCATCCGACTTCATGTCGGACAGGATCTGGTTCACCTGTTCCAGCTTGTCCGAACCCTTCGGCATCATCATGGCGAATTTCTCACCCGTGACGATCTCTGCCCCCACGGTCAGGCCCTTCATCTGGGTGAAGGCATAGCGCAGGCCGACCACATCGTTCACCGCCGCGTCGATCCGCCCGTTCAGCAGATCGGTCAGCATGTTCGAAGTGGTGTCATAGCTTTTGTATTCAGCATAACCGATTTCGGCTTCGCGTTCTTTCAGCCAGTTTTCGGGGAAGGAGGTGGCAACCGACCCCACAACCTTGCCCTTCAGCCCCTCGACCGACACGATGTCGGACCCGTCCTTGACGCCGATCCCCAGCGCGCCCTGGAAATAGGGCTGAGTGAAAGACTGGCTTTCCAGCCGTTCATTGGTGATGGTCAGCGAGGAAATCACCATATCCACCCGGCCCGAGGCAGAGGCGACGAACAGCGCCTTGAAATCCATGCCGTCGATATTGGCGGTGGTGCCCATGCGCCGGGCGATTTCGTTCACGATATCGACCTCGAACCCCTCGAACGTGCCCGCCTCGGTCTTGTTTTCCCATGGCGGGTTGGCCGGATAGGCACCAACGCGCAGCGCATCCTGCGCGAAAGCGGCGGTCGACAAGCTCAGGCCAAGCATCAGACCGGCGACGATGCCGGTGCGGCGGGTCATTTTCATGGGAACCTCCCTGTTGGACTTCGGGTCTCTCATCGGCCCGATTCTGCAAGGAATGGTGCCATAAACTGTATACTTTTCAAGAGATATTTCGGATTCAAAATGTCGCTCGGATATAAGAATACCCTTTATATATTGATGAAAATCAGTTTTTATACAGTTAATCGGCTTCCAAAGAGTATGCAAATGTCCAGACAAAGTCATCGTGATCGGATCTATGACGTGCTGATGACGCGTATCCAGCGCGGCGAGGTCGGCTGGGAGGATCGGCTGATCGACACCGTCATTGCGACTGAACTGGGGGTGTCGCGGATGCCTGCGCGCGATGCGCTGATGCGGCTGGCTGCCGAGGGCTATCTGGTGCCGACAACGCGTGGCTTCACGCTGCCGAACCTCAGCCGCGCCGAGGTGCTGGAGGTGTTCGAGCTGCGCCGCATGCTGGACCCCCGTGCTGCCGCCATGGCCGCGCAGGCGATGACGTCCGAGGTGCTGGCCGATCTGACGCATGCGGTCGCGCAGACGCAGGGCTCGCTGGTGTCGGGCGACGTACCGCTGTTCTTCCACGCCTGCGAGGTTTACCGTAACCGCTGGCTCGACATCGTGCCGAACCGGGTGCTGGTCGACACCATCCGCCGTTACCTCGTGCAGGTGCAGACCGTCCGGCTGACCACGATGCGTGACGATGCAACCAACCGCATCATTGTCGAGGGGCAACGTGATCTGCTGGCCGCATTTCAGGCCCGCGACGCGGTTGCGGCTTCGGACCGGATGCTGCGCTTCGTGATCGAGGGCGAACAGGCGTTCCGGGCAATCGCGTCCTGAAGGGCCGGGGAAACGGTCAGGCCGGGGCGGGGCCCGTGCTGGCGCGCAGGATCAGTTCGACCGGCAGCACGGTATCGGCATCGCGGGCCTCGCCCTTCAGGCAGGCCAGCATGCGTTCGGCTGCGGCGCGGCCGATCTCGGTCCGGGGCTGGCGGATCGTGGTCAGTGGTGGCGAGATATGGGCGACCAGTTCGATATCGTCAAAGCCCACCACCGACAGGTCGCCCGGCACGCGCAGCCCGTGGCGCTGCACCTCGCCGATGAAACCGCAGGCCATGGCGTCGGAGGCGAAGAATACTGCGGTCGGGCGGGTGGCGGCGGGTTGATCCAGCCAGATGCGCGCTGCCGCGCGCCCGGAATCCAGCGAGAAATCGCCAGGATAAAGATAGTCCTCGGGGAAGGGCAGGCCGCGCGCCGCCAGAGCCTCGACCGTGCCGGACAGCCGCGCCTCGGTCAGCACGTTGCCGCGTGGCCCGGCGACATGGCCGATGCGGCAATGGCCCAGATCGGCCAGATGATCTACGGCCAGTCCCGCCGCAGCGCGATTGTCGATCTTCACGCGCGGCGCGGGCAGGCCGGGCACCCATTCGCAGGCCTCGACCACCGGCACGCGCCCTTGCAGCGCGGCGGCGGGCAGCGTGCCGTCAAGAATGATCAGCCCGTCGGCCCGGCTGGGTTCGGCGTAATCCAGCAGGGTTTGCGCGTCAGCGGTGCGGGTATCGGCAATCAGCAGGTTGTAACCGGCCGGGCCAAGGACCGAGGCGATGCCGGACAGGATCTGCGAAAAGAACGGGTTGGCGAGGTTCGGCACCAGCGCCACGATGCCGCCCGTTCGCCGGTGGCGCAGATTGCGCGCGGCGAGGTTCAGCCGGTATCCCGTCGCCTCCACCGCCTGTTGCACGGCGGCGCGGGTGTCCTCGCTGACCCGCTCGGGGGTCGACAACGCCCGGCTGACCGTGGCGGTGGAAACCCCGGCAAGGCGGGCAACGTCGCTGATCTTGGGGCGGTCGTGCTTCATGGCCTTTCATACGCCGGGGCTGCGGCGGGCTCAATCCGTTCAGATGTGCAAGAATCATATTGCAAACGATTACATCGCATGTCTATCGTTGATGTAACCGATTACATAATCGGTCCCGTCACCAGTTTTGGGAGGAGCTGATGCGGACGATCAAAGGCCCCGGCCTGTTCCTTGCGCAATTCGCGGGGGACGCGGCGCCGTTCAACAGTTTCGCCGAGATTACCCGCTGGGCTGCCGATTGTGGTTACAGGGGGGTGCAGATCCCGACATGGGACGCCCGGCTGTTTGATCTGGACCGCGCCGCCGCCTCGCAGGACTATTGCGACGAGGTGAAGGGCATCGCCGCCGAGGCGGGTCTCTCGATCACCGAGCTTTCCACCCATCTGCAAGGCCAGTTGGTTGCGGTGCATCCGGCCTATGATGTGGCCTTCGACGGCTTCGCAGTGCCCGCCGTGCGCGGCAATCCGGCGGCGCGGGCGGAATGGGCGCAGGATCAGGTGAAGAAGGCGCTGACCGCCTCGCGCCGTCTGGGGCTTGGGGCGATGGCCACCTTCTCGGGTGCGCTGGCCTGGCCCTATATCTACCCCTGGCCGCAGCGCCCCGCCGGGCTGATCGAGGAAGCCTTTGACGAGCTTGCCCGCCGCTGGCGCCCGCTGCTGGATCATGCCGAGGACTGCGGTGTGGATCTCTGCTATGAAATCCACCCCGGCGAGGATCTGCACGACGGCATCAGCTACGAGATGTTCCTTGAGCGCACCGGCAATCACGCGCGGGCCTGCATGCTGTATGACCCGTCGCATTATGTGCTCCAGCATCTCGACTATCTGGAGCACATCGACATCTATCACGAGCGCATCCGCATGTTCCACGTCAAGGATGCCGAGCTGAACCCGACCGGGCGGCAGGGGGTCTATGGCGGCTATCAATCCTGGGTCAATCGCGCCGGGCGCTTCCGCAGCCCGGGTGACGGGCAGGTGGATTTCGGCGGGATCTTCTCGAAGCTTACGCAATACGGGTTCGATGGCTGGGCGGTGGTCGAATGGGAATGCTGCCTGAAACACCCCGAGGATGGCGCGCGGGAGGGGGCCGAATTTGTGCAGGCCCATATCATCCGCGTCACCGAAAAGGCGTTTGACGATTTCGCGGATGCGGGCACCGACCGCGCTGCCAATCGCCGCATGCTTGGGCTGGAGGGCTGACACGATGGAACCGATCCGGCTGGGCATGGTGGGCGGCGGGCAGGGGGCTTTCATCGGCGGGGTGCACCGCATAGCTGCGCGGCTCGATGGCCAGTATGCGCTGGTGGCGGGGGCGCTGTCTTCCGATCCCGTGCGGGCGGCGGCTTCGGCGGCGGAACTTGGGCTGGCGCGCAGCTATGACGATTACCGCCAGATGGCGGCGCGCGAGGCGCGACGCAAGGACGGCATTCAGGCGGTGGCCATTGTCACGCCGAACCATATGCACGCGGGGCCGGCCATCGAGTTCCTCAAGCGCGGCATCCATGTGATCTGTGACAAGCCGCTGACCGCGACCATGGCCGAGGCGAAGCGGCTCGCCAAGGTAGCCGAAGCCTCGAAGGGGCTCTTCATCCTGACCCATAACTACACCGGCTATCCGCTGATCCGGCAGGCCCGTGCCATGATCGCGGCGGGCGATCTGGGCGCGTTGCGGCTGGTTCAGGTGGAATATGCGCAGGACTGGCTGACCGAGGCGGTGGCCAGCAAACAGGCTGACTGGCGCACCGATCCGCTAAGGTCCGGCCTTGGCGGTGCGCTGGGGGACATCGGCACGCATGCCTGGAATCTCGCAGCTTTCGTGACGGGGATGGAGCCGGAGGCGCTGGCCGCCGATCTGTCCAGCTTCGTGCCGGGGCGGGCGCTGGATGACAATGCCCATGTGATGCTGCGCTATCCCGGCGGGGCGAAGGGGATGCTTTGGGCCAGTCAGGTGGCGCCGGGGAACGAGAACGGGCTGCGGTTGCGGGTTTATGGCGCCAAAGGCGGGCTGGAATGGGAGCAGGAGAACCCCAACCGCCTGTGGTTCACGCCCTTCGGCGAACCCAAACGCCTGCTGACCCGCAACGGTGCCGGGGCGCTGCCCGAGGCGCAGCGGGTCTCCCGCGTGCCGCCCGGTCACCCCGAAGGCTATCTGGAGGGTTTCGCCAATATCTATACCGAGGCTGCGCGGGCGATCCGGGCGCATGAGGCGGGCGAAGCGCGCCCCGAGGGCGTGCTGTTCCCCGGCCTCTCGGACGGGATTTCCGGCATGCGTTTCGTCGCGGCCTGCGTGCAATCGGCGAAACGCAACGCGGCCTGGGTCGCGCCATGACCCCGGTGCTGGCGCTTCAGGACGTGCACAAAAGCTTCGGCCCGATCGAGGTGCTGCATGGCATCGACTTCGCGCTGCGTTCCGGCGAGGTTCATGCGCTGATAGGTGAAAACGGCGCCGGCAAATCGACCATCATGAAGATCCTCGGTGGCTTCCTGACGCCGACCTCCGGTCAGGTGCTGCTGGACGGCCAGCCCGCGCCCTATCGCAGCGGAGCGGAGGCCGAGGCGGCGGGCGTCGTCGTCATCCATCAGGAATTCAACCTCGCCCCCGATCTGACGGTGGCACAGAATGTGTTCCTGGGACGCGAGCCGGGGCGGTTCCTGCTGGACCATCGCGCGATGCGGCGCGAGACGCAGGCGCTGCTGGATCAACTGGATTGCCGGGTCAGCCCGGATGCCCGCATCCGCGATCTGGCGGTGTCGGATCGCCAGATGGTCGAGATCGCCAAGGCGCTGGGGCGCAAGGCGCGCGTCCTGATCATGGACGAGCCTTCCGCTGTGCTGACCCACCGCGAGGTGGAGGTGCTGTTTCGTCAGATCGACCGCCTGCGCGCCAGTGGCGTCGCGCTGCTTTACACCTCGCACCGGCTGGACGAGGTGCGCCATCTGGCCGACCGCATCACCGTTCTGCGCGATGGCGCCGTGGTGCGGCAGGCGCTTCGTGGCGAACTGACCGAAGATGGCATGGCCACTGCCATGGTGGGCCGCGACTTGAAAGATATCTTCCCGCCCCGGCGCGACAGCTTTGGCCCCGTGGTGCTGGAGGTGCAGGGTTTCAGCGTCCCGCCGGTGGTGCAGGATGTCAGCTTCACCCTGCGGCGGGGCGAGGTGCTGGGGATTTCCGGCCTTGTGGGATCGGGGCGTACTGAACTGGCCGAAGGGCTGGTGGGCCTGCGCACGCACCGTGGCAGCCTGCGCCGCGAGGGCCAAGCGATCACGCTGCATTCCACTGCCGATGCGGCTGCCCATGGCCTTGCCTATCTGACCGAGGATCGCAAGGAACTGGGCTTGCTGCTCGACAAATCCCTGCGCGAAAACCTGACACTTTCCACGCTGGGCCGCTTTGGCCGCCTTATGATCTCGCGCCCGGCCGAGGAAACCGCGCTGACCCGTGCCATCGAGGATTTCGACATACGCGCCCCGCGCCGCGACATGGCGGTGGGCAACCTGTCGGGCGGCAACCAGCAGAAGCTGTTGCTGGCCAAGACCATGCTGCCCGATCCGCAGATCGTCATCATCGACGAGCCCACGCGCGGTATCGACATCGGCACCAAGAGCCAGATCTATCATTTCATCGACCGCCTCGCCCGCGACGGGCTGAGCGTCATCGTCATCTCCTCTGACATGCCGGAAATCCTCGGCCTCTCGGACCGCGTTCTGGTGATGCGGCAGGGCCGGGTGGCGGGCGAGTTGCAGGGCGATGCGATCACCGAAACCGCCGTGGTGCGGCTGGTCATGGGCACAACCGAAGAGGCCACAGCCGATGCGTAACCTTTCGCTTTCCACCCTCGGGCCACTGGCGGCGCTGATCCTTCTGGTGGTGCTGGGGGCATTTCTGAACGCCAACTTCCTGTCGGCGGGCAATATTACCAATGTGCTGGCGCGGTCCGCCTTCATCGGGATGATCGCCGTGGGGATGACTTTCGTCATCACCTCGGGCGGGCTGGACCTGTCGGTCGGGTCGATGGCGGCTTTCATCGCGGGCATGATGATCCTTGCGATGAACGCCATGCTGCCCACGCTGGGGATTGGCGTGCCGCTCGTGCTGGCGGGTATGGCTGTTGCGCTTGGCGTCGGCCTGCTGGCGGGGCTGGCGAATGGCTTGCTGATCACCCGTGCGGGGATCGAGCCTTTCATCGTCACGCTGGGCACCATGGGTATCTTCCGCAGCCTTGTGACCTGGATTGCCGATGGTGGCACGCTCAGCCTCGATTTCGAGGCACGGCAATTCTATCGCCCGGTCTATTACGGCGGTATTTTCGGCATCACATGGCCCATTCTGGTCTTCGCCGTGGTGGCCGTGCTGGGCGAACTTGCCATGCGCCATACCCGCTTTGGCCGCTATTGCGAGGCGATCGGATCGAACGACCGCGTGGCGCGCTATTCGGCGGTGAAGGTCGAACGGGTGCAGTTGATGACCTATGTCGCGCTTGGCGTGCTGGTCGGCCTCGCGACCATCCTTTACGTCCCGCGCCTTGGCTCTGCCTCCGGCTCCACCGGGCTTCTGTGGGAACTTGAGGCCATCGCCGCCGTCATCATCGGTGGCACCGCGCTGAAGGGCGGCTATGGCCGGGTCTGGGGCACGGTGGTGGGCGTGCTGATCCTCAGCCTCATCGACAATATCCTGAACCTTGCCGACCTCGTGTCGCCCTATCTGAACGGGGCCATCCAGGGGGTTATCATCGTGCTCGCCGTTGTGCTGCAACGCGGGAAATCTTCCGCCGAAGGGCGGTAACCATCCGCCGCCGGGGAGGGCGGCGCTCAGGGAGGAAAGACCATGAAACGCAGACAGTTCTTCGGTGCCACCGCAGCGCTTGCCATGTCCGCCAGCCTTGCCACCATGGCAGTGGCCGAGGACAAGACCTATACCATCGGCGTCTCTATCCCCTCGGCCACGCATGGCTTCATGGGCGGGCTGAACTGGCACGCGCAGGATACGATCAAGCGGCTGGAGACCACTTATCCCAACGTCAAATTCGTGCTGGCCACGGCGGGCGAGCCGGGCAAGCAGGTCGATGACATCGAGGATATGCTGGCCACCCGCAACATCGACGGGCTGGTGGTGCTGCCCTTCGAATCCGAGCCGCTGACCGGGCCGGTCAAGGCAGTGAAGGATGCGGGCAAATGGGTGACAGTCGTGGATCGCGGCCTGTCGCAGCCGGGGATCGAGGATCTGTATGTCGCCGGTGACAATACCGCCTTCGGCCGGGTAGCTGGGGAATATTTCCGCGAAAATCTGCCCTCCGGCGCCAAGGTGGTGATCCTGCGCGGCATCCCCACGACACTGGACAACGAGCGGGTGGACGCCTTCGAGAAGGCCATTGACGGCTCGGGCATCGAGGTGCTGGACAAGCAGCACGGCAACTGGAACCGCGACGACGCCTTCACTGTCATGCAGGATTACCTGTCGAAGTATCCCAAGATCGACGCGGTCTGGGCGGCAGATGACGATATGGCGCTGGGTGTGATGGAGGCCATCGCCGCGGCCGGGCGCACGGATGAGATGTGGATTGTCGGCGGCGCCGGGATGAAGGAAATCATCAAGCGCGTCATGGACGGCGACAAGCAGGTTCCTGTGGATGTGACCTATCCGCCTGCACAGATCTCTTCGGCCATCGAGATGACGACACTGCATTTCGTATCGGCGGCGCCGGTCTCGGGGCGGTTCATCATCGGATCGACCCTGGTGACGCCCGAGAATGCGGCGCAGTTCTACTTCCCCGACAGCCCGTTCTGACGGGAAGGGCGGGGGCTTTCCTGCCCCCGCCCGCCGCTGCCCTGCGTGACGCAACGTGACCCGGCCCTTCGCTTCGGCCCATGCTATGATTGCGGCGAAGCAGGAGGCAGCCGATGCGACTGAATGTGAATGGGACCATGCACGAGGTGGATGTCGAACCCGACATGCCGCTGTTGTGGGTGTTGCGCGATGAACTGGGCCTGACCGGCACGAAATACGGCTGCGGCATCGCGCAATGCGGGGCCTGCACCGTCTGGCTGGGCGGCGAGGCGATGCGGTCCTGCCAGATCCCGGCTTCCGATGCCGAGGGCGCCGAGATCACCACCATCGAAGGGCTGGGCACGCCCGCCGCGCTGCATGCGGTGCAGGCGGCATGGGTGGAAGGGCAGGTGGCACAATGCGGCTACTGCCAGTCGGGCCAGATCATGCAGGCGGCTTCGCTGCTGACGCAGATCCCGAACCCGAGCGACGCCGAAATTGATGAAGCGATGGCGGGTAACCTCTGCCGCTGCGGCACCTACCCGCGCATCCGTGCGGCGGTGCATCGCGCGGCGCAACTGATGCGGGAGGGTTGAATCATGTCCCGGATCGGCAAGATCGCGCGCCGCAGTTTTCTCATCGGCTCCGCTGCTATCGCGGGGGGCGTTGCTTTCGGCCTTTACGCTGTGCGCAAGACCCCTGAAAACCCGCTGCTGGCCGGGCTGGCGCCGGGGGAGTTAAGCTTCAACCCCTGGGTCAAGATTACCGCTGACCGCATCACCCTGATCACCCCGCATGCCGATCTGGGGCAGGGAGCCATGTCGATGCAGGCGCTGCTGATCGCCGAGGAGCTGGACGTCGACCCCGCGCAGGTCGCCACCGAATTCGGTCCGCCCGCTGCGGCCTATTGGAACACCGCGCTGGGTGCTGAAAGCGCGCCCTTCCTGCCGGGCGATACCGGCCTCGCGGCCCGTGCCACGCGCGGGGCGATGAACGCGGCGTTCAAACTGGTCGGGATGCAGGGAACGGGAGGCTCCAGCGCGGTGCCGGACAGTTTCGTGAAGCTGCGACAAGCCGGGGCCATGGCACGCGAGACGCTGAAGCGGGTGGCGGCACAGCGCCACGGTGTCGATGTGGCCCTGCTGCGCAGCGAGAACGGCGCCGTGATCCTGCCTGATGGCACGGCGGTGCCCTATACCGCGCTGGCGGCTGATGCCGCGCAGTCCGATCCGGTGCAGGAAGTGCCATTGCGCCCCGACAGCGACTGGCGGCTGATCGGCAAGCCGATGCGGCGGCTGGATATCCTGCCAAAATCCACCGGCACGCAGGTCTATGGTATCGACCTGAAGGTCGAGGGCATGGTCCATGCGGCGGTGCGGCTGAACCCCCGGCGTGGTGTGCTGCTCAGCCATGACGCGACGGCGGCGAAAGCGATGCGCGGCGTTGCGCAGGTGCTGCCGATCCGCGATGGCGTGGCGGTCATCGCCGACAACACATGGCGCGCCATGCAGGCGGCGCAGACGGTGGTCTGTGACTGGGGCCGCGCGCCTTACCCCGCCGAAATGGCCGATCACTGGGCGGCAGTGGAGGCAGGCTTTGATCCCGCGCATCTGGACAAGGAATGGCGGGCCGACGGCGATATGGACGCGGGCCTCACCGCCGCTGAGGTCGTCAGCGCCGAATATCGCGCGCCCTATCTGGCGCATCAGCCGCTGGAACCGCTGAACGCGATTGTCCGCTATTCGGAGGCGGAAACCGAGGTCTGGACGGCGCATCAGCTTCCCCGGATGTTGCAGGATCTGGTGGCGGGTGTCACCGGGCAGGGCTCTGGCCAGATCACGCTGCACAACCAGTTCGCGGGCGGCAGTTTTGGGCACCGGCTGGAGTTTGACCATGTGCTGCGCGCGGCCGAGATTGCGCGGCAGATGCCGGGCACCCCGGTCAAGCTGACCTATTCCCGCGAAGAGGATTTCGCGCAGGATTTCACCCGCCCGCCGGGCATGGCGCGCGGGCGTGGCACGGTGGCAAACGGGCAGGTGCAGGCGGTGGAGATCGTGACCTCCGGCCCCTCTCCCAGCCGCTCGCAACTCGGGCGCGCGGGCTATTCGGTGCCGGGGCCGGACAACCAGCTTCCCGCCGGGATCTGGAACGCGCCTTACGCGCCCGCCGCCTTTCGGGTGCGGGCGCATGCGGTGGAAGGGCTGGCGCCGGTCTCCAGCTGGCGTTCGGTTGGCGCCTCGCTCGGCGGGTTTTTCCTTGAAAGCTTTCTGGACGAGCTGATCCACGCCGCCGGGGCCGATCCGATGGCCGAACGGCTGCGGCTTTGCAATGACCCGGTGGCGCGGGGCGTGCTGGAGGCGGTGGCGGAACTGTCTGGCTGGCAAGGCCCCAGCCCGGCACCGGGGCATGGCAGGGGCGTCGCGCTTGTCCAGAGCTTCGGGGTCAATGTGGCCGAAGTCGTGGATGTGCGCATGACCGACGCCGGGCTGCGTATCGACCGGGTGTTCTGCGTGGCCGATGTGGGCCGCGTCGTCGATCCGGTGAATATCGAGAACCAGATTCAGGGCGCGGTGATCTGGGGTCTGGGTCATGCGATGAACTGCGAAATCACCTATGCCGATGGCATGTCCGAGCAGACGAATTACGACAGCCACAGCGGGATGCGGCTGGACCAATGCCCCGAGATTGTGGTGCGGGTGCTGGAAAACGCGCCAGAGGTGCGCGGCATCGGCGAGCCGCCGGTGCCCCCCGCTGCGCCCGCGCTGGCCAATGCGATTTTCGCTGCAACCGGGCAAAGGCTGCGCGAAATGCCCTTCGGCAAGTTTGTCGATTTCGCCTAGGCGCCGTCCAGTTGCGCGACCAGGCATGTGGTGGCGGCGTCCAGTGCGGCTACGGTACTTGACAGGTCGAGCGGCTGGGCGCTGACCACGCCCAGACAGGCTTCGATCCCGGCACGGCTCAGGAACCCCGCGCGCAGCGGCACGGCGATACCATGCGCGCCCGGCTGCAACTCGCCGCTGGTCGCCGACCATCCGTCCTGCCGCGCCTGCACCACCTGCGCGCTGTCACCGGGCTGCTGTGACCGGGCTGACAGGATCGCGATGCCCGCCGCGCCGCGCCCGATGGGATGGCGGGCGCCGACGCGATAGGTAATCTCCAGCAGCCCGCTCTTGCCCGGACTGGTCAGCAGCGCCAGACAGTCCTCGCCCGCCGCGACCGAAAGGAAGGCCGTCTGCCCGGTATCACGGGCCAGCGCATCCACCGCTTCTTGCCCGTGCAGCCGCAGGCGGGCATGGACTCCCTGCATCAGCGGCAAGAGCCCCGGCCCGAGGATCGCGGTGCCATCCGCCAGCCGGGTGACGAAGGCATGCGCCTCCAGCGTGGCGACCAGCCGGTAACAGATACGCCGGTCCACCCCCAGCGCCAGCGCCAGCGCCGCCATGCCAATCGGCCCGCGCGCGGCAATGACGCTCAACGCCTGCAAGCCGCGGTCGAGGGTCTGCACCCGTTCGGGAGTCGTTGCAGTTGACACGAGCGCCGCCCTTTCTGTAGCGTCAAATATAGCACATTTATGTGCTATTATCGCTCATATTTCAATCCGCAGGGGAGGATCGCCAATGACCACCGGATGCCCGGCCCATGCTGATGGCGCAGCCTGCCCCGTGTCGGACCGCGCGCGCGCCTTCGACCCGTTCACCGGCGCCTATCAGATCGACCCCGCCGCCGCGCTGGCCTGGTCACGGGCGGAGGAGCCCGTGTTCTACAGCTCCGAGACCGGCTATTGGGTGGTCAGCCGCTATGCCGATGTGAAGGCGGTGTTCCGCGATCCATTGCTGTTTTCTCCGTGCAATGTGCTGGAAAAGATCACCCCCTTCCCCGACGAAGCGAGGGCTGTGCTGGCCTCCTATGGCTATGCGATGAACCGCACATTGGTGAACGAGGACGAACCCGCCCATACCGAACGCCGCCGCCTGCTGATGGCGCATTTCCTGCCCGCCAATCTTAAGGCGCACCGCGACCGTGTGCGGGCGCTGACGCGCGAGAAGGTGGATGCTTTCATCGCCGAAGGCCGTGCCGATCTGGTGGAGGAGATGCTTTGGGAAATCCCGCTGACGGTGGCGCTGCATTTCCTTGGTGTACCGGAAAGCGACATGGCCCGCCTGCGTGAGTTTTCCATGGCGCATACCGTCAACACCTGGGGTCGGCCCTCGCGCGAGGATCAGATTGCGCTGGCGCATGAGGTGGGCCGGTTCTGGCGGTTCGCGGGCGAGGTGCTGAACCGGATGCGGGCGGAACCCCACGGCCAGGGCTGGATGCATGAGGCGATCCGGCAGAACGCCCTGCACCCTGACATCGTGACCGACAGCTATCTTCATTCGATGATGATGGCGATTATCGTCGCGGCGCATGAAACCACCGCCCATGCAGCGGCCAATGCGATCAAGCTCTTGCTGACCGATGGCACGGGCTGGCGCGCGATTTGCGAGGATGCGGCGCTGATCCCCAATGCGGTGGAGGAATGTCTGCGCTATGCTGGGTCTGTGGTGGCCTGGCGGCGGCAACTGACTGCGCCCGCCACGGTGGGTGGCACCGATTTGCCTGCGGGGGCGAAGCTGCTGATCGTCATGGCCAGTGCCAACCATGATGAACGCCAGTTCCAGAATGCCGACAGTTTCGACATCTACCGAGATAATGCCACCGATCATCTGACCTTCGGTTATGGCGCGCATCAGTGCATGGGCAAAAACCTTGCCCGGCTGGAACTGCGGATCATTCTGGAGGAGCTTTCGCGCCGCCTGCCGCATCTGCGGCTGGCTGAACAGGATTTCACCTATCTGCCCAATACCTCGTTCCGGGGGCCGGATCACCTCTGGGTGGAATGGGATGTTGCCGCCAATCCGGCAGAGGGGGCCGAGCGGGCGCGGTTCGAGATCGGCGCCCCGCGCCGCAAGGACATCGCCCGCAGCGTGGTGGTGACGGCAGTGATGCCGGAGGCTGAAGGAGTCATCACCCTGCATCTGGCCGATCCGCAGGGGCGGCCGTTGCCGCGCTGGACCCCCGGTGCGCATGTGGATCTGGAGCTTGATGGCTTTGATCGCAGCTATTCGCTCTGCGGCGACCCGGATGCGCCGGGCTATACCGTCTCGATCCTGCGTGAAGAGGCTGGGCGCGGCGGCTCGCGTCGTTTCCACGCGGTGACACCCGGCACGGTGCTGCGGCTGCGCGGGCCGCGTAATCACTTCCCGCTGGACGAGGCGGCGCCCGCGCATCTGCTGATTGCGGGCGGTATCGGCATCACGCCGATCCTGGCCATGGCTGACCGGCTGAAACGGATCGGGGCGCGCTATCATCTGCATTACCTTGGCGCGGCCGAGGCGCGGATGGCGCATCTGGCGCGGCTGAGCCGCGATCACGCGGGGCAGGTGACGGCGCATCCGCGCGACCGCGTACCACGCGCCGATCTGGCGGCACTGGTCGCCGCTGCTGCGCCGGGCACCCGCATTTCCGCCTGCGGCCCGGCGCGGATGCTTGAGGCCCTGCAAAGCCTGACGGCCACGCGCCCCGATCTGGTGCTGGCCATCGAGCATTTCAGCGCGGGCGACGATACCGACCTTGCCGACAACCGTCCCTTCGAGGTCGAACTGGCCGACAGCGGCTTCACCCTGCCCGTGCCCGCCGACCGTACCCTGTTGCAGGTTCTGCGCGCGGCTGGCATCGACATCGCCTCGGATTGCGAGGAAGGGTTGTGCGGCAGCTGCGAAGTCGCGGTGCTGGATGGCACGGTCGATCATCGCGACAAGGTGCTGAGCATTGCGGAAAGGGCTGCGGGCACCCGGATGATGTGCTGCCGTTCGCGCGGCGATGGGCGGCTGAAACTGGCGCTTTAACGCCCTTTCAGCTTGTCCATCACTGCGTCGCAGGCGGCCTCCCATCCCGCACTGACGCCATGCGCTTTCAGTATCTGAAAGCCGCGTTCGGTGATGCCGCCGGGGGTGACAAGTTCGTGCAGCATCTGCGCCATCGGCTTGGGCTTGCTGTCGATCAGCGCCCCGGCCGCCGCGAAGGTCAGTGCGTTCAGCCGCCGCGCCACCAGTGGGTCAAGGCCCTGCGCGGCTGCCCATTCGGCGCTGCGCGCGATGAGATCCTGCGCCCAGCCATAGATCGCGGCGGAAACCGTGGCGATTTCAAACTCCGCCTCGCTGGTCAAGGGGATGACGGGCCCAAGTGCCTCCAGTAACCGTCGAGCTTCGGGCAGATCAGGGAAGCAGGCGGTCGGGCTGGCACCGACCTCGGCCGCCGTCAGGGGCATGATGCGCATGCGCCGGGCAGGGCCTGTATCCAGCGTTGCCAGTGGCACACCGGCGCAGGCCGAAACCAGCAGATGATCTGCGCGCCACGGCAGCCCCGCCACCGCGCCGGGTGCCGCCGCTGGCCGCACCACGAGCAGGACCAGATCGCAGCGCGCCACCAGATCGGCATTGTCGCGTGCGAGCGGATGCCCGTATCGCACCGCCATCTCTGCCGCCCGGCCACGCGGCGACAGCAGCACCTCGCCGGGCGCGAACCCTGCCCGGTGCAGCCCCGCCAGCAGCGCCGCCGCCAGATGCCCGATTCCGATGATCCCCAGCATCTTGCCCCCTTTTCCTTGCCGTATCCTCGTCCGCAGAAACGACCCAGGCAAGGGCTGGCGCGTAGGCTGCGCCGCGCTATCCTGCCGCTGACCCCTGCGAGAGCGATCATGCCCGAATCCCCGCCGCTCATTGACCCGCGCCTTCCTCCCGGTGCTGAACTTCTGTCGCGTGGCCGCGCGCTTGCACGCGACTGGCGCGTCGGCCCTTGCCCGTTCTTCGCCGAGAAGGCTGTGACGTCCGAGGCGGAATGGAAGCGCCGCATCGGTAACAGCCGCATCATGCAGCACGCCCATATCGGTTTTCGCAATGTCGACCGCACGCTGGGCGCCATTGCCGAGGTGCATGACCGCTGTGCCGCCCAGAGCGTGACGGTGGATCGCTTCGGCATCACGCTCGACTGGTCGATGGGCTATCCGCAGGCGCTGCGGGAAAAGGCTGCGCGTGGCACCGGCATCGTGCTGACGGGGCCGGAAGATTTCGCCCGCATCACCCATGCCGCCCCCGCCGCCGCGCATTTCGGCGATTTCATGATCGGCCTGCCGGGCTGTGTGGAAAACACCTGCGCCGCGCTGGCGGCAGGCGCCACCTCGGTCGGCAATCTGGGGCAGTATTTCACCTTCCGCCTGCCCTATTGGAACGATGACGTGGCGACGACCGAGGCGACCGTTACCGCCCTTGGCCTGATTGCCGCACAAGAAACGCAGGTGCTGGTGCATTCAAACCTCGATGACGGCTTCGCGGGGCTGTTTCTGGACATGGCCTCGGCGCTTGGCATGGTGCTGGTGGAAAAGCACATCGTCGAAGGGCTGATCGGCGCACGGCTGGCGCATTGCTATGGCCACCATTTCAGCGACCCGCTGTCGCGCATGGCCTTCCATGCCGCGCTGGCGCGGGTGACAGACACGCCGGGCACCATGATCTTTGGCAATACCGTCGCCTATCAGGCTGGGTCTGCGGGGAATTATGCAAGCCTTGCGAGCTATCTTCTGGCTGACATGATGGCGCTGGGTCGCTGGGCCACGGGGCATGCGGTGAACCCTGTGCCGGTGACAGAGAACCAGCGCATTCCCGATGTCGATGAAATTGTCGAGGCTCAGGCTTTTGCCCGTCGCCTGGCCGATCACGCGCCGCATCACGCCGCGCTGACCGACTGGCACCGGGTCGAGGCGCTGGCCGACCGGCTGGTCGCCGGGGGACGCGCCTTCGCGCAGGCGGTGCTGGCCGGGCTGGCCGACCGGGGTGTGCCGGAGGACGACCCCGCGGCCCTGTTGCTGGCGATCCGCCGTATGGGGCCGAAACGATTGGAGGCGCTGTTTGGGCAAGGCCCGCTGGCCGCGCGCGGTCGGGCGCCACTGGTCGCCGCCGAATGGGCGCGCGAACTGGATGAAAAGGCCGAACGCTGGGTCGCCGGGCAAACCGCGCTGCCGCGCCGTCTGCGGGTCTGTGTCGGCACCAGCGATGTGCACGAACATGGCAAGTATCTGGTCGAACAGGCGCTGGAAGGTATGGGCGTCGAGGTTCTGGACGGTGGCGTCAGCACAGATCCCGAAGCGCTGGTCGCGCAGGCCCTGGCTGAAGGGGCCGAGGCGCTGGCGATCAGCACCTATAACGGCGTGGCGCTTGGCTATGCGCAGGCGGTTATGGCGGCGCTGAACCAGAGCGGGGCGACGCTTCCGGTTCTGATCGGCGGCAAGCTGAACCAGATCCCCGATGCGTCAAACACCGGCCTCCCGGTTGATGTGACGGCGGAGATTGCGGCCCTTGGCGCCACGCCCTGCGCGGCGCTGGATGACATGCTGCCCGCGCTGCGAAAGCTGCTATAGCGCGGCGGCCTGCCCGGCCCGCAGCGCAGCGGCCAGCAGCAGACCCAGCCAGCGCTGCTCTGCCCCGTCCGCGCGCGAGTTCAGAAGGATCGGCACGCGCCCGCCCAGCACAAGGCTGGCGGTGCGGGCATGGCCATGCAGTTTCCACGCCTTGACCGTGGCATTGCCCGCCTCGATGGACGGAAACAGGACCAGATCGGCGCGACCGGCCACCGCCGAGGCCAGCCCCTTCTTTGTGGCAGCGGCTGCCGACAGCGCCACGTCATAGCCGAATGGCCCGTCAACCAGTGCACCGGAGATCTGCCCGGCGGCGGCCTCGGTAGCCAGAGCGCTGGCATCTGCCGTCGCAGGCTGGCTGGCGCTGACCTTTTCAGAGGCCGCAATGGCGGCAACCCGCAGGGGCGTGACGCCAAGACCCCGGAACAGCGGCACCGCATTCAGGATCATGGCGCGCTTCTGGTCCAGTGTCGGCAAGGGCACGATGCCATTGTCAGTGGCGCCGATCAGCCGGTCGAGGCCGGGCATTTCGGCCAGCGTCAGGTTTGACAGCGTGGCCGAGGCGCGCAGGCCGGTTTCCCGCGCCACCACGGCGCGCAGATAGGCGGCGCTGTCGATCCGGCCTTTCACCAGCACATCGGCGCGCCCTGCCCGCACTTCGGCCACCGCAACAGCGGCGGGGTCGTGGGTATCGGCGATTTCCACCCTCAGACCAGGGGGCAACATTGGGCGCAACAGGGCCGCGTCATCGGCAAGAAAGGCACCGTCGATCAACCCGCGCGCCTGCGCCTCGGCCAGCGCCTCCAGAACCGCAGGATCGGCGGCCCCGGCGACAGCGGGGCGCAGGGGGCGGCTGCCTTTCAGTGCGCGTTCCAGTTCGGTGAAGCTGCGGATCACCATGGCATCGGCTCCACCTCGGGGCTTGGCGGCCAGACCCGCGCAATCTCCTGCCCGGCCAGAACACGGGCCGCCCCCTCGGCCAGTGCCGCGCTTTCGTGACTGCCGGGATAGCAGACCACAGGTGCCAGTGCCGAACAGCGGGCGGTGATCGCCGCGCGCAGCCGGGCCGATTGCGCCATGCCGCCGGTCAGCAGCACCGCATCGGGCCGGAAGTCCAGCACCGCCGCCATGGCGCCGATGGCCTTCACGATCTGATAGACCATGGCCTGCCAGACCAGATCGGCCTGCGCGTCGCCCGCGTCGATCATCGCCTCGACCCGACGCATGTCCTTGGTGCCCAGATAGGCGAAAACCCCGCCCTGCCCGTAAAGCCGCCGTTTCAGCGTGGCCTTGTCGTAAGTGCCGGAACAGCACAGATCGATCAGTGCCATCGGTGGCAGCCCGCCCGCGCGTTCCGGGGAAAAGGGCGAATTTTCCATCCGGTTGGTGCTGTCGACGATCCGCCCGCCTTTCAGCGCGGCAATCGAAATGCCGGCGCCCAAATGCGCCACCACGGCATCCAGTGTGGCGAAGGGCTTGCCCAGTTCCCCCGCCAGCCTGCGCCCGCAGGCCCGGATATTCAGCGCATGAACGAAGGAAAAGCGTGGGATGTCCGGGCAGCCGGATATACGGGCGACAGGTGGCAGTTCATCCACTGACACCGGATCGACGATGAAGGCCGGGCAGCCTGCCGCCGCCGCGATGCGCTGTGCCAGCGGCGCCCCGAGGTTCGAGGCATGGGGATGCAGCGGCCGGTGCAGCGCAAAATCCACCAGCGCGTCGTCGACGGCGATCACCCCCGGCGGCACCGGCGTCAGCATCCCGCCACGCCCTGCCACGGCCACCAGCCGAACCGAAGGGCGGCCGCGCAGGAAAGCCGTAATTGCCTCGGCCCGGAACGGCAGTTGTGCGGCGATGTCGGGGAAAGCGGCCATGACCGTCTCGTCATGGTCCAGCGTCACTTCAGCCAGCGCCCGCACGCCGGCGCCATCCGAGGTGAACAGGCCCAGCCGCGTCGTCGTGGTGCCGGGATTGATGGTCAGGATCGCATCCATGGCCTAACCTGCAAAGCTATAAGAGGTTTTAACCGTGGTATAGAACTCCGCCGCGTGCCGCCCCTGTTCGCGCGGGCCCAGCGAGCTGCCTTTGGTGCCGCCGAAGGGCACATGGTAATCCACTCCGGCGGTCGGCAGGTTGACCATGACCATGCCCGCCTGTGCCTGACGGCGGAACTCCCGCGCGTGCCGCAATGAGGTGGTGCAGATCCCGGCGGAGAGGCCAAAATCACTGTCATTCGCCACCGCCAGCGCCTCGTCGAAATCCGCGACGCGGATGACGGCGGCGCAGGGGCCAAAGATTTCCTCCCGCGCCACGCGCATGTAGTTGCGGGCGTTCAGGAACAGGGCGGGGTGCTGGAAGTACCCCTCGGTCGGCAGGTCCAGCCGTTCGCCGCCGACCACCTCGCAGCCCTCGGCGCGGGCCAGATCGACATAAGACAGGTTTCCGGCCAGTTGCTGTGCGGAAACCGCCGGGCCGATCTGGCTGTCAGGCGCCAGCGCCGGGCCGACACGCAACGCCATCATCTGCCGCGTCAATTCCGCCACGAAGGCATCGTGAATCCCCGCCTGGACGATCAGCCGCGACGAAGCGGTACAGCGTTGCCCGGTCGAAAAGAACGCGCCGTTCAGACAGGCTGCAACGGCGGTGGGCAGGTCGGCGTCATCCAGCACCACCATCGGATTCTTGCCGCCCATTTCGAGCTGCACTTTCTTCATCCTCTCGGCCGCCGCGCGGGCGATGGCGCACCCCGTCGGGACCGAGCCGGTAAAGGAAATCGCCCCGATCTGCGGCGCCTCGACCATGGCGCGGCCCACAACCGAGCCCGGCCCCATGACAAGGTTGAACACCCCCGCCGGGCAGCCCGCCTCATGGATGATCCGGGCGAGCATATGGGCGGTGCCGGGCACCAGTTCAGCGGGTTTCAGCACCACTGCATTGCCATAGGCCAGCGCGGGCGCGATCTTCCACGCCGGGATGGCGGCGGGAAAGTTCCATGGGGTGATCAGACCGACCACGCCTACCGGCTCGCGTGTGACTTCGATGTCGACGCCGGGGCGGACAGAGGCCAGCGCCTCGCCCGACATGCGCAGCGCCTCGCCCGCGAAGAAGCGGAAGATCTGCGCCGCGCGGCGGGCCTCGGCCAGCGCTTCGGGCAGGATCTTGCCCTCCTCGCGCGCGAGCATGGTGGCGATGTCTGTCGCTTCGGCCTCGATCCGGGTGGCGATGCGGTCCAGCAGATCGGCGCGCGCCTGCGGACCGGCGGCAAACCAGCCGGGTTGCGCAGCCGCCGCCGCCCCGGCTGCCGCAGTCACATCCCCGGCGGTGCCTGCGGCATAAAGCCCGATCAGATCCGCGAGGTCCGAGGGGTTGCGGTTTTCACTCAGATGATCGCCCGGCACCCATGCGCCGTTGATCAGGTTCAGATGCGGGTCAGACATGGCAGGCTCCGGGCAAAGCAGGGCCGCGCCCTGCCGGTGGGGCAGGGCGGGCGTCGCGCAAGGGTGGCTTGGGATCAGGCGGCGCGGGCCGTCACGGCGGCCTCGATCGAGGCTTCGATGATGTCCAGTGCCTCGTTCAGCTGATCCATCGGGATGGTCAGTGGCGGCAGCAGGCGGATGACGTTGTAGCGCGTGCCGCAGGACAAGAGGATCAGCCCGCGCGCCTCGGCCTCGGCCACGACGGCGGCGGTGAGGGCGGCGTCGGGGCCGTTGGTGGCGCGGTCGGTCACCAGTTCCAGCGCGTTCATCGCGCCAAGCCCGCGCACGTCGCCAATACACTCCATTCCCTGCCGGGCCGCGATCTGGGTCAGGCGGGCGCGGATCACCTCGCCAATCTCGGCGGCGCGCAGGCAAAGCTGTTCATCCCCGATCACATCCAGCACGGCATGGGCCGCGGCCACCGCCAGTGGGTTGCCGGCATAGGTACCACCGACACCGCCGGGGTTCGGCGCATCGACGATCCCGGCGCGGCCGGTCACCGCCGAAAGCGGGAAACCACCGGCCAGGCCCTTGGCCATGGTCACCAGATCGGGGGCGACGCCTGAATGATCAAAGCCGAACATCCGGCCGGTGCGGGCCATGCCGGCCTGCACCTCATCTGCGATCAGCACGATGCCATGTTGGTCGCAAATCTCGCGCAGCGTGCGCAGGAAGCTGAACGGAGCGATATTGAAGCCACCTTCCCCCTGCACAGGTTCGATGATTATGGCAGCCACCCGCTCCGGGTCCACGGACGAGGCGAAAAGCCGCTCCAGATGCCCCAGCGTATCGGCCTCGGTCACGCCATGGAAGGCATTCGGGAAAGGGGCATGTACGATTTCGGGCGGCATGGCCCCGAAGCCCTTCTTGTAGGGCGCAACCTTGCCGGTCAGTGCCATACCCAGCAGGGTGCGGCCATGGAAGGCGCCCGAAAAGGCGATGACGCCTGACCGCCCGGTGAAGGCGCGGGCCATCTTGATGGCGTTTTCCACCGCCTCGGCGCCGGTCGTTACCAGCATGGTTTTCTTGTCAAAATCGCCCGGCGTTGCCGCATTCAGCCGCTCGGCCAGCGCGATGTAGCCCTCATAAGGTGCGACGTGGAAGCAGGTATGGGTGAACGCCTGCGCCTGTTCTGCGACGGCGGCCATCACACGCGGGTGGCAATGGCCAGTGTTGTTCACCGCGATCCCGGCGGCGAAATCGAGGAAGCGGCGCCCCTCGGCATCCCAGAGTTCGGCGTTTTCGGCGCGGGTTGCATAGATGCCGCGCGTGGCGACGCCACGGGCGACGGCGGCGGATTTGCGGCTGGCAAGGCGGGCGGATTCGGACATTGCACTCTCCGGGGCTATACGGTGATTCTGTGTATCAGTGCGCAATATATTGAGCAATATAATGCGGTGTAGCAATGCGCTGCATGGCAAAAGATTGCGCGCTTTCGGTGGGCTGACTATGCTGTGCAAAACCAAGGGGTTCGGCATGCAGGATTTCGATGTGGGCGCACGGCTGAAGCAGATGCGGCAGGCGGCGAACCTGTCGCAACGGCAATTGGCCGAAGCCTCGGATGTGCCGCATGGCCAGATTTCGATGATCGAGACCAACCGCTCCAGCCCTTCGGTCTCGTCCTTGCGCAAGATTCTGGGCGGTCTGGGCGTCACCATGTCGGAATTCTTTGAACCCGATGCCCCGGTTACCCAGGCGGTGTTCTTCAAACCGCATGAATTGCGCGATCTGACCACCCGGCTTTATTCGACGCTGGAAGGTCCACGCGGGCGGATCACCTTGCAGCAGGTGGGGGACGCTCGGGCGCATAACCTGCAAATCCTTTACGAACGCTATGAGCCCGGCGCCGATACCGGCGATCAGATGCTGGAACATGCCTCGCATGAGGGGGGCGTGGTCGTGGCGGGGGAAATCGAGGTGACGGCGGGCGACCATTGCGCGCTGCTGAAGGCGGGCGACAGCTATCTGTTCGATTCGACCCTGCCGCACCGCTTTCGCAACATCGGCGACCGCGAGGCGCTGGTGGTTTCGGCCTGCACGCCGCCCTATCTGTAAGATGCGCACCCCGTAACGGGGCGCGCCATTGCCTCACTTGCCCAGCAGCACATCCAGCGGAACGGGCTGAGAGATCTGCCATTCATCGACCCGCGCGGGCTTGCCGCCGGTGATCTCGACAATCTGCATCAGCGCGGTGTTCTGGTGGTGCAGCTCGGCGCTGAAGCTGCGCGGGCCGAAGGCGGTGGGTTCGGCCTGCATCTTTTCCAGTTCGGCGGTGACGGCGGCGCCATCCACGGTGCCCGCGCGCTCGACCGCTTTGGCCCAGAGGTCGATCAGCACATAGCCGGGATAGGCATACTGGCTGGCCGGACGCGCGCCGGTCCTGGCCTCATATGCGGCGTTGAAGGCCTCGACCTCAGGGCGCTGATCGTCGCCGTAAATCGCCCCCTGCACCGGCAGCGCAAAGCCCGAAAGCCCCGGTACCGCATCCAGCCAGTAAGACCCGTCCACCGCCGAGCCATTGAGGATCAGCGCCTCGATCCCCGCCGCGCGGATCTGGCGCACTGCCGCCGCTGCACCGGGCATGACCGAGCAGAGCATGATCACATCGGGCGTCTTTTCCAGCGATTTGATGCGTGTGATCTGGCTGGCGATGGAGGCATCGTCGTTCTTGAAAGTGTCGCGGCCGAGGATCTCTGCGCCTTCCAGTTGCGGGAACATCCAGTCAAAGCCGGTACAGATGCCCTTGTTATATTCGATGAACGTATCTTCCAGCACGAAGGCGGTGCGGGCGTCGCGTTTTGCATAGGCCCATTCCGCCATGGTCGCGCCTTGCACCGGGGCGAGGACGGACGATGAAAAGCTGTTCGGGCCAACACCCTGCAACCCGGCTTTCACATCCTCGGCGCAGAGAAAGAAGCTGTTCATCCCCTCGCCCTCCGCCACCAGCGCTGCGGGGGCGCCAAAGTCGTAGTCGCAGGACACGACCATCATCTGCGCGCCCTGATCCAGCACGTCGAGCCCGGCCTTGGCGGCCTCTGCCCGGTCGGTGCGGGTGTCGGCCTCCACCACCTTGATCTGCTGGCCCAGCAGACCACCCGCGGCGTTGATTTCCTCGATACGGATTTTCGCGGCGGTGGCGGCAGGGGTGTCATAGGCTTCCATCCAGCCGGATTTGGCGATGGCGAAGCCGACGGTGATGTCATCGGCGGCGCAGGCGGGCGCGGTCAGCGCCAGCAGGGCCAGCAAAGAGCAGGCGTATTTCATGGCAAGTCTCCTGTTGGATCCGGGTCAGTTTTGCGATGTGCCGCGCCCGGTGACCCAGCGGGCGGGCAGCATGATCTCGCGCCCGGCCATCAGACCGGCGGGGCGAAAGACAAGGACGAGGATCATCGCAACGGCGATGATGATTTCCTGACTGCCGGGGGGCAGGGCGAAGGTGGTGGTGCCCAGGGTGAAGCCCTTCTCCAGCCGCACCAGCGCCTCGACCGCCAGCGACACTGCCAGCACGCCGATCACCGCGCCCGAAAGCGAGCCGATGCCGCCGACCACCAGCATGGCAAGCATGAGGAAGGTCAGGCTCAGGTAGAACCCGTCAGGATTGATGACACCGATGAAGTGCCCGGCCAGCGCCCCGCCCACGCCGCAGAAGAAAGCCGACAGCGTATAGGCCAGCAGGCGGTGGCGGTATTGGTCGATACCGGAGGCAGAGGCCGCCACCTCATCCTCGCGCGTGGCGCGCAGGGCGAGGCCTGAGGCAGAGGCGGCGTAAAGGCTTGCGGCAAGGATCGCGGCGATGGCCCAGCCAAGTGCCACCCAAGGGGTGACATAGCGCGCCAGCCCCACGACAGACGAAGTACCGCCAGTGACCGGGGTCCAGTTCGCCCAGATCGTGTTGACCATGGCAAGAAAGGCGAAAGTGGCGATGGAGGCGGCGATGCCCGAAAGCCGCAGGATGGCGGCCCCGGTCACCAGCGCCAGCGCGGCTGCCACCAGCCCGGCGGTCAGCGCGGCGGGCAGGACATGCCAATGCGCCTCGGCCAGTGCGGGTGGCAGGCCGGGCAGCAGCGTCGCCTTCATCGCAGGGTTCAGCGTCGTCCAGGCCGAGACATAGGCGCCCACGCAGGCAAAGGCGGCATGGCCAAAGCTGATGACCCCGGAATTGCCGGCGAAGATCCAGAATCCTACGACCAGCGTGACCCGGATCAGGGTCTCTGACGCCATGCGTGCGGCGGCGCGGTCGCCGAGCGCAAGGGTCAGTGCCACGAAGGCCAGTAGCAGTAGCGCCAGCAGGATCGGTGTGGTGGTCGCCATGCGGCGGCGGATACGGTGTTGCGTGATCATGGCTCAGACCCTTGGTTTGGCGTCGGCGGCGGCGAACAGGCCCTGCGGGCGGAACAGCAGGACGACGATGACCAGCGCGTAAAGGAAGGCGTCGCGGAACGGTCGCGCCGCATCGGGCAGACCGGCTTGCAGCAGGGCGGAGGCCGCGCCGATTGCCAGCCCTGCCGCCACGGCGCCGGGCAGGCTGCCCATGCCGCCAACCACGGTGGCGATGAAGGCGATCAGCATGATCTGCCCACCCATCCGCACATCGGCGACCCCGGTCTGTGCCACCATGACCAGCGCGACCACTGCCGCCAGCGCCCCGGAAAGCGCGAAGGCACCCGAGATCACGCGGTTCGCCCGCACGCCCAGCAGTTGCGCCATGCCGAAATCTGCCGCTGCGGCGCGCATCTCCAGCCCGAGGCGTGAGCGTTTCAGCATCAGGCCAAGTGCGAGCAGGATGGCGATGACCGCCGCAATGACGATCAGTTGCAGCAATGGCACCTCGGCGGGACCGATGCGCACCGGGGCGACCAGCCCTGCCCAGAGGCTGATCGCCTTGGGCCGCCCGCCATAAAGCACCAGCAAGAGGTTTTGAAGCGCCACGCCAAGCGCGAAACTGCCCACCATCAACGCCACGGGCGAGGCATTGCGCAGCGGCCGGAACACCAGCGCTTCGGCTGCCACGGCAAGCCCCGCGCCGAAGCCAAGGATCGCCAGGATCAGCAGCGGCGTGGGCAACAGGCCCAGCCCCAGCGCCGCCACCGCATCGGTGGAGGGCAGGATCAGCGCGAAGACCGCGCAGGCGATGAACTGGCCATGGGCAAAGTTCACCAGCTTCATCACGCCGAAGATCAGCGCGATCCCCAGCGCCGCAATGGCATAGATACCGCCCAGTGACAGGGCGTCGAACAGAAGTTGCAGGCTCATGCCGGGTCTCCGAAATAGGCTTCCGACAGCAGGTCTGCGGCGGCGAAACCGGCGGCATCGCCATCGGCGACGATGCGTCCGCCACGCATCAGGATCATGCGCCCGCCCACCCGCGCGGCGCGGGTCGAGGATTGTTCGACGATCACCAGCGTCAGCCCGCGCAGGGCTTGCAGGCTGCACAGCCGGTCATAGACCTCGTCCACCACCTTGGGCGCGAGGCCGAGCGAGGGTTCATCAACCAGCATGACCTTGGGGTTGGTCATCAGCGCGCGGGCGATGGCCAGCATCTGTTGCTGGCCGCCCGACAGCGCGCCCGCCGGGGCCTGGGCGCGGGTACGCAGGATGGGAAAGGCGGTAAAGGCCGTCTCCAGATCGTCGGCGACAGCGGCCCGGTCACGGCGGATGCCGGTGCCGACCATCAGGTTCTCCTGCACGGTCAGCTCGCCAAAGATACGCCGCCCCTCCGGCACCATCGACAGCCCGCGCCGCGCGATGCGTTCGGGGCCGAGGCCGGACAGGATGTCGCCATCCATCTCGATCCGGCCATGCGCCGCAGGCACCGCGCCCGAGATCGCGCCCAGAAGCGAGGATTTGCCCGCGCCATTGGGGCCGGAAATGAACAGCCGCTCCCCTTCGGCCACGGTGAAGGACAGATCGGAAATCGCGGTCAGCTTGCCGTAGCGCACCGCAAGGTCATGGATGCCCAGCTTCGCCATCATGCGGCCTCCGCCTGGTCTGCGCCGAAATAGGCTTCGCGCACGGCAGCAGATCCAAGGATTGTGGCACGGTCGCCCTGTTCGATGACGCGCCCGCCATCGAGCACGACAACATGCGCACAGACCGACAGCACGAGGCCGACATTGTGTTCAATGAGCAGGCAGCCGCTGCCCTTTTCCGTGGCGATGCGGCGGATCAGGCCGGCCAGATCGGCGGCCTCTTCTTCCGACATACCTGCGGCGGGTTCATCCAGCAGCAGGTAATCCGGGTTTCCGATCAGCGCGCGGGCAATGGCGATGCGGCGCTCGTCGGTATAGGGCAGGCCGGCGGCGGGGCGGCTTTCCAGCGCCTCCAGCCCCATCCAGTGCAGCACTTCTGCCGCTGCCTGTTCCGCCGCCGCGCGGCGCATGCCAAGTCCCACGCCGGTGCAGGCGAGATTATCGAGCACATCAAGGCCCCCGAACAGCCGCCCGGCCTGAAAGGTGCGCGCCACGCCCGCGCGGCGAAAGCCATGGGCGGGCAGGCGCGACATGTCGCGCCCTTCCAGCACCACCCGGCCGGTGTCCGGACGCTGGAAGCCGGTGAGCGTGTTGACACAGGTCGTCTTGCCCGCCCCGTTCGGCCCGATCAGCCCGGTAACTTGTCCGGGCGCAATGGCAAGGCTGACCTCGGTCAGCGCCCGGAAGCCGCCGAAGGCGACCCCCACCTGTTCCAGCGTCAGGGCCATCTCAGGCGACCTCGGTCGCGCGCTGCGGCTGTGCCGCGCCGGTCTGGGTTGCCAGCGTCAGAACGTAAACGCCAGAGGCATCCAGCTCCGCCAGCCAGCCGGGTTCGATCACGATGGTGGTCGTGACCTCCTGAATGACAGCCGGGCCGGTGATGCGGTCGCCCGCGCCCAGTGCCGCACCGTCATAGACGGGGGTTTCATGCGCGATGCCGTCGGCGTTGAAGATCATCTCGCGCGTGCCCTTCAGTGCCGAATGCGCGCCCTTGCCGGGGACGACGGTCATGCGGCCGGGCTTGTCCACCGCGCCGGTGATCGCGCTTTCGACATTGACCACCTCGACGGCGCTGTTCGGCTCGGCATAGGTGTAGAGCTCCTCATGCCGGGCGTGGAAGGCGGCCTTCAGACGTTCCAGCGCGGCCTCGGTCACCTCGAACGGGTCGACGTCCACGGTGCATTCATGCACCTGCCCGACATAACGCATGTCGAGGCTGCGGCGGATGCTGATCGTGTCATCGGTGAAGCCATCGGCCATCAGATCGGCACGGCCGCGTGCCTCCAGCCCGTTGAACAGGCCGTTCAGCTTTGCGGCGGATTCGGCGCCTTCCAGACGGGCGGCGGCGGGGGCCATGTAGTTGTATTTCACATCGGAAATGATCTGCCCAAAGGCGCAAAGCCCCGAGGCCAGCTTCGAGATCAGCACCTTGCGGGTGCCCATCTCGCGTGCCAGCGCCGTGATATGCGCCGCCGTCGCGCCGCCCGCGCAGTTCAGCACGAAATCGCGCGGATCATAGCCCCGCTCGACCGAGACGCGGCGGATCGCGTTCACCATGTTGTTGTTGACGATGGTGAACATGCCATAGGCGGCCTTTTCCACGCTGATGCCCAGCGGATCGGCCAGATGGGTCTTGATCGCGGCGCGTGCCTTTTCGACGTTCAGGGGCAGGCGGCCCCCCACCAGACCATCGGGGTTCAGATAGCCCAGCACCAGATTGGCATCGGTGGTGGTGGGTTTCTCGCCGCCTTGGTCATAACAGGCCGGGCCGGGCTCGGAGCCCGCAGATTGCGGGCCCATCTGCATCAGGCCCATGCTGTCGATCCAGCCGATGGAGCCGCCGCCCGCGCCCAGCGTTTCGACCTGGATCATCGGAATACCGATGCGATAGCGCAGGAAATCGACGTTTTTCGACACATTCGCACGGCCATCGCGGGTCAGCGTGATGTCGAACGAGGTGCCGCCCATGTCGACGGTGATGATGTCCTTCATGCCCCAGGGCTGGCCCAGCCACAGCGCGGCCTGCGGTGCCGAGGCGGGGCCGGAGTTGATGGCATAGACCGACTGGTCCGACACAACCTTGCCAAGCGCCAGCCCGCCGTTCGACTGGAAGTAGCGCACCGGGTGGCGGGCGCCGAGGCTGCGGAAATAGGCGTCCACTGCCTCGACATAGCGTTGCAGGATCGGGGCGAGATAAGCGTTCACGATGGCGGTGGAGGTGCGGGTATATTCGCGCACCTGCGGGTAAAGCTGGCTGCCCACGGTCAGCCGGACATCCGGCATCATCTCGCGCACGATTTCTGCGGCGCGGTTTTCATGTTCCGGGTGCAGCACCGACCAGACAAAGCTGATGGCGACGGATTCGACGCCCTCGCGCAGGAAATGCCGGCAGGCCTCGCGCACGTCATCCTCGTTCAGGGGTGTGTGGACCTGGCCGTTCGACAGCACCCGTTCACCGACGCCCCGGCGCAGATAGCGCGGCACCAGCATGGTGGCGGGCGGATAGTCGGGGTCGTAGCGATAGCCGTCTTCCTTGTGGCCAAGGCGGATCTCGATGCTGTCTTCATGGCCGTGTGTGGCGATCAGGCCGGTCTTGGCGCCGTTATGGGTGATCAGCGCGTTCAGCCCGACCGTGGTGCCGTTGATGCAGAGATCGGCGTTGGAGACGATGGTTTCGGGGGAAAGCCCGGTTTCCTCTTCGATCAGGGCGAGGCCGTTGCGGATGGCGGCGGTCGGGTCGTTGGGGGTGGAGAGCGCCTTGAAGATGCGCACGCCGCCCTTGCGATCGGCGAGGATGAAATCGGTGAAGGTGCCGCCGGCGTCGATGCCGAGACGATACTGGTTCTGCATGGGTTGTGGTCCTTTGGGATGGTGGGGCCGGACGGGGGGCTGTCTGCCCCCCGAACCCCCCGAGGATATTTTTCGACAGAAAATGGGGATCAGGCGGCGCGGAGTTTCGCGGTGGCGGCGTGATCGACGCTCAGGCTGTCGCGGTCGGTGATGACGACGCCATAGTCGAGGCGGGCGCCTTCGAGGCTGACGAGGCCGTTGCGCACGTCTTCAACCACTTTCTGGATGTCGCGTTCGAACGGGTTGCCGTAACCGCCGCCGCCGGGGTTCTTGTTGGCGGCGCGTTCGCCGGGCTGGATCGTCTCGATCACGTTTTCGGTGATGATCCGGGTCTGCCCGTTGCGTGTGACCTCCAGCCGTCCGACCTTGGGCTGGATCAGCGCCGATTTCGCGCCGGCGGCACCCATGGCGGGGATGCGGCGGCCTTCGCCGAAGGTGACGAGCGTCATGGGCGTGTCCATCGGCTCCACCTCCCAGCAGGTGCCGGAGCCGCCGCGGTTCTTTCCCGCGCCGCCCGAATCTTCCATCAGCCCGTAGCGGTGAATGATGATCGGGTAGCTGTGTTCCAGCATCTCGATGTCGCCGCTGGTCAGCGCGCCGAAGCAGCATTCCGGGCCGCAGGCATGCCAGCCATCCTGTGCGGCCGTGGCGCCCGCGCCCGAGATGATCGAGGCCAGCACCATGGTCACATATTCCTCGTCATGGCGCTTGTCCCAGCCTGCGATGTTGCAGCCATTGGCATGGCCCCAGGAGGCCGAGACCTTGGCGGGCGCTGCCTGTTCAAAGGCAAGCCGCACGGCGTCGGTCAGGGTTTCCATCGGCGTGGTGGTGCAGTTCATGTGCGGAGCAGGGGATTTTGCGTTGCACAGCGTGCCCTTCGGCCCCATGTCGGTGGTGACACAGCGATAGAGCCCCTCGTTATAGGGCGGCGGCAGTTGGGCAAACATCATCAGCCCGAGATAAACGCCGGAATGGCTGTTCCCTTCGTAGCTGTTGATGAAATAGGGCACCTGCGGCGGCGAGGCGATCTCGATATGGCAGGCATCGCCCTTGATGGTGACGGTGGCGGTGATGTCGAAATCGCCAAAGCCGTGGCCGGCATCCTCAAGGATCGCGGTGCCGGTATAGGTGCCGTCGGGCACGCCCGCGATCAGCTTGCGCATATGCGCCTCGGCCATGTCGAGCAGTTCGGCGATGCAGTCCTGCACCACGTCTTTGCCGTATTTCTTCATCAGGTTGATGAGGTTGCGCGCGCCCACCTGACAGGCGCCGATCAGCGCGTTGAAGTCGCCCTCCTGGTCGCGGCGGGCGCGCATGTTGGTCAGGAGCAGGTTCATCACGTCATGGCGCGGCTTGCCCTTGTCCCACAGTTTCACCGGCGGGATGCGCAGGCCTTCGGCGAAGATCTCGGTCGCATTGGGGTTGTAGCCCGCCGGAACCGGGCCACCGATATCGGTCAGGTGGCCCTTGCAGACGGTCCAGAATACCAGCTCACCTTCATAGAACACCGGGTAATACATGCAGGTGTCGATGATATGCGAACCGCCATAGGCCGGATCGTTGTGCAGGATCAGGTCACCCTCGTGGATCTCGCCCTCGAAGAACTTCGCCACCGATTTCATCGCGGGGATCAGCGAGCCGAGGTGGATCGGGATGTCCTGTCCTTGCAGGATCATCTCGGGCGTGTGGTTGAACAGCGCCGTCGAATAATCATGCGCGAGGTTGAAGACAGAGCTGCGCGCCGTCTGTTCCAGCGTCAGGGTCATTTCGCGCTGGGTGGTTTCCAGCACACCGCGCACCACCGAAAGGGTGATCGGGTCCACGTTGCGTTTGGTCATGTCGGTCCTTCCCGTTGGGAAGCAGCCACGAAAACAGGCACGCCGGGGGCGCGGTTGTCCTTCTCCCTGTTTCCGGGCCGCTTGCCGGCCTCTCAAGATGGCAGACAGGATGACGCGGGACGCGGCCACGATCTTGCAGACCGGCGCGGGATCATTTGCAAACCGGCGCAGGGATGGGCAGGGCCTTGACGCCCTGCGCATGACCCTTTGTCATTCCGTGCAGGCCGGGCGCGTCGCCGCGAAATTTTCTTGAACGGAAGGGCGTTCGTGGTTAGCGATTCTTGCAGGCCCTCCGGGGGAGATCGCCATGGACATCACTGCCCACAGCACGGCCCTGACGGCCCCCGCGCAGCGGGCGGCGCACTGGAACCGTGTCATTGCCGAGACCTATTTTCCGCTGCATCTGACCTATCGGGATGCGCGCAGCTTCACCGGCACGCTGGAGCGGCGCGAGATGGGGCAGGTGTCCCTGTCGCGGCTTTGCACGGAACCCCTGCAATACGAACGCCTGCCCGACCACATCTCGCATACGCGGGAGGAGGAATATCTGGTCACCATTCCGCGCCGCAGCCCGGTGGAGTTTCATCAGCTTGGCCGTCAGGTGCGCTGTGATCCCGGCGGGTTTATCCTGGAACGCGGGGACGAACCCTATCGGTTCTCCTATGGCGCTGCGAACGAACTGACGGTGCTGAAAATCTCGAAGCGCATGCTGGCGGAAAAGCTGCGCGACCCGGATCGGTTCTGCGCGCGCATCATAGACGCGGGCAGTGGCCTGCCCGCGCTGTTTTCGGCGATGATGGGGCAGCTGCAGGTACTGCCGGAAACCGAGGCGCGGGCGGCGGCCATTCTGGGACGGCAGACGGTCGAGGTGCTGGCGCTGGCGCTGGAGGGCAATACCGAAGATGGCGAGGCGGGCGTGCGCACCGCCGTGCGGGCGGGTCATCTGCGGCGGGCAGAGCATGTCATCCGGCAGAACCTGTCAAACACCGCCCTGTCACCGGAATATGTGGCCGATGCCTGCGGCATCTCCAAACGCTATCTGCACGAACTGTTCAGCGATACCAACAAGACCGTCTCGCAATTCATCCGCGAGGAACGGCTGATCGCGGCGCGGGATGTGATCGGCGCCTCGCGGCATCTGCCGATGGCCGAGATTGCCTATCGCTTCGGCTTCTCCGATCAGGCGCAGTTCTCGCGGCTGTTCAAGGCGTTGTTCGGCCTGACCCCGACCGACTGGCGCAGGCAGGCTGGCGATGCTTGACAGGCGGGCCGGGTGCTGCGCAGCCTGACCCCGCGAACAGGAGGGGGCGCCATGCAGGATCATCATTGTCACACCAGCAGCATCGTGGTGAACCGCCCGGCAGAGGTGGCCTTTGCCATCATGTCCGACGGGATAGCGCAGGGCCAGTGGGCCTGGGGCAGCGCCAACCGGCGCGAGGCGGAGCCGGGGCTGTTTGTAGGCACCTCGGTCTTTTCGGGCAAGGAAACCTGGGTCCGGCTGAACGCCGATCCGGCACGGTTTCAGGTGGATTACGACGTCGGCCCGTCGAAAGAGGCCATGCAGTTTCGCAACATGTCGCGGGTGATCCCCGGTGACGTGCTGAAGATCGGCGCCGACAAATGCGTGGTGACGCTGCTGACATGGCGGCTGGCCACCCAGACCGATGCGGAATGGGAGCAGATGGGCTGCATCCACGAGGCGGAGATGTTTCTGATCCGGGGCCTTCTGGAACGGAGTTAACCGTTCCCGGCCAGTGCGGTGATCACCTCGAAGGCCGTGGCCACATCGGCCTCGGTCGCGTCGAACTGGCCGACCTGAAAGCGGATCACCAGCCCATCCTGCACCCGCGTCTGCGTGATGTAGATGCGGCCATCATCGTTGATCCGGTTGATGAAGGCCTGCTGCGCCGCCTCATCCGCGCCTTTCAGCCGGAAGGTGAACAGTGACAGGACCGGCTCGGTCACGATCTCGAACCTCGGATCGGCGCGCAGCCGGTCTGCAAGCGCCTGCGACCAGCGCACATGGTTGCGGATGCGGGTGCGCAGCCCTTCCAGCCCGTAATGCCGCAGCACGAACCAGAGTTTCAGCGCACGGAAGCGGCGGCCCAGCGGAATCGACCATTCCGAATAATTGACGATCCCGTCCGCGCCATGGGTTTTCAGGTATTCCGGCCGGATCGCCAGCGTCCGCACCAGCGGTTCGGGGTCGCGCAGGAAATGCGCCGCGCAGTCGAATTGCACGCCCAGCCATTTATGCGGATTGAACACGATGGAATCGGCGCCTTCTATGCCGGTCCACAACTCGCGGAACTCCGGGCAGATCATCGCGGCGCCTGCCCAGGCTGCATCGACATGGGTGTAAAGCTTGTGCGCCTTCGCCACGGCAAGCGTCGCCGCAATGTCGTCGCAGGCGCCGGTTCCGGTGCCTCCGGTGCAGGCGATCACCCCGCAGGGGTGCAACCCCGCCGCCAGATCGGCACGGATGGCGGCATCCAGCGCCGCCGGGTCCATGCTGCGCCGCGGGCCTTGCGTCGGGATGCGGACGAGGTTCGCGGCCCCGATGCCGGAAATCCAGATCGCCCGGTCGATGGAGGTATGCACCTCGCCCGAACAATAGACCCGCAGGCGCGGCTGGCCGCTCAGGCCCTGTTCATTGCCCGCCCAATCCAGCGCGCGTTCGCGCATCGTCAGCACGGCGGCGAGCGTGGCGGACGAGGCGCTGTCCTGAATGACCCCCTTGAATCCTTCTGGCAGACCGACCGACTGGCGCAGCCAGTCCATCATCACCGTCTCCATCTCGGTCGCGGCGGGCGAGGTCTGCCACAGCATGCATTGCGCGGCGACGGTGTTGGCGAGAAACTCGGCCAGCATCGAAGGCGGCGTGGCATTGGCGGGGAAATAGGCGAAGAAGCGCGGGTGCTGCCAGTGCGTCATACCGGGCATCACGATCTGTTCGAAATCGGCGAAGATTGCCTCCATCGCCTCGGGCGTTTCCGGCGGACAGGCGGGCAGGGCGGCGGCCACTTCGCCGGGACGGGTGCCGGCGCGGACCGGGCGCTCGCGCAGACCCTGATGATAGTGTGCGCCCCAATCGGCGATACGGGCGCCCCAGCGGGCGAAATCGGTCCAGTTCATCGGGGCTCCTTGGTCGTGGCTTCGGGGATGGCGCAGAGCTTACCGCATTGTGCCTGTGGGGCTGGGCTTTCCGGATCGTTCAGCCCGCATCCTGCGGCGTGGTCATCTGCGCTCCTCCCCCGGGTGGGCAAAGCTTTGCTGCTTGGCCCGGTCCCGTCAAGCAGGCGGGGTGCGTGCATGGTGCCACAGCGGAATGCGATCCACCCGCCGCGCTGCGGCGCGGCCTTGACTCGCGCAGCCCCCGCACCCTAGATCGCAGGACCAAGTTCCGGCCCGCCGGATGAAAAGGGAATACGGAGGAACGCCTGCGTTCTGGCCGTAGCTGCCCCCGCAACTGTCAGCGGTGAGCGACGTCGATCATGCCACTGGGGCGGCAAAGCCCCGGGAAGGCCGGCAACGCTACGACCCGCGAGCCAGGAGACCTGCTTGGAGGATCACCCTTTCCGGGCGCGAGGGGCGCCATGGAAGCGGCCTTAACCGCAGCGGTGACAGCAAGCACTGTCTGCGGAACCCTTTCCGCGACACATCGGGTCTGTCGGGCATTTGCCCGCGATTGGGAGAACGGAACATGGGTTCCAAACGCGTGTCGTATCTTGGTCTTCTGGCCACCACCTGCCTTCTGGTGCCGGGCGCTGCCGTGGCGCAGGAGGTCACCGAAATGGATGAGATCATCATTTCCGGCGGCCTGACCGGCATTGCCGCCAATGCCTATGGCCGGTCGGTCACCGTGCTGGATGGCGCCGAAATCGCGGATCGCGGCATCGCGACGGTGCAGGATGCCCTGCGCGCGCTGCCCGGGGTTTCCGTGACCGGCTCGGGCAGCACCTATACGCAGGTGCGTATCCGGGGCGGCGAGGCCAGCCATACGCTTGTGCTGATCGACGGGATCGAGGCCAGTGCCGGGTCCGATGAATATGTCTTCACCGGGCTGGAAGCCGCCGATATCGACCGGATCGAGGTGCTGCGCGGCCCGCAATCGGCTTCTTACGGCTCCAATGCCTCGACGGGGGTGATCAACATCATCACCAAAAAGGGCGATGAGGGCACGCATTACGGCGGCCGGATCGAGTTCGGCAACGGCACTGCCGCCTCGGCCTTCCTGTCGCAGCGCAGTGCGCGCGGCGGGCTCAAGCTGAGCCTCTCGGATCGTGATGACAAGGGCTATGACCAGTCCGGCGATGGCGGCGAGAAGGACGGTATCCGCCGCCGCACCCTGAACCTGTCGGGCGACTGGCAGGCGACCGAGGACCTGACGCTGGGCTTCACCCTGCGCCGCTCGAAAGAGCGCTACGACTATGATTCCGAAAACTGGGCCGCGACCGATGCCGACAGCTACGTCGTGGATGACCCGGCGCCCTACAGCAACCGCGATGAACAGACCGGCGCTTTGTGGGCGGAATTTTCGATGCTGGATGGCCGGATGACCCATCGGCTGGAATGGCAGAACACGCTGTTCAGGCAGAGCTTCAACGGCGGCCCGACCACGCGGGGTGAGACCGGGAAGCTGAAATACCGGCTCAGCTACGCGCTGGACGGACAGGCGGTGGAAGATGCGTCGCACCTGCTGAACCTGCTTGCGGAAAAGGAGGATGATGAATCCTCGGCGGCGCCGGGTTACAAGCGCGGCATGACCTCGGTCGCGCTGGAATATCGCGGTTTTCTTGACAACGGGCTGGACATCCAGGCTGGCATCCGGCGCGACAACAACAAGACCTTCGAGGATTTCACCAGCTGGAACATCGGTCTGTCGTGGCGCGTGCCGGATACCGGGCTGCGCGTCCATGCCTCGGCGGGCCGCGCCTCGGTCAACCCGTCCTATTACGAACTTTATGCCGATGACAGCTACACGCTGGGCAATCCCCGTCTGGCACCCGAACGCAACACCGGCTTCGATCTGGGGATCGAGACCGAGGTTCTGGGCGGTCGCGGCCTGATCGACATCACCTATTTCAACGAGAAGCTGGAAGACGAGATCACCTATGCCTATGGCGCGGCACCCGATGGCTCGGGCCGGGCGACCTATGTCAACCAATCGGGCAAAAGCCCGCGTCAGGGGATCGAGCTCAGCGGTCGCCTTCAAGCCACCGACGCGCTGTCTCTGGGGATGAACTACACCTATCTGGACGCAAAGAACCCCGACGGCTCGGTCGAGATCCTGCGCCCCCGGCACGAGCTTGGCCTGTCAGGCACCTGGCAGACCTTTGGTGGCCGCGGTTCGGTTACGGCGGACATCCGCTATGCGGCGGGGAATTACAGCACCGAATACTGGGGCGCCTTTGCAACCCGCAAGACCCCGGTCTGGACCACCGTGAATGTCGCCGCGCGCTATGATCTGACCGACAGCGTGCAGCTGACCGGGCGCGTCACCAACCTCTTTGACCGCAAGAATGTGGAAACCTGGGGTTATGCAACGCCCGGTCGCACCGCATGGCTGGGGCTGGAGGCGAAATGGTAAGGCAGCTTGCGCTGCTTTTGCTGCTGGCCGGTCCGGTAAGCACCGGGCCGGGGTTCGCCGCGCCGGAGGCCCCCCGGCGCGTCGTCTCGATCAATCTCTGTACCGATCAGCTTGCTATCCTCCTGGCCGCGCCGGGGCAGTTGATTTCCGTCTCCGATCTGGCGCAGGACCCGCGCTCCTCCACCATGGTCGAGGCGGCCATGGCCTATCCGGCCAATCAGGGTCAGGCCGAGGAGGTTTACCTGATGAAGCCCGATCTGGTTCTGGCCGGAGCCTATACGGCGCGTGCCACGGTATCGATGCTGGAAAGGCTGGGTATCCGGGTGGTCACCTTCCCGCCTGCGAGTTCCATCGCGGAGGTGCGGCAGGGCATGATCGAGATGGGCCGCGCTCTGGGCCGTGAGGCGGCGGCGCAGGCCATGCTGGAGGCGTTCGATGCCCGTCTCGCGCGGCTGCCACCGGCCCCGTCGCAGCGCCCAACCGCCGCGACCTTCGCGGCCAACGGCTATGCCTCGGGCAGCCGGAGCCTTGCGGGCGAGATCATCGAACGCGCGGGCTATCACCATCTGGCCGAGGATCTGGGCATGCCCATGGGCGGCTTCCTGCCGCTGGAGGCGCTGATCATGGCCGACCCCGATCTGGTGATTGCGGGCGATCCCTATCCCGGCGCCTCGCGCGCCGAAGAGGTGCTGCACCACCCCGCGCTTGCCGCGCTGACCGGCGGGCAGACGGTGCTGGAGGAGAATGACTGGGTCTGTGGCCTGCCCGCGCTGCTGGATGCGACCGAACGGCTTGCCGCGACCCGCAAGGGGGTCGCGCCATGAGCTTTGCGCGGCTGCTGACCCTGCTGGCCGTGCTGGTTGCGCTGCTGTTCCTCGCCTCGCTGGTGACGGGTGTTGCGGCGGCGGGTCCAGGGGAATCCCTGCGCGCGCTGGTCTTTGGCGATGGCGGGCCGTTGACGCTGGTGATGCGGGAAATCCGGCTGCCGCGTGCGCTGCTTGCGGTGATGGTGGGGGTGAGTCTTGGCCTTTCGGGGGCGGCAATGCAGGGGCTCTTGCGCAATCCGCTGGCCGAACCCGGTCTGATCGGCGTTTCGGCCTCGGCGGCCCTCGGCGCGGTGCTGGCATTGCAGACCGGCTTTGCGGCCGCCTTCACCCTGGCACTGCCATTTTCGGCGCTTGCGGGGGCGCTTGCGGGAGTGTTGCTGATCCTGCTGCTGGCGGGCCGCAGCGGTGGCGCGCTGGCGCTGATCCTGGCGGGGGTGGCGCTGTCGGCGCTGGCCGCCGCGATGACCTCGCTGGTATTGAACCTGTCGCCCAACCCGTTTGCGGCCAATGAAATCGTGTTCTGGATGATGGGATCACTGGCTGACCGCAGCTTTGCCCATGTCTGGATCGCCCTTCCGATCATGGCGGCGGGCTGGCTTGCACTGGCGCGGACAGGCCGGGGGCTGGAGGCGCTGACGCTGGGCGAGGATGCCGCCTCCGCCATGGGCACCGATCTCCGCCGCCTGCGGTTGCTGGTGGTGACGGGCGTTGCGGCCTCGGTCGGCGCCGCCACGGCGGTGGCAGGCGCGGTGGGCTTCGTCGGGCTGGTGGTGCCGCATCTCTTGCGTGGCTCGGTCGGGGGGCGCCCGTCGCGGCTGTTGCCTGCGGCCGCGCTGGGGGGGGCGGCGCTGGTGCTGGCGGCCGATATCGGCGTGCGCGTCATCCTGCCGGGGCGTGATCTCAAACTCGGCGTTCTGATGGCGCTGGTGGGCGCGCCGGTATTCCTGCATCTGATCTGGCGCATGCGAGGGCAGTCATGAGCCTGTTGACGCTCGACCGTCTGAGCCTGTCCCGCAGCAGCACGCCCGTTCTGCGCGAGATTTCCCTGACCATCGCGCCCGGCGAATGCGTGGGGTTGCTGGGGCCGAATGGCGCCGGGAAATCCACGCTGATGCGCGCGGCGCTGGGGCTGGTGCAGGCCAGTGGCCAGAGCTCGCTCGCCCGGCTGCGCCCGGCAGAGCGCGCGGCACAGGTCGCCTGGCTGCCGCAGGCGCGTGAAATCGCCTGGCCGGTCAGCGTGGCTCATCTGGTCTCGCTCGGCGCGATGGCGCGTGGAAGGGCCGAAGATCACCCCTCGGTCGCGGCTGCGATCACCCGCATGGGGCTGGAGCCATTCCGCAACCGCGTGGCAACGGCCCTTTCTGGCGGGGAGCAGGCGCGGGTTCTGCTGGCCCGCGCGCTGGCCCAGGATACTCCGCTCCTCATGGCGGATGAGCCCGTCGCGGGCCTCGACCCTGCCCAGCAGATCCGCAGCATGCGGGTGCTGCGCGCGCTGGCGGACGAGGGGCGCGGTGTTGTGGTCTCGCTGCACGATCTCGGGCTGGCGGCGCGACACTGCACCCGGCTTCTGGTGCTGCATCAGGGCGCGCTGGTGGCCGATGGCACGCCGGAGGCGGTGCTGACGCCTGAACTTCTGGCCGGGGTGTTCGACATCATCGCCCATCGTGCCGATACGCCCGAAGGCCCCAGTTTCCAGCCGCTCGCTACGGTGTCGGAATGACCGTGCTCACCCTTGCCCGTCCCTGGCTGATCGCCGATCTGGGGCAGGAGATGCGCGTGCTCAGCTTCGCGCCGTGGCGGCCGGGCTTTGCCACTGCGCGCCGCATCCTGTGGCGCGAGGTGCGTAATGCTGATTTGACGCCGGATCTGGACGTGGACCGCTGGTTCGCGGCTGAAATGGCGGGGCAGGGCGCGTCGGGGGATGTCGGCATGCTGACCTCGCGCGATATCGGGCGACATTTCACCGCGCAGGCAGAGGTGGAGGGGATCGCCGTCACCTGTATCGCCACGGTCGGGCTTGGCAATGCCGAAACGGCGGGCGCCCGCCGCGCGACGGCCCCCGCGCCGGTGGGCACCATCAACCTCGCTGTGGTGATCGGGGCCGGGCTGACCGAAACTGCGCAGCTTGAGGCGCTGACCATCGTGGCCGAGGCGCGCACGGCGGCGGTGATGGACAGCGGGTTGCGCCTCGGGAATGGTGCCCGAGCCACCGGCACCGGCACGGATTGCATCGCGCTGGCCGCCCGGCCGGGAGACATGCGTTTCGCCGGGCTGCATACCGCCCTGGGCGAGGCACTTGGCCGCGCAGTGCGGCAGGCCGTTGCCGTGGGGGCTGAGGACTGGATGCTGGAAAACGGCAGGGTGGCCGACGGCTATCCGCCGTGAACACGGCGCCGCCCGGGGGCGAGGCTTTCTCCGGGCGGGGATTTTTGCTAACCATGGCTCAGGCTGACGCCGTGCCGCACGTTTGAGGAAACGCCGATGTCCGGTCAGGAACCCATCACCGCCACGGGCCCTGCGCTGATGTCCTTCATCGCAATGGGCGGCCCTGCCATGTGGGCCATCGCCGTGCTGTCGGTTCTGGCGCTGGCGCTGATCCTGTGGAAGGTGATGCGGCTTCTGTCCTTTGGGGCCTGGTCCGGCGGGCGGCGCACGGCCGAGGCGCTGGTGCTTTGGCACACAGGGCAGCGGGATGCGGCGATGCAGCTGCTGGCCGGGCGCAGCTCGCTTCGTGCGCAGCTCGCACTGGCCGCAATGCGGGCGGCGCAGAACCCCGCCCTCGATCGTGAGGCAGCCGAGGCGGAAACCGCGCGGGTGGCGCGCAAGCTGCTGGCGCAGGCGCGGGCGGGTTTGCGGGGGCTGGAGCTTGCCTCGACCATCGGGCCGCTTCTGGGGCTGCTGGGCACCGTGACCGGCATGATCGCGGCGTTTCAGGCATTGCAGGAGGCGGGCAGCCGCGCTGATCCGGCCACGCTGGCAGGCGGCATCTGGGAGGCGCTGCTGACCACCGCCGCCGGCATGGCGGTGGCCATTCCGGCGCAGGTGGCGCTGACCTGGTTCGACAGTGTGGTCGATGCGCTGCGGCACGACATGGAGGATGCGGCGACGCAGATCCTGCATGGCGCCCCGCCCGCCGCGCCGAAATTGCGACAGGCGGCGGAATGATCCGCTTCGGCCCTGACCGGTCGCGCCGGAGGCCCAATCTGACGCCGATGATCGACGTGGTGTTCCTGCTGCTGGTGTTCTTCATGCTCGCCTCGCGCTTTGGCACCGACCGGGCCCTGCCCGTCGCCACCGCAGGAACGGGGGGCAGTTACAGCGGCCCCCCGCGCCTGATTGAGCTTGCACCGGCGGGCCTGCGGCTGAACGGTGTCACCGTGACGCCCGATGCGCTGGTGGCCGGGCTGGAACGGCTGACCGAAAGCGGATCGGATGTGATCGTGCTGCGTGCCCGCGACGGTGCTGATCTTCAGGCGCTGGTCGCGGTGATGGACCGGCTGTCGGCGGCGGGCTTCAGCCGTCTGGTTCTGGTGCCCTGAGATGGATTTCTCGGACCCGCCCCGCCGTCGTGGCGATGAAAACCTGCTGCCGATGATCAACGTGGTCTTCCTGCTGCTGATCTTCTTCCTGATTGCTGCCCGGCTGACCGCGCCCGAACCTTTCGCGGTCGAACCACCTGAGGCCCGATCCGGGGCAGAGGCGCTGGGGGAGTTCACGCTGTTCCTGTCAGCAGACGGCAAGATCGGTTATCGCGATGCCGAAGGCGATCAGGCGCTTGAGGCCCTCGCTTCTGCCCGGGTGGAACGTTGCGCCGGGGTGGATTGTGCCGCGGTTCCGACCCGGCTGACCCTGCGCGCCGATGCGGCATTGCCTGCCGCCGATCTTGCTGCCTTGCTGCCCCGGCTGTCTTCGCTGGGCTTTGCGGCAATCGAGCTGGTGGCGCGGCCCGGAGGCGCAGAGTGAGCGGGCGCCTGCAAGCCGTGCTGGCGCTGTGTCTGGCGGTGGGCCTTCATCTGGCGGCTTTTGCGCTGCGGCCCGAGGCTGCGGGGGCGGCGTCGTCCGGGGCAGGCGGGCTGGATCTGCTGACGTTGCAAGCCTCTGATCCCGCGATTGCCGGGCTGGTGGCGGAATGGGATCGCCCGCCCGTGCCCGTTGCGGAACCGTCGCTCCCGGATGCGCCCGAGGCCCCGTTACTTTCCGAAGCGCCGGATCTGCCCGCGCCAGAGGCGGCACCACCTGTGCCGCTGGCACCATCCGCGCTGGCGGTGCCAGAGGTGGCGGAGGCTGCCCCGAACCTTGATGCCAGCCCCGCCGCCCCGCCGCCGCCCGAGGTGCTGCCCGAGGCGGCCCGGAAGCCTGCGCCGAAACGACCGGAGCAGAAACAAGCGGCGGAACCGCCCAAGACCGCCAAGACGACAGAGGCCAAACCTGCCGGGTCACTGAAGGCAGCAGGCGCTCCCAAGGCCGCGCCCGGTCAGAAGGCCAGCCGTGCGGCAGGCAGCGGCGGTGGCGATACGGCGGCAGCAGGCAAACCCTCGCAGGCGCAGACCGCCAATCTGGCGAAGCAATGGGGGGCGGCGATCCAGGCGCGGATCGAGCGCCGCCTGCGCCACTATCCGGGCGTCGGCAGGGTCACGATTCAGGTGACGGTCGCCCGCTCGGGGCAGGTGTTGGGCATCCGTCTCGTCGCCTCCTCGGGCAAGCCCGTGCTGGACGAGGCGGCGCTGCGGGCCGCGCGTGCGGCGGGCCGGATGCCTGCCGCCCCAAAGGGCCTGACCGAGGACAGCCACAGCTTCAACCTGCGCCTGCGTTTCACTCGCTGACAGAAGCCGCTTCGGCCCTGCGGGGACGCGTGCTACCATCCCGCCGGGACAGGGAGAGGCGCGAGATGGACACAGGATTGTTCCGCATTCTGATCGGCACCACCAAGGGGGCCTTTCTGCTGACAGCGCAGGAAGGGCGGGGCGGCTGGAAGGTTTCCGGCCCGTTCTGCGACGGATGGCCGATCAACCATATCATCGGCGACCCCGAAACCGGCACGATCTGGGCAGGCGGGGGCGGGGACTGGCATGGCGCCGGGGTCTGGCGCTCTGATGATGGCGGGGAAAACTGGACGGTCACGCGGCTCAGCCGGGGCCAGCTTGACCGCTGGGCCGAAAGCGACGCCGATTTCGCCGCGATGATCGGATGGAGCCCCGAGCCGCTGCCTTTCGGCGAAACCATGTCGCAGATCTGGTCGCTGGGGCTGGTCGGGGGCACGCTTTACGCGGGTACCAAACCGGCACATCTTCTGGCCAGCACCGATGGCGGCCAAAGCTTCGCGCTGGTCGAGGGGCTGGACAATCACCCCTCTGCCGGAAGCTGGAGCCCCGGTGCGGCGGGGCTGGTGCTGCATACCATCCTGTCGGACCCGGAAGCCCCCGAAAAGCTCTGGATCGGGATTTCTGCCGCCGGGGTCTTTGCCTCGGAAGATGGCGGCACGACATGGGAGCGCCGGAATCGCTTGTCCAATCTGGGTGGCTGTGCCGGGCATGACCATCCCGCAGGGCCGCAGGGTGGCGAGATCGGCCATTGCGTTCACAACATGATGCGCGCACCGGGGACGGGGGATGTGCTGTATCAGCAGAACCACCATGGAGTCTGGCGATCCCCTGACGGCGGGCGAAGCTGGGATGATATCACCGCCGGTCTGCCTTCAACCTTTGGCTTTCCGATCCGGGTGCATCCGCGCGATCCGAACCGGCTGTGGACGCTGCCACTGAACGGGGATCGTGATGGCCGTTTCCCGCCCGGCGCGGCGGCGGCGGTGTGGCAGTCGGATGATGCCGGGGCAAGCTGGCGGGCGCAGCGCGCGGGCCTGCCGCAACAGGGTTGTTTCTTCACGGTGCTGCGACAGGCAATGGCGGGCGATGCGCGCGACCCCGCCGGGGTCTATTTCGGCACCAATTCCGGCTCTGTCTTCGCCAGCATCGACGAAGGAGAAAGCTGGGAGGAAATCGCCCGCCACCTGCCGACCATCCTGTCGGTGGAGGTGCTGGACCGCGGCTGAGGCCGCGGCCCGGCATGGGTTCAGCGTGGCTCGGACATCAGCCCCTTCAGCACGGCCCAGCACATCAGCAGCAGGACCAGCGCAAAGGGCAGCCCGGTCGAGATCACCATGGCCTGCAAGGCGCCGAGGCCACCACCGACCAGCAGCACGATGGCCACCGCGCCCTCGAACGTTGCCCAGAACACGCGCTGCGGCATGGGCGCATCGACCTTGCCGCCCGCCGTGATCGTGTCGATCACCAGCGAGCCGGAATCCGACGAGGTGACGAAGAACACGATGACCAGCACAATGGCGATGACCGAGGTGATGGAACTGAGCGGCAATCCCTCCAGCATTGCGAACAGGGACAGCGGCGGGTCGTAATTGTCGATGACCTGAGCCTTCACCGCCGAAGTGGCGGGGTCCGTCAGAACCTGATCAATCGCCACGCCGCCGAAGACGGCCATCCACAGCACGCAGACCAGCGAGGGAATGATGAGGACACAGGTGATGAACTCGCGCACCGTCCGGCCGCGCGAAACCCGCGCGATGAACATGCCGACAAACGGCGACCAGCTGATCCACCATGCCCAGTAGAACGCCGTCCAGCCCTCGCGGTAATCGTCATCCGAACGGCCGAAGGGGTTCGACAGCGGCACGAGATCCTGCGCATAGGCCAGAAGCCCCTGCCCGAAATCGCCCAGAATGGCCAGTGTCGGCCCGGCGAGCAGCACGAACAGCAGCAGCAGTGCTGCGATGCCCATGTTGATCTCTGACAGCAGCTTCACCCCGCCATCCAGCCCGCGCAGCACCGAAAACAGGGCGACGCCGGTGATCAGCGTGATCAGGATGACCTGCACCGTGGTGTCGACCGGAATGCCGAAGACATGGTTCAGACCGGCATTCGCCTGTTGCGCGCCGAAGCCGAGGCTGGTGGCAAGGCCGAACAGCGTGGCGAAGACGGCCAGAATGTCGATGATATGCCCGGTCCAGCCCCAGATCCTTTCGCCGAAGATCGGGTAAAAGGCGGAACGGATGGTCAGTGGCAGACCCTTGTTGAAGGAAAACAGCGCCAGCGCCAGCGCGACCACGGCATAGATCGCCCAGGGGTGCAGACCCCAGTGATAGATCGTCGCGGCAAGGCCCATCGCCTTCGCCCGGTCCACATTTTCCGGAATCAGGTTGCCTGCCTCGTCAAAGGGCGAGGGTGTGCCCAGCGGGGCGGAAATCGCCATGTGATAGACCGGCTCCAGCACGCCGAAGAACATCAGCCCGATGCCCATCCCGGCTGCGAACAGCATGGCGAACCAGCCGGTGTAGCTGTAATCCGGCGTCGCATCGCGCCCGCCCAGCCGGACATTGCCCCAAGGGCTGACGATCAGCACAAGGCAGAACACCACGAAGATGTTCGCGGCGATCATGAAGAACCAGTCAAAGGTGGAGGTCAGCCAGGGGCGGAGCCAGCCGAAAGCCGCGCCCGCCTGTTCGGGCAGTGCAAGGGCGTAAAACACAAAGGCCACGACCGACAGGGCCGAAACCAGAAAGACCGGGTTGTGGATGTCAAACCCCAGGGGGCCGAGGTTGCCCTCGATATTGTGTTGTCCGATTTCATATTCGGTATCAATGATCTGTGTCGCGCCTTCGGGCGCGGGTATGCCCTGCGTGTCGCCGGACTCGGCCATGGCCTGTCTCCTGTTCTGATACATCATGTGGCGGAATGCGAATGCACCCATCCGCGTGGCAGAAGGGCCGAAACCCTGAACGGGACGTCAGATACGGCGCCTCAATGCCGTTGGGGCGACACCGGGCTGACCCGGCAGGAGCCCCGGAAACTGCGTGACGACAAGGCTGGAGGCGGACCCGGTTGCGATGGATCGCGTCTTGCCGGTGCGGGCCGGGCGGCGCAGATCCACAGGAACCCAGGTTTTATCCAGCATACTCTTCCCTCACGGTTTCGAGACGTCACCCTAAGGAAAGTGCCTGCGGGAGTCCACCGGCGGGGGCACAAAAGCGACGTATCAGGTCGCTAAATTCCTTTTCCGGACGTTTTGGCGCCCCTATTTGGAGGGTTTTCCCCGGATTCGACGGTGCGCAGGATCGTGGCGATGCGAGTCAGCTGCGGGGCCAGCGGGTTGGTCTTGCGCCAGACCATGCCAATGGTCCGGCGCGGGCGCGGCTCTGCCAGACGGGCCAGCGATACCGCTGCCGACCGGGTTTCGATCGGCGCTGCCATTTCCGGGATCAGCGTGACCCCGATCCCGGCGCCGACCATCTGCACCAGTGTTGAAAGTGAGCTGCCCTCCATCAGATCGCGAGGGGTGGCCGATGTCATTTCGCAGAACGACAGCGCCTGATCGCGGAAGCAATGGCCCTCTTCCAGCAGCAGAAGCCGCATCTCGCGCAGCTTTTCGGGTTTCGGAACCGGCTTTGCGGCATCCTCCTGTGGCCGCACCAGCACGAATTCCTCGTCAAAGAGGGCCTCTTCATGCAGGAAGGGTTCGGAAATCGGCAGGGCGACGATGGCGGTATCCATCCGTCCTTCGGCCAGATCCTCGATCAGGCGCTGAGTCACCGCCTCGCGCGGGCGCAGGTCAATGCCGGGGAAGGCAGCGGCCAGTTCCTTGATCACGCGGGGCAGGAGATAGGGCGCGACGGTGGGAATAACGCCGATCCGCAACTGCCCCACCAGCGGACCCTGCGAGGCACGGGCCAATGCACCCAGTTCATCCACGGCCCGCAGGATATCCCGCACCCGCAGCGCAAAGGCCTCGCCCAGGGCCGTCAGCCGGATGCGCCGCGCACCGCGTTCGACCAGAGGCGTGCCAAGGATTTCCTCCAGTTCCTTGATCTGAAGCGACAGCGCAGGCTGCGAGATCGCGCAGGCCTCGGCCGCGCGACCGAAATGGCCATATTGGGCCAGCGCATCGAAATATCGCAGATGGCGCATCGACAGACCGATCATAAGTCCTGCATATCGCCATCATTAGAAAATGCAAATTCTAATTATGGAAGAACCGTGCCACAACCTTGCCATCAAGCGCCGGCCAGCCTTGGGGAACAGGATTCGGACCGACCCTGATGCAGCAGGCAGGAAGCCAGAAGTGGGAGAGCAAGATGGACGGAAACGACATGAACCCCGCCGGGAAATGCCCGGTGATGCATGGCGGGAACACCGAGACCGGCGCATCGGTCGTCAGCTGGTGGCCCAATGCACTGAACCTCGACATTCTGCATCAGCATGACAGCAAGTCCGACCCGATGGGGGCAGAGTTCAGCTATCGCGAAGCCGTCAAGACGCTGGATTTCGATGCGCTGAAAAAGGATATGCATGCGCTGCTGACCGACAGCCAGGACTGGTGGCCAGCGGACTGGGGTCACTACGGCGGTCTGTTCATCCGCATGGCCTGGCACTCGGCCGGATCGTATCGCTTGGCCGATGGCCGTGGCGGTGGCGGCACCGGCAACCAGCGTTTCGCGCCGCTGAACTCGTGGCCGGACAACGCCAGCCTCGACAAGGCCCGCCGCCTGCTGTGGCCGCTGAAGAAGAAATACGGCAACAAGATTTCCTGGGCCGATCTGATGATCCTCGCCGGGACGGTGGCCTATGAAAACATGGGCCTGAAATCCTTCGGTTTCGGTTTTGGCCGCGCCGACATCTGGCACCCCGAGAAAGACGTTTACTGGGGCGCGGAAAAGGAATGGCTGGCGCCTTCGGACAATCGCTATGGCGATGTCGAAAAGCCGGACACCATGGAAAACCCGCTTGCCGCCGTGCAGATGGGCCTCATCTACGTCAACCCGGAAGGCGTGAACGGCAAGCCCGATCCGCTGAAGACCGCCGCTCAGGTGCGCGAGACCTTCGCCCGCATGGCGATGAATGACGAAGAGACCGTGGCGCTGACCGCGGGTGGTCACACCGTCGGCAAGGCGCATGGTATGGGCAATGCCGCGCGGCTCGGCCCGGAGCCGGAAGCGGCCGGGATCGAGGCACAGGGCTTCGGCTGGGCTAACCCCGACCAGAACGGCCAGGCCAACCGTGCCATGACCTCGGGTATCGAAGGCGCCTGGACCACGCATCCGACGAAGTTCGACATGGGCTTTTTCGAGATGCTGTTCGGCCATGAGTGGGAGCTGCGCAAATCCCCCGCTGGTGCCTGGCAGTGGGAGCCGGTCAGCATCCGCGAGGAAGACAAGCCGCTGGACGCCACAGACCCGTCGAAGCGCCATAATCCGATGATGACCGACGCCGACATGGCCATGCGCATGGACCCGGCCTACAACGCGATCTGCCAGAAGTTCATGGCGGACCCGGAGTATTTCAAAGAGACCTTCGCCCGTGCATGGTTCAAACTGACCCACCGCGACATGGGGCCGAAGGTGCGCTACATCGGGCCTGACGTCCCGGCCGAAGACCTGATCTGGCAAGATCCGGTTCCGGCGGGGTCGACCGGCTGGGATGTGGCGGCGGTGAAGGCGAAGATTGCCGCCTCCGGCCTGTCGCTGGCCGATATGGTCGCGACCGCATGGGACAGCGCCCGCACCTATCGCGGCTCTGACATGCGGGGCGGGGCTAATGGCGCCCGCATCCGTCTGGCTCCGCAGAAGGACTGGGCCGGGAACGAGCCGGCGCGTCTGGCGCGTGTACTGTCTGTCCTGGAGCCGATTGCCGCCGCAGCGGGCGCTTCGGTCGCGGATGTGATCGTGCTGGCGGGCAATGTCGGGGTGGAACAGGCGGCCCGGGCTGCGGGCCATGCCGTCGAGGTGCCCTTCGCACCGGGCCGTGGCGACGCGACCGATGCGATGACCGATGCCGAGTCCTTCGATGTGATGGAGCCGTTGGCCGATGGCTTCCGCAACTGGCAGAAGAAGGATTACATTGTCAGCCCCGAGGAGATGCTGCTGGACCGGGCGCAGCTTCTGGGCCTGACCGCACCGGAAATGACCGTGCTGGTCGGGGGGATGCGGGCCATGGGCACCAACCACGGCGGCACGGCGCATGGTGTGTTCACTGATCGCGTTGGCGCGTTGACCCCGGACTTCTTTGTCAACCTTACCGACATGGCCTATAGCTGGCATCCCGTCGGTTCGGGTGTCTATGAAATCCGCGACCGCAAAACCGGCGCGGTGAAATGGACGGCGACGCGGGCGGATCTGGTGTTCGGTTCTAATTCGATCCTGCGCTCCTATGCCGAGGTCTATGCTCAGGACGACAACGCCGGGAAGTTCGTGAAGGACTTCGTGGCCGCCTGGACCAAGGTGATGAACGCCGACCGTTTCGATCTGAGCGCCTGACAGGGCAACGGAAACATCAGGCCGGGCGCGTGCATCGCGCCCGGCTTTTCATTGTCGTTCAGACCGTTCAGCCGGGCAGGCCTTCAACAATGACCACATGCACCGTTGCCGCCCCTTCACGCCGGGCGCGGGCGGCCCGGTATTCGGCCGAGTCGTAGCAGGCGCGCGCATCCGCCAGAGTCGGAAATTCGATCACTACATGCCGGTCAAGCTCCGGACCTTCCAGCACCTCGGAGGGACCACCCCGCGCCAGAAACCGTGCGCCGTGGGCGGCGAAGGCTGCCGGGGCCAATGCCTGATATCCGGCATAGGCATCCGGGTCCGTGACCGTCACATGGGCGATCCAGTAGGCGCTCATCCCTGATCCTCCAGCAGATGCCGGGCGATGTCGGCAGCATCCCGCAGATGGGCGCGGACCGCGTCGGCGGCAGCTTCGGGGGCATTGGCGCAGATGGCGGCACAGATTCGCGCCATATGCGCGGGGCCGGAAATCCGGCGGTCGGTTGTGGCCAGTGTCAGCGCCCGCAGCCGCGAGATACGGCTGTTCAGGCGCTGCACGATCTCCCATGCGATGTCATGCCCCGCGGAGGTGAAAATCACTTCGTAAAACGCTGTCGTAGCAGCGTAAAGTTTCTGCGGGGCCGCATCGGTGAAGGCGGCCTCAAGCTCTGCCAGCGCGGCGCGCAGTCTGTCCTTCACCGCCGCATCTGCGATGACTGCACAGGCAGCAGCGGCATCGGCTTCCAGCAAGCGGCGGATATCATAGATCTGGCGTGCGCGCGTCCAGTCCAGCGTTGCCACGACCGGGCCGCTGCGGCCCAGCGTTTCCACCAGCCCCTCGGCCTCCAGATAGCGGATCGCCTCGCGCACCACGGACCGTGACACACCCAGCTGATCGCAGAGCGTGCGTTCCACCAGTCGGTCACCGCCGGTGAAGCGGCCGGTGATGATGGCATGGCGGAGCCGTTCAACCGCCAGCTCCCGCAGGGTGGTCGGTGTATGGGCGATGCGCAGGTCGTGTTCGGGTGTCTGATCCATGGCAGCAGATTAGACGCGCCCCGGTCTTCGCGCAAGTTGTTCTTGACATGTCGTATTATGGTATACCAACATACCATCATAACGAACCGGAGGGACTCAGGGCATGTCGGCGCAGATTCGCAAGACGCTCATCACCATCGAAACCACGCTGTTCGAAGGCGGCCGTGCCGCACCGCGTGCGCTGAAACTGATTGCGGCGGCGGCTGTGCTGAAGAACCCCTGGGCCGGGCGTGGTTTCGTCGAGGATCTGAAGCCGGAAATCCACGCCGTCGCGCCGGAACTGGGCGCGCTGCTGACCGGGATGATTTTGGACGCAGCGGGCGGCGCCGATAATGTCGAGGGTTATGGCAAGGCGGCAGTCGTGGGGCTCGACGGCGAGCTGGAACATGCCAATGCGCTGATCCACACGCTGCGCTTCGGCAATCATTACCGTCAGGCGCTCGCCGCCAGGACCTATCTGGCTTTCACCAATGTGCGGGGGGCGGCCAACTGCCCGGTGATGATCCCGCTGATGGACAAGAATGACGAGGGTCGCCGCTCGCACTACCAGACCATTCATTTTGCCATTCCCGACGCGCCTGCGGCGGATGAGATTGTGGTGGCGCTGGGGGCCTCGACCGGCGGGCGCCCGCATCACCGTATCGGCGACCGCTATCAGGATCTGAAGGATCTGGGGCATGATGTTTCGAACCCTGCGGCTGTCTGACGGCAGCGCGGTCCGGTTGCTGGAGGCAGGAACCGGCGCAGCCCTGCTGCTGATCCACGGCGTCGGCCTTCGGGCCGAGGCCTGGGGGCCGCAGATCGGGGCGCTGGCCGACACCGCGCATGTGATCGCGGTGGACATGCCGGGCCATGGCGGCAGCGACCCGCTGCCCGAAGGCGCGCGCCTGCCCGACTATGTCGCCTGGGCGGCGCAGGTGGTGGAGTCGCTGGCCCTTGGGCCGGTCGCGCTGGCGGGGCATTCGATGGGCGCGCTGATCGCCGGGGGCCTCGCGGTTGAACGCCCGGATCTCGTGCGCGGGGTTGCACTTCTGAACGGCGTGCATCGTCGCAGTCCCGAGGCGCGCGCGGCGGTCGAGGCGCGGGCGACGGAAATCGCGGCCGGGGCCAACGGGATCGAGGTGCCTTTGGCGCGCTGGTTCAGGCCGGGGGACGAGGCGGCGCGCGATCAGGTTGCGGGCTGGCTGCGCAGGGTCGATGCGGCGGGCTATGCCGCCGCCTATCGCGCCTTCGCGGAAGGTGATGATGTCTATGCCGACCGCCTGTCGGCCATCCGCTGCCCGCTGCTGGTGCTGACGGGTGACGGAGATGCCAATTCGACCCCGGCGATGACCGAGGCGATGGCCGCCATGGCGCCGCAGGGCCGGGCGGTCGTGATTGCCGGGCACCGCCATATGGTCAACCTCACCGCGCCCGAGGCGGTGACGGCCGAGATGAAACGCTGGCTTGCAACGATGGAGGCGCAGGCATGACCGGAACCCCGCTGGACCCCCGCGCGCTGCGCGATGCCTTTGGCTGTTTCATGACCGGGGTGACCGTGGTCACCGCCCTCGGGCCGGATGGCAAGCCCTTGGGCTTTACCGCCAATTCCTTCTCCTCCGTCTCACTCGATCCGCCGCTGCTGCTGGTGTCTATTGCCAACAGTTCGATCAACCGCGCCGCTTTTGAAAGCGCGCCGGGCTTTGCCGTGAACATTCTGGCCGAGGGGCAGAAGGATGTTTCCGCCACTTTCGCGCGGCCGGTGGAGGATCGCTTTGCCACCGTCTATTGGCGCAAGGGGCCGGTCGGCTCGCCGCTGATCGCGGGGGTTTCGGCATGGTTCGACTGCACGCTGGAACAGACGGTCTTGGCGGGGGATCACACTATTCTCATTGGCCGCATCGGCGGCTTCGAGGCCAAGCCGGCGCCGGGGCTGGGCTATTACCGCGGCGCCTATGTCACCCCGGCGCAGACGGCGGCGCAACTGCCGACCGGGCCGGATGTGGTGATCTCGGCCATTCTGGAAGCCAGCGGACAGATCCTGCTGGTGGATGACGGGCAGGGCGGTGGCCTCACGCTGCCGACCGCGCGGGTGGGCCGCGAAGGGGTGCAGACCGCGCTGGCCGCGCTGATCGCCGCGACCGGGCTGACAGCCGCGCCGGGCTCGATCTACGCCGTTTACGAGGATGTCGCGCAGGGACGGCAGCATATCGCCTTCCGCTGCGCCGCCGAGACAGGCCGCCCCGCACGGGGCGCTTTCGTTGACCTGACAGCCGAAGGCGTGGCCGAGGTGACGGACCCGGCGATGCGCGTCATGCTGGAGCGGTTGGCCGACGAAGCGCGGATCGGCAATTACGGCATCTATTTCGGCACCCACGAACAGGGGCGCGTGCAAAGGACCGGGGAAAGGTAACCCATGAAATTCTCACTTTTCATCCATATGGAGCGCGTCTCGGCCGAAGAGGACCAGAAGCAGCTTTATGACGAGATGATCGCGCTGTGCCGGATTGCCGACGAAGGCGGGATGCATGCCATCTGGACGGGTGAGCATCACGGCATGAACTTCACCATCGCGCCCAATCCGCTGTTGAACCTCGTCGATCTGGCGCATCGGACAAAGAACGTGCGTCTGGGCACCGGCACCGTCATCGCGCCGTTCTGGCATCCGATCCGGCTGGCGGGCGAGGCGGCGATGGCCGACATCATCACTGGCGGGCGGCTGGAACTGGGTATCGCGCGCGGCGCCTACAACTTTGAATACGAACGGCTGATGCCGGGGATGGATGCCTGGGGCGCGGGCGGCCGGATGCGCGAGCTGGTGCCGGCCATCAAGGCGCTGTGGCAGGGCGATTATGCCCATGACGGCGAATATTGGAAGTTCCCGAAAACCACCTCGGCGCCCCAGCCGGTGCAACAGCCGCATCCGCCGATCTGGGTGGCGGCGCGTGATCCGAACAGCCATGAATTTGCCGTGTCGCAGGGCTGCAACGTGCAGGTGACGCCGCTGCATCTGGGCGATGAGGAAGTGCAAAGCCTGATGGAGCGTTTCAACGCGGCCTGCGCCAAATTCCCCGAGATTGCCCGGCCCAGGATCATGGTCCTGCGCCACACCTATGTCGCGGACAGCGAGGCCGATGCGCAGCAGGGCGCGGAGGAGCTGAACATGTTCTACAACTACTTCGGCGCCTGGTTCAAAAATGAACGTCCCATCTCGATGGGTCTGATCGAAACGCTGACCCCTGAGGATGTCGCCGCCCATCCGTTCTATTCAGCCGAGGCGATGCGTAAGAACCAGATCATTGGCGAGGCGCCCGAGGTTATCGAACGCATCAAATCCTATGAGGCGATGGGCTATGATGAGTTCAGCTTCTGGATCGACAGCGGCATGAGCTTTGCACGGAAAAAGGCTTCGCTCGAACGCTTCATCCGCGACGTGATGCCCGCCTTCGCCTGAGGACAGACCATGGACCGTTTCCAGCATTATATCGACGGGCGTTTCGAGGATGCCGCGCAGGGGTTCGACAGCATCGACCCCGCGACCGGCACGCCTTGGGCGCGGATGCCCGCCGCCTCGGCCGAAGATGTGGGCCGGGCGGTGGTGGCGGCGGACCGGGCCTTTGGCGCCTGGGCCGCGACCACGGCGACCGCGCGGGGCAAGCTGCTTTATCGTCTGGCCGATCTGGTGCAGGAAGCGGCGCCGCGTCTGGCAGCGCTGGAAACCCGTGATACCGGCAAGATCATCCGCGAGACCAGCGCGCAGATCGCCTATGTCGCGGAGTACTATCGCTATTACGCAGGGTTGGCCGACAAGATCGAGGGCGCGCATCTGCCCATCGACAAACCGGATATGGAGGTCTGGCTGCGGCGTGAACCCGTGGGCGTGGTGGCGGCCATCGTGCCGTGGAACAGCCAGCTGTTCCTCAGCGCGGTGAAGCTGGGCCCGGCGCTGGCAGCGGGCTGCACGGTGGTGCTGAAGGCCAGCGAGGACGGCCCCGCGCCGCTGCTGGAATTCGCGCGGCTTGTCGATCAGGCGGGATTCCCCGCCGGGGTCGTGAACATCCTGACCGGCGGGCCGGAGGCAGGGGTGGCGCTGACCACCCATCCGAAGGTTGCCCATATCGCCTTCACCGGCGGGCCGGAGACCGCGCGGCATATCGTGCGCGCCTCGGCCGAGAACCTTGCGAAAACCTCGCTGGAGCTGGGCGGCAAGTCACCCTTCATCGTGTTTGACGACGCCGATCTGGACAGCGCGGCCAATGCGCAGGTGGCAGGCATCTTCGCGGCCACCGGGCAAAGCTGTGTCGCCGGTTCGCGCCTGCTGGTGCAGCGCAGCGTGAAGGATGCTTTCCTTGCGCGGCTGAAAGCCAAGGCAGAGGCGGTGGCCATCGGCGCCCCCGATGCGATGGAAACCGAGGTCGGCCCGCTGTGCACCGCGCGGCAGCGCGACCGGCTGCACGGGCTGGTGACGGAAACGCTGGCGGCGGGGGCAAAGCTCGTGACCGGCGGGCAGATGCCGCAAGGCGCGGGCTTCTACTATCCGCCGACGATCCTTGATTGTTCCGACGTGCCCGATGCGCCTTCGGTCAGGCAAGAACTGTTCGGCCCGGTCCTTTCCGTCGTCACCTTCGACACCGAGGCCGAGGCACTGCAACTTGCCAATGACACCGCCTATGGCCTTGCCTCGGGCGTGTTCACCCGCAGTCTGACGCGGGCGCACCGGATGATCCGCGGTATCCGCGCCGGCATCGTCTGGGTGAATACCTATCGCGCCGTTTCTCCCATCGCGCCTTTTGGTGGCCACGGACTTTCCGGCCATGGCCGCGAGGGCGGGCTGGCGGCGGCGCTGGACTACACGACGATGAAGACCGTGTGGCTGCGCACCTCGGACGATCCGATCCCGGACCCGTTCGTCATGCGCTGAAAACTGAAAACACAACAGGGAAGAATGCCATGAAGAAAACGATGTTCGCGCTGGCCGTCGCCAGCGCCCTGACGGCGCATGCCGCCATGGCCGAGGATATGGTCTTCACCTCCTGGGGCGGCACAACCCAGGATGCGCAGGCCGCCAACTGGGCCCAGCCCTTCACCGAGAAAACCGGCACTGGTGTGATGCAGGACGGGCCAACCGACTATGGCAAGATCAAAGCCATGGTCGAGGCGGGTGCCGTGACCTGGGATGTGGTCGATGCGGAATTTGACTGGGCGCTGCAAGCGGGGAAGCAGGGCCTGTTGGAGCCGCTGGATTTCACGGTGATCGACAAGGCGAAGCTCGACCCGCGCTTCGTGTCGGATTACGCGGTGGGCTCGTTCTATTATTCCTTCGTTCTGGGCTGGAACCCGGCAAATTTCAGCGATGCGCAGCCCGCCACGCTGGCCGATCTGTTCGACACCACCAAATTTCCCGGCAAGCGGACCTTCTACAAATGGTCGGCCCCCGGTGTGATCGAGGCGGCGCTGCTGGCCGATGGCGTGGCCCCGGATGCGCTCTATCCGCTGGATCTGGACCGGGCGTTTGCCAAGCTGGATACCATCAAGTCCGATATCATCTGGTGGGAAGGGGGCGCGCAGTCGCAGCAGCTTCTCGCCTCCGGCGAGGCGCCGATCGGTTTCTTCTGGAACGGCCGTCTGGCCGCGCTGCAAGCTGACGGTATGCCGGTCGGCATCAGCTGGGACCAGAACATTACCGCCGCCGACGCGCTGGTCGTGCCGAAGGGCACCGCCCACAAGGACGCCGCGATGAAGTTCATCGCCGAAGCGACCAGTGCGGAGGGGCAGGCCGCCTTTGCCGCCGCGACCGGCTATGCGCCCGTCAACCTCGGGTCGGCCGATCTGATGGACCCGGCGGTTCGTGCCACGCTGCCCGATGCGCAAACGGCGGTGCAGGTGAATGCCGACATGGCCTATTGGGCCGAGCACCGCGACGAGATCGGCAACCGCTGGTACGCCTGGCAGGCGCAGTAACGCCTGAACGACCGCCCGGATGACCGCCGAGGGCATCCGGGCCATTTCCCGACTTTCTGGAGGTTCTGCAATGCTCTCCGCCACTTCCGGCGGCCGCGGTTCGGGGTTGGGCTTCGCCATGCCCGCGATCCTGCTGCTGCTGGCTTTCTTCGTCATCCCCGTCGCATTCCTGCTGATGCGTTCGGTGACCGAGCCCGCGCCGGGCTTGCAGAACTATGCGACCCTGCTGGGCAGCACGACTTATGCGAAGATCTTCTTCAACACCTTCTTCGTGGCAGGGGTGGTGACGGCCATCACCGTGCTGATCGCTTTCCCCGTTGCCTGGGCACTGGCCATCATGCCCGCCCGCTGGTCGGCGGTGATCTTTGCGGTCATCTTGCTGTCAATGTGGACCAACCTGCTGGCCCGCACTTATGCCTGGATGGTGCTGCTGCAACAGACGGGCCTGATCAACCGTATGCTGAAGGCCATAGGGCTGATCGACCAGCCGCTGCAACTGACCAACAACCTGATCGGCGTGACCATCGGCATGGTCTATATCATGCTTCCCTTCATGATCCTGCCGCTGCTGGGCGTCATCAGGAAGATCGACCCCGCCATCCTGCAAGCCGCCGCGCTGTGCGGTGCCACCAGGGCGCAGGCCCTGCGCCGGGTGCTGCTGCCGCTGGCAGGGCCGGGGCTGGCCTCTGGCGGGCTGATGGTTTTCGTGATGTCGCTGGGCTATTTCGTCACCCCCTCGCTTCTGGGCGGCACCGCCAACATGATGCTGGCCGAGTTGATCGCCCAACAGGTGCAAAGCCTTGTGAACTGGGGCATGGGCGGCGCGGCAGCCTTCGTGCTGCTGGTCGTCACGCTCGGCCTTTATGCCGTGCAACTGCGGTTCTTCGATCAGGCGGAGGCGCGCTGATGCTTCTGGATTTCGACAAGCTGGGCGCGTGGAAATGGGCGCTGTCGGCCATCTGCGCGGTGATGGCGCTGTTTCTGCTGCTGCCGATCCTGTTCATCGTGGCGCTGTCTTTCGGATCGTCCCGCTGGCTGATCTTTCCGCCACCGGGCTGGACGCTCAAATGGTATGAGGAGCTGTTCGCCGATCCGCGCTGGATCGGGGCGGCGCTGACCTCGGCCAAGATCGGGGTCATCGTCATGGTGCTGTCGGTGGTGCTGGGGTTGCTGGCCTCGATGGCGCTGGTGCGCGGCACCTTCCGGGGCCGGGCGGTGCTGCGTGCCTTCTTCCTGACGCCGATGGTGCTGCCGGTGGTCATCGTCGCCGTGGCGCTTTACGCGGCCTTCCTGCGGTTGGGGCTGAACGGCACCTTGCCCGGTTTTGTCATCGCACATCTGATCGTGGCGCTGCCTTTTGCCATCATCACCATCTCCGGCGCGCTGGAAACCTTTGACCCTTCGATCGAGGATGCGGCCATCCTCTGCGGGGCAAGCCCGTGGGAGGCGCGGCTGCGCGTCACCCTGCCGGGCATCCGCCATGGCCTGTTCTCGGCCGCGATCTTTTCCTTCCTCATCTCCTGGGATGAGGTGGTGCTGGCGATCTTCATGGCCTCCCCCGCGCTTCAGACGCTTCCCGTGAAGGTCTGGACGACGCTGCGGCAGGATCTGACCCCGGTGATCGCCGCCGCCTCCACCCTGCTTGTCGCGCTGACGGTGATCCTGATGATCGTCGCCGCCCTGATCCGCAAAGGCAAATCCGAATGACCACGCCCTTCCTGCACATCAACGGCATCCGCAAGACCTATGGCGATGTCGTGGCGACCGATCATGTGGAGCTTTCCATCGCAGAAGGCGAGTTCATGACCTTCCTCGGCCCATCAGGCTCCGGCAAGTCCACCACGCTTTATATTCTGGCAGGCTTTCAGGACCCGACGGCGGGCGACATCCGCCTGCGCGGGCAGTCGATCCTGCGCACGCCTTCGCACAAGCGCAACATCGGCATGGTGTTCCAGCGCTATACCCTTTTCCCGCATCTGAGCGTGGGCGAGAACGTCGCCTTCCCGCTGCGCGTGCGCCGGATGGGGCAGGCCGAGGTGGCAGCAAAGGTGAAGCGCGCGCTGTCACTGGTGCGGCTGGACGGGTTCGAGGACCGGATGCCGGCCAGGATGTCGGGCGGCCAGCAGCAGCGCGTGGCCCTTGCACGGGCGTTGGTCTATGACCCTCCGGTCCTTCTGATGGACGAGCCGCTTTCTGCGCTGGACAAGAAGCTGCGCGAGGAAATCCAGTTCGAAATCCGCCGCATCCATCAGGAAACCGGGGTGACCATCCTCTACGTCACACACGATCAGGAAGAGGCGCTGCGCCTCTCGGATCGCATCGCCATCTTCAACCGTGGCAAGATCGAACAGGTCGGCACTGGGCCAGAGCTTTACGCCAATCCCGCCACGCATTTTGTGGCCGATTTCATCGGCGACAGCGCCTTTCTTTCGGGCCGTCTGGCCTCATTGAAGGGTGGCCGCGCTGCGATCCGGTTCGAGGGTGGGCAGCAGATCGTCGACGTGCCGCTGCATGGTGCGGGACAGGAAGGGCAGGCGGCCGATCTGATGCTGCGCCCCGAGCGGATGGAATTGACCCCGGAGGCCGGGCCGGCGGGCGCCTCGCTGCCGGTGACGGTGCAGGACATCACTTTTCTCGGCAATTGCACTTCGGTCGCGGCGCGCACCGACTGGGGCGATGCGCTGACCGTGCGGCTGAACTTCGGTCATCCGCTGGCAGGCCGCGTGGCGCGCGGTGACCGGCTCAACGTGCGCTGGTCGCCCGAGGCCGCCCATGCCTTCGTGCGGGGGTAAGCGATGCGGTTGAACGATCCGACATTGCTGGAAACCCGCGCCTTCCTCGCCGGGGTCTGGGTGCAGGGCGGAAGCCACATCGCGGTGCATGACCCTGCACGCGGCAGCCTGCTGGCCGAGGTGGCGGATTGCACGCGCGCTGACGCCGCGGCGGCCATCGCGGCCGCGCAGGCGGCGCAACCCGGTTGGGCCGCGCTGACAGGCAAGGAACGTGCGGCACTTCTGCGGCGCTGGCATGATCTGGTCATCGCCAATGCCGACGACCTTGCCGCGATCCTGACTGCCGAGATGGGCAAGCCCCTGGCCGAGGCGAAGGGCGAGGTCCTCTATGGCGCCTCTTACATCGAATGGTTCGCCGAGGAAGCGAAGCGGCTTTACGGCGAGATCATCCCCGGCCATCAGCGGGACAAGCGGCTGTTGGTGATCCGCCAGCCGGTCGGCGTCGTGGCCGCGATTACGCCGTGGAACTTCCCCAATGCGATGATCGCCCGCAAGCTTGCGCCTGCTCTGGCGGCGGGCTGCACCATCGTGGCGAAACCGGCGGCGGAAACCCCGCTGTCGGCACTGGCGCTGGCGGTGCTGGCCGAACGCGCCGTGCTGCCGAAGGGCGTGCTGTCGGTCCTGCCGTCAACCGATGCGGTCGGGTTGGGGCTGGAGTTCTGCGAAAACCCGGCAGTGCGCAAGATCAGCTTCACCGGATCGACCAACGTGGGCCGCATCCTGATGCGGCAGGGCGCGGCGCAGATCAAGAAACTGTCGCTGGAGCTTGGCGGGAACGCCCCCTTCATCGTCTTTGATGATGCGGACCTGGAGGCGGCGGTGCAGGGTGCGCTGGTGGCGAAGTTCCGCAATGCCGGGCAGACCTGCGTCTGCACGAACCGCATCTATGCGCAGGCCGGTATCCATGATGCCTTCGTCGCGCGCTTGTCCGAGGCTGTGGCGGCCCTGCGGGTCGGCCCCGGCGATGAGGCAGGCAGCGAGATCGGGCCGCTGATCTCCGTCGCCGCACTGGCCAAGGTTGAAGCGCATCTGGTGGATGCCCGCGCAAAAGGCGCGGTCGTCACCACCGGCGGCGCGCGGCTGGCGGGCACCTTCTTCCAGCCTACCGTCCTTTCCGGCGTCAGGGCGGATATGCAGATTGCGCACGAGGAAACCTTTGGCCCGCTGGCCCCGGTCTTTCGGTTCGATACTGAGGCCGAGGTGATCGCCGCCGCAAATGACACCGAATTCGGGCTGGCATCCTACGTTTTCACCCGTGACCTCGGCCGGGTCTGGCGGGTGATGGAGGCGCTGGAATACGGCATGGTCGGGGTGAACACCGGCCTCATCTCGACCGAGGTGGCGCCTTTCGGCGGCATCAAGCAATCGGGTCTGGGTCGCGAGGGCAGCCGCCACGGGATCGAGGATTACACCGAGTTGAAATACGCCTGTCTGAGCCTTGGCTAAGACCCGGGCGGCGGGCGTCGGTGACGCCCGCCATCGCTCAGCCTGTGCCGCGCAGGCGCTTGCCATCGGGGTCGAAGGGCGGTTCAGCGAGAGCCCGCGCGGTATGCGGACGGCCAAGGATCGCCACATGGACCGTGTCACCGGGCTGCGTCGTCCCTGCCTTCAGATAGGCGATGGCCAGTGACTTGCCGACGGAATAGCCATAGGCGCCGGAAGTCACCTGCCCGACGGGCGTGCCGTCGGTCAGAAATATCGGCTCCCCGCCTGTGGCATCGGCATCCACCGCGTCGATTTCCAGCATGCACATCACATCGCGCGGGGCACGGTCGGCGATGGCCTGCCACGCGGATTTGTTCAGGAAATCCTTGTCCGCCTTGACCAGACGATCCAGCCCGCATTCCTGCGGCCAGTATTCGGGGCTGTAGTCCCGGCCCCATGAGCCGTAACCCTTCTCGATCCGCAGGCTCATCAGCGCCCGGCTGCCCACCGGACCGGCACCAAGGGCGCGGCCAGCGTCCAGCAGCGCGGCGTAAAGCCGGGTCTGGTCGGCCTCGGCGCAGTGCAGTTCCCACCCCAGATCGCCGGTAAAGCTGACGCGGATCGCCACGCAATCCACCCCCGCCGCGCTGATGCGGGCCGAACGCATGAACGGGAAGGCCGTGTCCGACAGATCGGCCCCGGTCAGCCCCGACAGCAGATCGCGCGCCTTTGGTCCGGCGACGTTGAAACCGCATATCGCCTCAGTCCGGCTTTCGAAACGGGTGCCTTCGGGCAGCGGTATCTGACGGAAGAACCGCAAATGAAACCGTTCGGCCATGCCGGAGCCCACGATCAGGAATTCCTCTGCCCCGAGCCGGGTGACGGTGAAATCGCCCGCGATGCCGCCCCGCCGCCCGATCAGCGGCGTCAGGCAGGACCGCCCCACCGCCCTGGGCATATGGTTGGCGAACAACGCGTTGAGCCAGTCCTCGGCCCCCGGCCCGGTGACGCTGTATTTCGCGAAGTTCGAGATGTCGATGATCCCGGCGCGCTCGCGCAGCATCCGCGCCTCGCGCCCGACCGGCGCCCACCAGTTCTGCCGGGTGAAGCCGCAGGTCTCATGATCCGGCTCGCCCTCGGCGGCAAACCACAGGGGATGCTCCCAGCCGTAGTTCAGCCCGAAGATCGCGCCCATGTCCTTTTGCATCGCGAAGGCCGGGCGCGTGCGGACCGGGCGGCCCGCAGCGCGTTCTTCATTCGGGAAGTGGATCTTGAAACGGTGGGAATACTGATCTTCGACCCGTGCCTTGGTGAAAGCCCGCCCCGCCCAGTGGCCAAAGCGTGCCATGTCCCAGCCGAACATATCGATCGAGGGCTCCCCCTCGACGATCCATTCCGCCGCAAGCTTGCCCAACCCCCCGGATTGCGAAAAACCGGGGATGATGCCGTTGCAGCAGAAATAGCCGGTCAGTTCCGGCACCGGGCCGAACAACGCCGCGCTGTCGGGCGACCAGATCATCGGGCCGTTGATGACGCGCTTGATACCCGCTGCGCCCACTGCGGGCACGCGGTCAATGGCGCGCATCATATTCGGCTCGATCCGTTCCAGATCGTCGGCGAAAAGTTCGTGGCCAAACCCCTGCGGCGTGCCGTCCTCGGCCCAGAACTTCATGTTCTTTTCATAGGCGCCGACCAGCAGGCCAAGCCCTTCCTGCCGCAGGTAATATTCGCCGTCGCGATCCGCGACCGAAGGCAGACGGCGGCCCAGATCCGCGATGGCGGGGATGGTTTCGGTGACGAAATACTGATGTTCCGTCGGGATCAGCGGCAGTTCGATCCCCGCCATCCGCGCCACCTCGCGCGCCCAGAGCCCTGCGGCATTGACGACCCAGGGGGTGCGGATGTCGCCCTTGTCGGTGCGCACGATCCAGCTGCCGTCGGGCTGCGGTTCCGTCCCGGTGACGGGGGTGAAGCGCATGATTTCCGCCCCCATCTGGCGGGCCCCTGCGGCATAGGCCATGGTCACGCCCGATGGATCGACATTGCCGCCGTCGGGTTCATACATGATGCAGCGGATGCCGTCGAAATCGACCAGCGGATGCAGACGCTCGGCCTCGTCCCGGCGGATTTCGTGAAAATTCATTCCGTAGCGGCAGGCCTTGGCCGCCTGAATGCGGAACTGGTGTTCCCGCGCCTCGGTCTGTGCCAGATACAGCGAACCGGGCTGGAAGATGCCGCAACCCTGACCCGTCTCGGCCTCGAGCTGCTTGTAAAGCGTCATCGTATAGTGCTGAAGCCGCGAGATATTGGTGACATCATGCAGCCCGTGGATATTCGCCGCCGCATGCCAGGTGGAGCCGGAGGTCAGCTCTGACCGTTCCAGCAGGATGACATCGCGCCAGCCAAGCTTCGCAAGGTGATAGACGATCGAACAGCCGATGAGGCCGCCGCCGATGACAACGGCTTGGGCATGGGTCCGCATTTTGTGGTCCTTGTGGGTCATGTCGGTCATTCCGGGGCTTCGTCTCCGGCGCTGGTCACTGCGTTGCGGCAGGAGGGGCGGCCTCTGGCGCGCGGGCGGGGACGGGTTGTTGCTATGTTCCATCGCATCTTGCCCACGCACCGTCGCGCGGTTCAGCGACGCCAGCCTTTGCCATCCGCGGCAGCATTTTGCCCGAGATCTGTCAGCTCCAGTCTGCCATGGCGCTGAATTTTCGACGTTTTTAATATTTTCGAAAATTCTGTTGACAGAATCCGGGCTGCGATAAAATCTTAACTACAGAGTTAAGAAATTCGCGCGAACGCGAATCGTCAACAGGGAATGAGGAACCGATGCTTCAGGAACGCATCGAGGGGAAATGGCTTGCCTCTTTCCGGCGCGTCTTCGCGCTGAACGGGATCGGGCAGGGCACACCCGTCGCCATCCTTTCGGAAACCCAGTCGCGGCCGGTGCTGGTGCATCTGTCGGAACTGGCCGCCTATGATCTGGGGGCGGATTTCTGCATGATCCAGATGCCTACCCCGGTGCAGACCGCGCCGGTCCCGGTCAAATCCACCGGCACCTCCTGGGCGATCCAGGGCAATCGCGCGGTGATCGAGGCGCTTAAACGCGTCGAGGTGATTGTGGATTGTACGGTCGAGGGGCTGATCCACGCCCCGGAATGGCCGGAGATCGAGGAGGCGGGTAACACCCGCCTGCTGGTCATCACCAACGAACACCCCGAAATCCTGGAACGGACCGAGCCGAAGGCCGAACACGGGCCGAAGGTGCAACTGGGTATCCAGATGCTGCGTGAAGCGTCCGAGATGCGGGTGACCTCGGCGCTTGGTACTGATCTGACGGTGGGTCTGCGCGGCGCCCCCTGCGGCGGGACAGCGGGCTTTGGCACCACACCCGGCGCGGTGGCGCACTGGCCGGGCGGCCTGTGCCTCGCCTTTCCCGGCAGGAATGCGGTCAACGGCCGCATCGTCATGGGGGTCGGTGACATGAACCTGACCTTCAAGACTTACCTGACCAGCCAGATCGACTTCACCATCGAGAATGATTTCGTCACCGCGATCCGGGGTGACGGCATCGATGCGCTGCATTTCCGCGAATACATGGAAGCCTGGGATGACCGCAACGCCTATGGCATGAGCCATGTCGGCTGGGGGATGCATCCCGGTGCGCGCTGGATCTCGGCGGCGATGTACGACAAGCGCGACATGCAGGCGGTGGAATTCCGCGCGCTGGCCGGGTCTTTCCTGTGGTCCACCGGGGCCAACCAGTATGCGGGGCGCTACACGCTCGGCCATTTCGATCTTCCGATGAGGAACTGCACCATTGCCCTCGACGGGCGCGTCGTCGTTCGCGACGGCGTTTTGCAAGGAGAGCTTGCCTGATGACCGACCAGAGCGCGATCACCGCCCACCCGCCCATGAGCGACCCGGCCGACTACTATGACATCAGCCGCATCCGCCCCGTTGTGCTGGAAAAGCTGCGCCGGGTGAATGAGCTTGGCGCCACGAGATTTGCCGCCCGCGCAAAGGCGGTGGATGACGAGGCCAGCTTCCCGGTGGAAAACTACCGTGATCTGGCGGAGGAGGGCTTTCTGGGTCTCTGCATCCCCGAGGAATATGGCGGCTGGGGCTTTTCCATGTGGGAATATGCCATGGTCGGGGCTGAGATCGCCAAATACTGCGGGGCGACCGCGCTGACCTTCAACATGCACAATTCCTCGATGGCCTGGTCGCGGTTCATGTTCGACATGCCGAACCTGACGCCCGAGGAAAAGGCGGCCTTCGCCCCGCTGCGCGACCGCCAGTTCCGCCGTGCCATTGCGGAACGGGCGATCTTCTCGCAACCGATCTCCGAGGGGGGGCAGAACTGGACCTCGAAACCCAACCAGACCCAGTGCCGCAAGGTGGATGGGGGATGGCGCATCAACGGGTTCAAGAAGTTCGCTTCGCTGGCAGGCTATTGCGATTACTACACCATCGTCTGCACCGAGGTGTTCGAGGGGGTAGAGCCGCAGCACGAGGACACGATGCTGTTCGTCGTCCACAAGGATGCGCCGGGTCTCAGCGTGAAGGGCGAATGGGATCCGCTGGGCATGCGCGGAACCAATTCGCGCGACCTGATCCTGAAGGATGTCTTCGTCACCGGGGATGATCTGCTGATGCCGCGCGGCATCTTCGGCAAGACGCTGCCGAACTGGCCGCACATGATGGCGACGCTGTCGCCCACCTATATGGGCGTCGCGCAGGGGGCGTTTGATTTCACGGTGGCTTACCTGAAGGGCAAGGTGCCGGGCCAGCCGCCCATCGACCGTCGCATGTATGCGACAAAGCGCATTGCGGTGGGCAAGATGTATGCCCGCCTTGCCAATATGCGCGCCCTCTGGTGGCAGGCGTTTACCGAAGCGAAGGGCTTTCCCACCAAGGGTGAGGTCATGCGCATGTATGCCGCACAGTATAACGTGATGGAAGGCGCGGCCGAGATGACTTCGATGGCTATTCGCACCTGCGGCGGGCAGTCCATGCTGCGCAGCCTGCCGCTGGAGCGGATGTATCGCGACAGCCGCTGCGGGGCGCTGATGCTGCCCTATACCTCTGAAATCATGGAGGACTATCTTTCGATCCTCACCCTCTACGACATGGACGAGATCGACACCGCGCCGGGCGACGAGGGCGGTGCCCGTAACTCGCTGTGGCGGGGGGATTCCGGCACGCTCAGGGCGCTGCGCTAGACCATGCCGCGCGATCAGGTCCATGTGCATGGCCATGTGCCGCTGCCGCCAGAACAGGTCTGGCAGGTGGCGGGCGATTTCTGCGCCGCCTGGCATCCGGCGATCCGCGAGATCGTCGTCGACCGCGATGCCCGTGGTGCTTTGATCCGGGCGTTCAGGGTTCATGGTGAGGATACGCTGTACCGCGAACAGCTCACCTATCGGTCAGACAGCGACCGGGTGCTGGGCTATACCCATCTTGAAGGCATCGCCGGCTGCGAGGCCTATGACGCCCGCTTTTCGGTCGCCCCGGCAGAAGGCGGCGGGTCCAGCGTCCTGTGGACGGCGACGATCCGGGCCCCCGCCGTGCGGCTGGGCCAGATTGCCGAAGGTACGCGGGCGGTGTTCGAGGCTGGAATTGCCGCGCTGGCGGTGCTGCGTGTGGCCCCGGCTCCTGCTCTGCAACCGCTGCCTCACCCGGTGGGCAGCACCTCGATGATGGTGGATGATCTGCCCCGGCTGGCATTGTCGGTCACGCCAGAAACCTGCGGCCGCACGCTCTGCCTGTTCCTGCATGGCATCGGCGGCGGGCGCGGTAACTGGCTGCCGCAACTGGGTCAGGCAGGGCGGCTGATGCGGGCGGCGGCGCTGGATCTGCGCGGCTACGGCGACAGCACGCTCGGTCCACGGCAATCCACCGTCGACGATTACTGTGCCGACATCCTGCGCCTGCGCAGCGTTCTGGGTGCCGACCGGCTGGTGCTGGTGGGGCTGTCCTATGGCTCGTGGATCGCGACCTCCTTCGCGATGCGCCACCCAGAGCTTCTGGCCGGGCTGGTCTTGTCCGGAGGCTGCACCGGCATGTCCGAGGCGGGACCGGAGGAACGCGAGGCGTTCCGGCTCAGCCGTGAGGTGCCCCTGAACGCGGGTCAGGTGCCCGCCGATTTCGCGCCGGCGGTGGTGAAGGTTCTGGCGGGGCCGGAGGCTGATGAGGCGACACGGCAGGCGCTGCATGCCTCGATGGCGGCCATTCCCGCCGCCACTTATCGCGATGCGTTGGTCTGCTTCACCAACCCGCTGGAGCGTTTCGATTTCTCGAAACTGACCATGCCGGTTCTGCTGATGACGGGAGAGCATGACCGCCTGGCGCCGCCTGCCGAAATCCGCGGCATCGCGGGCCGGATCTGGGATCAGGCGCCGCATCCTGCGGTTCAGTTCGAGGTGATCGCCGGGGCAGGCCATGTCTGCAACGTGGAATGCCCCGAAAGCTACAGCCGCTTCCTCACCGGCTTTCTGGAGGCGCTGCCGCGATGACCGTCCTCTCTCGCCGCGAACAGAACCGGATCGACCGCGAAAGGCGCATTCTCGATGCGGCGCTGAAGGTCTTTGCCGAAACCGGCTATTCCGGCGCGACGATGGATGCGGTGGCCATGGCGGCGGGGCTTTCGAAGCCGACGCTTTACCAATACTTCGCGTCGAAAGAGGCGCTGTTCTCGGCCATGATGCTGGGCAAGCGCGACCGGATGCTCGATGTCTTTGAACATCCGACCGAAGAGGGCATGGTCAACGACCTGCTGGAGTTTGCCTGGGACTATGCCGACACGGTGATGCGCCCGGACCTGCTGTCACTTGCACGGCTGATCATCGGCGAGGTGCAGCGCTTTCCCGAGATCGGCCGGGCCTATCAGGCCTCTGGCCCCGATCATGTGCTGCAAGGGATCATGGCCTATCTCGTGCGGCGGCGTGACGAGGGGCGGCTGACTTTCGAAGATGCCGAACTCGCCGCGCAGGATCTGTGGGGCCTGATCCTTTCAGCCCCGCGGACGCAGGCGCTTTACATGCCGGACGCGGCGCCGACCCAGGCGCAGCTGGCCCGCTATATCCACAATGGCCTGCGGGTTTTCCTGCGCGCCTATTCGACCGATCCGCAAACCGATCTTCATCAACTAGAGGCGCTGACAGGCGCCCGACCGCTTCCGACAGGGGAACAGGATGACGCTTGAAGACTTCCTTGCCGATCCCGGCAGCCGCTTTGCCACGGTGGCCATGGCCGATACGAACGGGCTTTTGCGGGGCCAGATGGTTTCGGCCCGCAGCCTGAAAGGGATCGCGCAGAACGGCATGGGCATGGCTCCGGCCCAGCTTGCGCTCGACCCGACCGACGAGATGCTGACCATTCCGGGCGTGAATGATGACAGCGGGGATTTTCACGACGATCCGCTGCAACTGGACCCGGCCTCGGCGCGCAGCCTGCCATGGTCGAAGCCGGGGCATGATCTGCTGGTGTTGTCCAACTACACCGGAGCGTCAGCCGCGATCTGCCCGCGCGCGATCCTGAAATCGGTGCTGGCGCGGGCGGCGGACGCCGGGTTCTTCCCGAAATACGGGATGGAACTTGAATATACGCTGTTCGACGAAACCCCGGAAAGCGCGCGTGCCAAGGGATACCGAAACCTCAAGACAGCAACGCCACATGCCAGCCATGACCTGATCCTCTATCAGGTCATGCAGACGGAATGGTATGAGGCGCTGGCCGCGATCTGTGAACCGCTGCGCATCGACCTTGCCAAGATGCACGAGGAAATCGGCGCCGGTTTCATGGAAGCCTGCATCGGGGCGGGCGAGGGCGTGGAGCCTGCCGACCAGATGGTGCTGCTGAAGAACTTTGTCCGCGCGCTGGCGCTGCGGCAGGGGCGCAGCGTCACCTTCATGCCGCGCTGGAACGAACAGGCCGACAGCCAGTCCATCCACCTGCATGTCAGCCTGAAGGGGGCCGATGGCCGGGCGCTGTTCCATGACCCGGCGGCGCGCCACGGAATGAGCGCGATCTTCCGCCAGTTCATCGGCGGTTTGCAGAAATATCTCGGCGACATGACGCTGATTTTCCAGCCCACGGTGAATTCCTATCGCCGCTTCGCGCCGGGCACCTTCGCGCCGCCCGGCCTGACCTGGGGGTACGAAAACCGCACGACCTGCCTTCGGGTGGTAGGCCATGACGCGGGCAGCCTGCGGGTGGAGAACCGCCTGCCCGGCGCCGATACCAACCCCTATCTTACCACCGCCGCCACACTGGCCGCAGGCGTTGCCGGTATCCTTGAAGGGCTGGAACCCGACCCCGAAACCATCGGCTCCGGCTATGCACAGGAAGCGCCGCGCGATTTTGCCCGCTCGATGCCCGAGGCGATCTCGCGGCTGCGCGGCTCTGCCTTCGCGGCCGACTGGCTGGGCCCGCGCTTTGTCGAGGCTTTCACCACCACGCGCGAATGCCAGTACGATGCCTTCCGCCGCAAGGTTCCCGATGTGGAACTCGAACGCTTTTTCGATCTGGGCTGAGCCATGGCGGATCTGCGCAGCCTGTTTCTGGAAGGCATGAGCCGCGCCGCGACGTTTGTCGCAGTCGCGACCACCGATGGCGAAGGCGGGCGCGAGGCGGTGACGATTTCGTCGCTCACCTCCGTTTCTGCCGATGGCGACCATCCTTCGCTTCTGGCCTGCATTCATCACCAAAGCCCGGCGGCGGCGGCCATCCTGAAGAACCGCGCCTTCTGTGCCAACCTTCTGGGGGAGCACCAGCAGGATGTGTCGAACCTCTTTGCCGGGCGCGGCCTGACCGGCCACCGGGCCGGGCGTTTCGACCACACGCCCTGGCAACCCGGCGAACTGGGCCAGCCGCTTCTGACCGGCGCGACCGCAGCCTTTGAATGCCGTCTTGGCACCGCGCTGCTGTGGGAGACGCATCACATCATCATCGGGCATGTCGTCGGTGTGCGGCTGTCCGAAAGCCCGGCGGCACTGCTTTACGGCCAGCGCGCCTATCGCCGGGCCGTGCATTTCTCCGAGGGCGACTAGGCCCGAGGCACTGCATCGGACAGCTGGCACAAAGACCGGCGTCCGCAATCCAGCAAGGAGTGGACCATGACTGATACGACTGGCGCGGGGGCGAACCGGCTCCGCAGCAATTCTCTCGGGCTTCTGGCGGTCACCTTCATGGTGATTTCAGCTGCGGCCCCGCTGACCGGGGTGGCGGGCGCGGTGCCCATTGCCTTTCTGATCGGCAATGGCACCGGGGTGCCTGCGACCTTCCTTTTCATGACGCTGGTCATGCTGGCCTTCTCGGTCGGCTATGTCGCGATGTCGCGGCATGTGAAGAATGCGGGTGCCTTCTATGCCTATGCGGCGCGGGGCCTGGGCGGCACCTGGGGTGGCGCCACCGCTTTCACCGCGCTGGTGGCGTATAATGCCATGCAGTTCGGGCTGATCGGCCTGCTGGGCGGCATCGCGGCAGGCGTGTTCGGCAGCTTTGGCCTTGTCCTGCCCTGGTGGGTCTGGAGCCTTCTGGCTATCGCGCTGGTGGGCGTTCTGGGCTACCGGCAGGTCGATCTTTCGGCCCGTGTGATGATGGTGCTGGTCGCGCTGGAATACCTTGTGGTGTTCATCGTCGATTTCGCCATCCTCGGCAAAGGCGGGGCCGGGGGGCTGGCGCTGAACATCTTTGACACCGGGGCCATCTTTTCGGGGTCGATGACGGCGGCGATCCTGTTCTGCCTGGGCTCTTTCATCGGCTTCGAGGCGACGACAATCTATGCCGAGGAAGCCCGCGACCCTGACCGCACCATCCCGCGCGCAACCTATCTGTCTGTCCTGATGATCGGGCTGTTCTTCGTTTTCACCACCTGGCTGATGATCGTCGCGGTGGGGGCCGACAACCTGCTGCCGACCATCGGCGGGCTGGCCGATCCGACCGAATATTTCTTCGTGCTGGCCGATCAGTATGTCGGCGGGCCGGTGCCACCCATCGCGGGTATCCTGCTGGTATCGAGCCTTTTCGCCGCGCTGTCCGCCTTTCACAATTACATCGCGCGCTATTCCTATGTCGCCGGACGCGAGGGGCTGTTGCCCGCAGTGTTTGGCCAGACCCATGACCAGCATCAAAGCCCGCATATCGGCTCGGTTGTGCAGACCGTCGGGGCGCTGGTCGTGCTGGCGATCTTCGCCGGGCTGGGGCTTGATCCGATCCTGAACATGTTCACATGGATTAGCCAGATCGGCACCCTGGGCGTGCTGGGCATGATGACCGTAACCTCGGTTGCCGTCATCGTATTCTTCGGCAAGGGCGCGGCGGGGGCCTCGCCGCTGAAGACGCTGATCCTGCCCGGCGTCTCGGGGCTGATCATGGCGGCGCTCTTCGTCTACATCTTCCTGAACTTCGGCGATCTGACGGGCACCACCGGCGGGGCGCTGGGGATCATCCTGCCCTCGCTGATCCCGCTGGCGGCGCTGGTGGGGATGCTGGCGGCGCGGCGGCTGAAGGCGGCGAACCCTGCCGCCTTTGCCCGGATGGGCCAGAACCAGCACTGAGCCGCCGCGGCCCGCCCCCTCAGCGCGTGACGATGCGGGCCGACAGCGGTACCAGCGCGACCAGCACAGCCAGCAGCCAAAAGGCGATGGACAGGCTGGTCGCCTGCGACAGCGCGCCGATGGCGGCAGGACCGGCAAGGATGCCGGCGTAGCCGGTCGTCGTCACCGCGGCGATGGCCAGCCCTGCCGGCATCGCTTTCTGGCGCCCGGCAAGGCTGAACAGCACCGGCACGAGGTTCGAGGCACCAAAGCCGATCAGCACGAACCCGGCCATGGCGGGAACCGCCAGCGGCGACAGCAGAAGGACGGCAAAGCCGGCAAGCGCCAGAAGCCCGCCGCAGACCAGCACGCGCCGCGCGCCCAGCAATGCGACCACCCGGTCGCCGCTGAACCGGCCCAGCACCATCGCGACCGAGAACAGCATATAGCCGAGGCCGCCCTGTTCCGCAGGCGCAAGGGCACGATCAAGGATCAGCAGCGCGCCCCAGTCCAGAATGGCGCCCTCGACCAGAAAGGTCACCGCCGCAAGCCCGGCGAGGATCAGGACCAGCCCGCGCGGCAGGGCAAAGGCCGCAGGTTCGCCCGCCGGGGCGGGCAGCAGGCCGGGGGCGGCAAGGATCAGCGTGATCAGCGCCAGCGCGCTGCACCACAGGGCGGCATGCCCCGGTGTCAGGCCCGATGACAGCAGGAAGGTCATGCCGCCCGCACCGGCCACCCCGCCCAGGCTGAACATTGCATGAAAGCCCGACATCAGCGGGCGCGCGGAGTCGCGCTCCACCTCGACCGCATGGACGTTTACCGCCACGTCGATCGTACCAAGCGCTGCCCCGAACACCAGCAATGCGCCCCCCAGCATCACCGGCAGGCTGACCACCGCCAGCGCAGGCAGGATCAGCACGAGCCCAAGACCGCCCAGCAGGATCATCGGCCGCGCCCCGGCGCGGGTGCTGAACCAGCCGGTCAGCGGCATGGCGATCAGCGAGCCGATCCCGAGGCACAGCAGCAGCAGGCCCAGCTCTCCCTCACTCGCGCCCGTATTGGCCTTGGCATAAGGCACCAGCGGCGCCCAGCAGGACATGACGAACCCGGCAATGAAGAAGCCAAGCCGCGTTGCCCGCCGTGTTGCGGGGGTATTGGCGGAAGGGGTCATGTCATGCTCCGGTCGGGGTGGGCCAGATGCACACGGGCCCCGGCCGCGCGCAGGGCGTCGGCCACGGGGGCAGGAGCATCGGCGGCAAGGATGTAATCGGCCACCGCATCAAGCCCGGCGATGGCATAGGGCGCCGTGGTTTCCAGCTTCGCGGTGGTCATCATCAGGGCGGTTTCCGCACTGCGGTCAATGAGCTGTCGTTTGAAATCGACATCCGCCAGATCGAACCCCGCCAGCCCCTGTTTCTGCGACAGCGCACAGGCACCCAGGAAGCAAAGGTCGAAGCGATACAGGGCCAGTGCGGCCTGCGCGCGGGCATCGGTGCAGCCGCCCGTCGACGGATCGACGCCGCCGCCAATCAACACCAGCGACAGATCATTTCGCTGCATCAGCACTGCGGCGGCGGGCAGGGAGTTGGTAATAACCCGCAGATCGGGCAGAACAGGCAGGCGCGCCGCCAGATGTGCGACAGTGCTGCCGGTATCCAGAAACAGCGTCATGCCGGGCTGGATGAGGCCGCAGGCCACCTGTGCAAGGGCCTGTTTTTGCGCGGGCGCTTCGGCCTGACGTGCGGCAACCGGCCCCGAGGCAGGTGAAAGCGGTAAAGCCCCGCCATAAACCCGTCGACACAGGCCCTGCTGTGCCAGCGCCCTCAGATCCCGGCGGATCGCATCTTCGGAAACCCCGAACTCGGTCGCCAGCGCGCCGGAGTGAACCGATTGCCCGGCGTCAAGCCGGTGGGCAATCAGGTCCCGGCGGGCGAGGGGGAGTGTTGAATCGTGCATAATCGTGCATTAACCGGATAAAACAGGAAGGTCCAGCGCGATTACAGGCCCCAGATCAGCAGCGGCCCCAGCACGATGGCCAGCAGGAAAACCGTTTCCGCCACGATCATCAGCGCCGCCGTTGCCCCCACGGTCATCAGCCCCGGCAGATTGGTACGCAGCCCCACCGCGCCGACGGCCATCAGAAGGCTTGCCCGGATCAGCGGGTCCAGCAGATCGCGCAGCGCCTGCGGCACCAGACCCAGCGAATTGGCTGCCGCCAGCACCAGAAAACCGATGACGAAGCGGGGCACCAGCGGCGGGCGCCGCCCGCCTGCCGCGGAGCCATTGCGCAGCGTCAGCGCCGCGATCACGACGACCGGCGCCAGCAGCATCACCCGGAACAGCTTGAACACCGTCGAAATCTCGCCGGTTTCAGGCGAAACCGAAAAGCCTGCGCCCACCACCTGCGCGACGTCATGGATCGTCGCGCCCAACAGCAGGCCGGTGGAGGCATCGGTCAGGCCCAGCCGGGCGGTCAGCACCGGATAAAGGATCATCGCCAGCGTTGACATCACCGTGACCGCGATGACGGTGAAGGCGATGTCCCGCTCGCGCCGGTCATCCTGCGGCAGCAGGGCGCCGATCGCCATGGCAGCCGAGGCGCCGCAGATCGCTACCGCACCGCCGGTCAGAAAGCCGAACCGGCCGGGCTGCCCCAGAAGCCGGGCCAGCAGCAGGCCGAAGCCGATGGTCAGCGGCACGGCCAGGGCAACAAGGCTCAGCGGTGCAAGACCCAGCCCGGCAAGGGTGTCGGCGCTGATGCGGATGCCCAGCAGCGCCACCCCGATCCGCAAGACATGCCGTGCCGCAAGCCCGATGCCTGGCGCAGTCCGGGTGTCCTCGCCCAGAAAGTTCAGCGCAAGGCCAATCAGGATCGCCATGAGCATCGAGGGCGCGCCGTAGTGATCGGCCAGAAACTGCGCCGCCAGTGCGACGACGGCAGCAATCGCAAAGCCGGGAAAGTAGCACCGGAACAGCGGAACAAGACGGGTCATGCCCTGTTGTCGGCCATACCGACCGGCGCTTCAACCGCGATCCGCACCGTGGTGGCCTGATCCCGACATCAGCCTTTTGCCGCTGATAAAAGCCGCAGCGTGACCTCCAGCCCCGGCGTTGCGTTGCGCAGCATCAGTTCGCCTCCCGCCGCAGCCGCAATATCCGCCACGATGGCCAGTCCGAGACCATGGTTGTCGCCCGCCTCGTCCAGCCGCGCACCCCGCTGGCGCAGCCGGGTCAGCGCGGCATCGGGCGCCCCCGGCCCGTCATCGCGCAGAGTGATGGCCAGATGCGCGCCGTCGCGCCGGGCCGATATCGCAATGCGTCTCCGGGCATGCTGCACCGCATTTTCGGCCAGGGCGCCGACGGCCTCGGTCAGGTCGGCGGGATCAATGCGGGCGGCGAGGCCGGGCGCCACATCAACCTGCCAGTCCAGTTCAGCGCCTGCGGGCGTGCGTTGCAGCACCGCCACCACCCGGCCGATGACCACGGCGGGGTCCGCAACAGCGGCGACCAGACGGTCCGAGCGGATGCGCGCGCGGGCCAGTTCGTGATCGACCAGACGCCGCATCGACCCGGCCACAAGCTCGATACTCTGCGCGATATCCGCCTCGCCGCGGTCGCGCAGCAGCCTGGCATCACCCATCAGCGCCTGCAACGGCGTCTTGAAACCATGCGCCAGGTCGCCCGCGCGATGGCGGGCCTTGGCCAGTTCGTCGTCGCGGGCATCAAGCAGGGCGTCAATCTCTGCGGCGAGGGGCTGCACCTCCTGCGGCATGTCCGGGCCAAGCCGGGCGCGCTGCCCCGAGCGCAGCGCGGCAACCTGCGCGCGGATCTGGCGCAACGGGTGCAGGCCCACGGTGATCTGCACCGACGAGGCCGCCAGCAGGCACAGGCCCAGAAGGCCCAGATAGGGCAGCAGATCCGACAGAAAACCCTGGCGGGCGTTATCCAGTTCGGCGCGGTCGCGGGCGACGATGATGCGCAGCGGCAGGCTTTCGCCGCCCGAGCGAACCTCCAGCCACCATTCCAGCGCCAGCAACGGTCTTTCCAGCGGTCCGGTCAGCGCCAGAACCCGCCGCCCCCGCGGCGGGGCGGGGTCCGGCGGCGCCTCTGCCGGGGGAAAGCCAAAGTCCCACAGTGACCGCGAACGCAGCACTGAAGGCCCAAGCTCGATCTGCCAGTAATGCCCGGAAAACGGCTGTTCATAAAGCGGGTCGGAGGCCACTTTGCGGAAGGCCGGCGGCCCGTCGGGCTGCGGCTCCACCAGGGCAGCGACGGCCATGGCGCGGGCCTCCAGATCGGCGACTGCCACCCGTTCCACATGACGCTCGAACAGCAGGGCAAGGCCGAGGGCCGCCAGCACCAGCGCCAGCACGATGGCCCCGCCTCCGGCAAGGATCAGGCGCCAGCGCAAGGACCGCAGGATCATTCCGCCGCTTCCAGATAATAGCCGAAGCCGCGCCGTGTGCCGATGACACCGCTGCCGAGCTTGCGCCGCAGCCGCGCGACGATGGCCTCGACCGCATTCGCCTCCTTGGCATCTTCATCCCCGTAGAGATGCTCCAGCAACTCGGTTGGCGGCACCGTCCGGTCGCGGTGCAGCGCCAGATAGGCGACCAGGCGAAACTCCAGCGGTGTCACGGCTACCGGCACGCCGCGCAGCGCTACTGTCATGCGGTTCAGATCGACCGAAAGATCCCCCACCGCCTGCTGCGCCGCCCCGCGCCCGCCTGCCCGTCGGACCAGCGCCCGCGCACGGGCCAGCAGCTCTTCCATACGAAAGGGTTTGGGCAGATAATCATCGGCCCCGGCGTCTATGCCCTCGACCCGTTCGGTCCAGGCGCCGCGTGCGGTCAGCACCAGAACCGGGCATTCCACCCCTTCCGCCCGCCAGCGTTTCAGCACGGTGAGCCCGTCAAGCTGTGGAAGCCCGAGGTCGAGGACGATCAGGTCATAGGTTTCCGTCCCGCCGCGAAACCACGCGGTTTCACCGTCTGCCACCCGTTCCACCCTGAACCCGGCCGAGGCAAGCGCCCGGTCCAGATCGCTCGCGATCCTCGGGTCATCCTCGACAACAAGCGCGCGCATCAGGACGGGTCTTCCTCTTCATAATCGAGGATGTCCGCCGTGGCGGCGTCAAGCTCCACCTCGATCAACCGTCCATCGGGGGTCACCAGTTCGACCTCGTAAACCATCTTGTCGTCGCTGATTTCCAGTTCAACTTCGATCACCCGGCCGGGATGCACGGTCTGAAGCCGCGCCAGAACCTCGGCCAGTGGCAGGATCTCGCCCCGCGCGACGGCATCGCGCGCGATTTCAAAATCACGGCGCGGCGTGTCGCCATGTCCTGCGGAAGACAGGAGCGCGAGGGCACAAGCAGAGGCAAGGACATGGGCTTTCATGCAGGCAATCTAGCCGATCCATCCTGACATCACACTGACAAATCGGATCAGAGCCGCGTCAGCGCAGCTTTGCCAGAAGGGGGGCGGGCATCATGGCCCGGTCCTCAGGAGGTTGATATGAAACAGGCTATTCTTCCGGCGCTTCTGGTGCTGGTGACAGGGGCGTCCGCCGCTGTTGCGCAGACCGAGCCTCGGCTTTCCGGGCTTGTCGCGCAGATTGAGGCGCAGGGCTATCGCGTCAGCGAGGCGGAACTGGACGCGGGCCTGATCGAGGCGAAAGCGATTACCGCCGAAGGGCAGCGGGTCGAGTTGCGTGTCGACGCCGCGACGGGCCGCATCCTGCGCCAGCGTGCTGATGACTGAGACCACATGACCCGGCGGGAACATGCCTGTCTGACAATTGGCTGACATCCGGGATCGGAACACTGTCAGCAGCGCCGGGTTAAGCCAAGCCACCTTCGGGACATCTCGTCCTGTATCCAACGCGCAAGAAAAGGAGCCACCGATGGCACGCAAGACTGGAACCCCGACTGCCGATCTGCTGAAAGGCAGCGATGGCATTGACTGGCTGGACGGTCGTGGCGGCAATGACACGCTGAAAGGCTACGCCGGCAATGATGAACTGGACGGCGGCGCGGGCAATGACCGCCTGTTCGGATACAGCGGAAATGATGAACTGGATGGCGACAGCGGTGACGATGTGCTGCACGGCGGCCTTGGCCATGACGAACTGGACGGCGACGGCGGCAACGACCGGCTGTTCGGTGGTTCCGGCAATGACGAACTGGACGGGGGCGCGGGACGCGACCGTCTGTTCGGTGGCACCGGGCGTGACTGGCTGGAAGGCGGCCGGGGCAATGATACGCTGACCGGCGGTTCGGGCGCCGATGTGTTCGAGTTCGAACGTGGCGACGGCCGCGACCGCATCACCGATTTCACCAACGGGCAGGACCGGCTGCATCTGGATGACTTCAGCCGCGCGCAGGTTCAGGCGGTGATCGACACGGCCCGGCAATCGGGGGACGATGTGGTGCTGAGCCTGTCTGCCGGCAGCTCGGTCCGGCTGGAAAACATGCGCGTGGCCGATCTGGACATCGGCGACTTCGTTTTCTGACTCTGAAACGCACAGGGCGGCGCAGTGTCCCGCGCCGCCCTGTCGATATCAGTCTGCGCCACGGTCAGGCGAATTTCTTCGTGACCTCGTTCTTGTGCAGAAGGTAGGCGCTGTCGCTGCGCGAGATCAGCGTATAGAACATCGGCACCACGAACAGGGTGAAGACCGTTCCGATCATCAGACCGGCGAAGATCACCACACCCATCGCCTGCCGTGCCGCAGCCCCCGCACCCTCCGCGATGATCAGCGGCACCACAGCCAGTGCCATGGCGGCAGTGGTCATCAGGATCGGGCGCAGACGGGTCTTGGCGGCGGCCACGATGGCCTCCTTGCGGGACAGGCCGTGTTCCTCACGCTGCTGGTTGGCAAATTCCACCATCAGGATGCCGTGCTTTGTAATCAGCCCGATCAGCGTGATCAGCCCGACCTGTGTGTAGATGTTCAGCGTGCTCACGCCAAAGAACAGGGGCAGCACCGCGCCGAAGATCGAGAGCGGCACCGACATCATGATGATGAACGGATCCCGGAAGCTTTCGAACTGCGCGGCCAGCACCATGTAGATGACGATAAGCGCGGCGCCGAAGGCCAGAAGGATGGTGTTGCCTTCCGTCTTTTCCAGCCGCGACTGGCCGGAATAGTCGATAAAGAACCCGTCCGGCAGCACCTCGCCCGCGATCCGCTCCAGCTCGGCCAGGGCGACCCCGGTGGACAGACCGATCATCGGCATGGCGGAAAGCGTGGCGGAGTTGAGCTGGTTGAACTGCTCGATAGAGGCCGCCGCCACACCGGGTTGCAGCGAAACCACCGAGGACAGCGGTACCATCTCGCCCGATGAGGAGCGGACGAAGAACTGTTCCAGCCGTTCAGGGTTGTTCCGCCACTCCTGCGGCACCTGCGTGATCACGTCATAGCTGTTGGAGTCGCGGTCAAATTGCGCGATGGCCCCGCCGCCGACCAGCAGGCCCAGCGTATTGCCGATCTCGCTGACCGACACGCCCAGTTCCGCCGCCCGGTCGCGATCAATGGTAATGCTGATCTGCGGCGCGTCGAAAGCAAGGCTGTTCTGCACCACGATGAACTTGCCGCTTTGCATGGCTTTCATGCGGATTTCATCGGCGATCTCGACCACGCGGTCGGGCGAGTGGATCGACTGGATCACCATGGAAATCGGCAAGCCACCCCCGGCACCGGGCAGCGACGGCGGGGCGAAGGCATAGCCTTGCAGGCCGGGTGTCGTATCCAGTTTGCCCTGGATCTCTGCCTGGATCTCTGCCTGACTGCGGCTGCGCTCGGACCAGTCCTTCAGCGCCCAGATATAGAAGCCGGTATTGTCTGCCCCGCCCATCCCGGCGACCGAGAACGAAGTATCGACCTCGGGGATGTCGGCGGTACGCTTGCCGATCTCGCGGGTGAAGGCGTCGGTATAATCCAGTGTCGCATAGCGCGGGCCGTTCAGGATCGCGAACAGCGCACCCTGATCCTCTTCCGGGGCCAGTTCGGAAGAGGTGTTCATGAACATGAACCCGGTGGCCCCCAGCAGCGACACCACCATCAGCAGCGTGACCGGGCGGTAATCCAGCGACGAGGACACCCGGCGTTCATACCAGTTGGCGACGCCGCCCAGCACCCGGTCCACCGTGCGCTGGAAGCGGCCCGGGGCGTCGTGGCACAACAGACGGGCGGACATCGTGGGTGTGATGGTCAGCGCGACGATCCCCGACAGGATGACCGACCCGGCCAGCGTCAGCGCAAATTCGGTGAACAGCGACCCGGTCAGCCCGCCGGTAAAGGCCAGCGGCGCCAGCACGGCGGCCAGCGTGATGGTCATGGCGATGACCGGCCCGGTAATTTCCTTCATCCCGACAATCGCAGCACGCGCCGGAGACAGGCCCTCGTCAATATGGCGATGGATGTTTTCCACCACCACGATGGCGTCATCGACCACCAGACCGATCGCCAGCACCATGGCCAGCAGCGTCAGCAGGTTGATCGAATAGCCCAGCGTCAGCATGATGGCGCAGACCCCGATCAGCGACAGCGGGATCGTGACGATGGGCATGAGAACCGACCGGAACGAGCCGAGGAACAGCAGGATCACCACCACCACGATGGCCACGGCCTCGCCAATGGTCTTGAACACCTCCTGAATGGAGGCGGCGATGGTTTCGGTGGAATCGTAGACCAGCTTGATGGTCATGCCCTTGGGCAGCGTGTCGTTCAGCGCCGGAAGGGCCGCCAGCACGTTGGCGGCGACATCCAGCTGGTTCTCGCCCGGCGCGGGGATGATGCCGATGAAAGTGCCCGGCTCGCCCGCGAAGGTCACGATGGCATCCTGCTCGCCCGAGGCCAGTTCGATCCGTGACACGTCGCGCAGGCGCACGGTGCCGTTCTTGCCCTGCACCAGCGGCAGCGCGCCGAAAGCTTCGGCCGACTGTACGGTGGAGGCCAGCGTCAGCGAGTAGATGAAGTATTCATTCTCGGTCTTGCCTGGCGCCGACAGGAAGTTCGAGGCCCGGATCGCGCCCAGCACGTCGGAGGCGGTGACACCGCGTGCGGCCAGTTGCAGCGGATCGAGCCAGATCCGCATGGCATATTCCGAGGCGCCCATGATTTCCATTTGCGCCACGCCGTCGATATTGGTCACGCGCGGACGGACCACGCGTTCCAGATATTCGGTCAGCTGCTCGGGGGTCATGTTGGGGTTCTGGACCGCCAGATACATCAGCGCGAAGGTCTGGCCGGTGCCTTTCACGATCACCGGGTCTTCGGCATCCGACGGCAGTTGCCCGCGCACCTGCTGCACCTTGGACATGACTTCGGTCAGGGCGATATCCGGGTCGGCGCCCAGTTTCATCTGTACCGTCACGACCGAGGCAGAGGGCCGCGATGCGGTGCTGATATAATCGACATGCTCCGTCGTCGACACCGCCGAGGCGATGGGCGAGGTGACGAAGCCCTGGATCAGATCGGCCGATGCGCCGGGATAGACTGTGGTGATGGTCACCACGGTTTCCTCGACTTCGGGATACTGGCGAACCGGCAGGTTCACCACCGAAACCAGACCCAGAAACAGGATCAGTGCGGCGACGACGGTGGACAGGACCGGGCGTCGGATGAAGATTTCCGAAAAATTCATCTTTCGGCCCTCACTCGCCCGCAGGGGCGTCAAGCACCACCGAATTGTCGACCTTGACCCGTGCGCCCGAGGTCAGGCGGTTCTGGCCCGAGGTCACGATCTCGTCGCCGGCAGCGATGCCCTTGACCACTTCGATCCGCGCGCCGGAACGGCGACCGATGGTAACGAACACCTGTTCGACCTTTTGCTCTTCCGCCGTGTCTCCCGGCCGCAGCACATAGATCGAATCCCCGTAAAGGGTGGAACTGACGGCCGTTTGCGGCACGGCGATCACGCCTTCCTCTTTCGGCAGGGCGATACGCACGCGCAGGAACTGGCCCGGATACAGCTCGCCGGAGGGGTTATCCACCTCGGCCCGGACCGAAACCATGCGCGAGTTGGAATCAACGCGCGGTTCGATGGCGATGATGTTGCCCTTCGCGCTGAAATTGCCGACCTCGGAGGTCACGCTGACCGGCCCGCCCATGGTCAGATCAGCGATCTGCTGTTCCGGCACGGCGAAATCTACCCGCATATGCGACAGATCCTGCAAGGTGGCGTAGATCGTGCCGGGGGTCACATATTGCCCGACCTCGATCTGCGGAATGCCGATCACCCCGTCGAAGGGCGCCACCAGTTTCTTGCTGTCCAGCGCGGTCTGCACCTGGGCGACCTGTGCACGGGCGCTTTGCACCTGGGCATCGGCGCTTTCGACGGTATTCGCCGCACCGACGCCGCGTTCGGACAGCGTATGCGCGCGGTTGGCATCGGCCAGCGCGACGCTCAGCCCCGCTTTCGCGGCGGCCAGCGAAGCAGCCTCGCTGTCATCGTCGATCTGAACGAGATGCTGGTCTTTCGAAATCTTGTCATTGGCGGAGAACTGGATCGCGCGCACCAGCCCGCCGGATTCGATGGCGAGATCGACGCCGCGCGCCGAAAGGGCGGTGCCGATCGCCTCGATCCCGGGCTCCCATGTGACGGCCTCGACCGTCTCGGTGCTGACAGGAACCGGCGGCGGAACCATGCCGCCGAGATACTGTGCGATCATATCGTCCCGGAAGTACTTGAACCAGACAATGCCGCCGACAATCAGCCCCAGCAAAATGACCGCGATTACCAGCCGCTTGAACATCGAGGGTCTCCAATAGCTACAAACCGGGAAGGGAAGGGTTCGTTGTATTCTGTTCGCCGCACCTTGCTCGTTCAGCCAGCGGGCGAGGTCAAGAGAAAGCATTCCCATTTTGGTGGCAATACTGCCTTACGTTAGGTCATTCACGGCTTTCCATGCTGTGTTATCAGAGACTTGCCCCGCCAGATGACAGCCGGTTTCCCGCATTGCGCCATGCCGCACCCGATGGTCTTATGGAACAGCCAGCGCAATCAGGATACCGCATCATGACCGTCCTGCACACGTTGAATCTGACGCTCCGCCCGTGTCACCCGGCGGACGGGCCGGATTTCATCGCGCTGGAGCGGGATGCCGAAGTCATGCAATTTCTGAACGGCGGTCCGGTCGATCATGGCCGCGTGGACCCGGACAAGGAGACCTTCCTGATGCCGCGGGGTCACGAAGCGCATGTCTGGACGGCCCGGCGTCGCGCGGATGAGGCATTTGTCGGCTGGTTCGGCCTGTTTCCCGAAGGTGGCGGGCTGGCCGAGCTTGGCTATCGGCTGCGCCGCGATCACTGGGGCAGGGGGCTGGCCAGCGAAGGGGCCATGGCCCTGATTGACTGGGGGTTCGGTCATGCGGGCCATGACCGGATCATCGCCTGCACACTGGCGGTCAACCACGGCTCGCGTCGCGTCATGGAAAAGACGGGGATGACCTATGAGCGGACGGAGTATCCCGCTGCCCCGGTTCCGGTTGCCGGGTCCGAACAGGGTGAGGTCTGGTATGGCCTCAGCCGCGACCGCTGGGCCAGCCGGCGCTGAGCCAGCGTCACGCAAGATCGCGCAGGATGGCGGCGGTGTCCGGCATCCGCGACAGGCTTGCCCCGATCCGTTGCCGCCAGCGCGGGCCACGCGCCTGCGCCTCAGCCAGAGCTTCGGCCAGATCGTCCGGCCGGTCCTGCGCCAGAATCCCGATCAGGAAAGCCGCCTGGCCGCGATCCTTGCGGGCCTTGGCCTGATCGGCCCCGCCGCGCCGCCGGTCTGCGACGATCAGCTTGTGGATGGCGAACCGCTCGGGCCGGGGGATCTGTACCAGCACGCCGGAGCGGTAAAGCGCGATGGCCGGGATCGGATCGGCGATCAGGTAATTCAGGTAGTTCAGCGCCTGCGCGCTGACCCCCAGCGCGGGCAACGGCTTCACGGTTTCATCGCCGAAAGCCGGAGTCAGGAACTCCACCAGCGCCTCGCCCCGGTTCTGCCGCCACTTCCACACCTGCCGGTCCGGCATCCCCGGCACGGGGTCGAATTTCAGCGCCTGCAGGATGTCGCCGGGGGTTTCCTCCACCCGGTCCCCCAGTGCCACGGACAGCCGTTCGAAACTGGCGAAATCAATGTCGCCGGTCTGGGCCAGTTCGTCTGAATCGAAACGCACGCCCAGTTCGCCCTGATAAAGCGCATAGGCCGCCGTTCCGACCAGCGTGCCACCCAGCCGGAACACCCCGGCCCGCGCAAAGGCAAGTAACAGGGAGCCGGTGTCACGGTCGGTGGCGATGAAGCCTTCGGCCCGCAGGATCCGGGCAAGCCGTGTCATCCCAGCCCTGCGTGCCCCGGCCCCCGCCCGCAATTCCGCCGCGCGCGCCAGCCGGGCGCGCAACTCGGGCGTGCCTTCGCCCAGATAGCGGCTTTTCATCTCGGTCCCGAGGCGGAACCTGTCATAAAGATAACTGCGCCCGTTGCGCACCCGCTCTTCGACACTGCCGATGAGTTCTGAGGCGGTTTCTTCCAGATGCAGGCGCAGCAGATCCTGATAGGCCACCTGCGCGGCGCGGGAATGGGAAAGGGCGGGCATGGCAGGGTCCGGCTTGTGTGTAGCGAATATATGTTTGATGCACACAAAAGCACATGTGCAGCAAGAATTTTCTTGCTGCACATGAAGGAGGCGGTCAGACCTCGACGGTAATGGCACCCTGCGGGTGCGAACAGCAGGCGAGGATCAGCCCCTCGTCAATCTCGTCATCCGAGATGCCGCCGTTATGCACCATGACCACTTCGCCGGAGGTTTTCTTCACCTTGCAGGTGCCGCAAAGGCCAAAGTTGCAGCTGGACGGAATGTTCAGCCCGGCGCGTTTCGCCACGGTCAGCACGGTTTCCGAGCCGTCGCAGCCCAGCGTTTTGCCCGACAGCGCGAAGGTCACGCTGGCCGCGCCGCCAAGCTCCACCGTCTCGACCGGCTGTTCGACCAGCGCGGGGGCAGCAAAGCTTTCCTCGTGATAGCGCGCCATGTCGTAGCCGAGCGAGGCCAGCATCTCGCGCACCGCCCGCATGAACGGTTCGGGGCCGCAGCAGAAGATCTCACGTTCCAGATAATCCGGCGCCATCAGGCCCAGCATGATCTGGCTGAGCCGCCCGCGATAGCCGGGCCAGACCTCGAACGGGTCCACCTCTTCCACCGTGAAGCGCAATTGCAGCCCCGGCACGCGGGCGGCGAACTGTTCAAGCCTGCGGCGGAAGATGATTTCGGCCGGGCGGCGCGCGGCATGGACGAAGGTGATGTCGGGCATTTCGCCCGAATCCCAGGCCCACATCGTCATCGACATCATCGGGGTGATGCCTGATCCTGCCGAAATGAACAGATATTTCGGTGCCTTGTGGCGCAGGAAGGTGAACTGCCCCGCCGGGCCATGGGCGCGCAGACGCATGCCGGGCTTCAGATGGTCGATCAGCCAGCGCGTGCCTTCGGACCCCGGCTGCGCCTTGACGGTGATCGACAGCGACAGCGGCCGCGAGGGCGAGGAAGATATGGTATAGGTCCGGCTGACCATGCCCGAAGGCAGTGGCAGATCCAGCGTCAGGAACTGCCCCGGCTGATAGTCGAACCACGCCCCGGAAGGGGCGCGGAAGGCGATGGTGGCGCAATCGGGCGCTTCGGGGATGACCATGGCGCATTCAAGCTCCTCGTGGTCATCCCAGGGTTCTGCCGTCCAGTTCTGGCGCTGCGGCATCGGTTTACTCTGCCGCCAGCCGGGCGCCGCCGGGGGCCTGCGCCGCGATCATCGCGCGGACATACCAGTCGACAAACTGGATCACGCCGCTTTCCTGTTTCGCCGAATAAGGGCCGGGTTCATAGGCAGGCGAGCTTACGCCGATCTGGTTTTCCTCGACCACGCGGCGATCCTCGTCATTGGTGGCAAGCCAGACCTCGGTCAGGCGTTTCAGATCGTAGTCACGCCCTTCCACGGCATCCTTGTGGACCAGCCAGGTGGTCACAACCTCGGTTTGGGTGGCGCTGATCGGCAGGACGCGGAAGTTCAGCACATGATCCGACAGGAAGTGGTTCCAGGTGTTCGGATAGTGGAAGAACAGCAGCGACCCGGCATTGGCGAAGGGCATGCCCGGCAAGCGCGGTGCGGCGGCGGCGCCATCCATGGTGTAGCTGACACTCTCGCCCACGAAGGGGATGCGCACCAGACGCCACTGATCGTTCGGCGCGATGACATAGCGCGAGGGCAGCCCAGCCTCTTCGCAGCGGTTCACATGGGCGGCACCGGCGGGCGAGGACAGGCTGTCATCCGCGCCGACCAGATCGGGGTCGTCGCTGAAGGTGCGGCAGAGCGACGGATGCGATCCCGCGCAGTGATAGCATTCGCGGTTGTTTTCCAGCACCAGCTTCCAGTTGCCTTCCTCGACGATGCGCGACTGGAAGGCGACCTTAAGGTCGGCCATGCCATGCGGCGCGGCATAGCGATCCGCCTCGGCCTGCACGGCGGCGAAATCCGGCGCTTCCTCGGCCAGACAGACAAACACCATCCCGGCGGCCTGAGTGCAATGCACCGGCTTCAGCCCGTGCTTGGAGGCGTCGAAATCCGTGCCCATGTCGCGCGCCCACAGCAGGCGCCCGTCCGGGTCATAGGTCCACTGGTGGTAGGGGCAGACCAGCTTTGCCGCCTGACCCGAGGGTTTGGAGCAGATGCGCTGTCCGCGATGGCGGCATACATTGTGGAACGCGCGGATCACACCATCCGCACCACGCACCACGACCACCGGATAGGCGCCCAGTTGCAGCGTCACATAGCTGCCGGTCTTGGGAAATTCCGCGATCGAGGCGGCGAAGATCCATTCGCGCTGCCAGATGGCGCGCAGGTCCTCGGCAAAGACCTCGGGGTCGGCATAAAAGGGCCGGGCCAGCGAGAAGCCAGAGCGTTGTTCATTCAGCAGAGAAAGGAGATCGCCTTGCATGAGGGTGTTTCCTGAAGGGAGGAGGGAGAGGAGGGGAGGAGGAAAAGCGGGATGGTCAGCCCACCTTGGGAACGAGCGCGCGCACCACGTCGCGCATGTCGATCCGCCCAGCGGGCTGGCCCTTGTTCAGAACGGTATAGGCGCGATGGGTGTCGCCATCGGACAGCGCGATCAGCGCCTCCAGCGTGGTTTCGGTATCCACCGTCTCGGGCGGCATGTCGTCCGACAGGCCCGGCGTCATCACTGACCGTACCCGCAGCACGCGGGCGCGGTTGATGTCGCTGACGAAGTCCACGATGTAGGGATCGCGCGGATGCAGCACGATGCTCTGCGGATCGCCCTGCTGCACCACACAGCCATCCTTCAGGATGACCAGATGATCCGCCAGCTTCAGCGCCTCGTCCAGATCGTGACTGATGAAGATGATGGTCTTGTGCAGTTCTGTCTGCAATTGCAGCAGCAGGTTCTGCATGTCGGTGCGGATCAGCGGATCGAGTGCCGAAAACGCCTCGTCCATCAGCAGGATCGGCGCGTTGGAGGCCAGCGCGCGGGCAATGCCGACCCGTTGCTGCATCCCGCCCGACAGCCGGTGCGGATGGCTGTCGGCGAATTTGCCCAGCCCGACACGCTCCAGCCATTTCATCGCTTCGGCGCTGCGTTCCGCCAGCGGTACGCCCTTGACCTCCAGCGCCAGCGCCGCGTTTTCCAGAACCGTGCGATGCGGCAGCAGCGCGAATTTCTGGAACACCATGGTCATCTGGTCCTGCCGCAGCCTGCGCAGCCCTTCGGGCGACAGGCCGGTGACATCGGTGCCGTCAATCAGGATCTGACCGGCCGTCGGCTCGATCAGCCGGTTCAGGTGGCGCACCAGCGTGGATTTGCCCGAGCCCGACAAACCCATGATGACGGTGATCTGCCCCGCCCGCATGTCGATGTTGATGTCGGACAGGCCCAGCACATGCTTGCCGTTTTCCAGAAGCTCGGTCTTGCCCATGCCTTTCCGGACATCGGCAAGCGCCGCCTCGGGGCGTGGCCCGAAAATCTTGTAGAGATTGCGGACCGAAATCTTGACCGGGGCGGGCGCGTTCATTGCTGGTCTCCGGCATTCATGCGCGACAGCGCGGTCTTGGTCACCCGGTCGAGGATGATGGCCAGCAGCACGATGCCCAGACCGGCCACCAGACCCACGCCCAGCTCAAGGTTGTTGATGCCGCGCAGCACCAGTACGCCCAGGCCCGGCGCCGACACCAGCGAGGCGATGACGACCATAGCGAGGCTCATCATGATGGTCTGGTTCAGGCCCGCCATGATATTGGGCATGGCCAGAGGCAGCTCGACCTTCACCAGCTTCTGCCAGCGGGTCATGCCGAAGGCATCGGCGGCCTCGGTCACATCGGGATCGACCAGACGGATGCCCAGATCGGTCAGCCGGATGATCGGCACGATGGCGTAAAGGATGATGGCAATGCCATAAAGCTTTGGCTCGGTCACACTGAACAGGAAGATCAGCGGGATCAGATACACGAAGGACGGCAGGGTTTGCAGCAGGTCCAGAACCGGCAGCACCACTTTCTGCGCCCGGTCGTTTTTTGACATCAGGATGCCGATGGGCAGGCCCAGCAGCACCGAAATCACTGTGCAGACGAGGATGATGGCGAAAGTCTGGATCGCCGCGTCGAAATGGTTGATGAGGGCCAGAACCAGCATGGCTGCGCCGACAAATGCGGTCAGTCCGCGCGACCGCGTCACGCGCTGCACCACCAGCAGGATCAGCAGCATGGTCAGCCACCAGGGCAGGAAAGCAAAGCCCTTCAGCGTGCCGGTCAGCGCCCAGCTCAGCGGCTGGGTCAGCGGGTCCAGCACCAGCTTCAGACCGTCTTTCATGCTCATGAACAGGCTTTCGACCGCGGCGGTCAGATCGCGCGTGCGCCAGATGGCGTTGCAGCTTTCATTCAGCACATCCAGCGACGGAAAGGGCCGCGACCAGAACGCGACCTCCTCGGCCCCGCCGGATTGCGCCTTCGCCTTGGCCATCAGTTGCGCCATGGTCATCGGCCCGCCGGTCGATCCGGCGTCGCACCAGGCGCGCAGGCCCAGCGTATCGAAAAGTTGAGTATAGGCTGCCATCGGTCCTCACCGGAAGGTGGGGGGCGCAAGACCGCCCCCCGATCAGGGTCACTGTGCGAAAGCGGCCAGTTTTTCCTTGGCTTCCGGGCTGACCCATGCCGTCCAGACATCCGGGTAGGTCATCAGGAAGTGCACCACGGATTCGTCAATCGAGGCCTTGTTTTCTTCCTGCCACGCCAGAACCTCGCCCATCTGCTGGTTGGTGAAGGCGACTTTCGACATCAGATCGACGACTTCGGGTTCGCGGGCGGCGAAATCGGTGGTCACGGCGGTCACGACCTCGGCGCTGGGGAAATCCGATTTTTTCGGATTGGCGCAGCCGACAGTCTGGTTGCAGACATGCGCCTCGGCGTCATAGGGGCCGACATCGACCTTCACCATCGGATATTTGCCCAGAACGGCGGTCGGTGCCCAGTAGTAGCCGAACCACGGTTTCTTGTCGGCATAGGCTGAGGCGATGGAGGCGGCCAGCGTCTCGCCCGAGCCGTGGTCGAAAACCGTCACGCCATGTCCGGCCAGATCATAGGCAACCTTCAGGTTATCGTTGGCCACCCGGCAGCCCCAGCCTTCGGGGCAGTTGTTGAACACGCCGCCCACCATGTCGGGATGCGCCAGAATACCGTCGATCTTGGTCAGCTCAGGATGTTCGGCCGCCAGATAATCGGGAATCCACCAGCCTTCGACACCGCCATCGGACAGTACATGCGCCACGGTCCTGACTTTGCCCGCTTCCTCCAGCGGCTTGTACTCCGGCAGCGAGTTCAGCCAGAGTTCGGTCACGATATCCGGTTTGCCGGTTTCCGCCACCGAGGCGAGCGCGGGCACAGTGTTCGAAGGAACCACGGTAACCTTGCAGCCATATCCTTGTTCCATAAGGAATTTCGATACGCCGGTCACGATCCCGGCCGAGGCCCAGTTCATTTCGGTGATCGTCACATCGCCACAGGCCGCAGCGGTCTGGGCAGTGGCAATCGTGGCCAGGACGGCCGATGTCACGAAGAGGCTGGCTTTCATCATTTGCTCCCTGCGCCGGGGAGGCGCCTCCCCGGCCTGTTGCTTTTGCCGGCTTGTTCCGCCGACTGGTAAGTGCCGTTGACGTTCCGTTGCGGAAGCTTTTCGCTCAACCGCAAAAATTCTCGACGTTTAGATAACTCTGAGTTATGCGTTTCGTAAAATCGCGACAGGAGGTCGAAAATGGTCAGTCTGCGGCGAACGATTTCCTCGCTTGGCGCATTGACCACCTTCGAGGCGGCGGCACGGCTGGAAAGTTTTACCCGTGCGGCCTCGGAACTGGGGGTGACGCAAGCGGCAGTGAGTCGGCAGATCAAGCAGCTTGAGGCCGAGCTGAACACCGCGCTTTTCGTTCGCGCGCATCGCAAGGTCGTGCTGACCACGCAGGGGGCGGCGCTGTCCTCGGTGCTGTCCGGCTCGTTCCAGCGCATCGCCGAGATGATCGAGACGATCCGCCAGCCTGTCGTGCATGACAGCATCACCGTCGGGGCGACGCTGGCCTTCACACATTTCTGGCTTCTGCCGCGTCTGGCCGAGTTTCGCGCGGCTTATCCCGACATCAAGCTGCGCCTGGTGGCCGAAGACAGCATCACGGACCTGCGCCGCGACCGGCTGGACCTGTCGATCCGCTACGGCAAGCCGCCCTTTGAAGATGCGCGCAGTCTTGCCACCATCGCGGACGAGGTGTTCCCCGTGTGCAGCCCGCGCCTGCTTGCGCGGCTGGGGATGCAGGCGGCCACCGCCGATCTGGCGAAGATGCCGCTTCTGGCCTCGGATTGGGTGGACCCGGCCTGGCTGTCCTGGCGGTCCTGGGCCAAGCTGGCGGGGGAATCCCCGGCCATCGCCAAAGCCTCGGATACCAGCCGTCTGCGGTTCAACCATTACACCGATACGATTCACGCTGCCCTGCACGGCGAGGGTGTGGCGATTGGCTGGGCTACGCTGATCAACCCCTATCTGGTGGAAGGCCGTCTGATTCAGGTGGGCGGGCGCCGGGTGATGCTGGAGGAGCGCTATCACCTGATGGAACCGCATGGCCGCGAACTCTCTCCCGCTGCTGCGGCCTTCCGCGACTGGATCATCGACGAATTCGCTGCCGGTATATAACCTCAGATCATCGACTCGGGCCTTTTTTCTGCTCGTCACAACTGCCGCGCGGCGGCCTTAAGGTCATGCTGTCCCACGCTCTGCCGAAGGTGAAATCATGGATGACCTCAATACCGACATGAACGAGTCCGGCCGCGGGCGGCGCCGCAGCGGCGGGCGCGACATGCGCCGCAGCGAGCGCGGCACAGGTGCCACGCGCGGCGTGCATGTGCCCTACATCACGCGGGGCATCCCCACCTATGACGTGATGGGCGAGGAAAACCTGCTGAAGATCGAGGCCGCCGCCGACCGCATTCTGGCGGAAACCGGGCTTGAGTTTCGCGACGACCCCGAGGCGCTGGACCTCTGGCGTCGTGCCGGGGCGAAGGTGGAGGGCGTTTCGGTGAAGTTCGAACCCGGCATGCTGCGCGAGATCGTGCGCACCGCCCCGGCCGAATTTACCCAGCACGCCCGCAACCCGGCCAACAATGTGCAGATCGGCGGGCGCAACGTGGTCTTCGCCCCGGCCTATGGCAGCCCCTTCGTGATGGATCTCGACCGGGGCCGCCGCTTTGGCACCATCGAGGATTTCACCAATTTCATCAAACTGGCGCAATCGTCCCCGTGGTTCCACCATTCCGGCGGCACGATCTGCGAACCGACCGACGTGCCGGTGAACAAGCGCCATCTGGATATGGTCTATGCCCATATCAAATATTCCGACCGCGCCTTTCTGGGCTCGGTCACGGCGGCGGAAGGGGCAGCCGACAGCGTCGAAATGGCGCGCATCCTGTTCGGCGCCGATATGGCCGACCGCAATTGCGTGATCATGGGCAATTTCAACGTGAACTCGCCGCTGGTGTGGGATGGCACGATGACACGCGGCATGCGGGAATATGCAAGGGCGGGGCAGGGCACCATCCTCGTGCCTTTCATCCTCGGCGGTGCCATGGGGCCGGTCACCAGCGCGGGCGCCATCGCGCAGGCGCTGGCCGAAACGCTGGCCGGTTGCGCGCTGACGCAGCTTGAACGCCCCGGCGCGCCGGTGGTCTTTGGCAATTTCCTGTCGTCGATGAGCCTGCGCTCCGGCAGCCCCACGTTCGGGACGCCCGAACCCGCCATCGGCAGCATGGTCATTGGCCAGCTTGCCCGGCGGCTGAACCTGCCCCTGCGCTGCGCGGGAAATTTCACCACCTCGAAACTGCCGGACGCGCAGGCGATGATGGAGGGCACGATGTCCATGCTTTCCGCCATTCATTGCGGCGCGAACTACATCCTGCATTCCGCCGGGTTCCTCGACGGCCTGCTGTCGATGTCCTACGAGAAATTCATGCTGGACGCCGACCTTTGCGGCGCGCTGCATTCCTATCTGAAGGGCGTGCAGGTCGATGACGACCAGCTTGCCGTCGATGCCTTCGCCGAAGTGGGGCCGGGCAACCATTTCTTCGGCTGCACGCATACGATGGGCCATTACGAAACCGCCTTCTGGGACAGCGAGCTTTCCGACAACGAACCTTTCGAGAAATGGGAGGCTGCCGGGTCGGAGGACGCCGCGAGCCGTGCCAACAAGCTGTGGAAGCGGCGGCTGGCGGAATATGAGGCTCCGGCGCTGGATGAAGGTATTGACGAGACGCTGCGTGATTTCGTGGCGCGGCGGAAGGCCGAGGTCGCGGATATGTGGTATTAAGCATCATGGCACAGGGCATCGCCATCCTCGGTGGCACCGGCTGGCTGGGGCTGGCGCTTGGCCGCAATCTGCTGGCACGCGGCCTGCCCCCCGAGGCGCTGCGCGTCCTCAACCGGCGCGGGCCGACGGCGGACTACGACAGTTTTCCGGGTGTGCATTGGGCCACAGACCTTGCGGATCTGATCGCAGGGGCCGGGGTTCTGGTGCTTTCGGTCCGGCCCGAGGATTACCACATCCCCGCGCCGCAAGGCTTTTACGGGCTGGTGATTTCCTTCATGGCGGGCGTGCCGTTGGAACGGCTGGCGCGAGACTGGCCGCGGGCCACCATCGCCCGCGCCATGCCCGGCGGTGGCGCACAGGAAGGGCAGGCCCATGTGCCGTGGTGCGCGGGCGAGATCCCCGCCGCAGCCGCAACCCGGGTGGCCGGGGTGCTGGGCGCCATCGGCATGGTGGATCGCGTGGCGGATGAGACGGCGCTGGCCTATATGTCGGCGCTGTCCGGCTCGGGTGCGGCTTATCCGGCGCTGATGGCGCAGGCAATGTATCACGACGCCATCAGGCGGGGCATCGCGCCGGATGTGGCATGGCGGGCCGTGCGGTCGGTGGTCTGCGGTGCCCCCGCGCTGTTCACCCAGGGCCCGGAACAGGCGGCGGCGCTGCTGGAAAGCTACCACGGCTATCGCGGTGTCACGGCGGCGGGGCTGACGGCGGCCGAGGCGTCGGGCTTTGCCGAGGCCATTACCGCGGCGCTGGAGGTCGCCACCGAAAAGGCCCTGAATTTCTGAGCCTAGAGGCCGAAACGACCCCGGAACCGGGCAATCTCGCGTGGTTCCGGCGGGCGCCCCGTGTAGATCTCGACATAGCTCGGAATCCGCTCCAACCGGGTTTCCAGCGTCTCGTCAGCCTGCATCGAGATATAGCCGATCTGCACCAGATAGATGGTGCGCGCCCGCACATCGGCATCCAGCGCCGCATGGCCCCAGCGTTCCAGCAGGGCAGCCAGCGCGGCCAGTCGCTGTTGATCAGCCTCGGCCACGCGGGCAAGGATGGCCGGGTCTTTCAGGCCCCAGCCGCGCATGGCGAATTCCAGCTTCGCGTCGAAGGTCTCGGGCCGCAGGAAACAGGCGATGACATTCAGCATCGCCTCCGTCTCCGTTTCGGCAAATTCACGCGTCGCGGCGGTCAGGGGGGTTGTGGTCCGCGCCTCCCACATCTCGGCCAGTGCGGCCAGCAGCGCGTCGCGGTTCTGGAAGAACCAGTAGAACGACGTCCGTGACAGCTTCAACTGCTCCGCCAGCGGCAGGATTTTCACCGCATCCACGCCCTCGCGGATCAGCGCACCATAGGCCGCTTCCAGCCAGCCCTCGCGCGATCCGCGCCAGCCCGTTTCAGGTTTTTCCGTCTCTTCCATGACACGCAGACTAGGCGGAACGAACGGTATCCGCAAGAAATGTTCTGCACTGACTGTTTTCTTGACAGTTGTGAACATTTTTCCGATGATCCCGCCAGACTCACCTGCCAGCCCGCATCCGAAAGGCGCCCGCCATGTCGAACGACCCGCTTTTGCAGCCCTACAAGCTGAAGCATCTCACGCTGCGCAATCGCATCATGATCACCAGCCACGAACCGGCCTACCCGGAAGACGGGATGCCGAAGGGCCGCTACCGCGCCTATCATGTGGAACGGGCAAAGGCGGGGGTGGCGCTGACAATGACGGCCGGTTCCGCCAGCGTGGCGCAGGACAGCCCGCCAGTGTTCAACAACATCCTCGCCTGGAAGGACGAGGTGGTGGGCTGGATGAAGCAGATGGTCGATGAATGCCACGACCATGGCGCCGCCGTGATGATCCAGCTGACCCACCTTGGCCGCCGCACCCGCTGGGACAAGGCAGACTGGCTGCCCGTCGTCGCCCCCAGCCATGAACGCGAGGCGGCGCATCGCGCCTTTCCGAAGCGGATCGAGGATTGGGACATCACCCGCATCATCAGCGACTTCGCCGATGCCGCCGAGCGGATGAAGGCGGCGGGCGTGGATGGGATCGAGCTGGAGGCCTATGGCCACCTGCTCGAACAGTTCTGGTCGCCGCTGACCAATGATCTTGAGGCGCCCTATGGTGGCAGCCTCGACAACCGGCTGCGCTTTACCTTCGACGTGCTGCGCGCCATCCGTGCCCGCTGTGGCGAGGATTTCATCGTCGGCCTGCGCTATACCGGCGATCAGTGCCAGCCGGGCGGCATGACGGCGGCCGAGGGGCTGGAGGTCAGCCACAAGCTGAAGAACAGCGGGCTGGTCGATTTCCTCAATGTCGTGCGCGGGGCAATCGACACTGACCCGGCGCTGACCGATCTGATCCCGATTCAGGGCATGAAGAACGCGCCGCATCTGGATTTCGCGGGCGAGATCCGTGCGGCGACCGGCTTTCCGACCTTCCATGCGGCGAAGATCCCCGATGTGGCGACGGCACGGCACGCCATCGCCAGCGGCAAGCTGGATATGGTCGGGATGACGCGGGCGCATATGGCCGACCCGCATCTGGTGCGCAAGGTCATCGAAGGGCGGGAGGATGACATCCGTCCCTGTGTCGGCGCCAATTATTGCCTCGACCGGATCTATCAGGGCGGGCTGGCCTTCTGTCTGCACAACCCGGCGACGGGCCGGGAAGAGACGATGCCGCACAGCATCCCCGCTGCCCCCACGAAGAAGCGCATCACCATTGTCGGCGCCGGTCCGGCCGGGATGGAGGCGGCGCGGGTGGCGGGCGAACGTGGCCATGCCGTGACGGTGTTCGAAGCGGCCGACCAGCCGGGTGGTCAGATCCGCCTGACCGCGCAGGATGAACGGCGGCGCGAGATGATCTCGGTCATCGCCTGGCGTCAGGCGCAATGTGAAAAGCTGGGGGTGGATTTCCGCTTCAACACCTTCGCCGATGCCGCTGATATTCTGGCGACCAACCCCGACGAGGTGATCATCGCCACAGGTGGTCTGCCGCATACCGAGGTGCTGTCGGGTGGCAATGACCTCGTGGTCTCGGCCTGGGACATCCTGTCGGGCGATGTGAAGCCGGGCAGCAATGTGCTGATCTATGACGATGCGGGTGATCATGCGGCACTGCAAGCGGCCGATCTGATCTCGGCCACCGGGGCGTCGGTGGAAATCGTGACCCCGGACCGCAGCTTCTCGCCCGAGGTCATGGCGATGAACCTTGTGCCCTACATGCGCAACCTGCAAAAGCGCGACACCACCTTCACGGTGACCTGGCGTCTTATGTCGGTCGCACGCGAGGGCAATGCGTTGCGCGCCACGCTGGGCAGCGACTACGGCGATTTCCGGCGCGAGCGGCTGGTGGATCAGGTGGTGGTCAACCACGGCACCCGCCCGCTGGACGAGCTTTATTTCGAGCTGAAGCCGCAATCGTCGAACCTGGGCGAGGTGGATTACCGCGCGCTGACCTCCGGTGCTGTGCAGGATGTGCAGCGCAACACCGAAGGCCGGTTCCGGCTGTTCCGCATCGGCGATGCGGTGGCGGCGCGTAACACCCATGCCGCGATCTATGATGCGCTGCGGCTGGTGAAAGACCTGTAATCCGGCTGCCGCCGCCCCGGCCTCCGGGGTGGCGGCCTGCCAAACCTTCCCCGTGGGGAATTGGCACGCCCTGGTGAAGGCCGCATACTGCGCGTGATCGGTGGTGGTGCGGCGTGGCAAGGAGCGGAAGATGGACGTAGGGACCAATGGCGAAGTGTCGTTCTGGTATGCCGATATGGGCGGCGTGCCGGGCTATCGCCCGCCGCTGCCCGGCGACATCTCGGTGGATGTCTGCATCGTCGGCGCGGGGTTCACCGGCCTCTGGACCGCCTATTACCTGAAAGAAGCTGAGCCCGGCCTGTCCATCGCCATCGTGGAAAAGGAATTCGCGGGCTTCGGCGCCTCGGGTCGCAATGGCGGCTGGTGTTCGGGCGAATTTGGATGGAGCCGCCACAAATACCTGTCCTCCGGCAGCCGTGCGGGGGTTATCGAATTTGAACGCCAGTTACGCGCCACCGTGGACGAGGTGAAGCGCGTGACGGAGGCCGAGGGCATCGACTGCGACTTCCGGCTGACCGATTGCCTGACCTTCGCCCAGACCCCCGCACAAATGGCGCGTCTGCGCGCGGATTACGAAACCGCGATGTCCTGGCAGGTGCCGACCACGCGGCTGGAACTGATCGGCGGGGCCGAGGCGGCGGCGCGCATCCGGGTACCCGATGCGCGGGGCGCGCTGGTGCGTCACCACGTCGCCCGCGTGCAGCCCGCCAAGCTGGTGCGCGGTCTGGCTGAGGCGGTGGAAAGGCGCGAGGTGGCGATTTATGAACAGACCACCGTGACCGGCATCGCAAAGGGCCTTGTCACCACGAACCGGGGCAGGGTTACGGCGCACCGGATCATCCGCGCCACCGAGGGCTTTACCCATGGCATCCCCGGCAACGAACGTGAGTGGCTGCCGATGAACAGCGCCATTGTGGTCACCGAACCACTGCCCGATGACCTGTGGCGCGAGATCGGCTGGGAGGATCATCAGCTTCTGGCCGATGCCTCGCATGCCTATTGCTATGCGCAGCGCACGCGGGGCAACCGCATTGCCATGGGCGGGCGTGGCGTGCCCTATCGTTTTGGCTCGAAAACCGATACCCGCGGCCAGACCCAGCCGGAAACCATCGAAAAGCTGAAGGACATCCTTTATCGGATGCTGCCGCAGACGCGCGGGCTGCGGCTGGATCATGCCTGGTGCGGGGTGCTGGGCGTGCCGCGCGACTGGTGCGCCACTGCGGGGATGGACCCGCAGACCGGCATCGGCTGGGCGGGCGGCTATGTCGGGCTGGGGGTCTCGACCTCCAATTTCTCGGGGCAGACGCTTGCCGATCTGGTGCTGGACCGCCAGACCGAGCGGACCGCTCTGCCCTGGGTCAACCGCCGCCCGCGCAAATGGGAAGTGGAGCCGTTCCGCTGGCTGGGGGTGCATGGCATGTACTGGCTTTACCACCGCGCCGACCGGAACGAGGCGGCGGGCGGCGGCAAGACCACCTCGCGCCTTGCGACCTGGGCGAACCGTCTGACCGGGCGCTGAGCCCTTCAGCCCGCGTTGCGGCTGACGAGGCGCGACCAGAACCGTTCGACCTGCGGGCTGGTGGCATGGGCGTTGCGATAGGCGGTAATCCCGATCGGCTCGGCCATCTGCGGCATGTCGCGCGAGAGATCGGCCAGCGCCCCGCTGGCCAGTTCCGCCGCGACCAGTTTTTCGGGCAGCCAGGCAATACCCAGCCCTTCGATCACGGCAGTTTTCAGCGCGGCGCCGATACTGTCCTCATAAACCGTATCCAGTGACAGCGCGTCGCCGTTGCGGGCGAGGATGGTGCGGGTCAGCCGCCCCAGAAAGCTGCCTGGCCCCGGTGACAGGAAGGGGATGTTTCCCCCGTCCAGCCCATGCAGCGCCTGCCCGGCCATGGCCTTCGACACCGGGATCAGGCGGTCGCGGTCCAGCGGGCAGACCGTCTTGCCCGGCAGGAAGCTGCCGGTGGAAATCGTGTCATGCGAATAGCAGATCAGCACATCGGCAGAACCGGAGGTCACGGCATCCACGCAGCCGGCGAAATTATCGGCAAAGACCCGAAAGCGTGGCCGCGCACCATGATCGTACAGATTGCGCAGGAAAACAGGCACATAGGCCACGCTCAGCGATTGCAGGCAGGCAATGCGTATACCCGCCCGCGCCTCGCCCGCCCCCGCAAGCTCGGCCCGCGCAGTTTCCCATTCAAAGATCAGGCTTTGCGCCACCGGCAGAAATTTCTCACCCGCCGGGGTCAGCGTGACTGGATGCACGGAACGGTCGAACAGCACCGTTCCCACCGCATATTCCAGCTTCTTGATGCGGCGGGTGAAGGCAGGTTGCGTCACGTTGCGGATTTCCGCCGCGCGCGAGAACACCGAACATTCTGCCAGCGTCACGAAGTCCAGCAACCAGACCAGTTCCATTGCATGCTCCCTGCCCGTTTCGGCATTGATCATACCGAAAAGGCATCATGCAAAAAAGGCATGATAAATGTATCAACGGCATTTCCGCAAAAGACAGCGCCGCGACATCCTTGGCACAGCAACAACGGAGAACTTCCATGCGTGTCGAACGGGATCAGCTTGGCGTCGTCGAAATCGCCGATGATCTGGCCTATGGGGCGCAGACCGCCCGCGCCGTCCTGAACTTTCCGATTTCGCGCAGCCGCCTGAAGGACGAGCCGGAATTCGTGCGTGCCCTCGCCATGGTCAAGCAGGCTGCCGCGCGGGCCAATCTGGAACTGGGGGTCCTGGCACCGGAAAAGGCGCAGGTCATCACTGCCATCACCGACCAGATCATCGCGGGCCAGCACCACGATCATTTCGTGGTTGATCTGATTCAGGGTGGCGCGGGCACCTCGTCGAACATGAACGCGAATGAGGTCATCGCCAATCTGGGCCTGCGGGCGATGGGGCATGGCTTTGGCGAGTACCGCTACCTGCATCCGAACGACGATGTGAACCATTCGCAATCCACCAATGACGTCTATCCGACGGCAATCCGGCTGGCGCTGCTGCACCGGGCGCGGGCGCTGACCACCGCGCTGGAGGCGCTTACGCTGGCGTTCCGCAACAAGGCGACAGAGTTCGCCGGGATCACCAAGGTTGGCCGTACCCAGTTGCAGGATGCGGTGCCGATGAGCCTTGGCACCGAATTTGCTGCCTTTGCTGCCACGCTGGCCGACAGCGTGCGCCAGATCACCGCCGCAAGCGAAGGGCTGCGGGTGATCAATCTGGGTGGCACAGCCATCGGTGACGGTATTCTGGCACCTGAAGGGTATCGCGCCCGCGCCATTGCCGCGCTGTCGGAAATCTCGGGCTTTGATCTGACCGGCGCCGACGACCTGTTCGCCGCGGGCTACGATCAGGGCGCGCTGGTACAGTTTTCGGCGGCACTGAAATCCGCCGCGCTGCGAATGTCGAAAATCGCCTCGGATCTGCGGCTGCTGTCCAGCGGGCCGCGCGCTGGTCTGGGCGAAATCATCCTGCCGCCGGTACAGGCCGGATCGTCGATCATGCCGGGCAAGGTGAACCCGGTGATCCCCGAGATGGTCAATCAGGTGGCCTATGCGGTGGTCGGCAATGATGTGACGGTGACGATGGCAGCCGAGGCGGGTGAATTGCAGCTGAACGCGATGGAACCTGTGCTGCTGTGCCGTTTGCTTGAGTCGCTGAGCCTGATGGAAAACGCGGCCAACACCTTCCGCACGCGCTGCGTTGACGGGATCGTGGCGGATGCCGACCGTTGCCGCGCGCTGTTTGAAGGCAGCCTCGCGCTGGCCACCAGGTTGAGCCTTGATCTGGGCTATGACCGCACCAGCGCGCTGGTCTACCGCGCGAAACGCGAGGGGATCGGCCTTGTTCCGGCGCTGGTTACGGAGCCGGATCTGCCAGGGGATCTCGTCGCGAACCTGACCGGCACGGTTCGGCGCAAAAGCGCCTGATCCGGCAAAACTGCGCCTTTGGTCGCGTTGCGGACAGGCGGGATGGGTGCTTCTGTGGGGGAGGATCGGCAGAGCCGACGCCCCGGAGGACCGCAGATGCGGACACCCCTGTCCCGCCACCTGCAAAGGATCGAGGTGGCGCTTGCCAACGGGCAGGCGGCCCGCTCCGCCATCGCGGCCTCCTGGGCGCGGTCGGCGCATCTGCACGGGCTGGACCCGACCCGCCGCCATGCGGTGCCCCGCCTGACACAGGCCGAGCTGGCGGAGGCCCGCGACCGGCTCGGTCCGCTGCCGCTGCTGGCCGCGCCGCATCTGGACCGGCTGTTCCAGATCGTCGGCGGCCTTGGCGCCTGCGTCGTGCTGGCCGATGCTGAAGGCGTGGCGCTGGACCGGCGCGGCAATCCGGGCGATGACCGCGATTTTGCCGACTCCGGTCTCTGGACCGGCGCCAACTGGTCCGAAGCGGAACTGGGCACCAATGGCATCGGCACCTGTCTGGCCGAGGGGCGGGCAGTGACCATCCACCGTGATCAGCATTTTCTGGCCCATAACACCGGCCTGTCCTGTTCCTCCGCGCCCGTGCATGATGCGCAGGGACGGCTGGCGGCGGTGATCGACGTTTCCACCGCCCGCGCCGACCTGCCCGAGGCGGTGGCCTCGCTGATTGCCCATACCGTTGGCGATACGGCCCGGAAGATGGAGACGGATCTGTTCCGTGATCATTTCCCCCGCGCGCGCATGGTGCTGGTGCCGGGCCTGGATCAGGGGCAGGGGGCGGTGCTGGCGGTGGATGCCGACGATCTGGTGATCGGCGCCACCCGAGCGGCGCGCACCCATCTGGGGCTGAGGGGCGATCTGTCTGCCATGCCGCGCCCGCTGGCTGATCTGGTGCAGCTGGAAGCGCATGAACGGCTGGAAGATGCCGAGCGCGCCGTGCTGAACCGGGCAATGGCGCGTGCCTCGGGCAATGTTTCCGCCGCTGCCCGTGCGCTGGGGCTGAGCCGCGCGACCATGCACCGCAAGCTGGGCCGGACCTGAGATTTCCGCGCCCCGACTGTCTCAAACCTGAGACAGTCGGGCGGCGCGAACCTTCCTGCCCCGGGTGACCGACTCATCCCCAGACCCCATGCTTTCCCCATGGCCGCAAGGAGGCGGCTTCGGAGGAGGAACAGCATGAACCAGATGACACAGGCCGATTTCCGCACGGTCTCGCCCTTCAAATCCCGCTATGACAATTTCATCGGCGGACGTTTCGTGCCCCCGGTGGCGGGGCGCTACATGGACAATATTACCCCGATCACCGGCGCGAAGGTCTGCGAAGTGGCCCGTTCGGATGCCGCCGATGTGAATGCCGCGCTGGACGCCGCCCATGCCGCGAAAGACGCCTGGGGCAAGACCTCGGCCGCGCATCGGTCAAACATCCTGCTGAAGATCGCGGATGTGATGGAAGCCAACCTTGATTTGCTGGCCGCGGCCGAAACCTGGGACAACGGCAAGCCGATCCGCGAGACGACCTTTGCCGACATTCCGCTGTCGATCGACCATTTCCGTTACTTTGCCGGTGTCCTGCGCAGCCAGGAAGGCACCATGTCGGAAATCGACCATGACACCGTGGCCTATCACTTCCACGAGCCGCTGGGCGTCGTCGGTCAGATCATCCCGTGGAACTTCTCGATCCTGATGGCGGCGTGGAAGCTGGCCCCCGCGCTGGCCGCCGGCAACTGCATCGTGATGAAGCCCGCCGAACAGACCCCGGCGGCCATTCTGGTGCTCGCCGAACTGATCGCCGATCTCCTGCCGCCGGGCGTGCTGAACATCGTGAACGGCTATGGTGCCGAAGCGGGCGACGCGCTGGCGCGGTCGAACCGCATCGCCAAGATCGCCTTCACCGGATCGACGGCCACGGGCCGCAAGATCATGGAAGCGGCGACGGTGAACCTGATCCCGGTGACGCTGGAACTGGGCGGCAAGTCGCCCAACATCTTCTTCAGCGATGTGATGGCCGAGGATGATGCCTTCCTTGACAAGGCGGTCGAAGGCTTTGTGCTGTTTGCCTTCAACCAGGGTGAAGTCTGCACCTGCCCATCGCGCGCGCTGATCCAGGAAGACATCTACGAGGAATTCATTGCCCGCTGCATCGCCCGCGTGAAGGCGATCAAGCAGGGCGACCCGCGCGACATGGCCACCATGGTGGGCGCGCAGGCCTCGCGGATGCAGCATGACAAGATCATGTCCTACCTGCAAATCGGCCGTGATGAAGGCGCCGAGGTGCTGGTGGGTGGCGATGCCGCGCGCTTCAACGGCGATCTGGCGGAAGGTTTCTACATCCAGCCGACCATCCTGAAGGGCCACAACAAGATGCGGGTGTTCCAGGAAGAAATCTTTGGCCCCGTCGTCAGCGTGACCACCTTCAGGAACGAGGCTGAGGCGCTGGCTATCGCCAATGACACGATGTATGGCCTCGGCGCCGGTGTGTGGACCCGTGACGGCACCCGCGCCTATCGCTTTGGCCGCGCCATCGAGGCAGGCCGCGTCTGGGTGAACAACTACCACGCCTATCCGGCCCATGCAGCCTTCGGTGGCTACAAGCAGTCGGGCATCGGGCGCGAAACGCACAAGATGATGCTGGACCACTATCAGCAGACCAAGAACATGCTGGTGAGCTACAACCCCAACAAGCTGGGCTTCTTCTGAGGTCTTCATGGCACGCAGGGTTGCCCCGCGTGCCACAGCCATGACGGAAACGGGCGCAGTTGTGCGCCCGTTTTTCATTTGCATGTTTGTGTTCAGTGTCGTGCCAGTCTTGCAGGCTCAGACAGGCCAGCGGCACCGCGCTGCGAGATATTCCTGCGCAGTGTTTACAGATGAACGGGGTGAAGCGGATCTGCTCTCGGGCACTGACGCGCTAGCGCCGATAGGTGAAATCGGTGGCTTCCAGTGGCCGGTCATCCGCCTCGGCCAGCAGCCGGTCCACCAGCCCCCGGTGCGGCGAATGGCGGCAGACCGGATCGGCCGCGCGGGCATCTCCTGCCAGCGCCATCGCCTGACAGCGACATCCCCCGAAATCCCGGTCCCGCCGCGCGCAGCCCTGACAGATGTCCGGCAGGTAATCGGTGCCGCGGAAAGCCATGAAAGCGTCACTGCGGTACCAGATATCAGCCAGCGGCAGGTCGGTCACCTTCGGGAAGCTGAGACCCGGAATCGTCTGCGCCGCATGGCAGGGCAGCACCGTCCCGTCGGGCGCGATGTTCAGACCCGTAGACCCCCAGCCGCCCATGCAGGCCTTGGGATAATCGGCATAATAATCGGGCGGCACGAAGTCGATCTGCATGCGGCCTTTGTAGCTGTCGCGCGCGGCCTCCACCGTGACCTTGGCGGCCGCGACCTGCGCGCGGCTGGGTTGCAGGGCGGTGCGGTTCTTCAGCGCCCAGCCATAGAACTGCACACAGGCGACCTCGATCCGCCGGGCGCCAAGCTCGGCCGCCAGCGCAATCGCCTGCGGCAACTGGTCCAGATTGTGCCGGTGCATCACCGCATTCACCGTCAGCGGCAGGCCGCGCCGGGCGATGCTGTGCGCCACCGCCATCTTGCGGTCAAATCCGCCGGCATAGCCGCCGATCCGGTCCGCCACCGCAGCACTGACCCCTTGCAGCGACAGTTGCACATGATCGAGGCCGCGCGCCTCCAGCGCATCCAGCCGCGCCTCGGTCAGCCCGATGCCAGAGGTGATGAGGTTGACGTAAAGACCCGCCTCGCGCGCCGCGCCCACCAGATCAGCCAGATCGCGGCGCGCGGCGGGTTCGCCCCCGGAAAGGTGCAGTTGCAACACGCCAAGATCCGCAGCCTGACGGAAGATGCCTGCCCAGACCTCGGTTGGCAGTTCTCCATCGGATTTCAGCAATTCCAGAGGGTTGGAGCAATAAGGGCAGGCGAGCGGGCAGCGATGCGTCAACTCGGCCAGCATGGAGATCGGCGGGGGAATGGCGCTCATGGCAGCAGATCCACCAGCCGCCGGTCGCGCAGATCGGACAGGAATTCGTGCACATCCCCGGCAATCTCGGCCTCGGGCGCGGCAAAGCGCGCGGCCAGACGGGTGACGATCTGGCTTTCGCGGCTGCGGTTGTCGACTTCGGTCAGGATGGCGTGGGCAATGTCATCCAGCATCAGCGCCCGTTCCGGCCCCAGAAGGACGGGCCGTCCCCGCACGCGGTCGTCATGCAGCCGAACCCCGCGCGGCAGCAGTACCAGCGGGTCGGCGCTCATCGCAACTGTCCCTCACCGGGGCGCCAGGCGCCGGGCGGGATGCTGCCCTCGACATAGCCATGCCAAAGCGCATCAAGCTGTGCCCAAAGCACCTCGGTCTTGAAGGTCAGTGCGGCGGCGGCAGCCTCCTGATCGGCGCGGCTGGTGGCGTGATCCAGAACCCAGCGCAGGGTGAAGGCCACGTCCTTCGGCGCCTCGGTCAGACGGTGGCGGAAATAGGCAGTGGTTTCGGGATTGGCGAAGGGGTAATGCGCGAGCAACCCCTCGATCCGCTGGCCGTGGATGGCAGGCGCGAACAGTTCCGTCAGTGACGAGGCCATGGCCGCGATCAGCGGCTCGTCCCGCACGAAACGCACATAGGCATCCACCGCGAAGCGCGTGGCGGGCATCACGCCGCGCCCCGAGGCGACGTAATCAGGGTCCAGCCCCACCCCCTCGGCCAGTTTCAGCCAGCGCCGGATGCCGCCGCCCTCAGCTTCGCCACCATCGTGATCCTCGATCCGGCTGCGCCAGTTGCGGCGCAACTGCGGGTCGGTGCAGCGCGACATGAAGGCCGCGTCTTTCATCGGAATGCGCGACTGGTAATACCAGCGGTTGATGACCCAGGCCTGCACCTCGTCCATCGTGCATTGGCCGCCATGCAGGCGATGATGGAACGGGTGGCGGTCGTGATAGCGTTCGGCGCCGATCTGGCGCAGACGGGCCTCGAAGGCCTGCGGGTTCGGGCTCTGGTCGGTCATGGGCGGATCTCCTCCTGATCCTGAACGATCTCCCACCCGGCGGCACGCAGGGCGGTGCGTTCGGCACTGGCGGGGTCGAGCGCGGGATTGGTGTTGTTCACATGAATGTAGCGGCGCAGCGCCCGCAGCCCGGCCAGCCGTGCCAGACTGCCCGAGGGGCCGGACATTGCGATATGGCCCATCCGCGCGCCGGTTTTGGCGCCGGTGCCGCTGGCAGGCATTTCGTCGTCGCACCAGACGGTGCCGTCGAAGAACAGCAGATCGGCGTCGGCCAGCCGTGCGACCAGATCGTCGGTCACTTCGGCGCAGCCGGGGATGTAGTGAAACACGCGGTCTTTGGCTTCGATCCGCAGGCCGATGGTCTGTTCGCCCAGCATCCGGGTATTGGGCGCAGCCCCCTCCAGATATAATGCGACCTTGCCGGGCACAGGATAGGCGGTGACCTGCAGGCCGGGCAGGGGCTCGAATGGCTGATGCAGTGCGATGGTGCGCGGGATCACCAGCGTTGGGTCCAGCACGCCAAAGATAGGGTTCGCCGCCAGATCGGCGCGGGTACCCGATGTGGCCCAGAGGTCAAACCCGGTCTTTTCGCGCAGTGTCAGCAGACCCGCCACATGATCCACATCGGCATTGGTTACGATGACCGCCGCGATGGGTGTGTCGCGCAACCCGCGCGGATGCAGCGGCGGCGCGGCAGCCAGTTGCGCGCGCAGGTCGGGCGAGGCATTCAGGACGATCCAGCGGTCGCCGTCCGGGGAAACGGCGACCGAGGACTGCGTCATTTCCGGGATCGCGCCCGCCCGGGCAAGGGCACAGTTGCGGCAGCCGCAGTTCCATTGCGGCACCCCGCCACCAGCCCCCGCGCCGAGCGTCCGGACGATCATCGCCGGGTCAGATCACGTCGTCGGAACGACGGTCATCCTCGGCGGGACCGTACATGTTGATCTCCATGCCGCAGGCAACTTCCTTCAGGGTCGGTTTCTTCCAGGCCATGTCATCCTCCTCTGTGCCGATGGCTGACCAAGGCTAGCAGAGTGCCCGAACCGTGCCATTCCACTTTGGTCTTGGATCGGCTGACAGGTGCCCGGTGCCGGGGCGGCATGGCAAGGCAAGCCGGCACCCCAAAGGGTGAACCGGCTTGCCCGCGCCCCTTCCGCCACTGGACAGGCGGAAGAGGATGGCTGTGCTGACCTACAGGTTCTGCCGCGACAGTTCCGCCGCAATGTGGTCTGCCTGCCGGATCGCGAGGGCGACAATGGTCAGCGTCGGGTTTTCCGCCGCGCCGGTGGTGAACTGGCTGCCATCCGAGATGAACAGGTTCGCGATGTCATGGGTCTGGCCATGACGGTTCACCACACCGTCGCGCGCATGTTCCGACATCCGGTTGGTGCCAAGGTTATGCGTGGACGGATAGGGCGGTGTCGGGAAGGTGCGGGTGGCGCCGGCGGCACGATAGATCGCCTCGCCCTGCCGGTAGGCGTGACTGCGCATCGCGATGTCATTCGGGTGATCATCGAAATGCACATTGGGTGCGGGCAGACCATATTGGTCCTTCACCGTCGAGGACAGCGTGATGCGGTTGGTTTCCTGGGGCATGTCCTCGCCGACAATCCACATTCCCGCCATCCGTTCGTAATCATCCATGGCCGAGGTGAAGCCACGCCCCCAGCCGCCGGGATCGAGGAAGGCCGCCATGAAGGGCAGGCCAAGCGACAGGGTTTCCAGTTCGTAGCCGCCGACGAAACCGCGCGACGGGTCGAACCGGGCCTCGTCCTGCACGATCCCCGCCATGGTTGTGCCACGCCACATCCGCACCGGCTTTTCGAACACGCCATAGACCGATCCGGTGACATGGCGCATGTAGTTGCGCCCGACCTGACCCGAGGAATTGGCCAGACCATCCGGGAACATCTCGGAGGCGGAGTTCAGCAGCAGACGCGGGCTTTCGATGGAATTGCCCGCAACGCAGACCACGCGCGCCTTCTGGAAATGCTGGTTGCCCTCCCTGTCGGCATAAAGCGCGCCGGTGACGCGGCCTTTGTCATCATGTTCGATGCGCAGCACCTGCGCATTGGACCGCACCTCAAGGTTGCCCGTGGCCTCGCCCTTCGGGATATCGGTATAGCCGGCCGACCATTTCGCGCCCCATTTGCAGCCCTGGAAGCAGAAGCCGGTCTGCTGGCAGGCCGGGCGGTCATCATTCTCGATCGAGTTGATGGCCATGCGCCCGGTGGAGACCTCTTTGTAACCCAGGGCAAGCGCGCCCTTTTCCAGCACCTTGTAATTGTTGTTGCCGGGCAGGCCGGGGAAATTGCCGGTGCGGGTCACGCCCAGCTTGGCCTCGGCTTTTTCATACCACGGCGCCATTTCCTCGGCGTCGATCGGCCAGTCCAGCAGATTGGCGCCCGCGACATGGCCATAGGTGGTGCGGGCCTTCCATTCATGCGGACGGAACCGCAGCGACGCCCCGGCCCAGTGGATCGTGGTGCCGCCGACAGCCTTGACGATCCAGGCGGGCAGGCCCGAGAAATCCTGTGCCACGCGCCAGTCACCCGAAGTGGTCCGCGCATCGAGCCATGACAGCTGGCCGAAAGCATCCCATTCGTCATTGATGTAATCCTCGGGAAGATAGCGCCCGCCCGCTTCCAGCGCCACCACCTTGACGCCCTTTTGCGCCAGTTCGTTGGCCAGCACCCCGCCGCCTGCGCCGGTGCCGATGATCAGGACGACCGAGTCGTCATTCAGGTCGAATTTCGCAACCATGGTCCTGTTCTCCTTACAGCCAGTCGATGTCGTCGAAGCCACGGTCGATGTAGCCGCCCTGGCTGAAGGACTCGCCTTCATAGCCGAACAGCGGCCACAGCTCTTTCTGGTTGTAGAGCCCGGTCACCAGCCCACCCCGGATCTTCTGGAAGAAGGCGGATTTCTCCATCCCGCGCAGCAGGGCCACGCGGTCATCCTCCCATGCGGCATCCAGATAGCTGGCATGGCCCGCGCCCTGTGCCGCGGCATTCAGCGCGGCGATGCCTGCCTCGATTTCGGCCGCAGCTTCGGCGGTGTCATAGCCTTTCACCGCCGTGACATAGAAAGCATCGCCGATATGATCGTGCGGATAGATGTCGCGCGCCATGCGGATCAGCGTGGCAAGCGTTTCGGGCTTCAGTGCCGCCGCCTCATAGGCCCAGGCCGCATTCGGCGCGGCAACGAAGCCTGCCCCGACAATCAGTGTGGTGCCCGCGGCAAAGCTGCGCGCGATCAGCTGGCGGCGGGTCATCCCGCGCCAGTTCGGTTTGGTGGTCATGGTGTCCTCCTTGCTGTTGGCTGAGTGCCCCGCCGCTCCTCCCGGCGGGGTTGGGTCAAAGGTAGCGACCGCCCCGTTCCAGCACCTCGATCTGGTAGCCGTCGGGATCGGCGATGAAGAAGAACCGCGCGATCACCTCGCCGCCTGGGGCGAAGTCGACGATCTTGCGCGGGGCATGTCCAAGGGCGGTCAGGCGGCTGTGTTCGGCAGCCACATCGGGCACCGACACCGCCAGATGGCCGTAGCCGTCGCCAAGGTCATAGGGTTGGGTCCGGCCCTTGTTGATGGTCAGCTCCAGTTCGAAGCTGCTTTCGGCATTCGAAAGGTAGACCAGCGTGAACGTGTCGAAATCCAGCCGGGCGGCGGGTTTCAGGCCAAAGGCCTCGTCGTAGAACTTCAGCGTGCGTTCCTCGTCAAGAACGCGGATCATGCTGTGGATGGCCTTGGCCATGGGATGCTCCTTTCCGGTAAATCAGGCGACTAGGCGCCCGTTGCGATAAAGCCGCAGCGCGGTGTCGCGCAGGGTGAAGGCGGCGGTGTCACCGGGGGCGAGCCCCAGCCCGGCCGGTGCCCGCAGCCGCACCTCGCCCGCCGGGTGGGAGAGGGCCACGATCTCGTCCAGCCCCTCGAACCACAGCCGCGCCACGCGGCCCTGCATGGTGCCGCTTGCGCCCGAAAGCCGCGCGTGCTCCGGCCGGAAACCCAGCACGAGGCCATCTGTGGGCAGCCCGTCCGGCAGCGGCAGCGACAAGCCGGTGCCCGGCACGACGGCCCGCCCCGCGACGGCCAGCGCGGGCAGGAAATTCATGGCGGGCGAGCCGATGAAATGGCCGACATGCGTGGTGGCCGGTCGTTCGAACAGATCGCGCGGGCGGCCTGCCTGCACCACCTCGCCATGGTTCATCACCATCACCTCGTCGGCAAAGGTCATCGCCTCGGTCTGGTCATGCGTGACCAGAACCATGGTCACCCGGAATTCGGCGTTGATTTCCTTGAGGATGCGGCGCAGCTCGAATTTCATCTGCGGATCGATGACGGTCAGCGGCTCGTCCAGCAGGATTGCGGCCACATCCTCGCGCACCAGCCCACGGCCCAGCGAAACGAGTTGTTTCTGATCGGCCGTCAGGGCATTGGCGGGCCGTTTCAACAGTGGTGTGAGGCCAAGCCGTTCGGCAATTGCCTCCACCCGTTGGCGGATACGCGGGGTCGGGACGCCCCGGCAGACCAGCGGGAAGGCAAGGTTCTGCCCCACCGTCATCGAGCGATAGATGACCGGCACCTGAAAGACCTGCGCGATATTGCGCTGGCCGGTGCCCAGACGGGTGACATCCTGCCCGTCGAACAGCACCCGCCCTTCCGAGGGATGCAGCAGGCCCGAGATGATATTGAGCATGGTGGATTTGCCGCAGCCCGACGGCCCGAGCAGCGCATAGGTGCCCCCGTCGCGCCAGGTCATGTCCAGCGGTTTCAGCGCATGAGGCGCACCGGGGGCATAGGCATGGGCAAGCTCTTGCAACCGGATCTCAGCCATGGCTGGCTCCTTTCGGGATCAGGGCGCCATCGGCACCGAAGACCAGCGCCTTCCCCAGATCGAGCATCAGGCCCAGTTCGGACCCCAGCCGGTGATCGGTCACCGCACGCTCCAGCATCACAAGAGGCTGCCCCCCCGCCATCAGATGCGTGACGGTTTCCGAGCCGGAAACCTCGGTCAGGGCGACGCGCGCGGGAAGGGGGCCGCCGCTGCGGATATCCTCGGCCCGCAGGCCCAGCGTGTAACGCCCCGGCGGCAAGGCGCGGCCTGTTGCCCCGGCGGATTGCGGCCCCAGATGATCCAGCACAAGGCCGCTTTGGGTGATTTCGGCCGCCAGCAGGTTGATCGGCGGGTCATTGACCACCCGCGCCGCCTCTAGCGTGGCCGGGGCACCAAACACGGCACGAGGCGGCCCGGCTTGCAGAACCCTCCCCTCGGCCATCAGCACGGTGCAATCGCCCATCTGAAGTGCCTCGCGCGGGTCGGTGGTGGCATAAAGCACCACGGTGTCGCTCTGGCTGCGCAAAAGCTCTGCCAGCTCCTCGCGAAGCCCTTCGCGCAGCTTGTAATCCAGATTGACGAAAGGCTCGTCCAGCAACAGCACCGGCGCGCGCTTGACCAGTGCGCGGGCAATGGCCACACGCTGCTGCTGCCCGCCCGAAAGCGCCGCCGGACGCCGCCCGGTCATCTGCGCCAGACCGACGCGCCCCAGAATTGCAGCCGCGGCCTCGCGGGCGGCCTCGCGCGGTTCACCGCGCCGGATCAGCGGAAAGGCCACGTTGTCCAGCACGCTCAGATGCGGGTAGTTGATGAATTGCTGGGTGACCATGGCCACCGGGCGCCGCCAGGGCGGCAGGCGCGACCAGTCGGCGCCCGCCAGTGAAATCTGGCCCGATTGCGGCTGCACCAGCCCGGCCACTGCGCGCAGAAGCGTGGTTTTGCCCGCCCCTGTGCGGCCCAGCAGGGTGGTCATCCGCCCCGGTTCAGCGTCGACACTGACCGCCGCCAGATGCGGCACGCCACCTTCGGTCAGGGAAAGATCGCGCAGCACCAGCATCAGCGCACCGCCCCGGCAAGACCGCCGCGTGACAGGAAGCGTTCGACGACGAAGGCCAGCACTGCCAGCGGCGCGACCGAGACGATGGCCGCCGCCGACAGCGCCCACCACGGCGTGACCGACGAGTTCAGCGCCACGATGGAGACCGGCAGAAGCTGCGTCTTTGTAAAGGTCAGCGTGAAGGCGAAGAAAAAGTCGTTCCAGCCGAAGATCAGGCAGAACATTCCCGCCACCACGAGGCCCGGCATCACATTGGGCAGGATGACACGGAGGAAGGTGGTGACCGGGGGGCAGCCGTCCATCCAGGCCATCTCGTCCAGACCACGCGGAATGGTGTTGAAGAAATCCACCATCACCCAGACCGCAATCGGCATCAGCAGCGCGACATATATCAGGATCAGCCCCGGCAGGCTGTCGAGCAGCCCCAGCCAGCGCAGCATCAGGAAGAACGGGATCGCCAGAACAATGGGCGGCATGATGCGCTGGCTGATGAAGAAGAAGGTGATGTCGCCATTGCGGATCGGCCCGGCGCGAAAGCTGAACCGTGACAGGCCATAGGCGGCCAGGGTGCCAAGGATCAGCGCGATGGCCGATCCGCTCAGCGTCACGACCAGCGAGTTCAGATAGGGTCTGACGATATTGACCCCGCCTGCGCCGCCGAACAGCGACTGCCAGCCACCCAGCGAGGGCTGGTATTGCAGCCATGGCAGCCATGTGGCGCCGCCGGTCACGCCATTGGCGGTCTTGAAGCTGGTGGTCAGCATCCAGAGGAAGGGGAAGATCACGAAACCGGACCAGAGCGTGACGGCCAGATATTTCAGGGCGAGGTAAAGCGTTCTCATGCCCGCGCCTCCCGCACCATCAGGCGGATCAGGGCCTTGGCGATCAGGGTCAGCGCCACGGCCATGATGACCAGATAGGTCAGCGACAGCGCGGCAGCGTAGCCGATCTGGAAATCGCGCATGCCCCGGATGTAGATGTAATAGCTGACGGTTTCGGTCGCGGTGCCCGGCCCGCCCGAGGTCAGCACATAAACGGTTTCCATGATCTTTGACGCCTCGATGGCGCGGATCAGGATGGCACCGACCGAGATCGCGCCCATCATCGGGAAGGTCACCGACATGAAGGTCCGTACCGGCCCCGCCCCGTCGACCCTGGCGGCCAGGAACGGCTCGGACGGCAGCGACAGCAGCCCCGCCAGCAGCAACAGGAACATGAAAGGCGTCCATTGCCAGATCTCGACGATCATCACTGCGGCGAAGGCATGGGTGGCCTGTGACAGCCAGGGCTGGGCGCCGATGCCAAGGGCTTCGAGGATCGGGTTCAGCGGACCGAGGCTTTCGTGAAAGATCATGCGCCAGATCACAGACATGACCACCGGGGTTGTCATCATCGGCACCAGAAACAGCACACGCAGGAAGCGCCGCGCGGCAATGTCTCGCCAGACCAGCAGCGCCAGCGCGAACCCCAGTACATATTGGATCAGCACCGTTGACAGGCTAAGCAGAGAGAGGCGCCAGAGTGCCTCCCAATAGCGGCTGTCGTCCCAGAGCCGGGCATACATCGCGCCGCCCGCATTGTTCAGGCCGGGATTGTAGACATCCCATGACGAAAAGCTGACGCGGATGGTGAAGATCAGCGGGAACAGGATCACCGCAACCAGCACCAGAAGGCCGGGCAGCAGGAAGATGTATTTCTGGCGATACATGGCGGTCTCGGGCATGGACGGGCGGGCGGAGGGCCGGGTCTGGCCCTCCGGGCGAATGCGCTCAGCGGTCTTCCAGCGCCACGACGTTGGCATAGGCCTCGCGCACGCGGTCGGCGCCGATCCGGTCGACGATGGCGGTCCATTCGGCGGCCACGCCGTCCAACGCCTCTTGCGGCGACTGTTCGCCCGATTGCGCACGGGCCACCCCTGCGGCAAGTGACGACATGAACTCGCCCACCCCCGGCACGCGCAGGTCAAAAACCTGGTTCGGCGCAGTGTCGATGCCCTTCAGCGTTGCGGTATAGGTTTCCGCCACTGCGGCATCCCAACCCATTTCCATCTCGTAGAAGGCCGGGTCGAAATGGGTATCGCGATAAGGGTTGATCCCGAAGCGCCCGATCTGAAGATCGGCCAGCGTATTGGCCTCGTTCGCAAAGAAGCACAGGTAATCGAAGGCCATGTCCTGATTGGCACTGTCCTTCGCCACCGCCGAGGTCCAGCCCCAGGTGACATAGGCGACGCGGTTGGGCTCGTCGAATGTGTCCCACTGGCCGGTCTTGCGGTTCCATACCTCTTTCGCCCCCGGCAGGAGTGCCGCCGCCACCTTGTTGCGGATCGGGCTGTCCTCCTGCATCGCCTGTATGAAGGCATCGTCCCAACTGTAGGACATCAGCGTTTGCCCGCCGCCGAACGAGAAGATCTCGTCCCCCAGCCCGAAAGAGGTGCCGCCGGGCGGCATGGCGGCCTGCGCCGCGACGAACAGTTCCAGCCCGTGCACCCAGCCGGGCGTGTTGACCAGCGGGGTCATGGTTTCCAGATCGAAGAAGAACCCGCCCTTCACATCCGGGTGCTTGGCGTAAGGCGCGACCCGGCTGATGAAGGCGGAAAACATCAGGTCATCGCGCTTCGTCACTTCGGCGGTGCCGAAATTCGGCGCGCCGTCGTCGTCCCAATCCATGTTGGTGAAAACCGAGGCGACCTCGTTATAGTCTTCCCAGGTGGCGGGCACAGTCAGCTCGCGCCCGGTCTTTTCCCTGAACAGCGCCTGCATCTCGGGGTTCGAGAACACATCCGAGCGGTATTTCAGGTAATGGCGGTCGCCATCCATGGTGTATTGCAGCATCTGGCCCTGCCAGCCGGCGATGCCGCGATAGGTTTCCGTGACTTCCTTCATCCCCGCGACCTCCTGATAGGCGGCGGGAACCTCGGCCAGATAGGGGTTGAAATCCCCAAGCCAGAGCGAGCCGTAGAACAGCACGTCATAGGCGGCCTGTCCGGTCTGGAACGGGATCATGATGCGCTGGAACAGATCGCCGAAGGGCACATGCACAACATTGACCGTGGCGCCGGTGAGTTCCTGAAACTGCCGGGCATGCAGGGCGGTCGGCTCGCCGATCACCGGGATCGCATGGGTGATGATGTTCAGCGTGCGGCCCGTGTAGTCCTTGGCGTCGATCGCCTCGAAGCTGCACATGCCCGGAACATCGGCCTTGATGCCGTATTGGCTGTAGTCCTCGGCCGTGGCCATGCCGGTCGCAAGGCCAAATGCCACGGATGCGTAAAGCGCGCGCTTCAGCGCGGTGGTGGTGTTCATCTCTGTCTTCCCTTGAATGGTGGCAGTTCAGGGCACCAGAACGGCGCGGCCGCGGATCTTGCCGTGATGCAGGTCGCGCAGCGCCTGATTGGCCTCGGACAGGCGGTAATGTTTGGTCGCCAGCTCCACGAGGCCGCGATCAGCCAGGGCCATCAGCTCGGTCAGTTCGGCCCAGGTGCCGACCAGATTGCCGATGATGTTCTTTTCGGTGATCACCATGTCGACAGTGGGGACGCGGATATCCTCGCCATAACCGACGACATAGTAGCTGCCCGCCGCGCGGGTCATGTCGAGGCCCTTTTTCGTCGTGCCCTTCTCGCCCACGAAGTCGATCACCGCCTCGGCGCCCTTGCCGCCGGTCAGGGCCAGCACTGCCTCGACCTCGCCGCCATCCGCCTTCACCAGATGATCGGCCCCATGTTCGGCAGCCAGCGCCAGCGAGGTGTCGGAGATGTCGACCACGATGATGCGTGCGGCGCACATCGCGCGCAGCACCTGAATGCCGATATGGCCCAGACCGCCCGCGCCGATCACCACCGCCGCCTGATCGGGCAGCAGTTGCTGCGCTGCCTTCTTGGCGGCGCGATAGGCGGTCAGCCCCGCATCGGCATAGGGCGCGACATCCCGGGGCGCGAGCGTCCTGGGCAGGGCGATGAGGTTGCGCGACGAGGTCAGGAGTGCCTCGGCATAGCCGCCATTGCTGTCGAGCCCCGGAAACTTGCCGTCGCCATGCATGTCATGGCCGCGACGGCAGGCGATACAGGTGCCGCCCGTGACCTTCGGATGCACGATCACTGGATCGCCCTTCCTGAACCCTTCGACCTCGGCGCCGACCTCCTCGACCCAGCCCGCATTCTCGTGCCCCATGATCAGCGGCAGCAGACCCGTGCCCGTCGGATCGGTATGCGGGCGCCAGATCCCCTCGATGATATGCAGGTCGGTGCGGCAGACGCCCGCGCCACCGATGCGCACGATCACGTCGTTCGACTTGACGATCCGCGGGTCCGGCACGGTTTCCTCCGTCACCCAGACGGGTGCGGTCAGGGCCGGGTCATAATGATGAAGAACCTGTGCTTTCATGGTCTGGCGAGCCTCCTGGTGACCGCCCTCCCCGGCGGTGATGGGGGCAAGTTTCCGCAGAGGCAGGGGACGCGGCAATGAAAGCCCATGCTGCGGATGCAGCCGTTCGCAGACTGGACGAAGGTGCCGGAAATACCGTTCAGGAACTGGACGCCCGCCCGCGCATCTGCCTGAGGCGCCTTGGAAAATCCCCATGTGTTCACAAACTGGACGATTGAACGCGAATCATCCGCCACCGTTGACAGGGTGCCACCAGCAGATACGCTCGGGACTGGCCAAGGATCGGGGAGGAGACGCGGCCATGGACTTGCAGACCTCGGCCCTTGGCCGTGCGCGGCAGATGTTGGAAACGCAGGGGCGGTTTCCGGGTGGCGCCCTGCCGGGCGACATCACCGAAAGCTGGCTGCGCAGCCTGTCGCACGGGCTGGACCCGCTGGCGCGCAGCCAGCGGCTGATCCTGTCAGAGGTGGAGTTCAACGCCACCCGGCAGACCCATGCCGATCTGATCCGCTTTGCCCGGCCCGAGCTGGAACTGCTTTACGACCAGATCGCCGGATCGAATTTCATGATCGCGCTCGGCTCGCCGGACGGGGTGGTGCTGGATACTCTGCACGACACCCAGTTTGCCGAAACCGAGGCCGGGGCGCAGGTCATACCCGGCTCGGTCTGGAGCGAGGATCTGCGCGGCACCAATGCCATGGGCGTCTGCATCGCGACGGGACGCCCGGCGCAGGTCTATGGCGGTGAGCATTTCCTGCGCGCGCATGGCGATGTCTCCTGCATCAGTGCGCCGATCTTTGACGGGGCGGGACGGCTGGCGGGGGTGCTGGATGCCTCCTCGATGTCGGCGGTGCGGCAACAGCACACCGCCGCGCTGGTGCAAATGGCCGCCAGCAGCATCGAGAACAGCCTGATCCGGTCCGGCCATGACCGGCGGATCGTGCTGCAATTCCATCCCCGGCCCGAATATCTGGGCACGCTGTCGATGGGGGTTCTGGTGCTGGACGAGGATCTGACGCTCCATGCCATCAACCGGCGGGGTGAGATGTTCCTGACCGGCTTTCCGCGCCTGCTGGGCGAAAGCTTCGACCGCATCTTCGAGCAGCCTTTCGCGGCCATCCAGCAGCGTCTGGTCGAGGGCGAGACGCTGCGGGTCAGGGACCGGATCGGATCGGCGGTGTCGCTGCGCTGCGTTGCAAACCGCGCGAGTTTTGCGCTGGCACGGCGTCTGATCCCGGTGGCAACAGAGCCGGGCACCGCCCCTGCGCGTAACCTGTTCCGCGATGTCGTCATCGACGACCCCGCGCTGTGGCAAAGGTTGCAGGCGCTGCCCGATGCTGCAAAGCGCGGCGCGGCCATCGCGATCACCGGCGAGACCGGCACTGGCAAAGCCCTGATCGCCCGGCTGGCCCATGCTGCCAGCGAACGGTCCGGTCCGCTGGTCACGCTGGACGGGCGCATGCTGGCCGAGGGCGATTTCGCCCGTGTCTGTCTGGGCAGCGGCACCGAGCCGGGGCTGTTGCAGCAGGCGGCGGGTGGCACGCTGTTTCTGGACGAGGTGACCGACCTTCCGGTGGTGGCGCAGGCTGCACTGGCGGGGGTGCTGGATATCGGCGAATACCGTCACCCCGAGACGGGGGCTGTGGTGCGCACCGACCTGCGGGTGGTCTGTGCCACCAGTGCCCCGTCCGCGCTGTCGGGTCTGTTGCCCGCGCTGCGCTACCGGTTGGAAGGTTTCCGGCTTGACTTGCCGCCGCTGCGGCTTCGCAGCGATCTCGCCGCGCTGGCGCAAAGGTTTGCCCGGTCTGTCCGCCCGGATGCCCGGATGACCGAGGCGGCGCTGGCTCGCCTTGCCGCGCATGACTGGCCGGGCAACCTGCACGAATTGCGCGCCATCGTTTTGCAGGCCATGCTGATGCGCCCCGAAGGTGCACTGGAAGCGCAGGATTTCGACGCGCTTTTGCCGGGGCCCCCCGCCAGACCCATGTCCTCCGCTGCCACCTGTTGCGCGCAATGCGCGGGCGTGCCCTGGAAAGCGGACCAGTGCCAGAACATCCGCACAGTGGTGGCGCGGCACGAGGGCAATGTCTCGCGCGCGGCACGGGTTCTGGGTATGTCCCGCACGACGATCTACAAACACCTGAAGGATCAGGCCTCCTGACGACGGCGGCGGCGGGCTCGGGACGGAATGCCCAGCTCTTGCCGGAACTTGGCGACAGTCCTGCGCGCAAGGGCCATGCCCTCGGCCGACAGCAGGGTGGTCAGCGCCCCATCGTCCAGCGGATCGGCGGGATTTTCCGCAGCGACAAGCTGCGCCAGCCGGTGCCGGATGGCGGCAGAGGCCGGCACGAGGCCCGCCCGGCGCGGGCCGCTGTCGAAAAGGCTGCACAGGCTGCGCAACCCCTGTGGCGTTTCCACCAGAAGATCGCGCGCAACGCGGCCTACCGTGCTGTCATGCAGCCCAAGCTCTGCCGCGATCTCTGTGCGCCGCAAGGCGACGAGCGCGCGCGCCCCGTGATCCAGAAACTCGCCCTGTCGCAGCAGCACGGCGCGGGCCACCGCAAGGACGGTGCGGTTGCGCCGCTCCACGATCGTGGCCAGCCAGGCCGCTTCGGTGCGCGCCGCCCGCGTGGCGGCGGAAGCGTCGGGGGCCGGGCTGATGCTGAGCACGGGCAGGGTGGAGCGGTTCAGCGCTACCTCCCAGCCCGCAGCCCCGCGTGATACGATTACATCTGGCGCCCGCAGCGGCGCGGCGCCGCCGCCGAAGGCCAGACCCGGACGCGGGTCCATCCGGCGCAGGGTGGCCAGCACGGTGGTAACTTCATCCTGCGGCAGCCCCGTCGCGGCGGCCACCGCAGGGGCACCGCCTTCTGCCAGCAGGCCGATATGCGCCAGAACCAGTGCCATGGCAGCGGTCATCTGACCGCGGTCCTGTGCTTGCAGGCGCAGGCAATCTGCCAGATCGCGGGCAAACAGCCCCACCGGCTCCACCGCTGCTTGCAGCGCGACCAGCATCGCCTCGGCCCGGTGCAGCGGACGACCGGCACCACGGGCAATCTCGGCCACCGGGCGATCCAGCCAGCCGTTGCCATCCAGCGCCTCGACGAAGGCAATCGCCAGCGCCTCGTCCGCGCGGGCGGCGGCGATCAGGCGCAACTGCGCCATGACATGTGCATACAGCCCGCCCGAGGTATCGGCCTGCTCGACTTCGCCGCCGCCGGATACGATGCCCGCAGGCAGCCGCAGGCGCAGAAAGGGGTTGGCGGCCGCCCGCCGCGCCAGATGATCGGCCAGCCCCTCGTTGGTCAGCCGTAGCAGGCCAACCGCCTGGATCTGCCGGAAACCCAGGGTTTGACGCTGGCTTTGCGTTTGCCGAGACGATACCATCAGCCTGCCCAACCTGTTTCGGGAAAACGACTTTGGCGACATTTGCCCCGGATCGACTGATCGGACCCGAGCGTTTCTACAGCGCCATGACGCCACAACTGGCCGCGCGGCTGCGCCAGATGTGGTCGGCGCGCGGGCATGATCTGGACCGGATCTGGGGCGAGTGCATCCGGGGCCTGCCGGGGTTCCGGCCCTTGCCGCCGGGCAAACCCGAAGCGGACAGCCGCGCGCATGACGGCCTTTGCCTGTTCGATCAGGCGCTGATCTGGATCATCTCGCTGAACCGTGCCGCTGAGGCGGGCAACCGTGTTGCGGGTCTGCGGCTGAGCGGGCCGCAGCTTTGTGCGCTGCATCTGTTGTCCGGGCGGCTGATCGAGACGGTTTCGGCCCTGCGGCTGCTGGTCCTGTCGGAACTGTCGGTTCCCGCACTGCAACTGGCGCGGTCGGTATCCGAGGATGTGGACATGCTGCTGGCACTGCTGCTTCGCCCGCGTCTGGCGCAGCAATTCGTCGCCTGCCGCACCGCCGACGAGGCAAATGATTTCTGGCGCCGTCATATCGCGGGCGGTCGGGCTTTCCGGCTGGTGGCGGAAAAGCTTTACAGCATCGGTCTCGACTATTCGGACCAAAGTGAATACGGCCAGTGGCGGCGCGAGGTGCTGACGCTGCTGGGCAGCGCGGTGCACAGTTCGCCCCTGGGGCGGCGCGGGCAGGGCAGGGATGCCGCTTGGCCCGCCAATCCGGTGGCCTGCGACTGTGTGGATTTTGTGACGCATCGGCTGCATGAGCTTTGTGCCTGGGCGCATCTGCTGGAAAGCGGTCTGGACGAGGATCTGGCCTGCATCGCGGAACGCGCGCCCTCAGATTCGGCGCTGCTGGCCTTTGCCGCCGGGTCGCGCGACATCCTGCTGGACCAGATGCGCTGGACGATGGCCGGGCAGGGCGGGGCAGCGGCCACCGCCCGGCCCGGACCGCTCAGTGGCGGGCAGGCGGTTCACTGATCTTGTCGCTGGCGATCCAGCGCGCGGCCAGAACAAGGGTTCCCATTGCGAAATCCTTGCCATGCGCCGCGATCATGTCCTGCGAAATTTCCGCGATCCGTGCAAAGAACGCATCCTTGCTGGCATCCTCGTCCGTCCGGCTTTGCTGGGCTTGGGTCATGTCGGTTCCTTTCCTTATTTGAAGAGTTGCGGCGGCAGCGTCACCAATGCCGCCTCGCCATTCGCGGTGCCGATCGCCAGATGAAGACCATCGGCCGACCAGGCGAGCGCGGTGACCGCCGCACCGTCGGCCTGGCGCAGGGGCATTTCCTCGGCCCGTCCGGCCTGGGCAATGGCAACGGCGCCATCCGCCGTGCCAAGCGCAATCAGGTCGCGCGCGGGATGGGCTGCCACCTTGTCGATCAGCACCAGACCGGAACGCCCGGTTTTCAGCGCACCCGTCGCTTCGTTGCCGAAAGGCGGCGTGGCAAGCGACCAGCCTGCCGCGCGGAAGGCGCCGGAGGCAAAAACCGCATCCGCCGCGCGACAGAAGGTGACCGAGGTCGGAGCCGCACGGAACTTGCCGATGCGCGCGATCTGCCCGTCCTGACGCTGCAACAGCCAGATCCCGTCCTTGCCATTGGACCCGACCAGCCAGCGCCCGTCCGCGGAAAAGCCGATGGGACCGCTGCCACCCAGCGGGAACAGCTCATACCCCTTGCGCGGCTGCCCGATGATCAGGCTTTCCTTCAGCGCCACCGCAAGCGAGCGGTCATCCGGCGCGAAGGCAAGCGCATGGGCCGGACCAGGGGTCAGAAGTCCCGCCTGACGCGCCATGCCATCCTCGTCATGCAGATCGGTCCGGCCATCGCGGGCGATGGCCAGCCGTCCCAGTCCGTCCGCCGCCAGGGCAAAGATCGGCTCGGCCTTGTTGCACAGCGAAATCACCTGCCCGCGCGGCGTTACGCGATGGATACGCCCGTCACGGCCCGCCGCGACCAGGCCGATCATGTTCGACGGCGCCAGCAGCGGTGCGCCGGTTGCAAGCTCGGGCGTGAGGATCGGCTGCGCCACCGGCTTTTCGCGCGGGCGGATGGTGCTGCGGCCGGAATCCGCCTCGACCCGCATCCGGGCGAGGGGGGACTCCGGGTCGTCCAGCGGCATCAGCGCCACACGGCCATCCGCCAGCGCGAAGCCCGCCGCCTTGCCCGCCCTGTCCAGCGCGACATCGGTGATGGCGGCCTCCAGCGTCCAGCTGCGGGCCAGCAGATCAAACAGGGGGGATTGCGCCGATTTCGCCGGTTGCTGGGGCGTCGCGGCAGGGGCAATGGTCTGGGTCATGGTCGCTCCTTATTTCAACGCGGCCAGTTCTTGCCCGAGGGCGCTGAGCCGGTGTTCCAGATCCTGAATCTTCACTTCGCAGGACTCTGCCGCGAGCTTCGCAGCAATTTCGGTGCGTTCGGCCTCGATCAATTGCGGCTCTGGCCCGTCCTCGGCCATCTGGCGGGCGAAACCGGCCGCCGCGACCCGCTGCAAAAGGCGGTGATACTCGCCGGTCAGAACACAAAGATCGGCAGTCAGGCGAAACTGATCGGCCAGAACCTCTTGCGTGCCGCGTATGTCTTTTGTCATCTTGCCCCCCATTGGCCGCCATGGAGCGACAGATGACGCCGCCCGATCCCGAAACCCGTTTCCTTGCCGCCCTTGCACAGGCCGCCGCCGGTGAACTGGGCGCGGACCATCCGCTTGCCCGCGCCACGACCGATGGCCGCGATGCCCTGCTCGCGCAGGAGCAGCTTGCGGCCCTGCCCGAGGCGACGCGCGAGCGCCTGCTGGCCGCTGCGCATCGGCTGATGCGCGAAGATCTGGCGGCGATCTGGTCTTTCCTGCCCGGCGCCGCGCAATCCGGCGGAATGATGCACTGAGCCCGTCATGACCGGGCCTCGCGCAGCGCGGCCTCGTCGGCGTTCAGGCCTGCGACCACGCGCGCGATCCCTTCGCTGAAGCGCCGTTCGGCCATGTCGATCTGGCTGGCCAGCGCATCCCAGATGTCTACACGCATCAGGGTTTCGACATCGCCGGTCAGGATCTCGATTTCGCCCAGGCGGAAGCTGCGGGCCAGCGAGACGCCGGTCACCACAAAGTCCCGCAGCTCGACCGCGTGGCTGTCGATGAAGAACGGTAGCAGCGGGTGGCTTTCGGGCGTGACCCCGGCGGCGGACAGCCGGGTCTCCAGAAAGCGCCGGAAATGGGTGTGCAGGATTTCCTGGCTCTGGCCGATGAACTGCATGGTGAACACCAGATCCTGCGGCGCACGCGCCACCATCGCCTCGGCGGTGAGGCGGGCGGGATTCTGGTCGACGGGAAGTGGATCAGACATTGTAACGGCCTTCTGCAACCGGGCCGGTGCGGGCCGGCGATTGTGCAGATCATAGCAGAATCGGGGCATCCCCAGAAGCACGACCGTCTTTGTAAGATGATGATTATAAATGGTAAAATGAGCTCCACGCGTTACGGATGTAACATTTTGTGCCGGTCGGCAGTTACAGTTTCCGTGCCGCTTTACATGCTGCACCGCCGCACAAATTTTCTGCACCACGGCAAGTCCCGTGAGGCGGCGAATCAGGCCCGAACCGGGAGTAAAGGGCCGAAGTGTTACAGTTTTGCGTAATGTAACGGCGAGGGGGCGTGACAAGTGTAACGGAATGCAACGTCTGCGCCCTGCGGCCCCATCTGCCTGCCCGCAGGTTGCCGATAAAAAGTGCGAAAAATAAAACTGTTTATTTTCAATATATTATTAGAATACGCGCGAAGAATTTCAGGAAAACCGCCTCCGAAACCCCGTTCTCGCATGGGTTCTGCATGTATCCCAGACACAAGAAGGCGGTTCCCCATGCAGGGTGCCCCACAAGAACGAAGGAATGGGAGGAGAAGCGCGGCCACCGGAGACGACCATCACGCTGATGCAGTCGCTTGCGGTTTCCCGGCCCCGTTGCCCGCAACCTTTGCCGTGACCTGACCCGGCCCACCGGCCGGACAAACCCGGGCGGAGCCTCCGCCCACCGGCCCGGAAATCTGTCCGTGCCGTCAACATCAGGAGACTCATGGCATGACTCAACTGACGCTCAACAAGATCACCGCACAGCGGGGAATCTCGGTCGGCGAAGCGACGAAGAAGATCTCGGACCTCGGCTGGAACCCCAGCTATGTCCAGGAAGCCGCGACCTTCCCGACCGACTACAAGATCAACAAGGCCCCGCGCGACCCGATGAAGCAGGTGCTGCGGTCCTACTTCCCCATGCAGGAAGAAAAGGACAACCGGGTTTACGGCGCGCTGGACGCCGCGCTGCGCGGCGACATGTTCCGCAACGTGCAGCCGCGCTGGGTGGAATGGATGAAGCTGTTCCTGGCGATCATCCCCTTCCCGGAAATCTCGGCCGCGCGCTCGATGGCCATGGTGGCACGCATCGCACCCGGCGAAGACCTGCGCACCGGCTTTACCATGCAGATGGTTGACGAGTTCCGCCACTCCACCATTCAGATGAACCTGAAGAAGTGGTATATGGAGAACTACATCGACCCGGCGGGCTTCGACATCACCGAAGAAGCTTTCGGCAAGTGCTATGCCACCACCATCGGCCGTCAGTTCGGTGAAGGCTTCATCACCGGCGACGTGATGACTTCGGCCTGCATGTATCTGACGGTCGTCGCTGAGACCGCCTTCACCAACACACTCTTCGTGGCCATGCCGTCGGAAGCCGCCCGCAACGGCGACTACGCGCTGCCCACCGTGTTCCTGTCGGTGCAGTCGGACGAAAGCCGCCATATCGGCAACGGCCACTCGCTGCTGATGGCTGCGCTGAAAGAGCCGGAAAACCACCTGCTCCTGGAACGCGACCTGCGCTATGCATTCTGGCAGAACCACGCCATCGTTGACGCCGCCATCGGCACGCTGATCGAATACGGCACCACCAACCGCGACAAGGAAAAGGAATCCTACGCGGAAATGTGGCACCGCTGGATCTTCGAGGACTACTACCGCACCTATATGCTGCCGCTTGAGAAGTACGGCATCAAGGTGCACCATGACGATGTTCAGGAAGCCTGGAACCGCATCACCAAGAAGAACTATGTCCACAAGGTCGCGCAGTTCTTCGCGGTCGGCTGGCCGGTGAACTTCTGGCGGATCGAAGCCCAGACCGACAAGGACTTCGAATGGTTCGAGCACAAGTATCCGGGCTGGTATGCCGAATTCGGCGAGTTCTGGAAATGGTATGCGAAGCTGTCGAAGCCGGGCCAGAAGGTTATCACCTTCAACGAGGAAACCGGCTACGTCTATCCGCATCGCTGCTGGTCGTGCCTGGTGCCCTGCCTCATCCGCGAGGACATGGTGGTCGATGAAATCGACGGCCAGATCCACACCTTCGCGCATGAGCTGGACCGCTGGACCGCGGTCGAGGCCTTCTCGAGCGAATATCAGGGCCGTCCGACTCCGGCCATGGGCAAGTTCTCGGGCAAGCGCGAGTGGGAAACCGTCTATCACGGCTGGGATCTCGCGGATGCGATCAAGGATCTGAACTTCGTCCGCGACGACGGCAAGACCCTGGTGCCGCAGCCGCACCTGCGCTTCGACAACAAGGATATGTGGACGCTCGACGACGTGCGCGGCCACACCCTGCTGTCGCCGCTGACGCTGCTGCGTGAAATGACCCCCGAGGCGCGTGCCAAGCACATCGCCGAATACAAGGCGGGTTTCACCATCAATCCCTGCAACTGAGCGGGCAGGGCGGGGGCCATCGCAGGCCCCCGCCAGTGACCGGAACTGACCAGGCGGCCCGGCGGGCTGCCAGACTGACGGCGGGGAGGCCGGACAGAATGGGAGATGTTTACACCGTAAGGCTCGAGCCGGTGGGCGTGGAATTCGAGGTGGAAGAGGATGAAACCGTCCTTGACGCCGCATTCCGCCAGGGCATCGCGCTGCCGCACGGCTGCAAGGAGGGGCAGTGCTCCGCCTGCAAATGCGTGCTTCTCGACGGCGAAGTCGAGATGCTGAAATATTCAACCTTTGCCCTGAACGATGCGGACCGCGATGGCGGCCAGATCCTGATGTGCCGGGCAAAGGCGTTCGACAATCTGACGATCGACCTTCTGAACTATGATGAGGAGGTCCTGTCGAAATCCATTCCGGTCAAGTCTTTCGAAGGCCGGATCACGGATTTCCGGAAGCTCACGCATGACATCCGCGGCGTTGAGATCGAGCTGAATGCGCCGCTCAAGTTCTGGGCGGGTCAGTATGTCGACATCACAGTCACCACGGAAGAAGGGGAGACGATCACGCGTTCGTTCTCCATGGCAAATCCGCCGAGCGAAACCCAAAAGCTCTCCTTCATCATCAAGAAATACCCCGAAGGAAAGTTCTCCAACCAGCTCGACAACGGAGGAATCCGGGCCGGAGCGGAAGTGACGGTGGTTGGCCCCTACGGGATGTGTTTCCGCCGCGAGAACCGCGAGGGGCCGGTGGTGCTGGTGGGTGCCGGGTCGGGCATGTCGCCGGTCTGGTCGATCCTGCACGACCATATCGAAAGCGGCGAGGACCGGCCGGTCTATTTCTTCTACGGCGCAAGGACAGAGGATGACCTGTTCCACCTCGACCGTCTGGCCGCCATCACCGCCGAACATCCCTCGGTGACCTTCATCCCCGTCCTGTCGCATGCCCCCGAAGGCAGCGGCTGGACCGGCGAGCGCGGCTTCGTTCACGAAGCGGTGGACCGCAGGCTGAAGGCGCTGGGGCTGGAAGGGCAGGGCGATGTCTATGCCTGTGGCCCGCCGCCGATGATCGACGCGCTGACGCCCACGCTCTTCATGCTCGATTTCGAAAGCGAGCGGATTTTCTACGACAAGTTCACCACGACGTCCGGTTCGTCGGGCCATTAAGGCGGCCCGACCGCTCGTCCAAGTGAAAACACCATCAAGGGAGAGAGACCATGACAGCAACCTCCAGCTCTGTCGGTTCCGGGGCGGCAGGCGCCGCGATTTTTGCCGGATCGACCAGTCGCAAATACAATTACTTCGAGCCGCGCGGCAAACGCGCGACCCATTACGAGGATGTCACCTGTGACGTGCAGCCTGATCCCGAACGCTATCTGATCCAGGACTGGATCATCAGCTTCGGCAACGGCAAGGGCGCCTATACCAAGGACAACACCAAGGCGCTGTCCTCGAACTGGCACGCCTTCCGCGCGCCCGACCAGGAATGGGAACGCACCCATTACCAGCGCCAGTCCAAGATCGAGACCATGGTGCAGGCGGTCATCGGCAATGCCCGCAAGGCCGGTGCACACATGGCCTTTGACAAGGTGTGGCAGCGCATCCTGCAAGTTCATCTGGGCGCATGGAAACATGCCGAATTCGGCCTTGGCACCTCGCTCATGCAGGCGCAGCGCTATGGCTATACCCAGATGATCAACAACGCCACGCTGACCAATTCTTCCTACAAGATGCGGCTGGCGCAGGACATTACGCTGTATCTGGCCGAGATCGGCATGGATATCGAAGGCTGGAGCGACGAGCTGGGCAAGCAGGCCTGGCTTGAAGACCCGATCTGGCAGCCCACCCGCCTTGCGATCGAGACGATCATGGGGTCGGAAGACTATCTGGAGCAGTATTTCGCGATCAACCTGATCTTCGAACCGCTGGTGGGCGAGCTGTTCCGTTCGGGCTTCCTGATGCAGGCGGCGGCGGCGAACAACGACTTCATCACGCCTCCGGTGATCTCGGCGGCCGAAGCGGATTACGAACGCAATCTCGCCAACACCATCGACCTGATCTACCTGCTGGCTAATGACGAAAAGCACGGCGCCCACAACCGTGCCCTGTTCAACGGCTGGGTGAAGAAGCACGCCGGTCTGGCCGACAAGGCCGCCGCCGCGCTGCAACCCGTCTGGTCGCAACCCCATTCCAAGCCTGTGTCCTTCGCCGATGCCCTGGCCGTCTCGCACGAGCGGCTGGCGCAGATCCTTGGCGAAGTCGGTCTGAGCCGCTGAGAGGAGCATCCAATGTCCACCACCGCACGCGACAGCACGAAGAGCAACATCTTCAAGTCCATGAAGGACATCGACCTCAGCAGCCGCGAAATCTCGCATGAATGCGGCGTCACCATGAATGACTCGGTCGAGGCCCGCGCCATCGCCGAATACATGGATCAGGACCCGAAGGTGACGGTCACCTACAACCCGGCCACCATCCGCATCGACGGCGAAGGCAAGCTGATCTTCAAGATGGATGACATCAGCGAATATCTGGGCCGGGAAATGACGGCCGAGATCTTCGAGGTGAATACCTCGACCCACTATGGCCGCATGGTGCGGATCGACGACAACACCGTCATCCTGTTCGGCAACATGGACGAAGTGTTCGAGTTCATCTGAGAGATGCGGGGAGAGCGCCTGCCGCGCTCTCCCCATTCCCACCAACCGGATCAAGGAGGGCACGCATGGCCCAGATGATGAAGGCGGCGGTGTTCGTCGAGAAGGGGCGCATTGTCCTTGAGGACAAGAAGATCCCCGATGTCGGACCGAACGACGCATTGATGCGCGTGACGACAACCACGATCTGCGGCACGGATATCCATATCCTGAAGGGCGAATATCCGGTCGAGAAGGGCCTGACCATCGGACACGAGCCGGTCGGCGTGATCGAAAAGCTCGGCTCTGCCGTGAAGGGCTTCCGGGAAGGGCAGCGCGTCATCGCCGGGGCGATCACGCCCTCGGGCTGGTCGAATGCCTGCCTCTGCGGTTTCTGCTCGCAGGATGGGGCGGGCACCCCGCATGGCTGGAAGGCCATCGGCGGCTGGAAATTCGGCAATACCATCGACGGCTGTCAGGCCGAATATGTGCTGGTGCCCGATGCCATGGCCAATCTGGCGCCGATCCCGGACGACCTGTCCGACGAAGAAGTGCTGATGTGCCCCGACATCATGTCGACCGGCTTTGTCGGCGCCGAGAATGGCGGCATCAAGATCGGCGATACCGTTGTGGTCTTTGCACAGGGCCCCATCGGCCTTTGTGCCACCGCCGGGGCCAAGCTGATGGGCGCCAGCCGCATCATCGCGGTCGACACCGTGCCCGCGCGTCTGGAAATGGCCCGGCGCATGGGCGCGGACGAGGTGGTGGATTTCAAGGCGTCGAACAACGTCGTCGAGACCATTCTTGAAATGACCAACGGGCGCGGCTGCGATGTCGCCATCGAGGCGCTTGGTCTTCAGGCGACCTTTGAATGGGCGCTGCGCTCGATCCGGCCCGGCGGCACGCTGTCGAGCCTCGGGGTCTATTCCGGCGATCTGAAGATTCCGCTGGATGCCTATGCGGCCGGTCTGGGCGAAAAGACCATCCGTTCGGCGCTGTGTCCCGGCGGGAAAGAGCGGATGCGGCGGATGATGGAAGTCGTGCGTGCGAGGCGCGTCGATTTCAAGGCGCTGGTGACCCATCGCTACAGCCTCGACCAGATCGAGGATGCCTACGAGCTTTTCGCCAATCAGCGCGACGGCGTGCTGAAGGTCGCGATCACCACCTGACACCACAACAGAACATCCAGGGAGGAAATCATGTACAAGACACCCGACGGGCAGGACGTCTTCGTTCTCGACTGCCACACCCATTTCTGGGATGGCAGCCCGGCCAACCAGCGCAACGTGCATGGTAAGCAGTTCATCGACTGCTTCTATGCCTATCACACCGCGCTGTCGCCGAAGGACCAGCTTTGGGAGAAATCGAAGTTCGAGAAATACTCGGTCGATGACATCTATCGCGATCTCTTCGTCGACGGGCCGGATGACATGGCGATCATCCAGTCCACCTATCTGCGCGACTTCTACAAGGAAGGCTTCTCGTCCATCGAACGCTCGTCGCAGATGGCTCAGATCAATCCGGGCCGTTTCATCGTCAACGGGGCCTTCGACCCCCGCGATGGCGAAAAGGCGCTGGAATACATCCACTACATGAAAGAGACCTTCGATATCAAAGGGGTCAAGATGTATACGGCCGAATGGAACGGCGATTCCAAAGGCTGGAAACTGACCGATCCTTCGGCCTACAAGTGCTTTGAACTGTGCGAGAAGCTGGGCATCCGCAACATCCATGTCCACAAGGGTCCGACCATCCTGCCGCTGTCGAAGGATGCCTTCGCGGTGGGCGATGTCGATGAGGCGGCAACGGATTTCCAGGGCCTGAACTGGATCATCGAACATTGCGGCCTGCCGCGTCTGGATGATTTCTGCTGGATCGCCACGCAGGAAACCAACGTCTACGGCGGTCTTGCCGTGGCGCTGCCCTTCATCCACTCGCGTCCGCGCTACTTTGCCGAGGTGATTTCGGAGCTGCTGTTCTGGCTTGGCCCCGACAAGATCCTGTTCGGGTCGGACTACGCGATCTGGACGCCGCAATGGCTGGTCGACCGGCTGTGGAATTTCGAAATTCCCGAAGACATCGCCACCGAGCGTGGCGTGCAGCTGACGGACGAGATCAAGCGCAAGATCCTCGGCCTGAATGCGGCGCGGCTTTACGACATCGACGTGGCCGCCAAGATGCGCGAACTGGCCCAGTCCCCCGTTCGCATCGCGGCGGAGTAAGCCGATGCCTGTGCCGCAAATCCGTGGCGCGCAGGCAAGGGAAGTGTGGCGGCGGCTTTCCGCCGTCACCGACCCCGAGCTGGACGAGCCGATCACCGACATGGGATTTGTCGAACGGCTGGAGGTATCGCGCAGCGGCGAGGTCGAGATCGACTTTCGTCTGCCGACCTACTGGTGTTCGCCGAACTTCGCCTTCCTGATGGCCGACGGCATCCGCAAGGCCGCCATGACGCCTGCCTGGGTGCAGAAGGTGCGTGTGCAGTTGCAGGATCATTGCTTTGCCGACAAGGTGAATGACGGGATCAACGGCCAGCAGCCTTTCGAGGTGATCTTTGCTGCGCTGACCGAAGGCGGCAATCTGGACGAGGTGCGCGAGACCTTCCGCGAAAAGGCGTTTCTGCGCCGACAGGAAGCTGTGCTTCAGGGTCTGCGCGCGATGGGCTGGACCGCCGGGCAGATCACAACGCTGACACTGGCCGAGTTTGATGCGCTCAACCTTTCGGGCCATGCGGAGGCAGCGGCGCAGAAACCGCGCTACCGCGAAATCCTCGTCGGGGACGGGCTGGCGCTTCTGCCCGAAGACCGGGCCTTCGTCACCTGGCGCGGCGATCCCATCGTTGCCGAAGACCTGCAAGACCATCTTATGCGGCTGCGCGCCCTGCGCATCAACATGGAGTTCAATGGCGCCATGTGCCGTGGCCTTGCCGCGGCGCGCTACAAAGAAGTTGTCCGCAACGGAGAGGAGCCGGAGCTGATCGACTTCATCCTGGGGCGGGTTCCGCCACGGGCCTGCGGGGACAGCCAGAGCAGCCGGGGCTGAACACGCCAACCCAACCACCATGAAGGGAGACCGCCGCGCCCCGCGCGTGCGGTGACAAAGGAGGATTATCCATGCCGAACTTTCTGATTCACAATGTCGAGGCCCGCCGCGCTCTGGCTCGTGGCGTCGCCCGTCTGGCCGCTGCGGTCGAACCGACGCTGGGGCCGAAAGGGCTCAATGCGATGATTGACCGTCCGGTGGGCACCCCGCTCATCACGCGGGACGGGGTTTCCATCGCGACCGAAATCGAATTGCCCGACAGGTTCGAGAACATGGGCGCGCAGGTGGTGCGCGAAGTGTCGATGCAGACCAACGAGGTCGCGGGGGACGGCACCACTACCGCCATCGTTCTGGCCAATGCGATGATCCAGCAGGGTGTGACCCAGGCCGAACGCGGCGCCCGCACCGTCGATCTGTGCCGGGGCATCGAACTGGCGGTGGGCCGCGTTGTCGAGGCGCTGAAACGTCAGGCGGTCCCGGTCAAGGACAATCCGCGCCTTCTGGGCGCCGTGGCGAATATCGCCGCGACCGATCCCCGTCTGGGGGAAATCGTTGCCGAGGCGCATTCCCGCGTGGGCGAGGATGGCATCATCACCGCTGATTTCTCGGTGACGGTCGAGACAACGCTGGAAGTGACCGAAGGCATGTCCTTCGAGCGGGGTTATATCTCGCATCACATGGTGACCGATCAGGACGAAATGGAAGCGGTGCTGGACAAGCCGCTGATCCTGTTGACCGACCAGAAGATCCTGCATCCTTCTGTGCTGGACAACGCGCGCGGCATCGCCGAGGCGGAAGGCCGGTCGCTGCTGGTCGTGGCAGAAGAAATCGCGCCCGAAGTCGTGGTTACGCTTCTGGAAGCGGCGCGGCCGGGCAAGTATCTGATCGTGCATCCGCCGGAATACGGCCACTGGCGGAAGGCGCAGATGGATGATCTGGCGATCCTTACCGGCGGCGAGGTTCTGGCCCGCGATCTGGGCAGGAAGATCGAGAATGTCACCCGCGAACAGCTTGGCGCGGCGCGTCAGGTCCGGGCGTCGGCCAACCAGACCACGGTGATCGGCGGCGCGGGTGAACCTGCGGCCATCGCAGCCCGCCGCCTGCAAGTGCAGCGCCAGTATGACATCGCCCCGCCGAATATCGAGCAGGACAAGCTGCGCGAACGTCTGGCCAAGCTTTCGGGCGGCACGGCGGTGATCCATGCCGGCGGACTGACGCCGGTGGAACAGAAGCGCAAGATCCAGCTGATCGAGGATTCGCTTTATGCGATCCGGGCCGCGGTTGAGGAGGGCGTGGTGCCGGGTGGCGGCTCTGCCCTGGCCCATGTCGCCCCCGAACTGGATGCGCTGGTGGCCGAAACCTCGGGCGATGTTTCGGTCGGGGTGGAGCTTGTCCGCTCGGTGCTGACCCGCCCGCTGGCCCGCATCGCGATCAACGCAGGCTCTGACCCGAATGCCGTCATTGCCGAGGTGATCCGGTCAGGAAGCGGGCATGGCTTCGATGCCGCACAGGGCCGTTTCCGCGACATGATTGAAGCTGGCATCGTCGATCCCGTGCGGGTCACCTGCTCGGCGCTGGCCAATGCGGCTTCGGTCGCCGCGCTGATCCTGACCACCGAAACCCTGATCGGCCATGTCGAGGATCACGTCGACCCGACCGCCGGTCCGGCGCTTGGCGGCGGTGCCGAACGGCTCGGGCGGCAATGAGATCACAGGAGAAATGACAATGAGCACCCAGAAACTTGCGGGCAAGACGGTAATCGTTTCGGGCGGATCGCGCGGCATCGGGCGGGGCATCGCCCTCGCCCTTGCGGCAGAGGGCGCGGATATCGCGTTCTGCCACTTCCGCGATGACGAGCGTGCGAAGGAAACTGCCGCCGCCATCGCCGCCCTGGGCCGTAAGGTCCATGCCGCCGAATGCGACGTCTCCTCAGTCGCGGCCATCCATGCGTTCTATGCCGGGGCAAAGGCCGCCCTGGGCGAGATCGACATTCTGGTCAACAATGCCGGGCACAATATCACCGAAGCGTTCGAGGATATCAGTGAGGCCAGCTTTGACCGGATGCTGGATGTCCATGTGAAGGGCACCTTCTTCATGGCCCAGACCGTCTATCGCGATATGAAGAAACGCGGCAGCGGCAGGATCATCAACATCACCTCGCAACTGGCCTACAAGGGGGCACCCACGCTGACGCATTATTGCGCGGCGAAAGGGGCAAACGCGACCTTTACGCGTGCGCTGGCGCTGGAATGCGCCGGGACGGGTGTTCTTGTGAACGCAGTGGCACCGGGCGTGACCAACACCGACCTGCTGACGCCATTGTCACAGGAGCTTCTGGATACGCTGAAGGCCGCAATCCCGCTGGGTCGTTTTGCCGAGGTTGACGAGATCACCCCGGCAGCGGTGCTTCTGGCCTCGCCCGAAGGGGCCTTCTTCCATGGCACCTGCATTTCGCCGAATGGCGGCGAGGTCATGTTCTGATCCGCAAAGACGGCTGATCAAAACAGATGGGGCGAAGGTCATCCTTCGCCCCATCTGGTCATTTCCGGCCCCGAAAGTGCCGCGCGCTAGCCGTAGCTGCGTTTGATCCCGTAAGTCTTCAGCTTGCGATACAGCGTCGGGCGGGAAATCCCCAGAACGGCGGCGACGCGGGTCAGATTGCCCTGCTCTGCCGCCAGCGCGCGACGGATCGCCTGTTCTTCCATATCGGTCAGATTGGGCGGCAGATCGGGTTCCTGCGGTGCGGAAAGATTGCCCTGCGGCACGGCGACGGGGGCGAGAAAGGCGGGGGGCAGATCAGCCTCTGTCACCACCCCGTCCGAGACGACCAGATGCAGGCGCTCGAACAGGTTGCGCATTTCCCGCACATTGCCCGGCCAGCCATAGGCGCCCAGCCGCGTCGCCACCTCCTCCGACAGCAGCAGCGGTTCGCGCCGCATCTTGGTGGCCACGGCGCGGTTGAAATGATCCGCCAGCGCCGGAATGTCACAGGGCCGTTCCCGCAGCGGCGGCACCTCGATCGTCATGGCGCCGATACGGTAGTAAAGATCCCGGCGGAAGCGACCTGCCTCGACCTCCTGGCCCAGATCGCGGTTGGTCATCGCCACAAGCTGCACATCGACCTGCCGCCGCTTTGAACAGCCGATGCGGTAAACCGCCCGCTGTTCCAGCACGCGCAGCAGATAGGGCTGCAATTCAAGCGGCATCTCGCCAATCTCGTCGAGGCACAGCACGCCGCCGTCGGCCTGTTCAAACTTGCCTGCCTTGCCTTCGCGTGAGGCCCCTGTGAAGGCCCCCGAGACATGGCCGAACAGCTCTGATCCAAACAGATCGGCGGAAATCGCGCCACAGTTCACGGTGACGAAAGGCGCGCGGCCCTTGTGCGCGGCCGAGGTATGGATCAGGCGGGCGAACAGCTCTTTCCCCGCGCCGGTTTCCCCCTGGATCAAAACCGGAGAGCCTGCGGCGGCGGTGCGGCGGGCAAGGTCTACAGCTTTCACGAACTTCGGGGACTGCCCGATCATCAGCAGTTCGTCGCGTTCCGCCCCCGCGCGCGGCGGAATGCGGAACGGCTCTGCCGCGATGGCCGGGGTGCTGCGCCGGGGCGGCAGGATCAGTGCCGCTCCGCTGAACTCCCCGTCCAGAAAAAGCCTGCTGATGCCGCTGGGTTGCAGATGTGGCGGGATGGCGCGGGCGATGTCCTGATCGCTCATGGTGCCGGTCAGCGTGATGAACTGCTGTCCCAGTGTCAGACCGGGCGGGTTCGGCGTCTTCGGCACGCCCGCCGGAAAGCGGTGATACATCACGCGCCCGATCCGATCGAGGATCACCACGGCGTCGCGGCTGCTGCGGGTCGGGCCGCTGTCAAGGAATGCCTCCAGCAGCCGTGTGCGGCGCATTTCCTGCCGCTCGGCCAGACTGGATTCGATCTCGCGGGCAACGGCCGCGATCATGGCGACGTTGTGCGGGCGAAAGATGCTGGGCGGGCCGGAGAGATCCACCGCACCGATGATGCGCTGGTCCACCGGGTCTCGGATCGGCGCAGCCGCACAGGTCCAAGCCTTGATGCCCTGACAGAAATGCTCTGACGCGTGGACGACAGTTGGCCGTCCCGAACGGATCGCGGTGCCGATCCCGTTGGTGCCAATCGCGGATTCGTCCCATTTGCCGCCACGGACCAGATGGATGCTGCGCGCGGCATCATGTGTGCGCAAATCGCCGATCTGATCCAGAACAAGCCCCTCGGCATCGGTCAGGATCAGCAGCGCATTGGCCTCTGACAGCAGCGGGCCGATCTTTTCGAACGGATGCCGGGCTGCCGCGCGCAGTTCGGAATTCTTCTGCCGCGCATCCTCAAGCCGCTCCTCCGTCTCGTCCAGCGGCGCCAGTTCGGCGGTGGCGTCGATGCCGGAGGCCAGACTGCGGGACCAGGATTCAAGGATCTCGCGCCGGACGCCCGAGGTCCGTATGGGGTCCAGTTCCTTGAAGGTCAGAAAATCCTCCCAGGCGCGCATGGTGGCGCGCTGGTCAAGCCAGTCCTCGAACATGCCGGTCCGGGTATGAAATCCCGTTGCCAGATCGGTCATGCAGTTCCTCCCAAAGGGCTGGGGCGCGGATTTCGCCCTTGCTGACGCACGCAGTTACGATGTGCGGGTGTACGGGTATCGGCGGGAGGGAAAGCGCCCGCCAGAAGCGGACGCCGGAACGTCATTGAAAGCCAAGCCGCTCAGAAATTTCGCTGGCCAGCAGGCTTTCGGGGCAGGCGTCGTCGATGATCTGGCCATCCAGCTCGCCAATGGCCTCGGTCACATCCTCGGGCAGGGCCGAGAAGAACCCGTTCTCGCGTGATGCCAGCGCGAAGTAGCGCACGTCATCCTGCCGCCGGATTTCGCCCAGCAGATGAAGCTGCCGCCCCGACCCGCTGTCATAGGCCACCACACGGTTATTGACGCTGACCTTGACCCGGATATCGCCCGAGGCGGAGCCGGTCTGCGCGCGCCCTGAGGTCAGATCGTGGAAGATCTTGCCATCGGGCGGCGGCGGGGCATTGCTGGCAGCGGCTTTGGCGCGTTTACCCGCGCTGTAGGCACCCTGGGTCAGCCGGTCGGCGATCTGGGTAATGGCCCCCTGATTCGCCTGAATCATGCGCCGGGCACGCTCGTCCTCGCGGCGCGGGCCATCGCGCTTCGAAATGATGTCGACCATGGTCATCCTCCCAATGTCCAGTGATCCATATATAAATTCAGCATTTCTGCTTTCTTTGCACCGGCCCTCCCCGCCGGTTTCAGACTACAGAATGCCGCAAGCGGTGTCCGATTTTGACGGGTTCTGCCGCTTCTGTGGATCAAACCTACAATGCAGATGTTGCATTCATCAAGCATTTCCGCGTGACGGACAGCGCGTCACCGGCCTCAGCGGCGCCAGCCGGGCAGGGTCGTGAGGCCACTGGCCTGCCGTAACGTCATGCCGCAGTGCCGCACCACTTCGGCGATCTGGAGAAGCTGCGCCTCCATACCGCTGGAGCGTCGCCAGACCATGCCGATTGTCCGCACCGGCTGCGGATCGCGGAAGCGCGCGACCGAGACGGCGGCAGACCGCGTTTCGATTGGCACCGCCATTTCGGGGATCAGCGTCACTCCGATTCCGACCCCCACCATCTGCACCAGCGTGGACAGCGAACTGCCGTCCAGCATCTCGCGCGGCTGGGTCGAGGGCATGTCGCAGAAGGACAGCGCCTGATCCCGGAAACAATGCCCCTCTTCCAGCAGCAGCAGGCGCATCTCACGCAGCATGTCGCGGCTGGGCACCGGCCTGTCGGCATCGGCGATCTGCCGGATCAGCACGAACCGTTCGGTGAACAGGGACACTTCAGTCAGCGCCGGTTCGGAGACCGGCAGCGCAAGGATGGCGGCGTCGATCCTGCCATCGTTCAGTTCCTCGATCAGGCGCGAGGTCATGGTTTCGCGCAGAATCGGCATCAGGCCGGGGAATTGTTGGGACAGCCGGGTGATGACCGCCGGCAGCAGATAAGGCGCAATGGTCGGGATCACGCCAAGCCGCAGCTTGCCCGCCGGCTGACCGCCCGCCGCGCGCGCCAGATCATCCAGATCATCGACGATGGCCAGCATGGCCTGGGCGCGGGTCAGGAACATCTCGCCAAAGGCGGTCAGCCGGATCTGCCGCGGTCCCCGTTCCAGCAGCGGCGTTCCGGCCATTTCCTCCAGTTCCTTGATCTGCATGGACAAGGCGGGCTGGGTCACGGCGCAGGCTTCCGCCGCGCGCCCGAAGGTGCGGTGACGGGCGAGCGCCTCGAAATAGCGTATCTGCTTCAGTGTCAGGCCCTTCATCAGGAAACCTTATATCAGAAATAAGAATATTCAAGTTTCCCTTACAGTGATCCGTGACTAGAATGATTCCAGATTGAAGGCCGCCTGCGGGAGGTCCGGGCACCCGCCCGGAAGCTGGCGCCCGATTGATGGCTGATCGCCAACCGCCGATCCTGGGAGGAAAATCATGGACGGAAATACCCCCGCCGGGCGCTGCCCGGTGATGCATCACAGCCTGCCGCAGACCACGCTGGGCGGGCGCGGCAACAAGGACTGGTGGCCGAACCAGCTCAACCTGTCGATCCTGCACCAGCACAGCCCGAAATCAGATCCGATGGGCGCCGGTTTCGATTATCGCACTGAGTTCCAAAAGCTTGATTATGACGGGCTGAAGAAGGATCTGGCGGCGCTGATGACCGACAACCAGGACTGGTGGCCAGCCGACTGGGGCCATTACGGCGGCTTCATGATCCGCATGGCCTGGCATGCGGCGGGCACCTATCGCACCGCTGACGGGCGGGGCGGCGGCTCGACCGGCAACCAGCGGTTCGCGCCGCTGAACTCCTGGCCGGACAACGGCAATCTGGACAAGGCCCGCCGCCTGTTGTGGCCGGTGAAGCAGAAATACGGCAACCGCATTTCCTGGGCCGATCTGATGCTGCTGGCGGGCAATGTCGCGATGGAGACCATGGGCTTCAAAACCTTCGGCTTTGCCGGGGGCAGGGCCGACATCTGGGCGCCGGAGGAAGATATCTACTGGGGGCCGGAAGGCGAATGGCTTGCCACGTCGGACAAACCGAGCAGCCGCTATTCCGGCGAACGGGATCTGGCGAACCCGCTGGCCGCCGTGCAGATGGGCCTCATCTACGTCAACCCGCAGGGACCGGACGGCAACCCCGATCCCGTCGCTTCGGGCCGCGATGTGCGCGAGACCTTCGGCCGTATGGCGATGAACGACGAGGAAACGGTGGCGCTGGTGGCTGGCGGCCATACGTTCGGCAAGGCCCATGGCGCGGGCGATCCGGCGCTGGTCGGGGCTGAACCGGAAGGCGGCGCCATCGAGGCGCAGGGCTTTGGCTGGATCAACAGCTTCGGCACCGGCAAGGGCATCCACACCACCACTTCAGGCTTTGAAGGGGCGTGGAAACCCAATCCGACCACCTGGGACAACGGCTATTTCGACATGCTGTTCGGCTACGAGTGGGAACAGGTGAAAAGCCCGGCCGGTGCGATCCAGTGGCGGGCAAAGGATGTGCGTCCTGAACACATGATCCCCGATGCGCATGATCCCGCGATCCGGCACGCACCCTTCATGACAACGGCGGACCTGTCGCTGCGCTTCGATCCTATTTACGAACCCATTGCGCGCCGGTTCCACCAGAACCCTGATCAGTTCGCCGATGCCTTTGCCCGTGCCTGGTTCAAGCTGCTGCATCGTGATCTTGGTCCGAAGGCGCTGTATCTGGGGCCGGAAGCCCCGACCGAGGATCTGATCTGGCAAGATCCGATTCCGGCGCGGGATCACGCGCTGATCGACGCCGCCGATATCACCGATCTGAAGGCGCGGATTCTGGCGACCGGCCTGAGCACCGCCGAACTGGTGGCAACGGCCTGGGCCTCTGCCTCGACCTTCCGGAGTTCCGACAAGCGCGGTGGCGCTAATGGCGCACGCATCCGCCTTGCGCCGCAAAAGGACTGGGAGGTCAACCAGCCCGCGCAGCTGGCCCGCGTTCTTGCCGCGCTGGAAGGCGTGCAGGCCGCTTTCAATACCGCGCAGACCGGCGGCAAGAAGGTCTCGCTGGCCGATCTGATCGTGCTGGGTGGTTCTGCTGCCGTAGAAGCGGCGGCGCTTGCCGCGGGACACCCGGTCAGCGTGCCGTTCACGCCGGGCCGGATGGATGCCACCGAAGCGCAGACCGATGCCGCCAGCTTCGATCCGCTGGAGCCGCAGGCTGACGGGTTCCGCAACTATTCCAAGGGCAATTTCCGAACCGCGCCCGAGGAAATGCTGGTGGATCGCGCCCAGCTTCTGACGCTCAGCGCGCCGGAAATGACCGTGCTGGTCGGCGGGCTGCGGGTACTTGGCGCCAACTACAACGGCTCTGCCGACGGGGTGCTGACCGGGCGCAAAGGTCAGTTGACGAATGACTTCTTCGTCAACCTGCTCGACATGGCGGTGGAATGGCACGGCGCGAATGCGGATCAGACCCGGTTCGAGGGCCGGGACCGCAAGACGGGCGAACTGCGCTGGACCGGCACGCGCGCCGATCTGGTCTTCGGATCGAACTCGCAACTGCGCGCATTGTCCGAAGTCTATGCCCAGTCCGACAATGCAGCGAAATTCGTGGCTGATTTCGTTGCAGCCTGGGTCAAGGTGATGGAACTGGACCTGTTCGAGGCCTGATCCACGCCTCCTTGCAATCTTGCCCGGCGCCGTCCTGACGGCGCCGGGTTTTTCAGCGTGCCATGCCGGTCGCGGCGATCCAGTCGAACAGATAGGGCACCAGCCCCCGGTCGACATGCAGCCTCAAGACCCCCTCCACCCTGCACAGGGCGGCATGAACCCCTGCGAAATCCAGCGCGGCGCTGGCGCTGGACAGGCGTGGATCAATCGCAGAGGCACGGGCAAACAGCGCCATGCCGTTCGGTCCCGCGATTTCAAGGACTGCCAGCGCCCCGGTCATCGGCGTCGTGGCCACTCCATCCTGCCAGCCCGCCGTTTCATGATCCTGCCGGACACCAGCCACCAGCATTCTGTACCGGGCAAGCCGCAGGGCATAGCGCTCGGGTGTGACCTGCCCCAGAAGGCCGACCGCCGGGCCAAGACCCCGGGCCGCGAGAAAGCGGTCTATAGCACCGCTGACCATCACCTGCGGCACAGGCGGCAATTGGCGGACAGAAAGCCCCTCGCCCTCCAGCCGGGTATCGGGGGCAGGCGGGGCAGGCCAGAAGCCGGAACGGTCAGGCATTCAGCCGATCTCCCTTCGGATCAAGAAAACAGGGGGCGCAGATTCGCGCCCGGCGACGTTGGCCAAGATGCTGGATCACGATTTCTTCGCCATGCCGGCTGGCACCGCGTTCGATCAGCCCCAGCGCCACCGGATGATCCACCGCCGCGCCCGGAGAGCTGGAGGTAATATAACCGATGGAACGCGGCACTGGTCCCGACAGGTCAAGACCATGCCCCCCCACCGGCAGCAGACCCTGACCATCGGCGGGCAGCAGTCCGACCAGTTGATTGCGGTCCGGGCGCTGCGCCTCTTCCTGAAACAGCGAACGCCGACCGATAAACTCTGCCTTCTTTGTCCGCAGCGGGCCGGAGACGCCAAGATCCATCGGGCGCGTCATGCCATCGGAATCCTTGCCGATGACAATGAAACCCTTCTCGGCACGCAGGATCATGATGGCCTCGATCCCGGCCGGGCCACCACCATGGCGTGCGGCGGCTTCGGCAAGCCGGTCCCACAAGGCCGCTGCGCGATCCTGCCGGACCGAGATTTCATACGAACGGTCGCCCGTAAAGCTGACCCGCGTCAGGCGCAGCGCCTCGGCAGCCAGCCAGCGGCTTGTCATATGCGGGAAAGCCGCATCCGAAAGATCCGCCGCGATGCCCGCCGCCGCAATGGTATCGCGAGCGCGGGGGCCAGACACGGTGATCGTGGCGGTTTCTGCTGTGGCGTTGTGGATGAAGATAGCTTTGCCAGGGAACCTGTCCTGCCGCCATTCCTCCAGCAGGGCATGGACGCCTGCGGTATGGGAGGACGAGCAGGACACCACGAACCTGCCGTCATCCAGCCGCACCAGCACACCGTCGTCGAACACCACGCCGCTTTCAGACAGGATAAAGCCATAGCGGCAATGGCCGGGCTTCACCGTCGACATGGTGTTGTAATAGATGAAATCCAAAAACTCCGCCGCATCCGGGCCGATGACCTCGATCTTGCCCAGAGGCGAGGCATCGAACAGCCCGACCGCCTGCCGCGCCATTCGCGCCTCGGTCAGGATGGCCGTTTCGTCCCGGCCATAATGAACGGGACGCAGCCATCCGCCGTATTCCGCCAGCACGGCCCCCGCCGCGCGATGCTGCGTCTCCAGCGCGAGGCGGCGCACGGGGTTCATGCGGCTCGCCCCGCGCGGCCCGGCAAAGCTGGCATAGGGCACGGGGGTGAAAGGCGGGCGATAAGTCGTGGTGCCGACCTCGGGAATGGTGCGCCCGGTGATCTGCCCCATCAGCGCCAGTCCGTTCAGGTTCGAGGTCTTGCCCTGATCAGTAGCCATGCCAAGGGTCGTGTAGCGCTTCAGATGCTCGACAGAGACGAAATTCTCGCGCGCGGCCAGTTCGACATCCTTGGCGGTGACATCATGCTGATAGTCCACCCAGACCCGGTCCTTCCGGCCGGGTTCAGGCCAGGCAGGTGTGATATCGTAAGGCGCGCTTTCGGCGACCGGCGCGGAGGACAGGCCAAGCGCTGCGGGCAGCGCGGCGAGCCCGTCGACGAGCGTAAAATGCCCGGCGGCAGCACCGATGACAGTGAGGCCCGGAACCTCCGCGCCCGGCAGGAAGGTAAGGCGGCGGTCATCCCAGGCCAGCTTGCCACGCGCCTGCGCAAAAAGGTGGATGCTGGCGGTAAATCCGCCGGAGACCAGAACGCCATCGCAATCTAGCCGCGTGCCATCATCCAGTTCGACCCCCGTCACCTGGCCACGGCCAAAGGCACGGCGGATGCTGCGGCCTGCCCGCAGATCAACGGTGTCCGGCCCGGTGGCCTGCGGCCTGCGGTCGATCAGGGTCACGCTCGCCCCTGCCGCTGCCATGGCCCCTGCCACCTCGGCGCCCGTTGAGTTGTTGGTCGCGATGACCAGACGGGCGCCGAGCAGGACCGCAAACCGGCGCAGATAGGCCAGTCCTGCCTGCGCCGACAGGATGCCGGGCAGATCGTTCTGCGCGAAGGGCAGGGGGCGCTCGATCGCCCCCGCCGCCAGAACGATGCGATCCGGCCGCACCCGCCACAACGTATCCGGCCGTCCGGCTTCTCCCCTCTGGTTCAGCGCGATCAGACCATGGTCATAGATACCGAAAGCGGTGGTGCGGGTCAGAACCCTTACGCCCAGGGCGGCCAGTTCGGTACTGGCGGCAGGCAGCCAGTCGGCGCCCGGCACGCCGTCGATCCGGGCGTCCCGATAAAGCAGGCTTCCGCCAATGCGGCTGCCCTCATCGACCAGCATCACCTCGTCACCCCGCCGGGCCAGCGCCAGCGCGGCGGCAATGCCAACCGGCCCGGCACCCACGACAAGCACATCGCAGAAATGGTTTATCTGATCCCCCGACGGTCCGGTCTGGCCGGTTTCCACCCGGCCCAGACCGGCCATGGCGCGGATGCGCGGCTCGAACAGATGCCAGTCGGGCCACATGAAGGTCTTGTAGTAGAAGCCCGAAGGGATGAAGCGCGCAAAGAGGTCGATGAATCCCGTGCGGTCGTCGCGCGCGGTTGGGCTCGCGTTGACCGCACGCAGATCGAGCCCGTCGATGGCGGGTTCGGTGGTCACGCGCTGGTTGGGGCGGAACTGTCCGTCTCCGGTCACATCGGCATAGATGTTAGGCTCTTCCACACCCGCACCGAACAATCCGCGCGGCCGGCGATACTTGAAGCTGCGGCCAAGAACGGGCTGGCCCGAAGCCAGCAGGGCGGATGCCAGCGTATCACCATGGAACCCGGAAACCGCCTGGCCGTCGAAAGTGAAGCGCAGCGGGCGCGTGCGGTCGATCTCGCCCCCGCGGGGCAGGCGGCGTGCAGTCATGGCCGGCCCTCCGCTGCGGTCAGCGCCTGGCCGGGGGCGGCCTCCATCGTCAGGGTATCGCGCCGCAGCGCGAAGATCTCGCCACAGGTCATATGCAGCCAGATCTCCTCCGAGGCACCCTTGGGGTTGTTGCGGAAGTGCAGGTATTGCGCCCAGACTTCAGCCGAAACCTCGGGGCCTTCGGGGCGGTGATTGCCCAGATCGCCCCCGAAGTGGAATTCGTATTCGGGCCGGGGGCCGCAAAACGGGCAGGAAAAGATCTGCATGGATGATGCCTCAGTGTGCGATGCCGGAACCTGCGGCCTCGTCGATCAGGCGGCCGGTGGCAAAGCGGTCCAGGTCGAAAGGGCGCGAGATATCGTGATGGGTGCCGGTGGCCAGAAGGTGTGCAAGCAGGGTGCCGCCCGCCGGGATTGCCTTGAACCCGCCGGTTCCCCAGCCGCAGTTCAGGAACAGGCCCGGCAGCGGGCTTTCCCCGAGGATGGGCGAACTGTCGGGCACCACATCCACGATCCCCGCCCATTGCCGCATCAGCCTGAGCTGGCGGAAGGCCGGAAACATCTCGACCAGACCTGACAAAACCGTTTCCAGCACCGGCAGGTTGCCACGCTGACCGTAAGAGGGGATGCGATCCAACCCGCCGCCCACCACCATTTCGCCCTTGTCGGACTGACTGGCATAGGTGCCCGCGCCGGGGGACAGGACGATGGTATCAAGCACGGGTTTCACCGGCTCGGACACGCAGGCCTGCAGCGCGTAGGATACGACGGGCAGGCGGAACCCGGCCCGTGCTGCCATTTGCGACGAATGGCCCGCCACCGCCATGCCCACACGATCCGCCCGGATCGTGCCGCGACTGGTGACGACCCCCCGGCAGCGTCCGCCCTCGATCAGAAAATCCTGCACCTCGCATTGCTGGAGGATGTCGACCCCGAGACGGGAGGCCGCGCGGGCATAGCCCCATGCCACCGCATCGTGCCGGGCCGTACCGGAGCGACCCTGCCAGACCCCGCCAAGCGCCGGATACCGGGCCTTGTCGGAAAAATTGTAGATCGGCAGCACCCGCCGCACGTCCTCGGGGCCGAAAAGCTCGGCATCGGTGCCGTTGATCTGCATGGCGTTCACCACGCGGGCGGACATCTCCATCTCGGCGGGGGTATGGGCGAGGCTGATCATGCCGCGCTGCGACAGCATGATGTTATAGTTGAGCTCGCGCGACAGGCCCTCGTAGAGCTTCAGCGACATGTCATAAAGCCGCACGCTTTCCGGGAAAAAATAGTTCGACCGCACCACCGTGGTGTTGCGCCCGGTATTGCCGCCGCCCAGCCAGCCCTTTTCGATCACCGCGACATTGGTGATCCCGTGGGTCCGTGCCAGATAATAGGCCGTGGCAAGGCCATGACCGCCGCCGCCGATGATTACGACATCATAGCGCGGCTTCGGCGCCCGGCTTTCCCAGGCGCGGACCCAGCCCTTCTGGTTGTTGAGACCCTCTTTCACCAGAGAGAGGGCCGAATAGTGCCTTGTCATCACGATCTTCCGGCTGTGAGAGGCCCCGCCTGCGGGCGGCGGGGCAGGGCGGTCAGGCGCGCAGCGCCGATCCTTCAGGGTCATAAGGCGAGGGCGGAATGACCCGCGCCGTCACTTCCTGGCCCACGATATGCAGGCTGAGCGAGGTGCCGGGCGCTGCAACGCTGCGGTCGACCATGGCCATGGCAAGGCTCTTGCCGATGGTATGGCCATAACCGCCCGACGTGACAAAACCGACCAGCCGGCCATCCTGCCAGACGGGCTCATATCCGGTGGCATCGGCATCGGTGGCGTCCACTTCCAGCGTCACGACGGTGCGCGATGAGGGCGCGTCGCGTTCGGCCAGCGCCGCCGCGCGCCCGACAAAGCCTTCGCGGGTCCGGTCAATGAACCGCGACAGCCCGGTTTCGCCCGGCGTATAGCCCTGGGTGAATTCGCGCGACCAGATGCCGAAGCTCTTTTCCAGCCGCAGTGACAGTACGGCGTTGAAGCCGATTTCGCGGATACCGAACGCGGCGCCCGCCTCAAGCAGCATCTTGCGCAGACTGGCATGTTCCAGCGCGCCGACGTTGATCTCGAACCCCAGTTCGCCCGTGACCGACATGCGGGCCACGCGGGTGCGCAGCAGCCCCAGATCCACCTGCGCCAGCCCCATGAACGGCAAAGCGCGGGAGGACAGGTCCTGATGGCTGAGTTTCTGCAATACCTCGCGGGAGCGGGGGCCGGTCACAGCGAACCCCCCGACCGAATCCGAGATGTCGCGCAAGGTGACACCGGCGGGCAGGGTGCCCTCGAACCAGCGCATGTGCCACTGACGCAGATAATACGATCCCATGATCCACCAGGTGCCATTCCCCCAATTCAGCAGGGACAGATCGCCCTTCAGCTTGCCATCTTCTGACAGCATGGGCGCAAGGCCCGCCCGGCCCGGCTTTGGCAGCTTGCAGGCGAAGGTGCGCGCCAGCCAGGCTTCGGCCCCGGGGCCGCTGACCTCGTACCGCGAAAAGGCGGTGATATCGAGAAGCGCCACCCCCTCGCGCGCCGCCCGCGCTTCGGCCCCGACAAGATCGAAAGCATTCGACCGTTTCAGCGAAGGCTCCTCCCGGAACCCGGCCGGTGCGAAATACAGCGGCTGTTCCAGCCCCCAGCCCGAACCCCACTGACACCCGGCGGCAGTCATGTCGGCATAGGCACCTGGCGTTTTCAACACGCGGCCAGCCGGAAGCTGCTCGTTCGGGTAGGACATGACGAAGCGGCGCGAATAGAATTGTCCGGTGGTCTGACGGATATATTCGCGGTTCGAGGCAAAATCGCCGTAGCGCGCAATATCCATGCCAAAGATATCGGCCTGCGGCGCGCCGCTGATCATCCATTCAGCCAGCGACTTGCCGACGCCGCCACCCTGCAGGAAGCCCGCCATGACCCCGCAGGCGACCCAGTAGTTGCGCAGGCCGCGCACCGGCCCGACAAGCGGATTGCCGTCAGGCGAGAAGGTGAAGGCGCCGTTGACCCAGCGCTTGACGCCCGCTTCGTTCAGGCAGGGAAAGCGCTGGAACCCGAGGCTGAGTTCATGTTCGATCCGCCCAAGGTCTTCCTGGATAAGCTCGATACCGAAATCCCAGGGTGCGCCCTCCATGTGCCAATGCTTGAAGTCGCGTTCATAGATCCCCAGAAGCAGGCCTTTCTGTTCCTGCCGGGTGTAGGTAAAGCCTTCCAGATCGACGATCAGCGGGATTTCTCCCTGCATCGCCACCAGTTCGGGGATCGCTTCGGTCACCAGATAATGATGCTCCATCGGCGTGACCGGCAGGTCGACCCCCGCCATCCGCCCCACCTGCTTGGCCCAGAGACCACCGGCATTGACCACATGCTCGGCGATGATCACACCCTTGTCGGTGACAACCTCCCATTGGCCATCCGCACGCTGGTTCAGACTTTCGACCTTCGTATGTTCCAGGATGTGCGCGCCCCGGTTTTTCGCGGCGCGGGCATAGGCATGTACCACCGCCGACGGGTCGATATGGCCTTCGCGGTCGCTCCACATGCCGCCGATGATGCCCTCGGTCGAGATGATGGGGCAGCGGCGCCTGATCTCTTCCGGCCCGATCAGTTCCACATCTTCGATCCCGAGCGACTGGAAGGTGCGATAAGCAGATTGCAACCACTCCCACCGCGCCGGGGCCGAGGCGATGGAAATGCCGCCGGTCATATGCATGCCGATATTGATGCCGGATTCCGCGCCCACCTCGGTCAGCAGGTCGATCGTATAGGCCTGAAGTGCGGCGATGTTGGGATCGGCATTCAGCGCATGAAAGCCGCCTGCGGCATGCCAGCTTGACCCGGCGGTCAGCACGTCCCGCTCGACGATGGCCACATCGGTCCAGCCAAATTTCGCAAGATGATAGGCAACCGAGGCGCCGACCACGCCCCCGCCGATGATGACGACCCGATAGTGATTCAGCATGGTGAGCCTCCCTGTTTTCAGGAAGGTGGCATGACCGTACACTTATGTCCAGAGTTTCCGAGGGGCTGCCGTTTCCGCCGCTCAGTCGCCTCCCTTGTCAGCCATTTTGGCCCGCAGGGGCACGAAGAACTTTTCCTCAATACATTTCGACAGATGTGCACGATGCGCGGCCGTCGGCTCCTGTCCCGAGAAGATGTGCAGATAGGCGGGACCGCGCGAGAACCGGACCTCCGGGGCCTCGAAATCCTCCAGCGTATATTGTCCAATCTGCGTGTAATACAGGGTGCGCGCGCGGATCAGAGCCTCCTCTTCGGGATAGGCATAGCGCAGGAACATGCGGCGCAGGGCATCTACCCTAATTCCATCAGCCTGGGTCACGACATCACGCACCTCTGCGGAACGTCGCGCCCAAAGACGCACCGCCATGTCCAGCGCCGGGCTGAACAGCGTTTCATCCAGCCAGCATTCAAAGACATTGATCACCGCGAAAATGACATCCGGCGCCGGGCGCATCGCGCGTTCGATGATCGGGCTGGTATTCTTGCGCAGCCAATCGTCCAACATAGCTTGCTGCAATGCCTCGCGGCTTTCAAAATGCCAGTAAAAACTGGATCTTGCGACGTTCAACTGCTTGGACATGATCTGGATTTTGACATTGTCGATGCCTTCGTCGACAAGGGTCCGCAGTGCCAGATCCAGCCAGTCCTGTCTGGTTCGCCGTTCGGCCCGGTCTTCGGCATCGTCAACCTGCCCCCCTGTCGCATCCCTGTCCCGCACGCGCCAATCCCTGATTGTTCCCGCTTCTGCGGCCAGAATACGCGGGGCCAGCCGCAGGGCGCAATGCCCGAAGCATCTGGCGGCAGTTTGCGCGCCACTGCCAACAATTTATGTGGACACAAGTGTGCGGAGAGGGGTAACAATTTTGTCAAGGCGGCGTCATGTGGCGGTGCCGGTAACGGAATCGCAGCGGCCGGCAGCGTGGCACGCGCGCCGGATGCCGCGCCCTGCAATCGCAGGCCACACATGACGCAACATGGAGGATTGTCATGCCGATCACCGCACTCAAGACCCTCGCCCTTGCCGCAGGCGTCAGCCTGATTGCCCTGACCGCATCCGCGCAAAGCATGACGATCAAGCTGGCGACGGATTCGGGCGCCAAAGGCTCGCCCACTGGCGATGCGATGGAAAAATGGGCCTCGCTGATCGAAGAGGGCACCAAGGGCGACATCAAGGTCAACATCTTCTACCAGAACGAACTGGGCGGCCAGCAGGAGATCTTTGACCTGTTCGTCGCCAATGATGTGCAGCTGATGATCAACTGGCCCTCCACCTCTTACGACGAACAGATCGGGCTGCTGTACACGCCCTACATGCTGAAAAGCTGGGATGATGCCTTCAAGGCCTACGGGCAGGGCGGCTGGCTGAACGGCATTCTGGACGAGGTCTATTCCGACATCGGGCTGAAATTCTTCGGCGCTTGGCCCGAGGGCTTCAACGGCGTGGCAACCAAAGGCAAATACGCCAAATCGCTGGAAGAAGCCGCCTCGCTGAAGGTGCGGGTGCCGACGATGTTCCCGATGGCGGAATCCTTGCAGGCGATGGGGTATCAGACGGCCTCGATCGACTGGTCTGAAACCTTCACATCGATCCAGACCGGGGTTGTCGACGGGGATGCGGCCAACGTGATCTATTGGGATTACGAATATTTCCGCGACACGATCAACTACTACAACCGCACCCGCCAGCAGTTCATCACCGGCGTCATTTCCGCCAATGGCGAATTCTGGTCCGGTCTCAGCGACGAGCAGAAGAAGGTCGTGGCCGATGCCGCGCAGGTCGTGATGCAGGACGGCTTCGATGCCGCCCGGACCATCGACGCAGGCTATGTCGAGAAGGCGAAAGAGGCGGGCATCGAATATATCGAACCCTCGGACTCGGATCTTGCCCCGATTGCCCGCAAGGTGCGTGACGAGGTCTGGCCGCAGATGGACAAGCGCATCGGGCAGGAGATCATGGACAAGGTCCGTGCCAACGCCGCCGAGTTCTGATGCGCATGGCCGGGTTTGGCAAACTGGCTGCGGGCGTGCTTGACACGCTCGCAGCTATCGCCATGGCGGTGGTGGTTTCGCTGATGGTCTTTCTGATCGTCGCCCGTTTCGCCAACATTTCCGTTGTCGGAATATTCGAGATCATCGGGCTTTTCGCGATGGCCAGCTACATGCTTGGCGCGGCAACCGCGTCACGCAGGCACCAGCATCTTGTGGTGGACTGGCTGAACGAAAAGCTGGTCGATCCGCGTCAACGCGCCTTGCAACAGCTTGTTGTGGCGCTTTGCACCGTGTGTGCCACAGCGCTGTTCAGCTACTGGACCTATCGCATGCTTGCCTGGGGCATGCAGCGGCCGCAGTTCACGCCCTCGTTCGGCATCCCGATGTGGGTGCCACAGATGTCGCTCGTCGTCGGCTCGGTCGGCTGTCTGATCTACGCGCTGCGCGATGTGATCCACAGCCTGAAGGCCCTTCGCCGCGCAAAAGGAGTTTGACGATGACCGGCCTGCTTGCCGTGCCGTTGCTTGTGGTCCTGCTGGCCGTCGGCGTGCCGGTCGCCTTCAGCTTTGCGCTGGTGACAGGCTTTCTGGCATGGATCTATGACGCCAATCTGAACACGCTGATGTTGCAGGGCTACAGGTCGCTCGACTCGGTCGTGCTGCTCGCACTGCCGCTGTTCATCTTCACCGGCTATCTGATGGACCGGGGCGGCATCGCCCGCCGGATCATCGAATTTGTGGGTCGCATCGCCACAGGCCGGTCCGGCATGGGCAGTGTGATCGTGCTGTCCTCGGCGATCTTCGGCGCTATTGCCGGAACGGCCTCTGCGGCGGTGGCCTCGATGGGCACCATCATGTCCAGACCGATGGAAGAGCGTGGCTATCCCCGCGGCTATACGGCTGCGCTTCTGGGGGTCTCGTCGCTGCTGGGCATCCTCATCCCGCCCTCGATCACCATGATCCTGTTTGCCGTGGTCACCCGGCAATCGGTTGCCGCCTGCTTTGCCGCCTCGATCCTGCCCGCGATCCTGCTGATTGCCGGGCTGCTGGTTTTCAACCGCGTCACCGTTGCCCGGAACCCTGATATTCTTCCGCCCCCGCGCGACAACGCCCAAAGCTTTGGGCAGGTGGCGCTGTCGGCGCTGCCCGCCTTGTCGCTTCCGGTGATCATCCTCGGGGGGATCTACGGCGGGTTTGTCACCCCGACCGAAGCTGCCGCTGTCGCCGCTGTCGCATCCATCCTGATCGGGGTTTTCATCTATCGCGAGCTGAAGCTGCGCAACCTGGCAGAGGCGCTGGTCCGCACGGCAGAGACGACCGGCTCCATCATCCTGATCCTGCTGTTTTCCTTCCTGATCTCGCGGATCATGGCATCCGAACGCATCCCGCAAGACCTGTCGGACGCGGTTCAGGGCATCGCAACTTCGCCCATCGGCGCCATCCTTCTGGTCAATCTGGTACTGGTGGTCGCAGGCGCATTGATGGATGACGTGTCCTGCACCGTCGTGGTCGCGCCGCTGTTCCTGCCGCTGATGGAAGCATCGGGGGTCAGCCCGGTGCAATTCGCCTCCATCGTGGCCTGTTCGGTGGTCATCGGCGCCAACAGCCCGCCGATGGCGCCGATCCTCTACATGTCCTGCCGGGTCTGCCGGGCGTCGGTGCTGGATGCGGTGCGGCCTGCCTTGCTGATCCTGCTGTTCGTGGCCTTGCCGGTGATGCTGGTCACAAGCTTCTGGCCCGACCTTTCGCTGGCCCTGCCACGCTGGCTTGGCTTGTTGTGACCCTGGCGCCACCGCCTGCCATCTGGCGAGCGGCGGCACCGGGTTGATTTTATGAATACATAACCCTGATTATCCGATTCAAGAACCGTTCACGGGCACATTCTATTTTTGGTTGCGACAAACGAGTAACGCCAGAGCGTTACATGGAGATTTCCATGCCCTGCTCATACGTCGAGCCGACCATCGAAGAGCACCGGAAAGATGACCCGACCACATCAGTCAGGTGGGCCTTGGCTGAACACTCGGCATGAAGGGCAGCTCAAAGGATTCCGGCGGTACGGATGTCGTCATGGGCAAAGTCGATCAGCGCCCGCACCTTGCGCGGCAGGGCGCGTCCTTCAAGATAGACCGCGCTCAGCGTCGTGGCGGTGCCCTCAAAGCCCGTCATCACCGGGATCAGCACGCCATTATGCAGCGCCTCGGCGATGGCAAAGCGCGGCACATAGGCCAGTCCCAGCCCGGCGGCGGCCAGTGCCCCCGCCGCGCGCCCCGAATTGACCTGAAACCGCCCCTCGACATGCACGACATGTTCGGCCCCGCCTCGCAGAAAGACCCAACGGCGCGGCGACTGGCGATTGCTGTCGAGGATGCAGACGTGCCGCGCCAGCGCCTCGGGGCTTTCGGGGGCGCCCGCGGTGGCGACATGGGCGGGGCTGGCCACCAGCACCGACCGCACCACCCCCAGCTTGCGCACCCGCAGCGACTGCATCTGCGTCGCGCCGATGCGGAAGGCCAGATCGACGCCGGTCGCCGCGAGATCGGTATAGCCGTCATCCAGCCGCAGATCGAACGTCAGCCCCGGATGCAGCGCCGCGAACCGCCCCAGCATCGGCCCGACATAGACCTCGCCAAAGGTCACGGGCGCCGCGATGCGGATGGTGCCGGTCAACCCGCGCGAACCCTCGGCAATGCTGGCCAGCAGGGTCTCCATCTCTTCCAGCAACGCGGGCGCACGGGCCAGCAGATCCTCGCCCGCTGGCGTCAGCCCGACCTTGCGCGTGGTGCGCTGGAACAGCCGCACGCCCAGCCGGGCCTCCAGCTCGGCCACATATTTCGAACTCAGCCGGTTCGACACGCCGATCTGACCGGCACCGGCGGTAAAGGAACCGGCCTGCGCCACGGCGACAAAGGCGCGGAGTTGGTCAAGTGTATCCATCGGTCAATTCAGAATATAATGGTTATAGTCAATCCATAACATCGCCATTTTGTTCGTTATTGCCAAGCCGTAAATATCTGTCATCGAAACACGGCGCCCGGACGGGGCGGCAGAAAGGAAAAGCAGATGAATATCGCGGTCATCGGGAATGGAAATATCGGCTCCGGGCTTGCCGGGGCGCTGGCGAAGGCCGGGCATGCGGCCGTGGCCCATGGCCGCGACGCTGATCTGAAGGCGGCCGTGGCCGGGGCGGATGTGGTGATCCTCGCCACGCCCTATGGCGCGGCGGCGGATGTGGCAAAGGCCGCCGATTTCACCGGCAAGCTGGTCATCGACCTGTCGAACCCGGTCAATGCCGAATTCTCGGGCCTCGTCGTCGGGCATGACAGTTCCGCCGCCGAGGAAATCGCGCGGCTTCTGCCCGGCGCCACCATGGTGAAGGCGTTCAACACCATCTTCGCGCAGCATTACGGCACGGGCCTTTCGATCAAGGACCAGCCACTTCAGACCTTCGTCGCCTCCGACGATGCGGCGGCGCGCGACCGGGTGAGCCAACTGGCCCGCGACATCGGTCTGGTGCCGGTCGATGCCGGTCCGCTGAAGAACGCCCGCTATCTGGAGCCGCTGGGCTTTCTGAACATCCAGTTCGGCTATGTGCTGGGCCTTGGCACCGCCATCGCGCCGCAATGGCAAATCGCCTGAAAGGACATGGCCATGGATCGCAACGTCAATCTCGCCGCCACGCTGCTTCGGGTTTCAAGCGGTGTCATGTTCCTGGCGCATGGGCTCTTGAAGGTGAATGTGTTCACCATCGCCGGGACCGTGGGCTATTTCGAAAGCCTCGGCCTGCCCGGCGCGCTGGCCTATCTGACCATTCTGGCCGAGCTGGCGGGCGGTGCGGCGCTGATCCTCGGCGTTGCGACCCGGCTGGTGGCGCTGGCGCTGATCCCGGTGCTTCTGGGCGCGGTCTGGGTGCATTCGGGCAATGGCTGGCTGTTTTCCGGTGAAGGCGGCGGCTGGGAATTCCCGCTGTTCTGGGCGATGGTTCAGGGGGTGATCGCCCTGCTGGGCCGGGGCGCCCTGGCGCTGCGCCTGCCCTTCCTTGACCGGCTGCTGGGCCAGTTTGCCTGACCATCGGGGGCGCCCATGTGGCGCCCTCCCCTTCCCTTCCGGCGACAGGAGATGCGACGATGAACACGACCCGGACCCTTGCCTCGCTGCGCGACGGGCTGGCCCCCAGTGACCGGATGCCGCTGGTCTTTCTGGGCCATGGCAGCCCGATGAACGCCATCGAGGATACGAAATACAGCCGCGCCTGGACCGAACTGGGCCGCGACCTGCCGCGCCCCCGCGCGATCCTTGTCGTTTCGGCGCATTGGATGACGCGGGGCACGACGCTGGTCGATGTCTCGGCCATGCCGAAGACCATCCATGATTTCTACGGCTTCCCCGAGGCGCTGTTCCAGCAACGCTATCCCGCCCCGGGTGACCCGACACTGGCGCGCGAAGTGGTCAGCCTGCTGGCCAGCCATCACGCAGAGGAGGACGACACCTGGGGCCTGGATCACGGCGCCTGGACGGTGCTGAAATTCCTCTATCCCGATGCCGATGTGCCGGTGTTCCAGATCTCCATCGACATGTCGAAGGGGCTGGACTACCAGCTGGAAATCGGGCGCGAGCTGGCGCAGCTGCGCGATCGCGGCGTGCTGATCCTGGGGTCGGGCAATGTGGTGCATAACCTGCGCGCCGTGCAATGGGGGCTGAACAGCCGACCGCTCGATTTCGCACAGGACTTCGACAGCCTGTTCGCCGACCGCCTGACCGACCGCGACTTCGCGACGCTTGCCAATCGCGGCAAGCTGGGGACGCTGCTGCAAATGGCGCATCCCTCGGTCGATCACTACCTGCCCGCGCTGACCATTGCGGGGGCCTCGGATGGCGGGGACGATCTGACCTATATGACCGATGCGATCGACCTCGGCTCGATCTCGATGCGGTCCTTTGTCTTTCACGCCCGGTAAGGAGCCTGCACATGCTTGTCGACGGAAAATGGGTGGAAAACTGGCAGCCGGTGCAGAAGGCCGATGAAAAGGGCCGGTTCGTGCGGCAGGTATCCAGCTTTCGCAACTGGATCACCGCCGACGGCCGCCCCGGCCCGACCGGCACCGGCGGCTTTGCGGCCGAGGCGGGGCGCTACCGGCTCTATGTCGCGCTGATCTGTCCCTGGGCCTCGCGCACGCTGATCGCGCGCAAGCTCAAGGGGCTGGATGCGATGATCCCGGTGACGGTGGTCAACCCGGTGATGACCGATCAGGGCTGGCGCTTCGGCGGCTATCCGGGGGCCGAGGACGACCCGCTGTTCGGGGCCGAATTCATGTACCAGATCTATACCCGCGCCGACCCGCATTTCACCGGCCGCGCCACGGTGCCGGTGCTGTGGGATATGAAACAGGGCGTCATGGTCAGCAACGAAAGCGCCGACATCCTGCGCATGTTCGACACCGCCTTTGACCATCTGGTGCCCTCGGACCTGCGGCTTTACCCCGCCGATCTGGCCGGGGAAATCGAGGCGCTGAACCCGGTGATCTATGACCGGCTGAACAATGGCGTCTACAAAGCGGGCTTCGCGAGCACGCAGGCCGCCTATGACGAGGCCGTGGCGGGCGTGTTCGAAACGCTCGACCTGCTGGAGGCGCGGCTGACCGGCGACTATCTGTTCGGCGATCGCCTGACCGAGACGGATATCCGCACCTTCGTCACCCTGATCCGCTTTGACGCGGCCTATCACGGGCTGTTCAAGACCAACCTGCGCCAGATCGCGGATTACCCGCGCCTCTCGGCCTATATGACGCGGATCCTGAACCTGCCGGGGGTGCGCGAGACGGTGAACATGGATCACATCACGCGCGGTTACTATTCGATCAAGGCGCTCAACCCGCTGGGCATCCGCCCGGTCGGCCCGCGCCATGTGCAGGCGCTGCTTGATAACGGGCGGGCATGAACTGGGGCGCAAATATGCCGTCGCCGGCTGAATCAGGGTATCCGGCGGCGGGTTCCCAGCCGCCGCAAGCGCTTACCAGGCCTGCACCGTGGGGCCGACGGTCAGTTCGCTGACATTCGTGTCGGCAGGCTGTTCGATGGCAAAGGCCACGACATTGGCGATCCGGTCGGGCGTGATGCCGACCTGTTCATAAAGTGCTGCCATGCCCGCCGCGGTGCCACTGTCACTGATGGTGCCCAGCAATTCGGTGTTGATTGCGGCCGGAAAGATGGTGGCGGTGCGGATATTGGTGCCCTCCATCGCGGATTCCATGCGCAGGATTTCCATGAAATCGCGGACAAAGAACTTGGTCCCGCCATAGACCGCCGCCGCCGGATAGGCCTTGAGCCCCGCCACCGAGGACGTCGCAATCACATGGCCGGATTTCTGCGCGATGAATACGGGCAACACCGCCGCCACGCCGTTCAGCACGCCCTTGATGTTGATATCCACCATGTCATGCCAATCGTCGGTTCTCAGTGCCGAAAGCGGCGAACTGGGCATGATACCGGCATTGAGGAAGATCACGTCTACCCGGCCATAGGTATCTTTGGCCAGGTTGACGATGGCGTCATTGTCGGCCTGTTTGGTGACATCCAGCACCTGCCAGACCGCCTCACCGCCCGCTGCGGTGATTTCGGCGGCCAGCGCCTTCAGCCGGTCCTCGCGGCGCGCGCCCAGAACCACTTTCGCCCCCTTCGCGGCCAGCAGCCGCGCGGTCGCCTCGCCGATGCCGGAGGATGCGCCGGTGATGATGATGACCTTGTCTTTCATGGTGATGTCCTTTGCGGTGAAAAGGCTCAGCCGATCCGTGTCAGGCCAAGCGGATAGGTGCCGCGCAGCAGAAGCGGCGCGATGCCGCCCTCAATCCGGCCCAGCCGGATCAGCCCGCGGGAATAGCGGTAGGGCGCGTGGAAGAACACGAGGTTGCCCCCGGGCGCATAGGTGCAGACATCGCCTGCCGCCTCATCACCAAACGGGCCTGCACCCTCCTCGGTCAGCTTGCGCGGCAGATAGGCGATCTTCTCGTTATGGGCGTAGTCCTCGATCCGCAGATCGAGCGGCAGCAACGCGAACAGGTCACGCGCTGCCGGGCTGTCGTTCAGCCGGACGGTGAATGCCTGACCGGCAAACCGGCATGTCATGCGCATGGGGGTCTCTCTGGCCATGGCCGGCGCGGTGAAGGCATAGGATGCGGCCCAGGTCAGGCCGATCAGGAACCCGCGCCGCGACAGGGTTGCGGGATCAGCCGAGGTAATCGGCATCGCTGACCTGTTCCAGCCAGGTGACCGCGATGCCATCCACGGCCTCCTGAATGGCGATATGCGTCATCGCCACCTCCGGCGCCGCGCCGTGCCAGTGCTTTTCGCCCGCGGGAAACCAGACCACATCGCCGGGCCGGATTTCCTCGATCAGGCCGCCTTCGCGCTGCACGCGGCCGCGTCCTGCGGTCACGATCAACGTTTGCCCCGCCGGATGGGTGTGCCAGGCGGTGCGGGCGCCGGGTTCAAAGGTGACCGCCGCGCCCGCGCCCCGTGCGGGGGCTTCGGTCTGAAACAGCGGGTCGATGCGCACGCTGCCGGTGAACCAGTCGCTCGGCCCCCTGACCGAGGCTGTGCTGCCCGCCCTCGTGATCTTCATGCTGGCCTCCGCCTTTCAGGTTGCATGGGCCTTATATGGCGTGACACGATCTATGGATTAGATGCAAAATATCGCTTGAACTCATCGAAGCAGACCATGAATGAACCCCGATGGCACAGACCGATTTCAATGACCTGATGTGGTTTCTCGCCGTGGCGGAAGAAGGCAATTTCACCCGCGCCGCGGCACGACTTGGCATCGTGCAATCGACGCTGAGCCACCGGATCAAGAAGCTGGAAACCCGCATGGGAATCCGGCTTCTGGCGCGCACGACCCGTTCCGTTTCCACCACCGAGGCGGGCGAGCGGTTACGCCGGTCGCTGGCCCCCAGGGTGCGCGAGATCGAGGGCGAGATCGCCGCGCTGATGGTGTTGCGCGACAGGCCCGCGGGTCTGGTGCGTCTGACGCTGTCGCATCACGCGCTGACCCGTCTGATCTGGCCCAAGCTGCGGCCGGTGCTGCGCGACTACCCCGAGATCCGGCTTGACCTGAGTGTGGATGGCGGGTTCCGGGATATTGTCGAGGATGGGTTCGATGCCGGAATCCGGCTTGGGGAGAGCGTCGAACATGACATGATCGCGCTGCGCGTCGGCCCCGACTGGCGGCTGGTCGCGGTGGCAGCGCCGGCCTATGTTGCCGCGCGGGGGCGTCCCGGCCATCCGCAAGAGTTGCTGAAACATGATTGCATCAACCGGCGGCTGGCGATGGCGAATGCGCTTTATGCCTGGGAGTTCGAGAAGGACAGCAAGGAATTGCGCGTGCGTGTAGACGGGCGGCTGACGCTGAATGACGAGGCGACGATGGTAGCCGCCGCGCTTGATGGCGTCGGCATCGCCTATGTGCCCGAGGATATGGTGGCAGGGCATCTTGCCGACGGCGCGCTGGAACTGCTGCTGGACGACTGGTCACCCCGGTTTTCCGGTTATCACATCTACTATCCCAGCCGGCACCAGAACCTGCCCGCCTTCAAGGTGGTGGTGCAGGCCCTACGTCAATAGCGGTCGGGGCTGGAAATAGGCTCTGTCCAGTGCCTCCGGCTCGCTCCTGAGCGTCAGGGTGGGGCCGTTGTAGCGCACCTCGCCCCGCCGCATCACCACGGCGTCATCGGCCAGCGACCTCGGTGAGCAGCTCCACCAGTATGACACCCGCACCGCGCGAGACCAGTTCACCGATGGCCGCGACCAGCCGCTTGACGATCAGCGGTGCAAGACCCAGCGACATTTCGTCGATCACCAGATAGCGGAGCCAGCACATCAGCGCCTGACCGATGGCAAGCATCTGCTGCTGCCCGCCCGACATGGTGCCGGCCAGCTGAAGAAGCGATCTATGGCGTGCTGCGCGCGGTGCTTTACGAACGCCATGACGGCCCTTCCCGGTCAAGGATCGAGGCCGAGGTGTCGCGCGCACAAATCCCTGAACGCGGCATCGCCTCCATCGACCGCTGCCTGACCGACAGCGATTTGCCCACACAGACCGACGCCGAGGCGGTCGGGGTGTCGGTGCGGCAATTGCAGCGCGCCTTTGCGTTGGCGGGCACGACGCCCACCGATTACCTGCTGAAGAAACGCTTTGAAAAAGCCTGCCAGATGCTGAGCGGCCGCGAAAAGGATGCTGAGCCGATGCTGGTCTCGTCCATCGCCTATGTCTGCGGCTGCAACGATGTGTCCTATTTCAACCGACAGTTCCGGCGGTTCTTCGGCTGCGCGCCGGGGCAATTTGACACCCGGACGGGCTGACGGATCAGGCGCGTTCCAGCGCGGTCATCAGCGCCTCGAGGTCATCCAGCAGCGCCTCGATGCGCGCGCGGCCAAGGCGCGCCTCGAGCTCGGCATAGATCGCGGCACTTTCCGGGGCGATCTGGCGGATGAAGGCGTGCCCCTCTGCTGTCAGGCGGATCAGCGCGCGCCGGCCGTCCTGAGGATCCTTGCGGGTCGCGATGAAGGCGCGGGTCTCCAGCGTCCTGAGGATGCGCGACAGCGAGGGCGCGAGGATGCTGGCCGCATCGGCCAGATCCGAGGCGTCGGTCTCCTCGGCCTCTTTCAGAACGCGCAGCACCCGCCATTGCTGTTCGGTCACCCCATGGGCCAGCAGCAGCGGGCGGAACCGCTCCATGACCGCCTCACGGGCACGGAGCAGTGCCATGGGCAAGGTCCGGCGGGTCTTCGAAAGCTCGAACCCATCCTTGACGGGGGAATGCGGCATGGCGGTCGGGATCCTCTGAACTGCCCCAAGATGCTTCGCAAGTTAAGCATTGACAAGATGCGTTTTGATTAACATGTTAATCTAATGGAGGACGAATCTTGCCACATCTGAGCATCGAATATTCGCCGGGGCTGGAGGTGCGGGCCGATGTGTCAGGCCTGTGTCGCGCGCTGCATGGGGCTATGGCGGCGGCGGGCATCTTCCCGCTGGCAGGTATCCGGGTGCGGGCCTATCGCGCGGATCATTGCATCGTTGCCGACGGCCTGCCGCAGAACGACTTTTTCGCCATGACGCTCAGCGTCGGGGCCGGGCGGACGAAGGCAGAGCTGAAGGCGGCCGGTGACGGTATCTTCAGGGCGGCGCAGGCCGCATTGGCAGGCCCGCTTTCCACACCGCATTTCGCCCTTTCGCTGGAAATCCGCGTCATCGACCCGGAGCTGAGCTGGAAGGACACGCCGATCCACGCCCGTCTCGCGGGCAAGCAATGAGGGCCGCAGATGAGCGTTCTTGAAACCAATATCGCCCGCGCCACAGAATACATGGCGAAGTTCCGTCAGCTTGGTGTGATGAACCACATCAATGGCGAGTCCGTGCCCGCGCACTCAGGGCAGACATTCGAGAGCATATCGCCGGTGGATCTGTCGGTGCTGGCGCAGGTCGCCAAAGGAGACGAGGCGGATATCGACGCCGCCGTCGCCGCGGCCAAGGCCGCCTTCCCCGCCTGGTCGAGGATGCCGGGGGCGGAACGCCGCAAGATCCTGATCAGGGTGGCCGAGGCGATCGAGGCCCGGGCCGAGGAAATCGCCTTCACCGAATGCATGGATACCGGGCAGGCGCTGCGCTTCATGTCCAAGGCCGCGATCCGGGGCGCCGCGAACTTCCGCTTCTTCGCCGATCAGGCGCCGACAGCCGAAGACGGCAAGACCCTGCGCACGCCGACCCAGATGAACGTGACCTCGCGCCGCCCCATCGGCCCGGTGGGGGTGATCACGCCGTGGAACACGCCGTTCATGCTGTCCACCTGGAAGATCGCGCCTGCGCTGGCCTCGGGCTGCACGGTGGTCCACAAACCAGCCGAGTTCAGCCCGATGACGGCCAAACTGCTGGTGGAAATCGCTGAAAGCGCGGGTCTGCCGAAGGGCGTGCTGAACGTGGTCAACGGCTTTGGCGAGGATGCCGGCCGCCGCCTGACCGAGCATCCCGATATCAGGGCCATCGCCTTTGTTGGCGAAAGCCGCACCGGCAGCCTGATCATGGCGCAGGGTGCAAAGACGCTGAAGCGCGTGCATTTCGAACTCGGCGGCAAGAACCCTGTGATCGTGTTCGAAGATGCCGATCTGGATCGCGCCGTCGATGCCGCGACCTTCATGATCTATTCCCTGAACGGCGAGCGCTGCACCTCGTCTTCGCGGCTGCTGGTGCAGGAGTCGATCTATGACAGCTTCACCGCCCGCGTGGCCGAGGTGGCAAAACGCATCAAGGTGGGCCATCCGCTTGACCCTGAAACCGTGGTCGGGCCACTGATCCACCCCGAGCACGAGGCAAAGGTGCTGTCCTATTTCGATAAGGCGCGTGCAGTGGGCGCGACCATCGCGGCGGGCGGCGCCAAGGTGGGTGACAAGGGCTGCTATGTCGCACCGACATTGTTGACCAATGCGACCAATGACATGGCCGTGGCGCAGGAGGAAATCTTTGGCCCGGTACTGACCGCGATCCCGTTCAGGGACGACGAGGACGCGCTGCGTCTTGCCAATGACGTGCAATACGGCCTGGCGGCTTATCTTTGGACCAACGACCTCAATCGCGCGATGTGGATGACCGACAATCTCGAAGCCGGGATGATGTGGGTGAATTCGGAAAACATCCGCCACCTTCCGACGCCCTTCGGTGGGGTGAAGGCCAGCGGCATCGGCCGTGACGGCGGCGACTGGTCGTTCGATTTCTACATGGAAACGGTGAACGTCTCGTTCCCGCGCGCCTTGCACAAGATCCCGAAGCTGGGCGGCTGACGCCGTTCAGCGGGCGGCCGGAAATGCCGCCCCATCACCTTCAAGGGAGAGAGACATGCCCATTCCGGCCCCGAACCTTTATCCGCCCTTCAACATCATCCGCCTGAGCCATGTCGATTTCGGCGTGACGGACCTGACCGCCAGCAAAGCATTCTATGTCGATACGCTGGGCCTTCAGATCACCGATGAGGATGCGAACACGGTCTACCTGCGCGCGATGGAGGAACGCGGGCATCACTGCATGGTGCTGCACAAATCACCCGAGGCGCATGTGAAGGCCCTGTCCTTCAAGGTCTATGACGAGGCGGAGCTTGATAAGGCCCATGCCTGGTTCGCGGCACAGGGCCATGCCGTCGCCTGGGTCACCCTCCCCTATCAGGGCCGCACGCTGGCCACGACCGATTGTTTCGGCATGCCGGTCGAGTTCTATTTCCAGATGAAGCGGCTGGAGCCGATCCATCAGAAGTATGCGCTTTACAAGGGTGTGAAGCCGCTGCGGATCGACCATTTCAACTGCTTCTCGTCCGATGTGGACAAGGCGGTCGGTTTCTACAACCAGATCGGTTTCCGCGTCACGGAATATACCGAGGACGAGGACAGCAAGCGCCTCTGGGCCGCCTGGACGCATCGCAAGGGCGGCGTGCATGACCTCGCCTTTACCAATGGCACCGGCCCGCGCCTGCACCATACCGCCTTCTGGGTACCGACGCCGCTGAACATCATCGACCTGTGCGACCTGATGGCGACCACGGGCTATGTCTCGAATATCGAACGCGGTCCGGGGCGGCACGGTATCTCCAACGCCTTCTTCCTCTACATCCTCGACCCTGATGGCCATCGGATCGAGATTTATTGCTCCGACTACCAGACCGTTGACCCGGATCTGGAAGCGATCAAATGGGATCTGAAAGACCCGCAACGCCAGACATTGTGGGGCGCCCCCGCGCCGCGCTCCTGGTTCGAGCATGGCTCTCTGTTCGCAGGTGTCGAACCCGTTGCCTCCACCCTGGGCGCATCGCCCATCATCGCACCGTGAGGCCCGGATGCTGAAGGACGCAACGCTGCTCAGGCAGGCCGCGCTGGTCAGCGCAGAGTGGATCGAAGCGGGCGGGGATGGCATCGCCGTCACCAACCCGGCGACCGGCGCCCTGATCGGCCATGTGCCGGACCTGGGCGCCACAGAGACCGAAGCCGCCATCGCGGCGGCCGAGGCGGCGCAGGGCGTTTGGGCCGCGCGCACCGCGAAGGAGCGCAGCGCGATCCTCCGTCGCTGGTATGACCTTATCGTCGCCAATGCCGACGATCTGGCCCGCATCCTGACCATGGAACAGGGCAAGCCGCTGGCCGAGGCGAAGGGCGAGATCCTCTATGGCGCGTCCTTCATCGAATGGTTCGCGGAAGAAGCCCGCCGCATCTATGGCGACGTGATCCCCGGCCATGCGCCCGACAAGCGCATCATCATCATCAAACAGCCCATCGGCGTGGTGGCGGCGATCACGCCCTGGAACTTTCCCAATGCGATGATCACCCGCAAGGCTGGCCCGGCGCTGGCAGCGGGTTGTGCCATGGTGCTGAAACCTGCCTCGCAGACGCCGTTTTCAGCCCTCGCGCTGGCGGTTCTGGCCGAACGCGCCGGGCTGCCCGCAGGGCTGTTCTCGGTCATCACGGGCTCGGCCCGTGCCATTGGCGGCGTGATGACAGCCAGCGACAAGGTGCGCAAGCTGACCTTCACCGGCTCCACCGAGGTCGGGATCGAACTGATGCGCCAGTCGGCGCCAACGGTGAAGAAGCTTGCGCTGGAGCTGGGCGGCAATGCGCCCTTCATCGTCTTCGACGACGCCGATCTGGATGCGGCGGTGGAAGGCGCCATCGTCTCGAAATTCCGCAATAACGGTCAGACCTGTGTCTGCGCCAACCGGATTTATGTGCAGGCCGGGGTCTATGACGTCTTTGCCGAAAAGCTGGCGGCGCGGCTTGCCACGCTGAAAGTGGGCGACGGTCTGGACGAAGACACCGTCTTCGGCCCGCTGATCGATGTCCATGCCGTCGCCAAGGTCGAGGAACATATCGCGGATGCCATCGCGAAAGGTGCGAAAGTGGCGATGGGCGGCAAGCGCCATGCGCTTGGCGGCACTTTCTTCCAGCCAACGGTGCTGACCGGCGTCACGCAGGATATGGCCATCGCGCGCGAGGAAACCTTTGGTCCGGTCGCGCCGCTGTTCAGGTTTGACACCGATGCCGGGGGGGTGGCGATGGCGAACGACACCGAATTCGGCCTGGCGAGCTATTTCTACACCCGCGATTTGGCGCGGGCATGGAAGGTGGGCGAACAGCTTGAATATGGCATGGTCGGCATCAATACGGGCCTGATCTCGACCGCCGAGGCACCGTTCGGCGGCATCAAATCCTCGGGTCTGGGGCGTGAAGGCTCGCGCTACGGGATCGAGGAATTCACCGAAATCAAGTATCTCTGCTTCGGCGGCATCGCGTAAGGAGGCACCATGAAATCCATCCCCGCCCGTATCGCCGCCTTCCGCGCCCATGGCGCAGACCGCTATGGCGTCGTCACCGACAAGGGTATCGTCGATCTGACGCCCGAATATGGCGCCCGGTTCAAGGGCCTGAAAGAGGTGATCGAGGCTGGTGCGCTGGAAGAGGTGATCGCCGCCGCAAATGGCCGCGCCGCCACCTTCAACGCGGCTGATGTCACGTTCCTGATCCCCGTCGCCAACCCGGAAAAGCTGATCTGCATCGGGGTGAATTTTCCCGACCGCAACGCCGAGTACAAGGACGGCACCACCGACGCGAAATCCTATCCGTCGATGTTCATCCGCTTTCCGCGCAGCTTCACCGGGCACGGCCTGCCGCTGATCCGCCCGCCGGAAAGCCCGCAGCTGGATTACGAGGGCGAGGTGGCCATCGTAATCGGCAAGGCGGGCCGCCGCATCGCGCGCGAGAATGCCTATGACCACATCGCCGCGCTGACCCTGTGCAATGAGGGCACCATCCGCGACTGGGTGCGCCACGCCAAGTTCAACGTGACGCAGGGCAAGAACTGGGATCGCTCGGGGTCCATCGGCCCGTGGCTGGTGCCGTTCCGGTCCGCCGATCAACTGGATGACATCGAACTGACCACGCGCGTCAATGGCGAGGTGCGCCAGCAGGATCGCACCAGCCGGATGATGTATGACTTCCGCTATATCGTGAACTACGTCTCGACCTTCTGCATGCTGGTTCCGGGCGATGTGATCATCTGCGGCACCCCCACCGGCGCGGGGGCGCGGTTTGACCCGCCGATCTGGCTGAAGCCCGGCGACGTGGTCGAGGTGGAGGCCGAGGGCATCGGCACCTTGCGCAACGGCGTGGAGGACGAGGCATGCTGAGCGCCTCCGAAATCGAGCAGGCCGCCGCCGATCTGCTGGCGGCCGAGGCGACGGGCAGGCAATGCGGTCTTCTCAGCCTGCGCCATCCGGGCATTACGCTGGATGACGCCTATGCAATTCAGTCCGCCCAGATGGCGCAAAAGCTCGCACAGGGGCGGCGGATCATCGGCTGGAAGATCGGCCTGACCTCGAAGGTCATGCAAGAGGCGCTTGGCATCGACACGCCCGACAGCGGCGTGATCTATGACGACATGGATTTTGTCGATGGCGCGGTGGTGCCCGCCAGGCGTTTCATCCAGCCGCGCATCGAAACCGAGATCGCCTTCGTGATGAAGGCACCGCTGGCGGGTGATGTGACGCGCGAGGATGTGCTGGCGGCGACCGACTATGTCGCCCCGGCCATCGAAATCCTCGATACCCGCATCCTGCGCACCGATCCGGTGACGAAACAGCCGCGCAAGATCTTTGATACCGTGTCGGACAATGCCGCCAATGGCGGCATCGTGCTAGGCCCGCAGCATCACGCGCCGGGGGCGTTCGATCTGCGTTGGGTCGGGGCCATCGTCAGGAAAAACGACGAGGTGGTGGCAACCGGCCTTGGTGCCGCCGTGCTGGACGATCCGGTCATGGGCATCGTCTGGCTCGCCCGCCGCATGGGTCAGTACGGCCAACGGATCGAGGCGGGACAGGTGGTGCTGGCAGGGTCGTTCATCGGCCCGGTCGAATGCCCCGCCGGCACCCGCATTGCCGCCGATTACGGCCCGTTCGGCACCGTTTCCGTATCGTTCAGCTAAGGTTCCGCCCATGCCCGCCCCCACCAACCGCTTCAAGGCCCGGCTGAAATCCGGGGAAACGCAGATCGGCCTCTGGGTCTCGATGGGCGATGCGTCAGTCGCCGAACTGGCCGCTCATTGCGGCTTTGACTGGCTGGTGATCGACGGCGAACACGGGCCGAACGGGCTGCGCGACATCCTTGCGCAACTGCGCGCCGTGGGGGATCGCAGCCACCCCGTCGTGCGGGTGCGCGATGACAACCGTGCCGAGATCAAGCAGATGCTGGACATCGGGGCGCAGACGTTGCTGGTGCCGATGATCGAAAGCACCGCACAGGCGCGCGAGGCGGTACGGTCGATGTTCTACGCGCCGCAGGGCGTGCGGGGTGTCGGGGCGGCGCTGGCGCGGGCCTCAGGCTATGGGGCAGCGGGCGATTATCTGGCCACCGCCAACGATCAGGTCTGCCTGCTGTTGCAGGTGGAAAGTCGTGCGGGGCTCGGGGCACTGGACGAGATCCTGACGCTTGAGGGCGTCGATGGCATCTTCATCGGCCCTGCCGATCTGGCGGCCGACATGGGCCATCGCGGCAACCCCGGCGCGGCCGAGGTTCAAGCGGCCGTCACCGACGCGCTGACCCGTATCCGGGCTGCGGGCCGCGCCGCGGGCATCCTGACATCTGACCGGGCACTCGCCCGATCCTACGCCGCGATGGGGGTCGAGTTCCTCGCCGTTGGATCGGATGTCGGCACCTTGCGCGCCGGTCTCACCGCGCTGCGCAAGGAATTCTGAACTACGGGAAACGCGCAACTTCCCCGGAGGAACAGATGGGAAAACTCGTTCTGGCCGCCAAGGTCACACATGTGCCGACCATGCTGATGTCGGAGCAGGAAGGGCCGCTCAAGGGTTGCCGTCAGGCCGCCATTGACGGTCACCGCGAGATCGGGCGCCGCGCGCGGGAGGCCGGAGCGGATACGTTCGTGGTGCTGGACACGCATTGGCTGGTCAATGCGGCCTATCACATCAATGCCAATCACCGCTTCAAGGGCATCTTCACCAGCCATGAATTCCCGCAATTCATCAAGGACATGCCTTATGAATACGAGGGCAACGCGGCACTTGGCGAACTGATCGCCGAAACCGCCCGCGCAAACGAGGTCTATACGCTCAGCCATCAGGTCGACAGTCTGGACCTGGAATATGGCACGCTGGTTCCGATGCGTTACATGAATGCCGATGCAGGCCTGAAGGTGGTGTCGGTCGCGGCCATGTGCACCGTCCATAGCTTTGAAAGCTCACGCAGACTGGGCCAGTCGATCCGTGAAGCGATTGAAGCCTCGGACAGCAATGTCGCGCTGATCGCCTCCGGCTCGCTCAGCCACCACATCTGGCCGAATGATGACTACGCCGCCAACAACGGCAACTTTACCATCTCTTCCAAGTTCAATGAGGTGGTGGACCGCCGCGTGCTGGAGATGTGGCAGGGCGGCGAGACAGAGCTGTTCCTGCAAATGCTGCCCGATTACGCGAAATACTGCGACGGCGAGGGTGACATGCACGATACCGTCATGCTGTTCGGCGCGCTTGGCTGGGACAAATACAAGGGCCGGGGCGAGGTCGTCACCGAATATTTCCCCTCCTCGGGCACGGGTCAGACAAACGTGGTCTTCTCGCTGGACTGAGCTACCGGGATTTTGCGGACAGGGGCGCGGCAAGGCGCCCCCTGTTTTCGTTTTCGCTCCCGCCCGAAAGACCTGTTATGTCGAGGTGAAATTCGCAAACAACGGGAATGCGCTGAGAAACCTGCGCCAACCCGAATGTCGAAGTACGGCCGCTGCACAAGATCTTTCTCGAGGACAGGGGCGAGGACGGCCCTCAGCCGGAGAGGCCCGCTTCGCACTGAGGTGAATCAGGGCCGACGCTCATGCCCCGGCTTCGGAACCCGAAGAACCGGAAACAGAGCTTGATCCCCGATCTGCCACCCGTCAGACAGACACGTTTGGATTTCTGCGGGATGCCAAAGCTTTCACAGATACCTGTGATCACCTCCACGAGACGTGCGGGCCGGGCGCAGAACGCCGTATCTGCGCATTGTTACCGTGACGGGCGATCCTGGTCCTCGCATCAGAAACCACCCGGCACAGATCTGATCAGGCGACCGGGAGCAGGCTTTCAGGGATGTTCTGATAGCAGACCGGCCGCAGGAAACGGCAGATCGACAGCGTGCCGACCGAAGTTGCCCCGAAATTCGTCGACGCGGGATAGGGGCCGCCATGCACCATGCTGTCGCAGACCTCGACCCCGGTGGGAAAGCCGTTGGCGAGGATGCGCCCGGCCTTGCGTTCCAGCACCGGCATCAGGCGGCGGGCCAGATCTGCGTCGGCTTCATCCATATGCAGCGTCGCGGTCAACTGTCCCTGAAAGCTCTCGGCCACCTGCACCATCTCTGCCGCATCGCGCACCGTTACCACCAGACCCAGCGGGCCGAACACCTCTTCTGACAGCGTATGGTTACCCAGCCAGTCGGCAGCAGCGACGCGGAACAGGAAAGGTTTCGCATTGCGCTGGTCACACACCGGGGTCAGCAGATCCTGCACCCCGGCCTGACCGGCCATGGTCGCGGCACCACTAACATAGGCAGCCGCAATACCTTCGGTCAGCATCATCTGCGCGCCGGTTTCAGCCAGTGCCGCGCGGGTTGCCTCAACCAGCGCCTCCGCTTCCGGCCCCTCCATGACAACGGCGATGCCCGGATTGGTGCAGAATTGCCCGGCGCCCATGGTCAGCGAGGCGGCCCAGCCCCGGCCAATCTCAACTCCGCGACGGGCCACCGCCTCGGGCAGCAGGAACATGGGATTCACCGATCCCAGTTCGCCAAAGAACGGGATTGGTTCAGGGCGCTGCGCGCAAAGGTCGAACAATGCCCGCCCCCCGGCCAGCGAGCCGGTGAAGCCCACAGCCCTGATCAGGGGATGCTGCACAAGCGCCTGCCCCACATCGCGCCGCCCGCCCTGTACCAGCGAGAACACGCCCGCAGGCATGCCGCAGCGCAGGATGGCGGCGTGGATGGCCTGCGCGACGATCTCGCCGGTGCCGGGATGGGCGCCATGGCCCTTGACCACGACCGGGCAGCCTGCCGCCAGCGCCGCCGCCGTGTCGCCCCCGGCGGTCGAGAAGGCCAGCGGGAAGTTCGAGGCGCCGAATACCGCGACCGGGCCGATCGGGCGCTGCATCATGCGCAGATCCGGGCGCGGCAGCGGCTGGCGGTCCGGCAGGGCGGGATCATGGCGCAGGTCCAGATAATCGCCCGCGCGGATATGCTGCGCGAACAGGCGCAACTGCCCGGTGGTGCGACCGCGTTCGCCGTTCAGGCGGGCCTCGGGAAGGCCGGTTTCCTGCGTGCCGATGGTCGTGATCGCCTCGGCGCAGGCCTCGATCTCATCGGCGATGGCATCGAGGAAGTCCGCACGCGCCGCGCGCGGGACATGGGCATAAAGGCCAAAGGCTTGTTCGGCCGCCTGCACGGCCTGATCGACCAGTCCGGGGGTGCCGACGGAAAATTCATGCGCCGGACCATGCGCCGGCTCCGACAGGAAGGTGTGTTCGCTCCCGATCCATGCGCCGGCGATCAGGTGTTTGCCACTGGGTGCGAAAGTCATGGGAGGCCCCTTCTGCATGTGTCGACAGCCGGTTTTTTCCGACCACACGGCGTTTCATTGACGCAACCCGCCTGAGCCGGGTGCTTCCGGCGGCTGCATATAATGGCGCAAAACCAGCGCGTTAAATCATGGATGCGGCATAGCAGGAATTTTCCATCTGCACCATAGTTTTTCATAAAAGAAAAATTCTTGCTATAAAAAATAAATCCGGTCATCTTCGCGCAAGAATCAACAGAGAGGAACAACAAATGAAAAAGCTGACTTTGACCACCGCCCTGCTGGCCGCGACCGGCCTTGCGGGCATGGCCCAGGCTGACAAGCTGGACGATATCATCGCTTCGGGCACGCTGCGCTGCGCGGTCGTGCTGGACTTCCCGCCGATGGGGATGCGCGACGCCAATAACGCGCCGGAGGGCTTTGACGTCGACTATTGCAACGACCTGGCAAAGGCGCTTGGCGTCACCGCAGAGATCGTCGAAACCCCCTTCCCCGAACGTATTCCCGCGCTGATGTCGGGGCGCGTGGATGTCGGCGTCGCCTCGACCTCGGACACGCTGGAACGTGCCAAGACGGTCGGCTTTTCCATCCCCTATTTCGCCTTCGAAATGGCGGTGACCGCGAATGACGCGACGGGCATCAAATCCTATGACGACATGAAGGGTCACACGGTCGGCGCCGTCGCGGGCACCTACGAGGCCATCGCACTGGAACAGCAGGTCACCGCCTGGGGAGAGGGCGAGTTCCGCCCCTACCAAACGCAGGCCGATGTGTTCCTCGCGCTCAGCCAAGGACAGCTGGATGCGACAGTTTCCACCTCGACCGTCGCCATGGCCAATGTCAAGACCGGCAACTTTGCGGGCATCTCGGTGGTCGGCAAGGCGCCCTTCGACACCGACTATGTCGCGCTGTTCACCAACCGCGATGAATACGGCCTGATCAACTATCTGAACCTGTTCGTGAACCAGCAGATCCGCACCGGCCGTTACGCGGAACTGTATGAGAAATGGGTTGGTGGCGAGCTGCCCGCGCTGACCGTGCCGAACGCCTATCGCTAACCGGATGGCGGAAGGACAGGGGGGTAGTCCGCCCCGCCTGTCCTTCCGCGTCCCCAGGCCGGAGACAGCAATGTTCGGTTACACCTTCCAATGGAACCAGGCGCTGGCCCGGCTTCCGAAGATGCTGGATGGTGCGCTGGTGACGATGGAGGTGGCAGTGCTGTCAATGCTGATCGGCATTGCGCTTGCCATCCTGTTGACCCTGCTGCGCCTGTCCGGCGCGCGCCCGCTGCGCGCCATCGCAACCGGCTGGGTCGAGATCGCGCGCAACACCCCAGCCCTGTTCCAGATCTACATGGCACATTTCGGCGTTGCCAGTTTCGGCATCCACTTCAGCCCTTTCGTCTCGCTGCTCATCGGCATCACCTTCAACAATGCGGGCTATCTGGCCGAGAATTTCCGCGGCGCGCTGAAGGCCATCCCCGAGACGCAGACGCGGGCCGGGCGGTCGCTGGGCATGTCGCAGTTGCAAGCCTTCCGCTACATCATCCTGCCGCAGATGCTGCGCATTTCCTTCCTGCCGATGACGAACCAGATGGTCTGGGCTGTGCTGATGACCTCGCTGGGTGTGACGGTGGGCATGAATGCCGATCTTTACGGCGTCACGCAGGATCTGAACGCGCTGACCTTCCGCACCTTCGAGCTGTTCGCCATTGCCGGAGTGCTGTTCTATGCCATCACGAAGATCATCACGCTGGGCGCGCGCGTCATCGCCGCACGCCTGTTCCGGTATTGAGAGGGGCCACCATGTTCGATACCGCACTCTCCGCCGCCGATCTGGTCTTTCTGGCCAAGGGCGCGGGCATGACAATCCTTGTCACCGCGATTTCCGTGGCCATCGGCACCCTGCTTGGCATCCTGTTCGGCGTGATCCGGGTGCAGCTTGGTGCGACGCTGTCGCTGCCGCTGACCTTCTTTCTGGATATCTTCCGCTCTGTCCCGCTGCTGATCCAGCTTGTCCTAGCCAATGCCTTCATGGGCATGGTGCTGCGCCTTCAGATTTCGGGCTTCACCGTGGCCTGCGGGGTGCTGTCGCTTTACACTGCCGCCTATTGCGCCGAGATCGTGCGCGGCGGCATTGACGCTGTGCCTGCCACCACCCGCCGCGCGGCGCGCTCGCTGGGCATGAGCTGGATGCAGGACATGCGCTATATCGTGGCCCCGCTGGCGACGCGCATCGCGCTGCCCTCGTGGATCGGGCTGGCACTTGGCGTAATGAAGGATTCCGCGCTGGTCTATGTGGTGCAGGTAACCGAGTTGCTGAAATCCACCCAGATCCTGATCACCCGCCTGCAAGAGCCGTTATTCCTGCTGCTGATCTGCGGCGCCTTCTACTTCCTCATCAGCTTCCCGCTGGCCCGTTTCGGCGGGTATCTTGAAAAAAGGTGGTCCCATGATTGAGATTCAGAACGTCCACAAATCCTTTGGTCCGCTCAAGGTTCTCAAGGGCATTGACCTGACGGTGGAAAAGGGCGAGGTCGTCACCGTGATCGGCGGCTCGGGGTCGGGGAAATCCACGCTGCTGACCTGCATCAACGGGCTGGAGCCCATCGATTCCGGCCGTATCCTTGTGGATGGCACCGAGGTTCACGCCCGCACGACCGACCTGAACAGGCTGCGCCAGAACATTGGGATCGTGTTCCAGCAATGGAACGCCTTTCCGCATCTGACCGTCTTGGAAAACGTGACGCTGGCACCGCGCAAGGTGCTGGGGATCGGCAAGGCGGAGGCCGAGGCGATTGCGGAAAAACAGCTTCGGCATGTGGGCCTGGGCGACAAGCTGTCGACCTTCCCGTCGCGTCTGTCGGGCGGTCAGCAGCAGCGCATGGCGATTGCCCGCGCGCTGGCCATGTCGCCCGACTACATGCTGTTCGACGAGGTGACTTCGGCGCTGGACCCGCAGTTGGTGGGTGAGGTACTGGAGACGCTCAAGATGCTGGCCGAGGAAGGCATGACCATGATCTGCGTAACGCATGAAATGGCCTTTGCCCGCGACGTGTCGGACCGCGTGGCCTATTTCCATAAGGGGATCATGGCCGAAATCGGTGCGCCGGAACAGATTTTCGGCGATCCGCAACACCCGGAAACGTGGGCCTTTCTGGCCAGTGTGCGCTGACCGCTTTCATGGCCGGAACAAAAAAGGCGCGGGGGCAACCCCGCGCCTTTCGCCTTTCCGGCGCGAAAGATCAGGCGACGACAGCCGCAAGGCCCATGGCCTCGAAACGATCAAGCTGCGCCAGTTCGATATCGCTCAGCGCGATGCCGACACGCAGCGCCCTGTCGCGTGCGGCAAAGCGGCGCTCGGACGGCAGGCGCGCGCCCTGCGCCCCGATGGCGGTCAGCAGCTTCTCGCCCTCGGCAATCGGGTCACGGCCACTGCGGGCGGCAAAGACCTGCGGGTCCAGTGCGATCACCAGCGCGCCGTGACGCGGCAACAGGTCGGTGCCGCCCATGAAATCCAGCGCCTCCTTGCTCATGAATTCGCCCAGCATCGCGCCCGACAGCAATTCAACCATGGTGGAGATAGCCGAGCCTTTGTGCCCCCCGAAGGTCAGCATCGCGCCGTCCAGCGCGGCCTCGGGGTCGGTCGTCGGCTTGCCGTCGCGGTCAACGGCCCAGCCTTCCGGGATCGGCTTGCCCGCGCGGCGGTGCAATTCGATCTCGCCCCGCGCGGTAACGCTGGTCGCAAAGTCGAAGACATAGGGATGCGCGCCCTCGCGCGGCCAGCCGAAGGCCAGCGGGTTGGTGCCCAGAAGCGGTTCCTTCCCACCGGCAGGCGCCACGAAGGAATAGCTCGGGCACATCGACAGCGAGGCAAGCCCGTCCTCGGCCAGCGCCTCGACATCATGCCACAGCGCCGAGAAATGCAGACAATCGCGGATCACCAGCGCGGCAAGGCCGGTTTCGCGGGCACGGGCCGCCAGCGCGGCGCGGGCGGTGTAAAATGCGGGGTTGGAAAACCCACCCTTTGCATCCACCTCGATTACGGATTTCCCGGCATCATGCAGTTCCGGCACCGCATCGGGCACGACCTTGCCCGCCGCCAGAACCCGCAGGCAGCCCTCGATCCGGTAAATGCCGTGGGACTTGCAGTTGTCGCGCTCGCCCGCAACGATCACACGGGCCACCGCCCCGGCGCTTTCGGGGCGCACACCGGCACGGGTGAAGATGGTTTCGACACGCGTCAGCAGCGCATCGCAGGACAGGATATTGGGCTCGGCCATGCTTGGGCAGTCTCCTTCAGGAAGGCGGTGGGTGGGCAGGCCGGGCGTCGCGCGCCTACCTGTCCACGTCGATATAAGTGCAGGCCCAGAACACGCGGGCCTCGTCATCGTCGAGGGCGCGCAAGCCGTGCTTCAGCGTGCTGTCGAAATAGGCGCAGTCGCCCGGTTCCAGCACGACAGGCTGGTAATGCTCCACCACCAGCTCGATCCGGCCGGACAGCACATACAGCGTTTCCTCGCCGTCATGCGCCTCAAGCTCGGACGGCTTCAGCGGCGCGCGTTTTTCGACACGGGTCACCAGCGGGATGATCTTCTTCTCGGCCAGCGCGTTGCAAAGCACCTCGTATTCGAAGTTCTTCGAACGCACCTTGCGGCCCTGACCCGCCTTGGTCACCGTCATGCGCGTGGTCTGATGCGCCTCGTGATCCGACGAGAACAGCCGCTCCATCCCGATGTCATAGGCCCGCGCGATGCGGACAAGGTTTTCGTAGCTTGGCGAGACGCGGCCGTTTTCGATCTTGTGGATCGTCGACACGGCAAGACCCGTCCGCTGCGCCGCCGCCTCCAGGGTCAGGCCGCAGGCCTGACGCACGGATTTCATCCGGTTCCCCAGGTCCAACCGCAGTTGCAGGCGCTCGGCCTCCCAGTCGTCCCCGGTCTGATCGGAGTCGACGGCGCCGTCCAAGGATTTTTCCGTTTGCGTCATATTTTTCTTTTCTTACCAGTTGTGATCGTTTAAGCATATTTCCATGGCGACTGCAAGATTAGCAATCTGCCAGCAGAAAAGAGAATCCCAAAGTCGGCCCTTTCGGTGCCGTTGCGCGTGAAATCCGCGAAACGGCAGGCCTTCGACGGGCAACGAGGTCAACCATGGCAACCATGATCGTTTCCGCATCGGTTCAGGGGCCGCTCCTCGTCTGCGACGAAGGGCTGAGTGTCTGGGGCGGCGTGAACCCGTCCACGGGCGAGATCATCGACGCGCTGCACCCCCAACGCGGACATTCGCTTGCCGGTCAGATCGTGATGATGCCGACCAGCCGGGGGTCGTGCACCGGCAGCGGCGTGCTGCTGGGTCTGGCCTTCGCGGGCAATGCCCCGCGCACCCTGATCTTCCGCGAGGGCGAAGACATCCTGACGCTGGGCGCACTGGTCGCCGGGCGGCTGTTCGGGCATGGCATCGCCGTGCTGCGTCTCAGCCCCGGCGAATATGATGCGCTGGCCCGCGAAACTGCCGCCAGCATCACCCCAGACGCGCTGACCGCCGGAGCGCTGACCCTGCCGCTTGCCCCCGCCGGAGACCGGGATCTGGAGCTGACGGCAGCCGACCGGGCCTTCCTTGACGGGCAGCATGGCGAGGCGGCGCGGCTGGCCATGGAGATCATCGTCACCATGGCGCGTGCGCAGGGCGCCCCGCGCCTGACCGATGTCAGCCGCGTGCATATCGACGGCTGCATCTACGCCAGCCCGGCCTTCCTGACCTTTGCCCGCGGCATGGCCGACAAGGGCGCACGGGTGCGCGTTCCGACCACGATGAACGCCATTTCGGTGGATCACGCCAACTGGCGCGCTCAGGGCGTCGCTCCTGCCTTCGGCACTCCGGCTGCGGGGCTGGCCGATGCCTATGTCGAGATGGGCGCGAAGCCCAGCTTCACCTGCGCGCCCTATCTGCTGGAGGATCGCCCCGGCACGGGCGAAGACATAGCATGGGCCGAAAGCAATGCGGTGATCTATGCCAACAGCGTGCTGGGCGCGCGCACGGTGAAACACGCCGATTTCATGGATCTCTGCATCGCTTTGACCGGGCGCACCGCGCTTGCCGGGGTTTACCTGCCGGAAAACCGCGCGCCGCGCCGGATCATTGATGTGGCCCTGCCGGACGGGGCCGACGATGCCTTCTGGCCCATGCTCGGCTGGCTGGTGGGTCGCGCCGCACCGGACAGTATTCCGCTGATCCGGGGGCTGGAACAGGCGCAGCCTTCGCAGGATGATCTGAAGGCGCTTTGCGCCGCCTTCGGCACGACCTCAGCCGCACCGATGCTGCATGTCGCGGGCCTCACGCCCGAGGCAGGCCTGCCCCCAGCGCCCGAGGCAGACACCGTGACGCTTGGCCCTGCCGATTTCGCCCGGCTCTGGCAGGACTTCAATCGCGGCCCCGCGCAGGTCGATCTGGTTGCGCTTGGCAGCCCGCATTTCTCGGCGGACGAATGCGCGCTTTTCGCAGATCTGATGGCGGGAAGCCGCGTGCATCCCGAAGTCACCACGATCATCACGCTTGGCCGCGACACACTTGCAGTGATCGGGCGGAACGGGGTGCAGGCCCGGCTGGAAGCCGCGGGCGTCAGGATCATTCCCGATCTGTGCTGGTGCTCGATCTCGGAGCCGGTCTTTCCGCCACAGGCAAAGGTGCTGATGACCAATTCCGGCAAATACGCCCATTACGCACCGGGGCTGAGCAATCGCAGCATCCGCTTCGGCGCGCTTGCCCAATGCGCCGAAACGGCGCGCAGCGGGCTGGCCCCTGCCCTGCCCCCCGGCTGGATGACGCAAGCCACAATCTGACGCGGGGGTTCCCCCTGCCCTTCCCACGAACCAACGGAGCCTCCGATGAAGAAAGACGTTTTTCTTGGCACGATCCCTGCATTGCTGACGCCCTGCACCGCAGACCGTCAGCCCGATTTCGACGCCCTTGTGCGCAAGGGACAAGAGATGATGGCGGCCGGCATGTCCGGCGTGGTCTATTGCGGGTCATGCGGCGACTGGCCGCTGCTGACCGACGAACAGCGGATGGAAGGCGTGGAACGTCTGACGAAGGCCGGGGTGCCGGTCGTCGTCGGCACCGGCGCCATCAACACCAGATCCGCCGTGGCCCATGCCGCCCATGCCCAGAAGATCGGCGCCGCCGGTCTGATGGTCATTCCGCGGGTGCTGTCGCGCGGGCTTTCGGTCGCGGCACAGCGCAACCATTTCAAGGCCATCCTCGACGCGGCGCCGGATGTGCCGGCCATCATCTACAACAGTCCCTATTACGGCTATTCAACCAAGGCCGACCTGTTCTTCGCTCTGCGCGCCGAGCACAGAAATCTGATCGGTTTCAAGGAATTCGGCGGCAAGGCGGATCTGAGCTACGCCGCGGAACACATCACCTCGCAGGATGACGAGGTGATCCTGATGGTGGGCGTGGATACCGAGGTCTACCACGGTTTCGTCAAATGCGGCGCGGTGGGCGCGATCACCGGCATCGGCACGATCTTCCCGAAGGAATCGCTGCTTCAGGTCGCGCTGTCACGTCGCGCCGCCGAGGGCTGCCCCGAAGCCGACCTCCGCGCGCGCGAGCTTGCCGAGGCATTCTCGGTGCTGGCCAAATTCGATGAGGGTGTCGATCTCGTACTTTACTTCAAGCATCTCATGGTGCTGAAGGGCGAAAGCGAGTATGCGCTCAACATCAATGAAACCGATGCGCTGTCGCCCTCGCAGGCCAAATTCTGTGAAGCGCAGTTCCATCAGTTCAACAAGTGGTTCGCCGCATGGTCGCGTCAGGGCGGGGTGATCGCTGAATGCATGTGATCGACAGCCATACCGGCGGGGAGCCGACACGGGTGATCCTCGACGGCGGTCCCGATCTCGGGGCCGGGCCTCTGGCCGAACGGGCAATGCGGCTTGCCACGGAATACCGGGATTTCTACCGCTCGGTCATTCTTGAACCGCGCGGGCAGCCCGCCATGGTCTGTGTCCTGCTGGTTCCGCCGGTCGATCCGACCTGCGTGACCGGGGTGATCTACTTCGACGCCGAGGCGGTTCTGGGCATGTGCGGCCATGGCACCATCGGGCTGGCGGTGACGCTGGCCCATCTGGGCCGCATCGGCATCGGCCAGCACCGGATCGAAACGCCGGTCGGGGTGGTGACGGTCGATCTGCTGGACCCGACCACGGTTCGGGTGACGAATGTCGAAAGTCGCCGCACCCGCAGCGGCGTTTCGGTCGAGGTCGCGGGCGTCGGCACTGTCACCGGCGATCTGGCCTATGGCGGCAACGGCTTCTTCATTGTCGATCCCAGCCCGATCCCTGTCACCGCCTCGAACATCCGTCAGCTGACCGAGGTTACCATTGCGGTGCGCGAGGCGCTTCAGACGGCGGGGATCACCTGCGCGCCAGGCATGCCGGTCGATCATGTGATCTTCTACGGCCCCCCTGAAACGCCGGAAGGTCACAGCCGCAACTTCGTGCTGTGCCCCGATGACGCCTATGACCGCTCGCCCTGCGGCACCGGCAGTTCGGCCCGGCTGGCCTGTCTTGCCGCCGCCGGACGCCTGGCAGAAGGCGCCGAGATCGTGCAGGAAAGCATCATCGGCAGCACCTATCGGCTGTCCTGGCGCAAGGGGGCGAATGGCGGGGTCATCCCCTCGATCACCGGCCGCGCCTATGTGATGGCGGAAAGCCGGCTGATCTTTCAGGCGGAAGATCCGTTCCGGCTGGGCATCGTGCTCTGACCCCAGCCCCGGCCGTCAGGGCCGGGGTTTTCCTTTGCTTTCATGGCTGAACGGAATGCCACATCCCACCCAAACGGAAATCATCGTCATCGGCGCCGGGATCATCGGCGTGACCGCCGCTCTGGCGCTTCAGGCCGAGGGGCACCGCGTCCGCCTGCTGGATCGCAAGGGCGTGGCTTCCGAAACCTCGCGCGGAAACGCCGGGGCCTTCGCCTTTGCCGAGCTGGAGCCGCTGGCCACCCCCGGCATTCTGCGCAAGGCGCCGAAATGGCTGCTGGACCCGCTGGGGCCGCTGTCGCTGCGCCCGGCCTATGCGGCGCAGATCCTGCCGTGGATGTGGCATTTCTGGCGCGCGACGGCGCCTTCACGCTACGAGGCGGCGGTGCAGGCGCAATCAGGGCTGATGCGGCTGTCACAACAGGCGCTGGAGCGGCTGATCACGCGCGTTGACGGGGAACCCCTGATGCGGCGCGAAGGCCAGCTTCAGGTCTATGAGGGGCAGGCGCAGTTCGCCGCCTCGCTGCCCGCATGGGAATTGCGCCGCCGCCATGGCATCGCCTTCGACCTGCTGGAAAGCCCGGCGGCGATTGCGGAGATCCAGCCGGGGCTGAACCCGCGCTTTACCCATGCAGGCTTTACCCCCGGCTGGATGAATACCGTCGATCCCGCGCGCTGGACCGAACACCTCGCCGCTGCCTTCGTAAATGCAGGCGGGATGATCGAGGTGGCAGATGTTCGTGCGATCAGGCCGCGCGAGGCGGGCGCGGATGTCATCACCGCCACCGGACCCCGCGCCGCCGCGCAGGTGGTCGTTGCCGCCGGGGCGTGGTCGCATCATCTTGCCCGGACGCTGGGCCACCGCATCCCGCTGGACACCGAACGCGGCTACAACACCACCTTCCCCACGGCCAGTTTCGATCTGCGCACCCATCTGACCTTCAGCAATCACGGCTTCGTCGTCAGCCGCATTGGCGAGGGCCTGCGCGTCGGCGGCGCGGTAGAGCTGGGCGGCCTGAACCTTCCGCCGAACTACAGGCGCGCCGAAATCCTTGTGCGCAAGACAGCCGAGTTTCTGCCCGGTTTCGATCCGAATGGCGGCACGCAATGGATGGGTTTCCGCCCTTCGCTGCCTGACAGCCTGCCGATCATCGCCCGCGCACCGGGGGCTGACCGGGTGATCTATGCTTTTGGCCACGGCCATCTGGGTCTGACCCAATCCGCCGGAACCGCCGAACTGGTCGCCGCGCTTGTCGCGGGCCGGGCGCCTGCGCTGTCGCTCGCCCCCTTCGACCCGCGCCGGTTCTGACCCGGCCCCTGGCCTCAGCCGAACAGCCGGGGCCAGGTATCGGAAATGCGATAGCCCTCGGGCCAGGGGTCTGCCGGGTCCAGCATGTGCTGATGCGTGCCCGTGATCCATGCCCGGCCACTGATTTCGGGCCGGATGGCAGGTATATCCCCTACGCGGGTTTCGCCAAGAATGCGGCCATGAAACTCTGACCCGATGATCGACACGCCGGTAAAGCGGTCCTCCGGACCCATCTGGTTGCGCGCATGCAGGATGGCCATGCGGGCGGAAACGGCGGTTCCGGTCGGCGAGCGATCCAGCTTGCCCGGCTGGATCGCCACCACCGATTGCGCCCGCAACTGGTTGCCCTGCCGCGACACCGGACCGGCGAACAGACAGAAGGAGTGATGCGTCCAGTCGGGCTGCCCCGGATGCTCGAACCGATAGCGCGCATTGGCAGCGTTGGTAATGCGGATGCCGGTTTCCGCGATCTCGCGCGCATTCCCGGCCACAAGGTCAATGCCCAGAGCAACCGGATCGACGACGACAAAACTATCCCCGCCGAAGGCCGTATCAACCGTCAGGCAGCCCAACCCCGGCACTTCCAGCGGCACTTCCAGCCGCGTGGCGAAAGACGGCAGGTTTTCGACATGGATGCGCTCGGCCTTGCCCTGCGCGCATTCGGCCCGCACCCGCACCAGACCGCCCGGCGCCTCCAGCACCATTTCGGTAACAGGCTCCTGCATCGGGATGATGCCGCTGTCCAGCAGCACGGTCGAGACACAGATCGAGTTCGACCCCGACATCGGCGGCGTGTCCTCCGGCTCCATGATGATCCAGGCGGCCTGCGCCTCGGGATGTCTGGGCGGCACCAGCAGGTTCACATGCCGGAACACCCCGCCCCGCGGTTCATTCAGCATGAAATTGCGCAACACCTGATCGCGCGCAATCCAGTTGCGCTGATCCCACACTGTATTTCCCGGCGGAGGTGCGACACCGCCGACGATGACATCGCCCACCTCGCCCTCGGCATGGCATGAAACGACGTGAATGACCTTCGTGCTGCGCATGTCCTGCTCCGGCTGCAATGAATCGCTGGTATTGCATATTGTATCCAATATACAATTCAAGCTATAACCTGTTCCGCTGGCCAAAGTTTGGCGATCCGGGGCATATCGGGCCTATGAAATTCGAAAGCACCGACCTGTCACAAACCCGATCCGCCGCGGATGTCGTTTTCGCGGCGCTGCGCACGGCCATCGTGAACGGTGATCTGGAAAACGGCAGCCAGCTTCGGCAGGAGGAAATCGCCACCGCCTTCAATGTCAGCCGTATCCCGGTCCGCGAGGCCATTGCCCGGCTTGAACAACTCGGCCTGGTTGAGACACGGCGCTACAAGGGTGCCTTCGTGACTGATCTTCCGCCGCAGGAGATCGCGGAAATCTTCCGGCTGCGGGCGCTTGTCGAAAGCGATGCCATCCGGCAGACCGCAAGGCAGATGACCGGAGCGGCCCTGTCGGACGCCGAAACCGCGCATCTGGCCTTTGCCCGCGCGGTCACGCCGACGGAATGGATGGAACAGAACCGCCGCTTCCACTGCGCGCTTTATGGCGCAGGCGGCCAACGGCACTATCTCGGCGTGATCGAAAATCTGCTGAACCTCAGCGACCGCTATCTGCGTGCCCAGCTTTCACTGACAGACGGCCAGCAGAAAGCAGTCGACGAACACGCGCTGATCCTTGACGCCTGCAGGTCCGGCGATGCCGAACGCGCGGCCCGCCTGACTGCCGCACATATCGAGGATGCCGGGCGTGCCTTGCTGACCTGCCTTGGCCACTGACCGGCGCAGGGCTCCGGCTTGCCGAAGTCTCTGATCTGTCCTGCGGTATGCAGGCGGATCGGTCGTTGCCCTTCCTGCCATCACCGTGCGAGGCTGTTGCGCGTTCGGCGGCGCGGTGTGACGAAGGAAGCGGATCATCCATGGCATTCGATCTGAAAACCCTGGAGCTTTTCGTCCGCGTGGCCGCACTTGGGGCGCTTGGAAAGGCGGGCGAGGATATGCGCATTTCGCCGACCGCCACGACGCAGCGCATTCAGGCGCTGGAGGCGGAACTGGGCGTCCGGCTGCTGCATCGCACCACACGCGCGGTTTCGCTGACCCCCGAGGGCGAAACCTTCATGCTGCACGCCCGGCAGATCCTCGATAGCGCGGAAGAAGCCCGCGCGGCCATGTCATCAAGCCGCAGCCGGGTCTTTGGCGACTTGCGGGTCACCGCGTCGGCAGCCTTCGGGCGCAGCCAGATCGTGCCGCATATCGGGGAGTTTCTGCGGCTCTACCCCGAGGTTTCGCTCAGGCTCGACCTGAGCGACAGCATGGTGGACATCATCGAACACGGCTATGATCTGGCAATCCGTATCGGTGCGCTGGCTTCGTCTTCGCTGGTGGCGCGGAAACTGGCGCAGAACCCGAGGCTTCTTGTTGCAGCCCCTGCCTATCTTGAACGGGCAGGCCAGCCCGCCTCGCCCGCCGATCTCAGGTCACATAGCTGTATCGTTCTGGGTGAAACCCGGAACTGGCTGCTGCGCGATGCCATGGGAACCGAGGTGGAAACACGCGTCTCGGGCCGGTTTACCACCAATTTCGGCGAGGCCGTGACGGAGGCTTTGCTGCAAGGCCTTGGCATCGGCCTGAAATCGCTCTGGGATGTCGCGGACCATCTGCAAGCCGGGCGTCTGGTGCGGGTGCTGCCCGACTATTCCGTCGGTCCCGACTGGCACGTCTGGGCCGTGCGCCCTCCGAACCGGGTGCTTCCGTCACGGGTGCAGGCATTCATCGAATTCTTTGAAAAAAGGTTTCAGACCGCAGTGCAGCAAGGCACAGCCCTGCTGCATGCCCCCGGCACCTGAATTTTGAAATTCCAAATTATCATTGCCTGAATGCGGTGATTATCACGAAATCCTTGCGGGGTAATGTTCCCCATGCGGCATTCCCGCCGTGACACCGAGGACAATTCCATGAAGCTCGCCCGTTTCCTTGCCCTGTTCACCAGGACGCAATGCCGCCCGCAAAGCCCTTATGTGCGGGCGATGCTGGGCGCGGTCATCGACGCCCGCAATGGATGACACGGCACCGGCCCTGCCCGACCGCCGCCCGAAGGAAAGGATTACTGCCATGAAAGCCATCGCCCTGCTGCGTTATCTGCCGGTTGATGATCCCCAATGCCTCGTCGATGTGGACCTGCCGATGCCCCGCGCCGAAGGCCACGATCTGCTGGTCGAGGTGAAGGCCGTTTCGGTCAACCCGGTGGATGCCAAAGTGCGTGCGCCCAAGGACAAGGCCGAGACCACGCCACGGGTGATCGGCTATGACGCGGCCGGGATCGTCTCGGCGGTGGGGCCGGATGTGACCCTTTTCAAACCAGGCGACGAGGTCTGGTATGCGGGCGACATCACCCGCACAGGAACCAACCAGCAGTATCACCTTGTGGACGCGCGGATCGCCGGGCGCAAACCGGCCTCACTGACCTTCGCCGAAGCCGCCGCAATGCCGCTGACGACGATTACCGCGTGGGAGGCAATGTTCGACCGGCTGGGCATTGACCCCGATGGTGCGGACAAGGGCCAGTCGATCCTCTTGATCGGCGGCGCGGGTGGCGTTGGTTCCATCGCCATCCAGCTTGCCAGACGGGCGGGTTTGACGGTGATCGCCACCGCCTCGCGCCCCGATACGATATCCTGGGTCCGGGATCTGGGCGCCAGCCATGTTGTCAATCACCGCGAGGATCTGGTTGCGCAGGTGCGCGGGCTGGGTTTCCGGCACGTCGACCATATCGCGATTTTCAACGACATGCGGCACTGGGCTGCCTGCGTGGAACTGATCCGCCCGCAAGGCGGCATCGTGGCGATCGACGATACCGACCTGCCGATGCCAATGGGAGGCATGAAAACCAAGGCGGCCAGCCTGCACTGGGAATTCATCTTCGCCCGGCCCATGCACCAGACCCCCGACATGATCGAACAGCACCGGCTTCTGAACCGGGTGGCCGGGCTTGTCGATGCAGGCGAGATCCGCACGACACTGACCAGAACCCTGTCGCCCATCAACGCAGCAACGATGCGCGAGGCCCATGCCGCCGTAGAATCCGGCCGGATGATCGGCAAGATTGTCGTCGAAGGATTCTGAACTTTCCTGTGCAGGAATGGCCCGGCAGTTCGAAGCTGCCGGACCAGCCACGGGTGCGGCACGGGTCCGGGCCTGCAATCTCTTGAGATCGCAGATGCTTACATCCGGCGCCTATTCGGAGATCCCGGCTTCGTCGACACGCTCCATCTCCCGCAGGCGACTGCCATGCATGAGGCCAGCAGCGGCCAGTCTGGGATAGGCCGCAGCGGCCAGCACAGAATTGACACGGTGGAGATCACGCAAGATGTCGAAGAACAGCTTTGCCGAAGCACTGTCCGAAGATCCCTGCGAAAGATCCGCCGCGATGATCCTGTCTTCCCGGCTGCGAAAAACATCCTTGCGACTGGCCAGTTCCTTGGCCACCTCCAGATCGTCAGAGCAAAGTGCTGCGGGCAGCACCTGAAGCGTACCCGTCAGAACAGCCCGCAGATCGCTCAGACTGTCTTGCTGAATGGTGTCGAAGACGCTGTTTCGGCGCACCTTCTGGCGGGCGCGGTCGCTCAGGTTGCGGCGGATGATGTCGCCCGCATGTTCCAGGCTGCCTGCGTAATGCAGGATCATCCGGGCACGCCGCGCTTCGTCTCCGGTCTGGCCTTCGGCTGTCAGCCCGGACAGATAACGTCCAAGCGCCTTGAGATGCGCTGAGAGTTGGTCCCCCAGTGGCGACAGATCGCGCAGGCCTTCCAGTTTGCCGCTTTTCAGAACATCCAGAGGCAGCTCAATCATCCGGGCGACCATCTCGGCCATGCGCGTGGTTTCCAGCCCTGCATTGATCAGCGCCATCTGCGGCGTGGTTGCCGCCGAAACCGTCAGGTATCGCGGCGCGGCGAGCCCCTGATCCGGGGGCGGATCACCCGGCACCAGCCGCGCCACCACCCCCGGCACCTTGTGCGACAGCGGCAGGAAGATGATCGCGGCAGCCAGGTTGAAACCCAGATGCATCTGCGCCACCGCCGTAGCTGGCGTCAGATGCATCCCTGCCAGCCCGCGCAGCAGCGGCGCCATGCCCAGCAGGGCAAGCACCGCCAACCCGCCCCGGCACAACAGGTTTGCAACCGGCAACTGCCGTGCGGCGGCAGGCTGCCCCATCGTGGCGGTCAGCGCGGGAAGGCCGCCTCCGAAGTTCAGCCCCAGCACGAAGGGCAACGCCTGATCCGGTGCGAGGCTGCCGTTCATCACGAAGGTCGTCAGCAACAGAACGACTGCCAGCGACGAATGGCAGATCCATGTGAGAAGGGCCCCGGCCAGAAAGGCAAGCATCGGCTCGGCCGACAGGGCATTGAGGAGATCGTGAAACAGCGTTGCCTCGCGCAGCGGCGCGGTTGCGCCGACCACCAGCTTCAGCGCGAACAACATCAGGCCAAGCCCGATCAGCATGCGCCCCATGTTGCGTGGGCGGAACTCGGCGGATCGGCCAAAGGTCACATAGCCCGCAAATATCAGCACTGGCGCCAGCATCGCAGCCACCGAAGATCCAGAGGCCAGCACCGCAGCCGTGGCCGCCGACCCGACATCCGCCCCCAGCAATACCGCCAGCCCGGCGGCAGGCGCCAGAACACCGCCAGCCGCAAGACTGGCCACGATCAGCGTGGTCGCGGTGGCACTGCCCAGAATGGCCGTGACACCCAAGCCGCCACCGAAGGCTGCGATCCGGCTCGACAGCCTTCGTTCCAGCCAGGCGCGCAGCCGGTCGCCCCAGCCACGCTCCATCCCGGTGCGGACCATGCGCACACCCCAGAGCAACAGGGCAACGCCCCCGAGCAGATCGAGGATGACAAACGTGCCGGTCATGGCAGGGCCCTTTCAGTCTGCGACGGAAAGATCCGGCACCACTGCGCCGATATTGTAGCCCTCCAGCTGGGCGGTTTCCCAGACGCCGGGCGTGAAGCTGAGGATGGTGCCGGTGCCGGGCGTCACCGGGATCACCCGTGCGGGTGGCATCTGTAAAAAGGCGTCCAGCGCGGCGCGGATCACACCACCATGCACCACCGCCAGCAGGTCGCCGGAACCCGCGGCGAGCCAGTGGCGCAGGCCCCCTGCCACCCGGTCACGAAACACGGCCCAGGGCTCGCTGCCTTCGGGGGTGTACGCGCCCGCGCGCCAGGCGTGATACAGTTCGGCGTCGGCGGCGATCAGATCAGGCTTCGTACGCCCGGTCCAGCTGCCCATGTCCCACTCGCGTAGGCGCGCGTCGCTGGGACAGTCGCCATGGCCGATCAGTTCAGCGGTCTGCCGGGTGCGTCCCAGATCCGACGACACCACCCGCGCCGGTTTCAGCGCCCGCACGAAGGCGCTGAAACGGCGGGCCTGTTCGATCCCGCGTTCGGACAGGTCGGAGTTGTCCTGTCCCTGCAGCCGGGATTGGGCATTCCATGTGGTTTCGCCATGGCGCATCAGGATAAGGCGCATCATTCGATCCTTTCGCCGGTTGCGGCAAAGACGGCGTCCGGCGCGACGGTAAGTGCAAGTTCGATCAGATCCCCCGGACGGGCATCGGGAAAATCATCAACAATCGCCGACAGTCGCAGCGCGCCCGTCGCTGCGGTCACCATGACCTTGCCCGCCATGGGGGCCGCCTCGGAAAATTCTGCCGTCAAGATGGGCCGCCCGGGCGCGCGACCGATGGTGATTTGCTCTGCCCGATAGAACAGCTGCACCGCGTCATGGCTTCCGGCCAGCGCTGCCGGCGCCAGTGGCACCCCGGCATGTACAAGCATGTCGCCCTCACGCGTGGCAGGCAGCAGATTTCCGGGGGGCGTCCCGAGGAAGGTGGCGACAAAGGTGGTGGCCGGTCGTGCCAGCAGGTCACGCGGCGGGCCAAACTGTTCGACCCGGCCCTGGTTCATCACCGCCACATGGGTGGCCATCGTCATGGCCTCCACCTGATCATGCGTCACATAGACCGAGGTGGCGCCCGTCGCCCGGTGAATCCGCATCAGCTCGCTGCGCATCTCGATCCTGAGCTTTGCATCCAGATTGGACAGCGGCTCGTCGAACAGCAGGATCGAGGGTTTCGGGGCCAGTGTGCGGGCAATGGCGACCCGTTGCTGCTGCCCGCCCGAGATTTCCGCCGGATAGCGGTCGCGCAGGGCGGCGATGCCCAGCAATCCCAGCACCTCGTCAATCCGTGCCTCGCGCGCGGCCCTGTCCCAGCCGGCCACCTTCAGAGGCCAGCCGATATTGCCCGCCACCGTCATATGCGGCCAGAGCGCATAGGATTGGAACACCAGACCCGCATTCCGCATCCTTGGATCGGCAACCACACCGCCCGTTCCCGAAGAAACGACCTGCCCCATGAAGGCAATCTCGCCTCCGGTCGGTTCATCCAGCCCGGCCAGCATGCGCAGAAGGGTGGATTTTCCGCAGCCTGACGGGCCAACCAGCACAAGGAAAGACCCCGGCGGGACCGAAAGCGAAAGATCGGGAATGGCCGTAAAGTCGCCGAAGCGTTTCACGAGATTGGTGATGCGGATCGCATCTTTTGCTTCGTTCGGGACAGAAGCCATGAAAGTCACTCCTTCCATTTCTGCACGCGCGCCTGAAGGGCCTGCGCGACAAGCGAGGCCGTCAGACAGATCACGAGGATCAGAACGGTGATGGCATTAGCAAATTGCATGAACCCTTCGGCGGCATAGCGGTAGGCGACCATCGAAAGGACGGGAGAGGTGGCGCTGAACAGCAGGACGACCAGCGACAGGTCGCGCACCATCTTGACGAAGACGAGAATGGCGCCCGCCAGAAGCCCCCCGATTGCCAGCGGCACGACGATGGCCCACATCCGCCGCAAGGGACCGGCGCCGGTGAGCCGGGCACTTTCCTCAAGATCGGTGGAAATCTGACCCAGCACAGATCGCCCGGACTGCACCGCATAGGGCAGGTTATGCGCGGCGGCAGCCATGACCAGCAGCGTAAAGCTGCCGTAAAGCGAAGGCAGCGGCCCGATAGGTGCGCCAAACAGGGCGATATAGGCTGCGGCGAAGGCAATCGAGGGGATCAGCAGCGGCAGAAAGGCCAGCTGCGACAGGATATTGGCCAGCACGGTCCCCTTGTTGCGGGTAATCGTATGGGCCAGCGCCAACCCCAGAAGCATCGTGATCAGTGCCACCACCACGCCCAGCTTCAGCGTGTTCAGCAGTGCGCCGATCAGCACAGGATTGCGAAAGATGCCCGCCGTACCCTGCGCGATCTGGCCGCCCCCCTCGCCAAGCCAGAAATGCAGCGTCCAGTTTGAAAACAGCGCCCCGGTCTGCGTCGCAAGGCTGGAGGCGACCAGAACCACCACCGGCACGATCGTGGTCAGCATGGCAAGCCCGAAGCCCGCCACAAACAGCGGCCAGCGCCATTTTCCCAGAGGAAAGCGCCGGGTGCGCCCGCCCTTCCCGGTCACGGTCACAAAGGCACGCCGCCCTGAAACCAGCCGGTCCGACAGAAACAGGAAGATGCCGGAAACAGCAATCAGCAAGAGCGCCAGCACGAAGCCGCGCTCCGCCTGACCAATCTCGATCATGCCGAAAAGCCGGGTTGAAAGTGTCTGCATCCGCACCGGCAGGCCCAGCAGCGCAGGCGCGGCGAAGTTCGCCACCGCACCCGCGAGCGTCAGCGATGCCGCCGAAACCAGCGCCGGCGTCACCACCGGAAGCACGATGCCGAAGAAGATGCGCGGACGGCGGGCGCCGGTCATCTGCGCAGCCTCGACCAGGTCTGCGCCGACCGAAGACAGCGCTGCGGCGATGATGGTGAAGGCCAGCGAATAGTAATGCGCGATCAGCACGATCAGCACCGGCACGATGCCCCAGGCCAGCCAGTCGGGAATGATGAAGCCGTTCGCCTCGAAAAAGCCCGGTGATCCGCCCATGCGCCCGTTGCGAAACAATGTGCCCCAGGCCAGCGCCGCCGCAAAGCTCGGGATCATGAAGGGCAATGTGTGCAGCACCCCAAGGATGCGACGGCCCGGCACATCGGTCATCACCACCAGCCAGGCGGTGAAGCCCCCCAGCAGCAGACAGCCCGCCGAAACGCCCAAACCCAGGATCAGGGTGTTCATCAACGGGCGCCACCACAGGTTCGGCGACATCGGGCTGGCAAGTATCGCCCCCCAGGCTTCGACCCCGGCGGGGCTCAGGGTGGCCAGAAGGATGCGCAGCAGCGGGGCAAGCACCAGAACGCCGACGATCAGGATCATCAGCAGCGGTGCGAGTCTGCGCGCGGTCAGAAACCGGCGCCAACCGGGCGCGGCAAGCTCGGGCATTGACATGGGGAAAATCTCCGGCGGACGGCGGGCGCAGCCTGTCGCGGCTGCGCCACACCCGTATCATTGCAGGGTGATGATCAGATCGGCGATGCGGGCGCGGTGTTCCGCCACGGCCTCGGTATTGATGGTCCATGCCTTCAGATCTTCCAGCGGCACGGAATCCGGGTCATCGGCAATGGTCGTGCGGGTCGCATAGTCGCCCGGAACGTTGAAGGGCGCAAAGGCCGGGCCCCCGTCTGCCGTGTCATCGCCAAACATGAAGTCGATCAGCAGCCGCGCCGCGGCCGGACTGGGCGCCTTGTCCGCCACCGCCAGCACCGCCGGGAACAGGATGCCATTTGCAGGTTCAACATCGTTGGCAACCTGCAATGCCCAGCCTTCCTCTTCATTGTCGCGGCGGTCGGAATAGGTGCCAAAGGCGACCGGCGGGTCCTTGGCATCCCGCGTCCCGACGGCCTTGTTCAGATCGTCACTGTTCGAGACCAGAACCAGATCGTTGAGAAAGAGATTGCGGATGAATTGCTCTCCCGCGCCCGACAGATCATCGTCGATCACGATATCGCTGCCGAACTGGGCCTTGTACGCCGCCGCCATCTCGTCGGGATGGAGCGCAATCTCGGTCAGAAGGTCCAGCAATTCGCCGCGCTGCGTCGGATCGACCATCATCACCTTCCCTGACCATTCGGGCAGGGTCAGTTGCCAGAGATTGGTGACCGGGCTTCCGTCGGGATAGGCCTGCTCGTTATACATGAGCACCTTGGTCGACAGCCGGTGCACCAGAAGCGGCGCCTTGAAACGATCCTCGATCTGGTCCGCCAGCCTTGGCGGCACATAGGTATGGATGCGTCCGGGCGCCAGCAGGTCACGCAACGCAACCGGCGCATCGGCGATATAAAGCACGTCCACCGCATACACCCCGGCCTGCTGTTCCGCCACAACGCGCGCAATCTGCTTGGCGGAGCTGAGATCCAGCCCGATCAGATCAACCCCCGGATAGGTCGCCTCAAAGGCCTTCTCCACCCGTGCGATGCGGCTGGACAACGAAAAGACGGTCACCGTCTTTTCCTCTTTGGCCCGATCATAAAGTTCTGCGGTCGACATCGCATCCAGATCCTGCGCCGCAGCCAAAGCAGGGACGCAGGCCGCCGCGAGAAGCGCGGCCTTCAGGCTCTTCCACATTGTGTCTTCTCTCCTCCCAGAGATGGCAACGCCGTCAGGCGAAGCGGTCGAACAGATCGGCCAGTTCCTCGAGTTTGGTGACGATCTGCGGCTCATGCCGACCGGCAATGGTCAGCAGAATGGCGTTGACGATGGTCATGGGGACGATCGGGGTCTGGAACTCCGTGCCCGACCGCCCCCTCGGCGCCGCCAGCAGATGTTCGGCAGGCGGGGTCATGGTTGGACCCGCCAGATCCGAAATCAGCAGGGTGCGCGCTCCCACCTGCGCGGCGTGGCCCATGATCGCCGCGTAGTCTGTCGGTTGCTTGCGAAACGCCAGAACCAGAACCAGATCATCCTGCCCAAGGCTGGTCAGCCGTTCCGCAATGTCGCGGCCGCGGCCGGTCAGCATCACCGTCGTCATGGCGAAACGATCCAGCCGCCGTTGCAAGAAGGCGGATACGGCGGTTGCATGGCCCTGTGCGAAGATGAACACCCGCCGCGCCGCAAAGATCATGTCCGATGCGGTATCGACATCGCGCTGGTCGATGCTGCGGGCAAGCTGTTCCAGCGCGGAGATTTCGCTTTGCACCAGATCAGCCAGATAGCTGCCATCGGCCACTTTCGACACCGACCGGCGCATCCGCGCCGCCGCATCCTGCCCTTCCATCACTTCGCGCTGCAATTGCGCGCGCAGCTCCGGGTAGCCGCTGAAGCCCAGCTTCTGCGCCAGCCGCGTCGCCGTCGTTTCATGCACCTGCGCCCGCTCGGCCAGCTGGGCCGCTGACAGGAACACCGCCTCCGCCTGCTGACCCAGCAAGACCTCGATGACCTTCCGGTCCGCTGCGGTCAGTTTCTGGGACGTGTGCTGAATACGGCTGAGCAGGGTCATCGGCGGCATATCCTGTTGGTGATCCATCCAGCATCATGCAGGATATCCTGCGAGTCAACAATTTTATGCAGGATATCCAGAAGCCCTCTCAGCAGCCATCGGCGCAGCCCCTTACCTGTCAACTCCAAGCACCTGACCAGCGTCAGCTTCCGATACGACGAGGCCGGCTGCCGCCAGTGAAGCCGTTTGCAACCACCAAATGCCTTGGTCGGAAACCACAAAGGATTTCCTCGCCCGTTTGAGGATTTGCTTCCAGAACCAAGCCGGGCATTTACTTGTATGGTAGTATGGTGTATCGAATCCCCAAGGGGGAACTGTCATGTCTGACCGGAAACGCGAAATCGTCGCCCTTCAGCCTGTCCGCATCAGTGTGGTGGACCAGCTTCACGCCGCCCTGCGCATGGCGATCATCGGCAACGACCTGTCGCCCGGCACCCGGATTTCCGAATCCGAGGTCGCGCAGCAATACGGCATCAGTCGCCAACCCGTGCGCGAGGCCTTCATCACGCTCGCGAATGAAGGGCTGCTGGATATCCGCCCGCAGCGCGGCTCTTTCGTAGCGAAGATCTCGCTCGCGGCGGTGCTGGATGCCCGCTTCGTGCGCGAGGCCGTCGAGGCCGATATCGTGAAGCTTCTGGCAGACACACCCGATCCCGCGCTGATCGCGGATCTGCGGGGCCAGCTGGCCCGGCAGCAGGAGCTGATTGGCGGCTCCGCCCGCGACTTCATGGAGGCGGATGAAATCTTCCACCGCACCCTGGCCGAAGGGGCGGACAAGGGTAATGCCTGGCGCGTGCTGGTCGAGATGAAGGCGCAGATGGACCGCGTCCGCTTTCTGTCCAGCATGCATTTTTCCGTTGCGCGCCTGATCGAACAGCACCGCGCCATTGTCGATGCCATAGCGGGCGGTGACAGGCCCGCCGCCGAGACGCAGATGCGCCAGCACCTGCAAGGCATCCTGTCCGACCTGCCGGTGATCAAGCAGGAACGCCCCGAATATTTTCTTTGATCACGGCATCTGCCGCGATCACATCATCCTGGAGGAGGAAATGATGTTTGTCACAAAGCTGACCCGCCTTGCCGCGGGCTGTGCGCTGGCCGTACTGATGGGCGCTTCGGCAATGGCCGCCGAAGTCACGCTCAAACTGGGACACCTCGCCAACGAGGAGAACATCTGGCACAAGGCCGCGCTGAAATTCGCCGAAGAGGTTGCCGCCCTGACCGAGGGCCGCGTCGAGGTCGTCGTCTACCCGAACGAGACGCTGGGCAAGGAAATCGACGTCATCAACGGTATGCAGCTTGGCACTGCCGACATGACGATCACCGGCGAAAGCCTTCAGAACTGGGCACCGAAAGCCGCGCTTCTGGCACTGCCCTATGCCTACAAATCGCTTGAACACATGGACCGTGTCGCGTCGGGCGAGATCGGTGATGCGATCGAGGCCGAGATCATCGCGAATGCCGGCATCCGCCCGCTGACCTACTTCGCCCGTGGTCCGCGCAACCTGTCGGCCAACCGCGAGATTACCTCGCCCGATCAGCTGAACGGGTTCAAGCTGCGCGTGCCGAACGTGCCGATTTTCGTGGCCGCCTGGCAGGCGCTTGGCGCAAATCCGACGCCGATGGCCTTCTCCGAGGTCTTCACCTCGCTTCAGAACGGCACCATCGAAGGGCAGGAAAACCCGCTGGCGCTGTTCAAGTCCGGTGGCTTCTACGAGGTGCAGAAGGTCGTCAACAAGACCGAGCATGTGCGTTCGTGGATCTACCTGACCATCGCGGAAAGCAGCTGGGACAAGCTGTCGGAAGCCGATCAGGCCGCCGTTCAGGAGGCGGCAAACCGCACCCAGGCCTTCGAGCGCGAACTGTTCCTTGCGGATGAACAGGCGCTGGTCACGGATCTGGAATCGAAGGGCGTCAAGTTCGTCGAGGTCGATCAGGCCGCCTTTGCCGCCAGGGCCAAAGATGCCGTCATCGCGGCGGTTCCCGAAGATATCCGCCCTCTGGCCGAGCAGATCTTCAACAACTGACAATGCGACGGGATCTGCCGTTTCACGCGGCAGGTCCCTTGCGGAGGCATCCATGACACATGCTTTCAAGTGGCTGGAGGGGCTGTGCCGCCTCCTGATCCTCGCGGCGTTCCTGGTCCTTTCGGGTTCGGTTCTGTTGCAGGTCTTTGCGCGCACCTTCCTTTCGACAGCGCCGGTATGGACCGAAGAGCTGACGCGGTTCTGCCTGATCTACATTGGCGCCCTCGGGGCGGGACTGGCGCTGCGCAGCGGTGACATGGTGAACGTGGACCTGCTGTGCGAAAATCTGCCCGGTCACGGCCCGCGCCTGCTGCGGCTGCTGTCGGCCGTTCTCACGGCAGGTTTTGCGCTGACACTGTTGCCCGCGGCCTGGGCCTATACGGTTGTCGGACAACGCCAGACCGCCCCGTCGCTTGGCTGGCGCATGGATTTCATCCACATCTCGATGCTTGTGCTGTTCCTGACGCTCGCGCTTTGGGCGCTGGTGCGCGTGTTCGAGATGCTGACCGGCCGGCATGACGGCCGCCCGATCCCGAATTCGGAGGAACTGTGATGGGTCTGACCCTGCTGCTGGGCGTCTTTGTGCTGGGCCTTGCCATCGGCCTGCCCGTTGCGGTGACGCTGGGGCTGTCCTCGATGGCCTATCTACTGTTCGCCGACATCCCGCTCGTGGTCATTCCGCAGAAGATGTATGCGGGAATGGACAGTTTCGTTCTGCTGTGCATTCCGGGCTTCATCCTCGCCGGGAATCTGATGAATTCGGGCGGGATCACTGAACGGATCATCCGCTTCGCCAATGCGCTGGTTGGCTGGATGCGCGGCGGGCTGGCGCAGGCCAATATCGCCGCCTCGATGCTGTTCGGCGGCATTTCCGGCACGGCGGTGGCCGATGTGGCCTCGGTCGGCGGCATGATGATCCCCGGCATGAAGAAAGCAGGCTATCCCGGCGATTTCTCGGCGGCGGTCACGGCGGCTTCGTCCACCGTGGGGCCGATGATCCCGCCCAGCGTTCCAATGATCATTGTCGGATCGCTGTCCGGCCTGTCGGTCGGCAAGCTGTTTCTTGCCGGGGCCGTTCCCGGCCTGCTGATGGGCTTTGCGATGATGATCACCACCTATTTCATCGCGAAGAAAAAGAACTTCCCGCGCGAACCCTGGCAGGGCCTGCGCGAGCTGTTCACCTCATTCACCGGCGCGATATGGGCCATTGCGATGACCGGGCTCATCGTTGGCGGGCTGCTGATCGGCGTGACCACACCCACCGAAACTGCCGTGGTCGCCTGCCTTTATGCGGCGCTCGTCGGGCTGTTCATCTACCGGGAATTGCCGGTGGCCCGCATCCCGAAGATCATCATCGACAGCGCGGTCAGCTCGGCGGGTATTCTGGTTCTGGTCGGCACGGCGAATGTCTTCGGCTGGATTCTGGTATCAGAGCGGATTCCGCAGATGCTTGCAGATGCCGTTCTTTCGGTCACCGATAACAAATTCCTCGTGATCCTGCTGATCAACCTGCTGCTGCTGTTCGTCGGCATGTTCATGGAAACCATCGCCGCGCTGATCATCCTGTTCGTGCCGCTTCAGGCTCTGGCCATGGCCGTGGGGATTGACCCGCTGCATTTCGCCTGCTTTGCGGTGCTGAACCTGATGATCGGGCTGACCACGCCGCCCGTCGGGGTCTGCCTCTTCGTTGCCTCGAACATCGCACGGCTGCCGCTGTCGCCGGTGATCCGCGCCATCACCCCCTATATCGTGACCAACATCGCAGTGCTGCTGCTGGTCAGCTACTGGGCGCCGCTGGCGACCTGGCTTCCGAAACTGCTGATGCCCTGAGGCAAGACATGACCCAGACAGAAAACCGCATCGTGCGTCTTTACGGTCAGGATGACCTGCGCGTTGAAACCGAGCCGACCGCCCAGCCCGGACCGGGCGAGGTGCGCGTCTCGGTGCTGGCCGGGGGTATCTGCGGCTCGGACCTGCACTACTGGCTGGAGGGCGGGATCGGCACCATCCGCGTGCGCGAGCCGATCATCCTCGGCCATGAGGCCGCCGGGCGGATCGAGGCTCTGGGCGCCAGTGTCACCGGGTTGGAGGTCGGGCAACTGGTTGCGATGAACCCTTCGCATCCCTGCGGTGTATGTGACTTCTGCCAGCAGGGGCTGACGATCCATTGCACCGCGATGAAGTTCAAGGGTTCGGCCATGTATCTGCCGCATCAGCAGGGCATGTTCCGCGACCTGATGGTGATCGACGCCGCGCAATGCCATGTGCTGCCCGATGGCACCGATCCGGGGGCAGCCGCCTGTGCAGAACCGCTCGCCGTCTGTCTGCATGCCGCGAACCGCGGCGAGAGTGTGGCGGGCAGTCTGGCGGGCAAGGTTGTGCTGGTTACCGGGGCCGGGCCGATCGGCGCGCTGTGTGTTGCGGTTGCGCGGGCGCGCGGCGCGGCCGAAATCGTGGTGACCGACATTCAGGATACCACGCTTGCGGTGGCCCTGCGGATGGGGGCCGACCATGCGGTCAACACCCTGAAAACCCCGGACGGCCTGGCTCCCTGGCAGGCGGGCAAGGGCCGGGTCGATCTGGTCTTTGAATGTTCGGCTGCGGCCCCGGCGATCCGCGATGCGATCACCTGCCTGCGCCCGCGTGGCACCATCGTGCAGGTCGGTGTGGCCGGGCCGACCCCGATGCCGCTGAATGTGATGGTGGGCAAGGAAATCCTGTTCATCGGCTCGCAGCGGTTTGATGCCGAGTTTGCGGATGCCGTGGCGCTGATCGGCTCTGGCCGGATCGACCCGCGCCCGATGATCACCGGCACCTATCCGGTGACGGAAGCGCTTGATGCCTTCGACGCCGCCCGCGACCGCGCCCGTGCGGTCAAGGTCCAGATCTCGTTCGCCGGCGCCTGAGCGCGCGGCTTTTCCAGACAGAAAGACACCCCCCATGAGACAGACCTGGCGCTGGTTCGGCCCGAAAGATCTGGTTTCCATCGACGACATGTTGCAGGCCGGTGTGGAAGGCGTTGTCACCGCGCTGCACCACATTCCGACCGGCGCGGTCTGGTCGCCCGGTGAAATCGCGGCCCGGCAGGACATGCTGGCGGTGATGCAGGATGGCGGCCCTTCGGGCCTGAAATGGGAGGTGGTCGAAAGCCTGCCCGTTTCCGAAGATATCAAGCGCCAGTCCGGCGACTGGAAAACCCATATCGCCAACTGGAAAACCTCGATGCGGAACCTGCGCGCCGCAGGGATCGAGGTGATCTGCTACAACTTCATGCCGATCCTCGACTGGACGCGCACCGATCTGGCCCATCGCCTGTCGAATGGCGCGACCTGCATGCGGTTCGACGCCATCGACTTTGCTGCCTTCGATCTGTTCCTGTTGCAGCGCAGGGGCGCCGCAGACAGCTATACGCCCGAGGTGACCGAAGCCGCGCGGGCGCGCTTTGCCGACATGACCGAGGCCCGCAAGACCGGGTTGGCCGGAAATGTGGTATTCGGCCTGCCCGGCGCAGCCGAGCGCATGTCGATGGAGGATGTGAAATCCCATCTGGCCCGCTACGACAGCATTCCCGCAGACCGGCTGCGCGGGCATCTGGTCGATTTCCTTGCCGAAGTCGCGCCGCTGGCCGAAGAGATCGGGATGCGGCTGTGCTGCCATCCTGACGATCCGCCTTTCCCGCTACTCGGCCTGCCCCGCATCATGTCCACCGAAGCCGATTACCGCGCGGTGATGGAAGCGGTGGACATTCCGGCGAATGGCATCACGCTCTGCACCGGATCACTTGGCGCGCGGGCCGACAATGACCTGCCCGGCATGATGCAGCGTCTGGGCGACCGCGTGCATTTCCTGCATCTGCGTAACGTGGCACTGGAAGAACGCCACCTGGGCGGGTCGTTCCACGAGGCGGCGCATCTGGAGGGCAATACCGATATGGTGGCCATGATCGCCGCCGTTCTGGCCGAGGAGGCCCGCCGCAAGGCCGCCGGTCGCGCCGACTGGCAGATCCCGATGCGGCCCGATCACGGGCAGGACATTCTGGACGATCTGAAGCGCAAGGCACAGCCCGGCTATCCCGCAATCGGTCGGCTGAAGGGTCTGGCAGAACTGCGCGGCATCATGACCGCCCTGTCCCATCCCATGCTGTCTCAGCCCGCCACGAGTACCCCGGCATGACCCGGCTTTCGGCGCGATCCGAGCCACAGGGGGCTGCGGCATGGCCGGAATACCGGCCAGAGGATCATGCCCCCGGCATCGTGCATCTTGGCCTTGGAAATTTCGCCCGTGCCCACCTTCTCGCCTATACCGACCGGGCACTGGCCTTGCAGGGTGGCGACTGGCGCGTCACCGGGGTCTCGCTGCGCGGCACCTCGGTCGCGGAGGGTCTGATGCCGCAGGATGGCCGCTATACGCTGATCACCCGCGGAGCCGAAGTATCGGCCCGCGTGATCGGAGCGCTGACGACGGTGCTGTCCGGGCCGGATGTCGGGGCGCAGGCCCTGGCCGCCATGGCTGCGCCGGGCTGCCGGATTGTCAGCCTCACCGTAACCGAAAAGGGCTATGGCATCACCAGCGCCGGGACGCTTGATCCTGATCATCCCGCAGTGCGGGCAGATCTGGCCCGCCCGGATGCGCCGACGGGGGTCATCGGGCTGATCACCGCCGCGCTGGCCGCGCGGCGCGCGGCGTCGGTGCCGCCCTTCACCGTGCTCTCCTGTGATAACCTTTCGCATAATGGTGCAAAGCTGCGTGGGGCAGTGCTGGATTTCGCCCGCCGCGCCCACGGTTCAGATCTTGCCGACTGGATCGCCGCCGGGGCGCGCTTTCCCTCTACGATGGTCGACCGCATCACCCCTGCGCCAACCCCGGAAACCACAGAAACCGCCCTGCGCCTGACCGGCTGCCAGGATCTGGCGGCGGTCGAGACGGAGCCCTTCTCGCAATGGGTGATCGAGGATGATTTCAGCGCGGGCCGCCCCGCATGGGAACAGACCGGAGTCCTGTTCGTGCAGGATGTCGCCCCCTATGAACAGATGAAACTGCGCATGCTGAACGGGGCGCATTCGATGCTGGCCTACAGTGGTCAGCTGGCCGGGCGGGCCTATGTGCGCGATGTGATGGCCGATCCCGCCCATGCCGCGCTGGTGCGCGCGCATCTGGCGGCAGCAGCAGCCACCGTGCAGGGGCTTTCGCTGGATCTCGCGGCCTATGCCACGGCGCTGGCAGAGCGGTTCAGCAACCCGGCCATCGCCCATGCGACCGCACAGATCGCCATGGACGGCACGCAGAAACTGCCGCAGCGCGTGACCGCCCCCGCAATCGAAGCGCTGGAGGCAGGTACGCCTGTCCGTCCCTTCGCCTTCGCGCTGGCATCCTGGCTGGCCTGGCTCGCCCGTCGCGATGCTGCGGGCAAGCTGGTGCCCGTGGACGATCCGAAGGCCGGGGCACTGGCGGCCGCAATCGGACGCCATACCGCCGCTTCAGACATCCTTTCGGCCGTTGCCGGGGTCTGCCCCGATATCCTGCCCCCGAAGCTGAGCAGCGGCCCCTTCGGCATGGCGCTGCGCGAATTGCTGGGCATGATCCTGACCGAAGGAATGCAGGCGGTGATCGCCCGCGAAGCCCTGGCGCAGGAGGGTTGATCATGCGATTTCTGGCAATTGGCGAGGCCATGCTGGAACTGTCCGAGCAATCCCCGCTCTGGGCGCTGAATGTTGCCGGAGACACGTTCAATACGGCCTGGCATGTGAAACGCCTGCTGGGCGATACGGCCGAAGTCGAATATCTGAGCGTGCTCGGTACAGATCCTTTCTCGGACCGGATTGCACGCTTCATGGCGGCTTCGGGCATCGGAACGCGCTTTCTGCGCCGGGACCCGGGGCGTGGGCCAGGGCTTTACGCGATCTCGCTGCAAGATGGCGAACGCAGTTTCACATATTGGCGCGACCGCTCCGCAGCCCGGCTGCTGGCTGATGATCCTGAGCACCTCGCTGCGGCGTTGGACTGGGCCGGGACCATCTATTTCAGCGGCATCACCCTTGCCATCCTGACACCGGAGGCGCGCGCGCGCCTGCTGAGCGCACTTGAAACCGCGCATGCCGCCGGGCGGCGGCTGATCTTCGATCCGAACCTGCGCCCCCGGCTGTGGGAAGATGCACCAACCATGCGCGCGACGATTACCCGCGCCGCCGGGCTGGCCGATGTACTTTTGCCCAGCTTCGAGGATGAAGCCCAGCATTTCGGCGATGCTGACCTTGCCGCCTGCGCCCGTCGCTACGGCGCGGATGCCGGGCGCGACGTGGTGGTGAAGAACGGCGGTCAGGACGTATTGCTGGCGGTCGACGGGGCCCGGACGCTCTGGCCGCTGGACACCGTGACCCCGGTCGACACCACTGGCGCCGGGGATGCCTTCAACGCAGGCTGGATCGCCGCCCGACATCGCGGTCTCGACGCAGACGCCAGCCTTGCCGCCGCACATGATCTGGCCCGGCATGTAGTGTCGATTCAGGGGGCTCTTGGCTGAGCCATGGCCGCCTGCCCCTGACAACGAATGGGGCATACGCGCGCGGTCCCCCGGAACCTGCATCCTGCCGGCGCCACCGCTGGTGGGCTGCGCCTGCCGGCGTTGCAGCCGCTGGCCAGTCACACAGCTGTTCTGGCCAGATCAGTCGCGGCCAGTGCGATGGCAAAGCCGATCAGCAATACACCGAAAATCCGGTCAATCCAGGGGCGCAGACGCAGGATGCGCTGTTGAACGGATGGCGCGCCGAAGAACAGGCTGACAGTCGAAAACCACACCACATGGGCGAAAGAGATGAACAGCCCATAGCCGATCCGCGTTGCCAGCGGAGTTTCCGCCTGAATGACCTGCATGAACAGGCTGACAATGAAGATTGTCGTCTTGGGGTTCAGAGCATTCGTCAGAAAGCCGATCCGAAAGGCCGCAAGATCAGAGAGGGCTGTTTCGCTTGCTGAAACTGCCCCCTCTGTCTTATGGCTGAGCAGCATCTGCCATCCCAGCCACGCGAGGTAGGCCGCTCCGGCCAGCTTCAGAACATCGAAGAGGGTCGGTGTTTCCCGAATGAGCACGCCGATGCCGAGCAGCGTGTAGCTGACATGCACCAGCACCCCCGCACCAATTCCAAGCGCCGTCACGAGGCCCGCCCGACGGGAAAGCGTCAGGGAATTCCGCGACACCATGGCAAAATCCGGCCCCGGACTGATAACAGCAAAGAGGGTTATGGTGATCACGGCGAGCCATTCGGCCATATGCGTATCCTTTCGGTTTTCCGGTTGGGTAACGCGGCCACGGCCATCTGAAAAACGATGACTTCTGACAATATCTGTGAAGATAAATAACATATGAGACAGTCCGTCACCTCGCTTCCCGCCCTTGCCTGCTTCCGGGTCGCCGCCGAACTGGAAAGCTTCAGTAAGGCTGCAGACCGGCTTAATCTTACGCATGGCGCCGTCAGCCGCGCAGTGCGATTGCTTGAGGATGACTTGGGCGTCCCGTTGTTCGATCGCCGCAATCGTGCTGTTTTTCTGACCGATACCGGGCGCAGGCTGGCAGAGGTGGTGACGCGGGGCCTGGCGGACATCGAGGACGAGGTGCAGCGCATCAGGACCAGACACGCCAATGCCCCCGTCACAGTGTCCTGCGAACCGACGCTGATGATGCGCTGGCTTATCCCGCGAATGCCCCGGTTCCATGCGGCACATCCGTCAGCAGAGATTCGCCTGCTGGCCGGTGGCGGGCCGGTATTGCTTGGATCAGGGACCGACCTCGCGATCCGCCGCAATGATTTCACATGGCCGGAAAACCATTTCGCACAACATCTGTTCAACGAACGGATTGGCCCGGTCTGCCGCCCTGACAAGGCGGCAATCTACTTTGATCATGGCCGGCTCCGGGCGGATGCGAAGGTGCTGCATACGCGCACGCGGTCGTCGGCCTGGCAGACATGGGCGGAAGTTTTCGGCCAGCCCTGCCCCACCGGCGCAGGACAGGACTTTGAGCATTTCTATTTCAGCCTGCAAGCTGCCGTCGCAGGCATCGGCGTGGCCATCGGGCCCTGGCATCTGGTAGAAAACGACATCAGGGATGGGCTTCTCGTGGCGCCGCAAGGGTTTCGCGAGGACGGGAGCGCCTATTTCCTGCTATCGGCCCATGCGCCGAAAAGCGGCTCTGTCTCCGGGGCGTTCACGGACTGGTTGCAACTGCAGGCGTGTGACAGAGGCGAATCGCCGATTCCATGATCTGACGCGCGAATGGCCGGAAGACCTACGCCCGCGAAGCGCCCCGCCCTGACAGGATACAGAGGAAAAGGGGCGGACGCAGCAGTGCGCGTCGCAACGCGCCGTCAGGAAATTCGCGCGCCGGTCTCTTGCCGGATATCCGCGAGGGAAATCCTGCCCGTCGCCAGATCGGCCAGCATTGCGACATGCACTTCAAGAGCATCAATAACCGGAAAGCCTGGATCACGGCCATCGAACGCGAGCAGGAGGTCGGTTCCCGCCAAAGCCACGGCTTCGGCCCCTTGCTCCATCATTTCCCGGCCTGCATCGAAAAGCAGCTTGCGGGTGGCCTCGTCGCACCGGCCTCCGACGGCCATGTCCTGATAAGCCTTGCCCACGGGTTCGAGGTTCTCAGGCAGCAGAACTCCGGTGCGCACCATCTGACCGAAAAGCTTCGTGCGCATGGCTCTTGCGGTTCCCAGAAGCCCGACCTGCGAGTATCCTTTCCCGGCACAGTAAAGATCCAATGGCGTCACGGCCGAAATCAGAGGCAAAGGGCTGAGGGCGCGTGTTTCTTCCCAGCAGAAAAGCGGGCCGATGGCGGTGATGCTTGCAAAATCAGCACCTGCCGCCCTGAGCCGGTGCAGCAGCGCGGCAAATATCTCTGCCTGTTCCTGTGCCCGACCGGCAAGGTTGTTGGCCAGAACCTCACGGATATTCGCTTCAACCATCGTCAGTTCCAGCCGGCACCCGCGATCAGCCGCGATCTGGTTCAAACGTTGATAGTAAACCACCGTCGCGGCAGGCCCCAGCCCGGTAATCAAGCCGACATGCATGGCGCGCTCCCCCCAGGACCACCTGACGCCGCTATATACACTGCAACACCCTGCCGCACCACTGCGCTGCACTGATCGCGCCGACAGCGGCCGGACGGACCCGACCAGAATCATTCGCGAGGCCGCCAGCGCTGGGTCAGGAAGCCGCCGGCTCCTTACCATCCGTCGGCGCATAGAGTGCCGTCGGCGCCAGCCGTTTGCGCATCTGTTCGGTCAGGGCCATCACCTGCGGCGAAAGAATCCGGTTTCTGCGTGTTATCAGGTGCACATAGACCGATTGCATGGCGGACGACACGATCCTTACGGCGACCAGCTGACCGTTCGAAAGCTCCGACCTGACGCTGAATTCAGGCAGGACCGTCACCGCCCGGCGGGCGCAGGCGCTGCGGATCAGGACCGGGATCGAGTTGGAGACCAGCACCGGCGAAACAAGCTGACCACTATCCGCTGCCGCCAGATCGATCATCTGGCGGATACGGAACGCCTGCCCCATCAGGGCCAGCGGCTCGGCGCAAAGCTCGGCGATAGAAATGCTGGAGCGATCCGCAAGTGGATGCGCGGCATGCATGATTGCCTTCAGCGGAACCGCCGCACGAAACCGCGACACGACCTGTGGATGCGACAGCGGGTGGAAACCAAGCCCGAAATGCACCTCATCCTCCAGCAGAAGTCGCACCATTTCGGTCGTGTCGGTGACGCTGAGAGACAGGGTAAAGCCCGGATAACCATCCATGAACTCGTCCAGCGTGCGATAGAGCGCTTCACCCAGAAAGCCTTCGCCGATGGCGAATTTGACATGCCCGGTCCGCGCCGCCGACAGGTCACGCAACTGGGCATTCAGCATCTCAAGGCTGCTGTGCCGGTTCCGGTAGTATTCAAGCACAGCATGGCCAGCTTCGGTCAGAACGATTTCGCGGCGTCCGTGCTCGATCAGGGTGCTGCCGATCTCTCGTTCAAGCTGGGCGATCTGGCGGCTGATCGAGGACGGCGCCATCTCAAGGATTTCGCTGGCCTGACGCATCGAACCGCTGCGCCACGCCTCGTAAAGGAAGTGAATCCGCCGGTCATTGATCTGCATGCCGCCTCCTGCTGCGCCGGTCTTCGCCCCGCGCAAACAGGCGCGCGCCACCATCCGCAAAGTGCAGGACAAGCCAGGTGAAGATCATGAGTCACCGATATTTGCGGTATCCATTTGTCATCAATGCAAATTTGTTGCGTTTGTTGCAATCTAAAACAGATAATCGTCGCATTGACTGCAACATGTTTTGAGCATGAAATGTATCACGTCGCTGAATTTTCTGACCCTGCGGGCAAGGTTGCCCCGCAAGATCGGCAAACACCGCGGCCAAGAACAGCAAGAACATTCCAACAGCGAGGACGACATGGAAACGCGAGAAATCAATCCCTGGTCTTGGCAAGAAGGCTTCGGCTTTGCCCATGGCCGCGAGGTCAGCGGGGCGACCCGCATCCTGACCCTCTCGGGCCAGTGTGCCACCGACGCCACCGGCGCACCGCAGCACAAGGGCGACATGGCGGCACAACTGGCCCTTTGCGTGGCCAATCTCGGTGAGGTCCTGGCGGCTGCCGGGATGAACTATGCCAATGTCACGGGCATCCGGGTACTGACGACCGACATGGATGCAACACTGGCCAACTGGGGCGCTCTGATCGGGCCTTTCGCCGCGCTGGGGCACCGCCCGGCCAGCACGCTCGCCGGTGTGACCCGGCTGTTTTCGCCCGACCTTCTGGTCGAGGTCGAAGCCACCGCCTGCGCCTGAGAAGCCCGACATGATCCGTGGCATTCACCACCCCGGCATCACCACCGGCGATCTGGACCGGTCTCTGGCCTTCTATTGCGGTCTTCTGGGCTTCCGGGAGGTATCGGGTTTCGGCTGGGAGGCCGGAACCGAGATGTCCGCCTTCGCAGGCCGGATCATCGGCATTCCCGAGTCCACGGCAAGGTCGGTCCTGCTGCACGCAGGCAACGCCTTTCTGGAGGTCTTCGAATACCAGACCCCGGTCTCGACCCGCAGCGATGATCGGAGCCTGTCACAGCAGGGCTTCGCGCATCTGTGCTTCGACAGCGATGACGTGATTGCCGATCACGCGAGACTGAGTGCGGCGGGCGTCACCTTCAACACGCCCCCGACGGATGTCGGCCCCATGCGGCTGTGCTTCTGCCGCGATCCCGACGGCAATTTCGTGGAACTGCAACAGATCACCGATCCGGCCAGCGACATGGTGTTGCGGTCGGTTCAGGGCTGACAAACCGCCCTGCCAAACTGTTTCCGCAAGGGTTCCGCCGCTGGCATGATCGTGCCCACGGCGCGGGACCAATCGTGCGACCATTTTCTGCAATGAAGGAGAAACTTCATGAGCGAACCGATCCTGCGTTTTCGCGGCGGGCTGGCCCTCGCCTTTCTGCCGCCCGTCATCTTTCTGGTGATGTGCGTCCTGTTTTTCATCGTGTTCAAGGCCTTCGACATGACCGCCCTTGCGATGGGCGGCTTTGTCTCGCTGCTGGTGGGGGCGATCTTCGCCCGCGACTATGGCAAGTTCTGGGAGCAGGTGCTGAAAGGCATCGGCAGTGAAACCTCTGTTGCCATCGTGGTGATCCTGTTTCTGGTTGGGATGATCTCGGCCATGATCAAGGCGACGGGGGTCGCCAATGGCTTTGTCTGGCTGGCCCAGGATATCGGCCTGAGTGCGGGCTATTACACCTTCTTCGTATTCATCGCAGTCAGTGTGGTTGCCATGGCGACCGGATCGTCGATCGGCACGATGTTTACCGCTTTCCCGATCTTCTACGCCGCCGGGCTGGCAATCGGCGCGCCCCCCGCGCTGCTGGCGGGGGCAATTCTGTCGGCAGCCATTCTGGGTGACAATCTCGCGCCCATCTCGGATACCACCATCATTTCTTCCTCCAGCCAGCGATTCCGCAGCCGGTCTGCGGTCGCCGATATCGGTGGCGTCGTGCGGCACCGGGCGCGCTATGCCCTGACGGCCGCGCTGATTTCGGCCGCCCTGTTCCTGATGATCGGCCAATCGCAGACCGCCGATACCAGCATCGTCAGCCAGTTCAGCGCCACAGCTTCGGCAATGCCGCTGTTCATGCTGATCCCGGTGGCGATCATGCTGATCGTGGCCATGGTCACGCGCGACATCTTCATGGCGGTGACGGTGGGTCTTGTCCTTGGTTCGGCAACCGGACTTGCCACCGGACTCCTGACGCCCGCGATGATCGTAGGGGTCAAGGACGGTGCGCTGAGCGGCTTCCTGTACGATGGCGTGAACTCGATGCTGGGCACGGTGGCGCTGGTCCTTTCGGTCTTCGGCATCATGGGCGTGCTGCGCGGCGCGGGCGTCATGGAACTGATGGTGGACAAGATCACCTCGGGCAAACTGTCGTCGACGCCGCGTGGGGTTGAAACCGCCATTGGCCTTGGCGTCACGGCCACGACCCTGCTGTTCGGCGGCGTGAACTCGGCGGCCATGCTGACCTTCGGCCCGGTTGCCGACGAACTGGGCGCCCGTGTCGGCCTGCACCCCTATCGCCGGGCCAATGTGATGGATTGCTTCGCGCTGGGGCTGGCCTCCGTCGTGCCGGTGCTGAGCGCCTATCTGTTCATCGGCGCCCTGCTGACCTCGGGCTATGAAGCCGCCCCGGCGCTGTCCACCTTCGATCTGTTCCCGGTCACGCTCTACCCGCTGGTGCTGACCGCAATCATGGTTCTGTCGGTGATCACCGGCTGGGGACGAACCTATGAGGCGAAGGACGGTTCCGCCGTCACCTCGCCGCAACCAGTCGCCGCTGGCAATCCGGCGAACTGAACCTACTCTGACTGCAAGTGAAAGGACGTCGCAATGGACCGGACAAGTGTGGACTGGACAGGATATATTCCCGCCATCACCACCCCGTTCACCCGCAAGGGCCAGCTGGACCTCGAGGCCTTTGCCGGCCAGATGGACTGGCTGAGCACGGAAAGGATGCACGGGGTGATCCTGGCCGGGACCAGCGGCGAATGGTTCAGCCTGTCGGCCGGGGAACGGGCACAGCTCTTCGAGGCCGGGGCGCCCTATCGCAAGGCCGGGCTGACGGTGATCGGCGCCTGCAATGCCTTCACGGCGCAAGAGGCAATCCTGCATGCAAGGGCGGCGGAAAAGGCGGGGCTGGATGGTATCCTGCTGACGCCGCCGCCCTATGTCGTGCCGAACCGGGCAGAGATCGTGCAATTCTACCGCTCCGTCTCGGATGCCACCGACATTCCGATGACGGTATACAACTGGCCGCGCGGCTGTATCGTGGATATGGACTCCGATCTTCTGGATGAGCTTGCGGACATTGAAAACGTGGTGGCCATCAAGAATTCCACCGGAAATTTCGCAGGCTTTCTTGCCGCGATGTACAGGGTCGAAGGGCGAGTGCGCTATTTCGGCCTGCCCACGAGCGAACTTGGCGTCGATCTGGCGCTTCTGGGGCATGGCGACGGGCTTATGGGGTCCGGCGGTGTGCTGGGAGCCGATCACCCCGATTTCTGGCGTGCGATTGCGGCGGGTGACCGCGACAGGGCAATCCGGCTTGGCGCTCGGGACCGGGTCGTCATGCAGGCCTGGTTCACACCGGATTACGGGGTGCGCTTCGGAAATCAGCAGGCGATCATGAAAACCGCCCTGCGTCTGCGCGGTGTGCGCGCCGGTTTCGTACGCGAACCGCTGCTGGAACTGACACCCCCTGAAGTGCTCCGCATCGAGCAGACGTTGCGCGCGCTCGGGATTGAGACCGTGGCAATCTGATGGATGCGCCGTTTGATGCTGTTGTGATCGGCGGGGGGCTTCTGGGCTGTGCAACAGCCTGGATGATCGCCCGCGAGGGCGGTCGCGTGCTGCTGGTCGAACGCGACCAGATCAACCAGCACGCGTCGGGCAGAAATGCGGGCAGCCTGCATTTTCAGCTGGAATACCGCATGATCGACCGTGGCATCGAAGCGGCGCGGCAGGCGGCTGAGGCCATGCCCCTTCATCTTGAGGCGGCGCGGCTTTGGGCCGCGCTGCCCCAGCTCTGCGGTGAGCCGGTCGAAGTCCGACAGACCGGCGGGCTGATGATCGCCGAGGATGCACGGCAGGTCGCGCTGCTGGAGCAGAAGACAGAGATCGAACGCTCCTGGGGTCTGGACAACCAACTGATCGACCGCGGAGAGATCGACCGCATCGCGCCCTATCTCTCGGACCGGGTGATTGCGGCAGCGCATTGCCCGCTGGAGGGCAAGGCCGATGCCCGCACCGCCGCGCCGGCACTGGCCCGTGCCGCCCTGCGGCTGGGGGCGGAAATCCGGACAGGCTGCGCGATTACCGGCCTGTCGCGGCAGGGCGGGGTCTGGCAGGTGCAGTTGCAGGGCGACACAGCCCGGACGGTGAGCGCCAGTGCAGTGGTGATCGCCGCCGGCGTCTGGACAACACAGCTGGGGCAGATGATGGGCGCGCATCTGCCGACGATCCCGCTGGCCCTGACCATGACGGTTACAATGCGCATCCCCAAACTGGTTCCCCATCTGGTGCAGCATGCCGGGGGGAAACTGTCTCTGAAACAGGCGCTTGACGGCAATATCCTGATTGGCGGCGGCTGGCCCGCGCGACTGCCGCTTTTGCCCGATGGTCAGCCCGATCTCGACACCAGGCCCGAGCTTCTCGCCTCGTCGCTTGCCGGGAATGCTGCCATGGCAATCCGGGTTCTGCCCGAACTGGGGAAGGTGCCGACGCTGCGCAGCTGGGTTGGCACCACGACGATCACACCCGACCAGTTGCCGCTGGTCGGTCCGGTGCCCGGATATCCCGGTGCCTTCGTCGCAACCGGCGGATCGGCCTTCACGCTTGGGCCCTGTTTCGCACAGGTCTTGGCCGATCTGATCTCGGGACGGCAGGCCAGCATGGATCTCACGAAATTCGACGCGGCCAGATATGGCAGGGGGTAGGACATGACAGAAGCAAGGCGCATGACGGCGACCAGAGGCCCGGCTGTTACTTTCCACTTCGAGGGGCAGCCGGTCACGGGCTACTGCGGCGAAACGCTGGCAACGGCCCTTCTGGCTGCGCAGGTATCCGCTTTTGGCCTGACGCGCGAAGGAACTCCACGCCTGCCCTTCTGCAACATGGGCACCTGCTTTGACTGTGTTGTCACCGTCGATGGACAGAGGCTGGTGCGGGCCTGCCTGACAGAGGCGCGCGACGGTCTTTGTGTCACCCGACACGAGGCGACATGATGATGGATCTCGCGGTCATAGGCGCAGGCCCTGCCGGCATGGCCGCCGCTATCGCGGTGGCGGATGCCGGTTTTTCGGTACTGGTGGTCGACGAACAGGCGCGGGCAGGCGGGCAGATCTTTCGTCGCCCATCGCAGGAATGGGGCCAGCGGCACGGCAATTACCGCCCCTATTCCTGGGCCAAAGACCTGATCGAACGTTTCGAAGACCATCCGGGCATCACGACCGCCTTTCGAAGCACCGCCTTTGGGGTCTTGCGCGACCCCGACGACCACGCGCCGCTGCGGCTTGCCCTGCACACACCCGAAGGCGGGCGCCTTGTTGCGGCCCGCCGTCTGCTGATCGCAACCGGAGCGCATGACATGCCGGTCGCCTTCCCCGGCTGGACACTTCCGGGCGTGATGACGGCAGGGGCGGTACAGTCGCTTTTGAAAAGTCAGAAACTGCTGATGGGGCGCCGCCTTGTTCTCGCGGGGTCGCATCCGATCCTCCTGATCCTCGCCGAACAGTTGCTGGAGGCCCGCGCCGATATCGCCGAAATCGCCCTTGCCCGCGGCCTGCCGAATTTTGCCGAGATGATCGGCGCGGTCCCTGCCCTTCCCGGCCATGTCACCTTGTTTGCCGATGCGTTCCGGGCGATGGGCAAGATCATTGCACGGGGGATACCCGTCACGCGCCGGACCATAATCGACGGGGTCGAAGGCACGACGGAGGTGACCGGGGTCCGGCTGGCGGAGGTCGATGAAGGCTGGATGCGCACGGGGAAGCCGCGACATGTCGCCGCCGACCTTCTGGTGCTGGGCTATGGCTTCAACCCCTCGACCGAACTTGCGCGTCAGGCGGGTTGCAGGATGCAATGGGCCTCGGATCTCGGTGGCTGGGTAGTGGCCCATGACCAGACGTTCCAGACCTCGGTCGAAGGCATCTTTGTCGCCGGAGAGCCGACCGGGATCGCCGGGGCCGAACGGTCCTGGGCCGAGGGGCAGATGGCCGGTCTGGGCATCGCCGCATCGCTTGGAGTTGCGGCAGATCCGACGCAGCGCAGGCGGGCGGGCTGCATTCTGGCACGGGCGGGCCGGTTTTCCCGCGTGATCCAGACCATGTTCGAACCGAAACGCGAGGCACTGGCACGGCTGTCAGGGGCTGAGGACGTGATCGTTTGCCGCTGCGAGCTGATCCGCAGCGGTGCGCTGGATGCAGCGCTGCGCAAGAACCCCTTCCTGTCCACCGCAAGCGCGGTGAAACTTGAATGCCGCACGGGTATGGGGCCCTGTCAGGGCCGATATTGCGAAGGGACGGTGGCTGCTCGACTGGCCACCACGCGCGGCGCAACCATCCCGGAGTCCGGCTTCTTCAATGCGAACTTCCCTGTGAAACCCGTTCCTCTGCAATCCCTGTGCGATCTGGAAAGATCACAAGAGGAGCACATCCCGGCCAACACTCCCGCGACCTACCCCGCCGCCAGCCGATAGCCTACGCCCGGCTCGGTGAAGATCCACCGCGGATCGGCGGCATCGTCGCCCAGCTTGGCGCGCAGCTGGCGGATGTAGACCCGCAGATACTGGCTGTCCCCGGCATGGGCAGGCCCCCAGATCGCCCGGAGGATCATGTCCTGCGTGACCAGCCGCCCGGCATGGCTGGCAAGAAGCCAAAGGAGGTCGAATTCCTTGCGGGTCAGCCGCAGATCCTCGCCGGAAAGGCTGGCGCGATGGTCTGCGGCGTCAATTTCCAGCGGGCCGAGCGTCAGGAACGCGCTGCCGCCCTCGACCGCGCGGTCGCGCAGCAGGCCGCGCAGCCGCGCCAGCAATTCGCCTGTTGAAAATGGTTTGGTGACGTAATCCTGCGCGCCGGCATCCAGTGCGGCGATCTTGCCCGCCTCGTCGCTGCGCACCGACAGCACAAGAACCGGCATCTGCGTCCACTCCCGCACGCCGCGCAGCACGCTGATCCCGTCAGCATCCGGCAGACCGAGGTCAAGGATCATCGCGGCCGGAGCTTCTTTCGCGGCCAGGGCCAGCCCCTCGTGCGCCGTTGCCGCTTCGGACACCAGATGCCCCTCGGCCTCCAATGCGATGCGCAGGAAACGGCGGATCGGAGCCTCGTCCTCGACGATCAGGATGCGGGCGGTCATGCGGATACCTCGGGATTCCAGAGCGGCAGATCAAGCGTGATCCGCGTGCCATGCCCGTCAGGATGAACGGCTTCGGCCCGGATACGCCCGCCATGGGCTTCGACGATCCCCTTGCAGATGGCAAGGCCCAGCCCGGTGCCGGACTGCCCGCCATCGCCCTGATCGGCGCGCCAGAACATGTCGAACACCTGTGTTTCGGCGCCCGGAGGCAGGCCGGGTCCGTCATCCTCGATCACCAGCACGGCGCGGCCACGCTCGGTCCGGGCCGACATGCGGATCGGGCTGCGGGGCCCGGCATATTTGCGCGCATTGTCGAGAATATTGACCAGAACCTGTTCGATCAGCACCGGGTCCACCTCGGCCGGGGCCATGTCAGCGGGGATCGCCACCTCAACAGGCTGATCACGCAGCGCACCTCGCAGTCGATGGCGGGCTGCACCGGCCAGTTCACGCAGATCGACCGTGGTGGTGCGCGGCTTCAGCGCGCCGTGACCCAGCCGGGTCATGTCCAGCAGGTTCTGGATATAGCGGTCCAGCCGTTCACCCTCTTCGCGAATGGTATCGACCAACTGGGCGCGGCCATCGGGCGCCAGCCCGGCCTGATCCAGCCCCTCGGCTGCGCCGAGGATCGACACCAGCGGCGTGCGCAGATCGTGGCTGACCGAGGAAAGCAGCGCGACGCGCAGGCGCTCTGTCTCGCTCAGCACCCGGCTTTGCGCCAGATCATCGGCCAGCCGCACCCGCTCCAGCGCCAGCGCGACCTGATCGGCCAGCGCCTCGACCAGATGCCGGTCGCCTGGGGCGGGTTCACGCCCGTCGGCATAAGTCAGCCCCAGCACACCGATACGTCGCTCTGCCGCCGAAAGCGGCAGGAACAGCCAGCGCGAGGCAGGCAAGGTGGCCGATCCCCGGCCCGCCGGTTCACCCTTGTCATATGCGTAACGCGCAGCCGAAGTTTCGCGCGGCTCCATCCGATCTTCGGGCGGGAAGGCACCGACAACGGCCAGTTGCCCCGCATCATCGGGCAGCAGCAGGATGGTGTCGCATTCCAGCACGGCAGCGACATGGCTGACCGCTGCCCAGACCACATCATCGACCGAAGCCGCCGCCGCCGCGCGGCGCGAGAAATCGTAAAGCTTGCGGGTGCGGTCAGAAATCGCCCGTTGCAGGATGGCCCGGTCCCGCAACCGGGCCGCCAGATTGCCGGTCAGGATCGAGGCCGCCAGGAACAGCAGCAGCGTCAGGAACTGGCCCTGGCTCCAGATCCTCAGCGAGAAGCGCGGCTCCGTGAAAAGAACATTGTAGACCAGAAAACTGAGCACGGCCGCCGCGACAGAGGGCCAGCGCCCAAGCCGGGCTGCGACAGCGACGACCATGGTCATATACAGCAGTGACAGGCTGAAAACCGGGATAAAGCGGTCGGCCAGAACCGCAAGCAGCGTGGTTGCCGCCACCGCCCCGGCCACCAGCGCGAAGTTGCGCCCGGCATCGGGCAAAGAAGGGCTCGCCGCGCGTGGGGTCCGGCGGCCGGGGCTATCCTCGTCGGTCACCAGCGTAAGCTCGAACCGGGTCGCACCGCGCAGAAGACCCGCCACCACCTGTTCCTGCGGACGGGGCATCAGGCGGCGGGCCAGAAACCCACGGATGGGCGGACGCGGAACCACAATCCGGCGAACATTGTGGCGGCGGGCAAAATCCAGCAACTCTGCCTCTGCCGCGCCGTCGGCCTGCAGAACAGTCACCTCGGCGCCCAGCCGTTCGGCAAGCCGCAGGGCGGGGCTGGTGCTGTCTTCGGCGCGGGCCTCGGCGCGCAGGCTGGTCAGGGCGACGGCCAGCCACTCCACCCGCGCCCGATCGGCCGAACGTTTGGCGATCCGAACCGCGTCGCGCCCGATCGAACCTTCCGGCAGCACGACGAGAATGCGCTCCTGCGTGGGCCACGGCCCCTCGATGGCATGGACGGCCATATGCTCCTGCAACTGGGCATCGACCCGGTCGGCTGCCGTCCGCATCGCCAGTTCGCGCAGCGCCGTCAGATTGCCCTTGGCGAAGAAATTCGCCACAGCCCGCGCGGCCTGATCCTGAACATAGACCTTCCCGGCGCGCAGGCGGGCAATCAGTTCGTCCGGCGAAAGATCGATCAGCGCGATTTCATCGGCGGCTTCCAGCACCGAATCCGGCACTGTCTCGCGCACGCGTACCCCGGTGATCCGGGCCACGGTGTCATTGAGTGTCTCGACATGCTGCACGTTCAGGGTGGTATAGACGTCGATCCCCGCCGCCAGCACATCCTCGACATCCTGCCAGCGCTTGTCATGCTGCCCGCCGGACAGGTTGGAATGCGCCAGCTCGTCGATCAGCGCCAGATCAGGCCGCCGTGCGATCAGCGCCTCAGTGTCCATTTCCTGAAGGATGCGGCCATTGTGATAGACCGGGCGGCGGGGCAGCACGTCCAGCCCGCGCAACATCGCCTCTGTCTCGGCGCGGCCATGGGTCTCGACCACGCCGACCAGCACTTTGGTGCCCTCGGCCGCACGGCTGCGCGCGGCCTGAAGCATGGCATAGGTCTTGCCGACCCCGGGCGCCGCACCCAGAAAGACCTTGAGATGCCCCCGGCCTTCGCGGCGGGCGGCGGGCAGAAGGGCCTCTGGCGTGGGGCGGGCGGGGTCGGGCAAGGCGCGCTCCTCAGTTCGTGCCAGCAGGCGGCAGCGGCAGGGCGGCGTCAAGAGCCAGATTGAGCCGCAGCACATGCACACGCGGCTGGCCGTAAAGCCCCAGCCAGGGCGCCTCGGTCGCGGCCGTGATCAGCGCCAGCACATCGGCCACCGGCACGCCCCGCGCGGCGGCGATCCGGGCCGCCTGCCCCTGCGCATTTTCCGGCGACACATGCGGATCAAGCCCCGAGCCAGAGGCTGTCACCGCATCAACCGGCGGCGATACACCGTTTTCCGCCTGCCATGCCGCGCGCCGCGCGCCAATCGCGTCGCGCAAACCGGCCGAGGCAGGACCAAGGTTCGATGCACCCGAAGGCATGGCCCCGTAATCGCTGGCCGACGGACGGGGGTGCAGGTACTCAGGCCGCGCGAAGGCCTGCCCGACCAGATCAGACCCGACAGGCAGACCATCGCGGAACACGAGACTGCCGCTTGCGGCACCGGGCGCGACAAGCCGCGCAATCCCGGTCATGGCCAGCGGATAGGCCAGCCCGGTCAGCAGGGTCATGGCCAGCAGCAGGACGAAAGCAGGGCGAAGTTGGGTCAGCATGACAAATCTCCGTTCAGGCCAGACCGAGGGCGGACACGGCCATGTCGATGGCCTTGATCCCCAGAAAGGGCACGATCAGACCGCCGAGGCCGTAGATCGTCAGGTTCCGGCGCAACAGCGCCGCCGCACTGCCGGGCGCATATTTCACCCCGCGCAGCGCGAGGGGGATCAGCGCCACGATGATCAGCGCATTAAAGATCACCGCCGCCAGAATGGCGCTTTGCGGGCTGGACAGACCCATAACGTTCAGCACACCCAGCCCCGGATAGGCGGCGACAAAGATCGCCGGCAGGATGGCGAAATATTTGGCAACATCATTGGCGATACTGAAGGTGGTCAGCGCGCCCCGGCTGATCAGCAGTTGCTTGCCCACCAGCACCACCTCGATCAGTTTGGTCGGATCACTGTCAAGGTCGATCAGGTTCGCCGCCTCCTTCGCGGCTGGTGTGCCCGAGTTCATCGCAACACCCACATCGGCCTGCGCAAGCGCGGGCGCATCGTTCGAACCGTCGCCACACATTGCCACCAGCCGCCCGCCCGCCTGTTCCCGGCGGATATACTCCAGCTTCATCTCGGGCGTGGCCTCGGCCAGAAAATCATCTACCCCGGCCTCGGCGGCGATGGCAGCGGCAGTCAGGGGGTTGTCGCCGGTAATCATCACCGTGCGGATCCCCATAGCACGCAGTTCGGCGAACCGTTCGCGCACGCCGGGTTTCACCACGTCCTTCAGATGGATGGCACCCAGAAGCCGGTCGCCCTCGGCCACCAGCAAGGGTGTCCCGCCGGAACGCGCGATTTCATCGACCCGCGCCCTCAGCGCCGCATCCAGCCGGTGCCCGACAAACCGCTCGACGGAATCCACGGCACCCTTGCGCAGTGTTCGACCCGGCAGATCAACACCAGAAAGCCGTGTCTCGGCGCTGAACAGGACCGGCTGTCCCCCGGCCTCCGCAGCGGCCAGTTCCGGCTGCATCCGGCGTGCGAGGTCGACGATGCTTTTACCCTCGGGCGTCTCATCCGCCAGTGATGCCAGACAGGCTGCGTGCACCAGATCCCGCTCCGCCACGCCCTGTGCGGGAAGGAAGGCATCAGCCATGCGGTTGCCGAAGGTGATCGTGCCTGTCTTGTCCAGCAACAGCGTATCCACATCGCCCGCCGCCTCGACCGCGCGCCCGGATTTCGCGATGACATTGGCGCGCACCAGACGGTCCATCCCCGCGATGCCGATGGCTGACAAAAGCCCGCCGATCGTCGTCGGGATCAGGGTCACGAAAAGAGCGGCCAGCGTAACCACCGGGATCACGATGCCCGAGTAGCGTGCGAAAGGGTCCAGCGTCACGGTGACGATGAGGAAGATCAGTGTCAGCCCGCACAGCAGGATGTTCAGGGCGATCTCGTTCGGCGTCTTCTGACGTTCCGCACCCTCGACCATCGCGATCATCCGGTCCAGAAAGCTTTTGCCCGGTTCTGCCACGATGCGCAGGATCAGGCTGTCAGACACGATCCTTGTGCCGCCGGTGACCGAGGACCGGTCGCCCCCGCTCTCACGGATCACCGGGGCGCTTTCGCCGGTGATGGCGCTTTCATCGACCGAGGCAACGCCCCGGATCACCTCGGCATCGGTAGGGATCAGGTCGCCCGCATCGACGCGAACAAGCTGTCCCGCGCGCAAAGTGGCCGATGGCACAAGGCTTGGCTCAGGGCTATCCTCGCTGGCCAGCAGTTTCACCATGGTTTCGGCCTTGGTGGCCCGCAGGCTGTCGGCGCGTGCCTTGCCGCGCCCTTCGGCCAGGGCTTCGGCAAAATTGGCGAAGATCACGCAGACCCAGAGCCAGAAGGCGATTTGCAGCGTGACACCCCAACCGGGCGCGCCGGTCATCAGGTCACGCAGCGCAAGAATTGTGGTCAGCGCCGCAGTAACAGCGGTCACGCAGATCACCGCATTGCGGATCAGGGCGCGGGGGTGAAGCTTGACAAACGCGGTCTTCAGCGCCGCCGGATACAGCCCGGACCGGGCGGTGGACGGGATGGACATGGGATTGAATCCTGTCAGGGGAAAAGGCGGCCGCGTCCCGGCCGCCCGGAATGTCAGTCGCTTTGGCCAGCAGTCAGCGCGGCCTGTTCGGCGATGGGACCAAGCGCCAGAACCGGAAAGAAAGTCAGGGCGCCCAGCACCAGCACAGTCAGCACCAGCAGCAGGACAAACAGCGGCCCATGCGTCGGGAAGGTGCCTGCCGTCACCGGAGCGCGGGATTTCGCGACCAGCGATCCGGCGATGGCCAGCATCGGCAGGATGATCGCATAGCGCCCCATCAGCATGAGAAGACCAAGCGCCGTCGTTTGCCAGGGCGTTGCCGCGCCAAACCCGGCGAAGGCCGAACCGTTGTTCCCCACGGCCGAGGAATAGGCGTAGAGGATCTCGCTCAGGCCATGCGGACCGGCCTCTTGCAGCGAGACCAGCGCGGCGGGGACCGTGGCCGAAAGCGCCGCCCCGCCCAGGATGCCCAGCGGCATCGACAGAAAGGCGAGCATGGCCAGCGTGACCTCGCGCCCCTCGATCTTGCGACCCAGATATTCCGGCGTACGTCCCACCATCAGGCCCGCCAGAAACACAGCCAGCACGACGTAAAGCAATATACCGTAAAGCCCTGCCCCCACGCCGCCAAAAATCACCTCGCCCACCTGCATGTTGACCAGTTGCACCAGCCCCGACAGCGGCATGAAACTGTCATGCATTGCATTGACGGACCCGTTCGAGGCGGCGGTGGTCGCGGCCGCCCAGAGGGCCGAGAGGCCCGCACCAAAGCGCAGTTCCTTGCCTTCCATGTTCGGCCCAGCGTTCAGCACGGGATTTCCTGCCGTCTCGGCCCACCAGATGATCAGAAGCCCGGCAACGAACATGAGGCCCATAGCCGCGAAGATCGCCCGGCCCTGCCGCCGATCCGCCGCCATGCGCCCGAACAGGAAGCAGAAGGCGACCGGGATCAGCAGGATCGAAAAGCATTGCAGCATGTTCGACAAGATCGTGGGATTCTCGAACGGATGGGCGGAGTTCACACCGAAGAAACCGCCGCCATTCGTGCCCAGTTGCTTGATTGCAACCTGCGCCGCCACCGGCCCTCGCGGGAGTATCTGCCCGGCGCCCTCCAGTGTGGTGACATTGGCAGCCCGCTGTAAAGTCTGCGGCACGCCTTGCAGCATCAGCGCAAATCCGAGGATCGCGGCCAGCGGCAAAAGCACATAAAGCACCGACCGCGTCATGTCGGCCCAGAAATTGCCCAGCCCCGCACCTTTCGGCCCGGTAAAGCCCCGGATGACCGCCACACCCACCGCCATGCCAGTCGCCGCAGACACGAAGTTCTGCACCGTCAGCCCGGCCATCTGCGACAGATAGCTCAGCTGTGTCTCGCCGGAATAAGCCTGCCAGTTGGTGTTGGTGACGAAGCTGATCGCGGTATTGAAGGCCAGATCCGGGGGCATGCCGGAGATGGCGGCGGGGTTCAGCGGCAGCACGCCCTGCAAGCGCAGGATCGCGTAAAGCGCAAGAAACCCGAGGCCGTTGAACGCCAGAACCGCCAGCGCATAAGCCTTCCAGCCCTGCGCATTGTCGGGCCGGATGCCCGCCAGCCGGTAGAACCTCTGTTCCACCGGCGCCAGAACCGGCGACATCAGGTTGCGGCGCCCGGCAAAGACGCCGGACATATGCGCGGCCAGCGCCCAGCCCGCCGCAGTCAGAACCGCGCAAAACAGGGCATATCCAAGAAGATCCTGCATGATGCCCCCTTCAGAACCGGCCGGGGCGGATCAGCGCCAGCACCAGAAAGCCGAAGACCCCAACAGCGGCTGCGAGGCCAAGGATGATGTCAAACATGGATACCCCCTCAGATCCGCGCGATCAGAAAGGTGAGGCCGGAGAAGGCGGCAAACCCGCCAAGCCCCAGCGCAAGATAAATCAGGTCAGCCATTGCAGCTCTCCCCCAAGGGTTTACTGGCAGAGCTTCCTGCGCTGGCCCGCAAAGGGGCTATTCGGAAGTGTCGGGTGCAGCGTAAAGAACGCGTGAATCCGGCCAGCGCAGGCAGCTCATATACAACAGGTAAACACGCGGTCCCGTCCGGCATTGCTGCCGCCTTGCCGGCCGGAGTTCTTTTGCAATTCGGCGCGTTTGGCGGCACCAGCGTCGAACCAGCCCTGATCGGCAGCTATCTGATGATGATGGCGCTCGTCGGCTCGCATGCCTTCAACGTTGCGCCCGTTATCGCATCCGTCGTTCCGGGAGGCGCGCATCTTTTCCGTTCGCGGATGGCCAGCCGGATCGAAACCTGCTTCGTCGCTTCCTCAAGCGCCATCAAAGAATGGTCGCCTCCCCACCGCTGCGCTGCATCTCCTCCGAGATGAGTTCGGCCAGCGGCATCAGGGCATAATCCTTGAAGGCCAGCGTCGGGCCATGAAACAGCTCCAGCGCATGACAACGCTCGGTCAGCGCCGTCACCGGCGGCGCCCCGGCTGTGGAAAAGCGCGCATAGGCACGGGCAATCGCTGCCCGTGTCGCGGACCCGGCTTCAGGCCGGTCGTCAAACAGTGCGATCAGCGCCGCCACCAGATCGGCAAAGGGCAGCGCCCCCAGGGCCAGCGCGCACTGAAGGTCCGGGGCGGGAAAGTTTTGCGGCATGTAAAGCCCGCCATCCGGTGCCGTGCCCCGCGTCAACAAGGCCCGCAGCGGGACGGGTGCCGCGTGGCCGCGCGTGCTTGTAAAGATCATAGCTTCTCCTTCCCGGCGACAAGGGTCATCCCCTGCCCGCGATCGCGTAAAAACAACAGAAAGTCCGGCGATGCTTCCCCTACAGGCACGGGCGAGTGCAGATCACAGGCGCGTGCCTGAAACGGACCAGCACCATCCAGCTCACGGGCAATCCGTTCAGCCTGACCCGCCTCTCCTATGATTTCAAGCAAGACCGGCATCGGGATATCCCTTCCTTTCCGGCAGAATACCGGCCCCACCCGCCGAAAATCTGCAATCTTTTAGCCAGTTCCGGGCTTTTCCCGCGCAGATGCGACAACCTGCGCGGCGATGCGGTGTCACCCCCGATTCAGGCAGATGGCGCGCGGCTCGGTCATCTCCTCATAGGCAAACCGCACTCCTTCGCGCCCCAGACTGCCATATTTGAACCCGCCAAACGGCATGGCATCAAAACGGTAATCCGAACTGTCGTTGATCATCACACCGCCAGCCTCGATCCGCTCGGCTGCCGCCAGTGCGGTTTCAAGGCTCGCAGTGAAAATCCCCGCATGCAGGCTGAACGGGATCGCATTGGCGCGGGCAATCGCCTCCTCGAAATTATCGAACGGCTCCAGCATCACGACCGGCGCAAAGGCCTCTTCCTGCCACAGCCCCGCCGCATGCGGCACACCTTCCAGCACGGTCGGGGCATGCAGCGCGCCCTGCCGCTGGTGCCCGCACAGGACTGTCGCCCCAAGTGCCACCGCTGCCTCTGTCCGCGCGGCGATCAGACCTGCCGCCGCCTCCGAGATCATCGGCCCCATATCGCTGTCCTCTGCCATCGGATCGCCTGTCACCAGCGCCCGTGTGGCCGTGACAAAGCGATCCCGGAAGGCCTCATAGACCGGGCGGGCGATCAGCCGCCGCTGCGCGCCGATGCAATTCTGCCCTGCCGCCCAGAACGACCCCGACACACAACCCGCCACCGCCTTGTCCAGATCGGCATCGGCCATCACGATCACAGGGGCATTGCCCCCAAGGTCCATCGCCAACTTTTTCAGCCCCGCCGCCGCTGCAATCGCCCCGCCGGTGCGGAAGCCGCCGGTAAAGCTGACCATCCGCACATCGCGGGCCGACACCAGCGCCCTGCCCAGACCGGCCTCGCCGATCATCGGCGTCACCACCACCTCCGGCAAACCGGCTGCAACCAACGCATCCACCAGCGCCAGCGCCAGCGCCAGCGCCGAGAGCGGCGCGAGTTCCGACGGTTTCAACAGAACCGCGTTGCCTCCGGCAATGGCCGGGCCAAGCTTATGCGCCACAAGGTTGAGCGGATCGTTGAAGGGCGTGATGGCCGCAATCATTCCCAGGGGCTCACGCGTGAACCAGCCCTGACGGCTTTCCGACCCCGGAAAGGCATCAAAGGGGATCACCTCGCCGCCCCCGCGACGCGCCTCATCCGCCGACAGGCGCAACGTGTTCACACAGCGCGCCACTTCCTTACGGGCCTGCCGGATGGTCTTGCCCGCCTCCAGCACGATGCGCCGGGCAAAGATTTCGGCGTCAGCGGCGATCTGCGCCGCCGCCCTGTCCAGAATGGCAGCGCGGGCATGGCGGGGCAAGGCCCGCGCCACCCCGGCCCCGATCCGCGCCCGCGCCAGCAAGGCCGGCAGATCGGCGACCTGGGTTTCAGGAACATCCGCCAGCCAGGCTCCATCAAAGGGAGAGCGGACTGCAATGATCGGGGTGAGAGTCATCTCGCGCGGGGTGAGCGGGGCTTGCAGCGTCATTCTGCGGCCTCGCAGCATTTGGCGGCAACCCCGTCGCGATGCAGCGCGATGATATCCGAGAGGATCGCATAGGCGGTTTCCACCCGTCCGGCGCCCGGACCCGAGATCGTCACATCCCCCAGAAGATCGGTGGTAAAGGTCACCGCATTCACTGCGCCGCTGATCCCCGCCAGTGGATGCGACAGCGGCAGGCATTCCGCCTGCACCTGCGCCGTTACCTGACCATCCGCCTGCCGCATGGCAGAGCCGATAAGTTTCCAGCGCCGCCCCTGCGCCGCCGCCTCGGCCAGATGATCGGGGGAAATAGCGGTGATACCCGAACACTCTACCTGAGCAGGCAGAAGATCAGCCCCCAGCAGCTCATTCGCCAGGATCACAACCTTAAGCCGCACATCATGGCCCTCCACATCCGCCGTCGGGTCGGCCTCGGCATAGCCTGCGGCCTGTGCCTCGTGCAGCGCTGCCGCGAAATTCAGCCCCGCCTCCATCCGGCCCAGAATGAAATTGGAGGTGCCATTCAGCACGCCCTTGAATCCGGTGATCTGTGATCCCGCCAAAGCCTCACGCGCAAGGCGCAGCACCGGCGTGCCGCTCATCACGCTGCCTTCGCATTCGAACCGCAGGCCAAGACGATTGGCCTGTTCCGTCAGCGCGCGGGCTGCCAGCGCCACCGGCCCCTTGTTGGTGGTGACGACATGGCGCCCTGCCGCCACCGCCGCGCGGCAATGCGAGATGGCAGGCTCCCCCGTCTGCGCATCGGTGAAAGTGGCCTCGACCACGATATCGGCCGGGGCGTCACGCGCCACGATCAGACTGCGCGGATCGGCGCTGCGCCCCGAAAGAGCCGCAAAGCCACCCGGCTCGAACCGGCTCCGGGTCAGAACCCGCGGGTCAATGCCACCCGGCGCAATGATCGAGCCCAGTGTCAGATCGCTGACCCCGACGATCATCAGACGAAAGCCAAGCTCGCGCTGCCAGACATCGTTCCGGGTGACGATCAGTTCGGCCAAAGCGCGGTTCACACCGCCAAACCCGATCAGAGAAATGCTGTAGGTGGTGGCTGTCACGGTGTCGCTCCCTGCTGTGCATGCCTGAACCAAGGCTGGCCTGCTGCCACCGCTTCCACCACCTGGCAGTCACACCAAACTGCAGCGCATTTTGCGCAGCCGATGCGCAGAAAGCGCAGCGGTGACGGATCGCCCTGCCGATTCATCCACTTCCATGGCCTTTTCACGCCTTGCTCTGTCCGGTCCTTCGCATGCCAGATGTCTCTAGGGCTTTCGACAGAACTGCCCTGAATTGTCTGCAAAAAAACCGGCTCGCGCGCGGCGAGCCGGAGTTTGGGCGCCCTCCGGGGAGGGAGGCAGCGCCGATAATCAGAGATCTTCCCGCGCCGGCAGTTCATGCCCGGCATCGCAGTCCACACGGGCAAAGGCCCCAAAGCCGGTATGGACCCAGTCTTTACCCACAGATGCTGCAAGGAACTCATCGCCGTTGCCGCGACCCAGTTCGGCCTGCGGATGGTTCGGCAGTACCAGCGCCTTCATCAGCAGGAGGTAGGCTATAAAGCCTGCCGGAAAGCCGATGACGAAGGCGTATTGTGACCACCAGGCCGCAAGGCCGCCTGCAATGAACCACGCCAGCAGGCCCGCAATGTTGAAGCCCCCCGTGTAACGGTACTGTCCGTTTGAGTTGAACAGATCCGGCACGTTCAGCTTGCGACCCCGAAGCGCGTAATAATCCGCCACCATGATGCCGCCAATGGCCGACAGGAAGGCGCCATAGTAGCCGAGGAAGACAAAGAGATTGCCCAGAATTTCCCACGGGAAGCAAAGTGTACCGACAACACCTGCCAGCGCCACGCCAGTCTTGTAGGTGATGGCACGCGGCGCAAGGTTGATGAAGGTCAGCGCAGCGGGGATCAGGTTGGCAGAGTTGTTGGTAGACCACTGCGCCAAAACGACCAGAGCCAGCAGGATCACCAGCGCCATGCCCTGCGCATCGCCCTGAATCACCTCGACGGGGTTCCAGTTGCCGGTTGCGATGAACGACACCGCCCCGATCCCCGCAATCATCGCCTGCGTTACCGGCAGCGCCAGAAGCTGCGCCGCAAAGATGTTGCGGTTGCGGGCGAAGAAGCCGCGCTGACGTGTCCCGGTTCTCACAAAGCGCGTCAGGTTGGGAATATCGATGGCCAGAGTAGACCAGAAGCCCATGTTCGCAATGAACAATACCAGCAGCGACATCTGCCCTTCGGCGCGGAAGGTCCAGATATTCAGCCCGTTGGTCCGGGCAAGCCCTTCCAGCGAGAAATACATCCACACCGAAATCGCGATGATCGCAGGTGCTGCCAGGGCGGCGAGGCGCTCCACCGACTTCATTCCCAGCATGGTGTTGCCGATCTGGACAAGGCCGAACACCAGATACCAGACGAACCAGTTGGAAAAGCCCAGGAAATATTCTCCGATCCCGTTCAGCGCCAACGCCCCCAGATAGGTCTGGATACCGAACCACATCGCGGCAACCAGCCCGCGTGACACCGCCGGAAGATGTGTGCCGTGGATACCGAAGGGCGCGCGCAGATACACGGCGAAGGACAGGCCGTGTTCAGTGCCGATATCCGCGGTCAGGATCATGAAAGCGCCTATGGCAAGGTTCGCAGCAAAGATAGTCAGGATCACCGTGGTCAGCGAAAATCCCCCGGCAACGCCGCTCGCGCCCAGCGAATAGGTGGCGATGATCACAGCGATGCCGACCCAGATCCACGCATAGCCCAGCATCCCGATGGGCCTCTGACAGGCCCTTGTGGGCAGGATACTTTCCTCGATAAGCGCGGTTCGGTCAGATGACTGCGCGCCCGTGTTGTCTGTCGTTGTCATGGTCACGTTTTCCCTGTTGTCGGGATGAGTGTTTTCTTCGTGCGCCGCCTTCACGCGGGCCCGTGTCATCCCTGGATGAGAGAAGGGGCCGCATGCGGCGGCCCCTTTCGCTGTCAGCTGGCTTTCTGCAGGGCGGCACGGCGCTTTTCAGTCGCGGCCATGTCCACCGTTTCGGCGTCAATGTCGAGGATGACCCCATATACCTCGCGCGCATCGGCGACGGTGCAGAACCCGTCCAGCACGTCTTCCAGCACTTTTACGGGCGGACGGTTCAGCGGATCGCCGTACCCGCCGCCGTTCGGGCTGTAGTAGGTCATTACATCATTGGCCTCGACAGCCAGACCCGAGAACTTCGACGGCATGTCGCGCAGGTCTCCGGGGCGGTTCGGGTTGGTGATGGTGCAGCGGCCCACCGTCCCGTCCCGCCCGCCAAAGATGCCCCAGGGCGCATCCGTGTGCCGTTCGGATTCGTGGGTGATGAAGGCGGTCGTCAGCACCCGCTGAGCCTTGACCACCCCGATACCGCCACGGAACTCGCCGGCGCCGGGCGGCTGGTCGTCGCGCAATTCATAGCGGTCGCAGATCATGGGAATATGCATCGCAAGATCTTCAAGCGGGTTGTTGCGCGTATTGGCCATCAGGTTGTCAATGCTGTCAGGTCCATCCGAACGGGGACGCCCGCCATAGGCGCCTTCGTTGACCTCAAGAAACACCCAGTATTCACCGGACGGCCGCACGCCCGAATAGGCCGCGAAGCTGATCGAGGCCGAAGACCCTGCAATCACTTTTTCCGGCATCACAGGGGCGAGCGCGCGGATAATCAGGTCGATCATGCGGTTGCACTGGGTAAAGCGTGCCTCCGCGCTGGCGGGGGCCCGGGGGTTGAAGATCGACCCCAGAGGCGCTGTCACCCTGATCGGGCGGAAAGACCCTTCATTCGACGGGACACGCACATCCGAGGTGGCGGCATCCAGCAGGAGCTTGCGAAACCCTGCATAAGCCGCGACCTTGGTCGACCCCTCGAAGGGCACGTTATAGGCGGTCGGCGTCTGATCGGCGGAACCCGTCAGATCCACCTCCACCTCATCCCCCCGCACGCGGACAGTGACCTTGACCTTAAGCTGCCTGTCGCGGTTGCGCCCGTCATCGTCCAGCCAGCCTTCGGCGGTATAGTCGCCATCGGGAATTTCGCTGATGCGCTGTCGCGTCATGCGTTCGGCATAATCCATCAACTGGTTCGCCGCACCGAAGACCGTTGCCTCACCATATTTGTCGAGCAGCTCGACAAACCGCTTCGCCCCCAGCCGGGCCGAGGCAATCTGCGCTTCGATATCCGCCACGAGCTGCTGTGCGGCGCGGCTGTTGCGGCGGATGTAGTTCCACATCGCGTTGTTGGGTTCACCCTTGCGGTAGAGTTTGGTCCCCGCGAAAAGCATACCTTCGGCATAGACGTCGGGCACATCGATGATCAGGCCCGGCGTCGCGGCGCCGATATCGACATGGTGCGCCGTGTTGCCCGCGAACCCCACCAGCCGTCCCTGATAGAAAACAGGCACCACGATGGCGAGGTCGGGCGTATGACTGGACCCGAAATAGGGGTGGTTATGAACGACCACATCCCCCTCGTACCATGTGTCATCCTCCAGCGTTTCGGCGATGCCCCGCAGATAGCCGGGGATCGACCCGATATGCATGGGCGTCGATTCCGACTCGCACAGCGTGTTGAAGTTCACATCAAACAGACCCGCACCAAGATCCTGGCTTTCTCGGATGATCGAGGAAAAGGACATGCGATAGAGGACGTGCCCCATCTCTTCCGCAATGGTTTCAAAGCTGCCGCGGATCACCTGCAGCGTGATCGGATCGACGGTGATGGCATCAGGATTGGTCATGACATTCATGGGCGTGTCTCCTTACGCGCCGATCAGGCGGATGCGCGTGTTCCCGTAATCCAGCGTCTCGGCCACATAGCCGGGCGGGACGAGGGTCGTCGCGTTGTGCTGGTGCAAGAGCGCCGGCCCCGGAACGCGGTCCCCCGCCAGAAGCCTCGTGCGGTCATAGCGCGGGGTTTCCAGCGTCCGGCCATCATCAAAGGTCGTCGGGCGCACGAACATCAGCGCACGGTCGATTCCGGAGCCGTCGGTCCGAGGGATTGCCGGGATCTCGATCCTGCGGACCGCAGCGGACCCGATGGCCCGAAGCGTGATCAGTTCCACTTCGGCCTTGCGGTAGCTGTAGCCGTAATCCTGCTGATGCTGGTCGTGGAAGCTGTCGGTGATGACATGCACATTCTGCCGGACAACCGGCCCTTCGGGCATCACCGCGCGCAATTCGAAACCCTGCCCATGATAGCGGCATTCCGCAATCACGGTGATGGTCTGCTGGCCGCGCGGAATGCCGTCATTGTCCAGTTCTGCCTGAACCCGGTCCCGCAGGGAGGCGACGGCGGCATTGATCCGCGCAAACTCCGCCTCTCCCGCCTTCAGCAATTCTACGATCACCGCTTCGGTGTGTTCATATTGCAGATCGGTCTTCAACAGCCCGACTGCGGCGGTGATGCCAGGCGCGACAGGCACGATCACGTCCTTGCAGGACATCGCCTCGGCCAGCGCGACACCATGCAGCGGACCCGCCCCGCCAAACGGCATGATCGAGAATTCACGCGGGTCGATGCCCCGGGCAACCGAGTTTGACCGGATCGCCAGCGCCATATTGTTGTTGATGATACGGATGATTCCCAGCGCCGCCTCCTTGACCGTCATGCCCAGCGGAACGGCAATCTTTTCCTCTATCGCTTTGTGAGACAGGCTTGCATCCAGCTTCAGATCGCCCCCCAGCGCCATATCTGGGTCCAGCCGTCCCAGCACGATCTGCGCATCGGTCACAGTGGGTTCGGTGCCGCCACGGCCATAGCAGGCAGGCCCCGGTTCCGATCCGGCCGAACGCGGGCCGACATGGAAAGCCCCCGCCTCATCAATATAGGCAACCGATCCGCCGCCCGCACCGATGGTGACAAGGTCAATCATCGGCGTCAGCACGGGATGGCCTGACACATAGGTGTCGCGCGGGTTCATGATCTTCACCGCGCCCGCAGGAATGGTGGAAATATCTGCCGAGGTTCCGCCGATATCGACGGTAATGATGTTGGCTTCACCCGCCATCGCGCCTTCGGAAGCGCCGCCGATAACCCCGCCCGCCGGGCCGGACATCAGGATGCGAATGGGCCGCCTCGCGCAGGATTCGACCGTGGAAACACCGCCATTCGACTGCATGATCCGAAGCTTGGACTTCACCCCCGCCTCGCGCAGCCGCGAGTCGAGGTCACGCAGGTAGAAGGCGGTCTTGGGTCCGACATAGGAGTTCATCGCGGCGGTCGAGAAACGTTCATACTCCCGCATTACCTTGGCAACCTCGGACGACAGGGTGACATAGGCGTCGGGCATCTCTTCCAGCACGATTTCCCTGGCCCGTACCTCATGCGCGTCGTTCAGGAAGGCGAACATGAAGCCGATGACGACCGAATTGATCCCGCGCTTCCTGAACACCGCGCAGGCATCGCGCACGGCCCGTTCGTCAAGAGGGGTCGCGATCTCGCCCGTGGGGGGCAGGATACGCTCGGCCACCGGAATCCGGTTGCGCCGCTTGACCAGAGGCTGACTTTGCCACGGCACATCGAAATGGAGAGAGAAGTTATAGGGCCGTTTGTGCCGCCCGATGTGCAGGATGTCGCGAAACCCTTCGGTCGTGATCATCCCGCATTCGGCACCGTTATGTTCGATCGTGATATTCGTCGCGGTGGTGGTGCCATGGACGATGGTTTCCACCTCGGCCGGATCAATGCCCGCTTTGCGGCAGATGCCCTGCACGCCTTCGACCACGCCTATGGACTGGTTCTTCAGGGTCGTGGGAATCTTGTGGTAGAATACGCCCTTCGCGCATTCCAGCACGAGGTCGGTGTTCGTTCCGCCGACGTCGACGCCAATTCTGGCCATTTCAGCTCTCCTGTCGTTCGCTCGCCTCTTTCGGGCGAATGGCAAATGCCGGGCCTTCCGGCCCGGCATGACGATCACTCGGCAGCGACCTTCTGCGCAGCGAGGCTGTCGATATAGGCCACGCATTCATCGACGGTGTGGACGTCACCGAACTTGGCGTCGATATCGAACAGATTCCACGCCACCGCGCCCGGTACGCGGTCACCGATGGCTTCCTTGACCGCGATGGTGCGGAAGCCGTCCGCAATGCCGTCGCAGATGGTCTGACGCACACAGGCGCAGGCCGTCACGCCGGTCACGAGGATCGTATCCACATTGTTCGCCCGAAGGATACCCGCCAGTTCTGTGCCATGGAAGGACGAGGCGCGCTTCTTCAGCAGGGTATATTCGCCATCGACCGGCGCAATGCGGCTGTCGATCGCCCACAGATCCTTGTTCTTCAGATCCACCACATCGACAGGAATCTTGTTGTGCCACAGGCCCATGTCGGTGAAATCGGCTTTGCGGTCGGTGATTTCGTAGGCCGTGGTCACATGCACGACCGGCAGGTGCGCGGCGCGGAAGGCCTTGAGCAGTTTCTGCATGCCGGGGATGATCTCGTTATCCATCTTCTCCTGATCGCAGGTGAAGGGATTGCCGGGACGGGTCCAGGCATTGGCGAGGTCGACGCTCACCAGTGCAGGACGCCTGCCAAAGCCCACGCGGCGCTGGAAGCCACGCTGCTGATACAGCTTGCTGGCCGTGTCGAAAGCCTGCTGCAACAGCCGGTCCAGTTCCTTCGCGTCAACATCGCTCATTCTAGTCTCCTGTCATCCTCTGATGCCGATCACGCACAAGCGCAATCGAATGTTCCGAGCTGCCGACGACCTTGGGGAGCTTGGGTTCGGCGGCCCTGAAACAGAATTTGGCAGGCAGATTGACGGCTGTGAAATGACGCTTCATCCTTTATTGATGCATCATTTGCATCACTCAAATCACCGCGACGAACGGGACCAATCGCATGAAGACACTGCCTGGCCTTGAAAACATCCAGACATTTCTTGCCCTTGCACAGGACCTGAATTTCCGGCGTACGGCAGAGCGGCTGAACCTTGACCAATCGGCCCTCAGCCGCCGCATTCAGAAGCTGGAACAAAGCCTCGGCTTCCGCCTGCTGGACCGGACGACACGGGAAGTCTCGCTGACGCAGGCGGGCCAGAGATTCTTCACCGACAACTCCGAATTGCTGCGCGGCTATGATGAAGCCATTCAGGCTGCCCGGCGCCTCGCAGAAGGCAAGTCCGGGCTTTTGCGTATCGCCTACATGGCATTCGCCGCGACCGAGTTGATGCCCTCGGCCGTCCTGCGCTTCAGGCGGGCGCATCCCTATATTGATGTCCGGCTGGAATATATCCGCACGCAGGGCCAGAAGATCGCCCTTGCAAACGGAGAGGTGGATGTCGGCTATATGATCGGTCCCTTCGATCACCCGGATTTCCACGCGCTTCAGCTGACCTCCGAACCGCTCTATGTCGTGACCCCCCGCAACCATCCGCTTCTGTTACGCCCCAAAATCGTCCCTTCAGATTTTGCAGACCAGCCGGTCATCCTGGGCAACATGCGAGAATGGGAGGAATATCGCTGGCGCCTGAACGATCTGTTTTCGGCCGAGGGCATTGCTTTGAACGTGGCGCTTGAAGCGTCAAATACCCTGGCTCTCAACGGCTTGGTGGCTGCCGGGCTTGGTATAACAATCTATCCCGAAAGCCTGATCGGGTTTCTCGGTCGCGCCGTAGAAGTCCGGCAAATCATGCATCCGTCGTTCCGCAGCCGGACGGTGCTGGTCTGGAAACGTGCAAACAAGTCGCCTCAGGTACAAGCCTTCGTTCAGGTGGCAAGGCAGATCGGGATACAATCTGCTTCGCCGTAAAGCCGCAGTCACCCGACGCAGATCGTCGGGCACCGCATCCAGCCATATGACGGGGCTGTCATCCAGGGTACTTTGGTCGGGAAAATCGGCATCGCGCCTGTCGTCGACCCTCTTACGCACCGCTCCTGCGCTCAGCCGCGCCAGTTTTCCAGCGCGTCCACAAAACGTGTCAGCCAGGCATTCGTCTGATGCCCGTCGAGCACCCGATGGTCGATGGTCAGCGAGACATAGGCCATCGGGCGGATCTGGATGGTGTCGATCCCACCGACGTCGCGCACGACAACACGCTTTTCCAGCTTGCCAATCCCAAGGATGGCGGACTGTTGCTGGTGAATGAGGATTGGCGCGGCGAGCAGCGAACCCGAGACCCCGTGGTTCGAGATGGTGAATGTTCCGCCCCGCATATCCTCGGGGGTCAGCCTGCCCTCACGCGCGCGGCCGGTCAGATCCTGAAGCTGTGCGGCCACCCCCTGAAGCGAAAGATCCTGTACCCGGCGCAGCACCGGCACCACCAGTCCGCGGTCGCCCAGGGCTGTGCCGACACCGATATTGATGTCGCTGAACAGCTCCAGATGGCTGTCATGCCAGCGGCTGTTGACCTGAGGTACGGATTGCATCGCCTGTGCCGCCGCCAGAACGATATAGGCAGTGTAAGACAGCGCGATACCCTGCGCCTCGAACGCTTTCCGGTGGGCGGCGCGATGGGCCATGATCGCGCTGAAATCCGCCTCGAACACCGCTGTCACCTGCGGCGCCTCGCTGACCGATTTCTGCATGTTGCGGGCAATGGCCAGCCGCATGGTATCATGCGGCACGCTTTGGCCCTGCAATACCGGCGCGGGTTTCGGCCGGGGTGCCGGTGAGGCGACATCGGGTGCGCTGGCTGCCGCCCGGTCCACATCGGCCCGCGTCAGCCTGCCGCCCCGGCCCGAGCCGGTGATCGCCGCCGGGTCCAGCCCGGTTTCGGCCAGCGCTTTGCGCACCGCAGGCGAATGCCAGCCCGACATATCCGGCTGATCCAGCGCCGCCTGCGGTTGCGGCGACGCCCCTTCGACCCGAGCGTCAGCGGTATCTATCCGCGCCAGCACCATACCCGGAGTCGCCTGACTGCCTGCCGCGACCAGAATTTCCGCCAGCCGCCCGGCCACGGGTGCAGGCACCTCGACCGAAACCTTGTCGGTTTCCAGCTCAACCAGCGGATCGTTCAGCGCGACCTGATCACCCACCGCCTTCAGCCAGTTGGAAATCACCGCCTCAGTGCCTTCCTGCTCCAGCGGGACAAGAACATCGATCATGTCAGAACCCCATCAGATCTTCGAGCTTCGCCCGGATCGCCGCCACCGAGGGCACGGCCCAATTCAGGAAAGCCGGGTTATGCGGGCTGGGAATATCGGGCATGGTCAGACGCTCCACCGGCGCATCCAGCGCGGTGAAGGCTTCCAAGGCGACCACCGCCGCAATTTCTGCGCCAAGGCCGGCGGTTTGCAGGTCTTCATGCACGATCAGGCAGCGATGGGTCCGCGCAACCGAGGCCAGAACCGCGGCGCGGTCCCATGGCATCAGCGTGCGCAGGTCGATCACATCGACCGACAGGCCATTCGCGGCCTCAAGACAGCGATCCACCATGCCGCCCCATGTGACCAGCGTGGCCCCCCGCCCTTCCGCCACCAGCCGCGCTTTGCCGAAGGGCAGACCGTAATCGTCACCCGGCCAGGGGCGCCGCGCCCAGGGGTGATCCAGCATGGCGCGATGTTCCAGAAAGATCACCGGATCATTGCCACGCAAGGCGCTGCGCAACAGACCCACCGCATCCTCGGCATTCGAGGGCGCCGCCACTTTCCAGCCCGGGCTGTGGATGAAGGCGACCTCGTTGGTCTGGCTGTGCCAGGGGTCGCCACATTTGAAGAACCCGACCGGCATCCGTACCACCATGGGCGCAGCAAAGCGGTTGTTGGTGCGCCAGCGCATCGAGCCGCAGTCGTTCAGCTGTTCTGTGGCCGGTTCGGCATATTTGCGGAACTGGATTTCCGGCACCGGCAACAGACCCGCCAGCGCCATGCCGACCGCCCGGCCGATGATACCTTCTTCGGACAGCGAGGTGTCGAACACCCGCTCGCCTCCGAACTTGTCCTGCAAGCCCAGCGTTACGGCGTGAACCCCGCCCTTCGGCCCGACGTCCTCGCCAAACACCACCATGCGGGGATTGGAGGCAAGCTCCTGCTCCAGTACGCGGCGGATGGCAGTGACCATGTTCAGCCGCTGGCCTTCGGGCCGGGGCGTGTCGGACATCGGCGGCGGCTCCCAGCCAGCGGGGCGCAAGCCGCCCATCTGCTGCATTTCGCCATCATCAAAAACATGCCGCAACACGGTGGTCGGCTCGGCCACCGGACGCGCCTCGGCGGCAAGGCGCGCGGCTTCGGCGGTTTCGGCGGCAGTCTGCACCGCCGCTTCCCACTCTGCCGCAGTCATCCGCGAAGGGACGAGGAAGGCCTTCAACTTGTCCCAGGGGTCGCGGGCTCGCTCGGCCTGCACCAGCTTTTCGGATTTGTAGGCCTGCGTATCCTGAAAGCTGTGGCCTTGCAGGCGCGGCACGGTGAGGCGAAGCATGGCGGGCGCACGTTCCTCGCGCACATAGGCCACCGCATCGGCCGTCAGTTGCGCAGCTTCCGCCGGATCGGTGCCGTCGCCCGCAAAGATCTTCAACCCCTGCCATGACGCAAGATTGGCTGCGATATTGCCGCCCGGCGTCTGCATGGTCGAAGCGACGGAAATGCCGAAACCGTTGTCTTCGATATAGAACAGCATCGGAAGGCGCTGCGTAGTGGCCATGGTCAGCGCCGACCAGAACCCGTTGGAGGCAACCGAGCCATCGCCGCCCAGAACGACGGCAATCGAGCTGCCATGTTCGGCGGAACCCAGCACGCGGGCATGAAACTCCAGCGCCTGCGCCCAGCCTGCGGTTGGCGTGTATTGCGCGCCGACCCCGCCGCACATCGGCAGGGCGGTTGCACCATTCGGGTTCGGATGGTTGAACACCACGCCAATATCGCGCCCGTCGGAATAGCCCCCTGCCCGGCCCATCGCCGACCCCAGCGCATCTTCCGGGTCCACCCCCAGCGACAACAGAAGCGGACGCGAGCGGTAGTAGCCGCAGACCGCGTCATGCCTGCCGTCCAGCCGCAGCCCGAGAAGGATCTGCGCCATGTCGTGCCCCCGCGCCGAAAACTGGTAAAGCACCTTCTTTTCCGGGACGAGGCGGGTTTCCTCCATCGCGTCCAGCGCGCGGCTGAGCGCCATGTGTCGCAACACCGCCTGCCAGTCCACCGCAACATCGGGCGCATTGCGCCGCATGATCCTTGCCGTGTTTCCTGCCATCGCGCCCTCCTTCATCCTTGAAGGATTCTACAGCAGGAAACGCGAAATTTTCTTTCATATCTTCCAAGATGCAGGATAAATTCGATACAGACAGTTCACTCAAGCCATGAATACGAACCATATGACCCAGATAGATGCGATGGATCGCAAAATCCTTGAAACCTTGCAGCGCGAGGCCGGCCTGTCCAATCAGGACCTGGCCGAACGGATCGGATCTTCTGCCGCATCCTGCTGGCGGCGTGTGAAGGCGCTTGAGGAAGCGGGGGTTCTTGGCCCCGAAATCCGACTGGTCGATCCGGCCCGGCTGGGCCGCGGGCTGGATATCTTCTGCCAGATCCGGCTGAACGCTCAGACCCGCAAGATGCGCGCCGCCTTCGAGGCGTTCATTGACCGGCAGGAGGCTGTGATCGAATGCTATTCGATCAGCGGCGACTGGGATTATCTGCTGCATATCGTGGCGCAGGACGTGGCAGATTATGAACGGGTGCTGATGCACGGGATTCTGGATCACGAGGCGATCGCCAGTTCCTCGTCGATCTTCGTATTGCGGCGGGTGAAGCACACCACCGCCATCCCGGTCTGACCGGGCGGGTCGCTCCGCCCGGTCATGCCTTGTGTCAGAACCGTTTCGATAGGGTCAGTGTCACTTCACGCCCCTCGCCCCGGATGCAACCGACCGATGCATCGCAGGTCGCCGCATAATCCTTGTCGAAAAGGTTGGTCACACCAAGCGCGGCGGAATAACCCTCCCAGTCATAGCGCAGCGCCATATCGGCCAGAACATATGAATCCACTGACCGGGTATTCGCCGTATCGCCCCAGGTTTCACCGACATAGCGCAGACCAGCCCCGAGGCTCAGCCCCTCGGCCTTGCCCGCGAAGGCGTAATCCGCCCAGATCGAGGCCTGATGCCTGGGCGCCAGCGGAGTGCGGTTGCCCGCATCGCCGTCATTCGATTTGGTGATCCTGGCATCAAGATAGGTGTAGCCTGCCACCACCGACAATTGTTCGGTGACCTGTCCGCGCGCCTCAAGCTCCACGCCCCGATGCCGGACTTCGCCGGTCTGTACCGAGAAGCCGGGGTTGCCGGGGTCCGAGGTCAGCACATTGGTCTTGGTGATGTCGAACAGCGCCGCCGCGAATTGCAGGTTGCTGCCATCGGGGCGATAGCGCAGACCGACCTCGACCTGCTTGCCCTCGGTCGGCCGGAACTGCTCACCGCTGAAGCTGCTGCCGATATTCACCGTAAAGCTTTCGGCATAGCTCGCATAGGGCACGAAGCCGTTGCCCAGATCCCAGGTTGCACCGATCATGCCGGTGGTGGCAGTATCGTCCTGCCGGCTGGTGGAGCCCGACAGATGGTTGTCGGTGGTATTTTCCACCCACGACCGCCGCAATCCGCCGGTCACCGTCACCCCGTTGGAAAACCGGAGATGGTCCTGCAGGTAGAGGCCCTTCTCGATCACCTTGGTGGTGTTGTCCTGATAGATGCCGGGCGCGGTCACCACGAAATCATAGGACGGATCGCTGACCGGCACGGAATAGCTGTTGTCCCAGCCCATCCTGCCCGAAACCTCGCGCCGCGACAGGTCGATACCGAAGGTCAGGATGTTCTCGCCCCCCGCGAGGGTCGAGCGATACTCAAGCTGCGTATCCAGCGCGGCGGTCTTCGCCGTCTCGTCCACCGAGAAGGCCGCGAAGTTCATCGTGTCGTCCGAAGGCGTGTAATCCGGCAGGATCATCCCGTTGAAATAGATGTGCCGGTAGTCGGTGGTCTGCCGGGCATAGCGAAAATTCTGCCGCAGCTTCAGCGCATCGTTGAAGGCATGTTCCGCCTGCCAGCCAATCGAGGCCTGTTCGGTGTCGAAACGGTTCCACGGATGCTGGGCATTGGTGAAGGAAGCGGGCAGCTCTCCCTTTTCCGCCGGATAATCCTCGCCCGCGACCGGGATGAAGCTGTTGGGCGCCAGCCGGTCGCGCTGGATGTGCCCAAGGAAGGTGACCGATGTGCGGTCGGTCGGCGCCCAGGTCAGGCCAAGCGCCAGCAGATCGCGGTCGTCGCGGGTGTTCTTCTCGGCATTGGCCCCCTCGCGGGTCAGCGCGGTCAGACGCCAGGCGAGTGTCTGATCCGCGTTGCTGCCGCCGGTGTCCAGACCCGCCTCGACCGTATCATGCGAGCCATAGGACAGACGCGCCTCGGTAAAGGGGGCAAAGACCGGCCGTTTGGTGATGATGTTCACCATGCCTGCCGCATCATTCGACCCGTACAGCACCGAGGACGGCCCCTTCAGCACGTCGATGCGCTGCACCATGAACGGATCGACCTTGAAGCCCGAAAAGTTCATCGCCTTGTTCAGCAGGCCATCCCGGTAGATGCCCGAAGTGCCCAGATCAAATCCCCGCAGGGCAAACTGGTCATAGCGGTCATCCACCCCCCAGACAGAGGCGGTCACACCCGGCACATAGGCCAGCGCATCCTCGATCTGGACCGGGTCACGGTCTTTCAGTTCCTGCTCGGTCACCACGCCAACGGCCTGCGGCACTTCGGTCACCGGCACGCCAGCCTTTATGCCGGTCGCGGTTTCGCTGACAGTATAGCCCGTTCCGCCCGAGATCGCGCCACCGTCCCCGCCTTCAAGGTAGATCGTGCCCAGCCTGACGGCCTCTTCAGCATGAAGCGATGCGGGGGTGAAAGCCGCGCCGCAAAGGGCAAACGCGAGCAGCGGGCGTCGGCAGCGGGAAAAGATCATAGGTCCTGACATGACGGGTCCATCCGGGCAGGGCCGCGAGCATCAGGGGCGGGGAAAGTCCCGGCAGGTCACGGCGCGAGGTCTGAAAGCGTGCGGGCACGCGGGTTCCTGCCGTGGTTGCGCCGGGGCGCTGCCTTGGTGGGGCGGTTGTGGTCACCCCTCACGCAAATGTCAAGGCGCGCCGGGCATCTCTGCCGGAACCGCCGGGATGGCCGTTGCCGCATCGCCATCCACCGCTGCGGCCAGCATCGGCACCAGACGCTCCAGCGCCCAGTCGATCGACAGCGGAGACTGGAAGCTCATCGCCCCCGTCATCATCTGGTCGGCCCAGATCGCCCGCCCTTCCCGTGCCACCCGCAGATTGCGCCAGGTCGGCAGCGCTTCGATCTCGGACTGCATCGGACCATCCACAAGCCACAGCAGGACATCCAGATCAAACAGATCAAACCGTTCGGAGCTGACCATGAAATTGCCGCCCGCACTCGCCATGTCATCAAAGGCAGGCGGCGTCAGGATACCGAACTGGCCCAGCAGACGGTTCGCCCCGTCACTGGGGCGATAGCCGATGATCTGTCCGTCGTTGAAAAAAGCGGCCGTGCCGCTCAGCCCGCGAAACTCAGGGTGGCTCGCGACCGCATCAGCGATCCGCGCGCCGGTACGGGCGATGACGGTTTCGGCCGCCGCCTCCCGGCCTGTCGCGCGACCGATCAGGCGCAACTCCTCTTCCCAGGGCGCCCCCCAGGCCGGATAGCCCTCGGGCCGCCCAACCACCGGGGCAATCTCCGACAACAGGGCGTAGGTCTGGGCATCCATCGGGGCGAAGGTCGCCACGATCAGGTCAGGTTCCATCATCCAGACCCATTCGACGTCGATTTCAAACCCAGTCTGCACCTCGGGCCGTGCCCCGAGCGCGATGCGCGCGGGTTCCGCCCAGGGCCAGGTCGCATAGGGGTGGCCGCCGAACCATTCATGCACCCCTACCGGGGCCAGCCCCAGCGCATAGAGGAAATCCTGTTCGTGGTAGCCGACCGATACGATGCGTCGCACTTTGGCCGGATCGACCGTGATTTCGCCGAAGGCATGGCGCAATTGCACCGGATCGGCCTGCGCGCGCGGCGCGGAAAACAGGCAAAGCAGAAACAGGAGGCAGAGGGCAGGCAGCAGCCGGGGCATGGTCGACCTTTCAGTTGACGGAATGCCTGGCGACGGGCTGGGGACAGGACCGGGCTACCGTGATCTCCGGCGCGGGTCAAGCGAAGGGGTTGACCCGCGCCGTCCGGGCGGGCATGGATCATTCCGCAGTCAGCACGAAGCCAGCCGCCCCTCCTTCCCCGCGCAGGTTTTCATCGTGCTCTCTTCCGTACTTCCGCAACGCTCCGTCCCCCCTGCCCTGCCGTTGCTGTGCGCCGGGGTTGCCGTGGTGTTCGTGGCGGCGCTGTGCCTGGGCGCACAGGATTATGGCCCCGGCCTGCTGTGGCAGGCGCTGGTCGCGCGCGACCCGAAGGATCTTGCGCAGGCCGTGGTGGTGGAAATGCGGCTGCCCCGCGCGCTGGCCGCGCTGATGATCGGGGCGGCGCTGGCAGTTTCCGGCCTTATGATGCAGGCGCTGACGCGCAATCCGCTGGTCGATCCCGGCCTGACCGGCGTTAACGCGGGGGCAGCACTGGCCGTCGTCGCAGGGCTGTGGTTTCTGGGTCCGATGGGATCGGCCGCGACCGCGGCCTTCGCGCTGAGCGGGGCGGCCGCTGCCGCCGTGCTGGTGCGGTTGCTGGCCGGTTCCGGCGGTGGCACGCTGCGGCTGCCACTGGCGGGCGCCGCCTTCGCAAGCCTCTGCCTGTCGGTCGTGTCTTTCGTCGTGCTGATGAACCCCGAGGCTCGCAACCTCTATCGCTTCTGGATGGTGGGCTCGCTTGCGCTGGCCGATACCGGGCGGCTGGCCGCCCTCGCGCCGCTGGGCCTTGCGGGCATCTGCCTCGGCCTTGCCGTTTCACGTCAGGTGGAATCGCTGATGCTGGGCGAGGATCTGGGGGCCGCCCTTGGTCTGCATCCGGGCCGGGTGCTGAGCCTCGCGCTGGCCGCCATCGCGATGACAGCAGGGGCGGCGGTCGCCATCGCGGGGCCGGTTGGCTTCATCGGCCTGATTGCGCCGCATCTGGCGCGGCGGCTGGCATCGGGCGCGGGGCTGGGGGCCACAATGCTTCTGGCCTGCCCGCTGGGCGCCGGTTTGACCCTGCTTGCCGATATTGCCGGGCGCTGGCTGATGCGCCCCGCAGAACTGCCGCTGGGCATCGTTCTGGCGATGATCGGGGCGCCGGTGTTCATGCTGCTCATCCGGTCGATCCTGCGAAAGGAAGACTGATGCGGCTTGTTCTGATGCTTCTGGCACTGGTCGCCCTCGCGGGTCTGGCATTGGCCGCCGGGCGAAGCTGGCTTGGGCCGGTCGAGGTTATGCAGGCGCTGTTCTCCGGTCCCGAGGGGGTGGGACGGATGCTGTGGTCGCTGCGGCTGCCGCGCCTGATCACCGGGCTGGTTGCGGGCATGTGCCTTGGCGCGGCGGGTCTGGTGTTCCAGACACTGCTGCGCAATCCGCTGGCCTCGCCCGATGTCATCGGGCTGACGCAATGCGCCGCCTTTGGCGCCGTGGCGGCGCTTATGGCGGGATTACCCCCGATGGCAGGCGCATGGTTGGGGGCGGTATCGGCCATCATCCTGCTGGGCTGGCTGGCCGCACATCCGCGCGAGGGGCTGGCCCCGCGCGCGGTCGTGCTTCAGGGGCTGGGCCTTGCCCTGCTGGCCGGAGCGGGAACCGAGGCACTGATCCTGCGGGCGGGCGACGGCAATGCCTCGATGGCGATGGCCTGGCTGACCGGCACGCTGAATGGCGCAGGCTGGCCCGAGGTGGGCCGCGCGCTCTGGCTGGTGCCGCTGCTGGCGCCGCTGTTTGCCGCGCGGCGCATCCTTGACCGGCTGGAACTGGGTGATGATCTGGCCAGGTCGCTGGGCCTGCGGGTCGGGGTGTTGCGCGCCGCGCTGGGTCTGCTTGCCGCATTAGTCGCGGCGGGCGCGGTGTCACTCTGCGGGCCGCTTGGCTTTGTCGCGCTGGCGGCGGGGCCGGTATCGCGCTGGCTCGCACGCGGGCGCCCCGACCCGTTTCTGGCAGCACTGGTGGGCGCCGGGTTCGTGACGCTGGCCGATGTGCTGGCACGCGGTCTGGCCGCCGCAGCGCTGTTGCCGACCGGGCTTTACACCGCGCTGATCGGCGCACCGATCCTGCTGGTCGTATTGCGCCGCCAGATGTCTGACAAGTCGAGCTAGGAGACCGCCATGCCTTTCGCCGTGCAGGATCTGACCCTGCGGCTTGGCCGCACCGAAGTGCTGCACGGGCTGAGCTTTGCCCTGCCACAAGGGGGGATCACCGGCATCATCGGCCCGAACGGTTGTGGCAAGACCACCCTTCTGCGCTGCCTCGCCGGATTGTTGCCACCGGAAAGCGGCAGCCTGCACCACGCGGGCCAGCCCGTCGCCAGCCTGACCCACCGCGACCGCGCGCGACGCATCGCGCTGATGCCGCAAAGCGCCATCGCACCGCCGGGCCTGACTGTCCGTCAGCTGGTCGCGCGCGGTCGCACACCGTGGTTGCGGCCCTTTCAGCCAATGACCCGCGCGGACGAGGCCGCGGTGGCGGGGGCGCTGGACGAGGTTGGGCTGACCCCGCTTGCGGATCGCGCGGTCGAAAGCCTGTCGGGTGGGCAGCGGCAAAGGGCCTGGATTGCGCTGGTACTGGCGCAGGCCTCCGGCACGCTCCTGCTGGACGAGCCGCTGAACTTTCTGGATCTGCCGCATCAGGCCGGGCTAGTGCAGATGCTGCGGCGTCTGGGAGAAAGCCGCAGCGTTGTGATGATCCTGCATGACCTGACGATTGCCGCGCGGCTGTGCGACCATGTGCTTGCACTGCGTGACGGGCGGCTGGTGGCCAGCGGGCCACCGTCCGAGGTGCTGGCCGATGGCCCGCTGCGCGAGACCTTCGGCATCGGCTTTGACTGCCTGCACCTGCCGGGCAGCGGCGGTCCGGTGGTGCTGCCTGCGGGGCTGTGAGCCTATTCCGGCACAGGCTCCGGGCGCAAAGGTGCAAGCTGGCTGTGCAGCCGCGCGATGATCGCATTGACCCGCGCCGTCGACAGGCCGAATTCGGCCGCGAGACGGTTCTGCGGCTCGCCCAGCAGCCGATGCCGCAGGAACAGTTCACGGTCGCGGGGCGGGCAGTCCCTGAGCCGGGCGTCAAGCTGGCGCAGGGCTTGCCGGCCGGCCAGTCGCGCCTCGGGATTGTCGATGCTGGTCGCGGGTTCTTCCTGCGTTCCCGTCACCAGATGACGTTCGCGCCGCAGCCGGTCAATGGCAAGATTGCGCACCATCCGTCGGGCGAATTGTGTGGGCCGGTCGATCCGGGGCGGGTCGCTGCGGTCAAGGCAGCGCAGCATCGCCTCTTGCACCACATCCTCGGCGCGGTCGGTCGCGCCAAGGATGCGGATGGCGTCGCACAGCAGTATTTGCCGCTTGTCGATCATTTCCTGCAAGAGATGGGCAAAGGACGAAGGCAGGGCCGGTGCAGAACGCACGGGCAGCGGGGCGACAGAGGTCACAGCCAGACTCCACGGGCAGGGCCGTCCGGGGAACGGACGGCGAGGCGGTTGCTGTCTGCCGACGCTCTGCGTGGGTGGATACCGCCAGATTGCACAACCTCAGGCTGCGCTCAAGCCCTTATCCAGCTATTCCGCTGCCAGAAGCTGCCCCCGGTGCGCCGCTTCGACCGAAGCGGCGATTTCCTGCGCACGCACGGCCAGAACGGATAGCAGCGTATCCGACAGACCATGGGTCTGTTCGCTATAGCCCTGCACATGGATCGCCGGAAGGAACCCCGGCCGCATCGGCAGGCGATACTGCCGGTCGGGCTGCCCGCACTGAATCCACGAGGCAAGACCAGTCAGGCCAAGGGTTTCAGCCTCGCGCCGGTAGCCGGTGCACAGGATCACATGGTCATAATGCCGGTCCTGCCGCCCCTGCGGGGTCTTCAGTGTCAGAGCCAGCCCCGCCGGGCCAGGCCGGAGGCCCGCCACCGCCGTATCACGCCGCAGTGCAAGCCGTTCTTCGCCGATGACCGACTGTTCGTAGAGCAGGCAATGGATCTGCTGAAGCAGGTCGATATCCGTCACCGCATAGTTGGTCGCCGCGAAATCCTGCCGGAACGCCTGCTGCTGCCGGGGCGACATTCCGAACAGAAGATCAGTATGCGCAATGTCAAAGATCTCATTGACGAAGGGGCTGTCATCCGCCGGTTTCAGCGCATGCCCCCGCAGGATCAGATCGACCGAAAGGCCCGCCGGATGCGCGGCCAGCGCGGCAAAGATTTCAGAGGCGCTTTGCCCGCCGCCGATCACCGCGACGCTTTGGCCCGGCCTCACATGGGGCAGCACGGCATGGGTGAAATCACTGGAATGGCTCAGCCCCGGCACGCCCTGATGATCGGCGAAAGGGGCGGGCCAATGCGGTGCCCCACCGGGCGCCAGCACGATCTGCCGCGCCAGGCGGGTGGTGACGCGGCCACATTCGTCTTCGGCCCGAATGCGCAACAGCGTGATCTGCCCCTGCCGGTCCACCGGCTCGATGGCCGTCACCCGCTGGTCATAGGCGCAGATGGTGCCCAGCTTTGCCGCCGCCCAGCCGAGATAATCGTTGAACTCCACCCGGCTGGGGAAAAAGCTCTTGCGGTTGACGAAGCGTTCCAGCCGCCCCCTTTCGTGCAGGTAGCTGAGGAAGGAAAACCCCGAGGCGGGATTGTGCAGCGTGACAAGATCCTTGAGAAACGACACCTGCATGTCGGCACCGGGGATCATCATGCCCGGATGCCAGGCAAAGCCGGGCCGCGCCTCAAGAAACAGCGCGTCAACCGGGCTTTGACGTTCGTGCAGCGCAATGGCCAGTGCAAGGTTCGACGGGCCGAAGCCCACGCCGATCAGATCGTGAATGGTCTCGGTCATATCTGCCTCAAAGTAACGTGGCGGGGGACAGGCGCAGCGGCAGGCCGTCGGTTTCCGGCGGCCTGGCCCAGAGCCTGCTTTCAAAGAAGTGCTGGCGATCAAGCTGCACCAGCGCGGCGCGCTTGTGTGAAAAGTCGAAATCGCGCAGCCGGGCGAAACCGCCGCGCATCAGATTGCGCAATTGCTGCACATGGCTGGCCTTCGGCTCGCCCAGAAGGCTGCGCGTGCGCGGTTCGGCAAGGAACATGTAATGCATCAGCGAGGGCAGCCAGGCGGTGACATAATCGGCGCCGCGCACATCTTCCTCGCCGATCAGCACATGCCAGCCCCGATCCCATGCGCCACAGTCGTGCACAGCCCCGAGCCGGTTCTCGCGCGCCCAATAGAGCTCGAAATAGGCAAAGTCCCGGCCGTCCAGTGCCCCGATGACCGGCAGCATATGTGAATCGGCAGCGAGGCGCGCAATGTAGGCGCGATGATCCTCAAGCGTGCCCGCCTCTTCGAAGAAGGCCGCAACGCGGGGATCGTTCTGCCAGCGATGGAAGGCTGGCAGGTCGCCCATATGCAGGGCCCGCAGCGTGAACCACTGGTCCAGCCACGGAATATGGCGGCGATACAGCAGCCCCTGCGGCTTGGGCGGACGCAAGGGGTGACGGCCGTGCGGGCCACTGCAGAAAAGCTCCGGCCATGCTCGGGCCGGGTGCATCAGCCAGCGGTCAGGCACCTGCCAGAACAGTGCGGGGAACACCGCAAGTGTGCCGTCGAAGGGCACGGCGATTCCGCGTTCGGTCAGGTCGGGTGCCAGCCGCTCCCATCCCGGCCCCTCCAGCAGGATCACCGTTTCATCGCCCGTCGCGGTCAGAGCCTCGAAGGCCGCGAGTGCGGTGGTCAGGCCGCCTGCGGGGGCCGCAAGCCGCAGGCGACCCGCCCCGTCATCGGCCAGTGAAAGCACCTCTTCCACCGGGTCGCCGATCAGGATGCGGTCTCCGTCGCGCCGCGCGAGGAGAGGAACAGGAATAGCGTCGAAGCTCATGAATGATCCTTCGGATTTGCAGGGGTCATACCCCTGTGACGCGCGACGCCGGGGGATATTCACCCCGCGAGCCGATTTTCATTGCGGTGCCCCCAGCGCAAAGACGCAGTGCAGCGCCCGGTTCACCGCCACCGGCAGAACAGACATATGGGTTTCACCTGCATAAGTTTCATAGCGGACAGCCAGACCCAAAGCGGCAAGATGAGCGGCCATCTCCTGCGCGGCCGCGATGGTGCGGGTTGTCGCCTTTTCCGCCAGCCGCCTTTCGGCATCCGGTGCCGCACGCTGGAACGGCGCCAGATCATCGCCTTCCCATTCGCCCGCTGACAGAAGCACCACCAACCGTCGTCCGGCGGGATCGAACCCGTCGCGGTGCGTCAGCAGGAAGCTGTTTTCCCAGGTGATGGCCGGGCTGGCCGCGATCCAGTGGGTGAAGGCATCCGGTCGGGTGAACAGCAGCCAAAGCGCGAAAAGCCCGCCGAAGGAATGGCCGAACAGCCCGGCGTGCGCCGGATCAAGTGCCACGCGGGTTGAAAGGAAATCGCGCAGATCCTCCAGGAGAAAGCGCGCCATCTCGGCCCCGCCGCCGGTTCTGACCTCCGGCGTATCGGGCCAGAAGGGCGGATAGCTGGCGCCGGGCGGCGGCCCCAGATCCCAGCTGCGGCGAAACGGGTCATAGGCGTCATCGGTGGGATAGCCGACCGCGATCAGCACGCCCCAGCCCAGATTGGTGCCGGTCGGATAGAAGGCTTGCGCCCGCATCGCATCGACCGCCGTGCCGATCACCGCATTGCCATCCGTCATCAAAAGCGAAGGCCAACCCTCCGCCGGAGCCTCGCCCGGAGGCACCCAAAGGAACACCCGCCGTACGACGCCGGTCACGCGGTCGGCCAGATCGAACCAGCGGGCGCCGCCGCATTGCGCCAGGCCCTCGGCCACCGGGATCACAGCCGCGCCTCGTCGATGGCTGCCAGCACATCGGCGACAAGCGCCCCGGTCTCCTCCAACCCTGCCGCAAAACGGATCGACCGCCCGCTGACCCCGAAGCGCCGGAAGGAATTGGCGCTGCCCGCCAGCTCCAGCGCGGCCTTAGCCGGGATGATCAGGCTTTCCGGCCCGCCCCAGCTGACGCCGATCTTCGTCAGTCGCAGCGCATTGGCAAAACGGGGGATGTCGATAGTTTCGGCCAGATCGAAGGCGAACAGCCCGCCGAACCCCGACAACCCGGCCCGCCCCGGATGGGGATGGAAAGCCGGGTGCCGCAGGGCAGTCACCTCGGGGTGGTCAGACAGCGCCCGCCCCAGCGCAAGGCCGTTCTCCATATGCCGGGCCATGCGCAGATGCAGGCTGCGCATCCCGCGCAGGACGAGCCAGGCATCGAAAGGCGACATCTTGCCACCAAGGTAGTGGTAGGCTTCGTGATTGATGCGCTCGATCAGATGCTTCGGCCCGGCCACCAGCCCGGCAATCGTGTCACTGTGCCCGGCAAGGTATTTGGAGGCGGCATGGATCACGAGGTCGATCCCCGCCTCGGCCGGGCGCTGGTACAGCGGCGTGGCCCAGGAATTGTCGATGACCGAGATCACACCTTCCGCCCGCGCGGCACGGGCGATCACGGGCAGGTCTTGCAGGGTAAAGGTCCAGCTTGTCGGGCTTTCAAGGTAGAGCAATTTCGCGCCCGGCAGGGCGGCGATCACCGCCGCGCTGTCGCTGCCATCCACATAGGTGGTGGTGACACCGAATTTCTTCAGCACCACCTCGAACAGCCGGAACGCATCGGAATAAAGGTTTTCTACCGCGACAACCCGGTCGCCCGACTGTACGAAAGGCATCACCGCCGCCGCAATCGCGGCCATGCCCGAGGCGAAGCCTCGTGCGGCTTCGGTGCCCTCCAGCCCGGCGATCAGGCGCTCCAGCTCTGCCACGGTCGGGTTGTTGCCGCGAGTGTAGATGAACCTGTCAGAACTGCCGTCGAAAACCGCCGCCATCTCCTCGTAGCGGTCGAAAAGAAAAGAGGAGGTCTGGAAGATCGGCACCGATGTGGCGTGATGCGGCTGGGCGGCGGCGGCAAGCAGGGCTTGGGTCAGGTCGGGTGATAGGGGCGGCAGATGGGTCATGTGGGGGCTCCGGTCAGGGCCACGCGGGTCGCGCGCCAAAGAAGAACAAGCGCCGCCAGACCGGCAAGCCCGGCAGCTAAGGAAAGCGACAATGGCAGGGCAAGGAAGCCGTGCTGCGGGACCAGCACGGCGAGCAGCGGAAGCAGAAGCCAGCCCCAGGTGGCGAGACCAAGCGCCAGCGCGGTTCCGGCGCGTTCGGTCGCTTGCAGCAAGACCTGCGCCACCGCCCGCAGCGCCATCAGCGGCAGGGCCGGCAGAAGCAGCAGCAAGGCAGGCCGCGCCAGCGCCGCCGTTTCCGGCGTGGCGGCGAAAGCCCGCAGCGCCAGATCGGGCACCAGCACCAGCAGAACCGCCGCAACGGCGGTGGCCCCCGCCGTCACCGCAGCCAGACGCCAGACCGCCCGTGCCAGCCGCCCGGTATCGCCCCGCCCGGCGGCATGGGCCAGCACGGCCTGCGCCCCCAGACAAAACCCCTCGACCGGCAGAACCGCCAGTGTCAGCAACCGCAGCACCATACCCAACGCGGCAAGCCCCTCCACCCCGGCCTCCATCGCGGCGAGGCGATAGAGCAGCAAGGTCGCGCCAGTGGTGGCAAGCAGTGCCAGTGCCTCGGGCGCGCCGACCCGAAGGACGGGGCCGATCCGGCGCCATGCGGAAGAAGGCAGATGCAGGCGCACCGACCCGCGCCACGTGTGGAAATACCAAAGGTATACACCCAGCGTCACAAGCTGCGCGATGATCGTGGCAAGGGCCGCGCCTGCCACCCCCCAGCCCGCGCCGAAGATCAGCAACGGATCAAGCCCGAGGTTCAGGCCGAAACACAGGATCAGGCTCTGCAGGCTGAAGCGCGCGTTGCCCTCGCCAATCGCAATGAAATCACACAGGATCTGCACTGTGCCCAGCCCGGCGGAAACCGCCATCAGCCGCAGATAGATGTCTGCCTGCGGCCTAAGGTCGGCCTCTGTCCCCAGCAGGGTCAGCAATGGCCCCCGCGCCAGAAACAGCACAACCGCCGCCAGCAGCGCCAATCCCAGACAGAGGCCCATGGCGGCAGAGGCAATTTGCCCGGCCTCCTCCTGCCGCCCTGCACCAAGGCGCCGCGCGATGGCGGTCGCGGTGCCCGCCCCCAGCCCGACACCAAGTGCCGCCGTCACCCCGGTGAGCGGCAGCACAAGGCTCACCGCGGCCAGTGCCCCGGTGCCCAAATGGCCAAGATAGGCACCATCCACACTCTGATGAGCCGCGTTGATTGCAAGTCCCGCCATCGCGGGCAGGCCGCAACGCCAGAGCGTTCGGGTCAGGTCAGGGGCGCCAAGGTCTGTCGCGGTCATCGGTCATTCACAGCTGTTTCATCGTCAGGACGGAAGAGCCGCGCGAAAATTCACCTCGCGCCGAAAATATTTGCCGCAGATGTGAATTATCCTCCCGGCCCCACGTCATTGAGGCGACCGAGATGCACGAGGGAGTAGCATGACCCGTTCTCTGACTGCCGGTGGCGACTGGCATATCGTCCGCAATGGCGAGGGCCGCCATTCCGTCTGGCCCGCCCTGCTTCCGCTACCCGAAGGATGGATCGCGGAGGGTGCCAAAGGGACGCGCGATGCCTGCCTCGCGCAGATCGAAACCCTCTGGGCCGATCCGCGCCCGGTTGCGCTGCGGAAGCTGATGGACGCATGAACGACCTGCATCCCACACCCGCACAGAACGGATTTGCGCTGACAGCGAAAGAGCGCCAGATCCTTGCCCATGATCAGGTGGGTGAGCTTGGCCCCTTCGCGCGGCCCGATCTGGTATTGCACTTTCCTGCCCGTTTCGGCGGAGCGACCCTGACGATGGCGGCCGAAGCGATGATTGCCGCGCATCCGGCCTTCAGCACAGAGTTGCTGCGGCGGCCGGGCGGCGAGGTGTTGCGTCTGCAATCCGCCCGTCCCTGCACCGAGCTGCGGCGGCACGGCCCCGCCACCGACCCGGCAGCCCGCGCCGTTGCATTGCTGGCCGACCGGCACCTTGCGCTGGACGCGGGGCCGCTGGCCACGGTCGATCTTGTTCCGAGCTTTGGTGGGACACATGCGCTGGCCATCGCCCTGCATCCGATCCTTGGCGATGCGGCGACGCTGGCCGCGATGGAGCGGACGCTGTTTGCAGCCCTTGCCGGACAAAGCCCGACACCGCTGTTGCTGGGCGCGCAGATGCCGGAAAGCGCACCCCGGGCAAAGATGCAGCGCTGGCGGGACCGGCTGGGCCAGGGCCATGCCCTCGCCCGGCTGCCGCAGCGCCATGGCGGGTCGGAAGGCAGAGTGCGGTTGCTGACCACGCACCCCCTTTCGATCCCTCTGCCCCCGGCAGAGGCAGAACATATCCTGGCCACCGGGTTTGCAGCCCTGCTGGCCCGCTACTGCGGACAGGACAGGCTACGGTTCGCACTCGGGCAGCCCTCGCCCGATCCTGCGCGGCGGGGGGAGGATCTGTTGCCACTGCTGGTCAGCTACGATCCGGGCGAAGGCTTTGCCGCTTTCAGTGACCGGATCGCGACGGCTATCGACGAGGCGCGGGCCGACGCCCTGCCCTCGGAGCTTCTGGTACAGGACATGCTGCGCCATGCCGGGGCAGACCGGCATCCGCTGGGTGCGCTGACGCTGCATATATGGCCGGCCAATCCGCTGCCGGACGGTGTGACCCGGATCACCCGCCCCCGGCCCGCCTCACAGGGCGAATGCGTGGTTCTGGCCGAGGTGGCGGCAGACGGGCAGGTAACGCTCAGCGCTGATCATGCAGAAGGGCTGCATGAACCGGCGCTGATCGCGCGGTTGCTTGAACACCTCGACCGCCTGCTGGCTGCGGCGCTGACCGATCCGCAGCGCCCGCTGGCTCTTTTCCCCCTGCTGAGCGATACGGAACTGGCCGGTCTGTCGGCCCCTTATCCTGATGACACCCCGGCCGATCCGCGCGCCACGCATGAAATCATCGCGGCCCATGCCGCACAGACGCCCGACAAGCTGGCCATCATCTGCGGGCCGGACCGGCTGAGCCATGATGCCATGAACCGGGCAGCGAACCGGCTGGCACATCGGCTGATCACGCTGGGCGTGGGCGCCGAGGTGCCGGTGGCCATTCTGGTAGAGCGCGGCGCCGAAGCGGTGGTCGCCATCCTTGCCACGCTGAAGGCTGGCGGCGCCTATATTCCGGTCGAGCCGGATCACCCCGCCAGCCGCAACCATCACATTCTGACTGATGCGGGGGTTCGCGTCGTCCTGACCCGCCGCCGTTACCGGGATCGGCTGCCTGTCGGGCTTGCGGCGCATGTGCTGTGCCTTGATGACCTGCCGCACGGGGATTTCCCTGACACCGATCCGGCAGTCACGATCCATCCCGACCAGCTTGCCTATGTGATGTACACCTCCGGCTCGACCGGCAAGCCAAAGGGGGTGGCGGTCGAACACGGGCCGCTGAGCCTGCACAACCAGACCACCGCCCGCGTCTATGAGATGAGCTCGGAGAGCCGCGAACTGCCCTTCCTGCCGTTTTCGTCCGATGGCGGGCATGAACGCTGGATGGTGCCGCTTATGATGGGCGGTTCCGTCGTGATCCCCGACGGGCCACTGTGGACGCCGGAGCAGACCCTGGCGGCGATGCGGGAACACGGCTGCAACAATGCCTCTATCCCGACCACCTATCTGCAACAGCTTGCCGAATGGGCCGAAACGACGGGAGAGGCACCACCGATGCGGCTTTATTCCTTTGGCGGCGAGGGTCTGGCCCAAAGCACCTTCGACCTGCTGAGCCGCGCGCTGAAGGCCCGGACGCTCATCAACGGCTATGGCCCGACCGAAACCATCATGACGCCGATGGTTTGGAAGGTCGCGGCGGGCACACGGTTCGACGGGGCCTATGCCCCGCTGGGTCGGGCGGTAGGCGACCGTCGGGCCTATGTGCTGGACCCAGACATGATGCCCTGCCCCATCGGTGTGGTGGGCGAGATCCATCTGGGCGGCTCGGGCGTGGCGCGGGGCTATGTCGGGCGGCCCGGAACCACCGCAGACCGGTTTGTTCCCGATCCTTTCGGGCCGCGCCTTGGCGGGCCTGCGGGCGCGCGGCTTTACCGTTCCGGCGATCTGGGGCGCTGGCGTGAGGATGGCACCATCGAATTCCTTGGCCGGGTCGATCTTCAGGTAAAGCTGAATGGCTACCGGATCGAACCCGGCGAGATCGAGGCCGCGCTTCTGGCCGAGCCGGGCGTCAGCGAGGCCCTTGTGCTGCTGCGCGAGGAGGAGGGCGAGAAGCGGCTGATCGGCTATGTCGTCGCGCCCGCAACCGTAGCAGGCGAGGATCTGCTGGCCGCGCTGGAGAGCCGGTTGCCGCGCCACATGCTGCCGCAGGCGGTGGTAGTACTGGACAGGATGCCAACCAATCCGAATGCCAAGCTGGATCGGGCCGCCCTGCCTCTGCCGGGCCGGGTGCAGCGGAAAGCGGAAGGCGTGACCCCGGCGACAGACACCGAAGCCCGGATGCTGTCCGTCTGGCGGGCCGAGATCGGGCATGACGGGATCGGAGTGACCGATGATTTCTTTGCTATGGGCGGGCGGTCACTGGTGGCGCTGAAGGTTCTGGCCCGGCTGCGTGGGCTGTGGCCCGGTGTGGCGCTGACGGTGGCCGACCTGTTCGACGCCCCGACGGTCCGCGCACTTTCTGGCCGGATAGACGCGGGAAATGCCACAGGGCGCAGCGCCATTGCCCTGCGCGCCAGCGGCACCCTGCCCCGGCTGTATTGCTTCCCCGGATTGCTGGTTTCGACCCGCGAATATCAACGGCTGACCGATTACCTTGGGCCGGACCAGCCCGTCACCGGCTTCCTGTGCCATTCGCTGAACGAGCAGAAGGCGCTGAATGTTTCGGTCGAGGCGGTGGTGGCAGATTACGTTGCCCATATCCGGGCCGAGGCGCGCGGCGGCCCTTGCGCCTTTCTGGGCTGGTCGTGGGGCGGGCTTCTGGCCTGGGAGGCAGCGCGGCAGTTGCAGGACGAGATCGACCTGAGGCTGGTCGCACAGGTCGATGTCTGCGATCTGGGCACCGACTTCGCGCCCGGCGCCGCCCCGCAGTTCGCCCCCGGCGAACGCGCGCGGCTGAAAGCCGAGCTTGACGCCTGGCTGGCCCGCACCCGGATGCGGCCGGAATGGGACCGGCTAATCGGGCTTATGGATGCCGAATGCTTTGACCAGTTCCTGCGCTTCATCGGCAACGAGGCCGACCCCCTGCCCTTCGACGGGCCGGAAGTGTCCAGCCGCGAACATACGTTCTGGGTGCTGATCGACAATGCGCTGGTGTTTCGCAGGCACCGGCTGGCCGCGCTGGACGTGCCTGTCGCCTCGTTCAGCGCGGGGGACAGCCTCAGCCGCGGGCTCAATCTCGTGGACTGGCGGCGCCTGTCGCCGCGCGCTACAGCCTCCGAGATCGTGCCCGGCACCAATCACCTGCACATCATCGGAGACCGGCTGTTCCATGCCCGGCTGAAAGACCGGCTGGCCCAGGCCTGGCGGCAGAGCGGCGCGTAAGCCGAACCTGGAGCGGCCCTGCGGCTATTGGTGTCGCAGGGCCTCGATCGGGTCGAGCCGCGCCGCAGCGCGGGCCGGAAAATAGCCGAACACCATCCCGACCACCGCCGAAAACCCGAAGGCAAGGGCCACAACTCCGGGGCTGGGAGAAAACGGGATCGCCATGATCTGCGCCGCTACGAAGGCCAGCCCCAGACCGGCCAGAATACCAACAATCCCGCCCAGCACCGAAAGCACGACCGCCTCCACCAGAAACTGCATCAGCACCTGGCTGGCCTGCGCACCAACCGAAAGACGGATGCCGATTTCGCGAGTCCGTTCGGTGACGGAGACGAGCATGATGTTCATGATTCCGATTCCGCCGACCAGCAGGCTGACCGCCGCGACCGAAGACAGAAGCCCCGTCAGCACGGAATTGACGGAATTGAGCATCGAGGCCAGTTCCTTCATATCATTGAACGCGAAATTATCCTCCTGCCCCGGCGCGATATGCCGCCGGTCGCGCATCAGGGTCTGGATATCCGACATCGCACGTTCGCTGGACCGGCCCGGCGCAACCTGTACCATGACGGAGGCCACATCCTGACTGCCCAGCAACCGGCGCTGCACCGTCCGCACAGGCATGATGACCATATCGTCCTGATCCTGCCCGAAGGAACCCGCGCCCTTGGCCACCAGCAGCCCGATCACCTCGCAGGAAATCGCCTTGATGCGGATTTTCTCGCCCGTCGGATCTGTCGCGCCGAACAGTGCGGTGCGCACCGTCTCGCCAATGATACACACATTGGCCCCGCTGCGGTCCTCGGCCGGCGTGAAGCCACGCCCGCGCGCGATCTGCCAGGCGCCGATGTCAAGATAGGCCGAGGTCGTTCCCGTCACGCTGGTGGTACGGTTGGTATTGCCGAAAACGGCGGTCTCCGAGGTCGAGACGACGGGCGCCACCGACGACAGACTGTCGAGATCCTGAAGCGCCTGAATATCGGCCAGCCGGAAAGCGGGCGCGGTATTGCGGGCGCCCGGCCCCATCATGCGGGTGCCGGGGCGGAGGATCAGCATGTTGGTGCCAAGCGCCTCGACATTGGCCGAAACCTGCTCTGACGATCCCTGCCCCACCGTGACCATGGCGATGACCGCCGCAACGCCGATCACGACACCCAGCACGGTCAGGAAGGACCGCAGCGCATTGCGGATGATGGCGGTCAGCGCGAGACGAATGGTTTCAAGCAGCATTACGTCCCCCTTGCGCGGGTCGGCGCATCGCGCACCACCTTGCCATCTGTAAAAACCACCAGCCGCCCGGCATAGGCGGCCATGTCTTCCTCGTGTGTCACCATGACAATGGTCAGCCCGGCATCGCGGTTGAGCTGTTGCAGCAACTCCATGATCTCGACGCTGCGGCGGGTATCGAGGTTCCCGGTCGGTTCATCCGCCAGCATCACCATCGGCTCGCCCGCCAGCGCACGCGCGATGGCCACGCGCTGTTGCTGGCCCCCCGACAGCTGCGCGGGGGTGTGCTCTTCCCGCCCGTCCAGCCCGACACGGGCCAGTGCCTGCCGCGCGCGCGCCACCCGCTCTGCCTTGGGCTGGCCCTTGTAGATCAGCGGCAGTTCCACATTTTCCAGCGCCGTGGTGCGCGGCAGCAGATTGAAGCCCTGAAACACGAAGCCGAGGTAGTGACGGCGCAGAAGCGCGCGCTGATCCTGATCCAGCGTCGCGACCTCGACGCCGTTGAACAGGTAGTTGCCGGAACTCGGCCGGTCGAGGCAACCGATGATGTTCATCGCGGTCGACTTGCCGGACCCGGACGGCCCCATGATGGCGACGAACTCGCCGCGGCTGATGGTCAGGTCCACCCCGTCCAGCGCCCGCACCAGCGCCTCGCCGCTCCCATAGAGACGGGTAATGCCGCGCAATTCGATCAGCGGCGCGGTCATTTGGGCGCTTCGTGCTGATCGGTGATGACCTGATCACCCTCGGCAAGCTCGCCCGAGGTGATGACGGTGCGCCTGCCGTCGGAAGCGCCGGGGATCACCTGTACCTCGACCGGCACACCCGCCCGCAACACCCAGACCGTCTTGCCACTGGCAACCCCGCTTTGAGTGCCCGAAGGCGCGGGCATGATCAAACCGATCAGCCCCCCTGCCCCGCCGCCGCCCGTATCTTCCGCTATCTGCGGCGGCGCATAACGCAGCGCGGCGTTTGGCACCTGGATTAAACCCTTTGCCTCGGTCACCACGATGGTCGCAGTCGCCGTCATGCCGGGGCGCAGGGTCAGATCGGCGTTGTCCACCGCCAGCACGCCCTTGTAGGTCACCACATCATCCGTGGTTTCGGGCGCATAGCGAACCTGAGTGATCGTCGCGGGGAAACTGCGGCCCGAATAGGCATCGACAGTGAAGCTGGCCGCGTTGCCCACCGCGATTTCACCAATATCGGCCTCGTCGATATCCACCAGCACCTGCATGCGGCGCAGATCCTCTGCCAGAGTGAACAGCGTCGGCGCCGACAGCGAGGCGGCAACGATCTGCCCGGCCGAAACATCGCGCTTCAGCACCACCCCGGCAATTGGCGAACGGATGGCGGTCTTGTCCAGATCGGTGCGTTGCAGTGACAGATTGGCCTCGGCCAGTGTCAGGGATGCCCGCGCCGCCTCCGTCGCCGCGCGAGCACGGTCACGGTTCGCCTCATAGGTGATGAAGTCGCTGTGCTTCACCACCCCGCGCTTCTGCAACTCGGCCTGGGTTTCATAAAGCTCTTCCGTTTCGCGCTGTGTCGCCTCGGCCTGCACGAGCTGGGCCCGCGCCGCAGCCAGCGCCGCCTCGGCATTGGCAACCTGCGCCCGCAACTTGGTATCATCCAGCCGCGCCAGCACCTGTCCCACCGAAACCTCGTCGTTGTAATCGACATCGACGGACAGCAGCGTTCCCGACAGTTCGGACGATACCTCGACCTCGGTGGTCGGCTGCACCGTGCCGGTCGCCGTGACCGTGGCGGTCAGGTCGCCACGCAGGACAGGCTCGGTCACATAGACTGTTCCGCCTGAATCGGGACTGCGCCAGAGCCATAACGCCCCCGCCAAAAGGATGATCAGCAAGGGGAGCAGCAGCCAGCGCCCGCGATTGCGCCGCCCTGCCCCCGCGATCATTCGCTGGATATCCTCTGTGCCCTGATCCGGCATGCTGTCCCGCCTTCCGATGCGCCGCCCGTCGACGGCCCTTGCATGATACGGATATCCGCGCCGAATCCGTCGGTTGCCGTTCTTGTCCCGCCGCGACAAAATATCCCCGCAGGATTCGCCACAGGACCGGCCCGCTCACCTGTGGATAACTCTTGTGGATATCTTTCAGCAACACCCGCACGTCTGGCAGCAGATGGCCCTGAGGCCGCGCGTGGGGCGAGATGTTTGACTTTTTCAAGTTATATCAGCTATTTGCCCGCATGATTTCGACCACAGGATGAACTTCCTGACACGACTGCGCGCCATAGCGACGAAAAATTCTGTTGCCGCGTGACAAGTTGCGTGCCATCACTCCAGTTGTCGCATGGTTTCGTTTTTGACGCCCTTCTGCGACGAAAGAGAAAGTGGTCCGCAAAGAGACCATCGAGGATAGGATGACGAGCGACAGACTCCCCGAACCCGGCAGCATTGCCGGCATGATCAGCGCCAACGCCACCCGGCTTTCCGAGGCGCTGAACAACCATATGCGGAACAGCTTCCACCCCGGAAGCCGCAAAACGCTGCGCAAGTTTCATCCCGCCGAAGTATCGGAACTGACGGGCATCTCGATGTCCAATCTGAGAACGCGCCACCAAGAGGGCGATTTCCCGGATGTAGAGACGGATTCCCGCGGTCGCAGACTCTATTCCGCTGAAGAGATCGACCAGATCCGCGATGTCATGGCCCGCACGGGGCGCAATGGCGAGACCTATCGCCCAGGTCGGCGCGAAGGCGATGGCTTGCAGGTCATTTCCATCGTCAATTTCAAGGGCGGGTCCAGCAAGACCACGACCGCGATCCATCTGGCGCAGCGCTATGCCCTGCGCGGCTATCGGGTTCTGGCCATCGACATGGACCCGCAAGCCAGTCTGACCACCATGTTCGGCTACCGTCCCGAGATCGAATTCGCGGAAGCAGGGACTGTTTATGATGCCTTGCGCTATGAAGACCCGGTGCCGCTGAGCCAGATCATCCGCAAGACCTATTTCCACAATCTCGACCTTGCGCCGGCCGGGCTGCTGCTTTCGGAATACGAGACCGAAACCGCCTATGCCTTGCAACACCGGATCGAGCCGCCGTTCACGCAGCGGCTGGCCATCGCGCTCAGCGAGGTCGAGAACGCCTATGATCTGGTGATCATCGACTGCCCGCCGCAACTTGGCTTTACCACCATGTCTTCGCTGCTGGCCTCTACCGGCCTGCTGATTACAGTGGTGCCCAGCATGCTGGATGTCGCCTCTATGGCGCAATTCCTTGAAATGGCAGGCGAAACCGTCAGAACGCTGGAGGAATCCATGGGACCGACCGATTGGAAGTTCCTCAAGTTCCTCATCGCCCGGTACGAGCCGACCGATGTGCCACAGGCGCAGATGGCGGGCTTTCTGCGTTCGATCCTGCTGGAGCAGGTGCTGAATACGCCGATGCTCAAATCCACCGCGATTTCCGATGCGGGGATGACGCAACAGACGATTTACGAGCTGGACCCCAATCAGGTCGTCCGCAAGACGCTGGATCGCATTCTGGAAAGCGTGAATGGCGTCGCAGACGAGTTTGAGGCGGTGATCCAGCAGGCCTGGGGTCGGAGGAACAGCTGATGGCGCGCCGCAACATCTTTCAACCTCCCCCGCCGCCCTCCCCGCAAACAGAGACTGTTCCTGCGGAATCGCGCCCACGTTTCCCGAATACCGGGCCGATGTCTGGTGTGAAATCGACCCTGCGCGACCTGTCCTCCAATGCGATCCGGGAGCTTGATCCCGCATTGATCGAGGATGATGGCCCCCGTGACCGCCTTGCGATCACGGATGCGGATGTCGCTGATCTGGCTGAAAGCATCCGGCTGCACGGACAACAAGTGCCGATCATGGTGCGCCCGCTGGCCGAGGCGCCCGGACGGTATCGCATCGTCTATGGCCGCCGCCGGTTGCAGGCGCTGAAACTGGCCGGACTTCCTGCGAAGGCCCTGATCCGGTCATTGACCGATGAACAGGCCATTCTTGCGCAAGGTCAGGAAAACAGCCTTCGGGTCGATCCGAGCTTCATCGAAAAGGCGGTTTTCGTCTCTGAACTGGCCGAAAACGGCTATGAGCCTGCGGTGATTCTGGACGCACTTGCCATCGACAAGCCTATGCTGTCACGCATGACGAAAGTGGCGCGCACCATTCCGGGTGAGGTCATCCGTTTCGTTGGCCCCGCCCACGGGATCGGTCGCCGCCGCTGGGAAGAGCTGGCCGATGCCGCGCGGGATCACGGGCTGGATCTTGTGGATCTGGTGCAGGCCCTTCCACCTGCGGCCGCCGCCCTGCCCTCTGACGACCGCTTTGCGCAGCTTCAGTCCGCAGCGACCAGAGCAACCACACCAGCGGCGCAACCAGCTCCTGCCTCGCCCGGCCTCACGGTAAAAGACGCGACCGGCGCGACAATTGCAGAGGTGAAGGCCACTCCGCGCTCGGTCACGATCCGCCTTGGTCAGGGCGACGCCGCATTCACAAGCTGGATGCGTGCAAACGCCGAACACGAGATCCTGCGCCTGTACCGGACGTGGAAAGCCGGACAGCGCAGCGACTGACGATATCGAGCAACACAACAACAAGGAGCACATCGCAGCCACAGGAAAAGAAAGAGCCCCCCAAGGTCACCCTCGGAGAGCCCAATCTGTTGCTTAGCACCCACAGATTTACCAGCTTCTCCGCTCCAGTCAAGACAGCCGATTCGGCTGATTGATGGAATTTTGCCTGTTTCTGGCAAAATGCTAGGCCATTGGTCAGGGCACTCACCCTGGGTTTGCCGTGAAATGCCATGGCTTTCAGACATGCCTCTGCGCCGATCCGGTCGCAGGCCGATTCTTCATTGTCCGCGGACAATTCTACCCCTGACCGTTTTGCCATGATCGAGGCGCTGCGGCGCGCGGCGCCGGCTCTTGGCCTGCGCCCCCCTGTCATTGCGACGCTGGATACGCTGTTGTCCTGCTTGCCGCCCAAGCGCAATCACAACCGTGTCTTCGCCTCAAATGCCACCTTGGCACTGCGCCGCAACGGCGTGTCTGATCGCACGTTGCGACGGCACTTTGCTGAACTGATCGAAGCGGGGTTCCTCCTGCGGATCGACAGCCCGAACGGCAAGCGATACTGCAAGCGCGACCCCGAGATGGGCACGGTCCTGCGCTTCGGCCTGGACCTCTCGCCTCTTTTCAATGCCTATGAGCGGCTTTGCAGCCTCGCAAGGCAGGTAGCCGATCGACAGGCCCATCTGGATTACCTTCGCACGAAGCTTCGGTCGACCATCGCCTCATGCCTCGCCAGGCAAGGTGAGACCGCTCTGCTGGCAGACGCTAGGCGCGTCCTGCGCCGCAAACCGTCTGCCGAAGAGCTGGGGCATTGGCTGGCACTTCTGTCTGATGAAACTTTGCAGGCAGAAAGCGAAGAACCGGCAGAAGAACTGTCCGCCAGCAACGGCCAAAATGTCCGCCACCATCATAGCTCAAAAAAAGAACTTATTGATAAGAAGGCAACGGAAACTGAGCCTGACACTTCCGTACTGTCAGAAATCACTCAGATCTGCCCACAAGCGGCCTCCTTTCTTCAGACCTCAATTCGTAACGCAGCGGACATCACCTCACATGCAAGACAGATGGCTCCAATGATGGGCATTGAACGTCAATGCTACGAACGTGCCGAAGACAAGCGAGGAGCCATGGAAGTTGCCCTGACGATCTGGCTTTTACTGGAAATGCAGGATCGCATTCATCAGCTCGGTGCATATTTCAGGTCGGTAATGCTGGGCGCCCGGAGCGAAACGTTCTGTCCCTGGCAATTGCTGGAGAAACTTCGCAAGCGCGGAGGGCATCAGAGAATTGTCCGCGGACAACAATATGCCTGCGGAGGCAACCCGCCCGTCGCGGCAACATGATCCAATGACGGCGATCAAATCGAAGTGCCCCTGCGTGCCTCAACGTCCACGTGGAACCCTTCGATCATTCAATGCCAGCAAATGCATGTTCATTCTCTTTCGAAATTCCGCATCAATGTTCGTATTGGGTCAAAATTTCTGCGACACAGCATGAATCAGGCTCACTTTAGCCCTGAATCGAACGTTTCCAGCGGTGCTTTCTCTGAAAAAGATGAAAACCGAAAATAATCGCTTGACCGATAGCGCAAACTGGCTACTCCTTGAACAAATCAAGATGACCTGCCAACGGAGGGCGACGTGCCTGTAACCGGCTCGCCAGCGATCACCGATCTGTTCGTCATTGGCGGCGGCATCAACGGCTGTGGCATTGCCCGCGACGCCGCCGGGCGGGGTCTGTCTGTCACGCTGGCTGAACAGGGCGATCTGGCGCAGGCAACGTCATCCGCCTCAACCAAGATGTTTCACGGCGGGTTGCGGTATCTGGAATATTTCGAGTTTCGTCTGGTGCGTGAGGCTCTGGAGGAACGTGAGACGCTGCTGGTTGCGATGCCGCATATCAGCTGGCCGATGCGGTTCGTGCTGCCAATCTCACCCGAGATGCGGTTTGAGGGAAGCACGCCGACCTCGCGCCTGTTGTCCGTGGTCATGCCCTGGCTGAAGGGGCGCCGTCCGGCCTGGCTGATCCGGCTGGGGCTGTTCCTCTATGACACGCTGGGGGGGCGGCAGATTTTGCCGGGCACGCGCCGCCTGAATCTGACGCAGGACAAGGCGGGCAAGCCGCTGCGGCCGGGGTTCCGGTTGGCCTATGAATATTCTGATTGCTGGGTGCAGGACTCCCGTCTGGTCTCGCTGAATGCGCGTGATGCGGCAGATCGGGGCGCCCGGATCATGGTGGGCACGCGGGTCGTTTCTGCCTTACGCGTGGGTGACCTGTGGCGGGTTGAAACCGACGGGGTGCATGGCCCGCAAATCCATCAGGCGCGCGCGCTGGTCAATGCGGGCGGGCCGTGGGTTGAGGATGTGATCCGCAATGTTGCCCGCGTGCCTTCGACCGAAGGCGTCCGACTGGTGCGTGGCAGCCATATCGTGACGAGGCGGCTGTACGACCATGATCGCTGCTATTTCTTTCAGGGCGGTGACGGGCGGATCATCTTCGCCATTCCTTATGAGCAGGACTTCACTCTGATCGGAACCACCGACCAGGATCATCATGGCGCGCCGGGGGAAGCGCGTTGTTCCGAGGCAGAGCGGGATTATCTGTGCGCCTTCGCGAGCCAGTATTTCGCCCGGCCGGTGACGCCCGATGATGTGGTCTGGACCTATTCGGGGGTGCGTCCGCTTTACAATGACGGGGCGAAATCCGCGACAGCCGCGACGCGCGACTATGTGCTGAGCCTGCATGCCGACGGGGCACCATTGCTCAATGTGTTCGGGGGCAAGATCACGACCTACCGGCGGCTTGCGGAAAGTGCGCTTGCGAAACTCTCGCCTTATTTCCCCAAGGCGAAAGGGCCGTGGACAGCCCGCGCTCCGCTGCCGGGCGGGGATTTCCCGCATGACGGGGTCGGTGCCCTGCAAAACCGTCTGATGGCGGAATATCCGTTTCTCGACGCCCGTGACAGCCTTCGTCTTGTACGCACCTACGGAACGGATGTGTTCGATGTTCTGGGCGGGGCAACAAGCCTCGCTGAACTCGGGCAGTCGTTTGGGGCCGGGCTGACCGCGGCAGAAGTGAAATGGCTGGTCGAAAAGGAATTTGCCCGCAGCGCCGAGGATATCCTGTGGCGGCGTACCAAGCTCGGGCTGCACATGACCCCGGAACAGATTGCCGCGCTGGAGGGCTTCATGGCTGAGCGCGGTGCAACATCGGCCGGCGGGATGGCCAGTCCCGCAGCGGAATAGGCGGCGCGCCAGCCAGAGGAGGGCGGGCGCATCGTGGAGGAGATCGAATGACGTTGGAACTGCAAGGCGTGTCGCGCGTGGTCGGCGGGCGGGATCACATCCACCCGACCAGCATGACATTGCGAAACGGCACGATGAACGTGCTGCTGGGGCCGACGCTGTCGGGCAAGACCAGCCTGATGCGGCTGATGGCCGGGCTGGATAAGCCCAATTCCGGACGCATCCTGTGGGAAGGCCGCGACGTGACCGGCTTGCGGGTGCAGGACCGGGGCGTTGCCATGGTCTATCAGCAGTTCATCAATTACCCCGGTCTGACGGTGTATGAAAACATCGCCTCGCCGCTGCGTATCCTGCGCCGCAGCACGGCCGAGATTGATCGTGCCGTGCGACATACAGCCGAGATGCTGCGCCTGACCCCGATGCTGGAGCGCAAGCCACTGGAGCTGTCGGGCGGGCAGCAACAACGCTGTGCGCTGGCGCGGGCGTTGGTGAAAGGGGCAGGGCTGGTGCTGCTGGACGAGCCGCTGGCGAACCTCGATTACAAACTGCGCGAGGAGTTGCGGGTCGAAATCCCGAAGATCTTCGAGGCTTCGGGCGCGATCTTCGTTTATGCGACCACCGAACCGGAAGAGGCGCTGCTGCTGGGTGGCCATACCGCGACGCTTTGGGAAGGCCGGGTAACGCAGTTCGGACCTACCGCAGAGGTATATAGAAATCCTCATGATGCAACTACGGCAAGAGTCTTCTCGGACCCGCCAATGAACTTCGTGCCGGCGGTCAAGACGGGCGGGCAGGTCCGCTTTGGCGAAAGTGCCTCCGTTGCGGCGGACGGAGCGATGTCCGCTTTGCCTGATGGTCGCTATCTGGCCGGGTTCAGGGCCAATCATCTGGCGCTGCATCGTCCGTCCGGGGCGGCTGTGGAATTTGCCTGCAAACTCGCGGTGACGGAAATCACCGGATCGGAAACCTTCATCCACGTCAGCCATGGCACGGATCGCTGGGTCGGTCTGGTCGGCGGGGTGCATGACCTGACACCGGGGCAGGGGGTGCAGGTCTGGCTGGACCCGGCGCACGTCTATCTGTTTGACGCGGACGGGCGGCTTGCCGCGCCTGCCGCCTATGCAAAGGCGGCCTGAGCCATGGCACAGATCACGCTGAAGAACCTCGCGCACAGCTACCTGCCCAATCCGAAGGGCGAACAGGATTACGCGCTGAAGGAAATGGATCATGTCTGGCAGGATGGTGGCGCCTATGCCCTGCTGGGCTCGTCCGGCTGCGGCAAGACTACGCTGCTGAACATCATCTCGGGCCTGTTGCGGCCAAGCCATGGGAGGGTGTTGTTCGGCGACCGCGATGTGACCGATGCCGCCACGGCCGAGCGCAATATCGCGCAGGTGTTCCAGTTCCCGGTCGTCTATGACACGATGACCGTCCGCGACAATCTGGCCTTCCCTCTGCGCAATCGCGGGCAGGACGCAGCCTATATCAAGCGTCGCGTCGATCAGATTGCGAAGATGATCGGGATGGAGGCGATGCTGTCGCGAAAGGCGCAGGGCCTGACCGCCGATGCCAAGCAGAAGATCAGCCTTGGCCGTGGCATGGTGCGCGAGGATGTCAACGCGATCCTGTTCGACGAGCCACTGACCGTCATTGACCCACACATGAAGTGGGAGCTGCGCACACAGCTCAAGCAGCTGCACCGCGAGTTCGGCCATACGATGATTTATGTCACGCATGACCAGACCGAAGCGCTGACCTTCGCCGACAAGGTGGTGGTGATGTATGACGGTCGCGTAGTGCAGCTCGGCACGCCTGAGGAACTTTTCGAAACCCCGGCACATACATTCGTGGGGTATTTCATCGGCTCCCCCGGCATGAACTTTCTGGATGCGCGAGTATCGGGCACCCATGCCATGCTGGTCAGCGGGGCAGGGGTGGATCTGGGCGACGATCACGGGACCCCCTCGGGTCGTGTACAGATCGGCATTCGCCCTGAACATGCTGTTCTGACGGAAGGGCAGGGGCTGCCGGTCACCATTCGCCGGGTCGAGGATGTCGGGCGCCATCGCATCCTGCGGGCCGAACTGGAGGGGCAGCCTTTCAACATTGTTCAGCCGGAAGGGCAGCCCGTTCCGGCGCTGCCGCGCGTGGCCTTCGTGCCTGGCAAGATCAACGTCTATGCCGACGACTGGCGCGTCGCACCGCAGGGGAGGGCGGCCTGATGGAAAAGACACAGAACAACCGCGCCTGGTTTCTGGTGCTGCCGGTGCTGGTGCTGGTCGCCTTTTCGGCGGTGATCCCGCTGATGACCGTGGTGAACTATTCGGTCAACGATACTTTCGGGAACAACGAATTTTTCTGGGCCGGGCTCGACTGGTTCGATGAGGCCGTGCATTCCGACCGTATTCATGGCGCGCTGCTGCGGCAGGCGATGTTCTCGGTCATCATTCTGGCCATAGAGGTCCCGCTCGGCATCTTCGTCGCGCTGAACATGCCGAAGAAGGGCTTCTGGTCCTCGTTCTGCCTTGTGGTCATGGCGCTGCCGCTGCTGATCCCGTTCAACGTCGTCGGCACCATCTGGCAGATCTTTGGTCGCGGTGACATTGGCCTGCTGGGGCATACGCTGGCCGCCATCGGGATCGACTACAACTATACCTCCGACCCGTTCGATGCATGGGCCACGGTGGTGGTGATGGATGTCTGGCACTGGACCTCGCTGGTGGCGCTGCTGGCCTATGCCGGTCTGCAATCCATTCCGCAGGCCTATTATCAGGCCGCGCGCATCGACCAGGCGAGCCGCTGGGCCGTGTTCCGCTACATCGAGCTGCCGAAGATGAAGGGCGTCCTGCTGATCGCGGTTCTGCTGCGCTTCATGGACAGCTTCATGATCTATACAGAACCTTTCGTCGTCACCGGCGGCGGCCCCGGCAATTCGACCACCTTCCTGTCAATCGACCTTGTGAAGATGGCCGTGGGTCAGTTCGATCTTGGCCCCGCCGCCGCCTTCTCGATCATGTATTTCCTCGTGATCCTGCTGGTGAGCTGGGTGTTCTACACCGTGATGACCAATCTCGACCGTCAGGAGGCCAAGTGATGCGCAGCCGCTCCTCCGCCCTTGTGATGACACTTTATCTTCTGTTCCTCATGGTGCCGATCTACTGGCTTGTGAACATGAGCCTGAAGACCAATGCCGAGATCACCGGAACCTTCTCGATCTTTCCGCGCGAGCTGACCTTCCGCAACTACATCGTGATCCTGACCGACCCGAGCTGGTACATGGGCTACGTCAATTCGATCATCTATGTGGTGCTGAACACGGTCATTTCCATCGCCGTGGCGCTGCCCGCCGCCTATGCCTTCAGCCGTTACAGCTTCATGGGTGACAAGCACCTGTTCTTCTGGCTGCTGACCAACCGCATGTCGCCGCCCGCCGTCTTCGCACTGCCGTTCTTCCAGCTTTATTCCTCCATCGGGCTGTTCGACACGCACATCGCAGTGGCGCTGGCGCATTGCCTGTTCAACGTGCCGCTGGCGGTGTGGATCCTTGAAGGCTTCATGCGCGGCGTGCCGAAAGAGATTGACGAGACCGCCTATATCGACGGCTATTCCTTCCCGCGCTTCTTCATCCGCATCTTCATGCCGCTGGTGGCCAGCGGGATCGGTGTCGCGGCCTTCTTCTGCTTCATGTTCTCCTGGGTGGAACTGTTGCTGAGCCGCACCCTGACCAGCGTGAACGCCAAGCCCATCGCAGCCACCATGACGCGCACGGTATCGGCCAGCGGGATGGACTGGGGTGTTCTGGCCGCCGCAGGGGTGCTGACCATCATTCCGGGCGCGCTGGTGATCTGGTTCGTCCGCAACTACATCGCCAAGGGCTTTGCCCTGGGCCGCGTGTGAAGGAGGGCTGGATCATGTCTGCAACCACGGCAAACCGCGTCAACTGGCCCGCGATCTACGTTACCGCCGCCGCAGTCCTTGGCGCCGCACTGATCTTCCTGATCTGGGCTACCCCGGTAAAAGACGGCGCGAAGGATTGGTTCGCGCCGATGATCAAGGGCGGCTGGATGGCCTGGACCTTCCCGGTCGCGCTGTTCTTCTGGATCATCGCGAGCCTGCTCGTGACCTTCACCATCCTTGCGATCCGGTTTCCCGAAACCCCGCGCGTCGGCCTCCTGCGGATCGAGACGACGCGCGGCGACCGGCTGTTCATCTCGCTTCTCGGCTCGGCCTTCATCTGTCTGGCCTGGCTGTTCTGCGCGGGCCCCCCTGTCTGGGGCGGGCTCGCACTGTGCCTTGTCTATGCCGTGGCGGTTTTCGTCTGGGTTTAGACCGGAAGATCCCTCTGGTGCGGCTGGACCCCGCGCCAGAGGGCAAGAATGCTCAACGCCTGTTTCACATTCCAAGGGAGGAATACAATGAGACTGACATCAACCGCAATGGCGCTGGCGCTGCTGGCCGTGGGGGCCCCCGCCTGGGCCGACATGGACGCCGCCAAGAAATTCCTCGATTCCGAAATCGCGGGCATGACCGTCCTGTCGCCCGAAGATCAGGAAAAGGAAATGCAGTGGTTCATCGACGCGGCCAAGCCCTTTTCGGGCATGGATATCAAGGTCGTGTCCGAAACCATCGCGACGCATGAATATGAATCCAAGGTTCTGGCTCCGGCCTTCACCGCCATCACCGGCATCAAGATCACCCATGATCTGATCGGTGAGGGCGATGTGGTTGAAAAGCTGCAAACCCAGATGCAGACCGGCGAGAACATCTATGACGCCTATGTCAACGATTCCGACCTGATCGGGACGCACTGGCGCTATCAGCAGGCCCGCAACCTGACCGACTGGATGGCGGGCGAGGGCAAGGATGTTACCAACCCCGGTCTGGATCTGGCAGATTTCATTGGCACCCAGTTCACCACAGCGCCGGATGGCAAGCTCTACCAGCTTCCTGACCAGCAGTTCGCCAACCTCTACTGGTTCCGCTACGACTGGTTCACCGATCCCAAGACCATGGAGGATTTCAAGGCCAAATATGGCTATGACCTCGGCGTGCCGGTCAACTGGTCGGCCTATGAGGATATCGCCGAATTCTTCACCGGCCGCGACATGAGCTATGCGGGCGGGCCGTCCTCGGGTGTCTATGGCAACATGGACTACGGCAAGAAAGACCCGAGCCTCGGCTGGCGCTATACCGATGCCTGGATGTCGATGGCTGGCATGGGCGACAAGGGCGAGCCGAACGGCTTGCCGGTCGATGAATGGGGTGTCCGGGTCGATGAAAACTCGCGGCCCGTCGGCTCTTGCGTGGCGCGGGGTGGGGCAACCAATGACGCGGCGGCGGTCTATGCCGTGACCAAGGCGATCGACTGGTTGCAGAAATATACCCCGCCGGAAGCCATGGGCATGACCTTCGGTGAGGCCGGTCCAGTTCCGGCGCAGGGTTCCATCGCGCAACAGATGTTCTGGTATACTGCTTTCACCGCCGACATGGTGAAGCCGGGCCTGCCGGTGATGAACGAGGATGGCACGCCGAAATGGCGCATGGCTCCCAGCCCGCATGGTGCGTATTGGACCGAGGGCACCAAGATCGGCTATCAGGATGTGGGGTCGTGGACGCTGATGAAATCCACCCCGGTGGATCGTGCGCAGGCCGCATGGCTTTATGCGCAATTCGTGACCTCGAAGCTGGTTGATCTGAAGAAATCCGATGTCGGCCTGACCTTCATCCGTCAGTCCACCATCGACAGCCAGCACTTCACCGACCGTGCGCCGAAACTTGGCGGGTTGATCGAGTTCTACCGCTCGCCCGCCCGGACCCAGTGGTCGCCCACCGGCACCAATATCCCGGACTATCCGAAGCTGGCGCAGCTGTGGTGGCAGAATATCGGCGACGCGCTGTCGGGGGCCAAATCCCCGCAGGAGGCGCTGGACGCGCTGTGCGCCGATCAGGAAAAGGTGCTGATCCGGCTTGAGAAATCGGGCGTTCAGGGCGACATCGGCCCGAAGATGAACGAAGAGCAGGACCCGCAATACTGGATCGACCAGCCGGGCGCGCCGGTCGGCAAGCTGGACAACGAAAAGCCGCAGGGCGAAACCGTGTCCTATGACGAGCTGATCAAATCCTGGCAGAACTGATGCCATGAAGGGTCCGGGCGGCTGCGGTCGCCCGGACCTGTCTCTTCCACGACCACGGGACCGCGCTGCCATGACCCATATCCTTGCCATCGACCAGGGCACCACCTCGTCACGGGCGATCCTGTTCGACGCGGATCTTCGCCCGGTCGCTTCGGCGCAAGAGGAGTTTCCGCAGCACTATCCCGCCTCCGGCTGGGTCGAACATGATCCGGCGGATCTTTGGGCCACCACGGCGGCGACCGCGCGGGCGGCCATCGAAAGGGCAGGGCTGGGCGTCGGCGCCGTGTCGGCCATTGGCATCACCAACCAGCGCGAAACCACCTTGCTGTGGGACCGCGCGAGCGGCCAGCCGCTGCACAATGCGATTGTCTGGCAGGACCGCCGCACTGCCCCGATCTGCGAAAGTCTGCGCGCTGCCGGTCATGCAGCGCTGATTGCCGAGCGCACCGGCCTTCTGCTGGATCCGTATTTCTCGGGCACCAAGCTGAAATGGCTGCTCGATACGATCCCCGGTGCCCGCGCGCGTGCGGCGAAGGGGGAACTCGCTTTCGGTACGGTCGACAGCTGGCTGATCTGGAACCTGACCGGCGGCAAGGTGCATGCGACCGATGCCACCAATGCCTCGCGCACGTTGCTTTACGACATCGGCGCGAACCGCTGGGATCCTGATATCTGCGCGCTTCTGGATATTCCGATGGCGCTGCTGCCCGAAGTACGCGACTGCGCCGATGATTTCGGCACCACGCGGCCCGATCTGTTCGGGCGGGAAATCCCGATCCTCGGTGTCGCGGGCGACCAGCAGGCGGCGGCAATGGGCCAGGCGTGTTTTCAGCCCGGCATGATGAAGTCGACCTATGGCACCGGATGTTTTGCCCTGCTGAACACCGGGGCGGATCGGGTGCCCTCGACCAACCGGCTGCTGACCACCATCGCCAGCCGCCTGAACGGCAAGACCAGCTATGCGCTGGAAGGCTCCATCTTCATCGCGGGGGCGGTGGTGCAATGGTTGCGCGACGGGCTGAAGATCATCCGCAGCGCACCGGAAACCCAGCCCCTCGCCGAAAGTGCCGATCCGTCGCAAGAGGTGATCTTGGTGCCCGCCTTCACCGGTCTTGGCGCGCCCTACTGGCGGCCGGAATGCAGGGGGGCCATCTTCGGCCTGACGCGCAACTCCGGCCCGGCCGAACTGGCGCGGGCGGCGCTGGAAAGCGTGGGCTACCAGACCCGCGACCTTCTGGAGGCGATGCGCGCAGACTGGGCCACCGCAGCCGGGGGGGTGCTGCGGGTTGATGGCGGCATGGTGGCGAGTGACTGGACGATGCAGTTTCTGGCCGACATTCTTGGCGCTCCGGTAGATCGTCCGGTGGTGACGGAAACCACCGCGCTCGGCGCGGCCTGGCTTGCCGGCTACCGGGCCGGTCTTTACCCCGGACCCGAGCAATTCGCCAAGACCTGGGCGCTGGAACGCCGTTTCGTACCGGCTATGGGCGGGGCAGAACGGGACGCGAGATACGCGCGCTGGACCCGCGCCGTCAGCGCCACTGTGGCCGCGTCCGAATGAAAATCCGCTCCGTCATTTGCTGCGTCAGACAGGAATGACGATGCGCTGACGCAAGGCAGGTCATTGTCCTTTCAAGCACCGCGGCTGTTGCCGCATCGCCGAGGACCGAACGATGACCTGCACTCTCGACAGCACTGAAGTTGCCAGCGCCACGGCGATGGACCAGTTCGATGCCGGATGCGTCTCGCTGATGGATCGCTGGCAGCCGATGACGGAATGGTATGACGAGCGGCTGAAATCTGGGCTTGATGCCACATGCAAGGCCAATGCCTGCCGCATCGGCCCGCGCGTGGTGGCGCGTGATCGGGCAGGGCGCGGGCTGGCGGGAATCAATATGGCCTCGCAGGATTTCCTGAGCCTCGCCTCGCATCCCAAGATCCTTGCGGCGGCTTCGGCGGCGGCACGGCGCTACGGGGTCCATTCGGCGGGCACTGCGGTCCAGATGGGGCTGACCACGCTGACCACCTCGCTGGAAGAGCGGATTGCCGCTTTCGTCGGCATGGCACAGGCCATCGTGTTTCCAAGCGGCTGGACCGCCGGTTTCGGCGCCATTCGCGCGCTGGTGCGGCCGGGCGATCATGTGCTGGTGGACGCCCATGCCCGGGAATGTCTTCAGGACGGCGCCGCCGCTTCCGGTGCAACCGTGCATCAGATCCAGCACGGCTCGACCGAGGCGCTGGTCCGCCGGCTGGAACGACTGCGGGATGAAGACCCGCAGGCCGGCATCATCGTTGTGACCGAGGCGCTGTTCGCCATGGAACCGGGCAGCGCCAGCCTGCCCGAATTGCAGCAGCTTTGCCGTCGCTATGCGGCGACGCTGCTGGTGGATGTGGCCAATGACCTGGGTGCGCTTGGCGCCACAGGGCGTGGAGTCTGCGAGATGCAGGGCATCCTTGGCGGTATCGACATCCTCACCGGCAGCTTCTCCAAGACTTTCGCGGCGAATGGCGGGTTTGTCGCCTCCAACCATCCGGCCCTGCGGCTTGCCATGCGGGTGGGCAGTTCGGTCCAGGGATGCAGCAATGCGATATCCCCCCTTCAGGCGGCGGTGGTGCTGGCCGCGCTGGAAATCGTGGACAGCGAGGAAGGCGCCGAACGACGCAACCGGCTGATGCAGAACATCGAAAGGCTGCGCACCGGGCTGGAGGACGCAGGGTTTGAGGTCACCGGCGCGCCGGGCGCGGTCGTGACCGTCAGGCTCGGGCGGCTGGCCTGCGCGCGGCGGCTGACGGCGGACATGCTGTCGCGGGGCGCGCTGCTCAACCTGACCGAGCCGCTGACGCCGGGAAGCGCCGATGCGCTGTGGCGGCTGAAGCTTCTCGCTGATCATGGAACCAGCGAGGTCGATGGCTTCGTGGCGATTGCCCGCGAGGCGAAAGCCCGGCTTGACGAAGAAAATGCGCGCAGTGCCGCGCTTCAGTATGCGGTGGCCTGACGATCCCCTCAGGGCCACTGTATCGGTGCGGATCGGTCAATGACGGCAGGTGGCGGGGCAACCCGGAATGTCGTCTTTGGCCGATCCGCATCTGCCACGGGTTTACGCCCGCACCGCACACGGCTATCCCTAGAATCAGACTTCGATTTCTGGGGATGTATCGAAGATGGCCGGGTGCACCTACTTCCGCATCCTTGACAGATTTTGCTTGTCGGTCGACGGGCAGGAACTGCCCGTAAAGGGGCAGAAGCAGAAGGCTATTCTCGCATGGTTCAGCCTGACCGGCGAAAGCGGTATCGCGCGCGACCGGCTGGCTGATCTTTTGTGGTCCGATTCCGGCGCGGAAAAGGCTCGTGGTTCTCTGCGCAATACCCTGCATGTTCTGGCACGCGACTGTGCGGGGATTTCGCTGTTCGAGGCTGACCGTCTGGCGGTGCGGGCACGGTTCGCGGGCGCGCCGTGTGACATATCGCAGGCTTTGGCGGCTTTCGACGCGGGGGATACAGCACCGCTTGCGGCGCGGTCGCTTGCCGATGCCGACATACGCTTCGCCGCCGATCTGTGGGGGCTGGACCCGGAGTTCGATGGCTTCCTGACCGAACGCAAGGCTGCCTATCTGGCGCATCTTTCAGCGCAGCTGCGCTCCCGTCTGCACGCGGCTGGCGAAAAAACCGGCGCGCGTCTGCTGGCCGAGCGCCTGCGCGAACTGGAACCGCAGGATGAAGAGGCAACGCGGGCGCTGATGCGTCTGGATATCGCGGCGGGTAATAACGCTGCTGCGATGGAACATTATCGCAAGCTCTGGACGCTTCTGGACGAGGAGTTCGATCTGGAACCCGCCGAGGAAACCCAGGCGCTTGCGATTTCGCTCAAGCTTTCCGGTTCGGCCGCGCCCTTGCCGGCGCAGCTTGATGACGAACGGATCACGATTTTCGTCCAGTCCTTCGCCTTGTCCGCGCTGCCTGATGACGAACAGATTCTGGTGGCGGCGGTGCAGGCCGAACTGGGATCGGCGCTTTATGCGGTCGAAGACTGGGTGACCATCGAAACCAGCCCCGGAATGCAACTGCCCGCCCGCCCCGGCAATTACGAACTGCGTGGTTCACTGTCGCCGGGGCTGGAGGAAATGCGGCTGATCCTGTCGCTGAAGGATCTGTCCACCGGCGCGATCATCTGGTCATGGCCGCTGCATATCCGGCGCGGCGACTGGGTGCGCAACTCGGGTTTCGCGGTGCAGCGTATCGCCATGCGCCTGACCGGCAAGCTGGAGTCGCATTACATCAGCGGGCTGGAAGGCCTGTCCGATGCCCAGCTTGCCGATTATCGCAAGCTGATGCGCGCGGGCTGGCTGATGCGCGACTGGTCTTCCGATGCGGACCGGCGGGCGGAGGCGCTGCTGCGCTCGGTTTCCTCCGGCGGCGATCTGGGGCTGCGCGCGCGGATCGGGCTGGCCGAATTGCTCAACAGCCGCGAACTGATCTTTCCGGGCTCGGGTCCGGTTCATGCCGGTGTACCCGAGGCGCTGGAAATCGGGCGGGCCTGCACCGCCGAGGCGCCCGACCGTGGCGATGCCTGGCTTGCCTTCGGCTGGAGCTCGATCCTGCTGGATCACGTCGACGCCGCGGCCGAGGCCGCGAATGTGGTGGCCGACCTGTCGCAAAGCAATCCGCGCCGCCTGTCGGCGGCGTCGGAAATGATGGCGCTGACCGGGCAGGTGACTCGCGCGACCCGCCTGGCCGAGGCGGCTTCGGCGCTTGATGCCGGGGTGTGCCGGGTGTCGATGGGCTATCGGACGCCGGTCGCGCTGTTGTCGGGCGATTATGCCACAGCGATGGATCTGGCCGACCGGGCCGCCGGGGCCATTCCCTTTACCTATGCCTATGGCTGCGCCGCCGCCGTGATGGCGGGGGAGATGGCGCGGGCGGCCGGGTTCTGGCACCGTTTCAGCACCGATATTTCCGGCCGCTGGCAGGGCGCAGGTGCGCCAGATCCGCTGTCGTGGTTTCTGGCGGCGACGTCGATGCGGTCAGCCTACGGGCTTGACCGCATCGCCGAGGCCCTGTGGCAGATCGCCGGTCAGCGGCAGGATCGCGTGGTATAATCGCCCACATTGCCCCAGACGAACTGCATCGCGGTTGTCTTGCCCGCAAAGTAATCGTCCAGATAGGTCAGGTTCTGGAACCTGCTGCCCTCAGCCTGGTGCTGGAGCGCCAGGTCCTCCTTGGCGGCGATGTTGTTTTTTTCGGGCAGGCGGATATTCACATGGTCGGCGGTGTTCTGGAACAGGCTCATCGTCGCGGCTTTGTGGACATGCTGGACCTCAAGCACCCCGTCGACAACCCAATGCCCCAGCGGATCATCGGAGGTGTCCCCGTCCAGCGGTTTGAAATAGGCGGCGAACAGCGGCGACTTGACCGTTTCGGTCACGATGTCGGGCGAACGGGCGAGGCTGCCCTCTCCCTCGGCGAGCTGCGCGGCGAATTTGCGGGCATAATTCGCCAGCAGATTGCAGAATGCCTCGACCGTTGTCGGGTAGTTCGCCGCGGGCTGCCGCGTCATGGCAATCATAAAGGCGCCGACGGTTTCAAAGTCGATGGTATTGTATTTTACATCCGGCTGGGCCGGGCTTCCGGTGGTCATTGTCACACTCCGCTGTTGAGGGTCAGAAATCGTATCAGGCTGGGCATGTCGGGGATATCCGGCATGTCAGGGTCGACGGGGGCGTCTGTCAGGGCGGCTTCGGCAGTTTCAACCGCCGCGCGGATCGCCCCCCACAGAAGTGCCGACCCCAGCGCGCCCAGTCGCAGACCGTCGCCAAAGCCCTGCGTGGCGGGCCCGCGACCGGCCTCAAGCAGCGTGTAAAGATATAGCGGCGGATCGGCAGCCAGATGCGGTGGCGCCAGATGCCCGCAGGCGTTGCACCAGTCGCTGATCAGCTTTGCCCGTGCGGGGCCATCCCACAGCAGCCAGTCGGGAAAGCGGCTCCGCAGGGCAGGGGCCAACCGGGTGGCGAGGCTTGACACGGATTGCAGGCCGCCATCGGTGCTGCGGGCCAGATCGCGCAACGCCAGATCGTTGTCGCTGGTGACAAGCGAGGAGTGAATCTCCATCGCATCCGGCAGGCCGAAATCACTGCCGAACATGGCCGCCAGCCCGCCTTCCATCCGCATGGCCTTTTGCGGTGGTGAGAGCAGATCGAGATCAAAGAAATTGCGCCAGTCGATGCGCCAGAAATTCTCTGCCCCCGGCCGGGCGCGCAGGGCGGCGATATCGGGATCGCCACGCAGCAACAGGCGCACGGGAACGGTGTTGACGTTCAGCCTGTACTGGCTGCGCACCAGCCAGTGTCCTGCGCGCAGGATGGCCGCCATCACTTCAACCGGGATCTCGGCGGCGCCGGGCGGTCCCAGGTCGGCAGGCGTATCGGCCAGCGCGGGCAGGGCGAGGCGCGGCAGCAGATCGCGCAGCAACAGCCCGTGCCACATCCGCACCGTGGCGGTCTTGGCCCCGCGCAGGCTGTCGGCAGGCGAATGACCGCGTGCGGCAAGCCGGGTGGTCACCGCCGCGGCATGGGCGATGAACAGTGCCGAAAGCTGGGCGATCATCGGGTTGTCGTCATTGCGCGTATCAGGCAGCGCGCCCAGCGTCCGGCCAAGGCCGCTTGCAGGTTTCCGGCGCGTGATGTCGGCCGTGAAATACGGATAGAACAGCGGTGCTGGGGGAAACCTGTGCAAATCGGGCAGGGACAGATCGGCGGAAACCGGGCCGAACAGGCTTTCCAGATGCAGCGGGTGGGTCCGCTCGGCCTGTGTCACCGTTGTGCGGGTAAGCTCTGGCGCCGGGTCGGACAGCGCATAATCGAATTCACCTTCCGTCGGCGTGCACAGGTCATGGGCCAGCAGTTGCCCGAGGTAGGTATACCCCGCAGGCATCTCGCCTTCGGCACCGGCCTGCACGGGTTTGACCAGCCGAGCCGCCAGATCCGGCAGCTCGCGCACCGACCCCAGCAGCGATTGCCCACCGCAATAGAGCGATGCGGACTCTGCCATCTTCGGACAGCCGAAACTGCGCCGCCCCGCGGGCAGGGCAGGCGGCGGCAGTTGTGCTGCCGCTTTCAGCATACGCCATGCCATGTAAGGGCTGGTCCCTCCGGGTGGATTCGGCATCGGTTTCTCCCTTGTTACGGGGAATATGTCGCGCGATGCGTCAGCGTAACGTCAGTCAGCGGGGGCAAGCAACGGGCGGGAGCGGGGCCAGGCCGGACAGACAAAGCGCCAGACAGGTACCCGGAGTTGTGCTGATGTCAGGTCAGAAAATCCATAAGTTGTAACGAGATCGCCAAGCAGCTTTTCCAGCGATCTGCCTGCCGGTTCCGGTGCGGCAGCCTGCGCTGTATGCAACGCGGGCAGACGCGGAGCCAGTGCGGTCTGCACATGGTCGCGGAAGGGTGTATCGGGGTGATGCGCCGGGGCGAGCCAGGCCAGTTCGGCCTGCAACATCTCGCGCGTGGCGGCCTCGGCGGCGCGGGCCGGATCGGGAGAGGCGGCGCTGCCAAGCGCGATCTGCCCGCCCGTGCCGTCGTCGCCCAGCATCAGCCGTACAGACAGACCCGGAAGAAAGGGCAAGGCCAGACACAGTACCCGCCGTCCCGTATGGCCCGCGCGGTAGGCGGCGAGTTCGGGCGGCTCGGCGCAGGCGTGGCCGGGCAGTTTGCCCTGCCACCACAGCGCCAGCGCCGCGCGTTCGGCCGCTTCGCAGAAAGCCGCCAGCCGGGCCGCCGCGTCGCTGTCCTGCGCCGCCGCCCCTTCGCTGCCCAGCCCCTCTGGCCCCGGCAGGGCGCGGGCATCTTCCAGCACGATCCTGCCCGTGGCATCCCGCGCGGGTACGGGTTCAGGATGCGCCTCCGGTCCCAATGACAGGCCCTCTGCCACCTCCCCCAGCGCGCGCAGGCGGGCGCTCCCGGCGGAAGGTCCGGTTCCGGTGCCGGGCTGGCCGCTGGCATGTCGTGCAAAGACCACGCAAAGCGCGGGCGCCCAGGGCGCACGCAACTGGCGCAGATCTGTCGTTTCGGCAAGCGGTGCGAGCGGGTTCATTCCCGCAGCCTAAGGTGCGTGGGGACCGCCCTCAAGCCGGGTTCTCGACCTCGCGCCGATTGCCCGCTAGGCTCGCCCCGTCGCAGCGAGGGGAGACGCCGACATGACCATGCCACCCGTGGCCATCGAGGATGCGGCGCTGACGCGGCTTCTGTCGCGTGCCCGCGTTCTGGTGGTGGATGACGAAGCCGGGATGCGCAACTTCCTGATGAAGACGCTGGCGCCCTTCTGTCAGGCGGTCGAGGTTGCGGGCACCACGGCCGAAGCAGATGCGCAGCTGGATCGCGGCAATTTCGACATTGTGATCCTCGACAATATCATGCCCGGTCTGAAGGGGCTGGACTGGCTGGCCGAACAGCGCCGCCGGGGCGGCTTTGCCGAAACCATCATGATCACCGCCTATGCCGATCTGGAAACCGCCATCGAGGCGCTGCGGGCGGGTGCCTCGGACTTCGTGCTGAAACCCTTCCGGTCGAACCAGCTTCTGAACGCGGTACGGCGGGCCTTGCAGATGGCACAACTGCGGCGAGAAAATCTGCTTCTGCGGCATGAACTGGCCAGCGGCGATACCGGGCCCGGGCGGCGCAACCGGCTGATCGGCAGTTCCGCCAGCATCGCCGCGGTGCGGGACATGCTGGCACGGGTGGCGGGAGTGACCACGCCGCTTCTGATCACTGGGGCTTCGGGTACCGGCAAGGAAGTCGCAGCGCGGCATCTGCACGGGATCTCCGAGCGCGCCGACCGGCCCTTCGTGCCGATCAACTGCGCCGCCATCCCGCCCGACCGGATCGAGGCGGAACTGTTCGGCCATATCGCCGGTGCTTTGCCCGGCATTCCCGAAGGGCGCGAGGGTTTTCTGCCTTCGGCGCAAGGAGGCACGGTTTTTCTGGACGAGGTCGCCGAACTCAGCCCCGCCGCACAATCGGCGCTGCTGCGGGTGGTGGAGGATGGCCGGATCCGTCCGCTGGGGGCGGCGCGGGATCTGGCGCTGGACCTGCGTTTCGTCCTCGCCTCCAGCCGGCCGCTGGAACCCGAAGTGGCAGCGGGGCGCTTCCGGCAGGATCTGTTTTTCCGCATCAATGTGCTTCAGATCGACATGCCACCGCTGCGCCATCGTGAAACCGACGTGATTGACCTTGCGGATCTGTTCCTGACCGAGATCGCGCAACGTCAGAGCCTTGCCCCGCTGGAGATGGACAGCACGACCCGCGCGGCCCTGTTGCGGCATGACTGGCCCGGGAATATCCGCGAGTTGCGCAATTTCATCGAACGCGCCCTGATCTTCGGGCGGTTTCCGCTGGAAACGCTGGCTCCGCCACAGCGGCAGGCCGAGGCCATCGAGCCTCTGGATGCGGTGGAACGCCGCCTGATCCTGCGCGCGCTGGATCTGACCGGCGGCAACCGCAGCGAGGCGGCGCGGCGTCTGGGCATTTCGCGCAAGACGATTGACCGCAAATGCGCGGGCTGGGGGCTTTAGTGGCGCGGCTCCTGCGCTCGGTCCGGGTGCGGCTGCTGCTGATCGCGCTGTTGCCCATGCTGGTGCTGCTGCCGCTTCTGCTTGGCGCCACGATGCAGCGCTGGTCGGGCAAGGTGGACGATTTGCTGATCGTCAAGGTGAATGGCGACCTTACCATCGCCGACCAGTATCTTGCGCGCCTGCTGGAGCTTTCGGGCGAAAGGCTGGATGCGCTGGCGCAATCGGTGGCGATGGAACGTGCGTTGCAGGCGCCGGACGATCTGGCTGCACTGATTGCGGTGCAGAAGCAGACGCTGGGGCTGGATTTCCTGTATGTGACCGATGGTACTGACGCCCCGGCCGGGTTTTTGCCTGCCGATTGGCCGGTGATCGGCGCCGCGCTGCAAGGGCAGGGCAAGGCGGCGGTGGATATCCTGTCACCTGCCGCGATGGAGGCTTTGGCCCCCGGCTTGGCGGCACGGGCGGCGGTGCCGCTGGTGGCCACTCCCAATGCCGCGCCGACCGACCGGCTGACCGAGGATCGTGGCATGATCATTCATTCCGCCGCGCCGCTGCGCCTGCCCGACGGCCGTGCGGCGGCGCTGGTGGGTGGGCTGCTTCTGAACCGTAACCTCGATTTCATCGACACGATCAACGCACTGGTCTACCAGTCGCGCAGCCTGCCCGAGGGCAGCCAGGGCACCGCGACGCTGTTTCTTGACGATGTGCGCATCTCGACCAATGTGCGCCTGTTCGAGAATGTCCGGGCCCTTGGCACCCGTGTTTCGCAGGCGGTGCGCGCGCGGGTTCTGGGTGAGGGGCAGACATGGCTCGATAGCGCCTTCGTGGTGAACGACTGGTATATCTCGGCCTATGAGCCGATCATCGACAGCCACGGTACGCGGATCGGGATGCTGTATGTCGGCTTTCTGGAAGCGCCGTTCCGGGCCGAGAAAACCCGCTCATACCTGATTGCCACGCTGGTGTTCCTGGCCATCGCCGCGCTGTCGGTGCCGATCTTCCTGCGATGGGCGGGGCGCATCTTCCTGCCGCTGGAGCGGATGGGCCAGACTATTGCACGGGTCGAGGCGGGCGAGATGGATGCCCGTAACCGGATCGGCGCCGGGGATGACGAAATCTCGCGCGTGGCCGATCACCTCGACGGGTTGCTGGATACTGTGCAGGAGCGTGACCGCCAGTTGCGCGACTGGAACGAGCAACTGAACCAGAAAGTCGAAGAACGCACCCGTGACCTGCGCGACGCCAACCGGAGGCTGGAACGCACGACCGAACGGCTGATCATGTCGGAAAAGCTTGCCGCAGTGGGCGAGATCACGGCAGGCGTCGCGCATGAGATCAACAATCCCATCGCGGTCATCCAGGGCAATCTGGATGTGGCGCGCATGGTGCTGGGCGAAGGCGCGGCGCCGGTAAAGACCGAATTCGACCTGATCGACGATCAGGTTTACCGCATCGGTACCATCGTCTCGAAGCTGCTGCAATTCGCGCGGCCCGGCGAATATTCCGGCGCGGCCAACATCATCTCGCCCGCGCAGGTGGTGCGGGACTGTCTGGTGTTGACCCGTCGTCAGATCGAGGGGGCAGGCATCGAAATCCGCACCGATCTGGCAACGGAGGCGCAGGTGTTCATGGAACGGACCGAACTTCAGCAAGTGGTCGTCAACCTGATCCTCAACGCCGTTCACGCCATGCCGGGCGGTGGCGTGCTGTCCCTGTCTGTGGCGCTGCGGCAGGGCAGGGTCGAGATCGGCGTGGCCGATAGCGGCACCGGGATGAGTGCAGAGATCCAGCGCCGCATCTTCGACCCGTTCTTCACCACCAAGCAGGCGCAAGGCACCGGGCTGGGTCTGTCGATCAGCCAGACGCTGATCACCCGCGCCGGAGGGCGGATCGGGGTCCGCTCGGCGCCGGGAAAGGGCAGCTGCTTCGTGATCCGCCTGCCGGTCGTGGAAAGTCCGTAAATGGACAAAATGTCCCACATTCAGCGCAGGGCCTGCGCCGTTGCGGACAGAATGTCCCTGTTTTGGCGGATCAGAGAAATCATTTCAGCCAAAATGACAATTTAACTCATTGAAATTATTAATAAATTTTGTTGACCTGCAAATGATTCCCTCGCAAGGCTGAAGCGGCATGCTGTCGCATGCCAGATCGGGAGAGGCGCAAGGCAGGAGGGGCCGGCGCGTCATCCCCCGCTAAAAAGGGAGGGAAAACCCATGAGCAACGTCAAGTCAGGCGGCGCTTTCGGCTTCTTGCGGAAAGACCACATCGTCGCTAAGCCCGGCTTCAACCGCTGGCTGGTGCCACCGGCCTCCATCGCCATTCATCTGTGCATCGGATCGGTCTACGCATGGTCGGTGTTCAATCCGGCGCTGACCAAGCAGCTTGGTGTCGTGGCCCCTGCGGCTGACGACTGGTCGCTGGCCTCGGTCGTCTGGATCTTCTCGGTCGCGATCGTGTTTCTTGGTCTTTCCGCCGCTTTTGCGGGACGGTGGCTGGAAGAAGTAGGCCCCCGCATGGTGGGCGTGGTCGCGGCGATCTGCTGGGGCGGTGGATTTGTCATCGGCTCGGTCGGGATTGCCACCCATCAGCTCTGGCTTGTGTATCTTGGCTATGGCGTGATCGGCGGCTGCGGGCTGGGGCTTGGCTATGTCTCGCCGGTGTCTACCCTGATCCGCTGGTTCCCCGACCGGCGCGGCATGGCGACGGGGCTTGCGATCATGGGCTTTGGTGGCGGGGCTATCATTGCCACGCCGCTGAAGGGCTGGCTGATGCAGACTTTCGCCAAGGCGCCTGAGTTTCTGGGTGCGCAGGAGACGGTGACGCTCGTCACCGAAGGCGGCCGGCAATTCGCGGAAACCGCAGCAGGCAAGGTCGAGGTTGTGGTGGCCTCCGCCGCGCAGGCGGCGGCACTGCCGGGTGGCGGCGAGGCAGGTGTTTACGCCGTGGGCACCGGCAATACCGGCGCGGCGGCCACCTTCCTTGCGCTTGGCATCGGCTATTTCGTCGTGATGATCGTGGCGGCGTTCCTTTATCGCGTGCCCGCACCGGGCTGGAAGCCCGCCGGCTGGCAGCCGAAACCCGCCGCCGCCAATGGCCTCATCACCTCTGCCAATGTAGACATCAATCAGGCGCTGAAAACCCCGCAGTTCTGGCAGCTGTGGATCATGCTTTGCTTCAACGTGACCGCCGGGATCGGTGTGATCGGCGTCGCCAAGACCATGATGTCGGAAATCTTCGGCACCACCATGCCGCTGGTCGTCACCGCCGCCTTCGCCTCGACCTATGTGCTGATGATCTCGGTCTTCAACATGCTGGGGCGGTTCTTCTGGGCCTCGACCTCGGATTATATCGGGCGCAAACCGACCTATATGATCTTCTTCCTGCTGGGGACGCTGCTGTATCTGTCGATCCCCTATTTCGCCAGCACCGGCAGCGCCAGCCCGTCGATGTTCTATCTGGTAGGGTTCTACATCGCCACCATGGTTATCTTCACCATGTATGGCGGCGGCTTCGCCACCATCCCGGCCTATATCGCGGATCTGTTCGGGACGATGCATGTCGGCGGCATCCATGGCCGCATCCTGACCGCCTGGTCCACCGCCGGGGTGCTGGGGCCGCTGGCCATCACCAGCCTGCGCGACATGTCGGTGGGCAGCGCAATCCGGGATCTGGCCTCGCGCGTCGATCCGGCGGCCTTTTCCGAAAAGTTCGGGGCGCCGCTCGATCAGCTGGACAGCCTTGTCGCCGCCAAGACGGTGACTATCGCCCGGCTGATGGAGATTGCACCCGCGGGCACCATTGACCCGACGCCAAGCCTTTACAACACGACGATGTATGCGATGGCGGCGCTGCTGGTTGTGGCTTTCATCGCGAATATGCTGATGCGGCCGGTGAAGGAACATCACCATCACGACGAACCAAAGCTGGCGCGCGTTCCGGCAGAATGATGGAAGGGGGCGCCAGTGGCGCCCTTTTTCACCTTAGGGGCGCAGCAGGTGGCGCAGCGCCGTGACCAACGCTTGCACCCCGTCATCGGTGGTGACGGGACCGGGCGAGGTGCGCAGAATCTGCCCGCGCCCGTCGGTGGCAATACCTGCCGAACGCAGCGCCACTACGATCTCTGGGGCCGGGTGGCTGTCGGGCAGCCGCAACATGACCGAGCCGCCGCGTGCGGTTTCCGCGCGCGGGGTGAGCAGGTCCAGCCCCATCTCATCCGCAGCGGCGATGATCCGTGCGGTCTGCCGCCGGTTCTGTGCCAGCAGTGCCGCGCGATCCTGCGCGGCGTGCCAGTCCAGCGCGGGCAGCGAGGCGATGGCCGCCATGCAGCCCGGCGTGCCGTTGTCAAAGCGGCGGATGTCGGGGGCATAGGCGAAGCGGTCCAGCGCCCAACTGAACGGGTCGGGCTGGCTGAACCAGCCGCGCAGCTCGGGCTGACACTGGCTGATCAGATCCGGCGCCACATGCAGGATGCCCGCGCCGGGCGTGCCGCACATCCATTTCAGGCTGGTCGAGATGGTGAAATCTACCGCCGGATCGGCGACGTCGAAGGGCAGCAGCCCCGCGCCTTGCGTGATGTCCACTCCGATCAGGCTGCCCATCGCGCGGCCATGCGCCACCATCGCGGACAGGTCGATCCGGTGCGAGGTGGTGGAGGCGACCCATGTCAGCAGCGCTACAGCCACATCCGGCCCCCAATACGCAAGGAAATCCTCGGGCTCCACCCAGGCGGCACCCTGCCGCATCGGCACGGTTTCCAGTGTGAACCCCAGCCGGTCCTGCAATTTCGTCAGAAGGAAGTGGTTCGACGGAAAGCAATCTGCCGCCACCAGCACCCGCTTACCGGACAGCCGCTCGGGCGGCAGCGCGGTCATCAGCATGTGCAGGCCCTGCGTGACATTTTCGCAGGTGGTCAGGCTGCCTTCCGGGGCGCCGATGATGCCGCGCCAGTGTTCGATGAAGCCCGCGCGTTTGCCCAGCAGGTAGCCCCATTGCGCGTCATCCGGCGCTGCCCAGACGGCTGCAAATTCGGCCATGGCGCGGGCCAGATCCTCGGCCTTGCCGGGATACTGGCCGATGGAGTGATAAAGGAAATAGCTGTCTTGCATAGGTCTTACCGTTGATAGGCGCGCTGGAAGCGTTGCTCCAGCCAGCCGGTCAGCCGCACCAGCGGCCAGAGGATCGCCACATAGATCAGCGCGGCGCCGATCAGGGGCGTGGGATTGGCGAACAGGGCCTGCGCATCGGTGGCCTGTTTCAGCAGGTCGGTCATTGCCACCACCGACGCAAGCGAGGTGTCCTTGATGATGCTCACGCAGTTCGAGGCATGCGGCGGGATCACGATGCGCATGGCCTGCGGCAGCACGACCTTGCGCATGGCCAGCCAGAAATGGATGCCAAGCGCTGCTGCGGCCTCGAACTGACCCTTCGGGACCGCCTGAATGCCCGCCCGCATCACCTCTGCCGTATAGGCGCCCAGCACCAGCGACAGCGCGATGGCGGCGGCGGCGAAGGAGGACAGCACGACCCCCGCGAAGGGCAGAGCGTAATAGATCAGGATGAGCACCACCAGAACCGGCATGGCGCGCATGAGATCGGTATACAGCACCGCGAACAGCCGCAGCGGTTTCGGCGCATAAAGCCGCATCAGCGCGATGCCGACCCCCAGCGCCGTGCCCATCACGATGGCGGTGACACCAAGCGCCAGCGTCATTCCCAGTCCGCGCAACAGGATCGGGAAAGCGCGTCGCATCACATCGGCGTTGAAGAAGATGTCTACGGCGTCCATGCGCTCGC
>Ga0209958_1000103_pt1 | contig 273416 bp, 250 predicted proteins | sample ThiBio_inoc_plan_FD_183942 | JGI IMG/M metagenome (GOLD analysis project Ga0209958, IMG submission 183942) | Wastewater bioreactor microbial communities from Cape Town, South Africa - Thiocy_inoc_plan (SPAdes) | ecosystem: Engineered > Bioremediation > Thiocyanate > Unclassified | place: South...
CTCTTGTGCTGGCGCGAGGCCTCGGCGAACAGGTCAAACTTCAGCGCGCTGCGGGGTGTGATCATGGCAAGGGGCGGGTCAGGCTTCTCGGGTCAGGAAGAGATCGGATGGGTTTTGAGAGGTTCCCAGACGAGACCACCTATCTCTTCTCGCCGAAGGTGCTTGATCGAGCCAACGTTATCGAGTTTCGCGCCGACGAAGACCAAATCTTCGGCTATCTCGAAAACTTCGGTGCAGTGGACCTATCCATACTGGACGGGAAAGGTGTGTCCTACATGACTGCCTTCGTTCAAGCGGCAGGAGGCGACGCCAATCTGGAGGATTCCGATCGGGAAGCAGTGGCAGAAGCGTTTCGTCGCGTCTTCAGAATCTTGGGCATATTTGGCCGCGAGTTTGGCTTCCGCACATTAAGAGACGTCGGGCGTTACGTCCACTTCCACCGTCTTCTGACCGAACCATCTGGATGGATCGTTGCAGATGCGATCGATGCGCAGATATACCAGCGAGTGCTTCCTCGACTACACGGCTCCCGAAATCAGCTACAGCAACTGATCTGGGCGCTAGGTACCCTATGCATGAATGTCGATCTGACCGCATCGAGCTTCGAATCGGACGTAGTGGAGCAGCTTCGTCGCGGAGGCAGTATTGCCAGTCCATTCGATACTCCTGAGGGAGTCGCCATTGTGAAGGGCGGCTTCGTGGGGGCCAACTATCCAATGAGCGCCGAAAAGCTCTACCGGATGAATAGGAAACTGCGAGACGGGTTCGTCAGCTTCATGGAGGCTTAAATGCCGGAGCGGACCGTCTGGGCGACGCGACTCACGAGTGAACGGCTCGCATGTTCATGCTTGCTAACGGTCTCGGAAGAGACCACGCCGGAGAGCCTGGAGCTTGAGTACCCTTCGCCGGATGTGCCGTGCTTGATCGAGGATCGCGTCTACTGGTACACGCTAAAGGTCAGTGACCCGACGGTGCTTGCGCGTATTGTCCCAGTAGGCCGATTGATCAAGGGATCCCCTCGTGACCGGAGTGAGGGTGTCCTGAGCACTCAATCTCAGGCCGGCATACTCAGGCTTGAAGTCGAAATAATTCGGCACGGCGAGACAGATTCGCTGATTACGAACGTTGATGTCTACCCAGCGAAGTTCGATGTTCTCGCCTTCCGGGCGATGATCGACGACATATGCAGGCATTCGCTGTCATTGGCGCTGCGTTTGAATGCGGCAACCTCTGTGCCCCTGCGTGTCTCCGACCGGATCGAAGAGTCGGGCATAGCGCAACGCTTTTTCTTCATCCGCCATCTGCTGGGCGATACATCATTCCGACTGGCCTTGGAGCAAGTTGCCAACAATCCGCACACACGGATCGAGCGCGAACAGTCGAGCCACTCGTTGGCAAGTGCAAGGCGGCTAGACGGCCGGAGCATGCGCGCGCTTGCCTCAGGACGGGATCGCATTCGAGTCCCCCCTGGACACCGGCTTGAGCGCTTGGGTTCCCTGCCGCGAAACGGCGTATCGCTGCTTCCCGTAGAGACTGCGGACACTGCCGAAAATCGCTTCGTGCGTTTCGCTCTGCATGAGTTTTCTGATGCGTTGTCCACCGTCGCTTCGGTCTGTGGCAGAAGTGGCAAGGCTTCCGATCAACGGATCGCAGACGAGGCCACGCGCTTGGATGCACAACTCCGAGCGACCATTGAGCACTCGATCTTTAGAGATCTTGGCGAAAGCTCCATGCTGCCGCTTGGTAGCCCAGTCCTGCACAGGCGGGCCGGATATCGCGAGATCTTTGGTGTGTGGCTGCAGTTCCACATCGCCGCGTCTTTGAACTGGGAAGGGAGTGCCGACGTCTTTGGTGCGGGCAGAAGGGACACCGACAAGCTCTACGAGTATTGGTTGTTTTTCCAGATGCTCGATGTTGTCTCAGCGGAGCTGGGACTTGCGCTGCCTCGGCCGGATGAACTGATCTCGACGTCCTCAGATGGCTTTGCGCTGCAGCTCAGAGCCGGCCGCAATTTTGTGCATGAAGGAACGACATCCGTTGGCGCCCATCCTCTGATGGCGAGGTTCTCCTACAACCGGACCTTCAGCACCGGTGTCGATGAATCGCTGGCCGGGTCCTGGTCGTTGACTGTGCGGCCGGACTTCACAATCAGCCTGTGGCCGGCAGCAATCGATGCGGAGCTCGCCGAGCGGCTGCATCTGGTGGTGCATCTGCACTTTGACGCCAAATATCGCCTCAGTGAATCCCTGCAGCAGGCGGAAGATGTCGGAGCCTCGTTCCGCCGTGAAGACCTCTTTGTCGCACACACCTACCGCGACGCAATCAGACGCTCCTGGGGCGCCTTTGTCATCTATCCCGGTGAAGAGGCTGCAACGCTTCACAGCGTACGTCCCGGCGCAATGCCCGGCGTTGGCGCGTTTCCTGTGAAGCCTACAGTTGACGGAGAACCCAACGGCATCGAAGCGATCGGGGAGCTGCTCAGAGGCGTCGCGGAGCACTTTGCCGACTCCCTTGAGCCGCGTGAGAGACTGAGACAGATCGTCTGGGCCTCATCTGAACGCAACCGGGAGTGGCCGGGCGGAGGATTAATCCTCGTGCCGGATGCTGAGTGCTGCTTCCGCCTCTCGGTGGAAGGCGAGGAGGGAAGAATCGCCCTCCGACTTTCCGGTCACCGCGGGGAGGCAATTCTTACGAGCGAAGCGTGGAAGATCTGTGACTCGATCCTTCTTCAAGGCGACACCCCTTCATCGTTTCTGCTGGCTCCTATCGGCCCTGGAGGATGGAATCCTACGGAGGCAACGTTGCTTCAGCTCCCGGGCCAAGGGACATTGCCGGAGCCGTGTGTGATCTTTCGTCCGGATTGGGAGGCCGCCTTGCAGGTCATCCCCAGAAGTAATTCGGCCATGGCTGACCTAAGAAAATTGGTCTCAACTTATCTCGGATGTTGTGCTACGTCGGAAGTGTTGGAGAAGTTCGCGAAGGTAGGTTGACCGTAAGTCACTCAGAACGTAGATGGCATGCATGCCCGTCCAGTTGGATCGCCGAAGGTCGTGACAATTGAGAGGAACGGCGGCTTTCGGGCTCTGCCATCTATGCCGCGGATGTCTTCTCAGGGGCGGAAGCTGCAGGTCGCGCACAGAGACTGAGATTCCGCTCCCAGCCTAAAGCAGCCACACCTTCGGATCTTTGTCGTGATCGCGCATTCTGGCGCCAAAGCGGCCCCTTGAACAGGCTTCGGCTAAAGCAGGCAGCCGCTAGCCAAGTCCGATCCCAAAAGGGGAGGATAGACACCTACCTCACCTGCCTCCTACGCTCCAAGGCATGGCTTCCACTTTCTGAATGAACAGAGTGAGCCAACCCAGCTCCATGTCCTCCAGAACTAAGGCAGCTAGCGGTATAGCTGCTCCTGAAGATCTGCTTAAAATTTGAGCAAAACACCACTCGCAAAACTGAGCGACCGAAGAAAAATCCATTTGAATTCATAGAGTTATCGACGCCACAGCATGTACCAGAAGTACAAAACTCAAAGAAAAAAGTACAAAACTCAGTGGAAATCGACAACAACAAGACTCGCCGCGCCTCGACATCAACCCTTGGGGAACTTTGGTCTTAGCACTCTCTCACACAGAGTGCTAACATGGCCCGTCTGGAAGAAAGGAATCGTGCAATGGCCGCTGTCTCCGCTCCCGCCGCGACCGCCCTGGCGCCTGCCAATCCCTGGGCGCTGGTGCCCCCGCTGGGCAACCTCGACGCCTACATCTCGGCCGTCAACCGGCTGCCACTACTCACCCCCGAGGAAGAGCAGGACTACGCGCGCCGCCTCAAGGAGCACAACGACCTGGACGCGGCCGGGCGCCTGGTGATGTCGCACCTGCGCCTGGTGGTGTCGATCTCGCGCCAGTACCTGGGCTACGGCCTGCCGCAGGGCGACCTGATCCAGGAAGGCAACGTGGGGCTGATGAAGGCCGTCAAGCGCTTCGACCCCGACCAGGGCGTGCGCCTGGTGAGCTACGCCATGCACTGGATCAAGGCCGAGATCCACGAATACATCCTGAAGAACTGGCGCATGGTCAAGGTGGCCACCACCAAGGCGCAGCGCAAGCTGTTCTTCAACCTGCGCTCGATGAAGCAGGGCTTCAAGGCCGAGGCGCTGGACGCCGGTGCGCACCGCGAGAGCCTGTCGGAGCACGAGATCGACCTGGTGGCCGAGCAGCTCAACGTCAAGCGCGAGGAAGTCATCGAGATGGAAACGCGCCTGGCCGGCGGCGACGTGCTGCTGGACCCGAGCCCCTCGGACGACGGCGAGCAGGCCTACGGCCCCATCGCCTACCTGTCGGACAAGGCGCACGAGCCGACGGCGATGATTGAGTCGCGCCAGCGCGACATGCTGGCCACCGACGGCATCGCCCAGGCGCTGGCCGGCCTGGACGAGCGCAGCCGCCACATCGTGCAGGAGCGCTGGCTGAAGGTCAACGATGACGGCTCCGGCGGCATGACACTGCACGAGCTGGCGGCCGTGTACGGCGTGAGCGCCGAGCGCATCCGCCAGATCGAGGTGGCTGCGATGAAGAAGATGAAAAAGTCGCTGGCCGAGTACGCCTGACGCGCCCCTGCCCGCTTCCGCCAAGGCGCACCGCCCGTTCGGGCCGTGCGCCTCGTTTTTTTACGGCGTCTCGCGCAGCAGCGTGTGCACGTCCTCGGCCAGTGCCTGCGGGCCGCTGCCGTAGCGGTGGTACACGCGCAGCCGCCCGGCCGGGTCGTAGACGTAGCTGCCGGCCGAGTGGTCCATGGTGTAGCTGGTGGGCGTCTTGCCCTCGACGCGCTTGTAGTAGACCTTGAAGTCCTTGGCCACGGCGGCGAGCTGCTCGGGCGAGCCGCGCAGCGCCAGGAAGCTTGGGTCGAAGCTGCCCATGTAGGACTTGAGCATTTCGGCGGTGTCGCGCTCGGGGTCCACGGTGACGAAAATGCCCTGCAGCCGCTCCCCCTCGGCGCCCAGCAGTTGCTTGGCCTCCACCAGTTCCTGCAGCGAGGTGGGGCATACGTCGGGGCACTGCGTGTAGCCGAAGAACACCACCACGGCCTTGCCGCGGAAGTCCTGGAGGCTGCGCATCTGGCCGTTGTGGTCGGGCAGCGGCAGGTCGCGGGCGTAGTCCGCGCCCGTCACGTCCACGCCGCGGAACTGCGCCTTCTTTTCCGAACATGCAGCCAAAATGGCTGCAGCGCCCATGGATAAAGCGCCACCAGCTATCAATCTAAGAGCATCGCGTTTGAGCATGCCACTCCACATTACAGAACGTAGTGATCCACCAGCAGTGCCGCGAACAGCAGGCTCAGGTGGATCAGGGAAAAACGGAAGGTCTTGCGCGCCAGCGTATCGGAGTACCTGCGCCACAGCGCGAAGCCGTAGCCGCAGAAGCCCAGGCCCAGGAGCACCGCCGCAGCAAGGTAGATCCACGAGCTCATACCATACACAAAAGGCATGAGGCAGCCCGCGAACAGGATCAAGGTATAGAGAAAGACCTGCAGGCGCGTGAATTCGTTCCCGTGCGTCACCGGCAGCATGGGCAGGCCGGACTTGCGGTAGTCCTCCACGCGGTACAGCGCCAGGGCCCAGAAATGCGGCGGCGTCCACAGGAAGATGATGAGGAACAGGATCAGCGCCTCGGGCCCCACGTCCCCCGTCATGGCAGACCAGCCGAGCACTGGCGGCATGGCCCCGGAGGCGCCGCCGATGACGATGTTCTGCGGCGTCAGCGGCTTGAGCACCAGGGTGTAGACCACCGCGTAGCCGATGAAGGTGGCCAGTGTGAGCCACATGGTCAGCGGGTTCACCGCCCAGTACAGCAGGGCCGAACCGGCCACGCACAGCAGGCTGGAGAACGCCAGCGCCTGCAGGCTCGTCAGCTCGCCCCGCGCCGTGGGGCGCCAGGCAGTGCGTTTCATGCGCGCGTCGATGCCGCGCTCCACCAGGCAGTTGAACGCCGCCGCCGCCCCGGCCACCAGCCAGATGCCCAGGCTGGCCAGCGCCATCAGCCCCCACTGGGCGCCCGAGGGCATGCCGGGCACGGCCAGCACCATGCCGATGAAGGCGCAGAAGACGATGAGCTGCACCACGCGCGGCTTGGTCAGCACGTAGAACTGGGACAGCCGCGAAGGCAGCGACTGGGAGGCAACGGCACTCATGCAGGAACTCGGTTCGCGCCCGCGGGCGCAAGGGAAACGGGGGCCGCGCGGCTGGCGCACAGCGTCCAGGCCAGCACCAGAGCCAGGGCCGCGGCGCCCCCGGTATGCAGCACGGCGGCCAGCAGCGGCCAGCCGAGCACGACGTTGGACAGCCCGGTGGCGAGCTGCAGCAGCGCCAGGCCGGCCAGCCAGCGCCGCTGCGGCCGCAGCGCGGGCACGCGCCCCAGCCGCCAGGCCAGCAGCAGCAGCGCCGCCAGCACGGCATAGGCAGCCAGCCGGTGCGCGTAGTGGATGGCCGTGAGCGCGGCGAACGCCAGATGGCTGCCATCGGGCAGCAGGCCCAGCGGGCGCCACAGCACGAAGGCCTCGCGCCACGCCATCTCGGGCCACCAGCTGCCCTGGCACTGCGGGAAGCTGCTGCAGGCCAGCACCGCGTAGTTGGTGCTGACCCAGCCGCCCAGCGCGATCTGCCCGGCCAGCAGAGCAGCGCACAGCCACAGCGCCGCGCGCAGGCTGCGCGCCACCGGCACGGGTGCCACGCCCTGGGCACGTTGCGCCTGGCGCACGGCCTGCACGCACAGCAGCACCAGCAGCACCACGCCACCGAGCAGGTGCAGGGTGACGATGGCGGGAAACAGCTTCATGGTCACGGTGAGCGCGCCAAAGGCGCCCTGCAGGCACACCCACACCAGGGTGGCGGTGGCCCACCAGGGGCTGGGCGCATCCGGCCCGCCGCGCTTGCGCTGGCGCCAGGCGCCCACGGTGAGCGCGATGATGAGCACGCCCACCGCCGTGGCCAGGTAGCGGTGCACCATCTCCACCCAGGCCTTGCCGTGCGTGACCGGGCCGGACGGCAGGGCCTGCTGGGCGGCGGCGATCTGCGGCTGGGCGCCAACCGGGCTGGCGTGGCCATAGCAGCCGGGCCAGTCGGGGCAGCCCAGGCCCGAGTCGGTCAGGCGCGTGAAGGCGCCGAACAGCACCAGGTCGAAGGTGAGGAACAGCGTAAGCAGGGCCAGCGCCTGCCAGCGCCGCACTGGCGCATCGTGCGGCGCATGGTGGCGGCTGCGCCAGTGCACCCAGGCCAGCGGCGCGAACGCGATGGCCGCGCCCAGCAGCATCAGGCGCGCCAGCGGCGCCAGGTCGTACAGCGGCGGGGTGTCCATCAGCGCCCCGGCGGGTCCCACGAGGCCGAGGCGCGCAGCAGGCGGTCAAGGTCGCGCCGCGCACGCACGGCGTCCTTGGCGTCCATGCGCGCGGGAAAGCGCAGCATCCAGTGCCCTTGCGGATCGACCACGTACAGGTGCTCGGCCAGCGCATGGCCCGGCGCCGGGGCCAGCCAGCGCGCCAGCGCGGCGCCGTCCACGCGCAGCACGCGGGCGGGCTGCAAGGCGGGCGCGATGGCGGCGGGAATGGGCGCGCCGTCGGTGACAAGCCAGACCCAGTCCACCCGCTCCTTGTCCTTGCCCAGGCTCTCGCGCAACTGGCGCTGCAGGTACAGGTTGCCCTGGCACTGCGCATCGCAGGCGCCACCCGCCACGCTCACGAGCAGCCATTGCCCCTGCAGCGCCGCCAGGGGCTGCGTGCTGCCGTCGAGCGCCTGCGCGGCCAGAGCGGGCATGGGGCGCTGCGGCTGCACCAGCTCGCCGTAGTTGCGCCGCCCTTCGGGCCGCACCACGTAGTAGGCAAAGTAGGAGGCGATCACGGGCGCGGCGCAGGCCAGCAGCACGCCGAGCATCTTCCAGCGGCCCTGGCGCGCGCGCTGCGCCGCCAAGGCTTCCTCGGCCACGGGGAGGCTGTGCACGGTCAGCCCCAGGGGCTGCAAGCCGCTGCGCGCGCCAGCGTCAAGCGCGTCGGACGAATTGGAACCAGACATAAAGCAGTGCCATCAGGCCGCAAAGCCCGAACCATTGGAATGCGTAGCCGTAGTGCTTGTGCACGCCCGACCCCACGGACGGCCAGTCGCGCAGCAGCCCTTCGCTGGGCGCGCCCGTCTGCACGACGGTCCAGGGCGCCAGGTCCAGCCCGGTGCGGGCGCGGAAGGCGTCGAGGTCGAGATTCTGCCGGATGGGCGAAGACCCTGGCTCAGCCGCGGCGGGCGCGAAGTCGTACAGGCGCGAGGGCGCGCCGGCCACGCGCCCGGCGATGCGCACCAGGCCCGTGGGCGTCTGCACCGGCGCCAGGCGCGTGCGCTCCTGGAAGTCGCGCGCAATCCAGCCGCGCTGCACCAGCACCACGCCGGGGCCGGGCTCGAGCCGCAGCGGCGTGAGCACGTAGAAGCCCGGCCGTCCCTGCATCTGGCGGTTGTCGAGGTACACCGTGTGTTCTGCCTGCCAGCGGCCCTGCAGGTGCACGGCGCGGTGCAGGCGCTCGGGCGGCGCCAGCGCCTCGATGGCGGGCGCGCCATCGGCGGCGTCCTGCCGCGCCCGCGCGTCCATGGCCGCTTGCAGCGCCTCCTTCTGCGCGGCCCGGTCGAGCTGCCAGAACCCCAGGGACGCCGTGGCCAGCACCCCCGCCAGGGCAGCGGCCGTGACCAGGGCAAAGCGCCAGCGCGGAGAGACGGTGCGAAGCATGCGGCTGGATACTAGAAAAAATAGCCTCCAGCGCTTACCAGACAAGCGCTGACAGCTATCAAAAGAGGAGTTTCAGAACCAGTACACCAGCAGGTACAGCCCCAGCCACACCACATCGACGAAGTGCCAGTACCACACGGCCCCCTCGAAGCCGAAGTGGCGCTGCGCGGTGAAGTGGCCGCTGTGCAGGCGCAGGGTGATGAACAGCAGCATCAGCATGCCCAGGAAGACGTGGAAGCCGTGGAAGCCGGTGAGCATGAAGAAGGTGGAGCCGAAGACGCCCGAGCTGAGCTTGAGGTTCAGCGCGGTGTAGAGGTGGTGGTACTCGTAGGCCTGCAGGCACAGGAACGCGGCCCCAAGCAGCACGGTGACCCACATGAAGCCGATGGTGCGCGCGCGCTGGCCCAGCCGCAGCGCATGGTGGGCGATGGTGAGCGTGACGCCCGAGGTCAGCAGCAGCGCCGTGTTGATGGTCGGCAGCCACAGCGGCCCCACGGTCTGGAACGGCTCGACGATGCCGGCGGGCGACGCCGTGACGCCCACGCCGCTGCTCGGCCAGACCGCCTTGAAATCCGGCCACAGCAGCGCGTTGTCAAGATTGGCGAGCTGCGGCACCGAGTGCGCGCGCGCCCACCACAGGGCGGTGAAGAAGGCGCCGAAGAACATCACCTCGGAAAAGATGAACCAGCTCATGCTCCAGCGGTACGACAGGTCGATGCGCCGGCCGTACAGCCCGCCCTCGCTCTCGCGCGCGGCGTCGCGCATCCACTGGTACAGCACGAACAGCCACCAGGCCAGCCCCAGGCCCAGCGAATACGCGCCCCAGCCGTGGCCGTTGATCCACATGGTGGCGCCGAGGATGACGAAGAACAGGCCGCCCGCCGCCATGATGGGGTGGCGGGAGTCGGCGGGCACGTAGTAGTGCGGCGTTGCGCCGGGGGTGCTTGCACTCATGTCTGCGCTCCTCTCATGTCCATTCAAACGATCCACTTCACCAACGCGATCAGCCCGGCCACGAACAGCAGCAGGGCCACCAGGCCGACCAGCACGATGTGCAGCGGGTGCAGCTTCTCGATGTCCTGCTGGTAGGCGCTGTGCTGGCGCAGGCCGATGAGCGACCAGGCCACCGCCTGCACCGTGCGCAGGAACGAGCCCTTGCGTGGCGGCGGCGCGTTCATGACCCGGCCTCCGCGCCCGGCAAGGACACCGCCGCCTGCGGCGCGGGCAACGCGCGCCCGCCCACCTCGAAGAAGGTGTAGGACAGGGTGATGGTCTTGACGTCGTGCGAGATGCGCGGATCGACCACGAAGGTCACCGGCCACTGGCGCTTCTCGCCCGGGTCGAGCTGGTACTGGTTGAAGCAGAAGCACTCCAGCTTGTTGAAGTACGCCGCCGCCTGGCGTGGCGCGTAGCTGGGCACGGCCTGGGCGGCCATGCGGCGGTCCTGCACATTCTGGAACTCGTACACCACGGTGGCGAGCTCCCCCGGGTGCACCTGCAAGGCCGGCTGCGCGGGCTTGAAGACCCAGGGGCCGTGCGCATTGGCGTCGAACTCGACGGTGATGGTGCGGCTGGTGTCCACCTGGGTATTGGCGGGCTGCGCCGTGGCGTTGCCGGGCACCTGGCGCTCCGACAGGGCCAGGATGTTGATGCCCGTGGCCTCGCAGATGCGCTGGTACAGCGGCACCAGCCCGTAGCCGAAGGCGAACATGCCCAGCGCCACCACGCCCAGCTTGGCCAGCATCGCCCTGTTTTCGCGTGGCATGCCCATGGTGCGCTCCTAGCTGGCCCAGGCCATCCTGGCGATGAAACCCAGGAAGAAGACCAGGGCGACGCTCGCCAGGATCAGGGCCAGCCGCAGGTTGCTCTTTTCCATGGGGAACCTCCTTTCAGCCGATCACGCGCGTGGCGCTGGCGTCGAGCTTGGGCGGGGTGACGAAGGTGTGCGCGGGCGCGGGCGATGGCACTTCCCACTCCAGCCCCTCGGCGCCCTCCCACGGGCTTTGCGGTGCCTTCGGCCCGCACCCGCGCATGGCGGGCAGGACGATGGCGAGGAAGAAGTACACCTGCATCAGCCCGAAGCCCAGGCCGCCAATCGAGGCCACCATGTTGAAGTCGGCAAACTGCATGGGGTAGTCGGCATAGCGGCGCGGCATGCCCGCCAGCCCCAGGAAGTGCATGGGGAAGAAAGTGACGTTGAAGGTGATGAGCGAGCCCCAGAAATGGATGCGCCCGCGCGTCTCGCTGTACATCACGCCCGTCCACTTGGGCAGCCAGTAGTAGGCGCCGGAGAACAGCGCGAACAGCGAACCCGCCACCAGCACGTAGTGGAAATGCGCCACGACGTAGTAGGTGTCCTGCAGCTGGATGTCCAGCGGCGCCATGGCGAGGATCAGCCCGGTGAAGCCGCCGATGGAGAACACGAAGATGAAGCCCACGGCGAACAGCATGGGCGTCTCGAACGTCATCGAGCCGCGCCACATGGTGGCCACCCAGTTGAACACCTTCACGCCCGTGGGCACGGAGATCAGCATGGTGGCGTACATGAAGAACAGTTGCCCCGTCACCGGCATGCCGGTGGTGAACATGTGGTGCGCCCAGACGATGAACGACAGGATCGCGATGGACGAGGTGGCGTACACCATGGAGGCGTAGCCGAACAGCTTCTTGCGGCTGAACACCGGCACCACCTGGCTGATGATGCCGAAGGCCGGCAGGATCATGATGTACACCTCGGGGTGGCCGAAGAACCAGAAGATGTGCTGGTACATCACCGGGTCGCCCCCGCCCGCGGCGCTGAAGAAGCTGGTGCCGAAGTGGCGGTCGGTCAGCGTCATGGTGATGGCGCCGGCCAGCACCGGCATGACGGCGATCAGCAGGTACGCGGTGATGAGCCAGGTCCAGCAGAACATGGGCATCTTCATCAGCGTCATGCCCGGCGCGCGCATGTTGAGGATGGTGACGATGATGTTGATCGCCCCCATGATGGAGCTGGCCCCGAGGATGTGCAGCGAGAAGATGGCCGCGTCCATCGACGGGCCCATCTGCAGCGACAGCGGCGCGTACAGCGTCCAGCCCGCCGCTGGCGCGCCGCCGGGCAGGAAGAACGAGCCCACCAGCAGCAGCGCCGCCGGCACCATGAGCCAGAAGCTGAAGTTGTTCATGCGTGCGAACGCCATGTCGGACGCGCCGATCTGCAGCGGAATCATCCAGTTCGCGAAGCCCACGAAGGCCGGCATGATGGCCCCGAACACCATGATGATGCCGTGCATGGTGGTGAGCTGGTTGAACATCTCGGGGTTGACGATCTGCAGCCCCGGCTGGAACAGCTCGGCGCGGATCAGCATGGCCAGCACGCCGCCCACCATCAGCATGGTGAAGGCGAACAGCATGTACAGCGTGCCGATGTCCTTGTGGTTGGTGGCGTAGAGCCAGCGGCGCCAGCCCGTGGGCGCAGGGTGGTGCGCGTCCGCGTGGCCGTGGGTGTCCAGAACTGCGCTCATCTTCGGCTCCTCGCTCTTATTTCGCCCGCTGGGCCACGACCTCGGCGGGCTGCACCAGCTGGCCCGTGCGGTTGGACCAGGCGTTCTTGGTGTATGTGACCACGGCCGCCAGGTCGGTGTCGCTCAGTGTTTTCCACGACGGCATGGCGCCATTGGCCGCGCCGCGCAGCACCACCTGCAGCTGCCTGGCATGGTCCTCATCACGCACGATGGCCGAGCCGTCCAGCGGCTTGATGGCGCCCGCGCCCTTGCCATTGGCCTGGTGGCAGGCGGCGCAATTGGCGGCGTACACCTTCTCGCCGCGCGGCAGGATGTCGGCCAGCGCCCAGACCTTGGCCGGGTCGTCCTGCTTGGCGGCGGCCTTTTTCTTCTCCTCGGCCACCCAGGCCGAATAGTCCTGCGCCGACAGCACGCGCACGTGGATGGGCATGTACGCATGCTCCTTGCCGCACAGCTCGGCGCACTGGCCGTAGTAGTCGCCCACGCGCTCGGCGCGGAACCAGGTGTCGCGCACGAAGCCGGGAATGGCATCCTGCTTGATGCCGAAGGCCGGCACCATGAAGGAGTGGATCACATCGTTGGCCGTGGTGATTACGCGCACCTTCTTGTCCACCGGCACCACCAGCGGGTAGTCCACCTTCAGCAGATAGTCCGCGGGCGCGTTCGCCACGTTGCCGCTGCTCGACATGGCACGGTGGCTGCTGTCGAGCGTCGAGATATAGGCCAGCCCCTCGCCCTCGCCGCGCAGGTAGTCGTAGCCCCACTTCCACTGGTAGCCGGTGACCTTCACGGTCAGGTCTGCGTTCGTCGTGTCCTTCTGCGCCACCAGCACCTTGGTGGCGGGCAGCGCCATCAGGATGATGATGAGAAAGGGCACGATGGTCCAGGCCAGCTCCACCACCACCGACTCGTGGAAATTCGCCGCCTGCGCGCCGCGCGACTTGCGGTGCTTCCAGATCGAGTAGAACATCACCGCGAACACGGCGACGAAGATCAGCGTGCAGATGACCAGCATCATCCAGTGCAGCGAATGCTGCTCCTGCGCGATGCGCGTCACGGGTGGATGGAGGTTCAACTGGCGCACTGCAGGGCCGCCCGGCAGGTCCTGCACGGCATGTGCGACGCTGCTGGCCCAGGAGCCTGCCAGCAGCAGCCCAGTCGCCAGCATGTTGGAGATGGTGCTCATATGTCCCCCGCCGGATAGCCCCTGCCCACATGCCACGGCGCCATGCCGGGAGAAGCTGCGTACGTTATGCGAAAATTGTAGCGCCCATTGCGCTACATCATTGACAAGGGGAAATACTCGGTTTTCATTTACCCCAAAATGGGGTTAGGCACGCTCACGCAGCATGGCGCGCATGTCCTGCAGCGAAATGGCGCTGCTCGCCTCCACGCGCACCCGGGGCGCGGGCTTGAAGGCGTGGCCGTAGACGACCTCGAAAGTGAGCGCGATCTGCCCGTCGTGCCGCGGGCTCGCCAGGCGCTGCGCCATGGCCTGCTCCAGCCGCGCGCGCCAGCCCCGGCCGCGCAACCCGGCGAAACGCTGCGGGTGCAGGTTCACCCCCAGCTCGCGCAGTTCCTGCAGCGCCCGCTGCGGCGTGGCGAACGTCAGCGTGATGCGCTCCATGTCCACCACCGGCTCGGCAAACCCGCCCTGCACCAGCATGTCGCCCCAGTCGTGCATGTCGGTCAGCGCGTGGCCCGCGGGCGGCCAGCCCAGGTCGCGGTACAGCGCATGCAGCTCGCGCACGGTGTCCGGCCCCAGGCAGGAGAACATGAGGAAGCCATCCACGGCGATGGCGCGGTGCCACTGGGCGATCAGCGCCTGCGGATCGGCCGCCGTATGCAGCGCCATGTTGGACCAAAGCATCTGCACGCTGGCCGCATCGGGCAGGCCGAAGCGCGCCGCCGCCGTGCGCCAGCGCGCCCACCACCGGGCACCCAGGGCCTCGCGCGCCGCGGCCTCGCGCGCCGGGTGTTCGTACACGGCGCACGCCGCCTGCGGGTAGCGCTGCGCCACCAGGGCATGGCTTTCCAGTCCGCCACGCACCGGCTCCCAGTGGCACCAGGCGGCGGGCGCCTGGCGGATCCACTGCAGCCGCTCCTGCATGCGGCGCGCCACCTCCTCATGCAGCCAGGGCGACGCCGCGGGCGCCACGGACTGCCAGCGCGCGGCGGCCACGGGATCGATGGTGGGAGGAAGCTGCTCGGACATGGGGAGCTGGCGAGTATATTGAGCCGATGCCCCACCCATGGCTGCAAGGGATTTCGCAGGCCCTGCGCACAGTGCCCAGCCAGTGCGCCGTTTGCCACGCCTGGCCCGCGCAGCGCCTGTGCGACGACTGCGTGCGGCGCTTCGCCCGCCAGCGCCCGCGCTGCCGCACCTGCGCCCTGGCCGTTCCCGAAGGCGTGGCGCACTGCGGCGCCTGCCTGCGCCACCCCAACGGGCTGGACGCCTGCCACGCCGCCGTGGACTACGGCTACCCATGGTCCGGCGTGCTCCAGGCGTTCAAGTTCCATGGCGACCCGGGCTGGGCCGGCACCCTGGCGACCCTGCTGCGCAGCACGCCCTGGGTCGAGCCCGCGCTGGAGGCCGCCGAACTGGTGCTGCCCATCCCCCTGGCGCCGCAGCGCCTGCGCACGCGCGGCTTCAACCAGGCCCTGCTGCTGGCGCAGGCGCTCGCGCCCGCGCGGGTGCAGGCCGGCCTGCTGCTGCGCCTGCACGACACCCCGGCCCAGAGCAGCCTGGGCCGCGCCCGGCGCCTGCGCAACCTGGCGCGCGCCTTCGCGGTGGAGCCGCTGCGCGCCGCGCAGCTGGCCGGGCGGCAGGTGCTGCTGGTCGATGACGTGATGACCACCGGCGCCACGCTGCAGGCCGCCGCCGCCGTGCTGCGCCAGGCCGGCGCGGCGCGCGTCACCGCGCTGGTGCTGGCGCGCACGCCGCGGGATTGAGAAACACCCCCTGAGTCGCTCCGCGCCTTCCCCCTCTCTCTGCGCGCTACGCGCTCCGGGAGGGGGACGCAGCCAGCGCGGCGGGGCGGCCCTCGCGCGGCTGCCTGGCCTGGGGCGCGCCAGTTTTAGGCGCTGCGGGTGGCGCGCAGCGCCATGGATCACTCAAAACCGTATGCGCCGCAGCGCGGCCGCACAATACGCGCCATGTTCCACATCGTCCTGGTCGAACCCGAAATCCCGCCAAACACCGGCAACGTCATCCGGCTGGCCGCCAACACGGGCTGCGCCCTGCACCTGGTCGAGCCCCTGGGCTTCTCGATGGAGGATCGCCTGCTGCGCCGCGCCGGGCTGGACTACCACGAGACCGCGCGCGTGCTGCGCCATGCCGACTGGCCCGGCTTCCTGCGCGACGCGCGGCCCGACCCGGCGCGCATGTTCGCCATGACCACGCACGGCGCGCAGCCGGTGCACGCCACGGCCTTCCGGCCCGGCGACTGGCTGGTCTTCGGCGCCGAGACACGCGGCCTGGCGCCCGCGCTGCGCGAGACCTTCGCGCCCGGCCAGCGCCTGCGCCTGCCGATGGTGGCGGGCCAGCGCAGCCTGAACCTGTCCAACGCCGTGGCGGTGACGGTGTTCGAGGCCTGGCGGCAGAACGGCTTCGCCATGCCAGATCAAGCGTAAAAAACGCCTCCAGCCCTTTGCTGGCAAGCGCCAGCAGCTATCGAATCAGGGGTTAATCCGGCATCAGGCCGGCGCACCGTAGCTGCGCGCCAGCGATTCGGCCACGCAGGCGGGCTTGTCGGCGCCCTCGCGCTCCACGGTCACCAGCCAGGTCATCTGCAGGCCTTCGGGCTCCAGGGCTTCGGCGGCCTGCAGCGTCAGGCGCGCGCGCAGGCGGCTGCCCACGGGCACGGGGGCGGTGAAGCGCACGCGGTTGAGGCCGTAGTTGACGCCCATGCGCGCGCCCTCGATGGCGAAGGCGGACTCGAAGAAGCGCGGGATCAGCGACAGCGTGAGGAAGCCGTGCGCGATGGGCGCGCCGAACGGACCGGAGCGCGCGCGCTCGGGATCGACGTGGATCCACTGGTGGTCGCCCGTGGCCTGGGCGAACTGGTTGACCTGCTCCTGCGTGATGGTGATCCAGTCGGTCACGGCCACTTCCTGGCCTACGCTGGCAATGACTTCGGAATATGTCTGGAAGGTTTTCATGCCTTCAATGTAGCGGCGCCCCAGGCGCCGGGCATGTCGGCCGCGTGACATCCAGGCCCCCGCACAAACCCGCATGGACGCGCATCCTTGCGCTAGTGTCGCGTCACAGTTCAAGTGTCGAAGGCTGCGCACAGCCATCGGAGTGCAGCGCAAGGCGCATTGCGCAGCCAATACCGAGCGTATTGGCAAGCAATGCAACGCGGCGATGCACTTCGAGGGCCAGCGCAGGCCGACACTTGGGCTGTGACGCGACACTAGCCGGCGACGCTGCGTCCTAGGCGTCGAGCCAGGCGGTGATGCCCTGCCACTGCTCCAGGTCGCGCGCCACGCGGCCCGGCGCCAGGTCGAACAGGGTCAGGCCATGCGCGGCCAGGTGCACGTAGTTCTGCGTCGGGCGCAGCGTGCCGAGCACGGGCAGGCCCTGCTCATCCATGAACTGCTGCAGCTTCTCGGCGGCCAGGGTGCGCCGGTCCACGCGCATGCCGACCAGGCCCACCTGCAGCGCGTGGCCCTTGCGCTGGGTGGCCAATTCGTCGAGGAAGCTGCGCGTGGAGAAGATGTCGAACACGCTGGGCTGCAGGGGCACCACGAGCTTGTCGGCGATCTTCAGCAGGTCGCCCATGCGCCAGCCGTTGAGCCCGCCGGGCGTGTCGATGACGACGTGCGTGGTGCCCCGCGGCGGCTTGGCGATGAAGTCGCTGTGGATGTCCCAGGTGCCGATGGCGCGCACGTTCTCGGGCCGCAGCGACAGCCACAGGCGCGAGGACTGCTGGCGGTCGGCGTCGCCGAGCATCACCGCATGCCCCTGGCTGGCCCAGTAGCCAGCGATGTTCGTCGCCAGCGTGGACTTGCCCACGCCGCCTTTGGGATTGGCCACCACGACCACCGGCATATCGACCTCCTTTGGAATTCACCTGTTCATGGCCAAAACGGCCTCCAGCGCACGCGCAGCAAGCGCCAGGCGCTATCAAGATTCAAGCATGTTCGCCGCCGCGCTTGACGAAGAACAGCCCCGCGCCCACAGCCATGAGCAGGCCGCCGAACACGCGGTTCTGCGTGCGCACGGCCTGGGCGCTGCGCAGCAGGCGGCGCATGGCGCTGGCACCGGCGGCGTAGCCGTGCATCACCACCACGTCCACGCTCAGCATGGTGGCGGCCATCACCAGCAGTTGCAGCCACAGCGGGCGCGCCTCGGTCATGAACTGCGGCAGCACGGCCACCATGAAGATGATGCCCTTGGGGTTGGTGGCGTTGGTCAGGAAGCCGGTGAGGCAGCGCTTTTGCCACGACCCGGCCGGCTCGGCCTGCTCACCCAGCAGCGGCGCAGCGCCGCCGGCGCGCCATTGCATCCAGCCCAGGTAGATGAGGTAGCACGCGCCCAGCACCTTGACGAGGGAGAACGCTGCCTCCGACGCCAGCAGCAGCGAGCCCACGCCCGCCCCGGCCACCAGCAGGATGAGCAGCAGCCCGAGCTGCAGCCCCAGGATGGTGGCGCTGGTGCGGCGCACGCCGAACGACAGGCCGTGGCTCATGGACAGCACCGCACCCGAACCCGGCGAAACGGCGATCAGGCAGCAGGCGGCGAAGAAGGCGATCCAGGTATGCAGGTCCATGGCAAAACGCAGCGCCGGGCAGGCGAAGAATGGGCAAGGGCAGGATGGTATGCCAAAAGCGCCCCTGGCGCCCACGGGCCAGGCGCCAGCAGCTATTCAAACGATAGCGCCGCAGTCAACCAATGGGCCCCACGGCACGTTGCATGGGGGCCGGTGCCACAATGCCACCGCCTCTCTCTCCCGCACTCCCCATGGCCCACGCACCGACCTGGCTCACCTATGGTTTCCTGTACCTGACCGCGGCCGTGCTGGCCGTGCCCATTGCGCGGGCGCTGGGCCTGGGCGCCATCATCGGCTACCTCGCGGCAGGCATCGCCATCGGGCCGTGGGGGCTGGGGCTGGTGAGCGACGTGCAGAGCATTCTCGAATTCTCCGAATTCGGCGTGGTGCTGATGCTGTTCCTGGTGGGGCTGGAGCTGCAGCCGCAGCGCCTGTGGAGCCTGCACCGCCCCATCCTCGGGCTGGGCAGCGCCCAGCTCGCTGGCTGCGCCGCCGTGCTGTACGGCGCCGGGTGGCTGGCGGGCCTGCCCTGGCGCGAGAGCCTGGTGGGGGCGCTGGGCCTGGCGCTGTCGTCCACGGCCATCGCGCTGCAGGTGCTGGCCGAACGCGGGCAGATGCGCTCGGGCAGCGGCCAGGCCACGTTCTCCATCCTGCTGTTCCAGGACATCGCCGCCATCCCCATCCTGGCACTGCTGCCGCTGCTGGGCGGCGTGGCGGGCGCCGCCGGCACGCACCCCGAGGCCGGCCACGCCCTGCTGCAGGCCCTCAAGACCGTGGGCGTGGTGGGCGCCATCGTGCTCGGCGGGCACCTGCTGCTGCGCCCGGTGCTGCGCTGGATCGCGCAAAGCCGCACACCCGAGATCTTCACCGCCGCGGCGCTGCTGCTGGTGGTGGGCATCGCCATGCTGATGGTGCAGGTTGGCCTGTCGATGGCGCTGGGCGCCTTCCTGGCCGGTGTGCTGCTGGCCGACAGCGAGTACCGGCGCGAGCTGGAGAGCGACATCGAGCCCTTCAAGGGCCTGCTGCTCGGCCTGTTCTTCATGGCCGTGGGCATGTCGATCGACTTCGGCGCGCTGCTGCGCGCGCCGGGGCTGATGGCGCTGCTGGTGCTGGGCTTCCTGGCTCTGAAGGCGGTGGTGATCTACGCGCTGGCCTGGGGCGCGGGCATCACGCGCCAGGAGCGCCCCATCTTCACGCTGCTGCTGGCGCAGGGGGGCGAGTTCGCCTTCGTGGTGTTCCAGACCGCCGCCACCGAACAGGTGCTCACCCGCGCCACGGCCTCGCTGCTGACGGGCGCGGTGGCGCTGTCCATGCTGCTGTCGCCGCTGCTGCTGGTGCTGCTCGACCGCGTGCTGCTGCGCCGCTTCGCCGCGCAGCCCGCCGCGAGCGCGGAGCCCGAGCTGTCCGAGCCGCAGGAGGCGCCGGTCATCATCGCCGGCTTCGGGCGCTACGGGCAGATCGTGGCGCGCGTGCTGCTGGCCCAGGGCATTCCCACCACGGTGCTGGACCACAGCGTGGAAATGCTCGAGGCCGCGCGCACCTTCGGCTACCGCGTGCACTACGGCGACGCCACGCGGCTGAACCTGCTGCGCATCGCGGGCGCGCAGCAGGCGCGCATCCTGGTGGTGGCGGTGGATGCGCCCGAGCAGTCGCTGAAGATCGTACAGATGGCGCGCAAGCATTTCCCGCACCTCACCATCGTGGCGCGGGCGCGCGACATCACGCACTGGAACCTGCTGCGCGACCTGGGCGTGGCGCACATCGAGCGCGAGCTGTTCGAGTCCAGCCTGTGCAGCGCGCGCACCGTGCTCGAAAGCATGGGCCTGGACCATGACGAGGCGCAGCGCGTGACGCAGCGCTTTCGCAGCCACAACACCGCGCTCATCGAGCGCATGTACCCGTACCACGGAAACCGCGAGAAGTTCATCGCCGTGGCCCGGCAGGGCCGCCAGCAGCTCGTCGAGCAGATGGCCAAGGAGCGCCAGGAGCAGCAGGCGCCGCCACCCTCCTGACGGCACCGCCCGCGTGCTACGCTGGGCGCCCTATGTTCAACCCCACCCAAGCCGACGTGCGGCGTTTTTTCTGCGCCGTGCACGCCAAGGCCCAGGCCGGCCAGCCGATGGAAGCCATCGAGACCCTGGCCAGCCTGTGGATCGCCGAGCACCCCGAATACCACGCCGAGCTGTCCGACCTGGATGCGGCGCTGGCGCGCGACTACGACGCCGAGCCCGGGCGCACCAATCCCTTCCTGCACCTGTCGATGCACCTGTCCATCAGCGAGCAGTGCAGCATCGACCAGCCGCGCGGCATCCGCCAGGCGGTGGAGCTGCTGTCGCGGCGGCTCGGCGCGCTGCACGACGCGCACCACGCCGCCATGGAATGCCTGGGCCAGATGCTGTGGGAGAGCCAGCGCTCGGGCCGCCCGCCCGATGGCGACGCCTACGTGGCCGCCGTGCAGCGCCGCGCCACGCGCGACTGACCACGGCGCACAGCGCTACCCCCACCCGGGCGCCGCCACGGCCCGGCCGCGCTCCCGCGGCGGGCCCGCGCCGTCGTGCGGCACCACCAGCACGTCGCAGCGTGCGCCCCGCAGCAGGCGCCGCGCCACGGCGCCCCGCAGGGCCTCGGCCAGGACGCCACGGCGGCGGTGGCCCAGCACGATCAGGTCGGCCCCCGCGCGCTCCTGCTGCACCACCAGCTGGCGCGCCAGGTCCTGCGCGCCCACGCGCAGGTCCACGCGGTTGCGCCGCGCCTCGAAGGCGTCGGACAGGCGCACGCGCCGCTGCTCCTGGCTGCGGTAGGCCAGCGTGGCATCGCAGGGCTCGCGCACCGGGCAGGCGTGGAACAGCTCCACGCGCGCCGACGCCTCCAGCGCCCCGGCATAGCGCAGCAGCGCGGGCACGGCGGGGGCGGCATCCAGCGCCACCAGCACATGGCCGTACGCGCCCTGCGCGGGCTGCTGCACCACCAGCACCGGGCAGGGCGCGCGGCGCAGCAGCCGCGCCAGCACGCAGGGCCGCCACCAGGCATGCCAGCCTGGCTGCATGCGCCGGTCGAGCACCAGCAGGTCGGCCTGCGCGGCGGCCTGCAGCGCGTCGGCAGCCACGCCCCGGCCCGCGCCGTGCAAGGCCGTGACCGGCAGGCCATGGCGGCGGCCGAGCTGGCGCGCGCGCTGCTCCAGCCGCGCCTGCGGATCGGCGAAGCGCGGGTCATGGTGCTGCGCGGCGTACAAAAGGTGCAGGCGCGCCTGGTGCGCCGCCGCCAGCTGGGCGGCGCGGTCCACGGCATGTTCGGCGGCGGTGGAAAAATCAGTCAGGGCGACAACGGTGTGCATGCGCATCGGGAATGGTCTCCGGGCAGGGCAAGGGGAAGCGGCACCACAGGGGTGCCGGGGCGCGCGTCACCCCCACAAGATGCCGGGCGGCAAAGGCCACGGCCCAGCCCGGCGGCGGCTGGGTGACGCTCAGCCGCAGGAGACGGCGAGGAGCGGCCGCCGGGCGCAGGGATGCGCCGCCGGTGACGCCGGCGCCAAGACCCCGATCCGGCGCAGGACGCGCGCGCTGCGGGCCGTGGCGGAAGCCAGCCGCGCCATACGCACGCAAGGGGTGGAGACCATGAAACGCATGGAGCGAACTGTAAGCCCGTACTCACTTTTTGGCCACAATACCGCACCGGGCCGTGCCGGATTGCCGCCGCGCCGCGTCAGAACGTGTGAATGAATCCGGCGTGGCCGAGCAGCGCGCCAAAACGCGGCCCATCAAGGCGCAAAGCACAGCCATAGCGCGGGCTATGGCGCGCATTTGCAACGCCGAGGGGACGTGTTTTGGCGTGATGAGCGGGCATGGCGGGTTCGTTCACACGTTCTCAACGAAAGCGCGGCTCGGGCACCGTGCGCAGGCCGCCGTCGAGCGCGCCCATGTAGCCGGCCAGCGCCTGGAGTTCGGCATTGGAGAACTGCTGCGCCACGCCCGCCATGATGCCGTTGCTGCGGCCGATGAGGGTGGCCCGGCCCTCGCCCTTGTACGCCTTGAGCGCGACGAACAGGTAGTCCGCGTGCTGGCCCGCGAGCTTGGGGTAGGCCGGGTCCAGCGGCTGGGCGAAGTTGGCGCCGTGGCAGGCCACGCAGCCGCCCTTTTGCAGCAGCGCCGCCACATCGGGCGTGGGTGCGGGCGCCGGCTGCGGCGCGGCGGCACTGGCGGCGCCGCTTTGCTGGTAGTACGCGGCCAGGTCGGCGATGTCCTGGTCCGACAGCGACTCGGCCACGCCGCGCATGGTGGGGTGCTTGCGCTCGCCCTTCTTGTAGGCGTGCAGCGCGGCGGCGATGTAGCCCGCGCCCTGGCCGGAGATCATGGGCACCTGGTGCACCTGCGGGAAGGTTGCACGGTAGCCCGGTATGCCGTGGCAGCCGATGCACTGGGCGTTTTTCCGCGCGCCCGCGCCGGGGTCGCCTTGAATCTCTGCCGCGTGAAGAGCGCCCGTCGCCCATGCGACCGACAAGCCAGCGAGGATGGTCCAGGTTTTGGTCATTTTGCGCGCACAATCAGGTGGATCGGTTGCCCTGGCAAAAACCGTCGGCAATTGCCAAAGACGCTTGTCAAGCACTTTTATCAATATTCCACCCGTTGCGCAATCCATGAAATTCCAAGGTTCCCAGAATTACGTTGCCACCCAGGATTTGATGCTGGCCGTGAACGCGGCCATCAAGCTGCAGCGCCCGTTGCTGGTCAAGGGCGAGCCCGGCACGGGCAAGACCATGCTGGCCGAGGAGGTGGCGCAGGCGCTGGGCATGCCGCTCTTGCAGTGGCACATCAAGTCCACCACCAAGGCGCAGCAGGGCCTGTACGAGTACGACGCGGTGAGCCGCCTGCGCGATTCGCAACTGGGCGACGAGAAGGTCAAGGACATCCAGAACTACATCGTCAAGGGCGTGCTGTGGCAGGCGTTCACGGCCGACAGGCCGGTGGCGCTGCTGATCGACGAAATCGACAAGGCCGACATCGAATTCCCCAACGACCTGCTGCGCGAACTCGACCGCATGGAGTTCTACTGCTACGAGACGCACGAGATGATCCGCGCCAAGCACCGCCCGCTGGTGTTCATCACCTCGAACAACGAGAAGGAGCTGCCCGACGCCTTCCTGCGCCGCTGCTTCTTCCACTACATCAAGTTCCCCGAGGCCGAGACGATGAAGAAAATCGTCGACGTGCACTTCCCCACGCTCAAGAGCGAGCTGCTCACCGTGGCGATGAAGAACTTCTACGACATCCGCAACCTGCCGGGCCTGAAGAAGAAGCCCTCGACCAGCGAACTCATCGACTGGCTCAAGCTGCTCCTGGCCGAGGAGATCCCGCTCGAAGCGCTGCAGAGCGCCGACAACAAGGTGGCCGTGCCGCCGCTGGTGGGCGCGCTGCTGAAGAACGAGCAGGACGTGAGCCTGTTCGAGAAGCTGGTGTTCATGAACCAGCGCAACCGCTGAGAACATGCGAAAGAACCTGCCATGACAAGCACCCGGCAACTGCTGCTGGAGGGCGTGACCGACGCTGCGGGCTTCCTGGGCGGCGCCCTGGCGGGCTACGGCATCGGCCGCATGCTGGGGCTGGACATCTTCGCCGAAGGCTACGACGGGGCCAGCATCACGGGCATCCTGCTCGTGGGCCTGGGCTGCGGCCTGGGGCGGCACCTGGCGCGCCGTGCGCGCGCGGCACTTACCACCAACGACAAGGAGTCTTGAGCATGGCTTTCGTGGAACCCGTCACCCTGCGCGCCAACGGCGTACGCCTGGAGCCGCTGGCGCTCGAACACGAAGCGGGCCTGGCCGCCGCCGCCGCCGATGGCGCGCTGTGGCGCCTGCGCATCACCTCGGTGCCCACGCCGCAGGAAACACGCGCCTACATCGAGACCGCGCTCCAGATGCGCGCCGAGGGCCATCGCTTCGCCTTCGCCGTGATCGAGGACACCACGGACCGCGTGCTCGGCTCGACCAGCTTCCATGACATCCTGCCTGCCGTGCGCCGCGTCGAGATCGGCTACACCTGGTACGCCCTGAGTGCCCAGCGCACCCATGTGAACACCACGGCCAAGCTGCTGATGATGGGCCACGCCTTCGACACGCTGGGCTGCCACGTGGTGGGCTGGCGCACCGACAACTTCAACTTCGCCAGCCAGCGCGCCATCGAGCGCCTGGGCGCCAGGAAGGACGGCGTGATCCGCGGCCACGCGCTGCGCCGCGACGGCACCATCCGCGACACCGTGATGTACAGCATGCGCAGCGGCGAATGGCCCGAGGCGCGCGCCCAATTGCTATACCTTCAGGAGCTGGCAGCGCTTGCTGGATAAGCCCTGAAGGCCAAAAACATGCATAAACCATGCTGATCGACTTTTTCTACACCCTGCGTGCAGCCAAGCTGCCCGTCTCGGTCAAGGAGTTCCTCTCGCTGCTCGAAGCCTTGCAGGCGGGCGTGGTCGGCCCCCACTCCGACGACGCCTGGAGCCTGGACGACTTCTACTACCTGGCGCGCACCGCGCTGGTGAAGGACGAGAAGCACTTCGACAAGTTCGACCGCGCCTTCGCCGCCTACTTCAAGGGCGTGGAGCTGGTGGCCGACTTCACCAAGGAAGTCCCGGCCGACTGGCTGCGCAAGATGCTGGAGCGCGAGCTGACGCCCGAGCAGAAGGCCGCCATCGAGAAGATGGGCTGGGACGAGCTGATGGAGACGCTCAAGAAGCGCCTGGAGGAGCAGAAGGGCCGCCACGAGGGCGGCAACAAGTGGATCGGCACCGGCGGCACCAGCCCCTTCGGCCACGGCGGCTACAACCCGCAGGGCGTGCGCATCGGCGGCGCCAGCAAGAACCGCAGCGCCGTCAAGGTGTGGGAGCAGCGCGCCTACCGCGACTACGACGACACGCAGGAGCTGGGCACGCGCAACATCAAGGTGGCGCTGCGCCGCCTGCGCAAGTTCGCGCGCGAGGGCAACGCGCTGGAACTGGACCTGCCGGACACCATCCGCAGCACGGCCGCCAACGCTGGCTGGCTCGACATCAAGATGGTGCCCGAGCGCCACAACAACGTGAAGGTGCTGCTGCTCATGGACGTGGGCGGCACCATGGACGACCACATCCAGCGCGTGGAGGAGCTGTTCTCCGCCGTCAAGAGCGAGTTCAAGCACCTGGAGTTCTACTACTTCCACAACTGCGTGTACGACTTCATGTGGAAGAACAACCGCCGCCGCTTCGCCGAGAAGTTCCCGACCTGGGACATCATCCGCAAGTACAACAAGGACTACAAGCTGATCTTCGTGGGCGACGCCACCATGAGCCCGTATGAGATCCTGCAGCCCGGCGGCAGCGTGGAATACAACAACGAGGAGCCCGGCGCCGAGTGGCTGCAGCGCCTCACGCACGCCTTCCCCAAGTTCGCCTGGATCAACCCCGAGCCGCAGGGCGTGTGGCAGTACCGCCAGAGTATCGGCATCATCCAGCAGCTCATGGGCCAGCGCATGTACCCTTTGTCACTCAAGGGCCTCGAAGAAACCATGCGGCTTTTGTCAAAATAGCGCCCATGCCACGTTCGCGCCCAACGCCGACCTTCCGGTCGGCGTTGCATTTTTTGCTTCGCCCCCTGCTCCCGCTGCTGGCCGCCAGCCTGTTCCTCTGCGGCTGCAGCCTGCTGCCCGGTGCCCCGCAAGAGGAGGCACCCGCAGCCGCCCCCGCCCCCGACGCCCCGGCCTTCGCGCTGCAGGTGCAGGCGCCCGACGGCCTGCGCGAGTTGCTGGAGCAGCACATGGAGCTGCGCCGCTACACCCACCTGGGCGACCTGCAGCCAAGCGAACTCTCGCGCCTGCTGGTGGCCGCCAACGCCGACGTGCGCGCGCTGCTGGGCACCCAGGGCTACTTCAGCCCCGACATCACCATCGAAAGCCGGGCCGCGCCCGAGGGCTCCGCCGCCCCGCGCACCGTGCACGTGGCGGTGGAGCCCGGCCCGCAGACCACGGTGGCCAGCGCGCACATCGGCTTCACCGGCAGCGGCGCGCAGGCCGACGAATTCAGCCGGCGCCAGTCGCGCGTGGAGCGCAACTGGCCGCTGCAGCCCGGCCAGACCTTCACCCAGAATGCCTGGGACAACGCCAAGACCCAGGGCCTGCGCCGCCTGCAGGAGCGCGACTACCCCACGGCCCGGCTGGCCGACAGCCGCGCCGACATCGACCCCGACACCGCCCAGGCGGCGCTGGACGTGACCTACGACACCGGCCCGGCCTACCGCTTCGGCCCGCTGCAGTTGCGCGGCAGCGAGCGCTACGACCCCGACGGCGCGCGCCGCATCGCCCGGCTGCCCACGGGCGCCGGCTACTCCGAGGCCGAGCTGCTCGACGCCCAGCAGCGCCTGGCCAGCAGCGGCTACTACGACACCGTGTTCCTCACGCTCGACACCGAGAACGGCCCGCCCGAGGCCACGCCCGTCATCGCCCAGGTGAGCGAGGCCAAGCTGCACAAGCTGGTGTTCGGCGCCGGCATCTCCACCGACAGCGGCGCGCGCCTGTCGGCCAACCACATCCACAACCGCCTGCCCTGGCTCGGCTGGCGCGCCACCACCAAGGCCTCGCTGGACCGCGAGACCCAGTCGCTCGACAGCGAATGGGTCTCGCTGCCCGACGACGACAGTTGGCGCTGGTTCGGCGCCGGCCAGGTCAAGCGCGAAGTCATGGGCAGCTACGACGTCAACAGCGTGCAGTTGCGCGGCGGCACGAGCCAGACCCTGGGCCACATCGACCGCAACTACTACCTGCAGTACGACAGCGCCACGCCCCACGGCATCGACGCGCCCGACTCCAGCGGCGCGCTGAGCGCCAACTTCGGCTGGACAGCGCGCTACTTCAACAACAACAACAGCCCCACGCGCGGCTACGGCCTGGGCCTGGAGCTGGGCGTGGGCACCACGCTGCGCGGCCAGCGCGAGCCCTTCGTGCGCACGCGGGTGCGCTGGCAGTCGTTCATTGCGCTGGGCAAGGTGCCGGTGGGCGCCGACACCGATAGCGGCGCCGTGCAGCGCAACGCCCGCCTGGCCCTGCGCGCCGAGGGCGGCGCGGTGCTGGCGCGCGCCGACGCGGCCGTGCCCGCCAGCCAGCTGTTCATCACCGGCGGCGACACCACGGTGCGCGGCTACGGCTACCGCGCCATCGGCGCGGCCACCAGCAGCGGTGCGCTCTACGGCGGGCGCTACATGGGCGTGGCCAGCGCCGAGTGGCAGCGCCCCATCGCCATCCGGGGCGACCTGACGCACTGGGAGAGCGCCGTGTTCATCGACGCCGGCGCCGTGACCGATGACCTGGGCAGCATCCAGGCCAAGGTCGGCGTGGGCGCGGGCCTGCGCTGGAACAGCCCCGTAGGCCCGCTGCAGACCGACTTGGCCTGGGGCGTGCAGGACAAGCGCCTGCGCCTGCACCTGCGCCTGGGTTTCAGTTTTTAAGAAAAATTGGCCTCCAACGCTTATGCAGCAAGCGCAAGCAGCTCCTTTTTTTGAAGCATGACGACAGCGCCTCCTTCTCCCGTCCCCCGCCCGCGCGCACGGCGCATCGCCCGCGCCCTGGCCTGGCTGGCGGGCAGCCTGCTCGGCCTGGCGCTGCTCGCGCTGGGCGGCGCCTGGTGGTGGCTCGGCAGCGCCGATTCGCTCGCCACGGCGCTGCAGCGCGCGGCGCAGTACCTGCCCGCGGGCCAGCAGTTGGAGAGCCGCGAGGTCACCGGCTCGCTGCGCGCGGGCGGGCGCATCGGCTGGCTGCGCTGGAGCAGCCCCACGCTCGCCGTCGAGGTGCGCGACGCCACGCTGGGCTGGCGCCTGCGCCCGCTGCTGCAGCGCACGCTGCAGTTGGGCGAGCTCTCGGCCGCCAGCGTGCAGCTCACGCCCCTGGGCCCGCCCAGCACCGAGCCGCCGCAGCCGCTGGCCGGGCTGGAACTGCCGCTGCGCATCACCCTGCCGGCCCTGCGCATCGACGAACTGACCTGGGCCGCCGCCACGCCCGTGGTGCTGCGCCACATCGAGGCCAGCTACCGCTACGACGGCCGCCAGCACCACGCCACGCTGGCGCGGCTGGAACTGGCGCAGGGCCGCTACAGCGCCAGCGCCACGCTGGACGGCGCCGCGCCCATGCAGCTCGGGGCCACGCTGCAAGGCGAGATCGACACCACGCCCCCCGGCCACACCGGCGAGGCGCTGCGCATCGCGGCCCAGGCCGACATCCAGGGGCAGCTGGACGGCGCCGATGCGCTGCTGCACGTCCAGGCCGAATTGCAGCCCGATGCCAGCGCCGCCCCGCTGGCGGACGTGCGCGCCCGCGTGCTGGCCAGCGTCGCGCCCTGGGCGGCGCAGCCGCTGCGCAAGGCCGAAGGCCGCCTGGCCAACGTGAACCTGGCCGCGCTGTGGCCCCAGGCCCCCGCCACGCAGCTCACCGGCGACTTCGGCGCCGGGCAGGACAGCGACGGCTGGTATGCCGGCGCACAGATCACCAACGGCCAGCCCGGCCCCTGGGACACCCAGCGCCTGCCGCTGGCCGCGCTCGACGCGCAGGCGCGCTTCGACGGCACGCACTGGCGCCTTTCCACCGCCGAGGCCCGCCTGGGCGACGGCAGCATCACCCTGCAAGGCCGCTACACGCCCGCCACCCAGGCGCTCGAAGGCCAGGCCGAGGTGCGCGGCCTGCGCCCCGGCGACCTCTACAGCACCCTGGACCGCCAGCCCGTGCAAGGCCGCCTGAGCGCGCGCCAGGGCAGCGACGCCACCGTGCAATTCCACATCGACCTGCGGGGCGAGAAGGCCACGCACGGCGCCCAGGCCCTGCGCATCGACCAGGTGCGCGCCGAAGGCCGCTGGCAAGCCCCCGTGCTGCAGCTGCAGCAACTGCAGGTGCAGGCCCTGCAGGCCCAGGCCGAGGGCCGCAACCTGCGCATCGACACCGCCGCGCGCGCCTTCGACGGCGCCCTGCAGCTCACCGTGCCCGGCGCCAGCGCCCAGGTGCAGGGCCGCCTCGGGCCACGTGCCGGCACGGGCGAGGCGCGCGTGCAGCTCGACACGCCGCAGCGCACGCGCGACTGGCTGGCCGCCCTGCCCGGCCTGGGCACGCTGCTGCCCGGCGCGCGCCTGCAAGGCCAGGCCCGCCTGGACGCACGCTGGAGCGGCGGCTGGGAGGGCCTGCAGCGCCAGTTGCACAGCGCCGGCCTGGTCGCCACGCCGCCCGGGGCGGGCGCCCCCGGCGCCTTCACCCTGCAGGCCGAACTGGCCGCCCCGCAGCTCACGCTGGCCCAGCCCGCCAGCGCCGGACAGGCCGCCGTCGACCTGCAACTGCACGACCTGCGCGCCCAGCTCTCGGGTTCGCTCACCCAACTGCAAGCCAGCCTGGATAGCCGCTTGCGCAGCGGCGCGCAGCAACTGCAGCTGCGCGCCCGCGTCCAGGGCGGCCACCAGGGCGCGGGCGCCTGGGGCCTGCAACTGAGCGAATTCCAGGCCCAGGCGCGCGACGGCGCCCGGCCCGGCCCCTGGGCCGTGCAACTGGCCCAGCCGCTGGCCCTGACGCTGCGCCAGCACCCGCGCACCGGCCTGGCGCTGGAAGCCTCGGCCGGGCAGGCCCGGATCACCGGCCCGCTTCCCGGCCAGGCACAGCTGGAGTGGCAGGCCGCGCAGTGGAGCCAGTCCCCCCAGGGCGCCATGCGCCTGCAGACACGCGGCGCGCTGCACGGCCTGCCGCTGGCCTGGGCCGATGCCTTCGACACGCGCCAGCCCGCGCTGCTGGAGCGCACGGGCCTGGCCGGCAACGTGGTGCTCGAAGGCAGTTGGGACGTGGAGGCCCTGGACACCCTGCGCGCCCGCGCCACGCTGCGCCGCGCCAGCGGCGAGCTGCGCCTGCTGGCCATTGACAGCGCCGGCACCACCACCGTGCGCAGCAGCGGCAACGCGCCCGCCACGCTGGGCAAGCAGCCCGGCGCCCCGGCCGGCCTGCAGGCGGCGCAGGTGGAGCTAGAGCTGCAGGGCGAGCGCCTGCGCGCCGCAGTGCTGTGGGACAGCGCGCGCGCCGGGCGCCTGCAGGCCGAGGGCAGCAGCACCCTGCAGATCCCCGCCGGGCGCTGGAACGAGGCGCGCTGGCCCGAGAACGCACCGCTGGCTGCCAGCGTGAAGGCCCAGTTGCCCGAGCTGGGCGTGTGGTCGGCCATGGCGCCGCCCGGCTGGCGCGTGCAGGGCACGCTGGACGCCAACGTGCAGCTGTCGGGCACGCGCGCCGATCCGCGCTGGCACGGGCAGCTGGGGGCCGAGCAGTTCGCGCTGCGCTCGGTCATCGACGGCGTGGACCTGAAAGACGGCCGCCTGCGCGCCACGCTCGATGGCACGCAGCTCACCATCGACGAGCTGCGCGTGGCCGGCGGCAAGGGCAACGCCGCGCGCATCCTGGGGCGCAGCGGCAACCGCACCGAGGCGCCGCAGGACGGCGGCCTGCTCACCGCCAGCGGCGTGGTGCGCTGGAGCCCGCCCGCCGCCGGCGCCAGCGCCGCCGCGGGCATCAGCATGGACCTGCGCGCCCAGGCCGAGCGCCTGCAGGTGCAGGTGCGCGCGGACCGGCAGGTCAGCATCTCGGGCCCGCTGCAGGCACGGCTGGCGCAGGGACAGTTCACGCTGCGCGGCCAGCTCACCACCGACCGCGCCGCCATCCTCCTGCCCGACAGCAGCGCCCCGCGCCTGGGCAACGACGTGGTGGTGCGCAGCCGCGCGCGCCGGGACGACGCAACCACCGCTCCGGACGGCGGCCCCAGCGTGCAGGCGGCGCGGCCGCCCGACATCGCCGTCACCCTGAACCTGGGCGACGACTTCGCCCTGCAGGGCCAGGGCATCACCACGCGGCTGACCGGCACGCTGGAGATCCGTGCCAGCGCCGCCACCGGCGGCCAGCCGCGCGTGACCGGCGAAATCCGCACCGACGAAGGCCGCTACCGCGCCTGGGGCCAGGCGCTGGACGTGGAGAACGGCCTGGTGCGCTTTAACGGACCCTACGACAACCCGGCGCTCGACATCCTGGCCATCCGCCCCAATATCTCGGTGCGCGCGGGCGTGCAGGTCACCGGCTCGGCGCAGGCGCCGCGCGTGCGCCTGTATGCCGACCCGGACCTGCCCGACGCCGAAAAACTCTCCTGGGTGGTGCTGGGCCACAGCGCTGCCAGCGGAGGCAGCGAAGCCGCCCTGCTGCAGCAGGCCGCGCTCGCCGTGCTGGGCCGCCAGGGCGGTGGCACGGGCGGCCTCTCGCGCAGCCTGGGGCTGGACGAAATCGGCATCAAGGGCCCGCGCCAGGGCGAGGACGCCAGCGCCGCCGCGCTGACCCTGGGCAAGCGCATTTCGTCGGCGCTGTACGTGACCTACGAACACAGCCTCTCGGGCACGCTCGGCACGCTGTACCTGTTCTACGACCTGTCGCGCCGCCTCACGCTGCGCGGGCAAACGGGCCTGGTGAGCGCGCTCGATCTGGTCTATACGGTGCGCTACGACTGATGGTCAAAACAGGCCGCAGGGCAATCTGGACAAGCGCCAGCAGCTATTGGAAGCAGAGCAATTGGCGCATCCTGCCAAACCCTTACAATGCTCGGCCTGCCTCCCCGTAGTTCAATGGATAGAACGAGTGCCTCCTAAGCGCTAGATACAGGTTCGATTCCTGTCGGGGGGACCATTAATCAATCCGGACGAGTCCATACTCATCCGGATTTTTTAATTTTCCCTGGAGAGACAGCATCTTAGCTGTCCATAGCCATCCAAGCCAATCCATGCCCATCCGCCCAATCTGGGGGCACATTTGGGGGCATGTTTCCCAGAATTGGGGGCACATTTATATGCCCCCAGCTACGCCTATACGTGCCCCCAATGGGATCAGGCCGCACGAAGCACCTGCCGAAAGCGCTTCCTAACTGGCCCTCTTGGACTCCCGCAGGCTCAAAACCCCAAAAAGCACTTGCTCGCGCTTCGACGGTCGGCAAACCCTTCAAAGCCTACAAACCCCACCGCCTGGCCAGGCTTTGCGTCTCCCCGGCTGCCTGCGCATTTTTTTCACTGGCGCGCGTTTCGTCGGAAAAAAACCCCTCAAAACCCACCAAACCCTACTGCCAGCCCCTGCCCGCGTAACACCGCGTTATGCAGACGGTTCTGGCACACTGCTTGTGCGCTCTGTGAACACAGTCCCCAAAACTTGACGGAACACGCATTCACCCAATGCGGCCGCGACAAGCACCGATGCCCACCATCCCTCGCAAACTGCCCAACGCCAACCTTGCGGAGTGGAGCGCCAAAAAGCCCACGCCCCACATGGCCAGGATGCACATGGAGCGCGTTATCCAGTGCGCCCCTGCGGCATGGCGTGCAGCGATAGGCGAGCGGTTCGCGCACAGGCTTGCCCCGGTGAATGCGGCAATACAGACTGATGCCGAGTACCTGGCCAGCCCACCTGAGTGGGCCACTGCCTGGGACTTGCTGCAGGCCGTAGCCGACTTTGAAGATGAATACGGCGCGGCCAGCCTGTGGAATCTGGACGATTGGGAAATCCGCGAAATGGCCAAGAAGCTGGCCAGCGAGGCAGACGAGCTGGATGCGCTGGCCCTTGGCCAGGGCGACACCCTGGCACAGCGGGTGGATTCCATTCGCATGCTGATTCGATGTGTTGGAATTACCGAAGACAAGGCCATCCAAGGAGCGCCCGCCATCAAGCGAGCGCAGGATGCCGAGTGGTGGCGCCGCCGTCTGCGCGTGCACGTGGCGCGTGTGGTGGAGGCCGGATCAGTGGCCCTAGGCCTTGTGCACAAGGGCACGGGCGGCTATGTGAGCCGCGATGGCCTGCAACGCCGTCACGCCCAGCTCAAGCGCAATGCCGAAACATTGGGCCGCACGCTGTACCGCAACGAGGCGGGCCAGGTGTACACACTGTCCGAGTTGGCCGCCATGGGCACGGCCAACCCGGAGGTGCGCGGTGGCGAGCTGATGACGCGCATCCGCGGCGCCGAGGAATACGCCGATGCGCGCGCCCACGTCGGGCTGTTCCTCACCATGACCCTGCCCAGCCGCTTCCATCCCGTGAAGCTGGGCAACGGCGGGCGGCCGGTGGCGAACAAGAAATACAGCGGCGCCACGCCGCGCGACGGCCAGATGTGGCTGCGCGCCATGTGGCAGAAAGCACGCGCCAAGCTGCAGCGCCTGGGCGTGCGCGTGTACGGCCTGCGTGTGGCCGAGCCGCACCACGACGCCACGCCCCACTGGCACGCGCTGCTGTGGTGCGAGAACGAAGCCGACGCGCAGGCGCTGGAGGCGGTGATCCGCCACTACTGGCTCAGCGACGACGGCGACGAACGAGGGGCGCAGGAGAACCGCATCAACGTCAAGCGCATGACGAAGGGCGGCGCGGCGGGCTACGTGGCCAAGTACATCGCCAAGAGCGTTGGCCACATTGCGCTGGCCGAGCACCAGGACTTGGTGGAAGGGCAACAGCTTGCACTGCACTTCCCTGCCGATCCACGTAGCGAGCAAGCGACTGGCTCTGGCCATCATCGCGTGGACGCATGGGCGGCCACCTGGGGCATTCGGCAATTCCAGACCATTGGCATGCCAAGCGTGACGGTGTGGCGCGAGCTGCGCCGGGTGACGGATGACCAGCTGGAGCTGTTCCAGCGCGAGGGTGACCGCGACATCGTGCGGGCCCACCACGCATGCCACCGGCACGGCGCCATCCGGGCGGACTTCCGCATCTTCATGGAGGCGATGGGCGGCCATGCCCGCAAGCGCGGCGAATGGCTGCTGCGCACGGCGCACAACGATATGGATCCGGGGCGGGTGAACCGCTACGGCGAAGCGGTGAAGGTGGGGCCCATCGTCGGGCTGGTGACACAGCGCGGGCGCATGTGTGGGCACTGGCTGGTGAGTCGGCGCATCGCCTGGCGCCCGGTTGTTCAGGCGCATGCAAAGGAAGACGGCCAAACGCAGGCGAAGACCTATGCAACGGGCGCGGAGCGCGCCGCCTTGGGGGCGCCTTGGACTGGTTTCAATAACTGTACGGCCCGGCTTCAGGGCAGGCTGCGGCGGATAATTTTTGGCCGCGGCGACCACGAAATCGAGGACTGGTGCACACCGGAAACGGTGGCTTACTTCAGGAAACTGCGAGCGATGCAGGCTCAAGGGGCATAGAAGCAGCAAACCTTCCTGCCATACCGCCCTCACCCGGACTGAGGCACGCCGCTGCATGCCGCGCTGCAAGCAAAAAAGCGCGAAGCAGCCCAGCCGCTCCGCGCCCTTTGGCGTCTCTGCCCTACAGCGCCACGTTCCCCGTCTTGCGCAGCAGGTGAATTTGCGCTGGCGTCAGCACGTCCTGCGCCGTCAGCGCCCCCAGGTCGAACGCCCCCAGGGCCTGCACCTGCGGCCGCGCATTGAACTCCGGCATCCCCTCGGCCATCGCCTTGAGCCCATCGAGAATGAACGCCCAGCGCGCGGCCGCTATTTCAGCGCGCATGGCTGGCGAGCTGGCCGGTCGGCCCAGCGCATCCTCCTGCAGGCTGTCCCTTCGTGGCGCATGCGCAGCCAGCGCCATGGCCCGCGCCAACTGCTCGCCGCCTTCCTGCAGCGCCCGGTAGCCCTCGGCCTGCGCGTGCGCGATGTAAGCGCGCTCATACGCTGCCGCATAGTCGCGCGCCTGCACGCTGGCATCGGCCGCCAGCGCCTGCAGCTCCTTGTCCCCCTTGGTCAGCGCCGCACGCATCGCCTCTGCCATGGCCTGCGCGTCGTTCTTGCGATTGAGCGCCGCCCGCGTGGCGTCGTCGCGCTCAAACCCCGCAGCCGAGAACGCTGCCTGAAACGCCTCATCGGCCGCGACGGCCTCTCTTTCAGCCGCCTCGATCTTGGCGGCCAGTGCATCCCGCGCGGCCTTGGCCTGGCCGAACTGCGGACCGGCGCCGGTTTCGTAGGCGGTGCGCGCCCGCTCCAGTTCGGCCAGCGCATCGTGCAGCGCGGCCTGGGCGCTGCGGGCGTGTTCGCGGATGTCGAATGTCATGGTCTGCTCTCCTTTTTCTCAACAATCGGCCTTGGCCTGGGAGGGATGGGCGTCGCTGGCAGGCAGGCCCGCGCAGGCGTTGCTGAACTGCAGGCTCAGCGCCGGGTCAGTGCCAACAAACTTCCCGGTGATGCGGTGCAGCTGCGCGCGTGCGCCTTGGTACGCGGCCAGGGCCGCCTGCAGTTCGCCGCATGCGGCATTGAATGCCTTGCGGGCTTCGGTTTCAGTCATGGGGTGCTCCTTGGGACTGGGTTAAAAAAACACATGGGAAGTCAGGTTCGAGGCAGCAGCAGCGGCCTCGGTCGGCGGCGGCCGCTGCTCCAGCCACTGCCCAGCGCCGCAGCCCTGCAGGTGCGTGCGCGCCAGCTGCTGCGCGGCTGGGCTCAGCTTCGGAATCAAGGTTCGAACGGCCTCGCGCAAGGCCTGTAGCTCAACCTCCCCTGCCCGCAGCGCCTCGATGCGCGCCTGCAGCGTTGTGGCCGTGCGCGTGGCCTTGTCGAGCTGGGCCGCGAGGCGCTGCACCTGGGCCACGCTCTCGCGTTCCTGCTGCGTAGCAGGCACCACCGCGCGCAGCGCCTGCAGCTCCTCCCGGCGCTTGTCGCGGTGCCTGCGCTGGCGCTCTGCGCCGGTCATGGGGGTGGCTTTGTTGCGCATAGTCAGTACGGCAAGGCGCAGAACAGCTGGCAGCGCTGCAGCACATCCTTGTGCGGCAGGTACCACTCAGGCATGCCAGGAAGGCGCCCCTGCGCGGCCATGGCGCAATTGCCCTTGCGCTGCAGGTGGTAGCAGTCGCGGCAGCGGTGGCGGTCGTCTTCCAGCACGTCCACGGCCGGTGCCGTCAACAGCGCAAGCAGCCCACGTTTGTGCGCCCTGATGGCTTCGCTGGTGGCTTCATCCAGCCACACAGCGGGCCACACCTGCAGCGTGCCATCGGCCGTAGCCGACAGGTGCAGTCCCTTGTGGCGCAGGCGCTCCAGCAGCGCAGCGGCAGCGGTCTTGGTGTCGCTCATGCCGCCCCTTCAGAACGTGGCCACGTCATTGGCCATGCTGTCGGCCGCAGGCATTGGCCGCAGTGCTGCCGATTGATGCACAGCCCAGTGCAGCAGCCCGGCACGGTGCCCGATACGCACGAACCGCTTGCCGTCCACGATGCGCCCCTGCATCCGCTCGATCCAGCGGCCCAGCATGCGCGAATTGATCTTGCCCGCTTGCCCTGCAATGTCATCCATGGCCATGGCCAGCAGCGCGTCGGTGTCGCCGCGCCGGATGGCGCCGCCCACCGTGGTCTGCTCAGGGCCAAAGGCCGCAAACCATGCTTCGGCCAGCGCGCGCAGCTTGGTGGTTTCGGGGTCTTGTTCGAAGGCGCGCGCTGCCGCCTCCATGGGGTCGGCCAGCGCGGGCAGGCCCAGGGCTTCGGGCGTACCTGCGATCGAGGCCACCTGCTGCGCCAGCCAGCAGATGGGCTGGCGCACCAGATCATCCCAATGCTCAAAGCTGGCCGTGCGGCCCTTGGCCATCTTTGGGCGCCCTGCGGTGATGTACGCACGCACGATGGTCAGCGCCGCCACCACGTAGGCCAGCCGGTCGGTCTGCACCACCTGCGCCGGGTCGAAGGAGAAGTCCCGCGCATAGGGGGTTTCGCTTTGGGCGTCGATGCGCGCCGTCAGCACGCGCCGACAGGTGTCAGACGTCATACGCAGGTTGTTGCCCGTAGCGATGAACAAGGCCCGGTTGGGCAGCGTGACGGTTTCGCTACTGCCCAGCACCCGGTCGGAGAACGTGGGGGCCGTCAGAAACGCATCGAGCGAAGCCGAGCCCAGCGGCTCGCGCACGTTGTCCCACAGCACCACGCGCTGGCCTTCGCGCAGCACCGCAAACAGGCGCTTGCGCGTTTCTTCGTCGGTGTCGGCCGGGGGAAGAATCGAGGGCTCCGAGCCCATGGCCAGGATGCCGATGCAGCGGGCCAGCAGGGTCTTGCCGCTGCCTGCGGCCGGTGCGTCGAAGCCCACGCCCGGCGCAGTCGGCAGGCTGGCACGCAGCGCGGCCGACAGCAGGCCATGCAGGGCCACGCCGTTGGCCACGGCGTCCACCAGGGGGAACAGGGCCAACGGCGCCCACAGGAATTTGAGCGCGGCCAGGGCGTCCTGAACGGTCGGGCGAACAGGCACACGGGGCGGGTTCGGGTGTTCACAATAGAACAGCAGGCCGGAGTTTTCATCGTGGCCGGGGCGGTCGAGAATGCTGCCGTCGATGCGCAAAGTGGGTGCCGTGACCACCGCCACCAGCTTCTTGAACCCACGCTCGCCATGCTTGGCCAAGATGGCGCGGGCCACAGAGAGCGGTGCGTCCTCGGGGCCTTCCTCGGGCGCTTCCTCGCCATCAGCCTTACGGCGGTGGCGCATCGAATAGAACTCGCACACCCGCCCCATGTGGTCGGTGAGCCAGTCGGGCGTGACGGGCCGGGCCTTGCCGTCGCTCACATAGGCCACGGCGCCCTCGCCGTAGTCGAACAGCTCCCCCCGCTCCTGCAGCACGGCCAGCACCGCATCGGTCGTGGCCACGCGCATGCCGCGCCCCACCTGAATGCGGGCGCTCTGGCGCAGCAGCTCAAAGCGCATGCCGCCGTGGCGGTGGGTGAACAGGTACGGCCGCTGGCCGCTCTTGAGATTGACCACCGCCACGCGGGTGTCGGTGTCAGGGTCCAGCGGGTCGGCAAACTGCGCGTTGTGCCAGCGCTCGGGGCGGTCGAGGATTTCCCCCACGGACACGGGCTTGCCGTTTTCGGCGGTGAGCACGAAGTCGCCCATCAGCACGCGCTGGGCGCTGGCGCGCTGCAGCACGTCGCGTGCCTTGTCCACGGGGATGCCCCGGCGCTTGGCCAGGGCTGGGGCGTTCGTCGCCACCCAGCGCTCGCGCTGGGCTGCGCACTGGCCCGCAAGCTGGGTGCGGGCAGCCTTCTTGAGGGCCTGGGCCTGCTTGTGGGTGTCGGCATCGTGCGGGATCAGCACGAGGTCGAACAGCGCCAGCGGGTCGCCAAAGATGCGCGGCGCCGCGTGCGGCCGCTGCAGGCTCTTGCCCAGCAAGGGCGGCGCGCAAAAGTCCAGGCGCTCGGGCTGCCACACGCTGGCGTCGATCAGCGTGCGCTCCAGCGCCTGCCCGGCGCGGCCGACTTCAAACCAGCCATGTCCTGCAGCCCATAAAAGCTGAACAAGCGCCCTCCCCGCCTCGGGGATGCGCGAGGCATCGCGCACGGGGATATAGAGGCGGTGGCGCGTGAGGGCCGACAGTGCGCGGCCGTCCACTGTGCACACGCCCGCCGAACAGCTCGGGCGCCAGAGCATGGGCGCATCGGCCAGGGCCGGGCAGGCTTCTATCAGACGCTGGCGGAAGGCGTCGGCAGAGAGTTCGCCATCCGGTGCGCCGTCATGGTCGAGCATCAGCACGCCGGGGCCGACTGGGTAGGCAAAGTGGCGCCGGGTGCGGGAGATGGCGCCGGGTGTCTCTGCCACCTCGCGCTCGGGCACGATGGGCACAGGCTTGCCCGAACTGCCATCGCACACGCCCCAGCTGGTGGCCTGTGCGGGGTCAAGGGTTTCCAGAATGTCGGCCAGCTCTGCAAGCCCGTGGGCCACGGCCCGCGATGCAGTGCCGCGCATCATGTTGGCGGCGCTTTCCTTGTGCAGCGTGCCATCGGGCGCCAGGGTCAGCACCTTGGTCAGGCAGTCGGGCACCGTCGCTGTGAAGACGGTGAATTGCAGGGCGCCAGCAGCTGGCGCGCAGGGGTTGGGTTTTGCCGCGCCCGTGCTTGGTGCGCTGGCCTTCTTTGTAGCCATGGTGGTGTCGTCTTCTAGAGGCGGGTGGCGGTGAATTGCGGCGTGCTGGCCATGTCGGCCACCATCGGGAAGACCTGCAGCCCGCAGGCGCTGGCCTTGCGCACCAGCTCGGCGGCGCTGCGCCATTGATCAGCATCGCGGGCATCCAGGAACACATGCAGGTGGCGCAGGCCACGGGGCCAGCGCGCATGCGCCAGGGCGGGCGCATCGGGCACGGCCCACACGGGCATGCGGGCGGCCTGGGCAATGCGCAGGGCCGGGACGATGCCCACAGCAACGCCCAGCGCGCCGCGCGTGCTGTCTACCGGGGCCAGCCTCGCACAAGCGCCCAGCGACGGGCCAGCGGTGCCGGTCAGCTTGATGGGTGCGGGCAACGCGGCCAGCGCGCCGTCGGCCGCGAGGTAGATGCGCTGCAGCGCAACGGCATGCGGCACGGGTGCGCAGCGCAAGCCCTGCGGGTAGGTGTCCAGCTCGAACAGGGCCAACAGCGCGGGGAAGCTGCCCAAGTACGCGGGCGTGTCCCCGCGCTTTATGTGCCAGTAGCCCAGTGCCGGGTGCAGGCGCAAGGCCGCCGTCCACGTGCCACCCGCTGCCGCGTTCGCCACGCCGCTGCGGCGCAGAAAGCTGTCGGCCACATCGCCGAGGGCCACCGGCCGCGCCTCGGCCCACAGGTCGGCGATGCGGGCGCGGTTGGCCTCGTAGGCGTGCCTTGCGCCTGCCGTGCTCATGCTGCAGGCCCTTGCTGCGCCAGCGCTGCGTGCAGCGCGTCGAGCATGTCATCCATCACGGCTGCGCGCTCGTGCATCGCGTCGGCCATCAGGCGCAGGGCGGCGGCGAGGTTTTCTCCTGTGAGGGTGTCTGCCGCGTAGGGAACCATGCAGGCGACTGCTTGCCATGCGAGCTGCACTTGGCGCATGCTGGCCAGCTGGTCGCTGGCATTGAGAGCCAGGCTGATGGCCTGGCCGCGCTCCGGGCGGCGGACCAGGGTGGCGCGGATGGTTTCGGTCAGGGTGTGGATGGCGTCCAGGCGCCGCTCCATGGCCTCGCTGTGCAGGTGCAGCAGCTCGCCCAGTCCGTCCATGGTGACGGTGGCGCCGGAGTTCCTGGCGCCTACGGCCAGCGAGGCCGTGGCATGGCAGGCGCGCAGCACGGTGCGCAGGGATTCCGTCTGGTCCTGGCATTGCAGAGCGTGCTGCGACAGGCAAGGCTCCGCCTGCGCTGCCTCGCGGGCAGCGTTGTGGGTGGTCGTGTTCATGCTTACCCCTCCAGGCTCAAAGCCATGTCCAGGCCATGCAGTGCGGCCAGGGCCTGGGCCACCTTGCGGCGTGCGCTGGCCACGTCGAGCTGCGGCTGGCGCAGGTGGTGCAGCGCAATGCTCAGCGCGTTGTGCGCGGCGGCGTGCAGTTGGATGGGGTCGAGGGTGCCCAGTGCGGGCGAGGTGGTGGGCGAGACGGTGCGCGCGGCAAGTGCGCGTGCGGGGATGCGGTCAGCCATGGTGGCCTCCAAGCGGTCGATTTGCAACAACCACCGCACCCAACGCCAATTGAGGGCGGCAGCTCGAACAGGTTGGCGTACCGGGACCGCTTGCGCTGACCGGCGAGCCTTGCGGCTCCCTGTCCGAGCCACCAAAAACTGGAGGCACGAACGAACAAGCCGCAGGTACTCTGCGGGAGTGACTGCGGCTTGCGTCGCAGCGGTCTTCGGGACGCCAATCCCGATCACGCCTTTTTTTGACGTGACAGCGCAGTGTAGCGCGCTGTCGGCCTGGGGGGCAAGTGGGGCCACGGCGGAGTTCCTCAAGCTGACGCACCGGATGGTGCGGAGTCGGTACGTTGGTGCGCTGCATTGCGCGCTGCCGCCAGGGCCAGGGCCTGCGGCGATTGCGGCAGGTGGACGCTGGGATGCGGCCTCGCGGACGGCGAGAGTGTGCGCACCGCTTCGGCATGCACCACGAACGAGTGCCCACACTCGGGGTCCTCGCATTGGTAGACCACCTCGCGCAGAGTGCGCGTCATGGCCTTGCTGGTGCGGGTCTTGGCTTTGCCCTGGCAGTGCGGGCAAAGGAACATCATGCGCGGGACTCCGCCGCTCATGCCGCACCTCCCGCAGCCGGGCGCGCTTCGATCCAGGCGTTCACGTCGGCCTCGCGCCAGGCCACGCAGGTGCCATGCAGCTGCACCGGGCGGGGAAAACTGTTCTCCTTGATCTTGGCGTAGACGGTGCTGCGCCCCAGGCCGGTGGCAAAGCACACGTCTGCGATGCGCAGCAGCCGCACGCGCTGGACGGTGGGCGCCGCTGGCGCGGCGGTTTGCGGGGGGGTTGTCTGTAGGGATTCGTGCATGTCCCTATGGTCTTGTGGGGACAGCTGAAAGCCAAGAAACCTATGCTGTGGCTGCGCTCCCCACAGTTAGTGGAGCGAAAAGTGGGCGCAAAAGCGACGTGCGCGCCGTGGCTCCGCTTGGCGCCGGGCAGCTCGGAGAGTCAGGGGATGTGAGAGTGCGCGCAGCACGCGCTATGAACGACGCATCAGCGCGCGGCTGGCCAGGCATCGGCCCGGCGCTGGGCATCGCGGGCCATCTGCTTTGAGCTGGCCAAGAGTGCGTCGATCTCTGCTAGGTCTTCAGGGGACAGCAGTTCATCCGCTTCTCGGGCCGATTGGCCGGATTCGACCTGAAACACCCAGGCCAGCGCGCGGCCGGTGACCATGGCGCAGAGATAGGGGATCAGGATGGCCGCGCCCAGTAGTGCGAGCAAGGCCAAGATTGCTATGACGACGAAAAGTGTCATGTTTGCGAGGGTATCGCCAGCCACATTTATTTGGAAGAGCCAGCCAGCTCGACAGAAGGCCGAACTCAAATCCTGATGAAATTTCTAGTGTGACAGCCGTTTATATAAGACTGATATTGCCCCTGAAAACCAATAGCAGCCAAGATAAAGCGAACCACTATTTCCCTAATCAATAAATGATGTTCGTATAAATCATGATAAGCGCCACTCTTCGGAGCATAGTGACCGCGATGCACAACCTGATCCCTTGCTTTTTTTGCGGCTTGTATTTTATCCACACCAATATCATCAAGCACGACACCCCACTTCAGCGAAAGACACTTCAGTTTATCCAAAAGGGATTTTCTCTTTAATTCCACAAAACGCTCATTGATATCCACAACAAATCTCCTTCTCTCTTCTTCGTTTTTCGCCAAAGATTCAACTTCAGACTTTACAACACAACTTAGTTTTCTCCGTAACCTGTCAAAATCCCTATCACCCAACAACGTCTTTTCATGATCTGAAAGATTGGAATCCACTAGACTTTCAAGCACCGTCATACATGTTATTAAATTAGCCTCCTCGTATGCATTTTGCATATTAAACCAATCTATGGCAAAGGAGAGTTTATTTACCAAAAACGGCGGATCAAAAAAACTCTTCGATGCCGCATGAAAAATAGGCTGCAGATTTAAGAAATTGAAGGGCGGCCTAATTCCACTCTGACACCGGTGGCGAGCGTAAATTTCGATTTCATGCACATCACTGCAAAAAAAATGAACAACCGGACAACTTATATCGGCATTACCTGCAAACGACATAACCTTTTGGAGATGGCGACAGAAGAGATCCACCTCAGCTCGCCATTCCCGCAAGTCTTGAGGCATAGATATTGACTGAACAGATATGCATCCAGTCAATGCGTCTGATGCGATTTTATCCTTTGCCCCACGCATTTCCACCAATCCGATACGGTTTTCCTCAGAAAGAATATTAAAGGCATGAAAATTTCTCAAACCATAAACTACCTTGGGTTTTTCGGCAAAATTCTCAGCAACCAAATTCATTTTGACAACAGAATACTCAACAACAGGCTCCAAATAACCACCAGAAAATCCAAAATCAGAACCCAAACTGGTAAAAATTAGGTTATCACACTCAAAATTCGCACCATCACCCGAAGTGCCTTTCAAAAGAAATTTTTCAAAACGACTTTCTGTTTTATAAAAACTCTCTGAAATAAATTCCGTAGAAGCATCCAAACCAAATCCATTCAGAGTGATCTCCACCTTGCCGACATCATTTATGCAAACAGAAAAACTTATCTCTAATACATGATCATCATTGGAGAGAGTGCCGGTAAATTTTTTCTCAATCATTTGGAATATCTCCTTAACTTTCCGGAAAAATCGACCATCTAGAGGACAAAATGACAATTATCTCCCGATACCGAACGTATTCGATCTGAGCGGCAACGTCCAATAAAAAGTACACAGATACAAGTCTGGACAGGTAGTTTTGATGGGAATTGAAGGTTTGGCAGGCAAGACGCGCGCAGATGAACGGGGCGTTTGGCGCTCAGGCCTTTGAAGGGTTGGCAGACCGCTGAAGCGCCAGCCAGAGTTTTGCCTAAAGCTGCCGGTCAGCTCCTTGTCGGAACTCACACCAGTTGCAATCTGCCACCCCGGAAGCGGTCCCTGCGCGACCTCTAGGCTGGCTTGCACTGGTGGGTTTGTAGGCTTTGAAGGGTTTACGGACCGTCGAAGCGCGAGCAAGTGGTTTGACCAAGCCAGCAGCCTGCACCCCGCTGGGTCCTGCACTAAATCAAATTGGAGACACCCGCAGACGTCATCTGCAAAACTTTCCGGGTGGTCGCCGCTTGGTGGGGTTTGTAGGCTTTGAAGGGTTTACCGACCGTCGAAGCGCGAGCCTGTGTGTCCTCAAGGGCACCAGCCAGCATCCGCTGAACCCCCATCAGATTCAAATTTGAGATACCCGGAAAGCACTACCTACAAAGCCTACAAACTGATCTCACAGGTGGGTTTGTAGGTAGTCAACTCCGAGCATTTCAAGTTTGAAAAAGCATTCTTCCCGTTACGTCACTGTCGCTTGAGCAGCCCGCAGGACAGCGCAGCAGATCCCGACGTTTCCCGGCACTCCCTCGGCCCCCAAAGCTGCCCGCAAGCCCGCATGGGCCCTTGCTGCGGCCTATTCCGGCACCCCCGACAAAAACGACACGCGAAGCCCGGCGGCGCGGCGGGGTCTCGTCGGCGCGCCGCGGGTTTGCGTGGTTGTACGCCTGGGGCGCGCCTACAGGCCCTCCAGCACCGGGCGGCGCGGCAGCGCATGGGGTGACGGCCCGGCGCCCTGGCCTCGCTGTACGGGCGTTCTGGCGCGTTTTAGACAGGGGGCGCTTTTCGCACCGGGCACGCTGGCATGACATCGGCCGCAGCGCTCCGTGTCAGCAGCAGGGCGGCCAGGTGGCAGTGCACGCACTACACGGCGCACCTGTGCAATGCCTGGCGGAGTGGTTCAGCCCTGGCTGGAGCCAGCGGCCTGCAGGTAGTCAGCCCACCACTGCATCAGCCTCGTGCGGTCAGCCATGTACGTGGTGCGGTGGTACGCAGCCCGTATCTCGTTGCGCTCTTTGTGGGCCAGCTGCCGCTCAATCACGTCGGGGTTCCATCCGTGTTCGTTGGCCACGGTCGAAAACAGGGCGCGGAAGCCATGGGCTGTGGCCATGGTCTTGTAGCCCATGCGGGCCAATGCTGAATTGAAGGTGTTCTCGCTCAGCGGTTTGCTGGGGTAGTAGGGACTGGGAAACACCAGCTCGCGGCCGCCGGTAATGGCGTCGATCTTGGCCAGCACTTCCAAGGCTTGCTTGGATAGTGGCACGCGGTGTTCCTCGCGCATCTTCATGCGCTCGGGCGGGATGGTCCACAGCGCTGCCTTGAGGTCGAACTCCGCCCAGCATGCGCCGCGCACTTCGCCCGGCCTGCAGGCCGTGAGCATCAGCAAGCGCAGGCCCAGCACGATGCTGGGAGCGCCGTCGTAGTTGGCAAGCCTGCGCATGAACTCGGGCAACTCCTTTTCCGAAAGTGCAGCGCGGTGCTGCACAGCGCGCGGCTTGAGAATTTCGGAGGGCACCAGATCAAGCATGGGATTGGTCTGGATGCGTTCGTGCGTGATAGCCCAGCGGAATATGGACTTGACCCGCTGCAGCACCCGCCCCGCCTGGTCGGCCGCGCCACGGGCTTCTATGGCTTTCACCGCTTCCATCACATCGCGCGCTTTGAGGTTCGCCATCGGCCGGGAGCCAAGCACTGGAAATATGTCGTTTTCGAGCGATGCCTGAATGCGGCCCATGGTGATGGGCTCCCACCGGGCAGATTGGTGAGCCAGCCAGTCCCGGGCCACTGCTTCCAGAGTGTTGCGGCTCTCGTGGATAACCCGTGCCTTTTCTTCCTTGCGAACCTCGCCAGGATCCCGGTTGTCCTGCAACAGCTTGCGGGCCCTGCCAGCGGCCTCGCGTGCACTCTTGAGGCTCACATCGGGATAGACGCCAAAGGCAAGGCGCTTTTCTTTTCCAGCGAAGCGGTACTTCATGCGCCAGTAGCGCCCGCCCGCCTTGGTGACTTCGAGATAGAGGCCCAGCCCATCCGAATGTTTGCCGGGCTCGGTGAGGGTGCGTAGCTTCGTGTCGGTGAGTTTCAAGGGGGCACCAGAAATGGCTGGGGGCACAAATGGGGGCACATTCTGGCACCGCGATGGCTGAATCCATATCCCATGCGGGCTAGCGGCCTGAATTTGATAGCTGTCGGGACCACATTGAAGGCCGCACAGTTCCAAGAACGTGCGGCCTTTTTCTTTTTGGCACGGTGCCTTGGCCCTGGGGCGATGCACCCTAAAACCTGCGCGCGCAAAAATTCAGCTAAGCGTTCGGTTCCCGGCCAGTCCCCATGCCGGCAAGCACTTGCAGCAAATTCGATCCGCCAGAAGCACTCCGGCGCTTCTGGGCAAAGACAACCTCAGTAGCGCCCACCGCCCCGGTAGCCGTCTCGGTTTGCGCCACCACCGCCAAAACTCGGCCGAGGCTCCATCGGGCGAGCGATGTTGACCGTCAATGCGCGTCCATCGATCGTCCTGCCATGGGCACCATCAATCGCAGACTTGGCCTGCGCTTCAGTGTCCATCTCGACAAAGCCGAAACCCTTGGAGCGCCCGGTCTCCCGGTCGGTCATGACCTTTGCGCTGGTCACCGAACCGAACTGAGAGAAAAATTGAATCAACGATTCATTGGTCACGGAATAGGCAAGGTTGCCCACATAAAGCTTGTTGTTCATCATGTACTTTCTGGAGTTGGATAACTGCACCCCGGGGGCTACAGCCAGGTATGGGAAAGGGGAGGGGGTAATAGGACGCTCAGCGGCGGCGGCGCTGGGCGGCATTGGCGCCGCCAGAGCGGCTCTCGATATGCCGGAACGTGATGCGCCCTTTGTTGAGGTCGTATGGAGACATTTCCAATGTCACACGATCTCCGGCGAGAACCCTGATGCGGTGCTTGCGCATCTTTCCGCCAGCGTAGGCAACAAGCTGGTGGCCGTTTTCAAGCGTCACGCGGTAACGGGTGTCGGGAAGCACTTCATCGACCTTCCCTTGCATTTCAATCAGGTCTTCTTTGGACACGAATCTCCTTAGATGGTGTTGAGGGTCGAAAAATCAGCCCAGTTGGTTCTGCAGCACCATGCTGCGCCCCTCGGCCAGGGCGTATTGCGCCGCCTGCTTGTGGCTGGCAAAACACGGGATGAACTTGAAGATCCGGTCATATACACCGCGGCGAATGGAAACCGAAGCAGCAAACATACCGTGCTCCATGGGCTTGGCGAGCGGCGTGACAACGTAGTTGCCAACGCGCTCGGCGCTTTGTTTTTTATGCATTGGAGAGTGGATGGCATGCGATCAGCGCAAACCATCGGGAATGGGTGAAAGAGCCCTACGGCAATGGCTGTAGGAGTAGAGCAAACCCGGGAATGGAGGTGACGGACTTGCGGAAAGCTCGCCGTGGTACTGTGGGAGTGACTGCCGATGCACTTCGGGGTTGAAGTGGGGGGCTACATGATGGCCGATACGACCCAGGTATTGTCAGACAAGCATTGCAGAGGCGGGCATGAGGCAATGCGTGGGCATATTATACGCGTGCTACGGCAAAATTTCAACCGAGTCAATAAAGACGCCCTCACGGTTGAACGCCTTCAGCAACACTGCACGAAACGTCCATGCAAGTCGGACCAACCGGACCAGCAGACGCCTGCAGCGTCAACGCCGCGCGCAGCCCCCCCAGATGCGGTGCGTCTTCCAGCGTCAGCGCCACGCCATGCCGTCGGGCAATGGCCTGCACAATGGCCAGGCCCAGGCCGCTGCCCTGCGTGCCCTGGGCGGTCTCCGGCGCACGGTAGAAGCGATCCAGCACGCGCGTCCGCTCGGCGGCGGGAATGCCCGGGCCGCTGTCCTCCACCCACAGTTCCACACCGCCCAGCACGGCGCGCCATCCGGCATCGACGCGCCCGCCCTCGGGCGTGTATTTAACGGCGTTGTCCAGCAGGTTGCGCAGCAGGATGCGCAAGGCCTCGGGCAGCCCCGCCGCCCAAGCCGCGGCGCCATCGGCGGCGCACGCGGGCGCCAGGCCCAGGTCGATGCCACGCGCCTGCGCCCCCGGCGCCGCATCGGCCAGCGCCTGGCGCACCAGCGCGTCGCAGTCCACCGGCACCAGGGCCGGCCCGGCGGCGGCGCTGGCCTCCTGCCGCGCCAGCACCAGCAGTTGCTCGACCAGGCGCGTGGCACGGTCCAGGCCGGCATCCAGGCGCGCCACGGCCTGCTGGCGCGCGGCGTCGTCGGGCGCGCGGCGCAGGCCCTGCACCTGCAGCTTGAGCGCGGCCAGCGGGGAGCGCAGTTCATGCGCAGCATCGGCCACGAAATGCTGCTGCGCCTCGAAGGCGCTGCGCACGCGCGCCAGCAGCAGGTTCAGCTCCCGCACCAGGGGCTGCACTTCGTCGGGCAGGTGTGTCTCGCTGACCGCGCCCAGGTCGTCGGCCTGGCGCTGCGCGATCTGGCGGCGCACCCGCTCCACGGGCGCCAGCAGGTGGCGCACCGTCCACCACACCCACAGCGCCAGCAGCGGCGCCATCACGGCCAGCGGCAGCAGCGAGCGCAACGCCAAAGCGCGCGCCATGGCCCGGCGCGCGGCCATGTCGTGCGCCACCTGGATGACCTGCGCCCGCGTCTGCAGCGAAAAAACGCGGTAGGTGGCGCCGCGCACCTGCACGTTCGTGAAGCCCAGCACCGCCAGTTGCGGCAGTGCCGTCCCCACGGCGGACTCGAAGATGCGCAGGCCTTCGTTCGTCCATACCTGCACGATGAATTCGTCGTTCTGGTACTCGGCGCGCGGGCCGCCACCCCAGGCCTGGGCGTCGGGCGGCAGGCCGGCGCGCAAGGCAAACGCGGTTTGCTGCATCTGGTGGTCGAACAGCGCATCGGCCTCCGCCAGGGCGCTGCGGTATGCCAGCGTGGCCTGGGCAAGGGCCGTGCACAGCACGGCCGTGAAAAGCAGCGCCAGCAGCCGCCAGCGCAGCGAGGTCGGCCAGCGCGGCGGCTTCATCGCGGCACCATGTAGCCCAGGCCGCGCACATTGAGCACCAGGTGCGCCCCCAGCTTCTTGCGCAGGCCGTGGATGTAGACCTCCACGGCGTTGCTGCTGATCTCGCCGCCCCAGCCGTAGAGCTTGTCTTCCAGTTGCTGGCGCGACAGCACGGTGCCGGGGCGGGCGATCAGCGCTTCCAGCACCGCCCATTCGCGCGCCGACAGCGCCACGGGCCGGCCCTGCACCCGCACCTCGCGCGTGGCCGGCGTGACGGACACGCCCTGGTGTTCGTACACCGGCTCGGCGCGCCCGGCGGCACGGCGCAGCAGCGCTCGGATACGCGCCAGCAGCTCCTCCAGGTCATAGGGCTTGAGCACATAGTCGTCGGCCCCGGCGTCGAGCCCCTGCACGCGCTGGGCCACGCCGTCGCGCGCCGTGGCGATCAGGACCGGCGTGCGATCCTTGCGTGCCCGCAGGGCGCGCAGCACCGCCAGGCCATCACGGCGCGGCAGGCCCAGGTCGAGCAGCACGAGGTCGTAGGCCTGGGTGCTCAGAGCGGCGTCCGCCATGTCGCCATCGGTGGCCCAGTCCACGGCGTAGCGTTCGGCGCGCAGCAGGTCGCGCACGGCTTCGCCGATCATCGGGTCGTCTTCCACGAGCAGCAGGCGCATGGCGGGAGCATAGCGCCCTCGCCATGGCCCGGTGCCTCAGTAGCCGTAGCGGGGTACGCAGCGCACGTCGCTGTTCGCCGCGGCCATGCCGAGGCACGAGACGTTGCTGCGCCATTGCGACTGGAGCGCGGCAGCCTGCGGATTCACAGGGGCAGGCGCCCCGCCCCTCTGCGGGTAGGAGGGCGCGGCGGCCGGAGCGCGCCGCTGCAAGGTCTCGGCCCTGCGCTGCGGCACCGCCTCGGCATGGCGGGGTTGAACCGCCTCGGCGTAGCGCGGTTGCACCGATTCCGCGTAGCGCGGCTGCACGGCCCCGGCAAAGCGCGGCTGTACCGCCTCCGCATGGCGCGGCTGCACGGCTTCGGCCTGGCGCGGCTGGATGCCTTGCGCGGCAAGGCCATGGCAGAGCGCCGCCAGGCCCAGTGCCAGCGCGGGCCGGATGAAGTGGTTTGGTTTGTGCATGGATCAATCCTCCATTGGCTGGGCTAGTCCAGCGAATAACTCTCCGTCGGCCCTTGGGGCGTTTGCCGCACCAGCCATTTCACTTCCGCGGCCGTTCCCATGCGCGGGCGGTAGGCCAGGTAGAAATCGGCCTGGCTACCTCCGTCATAGACGGGTTGCTCCAGGGTCACCATGCCCCAGAAGGAGAAGGCGTAGCTCTGGGGATCATTGCCAATACCCGGGGCTGAACGCACGGCCGCTGGCGGGGTGACCTGTTTCAGTTGGCCCTTGCGCGTGAAGACCCCGCCTCCCTTGCTTCCCGCGCGGAAGATATTGCTGGCATAGCTGCCATCCGCCGCCAGGTCCAGGTAGCCGAAATTGTTTCCCCCAATATGGATAGGGTATGTGCCCGCCGACGGCAGCACCGCCTGCGTGGTGCCACCGCCCCCGGCGGGTGGCTGCGCCGGGGGACTGTCGCTGCTGCCACCGCCGCCGCAGGCCGCCAGCACCAGCGCAAGGCCGGTGGCGGCAATGAAGGAAATTCTGCGCATGTCCGCTCCTGTGTATGTGTTGAGACGCAGGCAGTATCTGGCTGCCCCCACCGGCGCGGCATGGGACAAAGGTACTATTCGACATGGTCGCATCGAGATGTAACATGCCTTTCCCCACAGGAACCGAGGCACCCCGCCATGGACATCGAGTGTGTGAGCCAACTGCTTTTCGCCTTGTACCAAGGTTGCCGCGAACAGCCGATGGACACTTTTCAGCAATGGGCGCTGAACGCGGTGCGCGCCATCGTGCCTTTCGATGCGGCGGCGTGGATTTCAGGCGCATTGGCCGGAGACCAACACCAGCTTCATAGCGTGAAGTTCATCGACATATCGCCCCAGATAATGGCCGCCTGGGAGCAATGCGAAGGTCGCCTGGAGTTCACCCAGCGGGTCTTCGCCACACCGGGCCGCACCCTGGCCTGTGCCACCGTTGAGCTGGCGCCAGCGCTGGCAGCCCATTCTGCAAGGTACGGCATCACCCATATCCTGGCCACCGTGCAACACAACGCGGTCAGCCGCCTCGGCGAACTCATTTCGCTGTACCGCAGCGATGCGCAGCAGCCCTTTTCCGAACCAGAGCGGCAGTTGCAGCAATCCCTGGTTCCGCACCTGTGCGAGACATGGCGCGTCAACCGCATGCTGCATGCATGGCGCCTGGCGCGCCCCACGCTGGCCCAGGAAATGCAGGCCGCCGTGTGCGACCGCCATGGGGTGCTGCAAGCGTCCTCGCCGCGCTTCGTCGAGCACCTGCTGCGCGAATGGCCCGCGTGGCGCGGGCCGCAGCTGCCGCCCGAACTGCAGGCGCAATTGCGCCACGGCAAGGGCCGTTACGTGGGCGCGCGCACCACCACCCACAGCACCCAGGCGAGCGATTGGTGGCTGCTGCACATGCGCCCGCGCTGCGCGGCCGACCAGCTCACGGCACGCGAGCGCGAAATCGCCACCCACTTCGCCCAGGGACGCACGCGCAAGGAGATCGCCAAGCACCTGGCGCTGTCGCCATCGACGGTGCGCAACCACCTGGCCGCCACCTACCAGAAGCTGGATATCAGCAGCAAGGCACAGTTGGCTTCCTGCCTGCAACCCTAATACGGATTTGCCTTCAACCGTCTAACGTCGTTGGTTCGCCTTGCCGTGCTACAGCACTGTCTGCGGCTTCCCGCCTCGTTATACGGTTGAATGCAAACCCGTATAAAAGCGCTCACCCCAGGCGCACGGGCACGAAGATCTTGTCGCCATCGCGCGCGATCAGCAGCGCCACCGACTTGCCGGACCTGGCCATGGCCGCGCGCACCTGGGCCATGCCCTGCACCGGCGTGCCGTTGATGGCCAGCAGCACGTCGCCGCCCTGCACCCCGGCCAGCGCCGCCGGGCCGCGCGCGTCCTCGATCAACAGGCCCTTGTCCACGCCAGCGGCGCGGGCCTCCTCCGGGGCCAGCGGGCGCAACGACAGCCCCAGTTGGCCCTTGCCCACAGCCCCTTCGGCCTGGGCGACCTGGGCTGCCTTGTCGCTGGCGTTCCCGAGCGTGGCGGCCAGCGTCTGGGCCTGGCCCTGGCGCCAGATACCAACCTGCACCTTTTGCCCGGGCGCCGCCTGCCCCACGATCGCAGGCAAATCGCCCGACGCCACTACGGGCTGGCCATCCACGCTGCGGATCACGTCGCCCGCCTGCAGGCCCGCCTGGTCGGCCGGGCCGCCGCGCTCCACGCTGGCCACCAGCGCCCCCTCGGGGCGGGGCAGCTTGAACGAGTCCGCCAGGGCCTGGTTCACCTCCTGCACGGCCACGCCAAGGCGGGCATGGCTGGCCTGGCCAGTGGTGCGGATCTGCTGCCCCACCTTGGACGCCACCTCGATCGGTATGGCGAACGACAGCCCCTGGAACCCGCCGGAGCGGGAGTAGATCTGGGCGTTGATGCCCACCACTTCGCCACGCGCATTGAACAGCGGGCCGCCCGAGTTGCCGGGGTTGACGGCCGCGTCGGTCTGGATGAAGGGCACGTAGCTGTCGTCAGGCAGCGAGCGCCCCTTGGCGCTGACCACCCCGGCCGTCACCGTGTTCTCGAAACCGAAAGGCGAGCCGATGGCCAGCACCCACTCGCCCACCTGCAGGTCGCGCGAGCTGCCCAGCTTCACCGTGGGCAGGTTCTGCGCGTCGATCTTCAGGACGGCGATGTCCGTCTTCGGGTCGGCGCCGAGCACCTGGGCCTGGAACTCGCGCCGGTCGGTCAGCTTGACGGTGACGCTGCTGGCGCCCTTGACCACGTGGGCATTGGTCAGGACGATGCCGCTCGGGTCGATGATGAACCCGGAGCCCTGCCCGCGCATGGGCTGGGCGCGCGCGCCAGGCGCGCCCATGCCGGGCATGCCGAAGCGGCGGAAGAATTCATAGAAAGGGTCGTCAGGGTCGATGCCGCGCGGGCGCTGCGCGGCGGCGCCGTCATCCTCCTCGGCATCGGATGCCTTGCGCATGCCGCTGACGCTGATGTTGACCACCGCCGCGCCATAGCGCGCCGTGATCTGCGAGAAATCCGGCAAGGAGGCGGGAGCCAATGCAGGCGCGGACGCAGGCGCAACCGCCGCGGGCATGCCAGCCTGCGCGCGCACCTCCCGGGCAGTGATGAGGCCCGCGCCCGTGGCGCCCAAGGCCCCTGCGGCCACCAGGGCCACGACCAGCCGCCGGGGGGAAGAAAGAAGAGTGTTCATGGTGTGCCTTTCCAAAACCGTTGTGCCGATGGAAAGGCAGTGTGGGTGCGAGAACTTAGGCAGCGCTTAAGAGTTCCAGCACCCGCTCCGGCGGCCGGCACAGGCGCGCGCCCTGGGGCGTCACGACGATGGGCCGGTTCAGCAGTTCCGGGTGGCGCGCCACCGCTTCGAGCAGATGCGCGTCGCCATGCCGCGGGTTGCCCAGGTCGAGCGCCTGGTATGCCGCCTCCTTGGCGCGCAGCAGCTCACGCACCGGCACGCCCAGGCGCGCGACCAGCGCCGTGAGCTGCGCCACGTCCAGCGGCTCCTTGATGTAGTCGATGACGATGGGCTCCAGGCCGCGCTCGCGCAGCAGGGCCAGGGCGCCACGCGAATTGCTGCAGCGGGCGTTATGGTAGATGGTGATGTCGCTCATGCGCGCAGTGTATGCAGCCCGCCCAAACGGCCGCAGGCGCGGGGCCATCAAGGCCCACGCGCGCGCAGCGTGCGGCTCAGCAGGATCACCGGCACCAGCCCCACGGCAACCAGCGCCAGCGAGGGCAGCGCGGCCTCGCCCAGGCGCTCGTCCCGCGCCAGCTGGTACGCCACCACGGCCAGGGTATCGCTGTTGAAGGGGCGCAGCACGATGGTGGCGGGCAGCTCCTTCATCACGTCCACGAACACCAGCAGCAGCGCGGCGGCCGTGGAGCGGCGCAGCAGCGGCCAGTGCACGCGCCGCAGCAGCCCCCAGCCTCCCGTGCCCAGCATGCGCGCCGCGTCGTCGAAGCTGGCCGGAATGCGCGCATAGCCGCTTTGCACCGATTGCAGCGCCACGGCGCAAAAGCGCACCAGGTACGCCCAGACGATGCCCACCGCGGTGGTGGTGACCAGCGCGCCGATCCCCCACTGCGGCATGGCTGCCTGCAGCCAGCCCACGGGAAGCAGCAGGCCCACGACGATCACCGCGCCCGGCACGGCGTAGCCCGCGCTGGCCAGGCGCACCACGGCGCGGGTGGTGCGGTCGGCGCGCCGGCGCACGGCAAAGGCCAGCGCCAGGGCCAGGGCCACGGCCAGCACGGCGGTGATGGCCCCCAGGCGCACGCTGTTGGCCGCCCATTCGACGAAGCGGTCCCACGGCAGTACCGACCAGTCGGCCGCCAGCGGGCGCAGCATGAAGGCCACGGGGGCCACGAAACCCATCAGCACCGGCAGAAGGCACACCGCCCAGGCCCCCGCGCAGCGCCAGCCTGCCAGGCGCTGCGGCTGCGCCTCGGCGGAACCCGCGCGTCCCGTGGAACTGGTGGCGAAGCGCATGCGCCGCTGCGCGCGCTGCTCCAGCCACAGCAGCGCCAGCACCAGGGCCAGCAGCATGGTGGCCAGCTGGGCGGCGGCCAGGCGGTTGTCCATGGACAGCCAGGCCTTGTAGATGCCCGTGGTGAAGGTCTGGATGCCGAAGTAGCTGACCACGCCGAAGTCGGCCAGCGTCTCCATCAGCACCAGCGCCACGCCCGCCGCCACCGCCGGGCGCGCCAGCGGCAGCGCCACCGTGCGCACACGCCGGGACAGCGGCGCGCCCATGAGCCGCGCGGCCTCCATCAGGTGCGCGGCGCGCTCGCCCAGGGCGGTGCGCGCCAGCAGGTACACATAGGGGTAGAGCGCGAAGATGAACACCCACACCGCGCCGCCGAGGCTGCGCACCTCGGGCAGCACGCGCCCCTCCAGGCCGAAGCCCGCGCGCAGCCAGGTTTGCAGCGGACCGCTGAACTGCAGGAAGTCGGTGTAGGCATAGGCCGTGACGTAGGCCGGCATGGCCAGGGGCAGCAGCAGCAGCCACTCCATCTGGCGGCGCCCAGGAAAGTCGAACAGCGTCACGGCCGCGGCCGTGGCCATGCCCACGCCGGCGGCCCCAAGGGCGACCCACAGGCCCAGCCACAGCGTCGTCCAGAAATACCCCGGCAGCACGGTGGACGCCATCTCGCGCAGGATGGCGAGGGCCTGCGCCCCGCCCTGGCCCCAGGGCAGCCAGGCGCCCAGCAGGGCCAGCACGGGCAGCGACAGCACGAGCGCGAGCGCGAGCAGCAGCAGCGGAAGGGAGCGCAAGGCGGAAGAGGGGCGGCGCAAGGCGGGTCCGTCGGTGGGAGAAAGAGGATGCATGGGCCCGCCAGAGCGTCGCCGGCCACCACTGCAAACGGGAATTCTAAGCATTTGCCCCACCCTACAATCGCGGCATGTTCCTGACCGTTTCGCAACTCGCGGTGCACTATGTGGGCCGCGCGCAGCCCGCCGTGGATGGTGTGAGCCTGGGCCTGGCCGCTGGCGAGATCGGGGTGCTGATCGGCCCCTCGGGCTGCGGCAAGACCACTCTGCTGCGCGCCGTGGCCGGGCTGGAGCCGGTGAGCGGCGGCGAGATCCGGCTCTCGGGCCAGGTGGTGAGCCAGGCCGGGCGCAGCGTGGCGCCGGAGGAGCGGCGCATCGGCATGGTGTTCCAGGACTACGCGCTGTTCCCGCACCTGAGCGTGGGGCGCAACGTGGCCTTCGGCATCCACCAATGGCCGGCGCCGGACAGGGCCGCGCGCGTGGCCGAGGTGCTGCGCCTGGTGGGGCTGGAGGGCAGCGAGGCGCGCTTTCCGCACGCGCTCTCGGGCGGGCAGCAGCAGCGCGTGGCGTTGGCGCGGGCGCTGGCGCCGCGCCCGCAGCTCATGCTGCTGGACGAGCCGTTCTCCAACCTCGACGTGGACCTGCGCGAGCGCCTGGCGCACGAGGTGCGCGGCATCCTCAAAGCCGCCGGCGCCACCGCGCTGTTCGTGACGCACGACCAGTTGGAGGCGTTCGCCATCGGCGACCGCATCGGCGTGATGCAGGGCGGGCAACTGCACCAGTGGGACGACGCCTACGCGCTCTACCACCGCCCGGCCACGCGCTTCGTGGCCGACTTCATCGGGCATGGCGTGTTCGCCCCGGCGCAATTGCTGCAACAGGGCAGCGGCGGCGTGGTGGCCCGCACGCCGCTGGGCGATCTGGCCGACCTGGAGGAATGCCCGCTGCCGTCGAGCTACCCCGGCGGCCTGTGCGACGTGCTGCTGCGCGCCGACGACATCGTGCACGACGACACCGCCCCGGTGCAGGCGCAGATCGTGCGTAAGGCATTCCGGGGTTCCGAGTTTCTCTACACGCTGCGCCTGGCCGACGGCCTGACCGTGATGGCCCACGTGCCCAGCCACCACGACCACGCCGTGGGCGAGTGGATCGGCATCCGCCCGCAAGTGGACCATGTGGTGACCTTCCCGCGCGAGGGGTGATTCACGGTCTTTTTGGCCTTCAGCCCTTGCTGGGCAAGCGCTGGCAGCTATCTTTTCAAGAGCAATCCACCTGGCGCAGCGCATCGACGATGCCGTGCAGGTGCGTGCTCCAGGCGCGCCGCTCGCGCCCCTGCGCGCGCTCGGGCGGGCCGAAGTGCACCACGGCGGTGATGGCGGGCGCCGAGAGCGTGCGCCATATCGAGCCGACCAGGGTTTCGTCGCCGATGTAGCTGGGCGCGAAGCTCGTGGCGCCTGTGGCGCGGTCGATGAAGCGCAGCCCCACGGGCTGCACCGGCGCATCGGCCGCCAGCGCTGCCTGCAGCAGGTTGGCGTGGAACGGCAGCAGCGTGCGCCCATCGCCCGTGGTGCCCTCGGGGAACACGGCCAGTACCTCGCCCTGCTGCAGCGCCGCCTGCATGCGCTTGACCATGCGCAGCGCGTCGCGCGGCGATTCGCGCTGGATGTAGAGCGTGCCCCCGGCCGTGGCCAGGGTGCCGACGAGGGGCCACGCCTGCACGTCGGACTTGGAGACGAAGCGGCAGTAGCGCGCCGCGTGCAGCACCGGGATGTCGAGCCACGAGATGTGGTTGGCCACCAGCAGCGCCGGCCCCTGCCGCACCGGCGCGCCCTGCACCTGCAGCGTGATGCCGGCGCGCGCTAGCAGCCCCAGCGACCAGGCCTGCACCCGGGCCTGCTGCTGCTCGGGCGACAGGCGCGGAAAGCGCCAGGTGACCACCCACAGCCCGTGCAGCAGGTGCGCCAGCATGCGCAGCGTGCGCCCCAGGGCGCGCAGAAGTTGCATGCGCGGGCTTAGCGCTCGAAGGCGACGTGCCCGCCGACCAGCGTGGCGCGCACGCGCGCGGGCAGCTCGTAGCCCGCGAAGGGCGTGTGCTTGCCCTGGCTGGCCAGCGCGTCGGGGCGCACGGTCCAGGCGGCCTGCGGATCGACGATGCACAGGTCGCCCACGCCGCCCTCGACGATCTGGCCCACGCTGGCCTGCAGCGTGCCCAGCGCATTGCCCAGCACGCGCGCGGGCTCGCTGGTGACGACGGCGAGCGCGCGCACCAGCGGCACGCCGTGATCCTGCGACCACTTGAAGGCCAGGGCCAGCAGCAGCTCCAGCCCGGTGGCGCCGGGTTCGGCCTCGGCGAACGGCAGCGCCTTGGCGTCTTCATCGACCGGGGTGTGGTCGGACACCAGCGCATCGACGGTGCCGTCGCGCAGCGCCTGCGAGAGCGCATCGCGGTCGCGCTGCTGGCGCAGCGGCGGCGTCAGGCGCGCGCGGCTGTCGAAGTAGCCGATGTCGTTTTCCGTCAGGTGCAGCGAATTGATGCTGACGTCGCAGGTCACCGGCAGGCCGGCGGCCTTGGCCTGGCGCACCAGCTCCACCCCGGCCGCGCTGGAGAGGCGGCACAGGTGCACGCGCGCCTGGGTGCTCTTGAGCAGCTCGAAGATGGTGTGCAGCGCAATCGTCTCGGCCGCCACCGGCACGCCCGAGAGGCCCATGCGCGTGGCCAGCGCGCCGCTGGCGGCCACGCCCCGGCCCAGGTGCAGCTCCTGCGGGCGCAGCCACACGGTGTAGCCGAAGGTGGCGGCGTACTGCAGCGCGCGCTGCAGCGTCTGTGTGCTGGCCAGCGGCACGTCGGCCTGGCCGAAGCCGACGCAGCCGGACTCGGTCAGCTCGGCCATCTCGGTCAGCACCTCGCCGCCCAGTCCGCGCGTGAGCGCGCCCAGCGGGAACAGGCGCGCCTGGTGCAGCTTCTCGGCGCGGAACTTGAGCATCTGCACCAGGCCAGGTTCGTCGAGCACGGGGTCGGTGTCGGGGGGGCAGACCAGGCTGGTGACGCCGCCGGCGACGGCGGCGGCCATTTCCGATTCGAGCATGCGCTCGTGCTCGTGCCCCGGCTCGCGCATGCGCGCGGCCAGGTCCACCAGGCCGGGCAGCACGATGCAGCCCGTGGCGTCGATCACGCGCGCGGGCGCGAAATCCCTGGGCTCGCGGTCCACGGCGATGATGCGCCCGGCGGCAATGGCCACGCTGCACACCTTGTCGAGCCCGCTGGCGGGGTCGATGACCCGGCCGTTTGCTATCAGTATTTTCATGGTTTCAAGCCAAATTGGCCGCCAGCCCTTACCAGTCAAGCGCAAGCAGCTATGAAAACAGGAGCTTTTCAAGCCTCGTTGCCAGCGACGATGGACATCACCGCCATGCGCACCGCGATGCCGAAGGTGACCTGCGGCAGGATCACGGCCTGCGGGCCATCGACCACGGCGGAGTCGATCTCCACGCCGCGGTTGATCGGGCCCGGGTGCATGACGATGGCGTCGGGCCGGGCCAGGCGCAGTTTCTCGGGCGTCAGGCCGAAGCTCTTGAAATACTCCTGGCTCGACGGCAGCAGCGCGCCGCTCATGCGCTCGTTCTGCAGGCGCAGCGTGATGACCACGTCGCAGCCCTGGATGCCTTCCTCCAGCGTATGGAACACGCGCACGCCCATGTGCGACAGGTCGGCCGGCACCAGCGTGCGCGGGCCCACCACGCGCACCTCGGCGCAGCCCAGGGTGGTGAGCGCGTGGATGTCGGAGCGCGCCACGCGCGAGTGCAGCACGTCGCCCACGATGGCCACCGTCAGGTTGGAAAAATCCTTCTTGTAGTGGCGGATGGTGTACATGTCGAGCAGGCCCTGCGTGGGGTGGGCGTGCCGCCCGTCGCCCGCGTTCACCACGTGCACGTGCGGCGCCACGTGCTGCGCGATCAGGTAGGGCGCGCCCGATTCGCTGTGGCGCACGACGAAGATGTCGGCGGCCATAGCGGAGAGGTTGTCGATGGTGTCGAGCAGCGTCTCGCCCTTGGCGGTGGAGCTGCGCGCGATGTCGAGGTTGAACACGTCGGCCGACAGGCGCTTGGCCGCGATCTCGAACGTGGTGCGCGTGCGCGTGCTGTTCTCGAAGAACAGGTTGAACACGCTCTTGCCGCGCAGCAGCGGCACCTTCTTGACCTCCCGGTCGTTGACCGAAACGAAGTTGTCGGCGGTGTTCAGGATGTGCGTGAGGATGTCGCGCGGCAGGCCCTCGGTGGAGAGCAGGTGGATCAGCTCGCCGTTCTTGTTCAGTTGGGGATTGCGCTTGTACAGCACGGTCAGGCCTCCATGGCGTTGACTTGGAACTGGAAGGTGCCGTCGGCCGCGCGCGCCAGCGCCAGCGACTGGTTGCCCGGCAAGGCCACGCGGGCGGCGGCGAAGTCGGCCTGCACGGGCAACTGGCGCCCGCCCCGGTCCACGAGCACGGCCAGGCGCACGCTGGCGGGGCGGCCGTAGTCGAACAATTCGTTGATGACCGCGCGCACCGTGCGCCCGGTGTAGAGCACGTCATCGAGCACCAGCACGTCGGCGCCGTTGACGTCGAAGGCGATCTGCGTCTGCGCGCTCGCCGCCAGGCCGCGCTGGGCGAAGTCGTCGCGGTGCAGGGCCGACGACAGCACGCTGGGCGCGCCCGCCAGCCCCAGGTCGCGCTGCAGGCGCTCGACCAGCCAGGCGCCGCCCGAGGCAATGCCGGCCAGGCGCGTGTCCGGCCCCATGAGCGCACGCACGCCGCGCAGCAGCTCGCGGTACAGGGCCTCGGCGTCGAGCACCAGGCTGCCAGCCTGGGCCACGGGGGGCGAACTCGGGGGAACACTCATGCAAGACTCCTCAAAAACTGTTCCAGGATGATGCAGGCCGAAGCGGCGTCGGCATCGCGCGCGCCGCCCGCCAGGGCCTCAGTGGTGCTGTAGCGCTCGTCCACCTCGTACACCGGCAGGCCGAAGCGCGCATGCAACTGGCGGCCGAATTTGCGCGCCCGCGCGGTGTTCTCGTGCGGCGCACCGTCAGGGTGGTAGGGCACGCCCACCACCAGCGCGTGCGGCTGCCACTCGCGGATGCGCTCGCCCGCCAACTGCAGGCGGGCGTCCTTGGCGTCGGTGCGGATGGTGGCCAAGGGGTTGGCCTGGCCCAGCAGGCGCGAGCCCACGGCGACCCCGGTGCGCTTGAGGCCGAAATCGAAAGCGAGAAAGGACTGGAACTGCGCGGGGACGGCTGCGGCGGGGGCGGCGGCAGACGGGCTGGCACCGCTCATGCGTGGCCCGCCTCGGGCGAGAGCATCCACGCCTGCAGGCCCAGCAGGGCCAGGGCACGGTCGTAGCGCTGGTCCACGGGGGTATCGAAGATCACCGCGCGGTCGGCGCCGACGGTGAGCCAACTGTTCTCCGCCAGTTCCGATTCGAGCTGGCCCTCGCCCCAGGCGGCGTAGCCCAGGGTGACGAACACGCGGCGCGGCCCTGCGCCTTCGGCCAGGGCTTCGAGCACGTCCTTGGAGGTGGTCATCTCCAGGCCGCCGGGGATCGTCATGGTCGAGGCGTAGATCGACTCCTCGGCCTCTTCGGTGCCCCCGGCGCCTTGCGTGATCGGGTCATGGAGCACGAAGCCGCGCTCGGTCTGCACCGGCCCGCCCTGGTACACGGGCTGGTCCGTGAGGTCGGCACGGCCGAGGGACAGATCGACCTTGTCGAACAGCTTCTTCAGGCTGATGTCGGTGGGCTTGTTGATGATCAGGCCCAGCGCGCCGCGCTCGCTGTGCTCGCACAGGTACACCACGCTGCGCGCGAACGAAGCATCCTCCAGGCCCGGCATGGCGATGAGGAAATGGTTCGTCAGGTTGATGGGCGCGGAATCGGCGGACATGGCGCGATTTTAGCGGCGATCCACGCACCGCCGCCCGGCCCGCAAGGGGCCGGGCCGGGCTGGCAAAACCAGCCCTAGACCGCCGCCAGTGCGGCCGCCTTGGCGGCGTAGTGCTTGACGAGGCCGAGCAGTTCCTCATCGGAGTAGGGCTTGCCCAGGTAGTGGTTGACACCCAGCTCCAGCGCATGCTCGCGGTGCTTCTCGGCGATGCGCGAGGTGATCATGATGATCGGCAGGTCGTGCAGCGCGGCGTCGCCCCGGATGTTGCGCGCCAGGTCGAAGCCGTCCATGCGCGGCATTTCGATGTCCGACAGCACCACCGTCGGGCGTTCCTCCTGCAGCCGCTCCAGCGCCTGCAGGCCATCGGCCGCCAGGGCCACGCGGTAGCCTTCGCGCTGCAGCAGGCGCTGCGTGACGCGGCGCACCGTGATCGAATCGTCGACCACCAGCACCAGCGGCACCTGGCTGGCCGCGGGCGTGCTCTGCGGCGCAGCTTTTTGCGGCTGCTCCGCTGCCCCTGCGGGTACCTCGGCCACGGCCTCGAGCGCCGCGGGCATCAGCTTGCCCTGCTGGCGGATGGTTTCGCCATACACGTTGGCCAGCGCCACCGGGTTGTACACCAGCACCACGGCGCCGGACGCCAGTACCGACATCCCCGCCAGGCCCGGCAGGCGCGACAGCTGGGGCCCGAGGTTCTTCACCACGATTTCCTGGTTGCCCAGGACTTCGTCCACGTGCATCGCCAGGCGCTGCGAGGCGCTGCGCAGAACCACCACGGGGCGGGTCTTGCCAGCGGATTCCAGGCTGCGGGCCGAAGACTGCAGCAGCGCGCCCGACCAGAAGAAGGGCAGCATCTCGCCGCCCTCGCGGAACTGGCCCGAACGGTAGGCCTGCTCCAGCTCGGACAGCGGCGTGCGGCGAACGATCTCCACCAGATTGGCCGGAATACCGATCGACAGGTCGCCCGAGCGCAGCATCACCACCTGGGTGACGGCGGTGGTCAGCGGCAGCACCATGCGGAACGACGAACCCTGGCCGCTGGCCGTGGTGGTTTCGATACGTCCGCCCAGGGCGTTGACCTCGGAGCGCACGACGTCCATGCCGACGCCACGGCCGGACAGCCCCGTGACCTCGGTGGCGGTGGAGAAACCCTGCATGAAGATGAGCTGCGCGGCCTCGGTCTCGCTGAGCTGGGCATCGGGCGCAATCAGCCCCTGGGACACGGCCTTGGCACGGATGCGCTCGATGTTCAGACCCGCGCCGTCGTCGCGGAACTCGACCGAGACGTCGTTGCCTTCGTGGCGCAGCCCCACCGTGATGGTGCCCGTGGCGGGCTTGCCGCGGACCGTGCGCTCCTCAGGCATCTCGATGCCATGGGAGACGCAGTTGCGCAGCAGGTGCTCGAACGCAGGCGTCATGCGGTCGAGAACGCTGCGGTCCAGTTCGATGGTGCCGCCCGCAATGTCGAGCTTGATCTGCTTGCCCAGCTCCTTGGACGACTGGCGCACCACGGCGTACAGGCGCTCGGCGATGCTCTCGAACTCGACCATGCGCGTGCGCAGCAGGTCGCGCTGCAGCTCGCGGGCCTGGCGGCCCTGGGCGATCAGGTCGTCTTCGGCGCCTTCCAGCGCACGCTGCAGGTTGCGCTGCACGGTGGCCACGTCGTTCACCGACTCGGCCATCATGCGCGTGAGTTCCTGCACGCGCGTGAAGCGGTCGAACTCCAGCGGGTCGAAGCCCGCCGTGCTGTCCTTGGACAAGGCCAGACGCGACTGCATCTGCGACTCCGCCTGCACCTCGATGTCGCGCAGTTGCTGGCGCAGCCGCTCCAGGTTGCCTGACAGATCGTCCAGCGAGCCCTTGACCTGCTTCATGCGCACGTCCAGGCGCGAACGCGCGATCAGCACCTCGCCGGCCTGGTTGACCAGCCGGTCGAGCAATTGGGCGCGCACGCGCACCGACTGGCCCGAGGCGGTGCGCTGCGCCGCAGGCTGCGCCGCCGCAGCCATGCGGATCGGTGCCGCCAGGGGCATGGCCTGCGATGCCACAGCCGCTGGCACATCGGCCACCGCCACGGGTTCCGGCGCCAAGGGCTCCGGTTCGGGGGGCTGCACGGCAGGCTCGGGCTCCTGGGCACCCACGACACGCAGCACCTCGAAACTGGCCTGCAGGCTGTCAAGGCCTGCCAGCAGGGGCTCGATCTTGTCGGTACTCAGATCCTCGGTTCCGATCTGCTCGACCGCCGTCTCCAGGCGGTGGGCCATTTCCCCCAGGCGCATGGCGCCGGCGAGCCGCGAACTGCCCTTGAGCGTATGCAATGCGCGCAGCACCACGCTGCGCGATCCCATGTCCTGCGGGTGGCCGGCCCACTGGCGCAGCGCAGCGCCGAGCGCAGGGAAGAGTTCGGTCGCTTCTTCCTCGAAGATCGGAAACAGATCGGGGTCGATGACGTCGAAAACGTCGATGTCGTCGTCCAGGTCGCTGCCACGCTCCACCGCCTGGGCGATCGCATCGTCCAAACGCCGGTCCGCATCCAGCGAGGACAGGGAAGACGGCGCAAGACGCGCTCCTTGATCGACACCCTCTTCAGCCGGCGCCACATCGTCCATGGCATACGCGGCAGCCAGGGACTCCAGCGGCGCCATGCCGCTGCTGATCTCGGTGTTCAGGATGTCCCGCAGCGCCTCCATGAGCTGCGGCTGCGGCGTTTTCAGGAAACCTGCGGCGAACTGGTGCAGCAGCCTGCAGATGTCCTCTGCCGTGGCGACAAAAACCTGCGCCTGTTCAGGCAAGCCATGCGGCTGCAACTGCACATGCTGCAGCGCGTGCTCCAGCAAGCGGGCCATCTCCGACAACGCGGTGAAGCCCACGGTAGCGGAGCTGCCCGCCAGCGAATGGGCCAGCGCCACGGCCTGGTCGGGCACGGGCTGGTGCAACTCGTGGGACCAGCCCCGCAAGCAAGCCTCCAGGCGGCGCGACCATTCATCCGCCTCGCCCAGATAGACGTTGTACAGCGCCACGCCGATGCGCAGGGAGCCAATGGCCTTCACCGAGTCGTCCGCCGGAGCGGACGGCTCGGCGGCTGCCGGCTCCGGCACTGGAGCAATCACATCCTCCTGCAACGATTCCGGCTGCGCCGATTCGGCCGCCAGCATGGGCTCCACAAGCGCATCCACTGTCGATGCAATGTCCTCCACTTGTGCCGTGGGAGCGTCCTCTGCCCCGGTGCCGACGCCGGGCTGCGCTACCGCCACGCCATCGTCCGCGACGACCGGTTCCTCCAGAACGAAGTCCTGCGGCCAATCCACGGATACCGGGGGCTGTGCCTCCACGGCCACAGGCAGCTCCTGCGTCTCTGCCGGCAGGTCTATGGCGGGTATCTCGACCACGGCCTGCGGCTCCTCGGCGGCAGGAACTGTTTCCGGCCCGGCCGCAGAGAACACCGAGAAATCAATGTCTTCCGTGACATCGGGAAGAACGATGTCAATCGAAGGCTCTGTGGACACCTCCGGAAGATGCGGAGAAACCTCCGTGGGCGCGAAATCCAGTTCAGGCAAGAGATCGAGCAGCTCCGTTGCCGCCTCTGGCGCCGGGACCTCAGCCGCTGCAGTCACTTCGCCGTCTTCGGTAGCGGGAGCCATCTCCTGCGGCCCGGCATCGGTCAAAGACACCTCCGGCAGCTCCGGCACGAACTCCGGTTCCGGCACAGGCTCCGAGGGCGCCGCCTCCGTGGCATCCGGTGCCGCCAAGGCCGTGCCAGCTGCATCTGCATTTGCCAAGGCAGGCAGCGCCAGCGGCAGACGCTCACCACGCAAACGCATGGCATCCGCAGCCGCGCGGAAGGGCTCGGGCTGCCACGCGTCGGCGTGGCCCTGGGCGATGGCCTCGACCCACTCGCCAAAGGCGCGCAACGCTTCTACAGCCAGGGCCTGCATGGGCGCAGGCATGGGCTTTTGCTCGGCAAGCCAGGCGTTGAGCATCTGCTCCATGGCCCAGCCTGCTTCGCCAAAATCCGTCAACCCCACCATGCGGGAGCTGCCCTTGAGGGTGTGGAATGCACGGCGCAGCGTGGTTTGCTCGCTCAAGTCGCCTGGCGCCTGTTCCAGCGCTGCCAGCGCGGCCAGCCCCGTGGTCACCACCTCACGCGCTTCTTCAAGGAAGATGTCGAGCAATTCGTCGTCTTCTTCCTGCTGCGACGCCGGCATGGGCGCTGGCGCCGGCACGGGCTCCGCGGCCACAGGGACGGCTGGCTCGGGGGCTGCCGCAACCGGCTCGGGCTGCAGTTGGATGAGTGCATCTTGCAGTTCTGGCGCCGGTGCAGGCTCCAGCACGGGCTCTGGCTGTACCTGCACTGGCGCGACGGATGCAGGCGCAGGCGCAGGAGCTGTGCGGGGCACCACCTCGGGCAGGGGAAGTTCGGCACGCCCCTCGAGTTTTTGCGCCACGTCCTCCAGGCTGTCCCCAGCACGTGCACGGGTGCGCCCCATGAGCACACGCAGTTCTCCCTGCTCTTCGTCATAAACGAACAGCTTGCGCGCCATGGCGCGCTGGTAGCCCAGCATGTCGATCAGGAAGCCCAGGGCGCCGAGGCTGCTGCCCAGCTTCTCGAAGACCGGCTGGCGCTCCTCTTGCGGTACCTCGTTGATCAGCAGGCGCTCAACCGTTTCACGCATCCGCGCCACGGCAAGCGAGGCCTGGTCCAGCCCCAGCACGGAAAGCACGCCGCGCATCTGCGCCAGTTGCCCGGGGACCGTCGAGAGCACGGACAGTTCCTCCGGCGCGCGGAAGAACTGGTCGAGACATTTTTCCGCTTCGGCCAGCGTCGCACGCAACTCGTCGACGACGCTCCCCATGGTCTGGCGGTCGCTGACCCGGCGGTACAGCTCCTCCATCCACGGCTCCAGCGGTGCGGGCTCGGCGCCTGCCAGCACCTGCTCGAGACGCTCCGCCAGGCGGCTGGCACGCTCCACCATGCTGGTGTCGCTGGCATCCAGGTCTTCGAACGTGGCTTGCAGATACAGGACGGAAGTTGCGACTTCCATGGCCAATGCGGCGGCCGGCGGCTCACCCGAGCGCACGGTGGCTTCCAGGGTGCGCGTCAGGGCACGCGCCAGGCTGTCACTGCCCGGCAGCAGCTTGTTCAACGAATCGCACACCAGGCTGAACTGATCCGCGGCCGGCTTGAGCTTGACACGGTCCCCGCCAGCCAAGGCCGACCAGGTTTCGGTGGCCGCGGCGATGCGCTTGCGCGCCTGCGCCAGCAATGCCGGATCGAAGCGCCCAAAGCGGGCCGTTTCGTAATCGACGGGGCGAAAGCGATTCAGTTGAAAGGTTTCGCGTACGGCCGACAGCGGCGACACACCCTCGACCGGCGCAGGCTGGGCCTGTGCACAAAAGAACAGCAAGTCCTGCACCAGCCGGTCCGGCAAGGCCTGTTCACCCTTGGCAAAAGCCGCGTACTGCAGCAGGACCCGCGAAGCCACACGCTTGACGTAGACGTCAGAGGGCAGCAGGCGCTGGGCCATGGCCTCGAAAAAGGCCGCACTGATCCGCCAGAAGGTTCGCACGGCGGGATGCGTCTGCGCCGCGACGAATCCCAGGCAGGTATCGCGCATCGCCGCCGCCGCCGCGGGGTCTGCCGACTTGACGATGCGCAGCACCGCGCTATCGAGGCGCGCACGCGCCTCCGGGCCATAGGGCAGCGGCGCTGCATTGACCTGAAACGCCGGCTCATGCAGGCGCCGCTCGGCCGGCCAAAGGTCGGCAGGATGGACTCGCTCGGCACCCGCCAGTGCCTGGACGTCCCGGTACTGGGGAAACAGTGCAACGGGTGAAACCGGCTTGCCGGCCAGGACACTTTCCAGATACTCGATCAGGGCGAAACTGGCCCGCTCGATGACGGCGGCGGCATCGTCGCTGCATTGCTCGGGCCGCTGCACGTACTTTTGCACAACGGCTTCCATGGCGCGCAACAGCAGCGTTGGTGTACCCATGCCCACCATCTCCAGGGCTCCGCATGCCTGGTGCAGTTGCTGGCGCGCGATGCGCAGGGGGCCGGCATCGAGCGACGCCAGATCGGACTCTCGCGCCAGTTCCGCGTCGCGCACGAAACGACGCATCGCCTTGGCCGCACCGTCGAGCGACTTGCGCAGTTCATCGAGCACCCAGGCCAAGGGCCCCAGGTCTTGCTCGCCGTGCGCCCATTCGACGCCTGCTGCGTTTGCTGCCTCAATAGATGACATGGATCCGTCCCTGGCGGCCTACCGCAGATCGGCCGTCCCTTTTGGTTGATGCTCGCGCCCGCGTCAGGCGATCTTGAAACGTGCCACCGACTGACGCAATTCCTCGGCCATGTGCGACAACTCGCGCACCTGCTGCGCCGTGGTGCGGGTCCCCTCACCGGTTTGCTCGGTCACCGCGAAAATGTGCTGGATGTTGTCCGCCACTTCGTTGGCCAGTTCGGCTTCACGCGAGGTCGAGGACGAGATCTGTTCGATCAGCTCGGCAAGGCGCCGGGACACGCGGTCAATCTCGGTCAGGGCCGTGCCAGCGGTATCGGACAGGCGCGCCCCTTCCACCACGCCCTGCGTGGAACGCTCCATGGCGGCCACGGCATCCTGGGTGTCGGTCTGAATTGCCTTCACCAGCGCCGAGATCTGGCGCGTGGCGTCCGCAGAGCGCTCAGCGAGGCGCTGCACTTCTTCCGCCACCACCGAGAAGCCACGGCCCGCTTCACCCGCCGACGCCGCCTGGATGGCGGCGTTCAGGGCCAGCACGTTGGTCTGTTCGGTAATGTCGGAAATCAGCTCGGTGATTTCACCGATTTCCTGCGACGACTCGCCCAGGCGCTTGATACGCTTGGAGGTGTCCTGAATCTGGTCACGGATGGCGTTCATGCCGCCGATGGCGTTCTGCACGGCCTCAAGGCCGGAATCCGCGGCTTGCAGCGACTGGCGCGCCACCGAGGCAGACTCCTGCGCCTGCGAGGAAACCTCGTTGATGCGAGAGGCCATGTCGAGCACCGAACGGCCAGTTTCACGGATCTCGCGCAGTTGCTCGGTCGAGGCTGCCAACAGCTCGGTGGACGTGCTGTCCACCTGCGCCGTGGTCTGGGCCACGCGGGTCGCCGTGTTTTGCACGCTCCCCACCAGCAGGCGCAGTTCCTCCACCGTGTAGTTCACCGAGTCGGCAATGGCGCCAGTGATGTCCTCGGTCACGGTGGCTTCTTGCGTCAAGTCCCCCTCGGCGACCGACTGCAGTTCGTTCATCAAACGCAAAATGGCGGCCTGGTTGGCGTCGTTGACGCGCTTGGCCTCCTGCTCCTGGCGGCGTGCTTCGCGCTGCTGCTGCTCGGCAGCGACCTGCCGCGTACGGCTGTCAAGCAGCTGAACCCGGGAAATACCAAAGCCGCACAACAGCACGAACAGGCCTGCCAGAACCAGCGCGGCAAGCTGCCCTGCCCCCAGGCCGGACTGGGCCGACAGCTTCGTCTGCAGGTCTTCGAGCTGACGGCGCAACGGCTCGCTGTCGGCAATGATCGCCGTCTGCGCTTCGCGCGCCGAAACAAGGCCCTGCAGGTTGCCCAGGATGGCGCTGGCCTGGGTACGCGTCTGCTCATAGAGCTGGATCAGCGCCTCCAGTTGCTCACGTGTCTGGGCGTCCTTGGAAGCGGGCAGGCGCAACTCGGCACTGCCGTCGAGCAGGCCCTGTGCAACCTCCTTGAAGGAATTCAAGTCCTTGCCGAGCAGGAACACCGCTTCGGGGCTCACGCCCTCCGTGGTCTGGAACTCGTTGGCCGACTTGCCGATACGCTGCGTCAACATCACCAGCTGGCCCGCCGCAGAAACCTCCGCCGGGGAGGCGTTGTGCTGCAGCTTGAGAGACGAAACGGTCTCCGCGATTTCCAGCAGATCGGCCGACTGGCGGTTGATGGTGCGCAGCGCATCACCCACCTGGGTCAGGATCTTCTGCTGTCCCATCACCATGCCGGCGTTGCGCTCGGCACGCTCCACCAGGGGATTGACCGCCTCCATGTCGGTTTTGAAGGATTCACCCAGCGCCTGTACCCCAAGGTCGCCGTCGCCAATCGTGAGCGCGCGCACGTTGCGCGCCAGCACGCCCGAACTGTCCGCCACTTCCGGGAAGGCCTGCGGGCTGCCCACCAGCGCCTGCGACACGGACTTCGCCAGACGCTGCGACTGCATCAGGGACTGGCCAGTCGCCGTCAGTTGGCGGCCGGAGCGCTCGGCCTGCTGCAGCACCCACCCCGCGATCAGTGCCAGCACCACGGCTCCCACGCCCGCCAGGGCGAAAAGACGGCGCTGGTGCTGCGCCGCCGTGGCGCTGCCCAGCACCGGCAGGGTCACCAGATCCTCGTCGGCGGCTGCCGCCTCGCCAAGCCGCGAGGCGTCAGGCTCGCCCTGGACGCTGTTCATGGCATCGGCCTGGTAAGCCTCGCGCAGCGGGGAGTTGTCCAGCACCATCGCCGCGTCCAGGGGGTCTGCCCCCTCCGGAACTTCTGGCGCAGCGGCTTTGCGGTTGAACAACTTCCCGAATTGATTGACGAAAGACATGGTTCTCTGCCTTGCACAGAAAAAACTCAAGCACCGATACCCAGGAAGGCGGGGTGCTGCGAGAGGGTTTGCAGATTCAGCTCTTGCCAGCGCTGGCCCTGGCTGTCAACGTAGATGGAGCCGTAGTAAGAAGGCGCGCCCTGCGGCGCAGGCTCGGAGGAGACGAAGGCATCCAGCCCGCGCAAACCCGACAGGCGATCGACCAGCAGCGCGGCATTGACCTCAAGCGCGCCATTGAACGCCAGCAGGCTGGTTTCGCTCAGGCCCTGCTCGGAACGCACGCTGGACTGCCCCAGTAGCGCCGCGAGATCGACGACGCCCACCAGCGTCCCCCGCAGGTTGGCGACACCCAGGAACCACTTCTGTGTATAGGGCACGGGCTGAACGCCCGGCCATGCAAAAATTTCACCCGATTGCCCCAATGGCATCAGGTAACGCTGGCCCGCGGATTCGACCGCCAGCCAGGATGAAACCGACACACCCTCGCCTGCTGCCTGCAGGCGGCCAGCGAGCCGGGTCTGGAGTTCTCTGAGAGCTTCGCGATTGGCCATGGACGACGGCTGGGAGCCTTCAGTTCAGCGCGTCGATCTTGGCCTGCAGCTCCGCCGGATCCACCGGTTTCGTGATGTAGCCGCGCGCCCCCTGGCGCATACCCCACACACGGTCGGTTTCCTGGTTCTTGCTCGTGCACATGATGATGGGAACGTCGGCGTACTGCGGGTCACGCGAAATGGCGCGCGTGAGCTGGAACCCGTTCTGGCCGGGCATGACCACGTCCATGAGAATCAGGTCGGGCTTTTCCTCGGCAAGGCGGCGGAAGGCTTCGTCGGCGTTTTCCGCCGTGCGCACCTGCATGCCTTTCTTTTGCAGCAAATCGGTCAGAAACATCAACTCGGTCTTCGAATCGTCAACGACCAGGACTTTCTGAATGGGCATTACTTCACTCCTTGCTGGGAACTGCCAAATTGCTGCACGGCCTGCAGCAACTGGTCTTTGGTAAATGGTTTGGTCAAATATTCCTGGCAGCCGACCATGCGGCCGCGCGCCTTGTCAAAGACGCCATCCTTCGAGGACAGCATGACCACGGGCGTATTGGCAAAGCGCGCGTTGCGCTTGATGATGGCGCAGGTCTGGTAGCCATCGAGCTTGGGCATGAGGATGTCGCAGAAGATCAGCTGGGGCTGGTAATCATTGACCTTGGCCAGGGCGTCGAAGCCATCGTCGGCCAGCAAGACCTCGTGGCCGCCCTGCTTGAGAAAAATCTCGGCACTGCGGCGGATCGTATTGCTGTCGTCCACCACGAGAACCTTGAAGGAAGTGCCGGTCGTAGTCAATTCTTGGAGCTCCTGACAGAGAAAAACACACAGCGCAGGCTACATCCGTTTTCAGGCCTGAACTTCTTCAAAATCTTCATGACGCGCACCGCACTCGGGACAACCCGCATGCGTGAACGACGGCCCCCAGAGGGTGCTGGGGGCTATGCCGTGCTCCGGGGAACCTTTTGCCTCGTCATATATCCATCCACAGATCACGCACATCCAGGTTGCAGGTTCCGTCACAGCTTAATGGGCCTTCACATAGAATGCAACGATTGTAGCTAGTGATAAACCTGGGCTGCGGCTTTGGTGCTCCCCCCGGTCGCCAGGATGCCAACCTCCTCCACTCCCCTCCCCCCGACGACCGACGACGAAGCCAGCGACGCCCTTCCCGCCTGCGTTCTGGTGTTCAACGCCAGCGACCCCAGTGGCGCCGGCGGGCTCACGGGCGACATCACCAGCATCGCCGCCGTCGGCGGCCATCCGGTGGCCGTGGTCACCGGCGCCTACGCCCGCGACACCGCCGAGGTGTTCGAGCATTTCTGCTTCGACGACGAGGCTGTCGCCGAGCAGGCGCGCGCCGTGCTGGAGGACCTTCCCGTCCAGGCCATCAAGGTTGGCTTCGCCGGCAGCCCCGAGAACCTGAGCGCCATCGCGGAAATCGCCACCGATTACGCCGAGGTGCCGCTGATCGCCTACATGCCCAACCTGTCGTGGTGGCATGACGACCGCGTCGACCAGTATCACGATGCTTTCAGAGAGTTACTTCTACCCCAGGCGTCGGTGTTGGTCGGCAACCACAGCACGCTGTGGCGCTGGCTGCTGCCGGAGTGGAGCGGCACGCGCAGCCCCTCGGCACGCGACATCGCCAAGGCGGCAGCCGAGCATGGCGTGCCCTATGTGCTGGTGACCGGCATTCCCGCCCCCGAACAGCATCTGGAGAACGTGCTGGCCTCGGCCCAGACGGTGCTGGGCAGCGGCAAGTTCGAGCTGTTCGACGCCACCTTCGCCGGCGCGGGCGACACGCTCTCGGCCACCCTCGCGGCGCTGATCGCCAATGGCAGCGACCTGGGCGAGGCCACGAGCGAGGCGCTGGCCTACCTCGACCGCTGCCTGGACCACGGCTTCCGCCCCGGCATGGGCCACGTGCTGCCCGACCGCATGTTCTGGGCCGAAAGCACCGACGAAGACGACAACGCCACCTCCTTCGAAGATACGCAGCCCCTGGAGGGCTTCGTGATGCCACCCCATGACACCCAGCACTGACCTCAATCTCTCCCTGTTCGAGCGCGCCAAGGCGCTGATTCCCGGCGGCGTGAACTCGCCCGTGCGCGCCTTCAAGGCCGTCGGCGGCACGCCGCGCTTCGTGCAGCGCGCGCAAGGCGCCCATTTCTGGGACGCCAACGGCACGCGCTACATCGACTACATCGGCTCCTGGGGCCCGATGATCCTGGGCCACGGCCACCCGGCCGTACTGGAGGCCGTGCAGAAGGCGGCGCTGGAAGGCTTCAGTTTCGGCGCACCCACCGAGCGCGAGGTGGAACTGGCCGAGGAGATCATCCGCCACGTGCCGTCGATGGAGATGATCCGCCTCGTCAGCTCCGGCACCGAGGCGGGCATGAGCGCCATCCGCCTGGCGCGTGGCGCCACGGGGCGCAGCAAGATCATCAAGTTCAACGGCTGCTACCACGGCCACGCCGACTCGCTGCTGGTCAAGGCCGGCTCGGGCCTCGCCACCTTCGGCCACGCCACCAGCGCGGGCGTGCCGCCCGAGGTAGTGCGCGACACGCTGGTCCTGGAATACAACGACGTGGCCCAGCTGGAAGAAGCCTTCGCCCTGCACGGCAAGGACGTCGCCTGCGTGATCATGGAGCCCATCGCCGGCAACATGAACTTCGTGCGCGCCACCACGGCCTTCATGCGCCGCGCGCGCGCGCTGTGCACGCAGCACGGCGCGCTGCTGGTCATCGACGAGGTGATGACGGGCTTCCGCGTGGCGCTGGGCAGCGCGCAGGGCCTGTACGCGCAGCAGATTCCCGGCTTCAAGCCCGACCTCACGGTGCTCGGCAAGGTCATCGGCGGCGGCATGCCGCTGGCGGCCTTCGGCGGCCCGCGCGCCATCATGGAGCAGCTCGCGCCGCTGGGCCCGGTGTACCAGGCCGGCACGCTGTCGGGCAACCCGGTGGCCACGGCCTGCGGCCTGGCCACGCTGCGCGAGATCGCCAAGCCCGGCTTCTACGAGCAACTGGCCGCGCGCACGCGCGCGCTGATCGACGGGCTGGCGGGCGCGGCCAAGGCCGAAGGCGTGGATTTCTGCGCCGACAGCGAGGGCGGCATGTTCGGCTTCTTCCTGCTGCCGCAACTGCCGCAGAACTACCCCGAGGTACTCAAGACCGACGGCGCGCGCTTCAACCAGCTCTTCCACGGCCTGCTGGAGCGCGGCGTGTACATCGCACCCGCGCTGTACGAGGCGGGCTTCGTGAGCGCCGCCCACACCGCGCAGGACATCGACGCCACCGTCGCCGCCGCGCGCGAGGTGTTCAAGACGCTCTCGAAATAAGAGCTGCCAGCGCTTGCCACGCAAGCGCTGCAGCCCTTTTCCCCCACTCATGGCCCCGGGGCGGCCAGGCCTTTCACAAGGCTGTCATGCCGGGGCGCGACGCTGGTGCGATTTGACCGCCCAGGAGAAGCGCCCCATGACCCAACGCCCCCACCCCTTGCACAACGCCTTCCGCGACACCGCCCCCGCGCCGCGCGACGAAGGGCGCCGCCGCTTCGTGCGCCAGTTGGCCTGGGGCGCCGGCGCGGCCGCTGCCCTGCCCCTGGCCGCCTGTGGCGGTGGCGGCGATGGCGGTGGCTCCACGCCGGACGTGCGCTTTGCCCACGGCGTGGCCAGCGGCGACCCGCTGGCCGACCGCGTGATGCTGTGGACGCGCGTGACGCCGCCCACGGGCCACCAGGCCGACATTCCCGTGCAATGGGAGCTGGCCAGCGACGCCGCCTTCGCCACCATCGTGGCGCGCGGCGACGCCACGGCCGCCGCCGCCAGGGACTTCACCGTGAAGGTGGACGCCACCGGGCTCAAGCCCGCCACGGCCTACCACTTCCGCTTCCGCGCCTACGCCGCCACCTCGCCGGTGGCGCGCACGCGCACGCTGCCCACGGGCGCGGTGGCGCAGGTCAGGCTGGCGGTGTTCTCGTGCGCCAACTACCCGGCCGGCTACTTCAACGTCTACGCCGACGCGGCACGCCGCAACGACCTCGACGCCACGGTGCACCTGGGCGACTACATCTACGAATACGGCCAGGGCGGCTACGCCTCGGCCAACGCCGGCGCCCTGGGCCGCCTGTCGCAGCCCGCCAACGAGATCCTCTCGCTGGCCGACTACCGCCAGCGCCACGCCCAGTACAAGAGCGACCCCGACCTGCAGGCCCTGCACGCCGCCGCGCCCATGATCGCCGTGTGGGACGACCACGAGATCGCCAACGACACCTGGAGCGGCGGCGCCGAGAACCACCAGGCCAGCGAAGGCAGCTTCGCCGCGCGCAAGGCCGCCGCCATGCAGGCCTACCACGAGTGGATGCCCACGCGCACCGCCACGCCCGAGCAGATCTACCGCAGCTTCGCCTTCGGCGACCTCATGGCGCTGCACATGCTCGACACGCGCGTGATCGGGCGCGACGAGCAGCTCGACTACACCGACTTCTTCACGCCCGCCGGGGTGGATGCCACCGGCTTCACCGCCGCCGTGGGCAACCCGGCGCGCCAGCTCATGGGCGCGGCGCAAACGCAGTGGCTGCAGCAGCAGATGGCCGCCTCCGCCGCCACCTGGCAGGTGCTGGGCCAGCAGGTGCTGATGGGGCGCATGAACATTCCCGCGCCCATCCTCATCGAAACCCTGCAGCCCGGCGCGGGCGTGTCGGTATCGCAGTACGCCGCCCTCGTGGCCAAGGCCCAGGCGGCCCCTGCCACGCTCACGGCGGCAGAAAAGGCCGTCCTGGCGCAACCCGCCATTCCCTACAACCTCGACGCCTGGGACGGCTACCAGGCCGCGCGCGAGACGGTGCTCGGCATGGCACGCGCCCTGGACAAGAACCTCGTGGTGCTCGCCGGCGACACGCACAACGCCTGGGCCAGCGAGCTGCAAGACATGCAGGGCAACGCCGTGGGCGTGGAGTTCGCCACTTCGTCGGTCAGCTCGCCCGGCTTCGAGGAATACCTGCCGAACGAGAACCCCGCCCTGCTCGCGGGCGCGCTGCAACAGCTCATCGCGCCGCTCAAGTACTGCGACACGTCGCGCCGCGGCTACATGGTGGTGACGGCCACGCCCACGGCCTGCCGCGCCGACTGGGTGTACGTGAGCACCATCACCTCGCGCACCTACACCGCCAGCACCGACCGCTCGCTGCAGGTGCAGGCCGGCGCGGCGGGGCGCGGGCGCATCGTGGCGGCTTGATGCTTCACATTTGATAGCTGCTTGCGCTTGCCATACAAGGATTTCGGATAGTTTTCCTTTTGAAACCGTTGTATGGCAAGCGCTGGCAGCTATTGTTTTTGAACGTTGTCCGCAGGCGAACGCTCATAGGCGGGCCAACCGTCCAGCCACAGCGCATCGCCCAGACGCCACGCGCCACCGGCGCGGCCAGCGCTCTGCCAGCCGCCCGCGCTCCAGCGCCAGCGCTCGCCGGTGCCATCGGCGTGCAGGTCGGAGGCCAGCGGCGGCCCCAGCATCCAGGCCGCGTATTCCGCACCCCAGGTCCGGGCCAGCGCCTGCTCCACCTCCATGCCGCCGTGCACCGCCGCCAGCAGGGCGGCCAGCGCATCGGCATCCAGCTGCTGCACCGCGTGCAGCGCGGCCAGCGGCGCGTGGTGTTGCGCCCAGCCGCCGTAGGGCGCGAGCGCCAGCGGGCCGACGGGTGCGGTGCTGGCGGCGAGCGCCTGCGTGGCTTCGGCCGAGGCGCGGGTCATCAGGCCCTGCACGGCGGGCGCAGCGTCGGTGGCGGCCACGCACAGCAGGCCGATGGCGCCCGGCAGGCCGTGGGCCAGCCACTGCCCGCCCGGGCCCTGGCGCAGCGCGGCGGCATCGGCCACGTGGCGCGCGGCCAGCGCGCGGGCGATGGCGGCGCGGCGCTTGGTGCGGCCGACGCCGGCGTCGGCCACGTCCCAGTGCGGGCCTTCGGGCAGCCAGAGCAGGCCGCCGGCCAGCAGCGGCTCGCCGAGTTCGCGCGGGGTCTGGGCGATGGTGTCCACGGCCATCTGCGCGGTGGGGGCGCCGAGGCGCCGCGCCACGCAGGCCTGCATGTCCTGCACGTCGCGCGCCACGGCCTGCGCGGTGGCGGCGCGCGTGGCATCGTGCAGCACCTGCAGGCCGCCGACCGTGCTGGCGTGCAGGCGCGGTGCACGCAGGGCGGCGAAGTCCAGCGCGCCCGCGGTGCGGCCTTCGTGCACCCCCTCTCCGTCGATGGCGATGCGCCAGCGCCAGTCGCCCGGCGGGGCCACGCCCTGCGCCGGCACGGATGATTGCCAGGCGGGCAGGCGCGGTTCCGCAGGCAGCCCTGCAGCGGTGCGCTCGGCGGGCACGCGCAGCAGGCGGGCGGCGTCGAAACCCAGGCGCGGCAGCACGTCCTGCGCGCGCAGCCACACGCCGGCGGGCGTGAGCCACGGCGTTTCGCCTTCGGCCGTCCAGCCGCGCGGGGCGACGGTGAAGGACAGGCGCACGTCGCAGCCCGCGGCGCAGGCGCCCAGGGGCACGGCGATGTGGTCGTGGCCTGTTTCGGCGGCCACCGGCGCGCCGTTCACCTGCGCGGCGTGCAGCGTGAAATCCGGCGGCAGCTCGGCGTGCAGCCAGCCGTGCGGCGCCTGCACGCCGCGCAGCAGCCAGTCGCCCTGCACGGTGCGCGTGGCGGGGTGCACGCGCAGTTGCACTTCGCCGCCGGCCGTGGCGAAAGCGGCCTGCTGCCCCGCGCCATCCCGGAGCCAGCGGCGCTCCCACTGCGCGTCGTCGGCGCGCTGCTGCGCGGGGGACTGCCAGCCACCCTCTTCCACCAGTTGCGCATGCAGCAGCGCGCCCGTGGCGGCCGTGCCTGCCAGGCCCACGGCCAGCGCCGCGCCCGCCGGGCCGCGCAGGCGCTGCGCGGCCTCGGCCAGGCGCACGCGCCAGCGCGCATCGGTGCCGCGTGGCACAGCCAAGGCCGCCAGCGCGGCGAACAACAGCGTCAGCGCCAGCTTCCAGGCATCGCCCGCGAGCATGGGCCCGATCCATGACCCCCAGCCCGTGGCAGCGGAAATCGTCGCGGGCAGGGGCAGCCCGATTTGGTACGGCGGATAGTCGACCAGCGCGGCCTCGTGGTTCACGACCAGCACGAAAGCCAGCAGCATGGCCGCCGCATGCGCCACGCCCGCACGGCGCACCAGCGCATGCACCAGCAGCACCAGCACGGCCACTTCCATGAGCGCGGGCCAATGGCGCAGCGCCTGCATGGCCACGGGCTGCCAGAGGCTGAACGCCTGCGGCGCGGCAATGGCCGTGACGATCAGGCTGGACAGGGCCACCAGTTGCACCAGCACGAAGGCCACGGCACCGACGGCGATGCAGCACGCCGCGAAGCGCAGCGCCACGGGCATGGGGGCGGCGTCGGCCATCTCGGCGAAGCCGCCGCGTTCGTCGCGCCGCGCCATGCCGCCCGCCAGCGCCGCGATGATGAACACGGTGACCAGGTAGGTGAACTTGAACAACAGCGGGCCCAGCAGTTCGGGCCGGGGCACCATCGGCCCTTCGGCATGGCCGACGACGTGCACGAACGCGCCCGCTACGCCCATGGCCACGAGCAGCGCGCCGCCGAGCCACGCGGCGCGGCTGCGCAGCACCTGGGCGGTCTGCCAGCGCGCCTCCTGCCCCAGCGCGCGCCACCAGGAGGTGGCCCGGGCCGCAACCGGCATGGCGGCTGCGCGCACGGTGGACCGGCGCGCGGGCTGGAGGACGGCGGGCGCCTCCAGCACCAGCCGCTCGCGCCGCACGCGCGGCAGCGCCCAGGCCAGCCACAGCACGGGCGCCAGGCACCACAGCACGCGGTTGAACGCGAAGCCCGGCGTGACGGCGATGAGCGCGCCGCGCTTTTCCTGCGGCGTCCAGCCGAGCACCTGGCGCTCGGCCTCGCCGAAGCCCGAGGGGTCGATCAGCGCCACGAGGAAGTCGCTGATGTGCCCGTCCTTGATGACGATCATCGCCGCCATCCACGCCACGCACAGCAGCGCCGCCACGGCGAACGGCCCGGCCATGCCGCGCGTGCGCAGCGCGGCCAGCAGGTACAGCGCGCCGCAGCCGGCCGACAGCGGCACGGTGTAGATGAGCCAGCTCCAGGTGAGGGCCGCCCAGGGCGTGGGCCCCATGCTGCCCGCGGGCACCAGCCCCGCCGCCTCCAGCAGCGGCGCGGCCACGAAGCCCACGGCCTGCGACGCGCCCAGCAGCAGCGCCACGCCCCAGGCGCCGAGCCAGCGCCCGGCCAGCAGCGCCGCCAGCGGCACGGGCGCGGCCAGCACCATCTCGTGCAACTGCGCCTGCCGCTCGCGCGCCACGCACTGGCCGAACACCCAGGCCCAGGCGAAGAACAGGAAGAAGGACATGCCCGGCGTCATCAGATACACCAGCATGGGCGCGTTGCGCGGCACGTCGGCCGCGTTCATGTCGCGCAGGTAGCCCGCGCTGGACAGCACCAGCAGCAGGTAGGCGGTGAGGCCGGCGAAGATCAGCGGCGCGATGCCGCTCGCCAGGCCCGCGCGGAATTCGGCGGCGGCTTCGCGCGCCAGCACGGCGGGGGCGCGCATCAGGCGGCCTCGGCCTGGTCGGCCAGGCCCGCGCTGGCCAGGGCGAGGTAGTACACGTCTTCCAGGCCGGGCGTGCGCGGCGCGAAGGCGTCACCGGGCCGCGCGCCGTGCACCACCACGCGCGTTCCCTGCGGCGCGGCGGCCAGGTGCAGCGCGCCCGCGGGCAGCGGCGCGCCGTGCGGCACCACGCTTTCCCACAGGCGCCCCGCCAGCGGCGCGGCCAGGTCGGCGGGCGTGCCTTCGGCCACCACGCGCCCGCCCGCCAGGATGGCCAGGCGCGCGCAGAGGTTCTGCACGTCTTCGACGATGTGCGTGGACAGCAGCACCACCGCGCCCTGCGCCACGTCGGCCAGCACGCGGTGGAAGCGGTTGCGTTCGGCCGGGTCGAGCCCGGCGGTGGGCTCATCGACCACCAGCAGGCGCGGCGAGCCGATCAGCGCCAGCGCGATGCCGAAGCGCCGCAGCATGCCGCCCGAGTAGGTGGCGACGGCGCGGCCTGCGGCATCGGCGAGGTTCACCTGGTCGAGCAGCGCATCGACCTCGGCGCGGCGCGCGCGCGCATCGGTGCGGCCCTTGAGCCAGGCGAAGCGCTCCAGCAGGCTGCGCGCGCTGACGCCGGGGTAGGCGCCGATCTGCTGCGGCAGGTAGCCCAGGCGCTGGCGCAGGTGGTGCGGGTCGGCGAGCACGTCCACGCCGTCGAGCAGGATGCTGCCCGCGTCGGGCCGCTGCAGCGTGGCGAGCGTGCGCATCAGCGTGCTCTTGCCCGCGCCGTTGGGACCGAGCAGGCCGTAGAGGCCGGGCGGCACGCGCAGATCCACGCCCTGCAGCGCAGGCACGCCGCCCGCGTAGGTCTTGGCGAGGCCGCGCACTTCGAGGCCGGTGAATGCGGTCATGGTGGATAAACTCCCTTTTTGATAGCTGCCAGCGCTTGCTCAGCAAGCGCTAGAGGCCGATTTGGTTTGTATTTCCGGCACCGCCCAGCCGCACGTGTGCCATGGCCGGCACCAGGGCGCGCAGGCCCGGCAGCCGCCCCAGCGCGGGCATGAGCGCGGCGGGGAAGCCGCGAAAGCGCCGGTAGGGGATCACGCGCACGTCCTCCAGCGTGGGCAGCCACGCGCGCAGCCGCACGGGCAGCGCGGCGGGCGCGATGCCCCAGGGCATGGGCGGGACGCGGTAGTGCGGCGTGCGCCACAGGCCGCGCTCGCCGGTGGTCTCGCGCGAGAACCATTCGGGGATGGTGTCGAACATCACTTCGCTGCCGGGCAGGCGCCGGGCAATGGTCTGCAGCAGGCCGTGCACTTCGTCCTCGCCGAAGTACATCAGCAGCCCCTGGGCGGTGACGAACACGCCGCGCGCGGGATCGACGGCGTCGATCCAGCTTGCGTCAAGCGCGCTGCAGCGCAGGTGGCGGCAGCGCGGCGAGGGCGGCAGGAAGCGCTCGCGCACGGCGATGGACTCGGGCACGTCCACGCACAGCCACTGCACCCGGCCGTCGTCGATGCGCTGGAACTGCGTCTCCAGCCCGCAGCCCAGTTCCACCACCGTGCCGCCGCGGTGGCGCTGCATCCAGCCGCGCACCACCTCGTCGAACTGCAATGAGCGCACGGCATGCGAGGCGTCGGGCCGGCCGAAGCTGCGCCGGTAGTCGTAGGGGATGGCGCGGTAGATGCGCTCGGCCTCGGGGTCGCGCAGCAGGGCGTCCGGGCGCAGCGATTCGCTGGCGCGGTTGTGCAGCGTCCACAGCATGGTCTCGGGCACGCCGCCGAGATCGACGCCGCTCATACCGCCTCGAAGCCGAGCATCATCCCGCCGTCCTCGTGTTCGAGGTTGTGGCAGTGCACCATGTACGGGTGCGGCATGGCCGCGGCGTGGTCGAAGCGCACCAGCACCTCCACGTGGCCGGGCTCGCCGCGGACGTTGGCCGCGCCCGGGATGTTCACGGTGTCCTTCCAGCCCTGCAGGTGCGCGGGCACCGGGCCGCCGTTGATGGCGAGGATGCGGAACTGCGTGCCGTGCACGTGGAACGGGTGCGGATACGTGTCGCCCGTGCGCAGCGTGAGCCGCCATCGCTCGTAGGTGCCGCGCGGCACGCTGAAGCCGGCCGTGTCCAGGCTGAACGATTCCATCGGCGCGCCGTCCACCTCGATCTGGTTGATGTGCGCGAGCGTGTGGTCGTCGAACACGGAGTCCTCTTCGTTCCAGGCGAAGTCGAAGGGCCAGATCTCCGGCAGCGGGCCGGTGGGATCGGGGTCGATGGGGAAGTGCCCCATCAACTGGAAGGTGATGTGGCGCTCGCGCGCGCCCTGCGGTGCCTGCGCCTCGGGCAGGTCGGCCAGCAGGGGCGGCAGCAGGCCGTTCCTGGCGGGCAGCGTGGGGTGGATGGTGAGCAGCGTGCGGTCCACGTCGAACGGCGCGGCGTTGGCGCCGTACTGTTCGTCGTAGCGCGCCATGACCAGCTCGATGGGCTGGCCGGCGGAGCCATCGACCAGGATCTCGAAGCGCTCGGCCGCCGCCAGCACCAGCTCCGTCACCGGCACGGGCGCGGCCAGCAGGCCGCCGTCGCTGGCGATCACCTGGAACGCGGCGTGGTCGCCCAGCCGCAGCCTGAGCACGCGCGCGTTGCAGGCGTTGAGCAGGCGCAGCCGCACCCAGCCGCGCGGCGCGTAGTGCGTGGGCTGCTGCACGCCGTTGACGAACATGTGCTGGCCGAGCCAGCCCAGGCCCACGGTGTTGTGGTTGAGCTTGTAGGTGAGCTTGCCGTCTGCGTTCAGGTACTTGTCCTGCAGCACCAGGGGCACGTCGTCCTCGCCCCAGGCGTGGGGCAGGCCCAGCGCGGCGCTGGCGTCGTCCTCGACGACCAGCAGGCCGCCGACGCCCATCGCGGTCTGGTAGCCGGTGCGCATGTGCGGGTGGGCGTGGTACCAGAGCGTGGCGGCCGGCTGGCTGACGGCGGCCTTCACCGCGTAGCCCTTGCCCGGCCCGACGGCGGACGCGGGGCCGCCGTCGCTGCCGCCATCGACCAGCAGGCCGTGCCAGTGCAGCACGGAGTCTTCGTCCAGCGCGTTCTCCACGCGCACGTTGAACTGCGCGCCGCTTTTCACCAGCAGCGCCGGGCCGAGCAGCGCGCCGTTGATGCCGAAGGTGTCGGACTTCTTGCCCGCAAGGAATTCGTACTGGCCCTTCTGGATCTTCAGCGTGACGGGCGTGGCCGCGTCGGCGCGCACCAGCGCGGGGATGGGCAGCGTGCCCTTCGGTGGCGGCTCGCCGCCACCGCTGCCGCCGCAGGCCTTGAGCAGCAGGGTGGAGCCGCCCAGCAGCGGCAGGCTGGCGGAGTATTGGAGGAGTTGGCGTCGTTTCATGGTCTTGCTCCGGCGAGATGGGATGAAGGGAATGGGGGCGGCGGGGCCAGGTTGTCGGCGAAGTCGCGCTCGTAGCCGGGCCAGGCGTCGAGCCACAAGGCGCCGTCGGTGCTTTCGGCCAGCGCCCAGCCCTGGTCGAAGGCCGTGAGGCGCTTCCAGCCGCCCTGCTGCCAGCGCCAGCGCTCGCCCTCGGGCCGGCCGCCCGCGCCGGTGCGCAGGTCGGTGGCCAGCGGCATGCTCAATGCCAGCGTGGCGCGCGGCGTGCCGAGCGCGGCGGAGAGCGCGTACTGGATGCGCACGCCGCCGCCCAGCTCGGCCAGCAGCGCCTGGATCTGCGCAGCGTCCATGCGCCGCACCGGGTCGAGCGCGGCCAGCGGCGCGTAGTCGCGCACCCAGCCGTCGAAGGCGGCGAAGGCCACGGCGCCCACCTCGCCCGCCTGCGCCTGCAAGGCTTGCGTGGCCTGGGCCGAGGCGCGCTGCAGCAGCGCCTGCGCGGCGGCGGGTGCCTCGTGCTCGGTGGCGCACAGCAGCCCGACGGCGCCCGGCAGGCCGCTGGCAAGCCACTGCGCGCCGCGCGTCTGGCGCAGCCGGCCGGCGTCGGACACGTGGCGCAGCGCGATGGCGCGCGCCATCTCGGCGCGGCGCAGCGCCGGGTCGTCCCGCAGCGCCGGCGGCAGCCAGAGCGTGCCCGCCGACAGGCGCGCCGGCGCTGGCTCGGGCGCATAGGCCACGGCCGCTACCTGCGGCGCATCGCCCATGCGCGCGGCCACGCAGGCGTGCATGGCCTGCGCCTCGGCGGCCAGCGCTTCGGCGCTTTCATGGCGAGTGGAGAGCACGAAGTCCAGCGCGCCGCCGGTCTGGCCGTGGGAAACGGTGGTGGACGCGCCCTGCCGCACCCGCACCTGCCAGCGCCATGCGCCCGCCGGGGCCACGCCCGCGAGCGCCACGGCGGCCAGGTGGTCGGGCAGGGTCACGAAGCCGGGCAGGCCGTGGCGCGCGCGCTCGGCAGGGTGGCGCAGCACGCGGTCGCCATCCAGCCCCAGGCGCGGCAGCAGGCGCTCGGCGGGCAGCCAGCGGCCCGCGCCGGGTTCGGCGCTGAAATCGAGCGCCACGTCGCACGCCTGGCGCGCGCAGGCATCGAGCGCGACGGCAATGTGGCCGCCGCGCGCCTCGGTGGCCAGCGTGGCCTGCCGGGCACGCGCAGCGCGCAGCGTAAACCCAGGCGGTGCCTCCAGGTGCAGCCAGCCCCACGGCGCCTGCACGCCGTGCAGCGCCCAGGTGCCCTGGGCACGGCCGGTGGCGGCGTCCACATCGATGTCCAGCACCCCGCCTGCCACGCGCAGCGCGTGCTCGGCAGCATCGTCGATGAAGCGCGAGGTCTGCCCCGGCTCGGTGGTGCAGACGTTCGGGTCGAGCGGCGTGACCCAGCGCTTTTCCCAATCGGCGCGCGCCTGAGAGTCACCGCCAGGCACGGCCACGCGCCACGCCGCCGCGCCGCCCGCCAGCGCGGCGAGGGTCAAGCCAAGCCAGATCGAGCGCCGCATCAGAAGTAGTACGCGAAGCCCACGCCCACGGTGCGCCCACGCATGGGCAGGCCCATGACGGCGTCCGGCCCGCCCTCGACCATGGCCGGGTAGTAGTAGCCGAAGGAATCGTAGCGCTTGTCGGTCAGGTTCTTGACCCACAGGTACAGCTCGGTCTTGCCGCCCGAGACGCCAGTGCGCAGGTCGATCTGGTGGTAGCCGGGCAGCGTGAAGTTGTTCTGCGGATCGCCCGCGCGGCTACTGGCGAAGCGGGCGGCGATGCGCGTGCTCCACGCGGGCGACTGCCAGCCCATGAACCCGCCCAAGGGCATGCGGTACTGCACGCCGATGCTGCCGCTCCACTTCGGGCTGTCGGGCACGCGGTTGCCGGCCGCCGCGCCCGAGGTGCTGGTGGCGGCGACGCCGGTGATCTTGGCATCGGTATAGGCCAGGGCCGCGTCCAGCGTCAGGCCAGTGGCAGGCTTCCAGAAGCCCGAGAGCTCCAGCCCCCGGCTGCGCGTATCCGCGTTCTCGGCATACATGCCGAAGTTCACGGTGTCGAAGAACAGCAGGTGGTCGCCCTTGCCGCGCGACTCGAACAGCGCGGCATTCAGGCCAAAGCGGCCGTCGGCGCTTTCGTGCTTGGCGCCGATCTCCACGGCATTGACGCGCGCGGCAGCGTAGGGCGTGTCCTTGCCGCCCTGGGTGACGTTGGTGCCCCAGTCGTTATAGCCGCCGCTCTTGTAGCCGCGCGAGGCCATCGCGTAGAGGTTGGTCTGCGCATCCAGCGCCCAGCTCAGGCCCAGGCGCCCGGTGGTGTAGTGGTCGCGCAGCGTATCGTCGTCCTCCGCGTAGCGAAGGGGGCTGTCGTTGCCCGGCACGGCCTGCCAGCTCGCGCGCTGGCGCTTGCGGTCCCAGGTGTGGCGCAGGCCGGCGGTCAGCTTCAGGCGCTCGGCCACGGGGAAGGTGGCCTCGCCGAAGACGGCGCTGCTGGTGCTCTCCAGCCGGCGCAGCATGGTGCCGTTGGTATAGCTGCCGGGATAGAAGTGGTCGAAGGCGCCGAACGGCATGTCCACGTCGCGCTGGTGGCGCAGCCAGTTCAGGCCGGCCACCCAGAACACGCGGTCGCCAGGTCGGGAGGACAGGCGCAGCTCCTGCGAGGCCGTCTCCTCGCCGTTGCGCATGACGAAGTAGCCGCCGTTGTCCGGCGCCATGCCGATCAGTTGCCGGTAGCTGTTGCCCTCGTAGGGGATGTTCATCATCCAGGTGTCGGCCTTGACGTAGCCCGTGACCGAGGTCAGCAGCGCGAAGCCCAGGTCGTGCTCCAGCGTGGCGCCCACGCGGTCCACGCTGCGGCGGTCGCCGATCCAGTCGATGGTGCCCCGGTCCAGCACCGGCGGGTCGCCATACGGGCGCAGGGCATAGACGTTGGGGTGGCCGCGCAGGCTGTCATGCTGAGCCGTCAGCGTGAGCCGGGTCGTGGCGAGCGGCTGCCATAGAAGCGTGCCGCGCACGCCGGTGTCCCGGGGCTGGCTGATGGGCCCGCCGGTGTGGTAGTCGTGCACCCAGTGGTCGCTGGCCAAACCGCGCATCGCCAGGCGGGCGCTGAGGGTCTCGCTCAGGGGGCCGCTGACCGCGCCCTCGGCCATGCGCTGCTGGCCGGTGCCCAGTTCCGAGCGCACGTAGCCCTCGAAGTGCCGCGTGGGCTTGGCGGTGATGACGTTGATGGCGCCAGCCTCGCTGTTGTTGCCCAGCAGCGTGCCCTGCGGGCCCTTGAGCACTTCGATGCGCTCCAGATCGAAGCCCATGGACGAGATGTTGCCAATCATCAACGGCTGGCCATCGACCGCCAGGCCCACCGAGGCATCCTCGCCGCTGACTTTCTGCAGCGCGCCCACGCCGCGGATGCGCACGTTGGCGTTCCACGAGTCGCCGCCGTTGGAGTTCATCTCGACGCCGGGGATCTGCCACAGCGCCTCATCCACCGAGCGCAGCCCGCGCTCCTCCATGTCCTGGCCGCTGACGACGTTGACGGTGAAAGGCACCTCGCGGGCCGCTTCGTCGGCCAGGCGGGCACGCACCACGACGGGTTCGAGGGTCTTCGGCGCGTCCGCGCTGGCGGTGCGCGCCTCCTCGGCAGGCTGGGCCGCCGCCGCCAGCGCCAACCACAGGGCGGCGAACGCAGTGGGACGCAAGGGCAGGAACGGACGGCGGCGCGGGAGCTTGGACATGGCTTTCCGATGGATGCGAAAAAGAATGCGTCCAAGTGTTATTCAGTCACTCGCGGCGGCCTGCTCCTTTCGGGAAATAGTGTGCTCCAGGGCGGAAATTCAGGCCACGGCCGACGGCGGCGCGCCGTGCGCCTCGCGGAACGCCTGGGCGAACTTGCCCGCGTGCGCGTAGCCGCACAGCGCGGCCACCTGCTGGATGCTGTGGCGCCGCCCGGCCAGCAGTTTCCGCGCGTGTTCCATGCGCAACTGGCGCAGGTAGGCGGCGACGCCCATGCCGGTGCGCTCGCGGAACAGGCTCTTCAGGTAGCACTCGTTGATGCCCGCGCGCCGCGCCAGCTGCGCGATGGTGTGCGGCTGCTGCCATTCGGTGTGCAGTATGTCCAGCGCCTCGTCGAGCGCCACCTGCCAGCGCCGCGATACCTGCCGCAGCGCCGGCAGGCGCGCGCCGGGGCCCGCGGCCATCAGCTGGAGCAGCAGTTCCAGGCTGAGCGATTCCAGCTCCAGCCGCGCCAGCGTGGAGCCCCCGGTGCGCACCGCCAACATCCTGCGCGCCAGGGTGCACAGCATGGCGCCCGTGGCCTGCGAAGGCCGCAGGATGGCGTGGCTGTCGCGCCGGCCGAGCCAGGCCAGATCCATACCGTCCTCGTGCAGCGCGCGCGCCAGCTCGCGCGGGACGTCCACCGACACGCCGGTCATCAGCACGCCGCTGGGCGCGCGGTTGCGGAACACGCCGGGATTGCCGTTGCGCAGGAAGATGCTGCCGGGCTCGCACACGGTGTCTTCCCGCCCGGCCAGGCGGAAGATCGACCGGCCGTCCGCGATCAGGCCCAGGTTGAGGGTGTCGGGGTATTCGGCGTAGACGCTCTCCATCGGCGCATCGAGCTGCCAGTGCATGCGCCCCGTCATGATGCCGCTGCCGAACTCGTGCATGTCGGTCCAGCCCTGGCCATAGACCGGCGCGATTTCGTAGCTGAGCTGGCGCGCTCCCGGGCGCTGCGCCGCGCGGGCGGCATTGGCGCGGAAGCAATCGGAGTGCTTTTCGTAGAAGCTGCTGTAGCGCTCGAAGGGCGGCTGGCGCGGACCGCGCGGCGTGGTGTGCATGGAATCCCCCTGGACGATGGTGTGGCTGCGTCCACGGCACCAGGGCCGTGGTGGTGGTTCATCGCAGGGGGTGGGCCGCAAGGCCCCGCTGTCTTGTTCTTGGAAGGCCGTATTCTACGGAGCCGCCGCGGGCGCCCCGGCCCGCGCCAGCCCCGCGCGGGTCAGTGGCGGAAGTGGCGCACGCCCGTGAACACCATGGCCACGCCGCGCTCGTTGGCCGCGTCGATGACCTCCTGGTCGCGCATCGAGCCGCCGGGCTGCGCCACGCAGGTGGCGCCCGCATCGACCACCACGTCCAGCCCGTCGCGGAACGGGAAGAAGGCGTCGCTGGCCACCACGGTGTTCTTCAGGCTCAGGCCGGCGGCCTTGGCCTTGATGCTGGCGATGCGCGCGGAGTCGAGGCGGCTCATCTGGCCCGCGCCCACGCCCATGGTCATGCCGCCCTTGCAGAACACGATGGCGTTGCTCTTGACGTACTTGGCCACCTTCCAGGCGAACAGCAGGTCCTGCATCTCTTCCTGCGTGGGCTGCTTGACGGTGACGACGTGCACGTCGGGCAGTTGCAGCTCGTAGTTGTCGGCGGTCTGCAGCAGCAGGCCCGAGCCGACGCGCTTGGCGTCCATGGCGTTGCGGCCCTGCTTCCAGGGCGTGTCGCCGCCGGGCGGCAGGGCAATTTTCATGAGGCGCACGTTGGCCTTGGCCTTGAACACTTCGAGCGCCTCGGGCGTGAAGTCGGGCGCCATCAGCACCTCGACGAACTGCTTGGCGATCTGCTGCGCGGCCGCGCCGTCGACGGCACGGTTCAGCGCGATGATGCCGCCGAAGGCGCTGGTGGGGTCGGTCTGGAAGGCCTTGTTGTACGCCTCCAGCGCATTCGTGCCCACGGCCACGCCGCAGGGGTTGGCGTGCTTGACGATGACGCAGGCGGGCAGCTTGAAGCTCTTGACGCACTCCCAGGCCGCATCGGCGTCAGCGATGTTGTTGTAGCTCAGCTCCTTGCCCTGCAGTTGCACGCCGGTGACGATGGAGCCGGGCGCGGGGTACAGGTCGCGGTACAGCGCGGCCTGCTGGTGGCTGTTCTCGCCGTAGCGCAGGTCCTGGATCTTGGTGAAGATGCCGTTGCTCTGCGCCGGAAACAGGGTGCGCGCGGGCACATAGGTTTCGGACAGTTTCTCGGCCTCGAACTGGAGGGAGGACAGGTAGTCGCTGATGGCGCCGTCGTACTGCGCGATGCGGTTGAACGCCGCCACCGACAGCGCGAAGCGCAGCTTGTCGGAGAGCTTGCCGCCGGCCTTCAGTTCGGCCAGCACTGCCTCGTACTGGTCGGCCGAGGTGATGACGCCCACGTCTTTCCAGTTCTTCGCGGCGCTGCGCACCATGGCGGGGCCGCCGATGTCGATGTTCTCGATGGCATCGGCCAGCGTGCAGCCGGCCTTGGCCACGGTGGCCTCGAACGGGTACAGGTTCACCACCAGCAGGTCGATGGTGTCGATGCCGTGCTCCTTCAAGGCCGCCATGTGCGCGGGCAGGTCGCGGCGCGCCAGCAGGCCGCCGTGCACCTTGGGGTGCAGCGTCTTCACGCGGCCGTCGAGCATCTCGGGGAACTGCGTGACCTCGGCCACCTCCGTGACGGGCAAGCCCTCCTTGGCCAGCAGCTGGGCGGTGCCGCCCGTGGACAGCAGGCGGATGCCCAGGGCGTGCAGCGCGCGAGCGAACTCGACGATGCCGGTTTTGTCGGAGACGGAGATCAGTGCATTCATGGCGGTGGTGGCTTCTGGTTTCAAATAAAATCGCGCTCCAGCGCCCGCCCAGCAAGCGCCAGAAGCTATCAAACAAATAGCATCAAAGCAGGTTGTGCAGCGTCAGCTTCTTGCGCAGCGTGTTGCGGTTCAGGCCCAGCCACTCGGCCGCGCGCGACTGGTTGTTGTCGGCCTGGCGCATCACCACTTCGAGCAGCGGTTTTTCGACCAGGCGCACCAGCATGTCGTACATGCCGTCGGGCGTCTCGCCGTCCAGGTCCTGGAAGTAGCGCAGCAGGCTTTCGCGCACGCATTCTTCGACGTTGATGTGGTTGGCGCTCATGCGCAGAGTCCCTCTTGTTCTTCGTGAAGCGCTGCGGCCGCCGTGGCCGGCAGCCGGTCCATGCGCTGCCCCAGGCCGGCAAAGTAGGCCTGCACGGCCTGCCACTGGGCGCCGCAGTCTTCGATGGTGTTGATGTGCTGGCGCAAGGCCTCGCCGCCCGGCAGGGCGCGCACGTACCAGGCGATGTGCTTGCGCGCGCTGCGCACGCCCGTGGCTTCGCCATAGAGCTGGTAGTGGTCCTGCAGGTGGTCGAGCAGCAGGCGCTGCACCTCGGCCACCAGCGGCGGCGCCAGGTGCTCGCCCGTGGCCAGGAAGTGGCCGATCTCGCGGAAGATCCAGGGCCGCCCCTGCGCGGCACGGCCCACCATCAGCGCGTCGGCGCCGGTGGCCGCCAGCACCGCGCGGGCCTTTTCCGGGCTGGTGATGTCGCCGTTGGCCACCACCGGCACGCGCACAGCGGCCTTCACGGCGGCGATGGTGTCGTACTCGGCCTCGCCCCGGTAGCCCTGCTCGCGCGTGCGGCCATGTACGGTGAGCATCTGGATGCCCACGGCCTCGAAGCGGCGCGCCAGTGGCACGGCGTTCTTGTGCTGCTGGCACCAGCCGGTGCGCATCTTCAGCGTGACGGGCACGTTGCGCGGCGCGCAGGCGGCCACCACGGCCTCGGCGATCTGCACCGCCAGGGCCTCGTTCTGCATCAGGGCGGAGCCGGCCCACTTGTTGCAGACCTTCTTGGCCGGACAGCCCATGTTGATGTCGATGATCTCGGCGCCGCGGTCCACGTTGTAGAGCGCGGCCTCGGCCATCATGGCGGCGTCGGTGCCGGCGATCTGCACGGCGATGGGGCCGCTCTCGCCCTCGTGGTTGGCGCGGCGCGAGGTCTTGAGGCTGGCCCACAGGTCCTTGCGCGAGGTGACCATCTCGCTGACCGCGTAGCCCGCGCCGAGCTGCTTGCACAGCTGGCGGAACGGCCGGTCCGTCACGCCCGCCATGGGGGCGACGAACAGGCGGTTCGCCAACGGGATATGGCCAATGTGCAGGGCGGGCATGTGGGGCGGGCAGGCAGGGGAGGCGGGATTGTACCTGCCCAAAATTTCAGCAACCGAAATCGGCGCGGCGCAGGCCACGAGCGCTGCGCGCGGCCGCGTCACCGCACCGGCAGATCGAAATAGCGGTCGGGGTAGGGTTCGTCGCGCAGCGTGAAGTGCCACCACTCCTCGGGCAGATTGCGCCAGCCGTGGCGCTCCATCAGCGCACGCAGCCAGCGGCGGTTGCGCTGCACGTCGGGGGACTGGTCGGCGTCGTCGGTGTGCGAGTGCGCATCGAACAGGTCGAACGGCGTGCCCATGTCCACCTCGGCGCCATCGGCCAGCGGCCCGAGCAGCACCTGGCGCGCGCGCAGTCCGTCGGCCACCACCAGCGTCAGGTCCACCGTGCTGCCCCGGCTGTGCCCCGAACGCGCGGCGATGTAGCCACGCTGGAACAGCTCCTCCTTCGGCACGCGCGGGTAGTAGGCGGGCTTGGTGCGCTGGTCGGCCAGGTCGTTGCCCCAGCGCACGAAATCGTCCACGGCCCGCTGCGGGCGGTAGCAGTCGAACACCTTGAGCCGCAGCCCCAGGGGCTCCAGCTCCTGCTGCACGGCCCGCAAGGCCTGCGCCGCGGGCTGCGAGAGCCAGCAGGCCGGCGCCGCGTAGCCGGCGACGGGGCGGCCCATGAAGTTGTCCGCCCCGTGGTAGCGCATGTCCTGCTGCACCCCCTGGGCCACGGCGGAGAGCGGCACCAGATCGGGCGCCTCGGCACCGCGCGTCGCGCAGCCCGCCAAGGCCAGCGCCAGCACGGCAGCGGCGGCGCGCGGCAGGGCCCGGGTTGCAAAGGGGGGGTTGCGCATGGTTCGCCTCCTGTGTGTTGTGATGCCAGCGCGCACCATACAAGAAGAAACGCCGCCGCGCCCCTAAACTTGCGCCCCTATGGAACTGTGGATGCACCAACTGCTGCACTGGCTGGCCCTGCCGCAATTCGGGCTGGGCACGGTGTTCGTGGTGTCGTTCATTTCGGCCACGCTGCTGCCGCTGGGCTCCGAGCCGGCCGTGTTCGGCCTCATCAAGCTCAACCCCGGGCTGTTCTGGCCCGCCATCCTGGTGGCCACCGCGGGCAACACGGCGGGCGGCGCCGTGAGCTGGTGGATGGGCCTGGGCACGCACAAGGTGGTGGACCGCGCCGCCGGCCACCCGACGGAGCTGCGCGCCCTGGCCTGGCTGCGCCGCTTCGGCCCCAGGGCCTGCCTGCTGAGCTGGCTGCCCATCGTGGGCGACCCGCTGTGCGCCGTGGCCGGCTGGCTCAGGCTGCCCTTCTGGCCCTGCGTGGCCTACATGGCCGTGGGCAAGTTCCTGCGTTACCTGGTGATGACGACGGCGCTGCTGTATGTGTGGCCGGGTGCGGTGGCGTAGCGAATTTGATAGCTGCCAGCGCTTGGCTGGCAAGGGCTGGAGGGCTTTTTGCCCCCAAACGTGCAGCAGCCGGATGGTGGATGAATGGTAGGCCGTGCTGGGCTCGAACCAGCGACCAAAGGATTCAAGTTTGCGCGGGTTTCCCCGCTCCTTGGACTATCTCACCGCCCACAGCCGGACTGTTGGGGCGCCGGGCGCTCGCGGGACGCTTATCGGAGGGGCTCCTCACGTCCTAGTCTCTGCACCTTCCCGCCTACCGGTCTTGCGACCTGCCCTTCGGCGGGCTTGGCTCAAGGTTGCCGTGGCTTGCGCTGTAGGGTTCCTTGAATTCACCCGGTTTTCCGATGGGGCTCTCGCCCCATGGTCACCATTTTGATGAGTCCTCTGCTCTAACCAACTGAGCTAACGGCCCATTCATACCAAAGCCGCAGATTGTACGTGCAAGGGAACCTCTGCACGAATCGCCGCGCCGCGTGCATCTGCGGGCTCGGGCGGTCTGCCGCGTTGCAAATCCTCGCCATAGCTACCGCTATGGCTGTGGTTTGCGCCTTGCAGCCCATCCCGATCCGCAGCGCACGCTTGCCGCGCGATACATGCAGAAGTTCCCTAGTGTCGCGTCAACGGTCATATGCCGGTCTGCACTTGCCCTCGAATTGCATCGCTGCGTTGCATCGCTTGCCCATGCGCTCGGCATGGGCTGCGCGCTGCGCCTTGCGCTGCAATCCGATGGCTACGTGCAGCCTTCGGCATCTGACCGTTGACGCGACACTAGCGCCTGTGGCTCAGGGCATTGGTGACCAGCTTGGAGGTGATATCGACGATCTCGATCATCCGGTCGTAGGGCATGCGCGTGGGCCCGATGACGCCCAGCGTGCCGACGATCTGGCCATCCACCTCGTAGGGCGCGCTGACGACCGAGAGGTCCTCGAACGGAACCACCTGGCTCTCGCCGCCGATGAAAATGCGCACGCCCTCGGCCTGGCTCGACACATCGAGCAGGCGCAGCAACTGCGTCTTCTGCTCGAACAGGTCGAACGCGCGCCGCAGGTTGTGCATGTCGCCCGCGAAATCACTCACCGACAGCAGGTTGCGCTCACCCGAGATCACCACCTCGTCCTGCGCCTGCGACAAGGCCTCGGAGCCCACGCTGACGGCCGCCTGCATGAGCGCCGCCACTTCGCCGCGCAGGCGCTCGACCTCCGTCTTGAGCCGCTCGCGCACCTGCTCCATGGCCAGCCCGGCATAGTGCGCGTTCAGGACGTTGGCGGCCTCCACCAACTGGCCCGGCGCGTAGTCCACATCCGTGAAGATGACGCGGTTCTGCACGTCGCCCTCGGGCGAGACGATGATGACCAGCAGGCGCCGCTCGGACAGCCGCAGGAACTCGATGTGCCGGAACACCGAGGTGCGCCTGGGCGCCATGACCACGCCGACGAACTGCGAAAGGCTCGACAGCAGCTGCGCCGCGTTCGCGATCACTTTCTGGGGCTGCTCGGGCGCCAGTTCGGGCGCGACCAGCTGGTTGCGCTGCACCGTCAGCATGGTGTCGACGAACAGCCGGTAGCCCCGGGCCGTGGGCACGCGCCCGGCGGAGGTGTGCGGGCTGACGATCAGTCCCAGATCCTCCAGATCGGCCATCACGTTGCGGATGGTGGCGGGCGACAGCTCCAGGCCGGACGCCTTGGACAGCGTGCGGGAGCCGACCGGCTGCCCATCGGCGATATAGCGTTCCACAAGCGCTTTGAGCAACAACTTGGCGCGGTCATCCAGCATGTAATGATTTTAATGATGTAATTTCAGCATGATGCCCCGCTTCCACCATGTTGCCCTGATTGGGAAATACCAGACCACCGTGTCTGGCACCGCGGCCAGCAGCTCGCGCGATGTGATGGAGGAAATCGCCCATTTCCTGGAACGCCAGGGCTGCGAGGTTTCGCTGGAAGCCGAAACCGCCGCCAACACCGGCATGGCCCACTACAACGTGCTGGACGCCGACGCCATCGGCGCCCGCTGCGACCTGGGCCTGGTCGTCGGCGGCGACGGCACCATGCTGGGCATCGGCCGCCGCCTGGCCCGGCACGGCACGCCGCTGATCGGCATCAACCAGGGCCGCCTGGGCTTCGTCACGGACATCCCGCTGGGCGACTACCAGGCCACCCTCACCCCCATGCTGCAGGGCCAGTACGAGGAGGATTCGCGCCCGCTGATGCAGGCGCGCGTGATCCGCGATGGCGACTGCGTGTTCGAGGCCCTGGCCATGAACGACGTGGTGGTGGCCCGTGGCGCAACGGCCGCGATGGTGGAACTGCGCGTCGAGGTCGATGGCCACTTCGTGGCGAACCAGCGTGCCGATGGCCTCATCGTGGCCTCGCCCACCGGCTCGACGGCCTACTCCCTCTCGGCGGGCGGCCCCATGCTGCACCCCTCGGTGGGCGGCTGGGTGCTGGTGCCGATCGCGCCGCACACGCTGTCGAACCGCCCCATCGTGCTGCCGGACAGCACCGAGATCGCCATCGAACTCGTGGGGGGCCGCGACATCAGCGCCAACTTCGACATGCAGTCGTTGACCTCGCTGCTGCACGGCGACCGCATCCTGGTGCGGCGCTCGGCGCACTGCGTGCGCTTCCTGCATCCGCGCGGGTGGAACTACTTCGCCACCCTGCGCAAGAAGCTGCGCTGGAACGAAGGGGGATCCTGACCATGGCCCTGCGGCGGATTGCGTTGCGTGACTTCGTGATCGTGCAGGCCCTGGACATCGACCTGCACGCGGGCTTCACGGTGCTGACCGGCGAAACGGGCGCGGGCAAGTCGATCCTGATCGACGCGCTGCAACTGGCCCTGGGCGCGCGCGCCGACACCGGCGTGGTGCGCGAGGGCGCGCGCCAGGCCGACATCTGCGCCGAATTCGACAGCCCCGGCCACCTGGCGGCATGGCTCGAAGAAGGCGGCTACGAACAGGGCGACACGCTCCTGCTGCGCCGCGTGATCGACACCCAGGGCAAGAGCCGCGCGTGGATCAACGGCAGCCCCGCCACGGCCACGCAGCTGCGCGCGCTGGGCGAGCACCTGCTCGACATCCATGGGCAGCACGCCTGGCAAAGCCTGACGCGCCCCGAGTCCGTGCGCGCGCTGCTGGACGCCTACGCGGGCGCCGCCACCCACAAGGTCCGCCAATGCTGGTCCGCATGGCGCGCAGCGCAGCAGGCCCTGGCGCAGGCGCGCGCCCAGCAAGGCACGCTGCAGCGCGAACGCGAGCGCCTGCAGTGGCAGATCGGCGAGGTCGAGAAACTCGCGCCCGGCCGCGACGAATGGGAGGAGCTCAACACCCGGCACACGCGGCTGTCGCACGCGCGCGCGCTGGCCGACGCCGCGCAGGAGGCCCTGACGCTGCTGGAGAACGACCACATCGGGGTGCTCGGCAACCTGGGCCGGGCCCACCACCTGATGGCGCAGCACGCGCACATCGATCCGCAATTCCAGGGCATCGCCGAGACGCTCGCCTCCAGCCTGGCGCAGGTCGAGGACGCGCGCCATTCCCTGCACGGCTACGCGCGCCGCACCGAACTGGACCCGCGGCAGCTGGAGGAACTGGACACCCGGCTCGCCCAGTGGCTGGGGCTGGCCCGGCGCTACAAGCGCCCCCCGCAGGAGCTGCCCCTGCTGCTGCAGGGCTGGCAGCAGGAGCTGCAGCAACTGGACACGGCGGCCGACCTGGAGCAGCTCGAGGCGCAGGAGCAGGCCTGCGCCCAGGCCTACGACGCCGAGGCCCGGCAGCTTTCCAAGCGCCGCGCCAAGGCCGCGCCCTTGCTGTCGCGCGCCATCACCCAGGCCATGCAGGGGCTGGGCATGGCCGGCGGCGTCTTCGCGGTGCAGGTGGAGCGCGCTGCGGAGCCCGCGCCCCACGGCCACGACCAGGTGGGGTTTCTCGTTGCCGGGCACCCCGGCATGACGCCCCGCCCCATTGGCAAGGTCGCCTCGGGCGGCGAGCTGTCGCGCATCTCGCTGGCCATTGCCGTCACCACCAGCCAGTTGGGCGAAGCGCCGACGCTGATCTTCGACGAAGTGGATTCCGGCGTCGGCGGCGCCGTGGCCGAGACCGTGGGACGGCTCATGCAGCAGCTCGGCAAGGACCGGCAGGTGCTGGCCGTGACGCATTTGCCGCAGGTGGCCGCCTGCGCGGACCACCACCTGGTCGTCGCCAAGCAGCGCAGCGCGGCGGGCACCGCCAGCACCGTCACGCCGGTAGCGCAGGAAGACCGGGTCCGCGAAGTGGCGCGCATGCTGGGCGGCGAGCGGCTGTCCGGCACCACGCTGGCGCATGCGCGTGAAATGCTCCTGTCCTCCGACACCAACCCGCCGAGGTGATCGCCATGGCCCTTGAAATCGTCCTTCTCACCGGCATGTCGGGCTCGGGCAAATCCGTGGCGCTGCATGCTCTCGAAGATGCCGGCTACTACTGCGTGGACAACCTGCCGCCGGAGCTGCTGTCGCCCTTCGTCGCGCTCGAACACCAGCACCACGGCAACCGCGTCGCCATCGCCATCGACGCGCGCAGCGCCACCGGCCTGCCGCAGCTGCCGCAGCAGATCGCCCAGCTGCGCGGCCAGGGCGTGGTCATCACGCCGCTGTTCCTCGATGCCTCCACCGGCACCCTGGTACGGCGCTTCTCGGAAACCCGGCGGCGCCACCCTCTCACAAAGGACCACGCGCAGTCGGAACGCAAGGCCCTGGTGCAGACCATCGAACTCGAGCGCGAACTGCTGGCCGGCCTGCGCGAGCAGGCGCACGTCATCGACACCAGCACGCTGCGCGCCCCGCAGCTCCAGAGCACCATCAAGAGTCTGGTGGCCACGCAGGCCGGGCAGCTCACCCTGGTGTTCCAGTCCTTCGCGTTCAAACGCGGGATTCCCATGGATGCGGACTACGTGTTCGACGTGCGGATGCTGCCGAACCCGCACTACGAACCGGCCTTGCGCGCGCTGACGGGGCAGGACGCGCCCGTGGCCGACTTCCTGCGGCAGCAGCCCGAGGTGCTGCGCATGCAGGAAGACATCGCGCTGTTCCTCGACCGCTGGCTCGACGCGCTGGCGCAGAACCACCGCAGCTACGTCACGGTGGCCATCGGGTGCACGGGCGGCCAGCACCGCTCGGTGTACCTGGTCGAACAGCTGGCGCAGCGCTTCGGGCCGCAATGGACGACGCTGCGCAGGCACCGCGAGCTGGACTGAGCGGAATATGAAGAAAATTGGCCTCAATCCCTTATCCATCAAGCGCTAGCAGCTATCAAAAAAGAAGCTAAAGACTCACAACCCTTTGAGCAGCTTGCGCACGGGCGCGGGCAGGCCCAGCGCCGGCCAGTCCGCGGGCCCGTACCACCCGCCTTGCGCCGGCGGCGTGTCCGCGTCACCAGGCACCAGCACGGGGTGCAGGTGCAGGTCCATGTGCGTCAGCACATGCAGAAATGCGGGCAGGTGGCGCACCCCCGGCCTGCCCTCGGCCCACGCCAGCGCCGCGGCGCTGTCGAACACCGGCGGGCAATACAGGCCCGCCCAGATGCCGGTCATGGGGCGACGCTCCAGCCAGATGGCGCCCGCGGCGTTGCGGCGCAGCAGCAGCCACCATGACTGCGCGCTGCGCCGCAGCTTGCGGGTGCGCACGGGGTACTTCTCCGGGTCGCCGGCGCGCCGCGCGGCGCACACCTCGTCCAGGGGGCAGAGGCCGCAGCGCGGCTTGCGCGGCAGGCACCAGCCGGCGCCCAGGTCCATCAGACCCTGGGTGTAGCGCGGCATGGCGTCGTCCAGGTCGTCCACGGGCAGCAGGTCCTGCGCATGCGCCCACAGCAGGCGCTCGTTGCGCGCCGCCGCGAGGTCTTCGCCGAAGGCCAGCACGCGCGTGAGCACGCGGCGCACATTGGCGTCCAGGATCGGCACGCGCTGCGAGAAGCAGAACGCCGCGATGGCCCCGGCCGTCGAGCGCCCGATGCCCGGCAGCGTGGCCAGCGCCTCGGCCGTTGCCGGAAACACCCCGCCATGCACGGCCACGACCTGCTGCGCGCAGCGGTGCAGGTTGCGCGCGCGGCTGTAGTAGCCCAGGCCGCTCCACAGCGCCAGCACGTCGTCTAGCGGCGCGGCGGCCAGGGCCGCCACGTCGGGAAAGCGCTGGAGGAAGCGCGGGTAGTAGTCCAGCACCGTGCTCACCTGCGTCTGCTGCAGCATGATCTCGGACAGCCACACGCGGTAGGGGTCGCGCGTTTGCTGCCAGGGCAGGTGGTGGCGCCCATGGGCGGCCTGCCACCGCACCACGCGCGTGGCGATGTCCATCACGGGGCCGGTCATCAGGCGGCGGGCTCTTGCGCGTTCGCCGCGGGCACCGCCAGCAGGCGCTGGGTGAACTCCGCCAGACGCTGCTCCAGCTGGCGCAATGCGTCTTCCGACGCCTCGATTTCACCCAGGCGTTCGTCCAGGCCGCTGGCGGCATGCTGGATGCGGTCCACCGCCTCGATGCGCCGCGCAAAGCTGCGCTTGCGCTCGCGCAGCTGGGCGTCCAGCTGCGCCGTGGCCGACTTGCTCCACAGCTCCAGGTCATTGGCAACCGACTCGAACACCGTGCGCAGCCGCATGGACAGCGCGCGCACCAGGCGCTGGGAGAACTCCGGCTGCGCCAGCTTCAGCGCATTGCCCATGCCGAGGTACTGCACATGGCCCTGCTCAATCTTGGCGATGTCCTGCAAGAAGCCGTCCAGCGCGGGCACGTCGGCCACCTGCAAGGAGAAGCCGAACTCCGCGTTGAGCTGCCGGAACGTGCCATCGAGCATGGCCTGGATCTCCGTTCCCGAAGCCTGCGCCTTGGCGATGATCGTGCGCAGGCGCGCGAAGGTTTCCTCGTACACCTTGCGCACACCCAGCTTGATGCCGCGCTGCTGCAGGGTCTGCGCCAGATCGGCCAGCTCGGCCTTCAGCGCGCGGGCGCCCAGCTGGTGGAACAGGTCGCGCAGCAGCTTGAGGTGCACCGCGCGCACCGCCTGGATCTTCGCCGCGCTGGCGTCGAATTCATGCTGCTCCTGCTCGATGCGGCCGCGCATGGCCCCGATCACCGAGGCGTTCTTGCCGCGCAGGCTGCGCAGCTCCAGCATCTGCTCGTCCAGGTCGCGCCGGCGCACGTTGATCACGCGCTCGGTTTCCGCGCGCAGCCCGGCCACCCCGGTGGCCACGGCCGTGCGCAGGATCGCCTGCCGCTGCCCCATGATGCCCTGCGCCAGCGCCTCTTCCAGCTCGGGCAGGCCGCTGGATTCGAGCAGCAGGTCGTTGCAGGTGATCTTGGCCACCAGGCCCTTCTGCGCCGAAATGGGCACCACCCGCTCGCGCGGCATGGCCAGCATCTCCGCCACCGTGGCGCACTGGCGTTCGAGCTGGGCCTGCACCTGCTCCGCGGAGTTCAGCGCGTCCCACAGGGTGTCGATCTTGTTGAGCACGACCCAGCGGCCTTCGGCCTGCCCTTCGGGCGCGGCCAGGTGCTCGCGCCATATCGACAGGTCGGAACGGGTCACGCCGGTGTCCGCCGCCAGGATGAACACCACGGCATGTGCCTGCGGGATCAGGCTCACGGTCAGTTCCGGCTCGGCGCCGACCGCATTGAGCCCCGGCGTATCGAGGATGACCAGCCCCTGCTTGAGCAGGGGGTGCGGCATGTTGATCAGCGCATGGCGCCACATCGGCACCTCGACCATGCCCTGCGCATCGGCCATGGGGTTTTCCTCGGGCAGCTCGTCGTGCCAGAACCCCAGGGCGCGGGCTTCCTCCTGGGTCACCCGGCGCACCTCGGAGACCTTCTCCAGCGCCTTGCCGACCTGGTCGGCATCGTTCACGTCGAGCGCCAATTGCACCCAGTGCTCGGGGCGCAGGCGCCATTCCGCCAGCCCCTGCGCCTGCAGGCGCGTCTCGATCGGCAAAAGGCGCAGGCAGGGCGCAATCTCGGGGTCGTAGCCCAGCTCCGTCGGGCACATGGTGGTGCGCCCCGCGCTGGCCGGCATGATGCGCCGGCCATAGTCGGCGAAGAAGATGGCGTTGATCAGTTCGGACTTTCCGCGGGAGAACTCCGCGACGAAGGCCACCATCACCTTGTCGCTGCGCACCTGGGCTTCGAGGCGCTGCAGCCGTTCCTCCACGGCGGCATCCATCAGGTCGTTGGCCCGCATCCATTCCGACAGCTGCTTGAGCTGCTGCGCAAACGCACGCCGCCACGCGCCGTGCTGATCGAATTGCTCGTTGAATGAGGGTCCCACTGTGTTCCTGGAGTTAGACGTCCAGGCCAAGGCTGGAGCCGCCAAAATATAGCATCGCCCATGGGCTGCCGGCGCAGCGGCTATGGACGCTGGCAGCGCGGACAAAAAAAGCTGCTGCGCTGCCCCTGCTTGAGGCCGTGGATCGCGCCGCCGCATGCCAGGCAGGGTTCCCCCGCCCGCCCGTACACCCGCGCGGCCAGCTGGAAATGCCCCGGATTGCCAGACGCGCTGGAAAAATTCCGCAGCGTGGAGCCTCCTTCCTCCACCGCCAGCGCCAGCACGTCCCGGATCGCCTGGTGGAGCCGGCGCATGCGCACATCACCAATCGCCGCCGCGGCCACCGTGGGCCGGATGCCCGCAAGGAACAGCACCTCCGACGCATAGATATTGCCCACGCCGACAACCACCTTGCCGCCCAGCAGCACCTGCTTGACGGGCGCGCGGCTGGCCCGCAGCCCGGCGCGCAAGGCCTCGAAGGTGAAGGCGTCGGACAGCGGCTCCAGCCCCAGCCCGCCCAGCAGCTTTTGCGCCACGGCGGCGTCCTCCGATTCGGCGAACACTACGGCGCCGAAGCGGCGCGGGTCGTTCAAGCGCAGGACACCCTGACTGGTGACCAGATCGAAGTGGTCATGCCTGCCTGCGGGCGGCAGGCCGGGCGCGAAGCGCAGGCTCCCCGACATGCCCAGGTGCACCAGCAGCAGCCCCGCGCTCAGGTCGACCAGCAGGTACTTGCCGCGGCGGCGCACGCCCCGCACCCGCTGCCCCACGAGGTGCGCGGGACTGCAGCCCAACGGCCAGCGCAACGGCTTGCCCGGCACGGCCGCCATGATTTGCGCACCGGTGATCTCCGACGCGAAACTGCGGCGCGTCACTTCGACTTCTGGCAACTCGGGCATGGCGATGGCTTGGGGAAAATGCGGCGGGGCTTGGATTATTATGGGTCGATGCTGCATTTTCTTCGCATCCGGCATCTGTCTTGGGCCCTGTCCCTCTTTCCGCTGGCCGGCTGGGCACAGCCCGCCAGCCACCCGCCAGCCAGGGCCGCCGGACTCCCGCAGGCGGTCAGCGAGGCCCTGAACGCCGAGCTGTTCTACGAAGTGCTGCTGGGCGAACTCTCCACGGGTGCCGGAGACCCCGGCACGGGATACGCGCTGATGCTGGAGGCCGCCCGCCGCAGCAACGACAGCGCCCTGTACCGCCGCGCAGTGGAAATCGCCCTGCAGGCGCGCTCCGGAGACTCGGCCCTGGCTGCGGTGCGCACCTGGAAAAACGCGCAGCCCCAGTCACGCGACGCCAATCGCTTCCAGTTGCAGATCCTGGTGGCCCTGAACCGCACCGGCGACACGGCGGAGCCGCTGCGCCAGGAACTGGCGCAGACGCCCACGCCGAGCAAGGCCGCCGCACTGCAGTCGATACCGCAGTTCTACGCCAGAACCAGCGACAAGGCCCTGGCGGCATCAGTCGTGGAGCAAGCCCTGCAAGACGAGCTGAACGACCCGGCGCTGAGCTCCATCGCCTGGAGCACCGTGGGCCGCATGCGCCTGGCCGCCAACGACCCCACGGGCGCACTGGCCGCGGCGCAGAAGGCGCAGGCGCTGTCGCCCTCGGCCGACAACCTCGCCCTGCTGGCGCTGGAGCTGGTGGCCGAAGGCGTCAGCGCCGCCGAACCCATCGTGACCCGCTACTTCGAGGGACACACTGCGCCGGAGATGCGCCTGGCCTATGCCCGTTCACTGATAGGCCAGCAGCGCTACGCCGAGGCCGCGGTGCAACTGGACATCCTGACCAAGGACAAGCCGGACCTGCCCGATCCCTGGCTGCTGCAAGCCACGCTGCAGGTGCAGGACAACCGCCTGGACGAGGCGCAGGCCTCCTTGCAGCGCTTCACCGCCCTGGCCGAACAACTGCAGCATGAAGAAGCGCGCCAGGCTGGCCTGACCCAGGCCTATTTGCTGCACGCCCAGATCGCCGAGAGGCGCCAGCAGTTCGACGAAGCCGAGGCCTGGCTGGCACGCATCGACAACAGCGACGAACTCTTCAGCGCCCAGGTGCGGCGCGCCTCGCTGCTGGCGCGCCAGGGGCGCCTGTCGCACGCGCGCGCCCTGATCCAGAGCCTGCCCGCCGCGACCCCCGAGGACGAGCGCATGAAGCTCTCCGCCGAAGTGCAACTGCTGCGCAACGCCCAGCAATACCAGGATGCCTATGCGTTGCAAGGCCGGCTGGTGGCGCTGTCCCCGCAGGACAACGACCTGCTCTACGACCAGGCCATGCTGGCCGAGAAGGCCGGCCACCAAGACATGATGGAACAGCTGCTGCGCAAGATCATCGCGCGCCAGCCCGACTACCACCACGCCTACAACGCGCTGGGCTACGTCCTGGCAGATCGCGGCGTGCAACTGCAAGAGGCCAGGCAACTGATCGAAAAAGCCCTGGAATACGCCCCCGGCGACCCCTACATCACCGACAGCCTGGGCTGGGTGCAATTCCGCCTGGGCAACCTGCCGCAGGCCCTGCAACTGCTGGAGACCGCCTACAAGAAGCGGCCCGACGCGGAGATCGCCGCCCACCTGGGCGAAGTGCTGTGGGCCCTGCAACGGCAGGACGACGCGCGCAGCATCTGGCGTGAAGGACTGCGCCAGAGCCCCGACAACGAGGTCTTGCAAGGCACGCTGCGGCGCCTCGGGGTCCAGCCTTGAGATGGCTCGCCTGCTGCGCCGTGGCGCTGCTGGTACTGGCCGGCTGCGCCCAGCCGTCCCGGCTGCCCGCCAGCACCCAGGACACCTGGAGCGGCCGCCTGGCGCTGCAGGTGGAAGACCCGTCCGCGCAGTCCTTCAGTGCCAGCTTCGACCTGCGCGGCAGCCCCGAAACCGGCGAGCTGTCCCTCTACAGCCCTTTCGGATCGATGCTGGCCCGCCTGACGTGGGCGCGCGACATGGCCCGGCTGGAGCAGGACGGCGCGGTGCGCCAATCCCCCTCGCTGGAAGACTTGCTGCAGGAACTCACCGGTAGCCGCCTGCCCGTGGCCGCGTTGTTCGACTGGCTGCAAGGGCGCGCCGCCGCTGCCGAAGGCTGGCACGCCGACCTCGGCGCGGCAAGCCAGGGGCGGGTCGTGGCCCAGCGGCTGCAGCCGCTGCCGCGCGCCACGCTGCGCATCGTTCTCGACCGTTGACCCCATGCAAGCGCTTTACGACCTGCCGGCCCCGGCCAAGCTCAACCTTTTCCTGCACATCACGGGACGGCGCGCCGATGGCTACCACCTGATGCAATCGGTCTTCATGCTCATCGACTGGTGCGACACGCTGCACATCGAGCACAGGGCCGATGGCCGCATCACCCGCGAAGACCTGGGCACAGGCCCCGCCCTGCCGGCGGAGGACCTGATCGTGCGCGCGGCGCGCGCCTTGCAGGCCGCCACGGGCTGCAAGGCGGGCGCCCACATCGGCGTGGCCAAGCGCATTCCGGCCCAGGCGGGCATGGGCGGCGGCTCCTCCGATGCCGCCACCACCCTGCTGGCCTTGAACAGGCTCTGGAACCTGCGGCTCGGCACGGCCCAGCTCCAGGCCATCGGCGTCCGGCTGGGCGCCGACGTGCCGTTCTTCCTGCGCGGCGCGAACGCCTGGGTCGAAGGAATCGGTGACATAATCTCGCCGCTCGAAACACTGTATGGGCTGCCGTCCAGCAGGTTTCTTGTGGTCAAGCCCGAGGCAGGCCTGGATACGAAAACCATTTTTTCGCATCCGGATCTGAAACGCGATTCGGACAGTGCTACAATATCGAGCTTTGCTGCAGATCACTATGGCTTCGGCCAAAACGTCTTGCAGACCGTAGCACAAGCCCTGTGCCCGGAGATTGGCCAAACCATCGCATGGCTGGCATCGAAGGGACTGCAGGGCAAGATGACCGGGTCTGGAAGCGCAGTGTTCGCGCAAATGCCGCATGCGGTGGATTTTTCCGATGCAGACAGCAAATGGCAAGTCAAAGTATGCGATAATTTGAGGCTTCATCCTTTGGCAGGATGGGCGTCAGATTGAAAGTTTTCGGTGGGCCGTCGCCAGACGGTCAACCAGTGTAGGGGAGTCGCCAAGTTGGTTAAGGCACCGGATTTTGATTCCGGCATGCGAGGGTTCGAGTCCTTCCTCCCCTGCCAAATACCTTTGCGGTCACGCAACATCTCAACGGCGCAGACGAGACGCTCATGCAAGCCACCAATCCCGATTTTCTGGTCTTCACCGGCAACGCAAATCCTGGCTTGGCGGCCGAGATCGCTGCCTATCTGGGCTCGTCCCTGGGCGCCGCTGACGTCGGCCGCTTTTCCGACGGCGAAGTCACCGTCGAGATCAAGCAGAACGTGCGCACGCGCGACGTGTTCGTCGTCCAGTCCACCTGCGCGCCGACCAACGACAACCTGATGGAACTGCTGATCATGGTCGATGCGCTCAAGCGCGCCTCGGCCGAACGCATCAGCGCCGTCATCCCCTACTTTGGCTACGCGCGCCAGGACCGCCGCCCGCGCTCCACGCGCGTGCCGATCTCGGCCAAGGTAGTGGCCAACATGCTGCAGGCCGTCGGCGTGAACCGCGTGCTGACCATGGACCTGCACGCCGACCAGATCCAGGGCTTCTTCGACATTCCCGTCGACAACATCTACGCCTCGCCCGTGCTGCTGGGCGATCTGACGCAGAAGAACTACGAAGACCTGATCGTCGTCAGCCCCGACGTCGGCGGCGTGGTGCGCGCACGCGCGCTGGCCAAGCAGCTCGGCTGCGACCTGGCCATCATCGACAAGCGCCGCCCCAAGGCCAACGTATCGGAAGTCATGCACGTCATCGGCGACATCGAAGGCCGCAACTGCGTGATCATGGACGACATGATCGACACCGCCGGCACGCTGGTGAAGGCCGCCGAGGTGCTCAAGCAGCGCGGTGCCAAGAAGGTCTACGCCTACTGCACGCACCCGATCTTCTCGGGCCCGGCCATCGAGCGCATCGCGCAGGGCTCGGCGCTCGACGAGGTCGTGGTCACCAACACGATTCCCCTGTCCGACACGGCCAAGGGCTGCGGCAAGATCCGCCAGCTCTCCGTGGCGCCGCTGATCGGCGAGACGATCCAGCGCATCGCCTCGGGCGAATCGGTCATGAGTTTGTTCTCGGAATAAGCGCCCCTCCAGGCGCTGTTGCGGGTTCACCGCCCGGGCTTGCTGCCGTGAAGGCGGCAGGCCCTTTTTGTCAAACGGGGACCGGCTGGTCGCGGCCGCCCCAACCAGGAGTTACACCATGAAATTCGTCGCTTTTGAGCGCGCCAAGCAGGGTACGGGTGCGAGCCGCCGTCTGCGCAACGCTGGCAAGACCACCGGCATCGTCTATGGCGGCGCCGCCGAGCCCCAGGCCATCGAGCTGGACCACAACGCCCTGTGGCACGCCCTGAAGAAGGAAGCCTTCCACTCCAGCATCCTGGAGATGGAAGTGGCCGGCCAGACCAGCAAGGTCGTGCTGCGCGATGTGCAGTACCACCCCTTCAAGCAGCTCGTGCTGCACGTGGACTTCCAGCGCGTGGACGACAAGACCAAGATCCACCTGAAGGTGCCGCTGCACTTCGAAGGCGCCGAAGGCTCGCAGGCCGTCAAGGTCGAAGGCTGCACGGTCACGCCGCTGCTGCACGAACTGGACGTGGTGTGCATGCCCTCGCAACTGCCCGAGTTCATCACCGTGGACCTGAGCCAGCTGAACTCCAAGTCCACCCTGGGCCTGCAGGCGATCAAGCTGCCCAACGGCGTGAAGGCCGTGGTGCGTGGCTCCAACAAGAACCCTGCGCTGATCTCGATCAAGCTGCCCGAGGTGGTGGTCGAGGCTGCTGCCGCTGCCGCCCCCGCAGCGGCTCCGGCCAAGAAGGGCAAGAAGTAATCTCTGCCCCCGCGCGGCTGCCGGCCACCACGGCCCGGCAGCCCGCACCCGCCAGCGGCCCACCTCGTGTGGGCCGTTTGCTTTGGGAAAATGCCACACCATGATCAAACTGTTTGTCGGACTGGGCAACCCGGGCCCCGAGTACGAGGCCACGCGCCACAACGCGGGCTTCTGGTGGATCGATGCGCTGGCGCGCGAGCTGGGCGCCACCCTGGTGCCCGAGCGCGGCTACTGGGGCCTGGTGGCACGCACCAGCGTGCAGGGCGAGAGCCGCTGGCTGCTGCAGCCGCAGACGTTCATGAACCTCTCGGGCAAGTCGGTGGCAGCCCTGGCGCGCTTCTTCAAGATCCAGCCGCACGAGATCCTGGTGGCGCACGACGAACTGGACTTCGCCCCCGGCCAGGCCAAGCTCAAGCGCGGCGGCAGCCACGGCGGGCACAACGGCCTGCGCGACATCCACGCCCAGCTCGGCTCGCCCGACTACTGGCGCCTGCGCATCGGCATCGGCCACCCGGGCGCGAAGGCCGAGGTGGTGCACTGGGTGCTGAAGAAGCCAGCCCCCGACCAGCGCGCGCTGATCGAGGACAGCATCGTCCATGCCCTGCAGGCCAAGGACGCCCTGCTGGCGGGCGACATGGAAAAGGCCACGCTGCAGATCCACACCACCAAGCCGCCGCGCCCCAAGCCACCACGCCCCGCCGGGCAGGATTGAATATTCTTTTGATAGCTGCCAGCGCTTGCCCCATAAGGGCTGGAGACCAAAAAGACTAAAAAATCACCCTGGCACGCGCTGCAGCCGGTGGAACTTCTGCCACAGCGTCTCGCGGCTTTCCGCGTGCTGCGGATCGACGGGAATGCAGGCCACGGGGCAGATCTGCACGCACTGCGGCTCGTCGAAATGGCCGACGCATTCGGTGCACTTGTGCGGGTCGATGTCGTAGTGCAGCTCGCCCAGGGAGATGGCGTCGTTCGGGCACTCGGGCTCGCACACATCGCAGTTGATGCACTCGTCGGTAATCATCAGCGCCATGGGGTCTCCTGGCACGGGCTCTCGGGCTTCATAGGGGCGCCATTATCCCGCCGTGCCGGCGCCACCGGCCTGGGCATGGTTTTGCCGCTATCCTCGGGCCGCGCCATCCGCCCCGCCCTGCTTGCCCCATGTCCCGGTTCTTCCTGCAACGCCTCGCCACCCTCATCGCCACGCTGGCGGTGGCGTCGCTCGTGGTCTTCGGCGTGCTGGAAGTGCTGCCCGGCAACGCCGCGCAGACCCTGCTCGGGCCCGACGCCGACCCCGAGGCCGTGGCCGCGCTGACAGCCCAGCTCGGGCTCGACCAGCCGGCCTGGCAGCGCTACCTGCAGTGGGTGCGCGGCCTGCTCACCGGCGCGCTGGGCGACAGCCACGCCTACGGCAGCCCGGTGGCCGAGCTGATCCTGGAGCGCCTGCAGCTCACCGTGCCGCTGGCCGTGCTGGCCATGCTGCTGGCGGCGGCGCTGGCGCTGGGCGCGGGCCTGTACGCCGCCGCGCACCACCGGCGCCCCGGCGACTGGGGCCTGATGGGCCTGGCGCAGATCGGCATCGCCCTGCCCAACTTCTGGTTCGCCATCCTGCTCATCCTGCTGTTCGCGGTGAAGCTGCAATGGTTCCCGGCCGGGGGCTTTCCCGGCTGGCGCGCCGGGGACGGCGGCGGCCTGGGGCCGGCGCTGCACGCGCTGGTGCTGCCCGCGCTGTCGCTGGCCGTGGTGCAGGGCGCGATCCTGGCGCGCGTCACGCGCTCGGCCGTGCTCGACGTGCTGCGCGAGGACTTCGTGCGCACGGCGCGCGCCAAGGGCCTGTCGCCGCGCGCCACGCTGTGGCGCCATGTGCTGCGCAACGCGCTGGTGCCCGTGGTCACCGTCATGGGGCTGCAGTTCGCCAGCCTGCTGGCGGGCACCATCGTGGTGGAGAACGTGTTCTACCTGCCGGGCCTGGGCCGCCTGGTCTTCCAGTCCATCGCCAACCGCGACCTGGCCGTGGTGCGCAACTGCGTCATGCTGCTGGCCGCGCTGGTGGTGGCGGTGAACTTCATCGTCGATGTGCTGACCGCGCTCATCGACCCGCGCATCGCCGAACGGCATGACTGAGCGCGCCACACCCGCCCGCTGGCTACGGCGCCTGCGCGGCCAGCCCTCGCTGCTGCTCGGCGGCCTGCTCACGCTGGCGCTGCTGGCCACGGCCGCCGTGTCACTGCTGTGGACGCCGCCCGGCGCCTACGCCATCGCCATGGACGCGGCGCTCCAGCCCCCTTCCGCCGCGCACTGGCTGGGCACCGACGCCTACGGGCGCGGCGTGGCGGGGCTGCTGCTGGCCGGCGCGCGCAGCACGCTCACCGTCGGCGTGGTGGCGGTGGGCATCGGCCTGGGCGCGGGCGTGGCCCTGGGGCTGCTGGCCGCGGCCCTGCGCGGCTGGGTGGACGAGCTGGTGATGCGGCTGGCGGACTTCACCTTCGCCTTTCCCGCCATCCTCTCGGCCATCATGCTGACGGCAGTCTTCGGGCCGGGCATGGTGAACGCCATCATCGCCATCGGCATCTTCAACGTCCCGACCTTCGCGCGCGTCACGCGCGCCGCGGCGCAGGGCGTGTGGGCACGCGACTACGTGCGCGCCGCCCGCGCCTGCGGCAAGGGCCGCTGGCGCATCACCTGGGACCATGTGCTGCCCAACATCGCCCCGCTGCTGACCGTGCAGGCCACCCTCCAGTTCGCGCTGGCCATCCTGGCCGAAGCGGCGCTGTCGTACCTGGGCCTGGGCACGCAGCCGCCGGAGCCCTCGTGGGGCCGCATGCTCAGCGAGGCGCAGACGCTGATGTACCAGGCGCCGCTGCTGGCCGTGTGGCCCGGCGCCGCCATTGCCCTGGCCGTGCTCGGGCTGAACCTGCTGGGCGACGGCCTGCGCGACCTGCTGGATCCGCGCCTGGAACGCTGACGCATGGTGTAAAAAGACGGCCCGGCGCCGCACGCGGCGCCCTCCGAGACCCCGCAGAAAGAACAACGCATGAAGTGGAACCGCCGCTCCCTCCTGGCTGGCAGCACGCTGGCCGCCGCAGCCGCCACCACCGGCCTCGCGCCGCTGGGCGCCTGGGCCCAGGGCAGGAAAGACACGCTGACGCTGGCCCTGGTGCTGGAGCCCCCGGGGCTGGACCCGACGGCGAGCGCGGCCTCGTCCATCGCCGAGGTGGTGCTCTACAACGTGTTCGAGACCCTCACCAAGATCAACCCCGACGGCAGCGTCTCGCCCCTGCTGGCCGAGAGCTGGGAAGTCTCGCCCGACCTCAAGACCTACACCTTCCGGCTGCGCCGCGGCGTGACCTTCCACAACGGCGCGCCGTGCAATGCCGCCGCCGTGAAGTTCTCCTTCGAGCGCGCCGGCGGCGACAAGAGCACCAACAAGGACAAGCGCACCTTCGCCAACCTGCGCGCCCAGGTGGTGGACGAGCACACCGTGGTGCTCATCAACCAGGACATCGAACCCGACCTGCTGTTCCTGCTCGGCCAGGCCACGGCCATCATCGTCGAGCCCAAGAGCGCCGCCACCAACGCCGCCAGGCCCGTGGGCACCGGCCCCTACCGGCTCGACCACTGGGCCAAGGGCAGCGCGGTCACGCTGGCGCGCTGGGACGGCTACCGCAACCCCGGCGGCGCGCGCATCCGCCGCGCCACCTTCCGCTTCATTCCCGACCCGGCGGCGCAGGTGGCGGCGCTGCTGGCGGGCGACGTGGACGCCTTCCCGCGCGTGACGCCGCGCGGCATCGAGCAGTTCAAGGCGCACCCGCGCTTCCAGGTCATCGTCAGCGGCTCGCGCGCCAAGACCATCCTGGCCATGAACAACGCGCGCAAGCCGCTGCAGGACGTGCGCGTGCGCCGCGCCATCGCCGCCGCCATCGACCGCAAGACCGTCATCCAGGCGGCGGCCGACGGCCTGGGCGTGCCCATCGGCAGCCACTACGTGCCGGGCGCCTTCGGCTACGTGGACACCACCGGCATCAACCCCTACGACCTGGACAAGGCGAAAAAACTGATCGCCGAGGCCGGCGCCAAGACCCCGCTGCACCTCACCATGACGCTGCCGCCCGCGCCCTACGCGCGCCAGGGCGGTGAGGTCATCGCCGCCGAGCTGGCCAAGATCGGCGTCACCGTGAAGCTGCAGAACGTGGAATGGGCGCAATGGCTCAGCGGCACCTACGGCGCCCGGAACTACGACCTGACGCTGATCTCGCACGTCGAGCCGTTCGACCTGGGCAACTTCGCCAAGCCGGGCTACTACTGGGGCTACCAGTCGGAGCGCTTCAACGCGCTGTTCGAGAAGATCCAGAACACCGCGCGCCCGGCGGATCGCGCCCGCCTGCTCGGCGACGCCCAGCGCCTGCTGGCCGAGGACTGCGTGCACGCCTTCCTGTACCAGCCGCAATGGGTCACCGTCGCGGCCAAGAACCTGCGCGGGCTGTGGAAGGACATGCCGGTGTTCGTCAACGACCTGTCGGCGCTTTCGTGGGGGTGAGGGCGCCATGCCGCTCACGGACCGCATCGGCCACGCCGCCGTCAACGCCCTGTTCGGCGCCCTGCTGGGCGTCGTCTGCTGGTGGCTCTACGGGCTGGCCCATTCCTTGAACTACGACGGCCCGGCGATGGACCCGGTGCTGCGCCACTGGGTCTTGTGGCTGGCCGCCATTTTCGCGCTGCTGGGCTTCTTCTTCGGCGCACGCGCGGGCGAATTCATGGTCGATGCGTGGGACGCCGTCATCCACTTCGAACTGAACGACGCACCCGGCAAGGGGGCCAACCTAGCGCTCTCGCTAGCGTTCCTGGCCATTCTGATCGCTGTACTCTGGTTCACCGTACCGGGGCAAAACGCCCGTCCAGAAAGCGCCACCAGCTATCAACAAAATAGCACCGCTAGCGCTGCACCGTCGCCAGCCGCACCGCCAGCCCGAGGAACACCAGCCCGGCCAGCCGGTTGAGCACCCGCTGCGCGCGCGCCGAGCGCTGCAGCAGCGTGCCGAAGGCGCCCGAGAAACAGGCGATGGCCCCGAACACCAGCAGCGTGGCGAGCATGAACACGCAGCCCAGCACCATGATCTGCGGCGCCACGCCGCCGCGCGCGGGGTCGGCGAACTGCGGCAGGAAGGCCAGGAAGAACACCAGCACCTTGGGGTTCGTCAGGTTCATCACCACGCCGCGCCCCGCCATGCGCCAGGCGCTGTAGCCCGGCCCGCCCTCAGCCGGGGCCGCTGCGCCGCCGCTGCCGGCCGGCGCGCGCAGCGCGCCCCAGGCCAGCCAGGCCAGGTAGGCCGCGCCCACGAACTTGAGCAGCGTGAACGCCAGCGCCGACGCGGCGAACACCGCCGCCAGCCCCAGCGCTACCGCCGTGGTGTGCACCACCAGGCCGCAGCACAGGCCCAGCACCACGCACATGCCGGCGCGCCAGCCGCGCTGCGCGGACTGCATGAGCACGAAGAGGTTGTCCGGCCCGGGAGAGAGGCCCAGCAGGACGGAGACGCCAAAAAAGGCAACCAGGGTTTCGATCGAGGGCATAGAGGACGGCAAGCAGGCAACAGGGCAAAACGGCATTGTCACCGCATGGGAATCACGTACACCCGCTTGCGCGGCTGGCACCCGGGGCCGTCGAAGGGGCCGCCGTCGCGCTCCCAGCCCTCGCCCGGCGAGACCTGGGCGCAGGTGCGCGCGCCGTCGATCTTGCTGCGCCACCAGTACCAGGGCGCGGGCGCGGCCTGCGCCGCGCCCCAGGCCACGAGCGCCAGCAGCGCCAGCGCGCGGGCCAGGGGAAAACGGCGAAGGAGAGGACCGGGGAAAAGCGTCATGGCAGCATCTTCGCATCCACCGCGCGCAGGAAGGCCTCCACCGCCTCGGTATAGGGGCCATCGCGCCCCAGGCTGGCGTTGATCTCGCCGTGCGAGAGGTCCTGCCCCAGCACCTGCACGCGCATGCCCAGGGCCCGGGCGTGCGCCGCGAAACCCTCGGCCTGGGCGCACGCCGCGCGGCGCCGCGTGGAGCACACGGCCAGCAGCGGCGCGCCCGCCTGGCGCAGCTGCTGCACGGGCGACACCAGCGCCCACTGCGCCGGGTCGCTGCCGAAGGCGGCGTCGTACAGGCGCAGGTGCGGCCGGCGCATGGCCTCGGCCACGTCGTACACGGCGCTGTCCAGCGCCACGGTGGCCCGCACCGGCCTGGCGCCCTGCGCCTGCCACAGCGCGGGCGCGGCGGCGAGCAGCGCCACCAGGTGCGCCCCGGCCGAATGCCCCATGGCCACGAAGCGCCCGGGCTGCGCGCCCCACTGCGGCGCCAGGCGCTGCGCCTGGGCCAGCGCACGCGCCACGTCGCGCGCCTGCTCCAGCGGCGCGGCCTCGGGCAGCATGCGGTAGTTGACCGACACCAGCACCACGCCCTGCGGCACCCAGCGCGCCACCTTGTCGTGCACCACGCTGGCGTGGGCCTTGTCGCCCACACGCCAGGCCCCGCCGTGCACCATGAACAGCACAGGCGCATCGTGCGCATGCGGCGGCAGGTACACGTCCATACGCTGGAGCGGGTGCGGGCCGTAGGGCTGGTCGCGCAGCACGCGCACCGACGCGGGCAGGGGCGCGGCCGCCACGGCGGCGTCCATGCCGTCGCCGCCGTCCAGGGCCGCGCCCAGCGGCCCGGCCTGCGCCACGCCACAGATTGCAACGAGCAGGGCCCAGGCGGCCCCGCGGGTCAAGAAGGAAATGGATGCCATACCCGTGCGGTGGAGTAAGGAAGATGGCGCATTCTGCGGCGCGCCGGTGGCGCTACCCTGCCGCGTTACACAGTGCAATACCCTTTTCCGGCTAGGCACCTCCCCGATACAGGGAATTTGCGCACCGATCAACCCTACTTAGCATGGGGCCATGATGAAAACCACGATGACTCCCTTCTCCTGGCTCGCGGGCCTGGCCGCCCTGCTGGGCGCCGGCGCCGCCCTGGCGGCCGACGCCCCCGCCACCGTGCAGCTCGCGGGCCGCCCCGTGCCCGACGTGGCCGCGCTGCCGCCCGGCCACTACAAGGACCTGGTGCAGTACGGCCACGAACTGACCACGCGCACCTTCGCCCACATCGGCCCCGAGGTGGGCGACGTGCGCAAGCGCTTCGCCGGCAACAACCTGGCCTGCGCCTCGTGCCACCAGCAGGCCGCCACCAAGCCCTTCGCCATGCCGTGGACGGGCGTCGCCGCCACGTTCCCGCAGTACCGCGGGCGCGAGGACGACATCAGCACCGTCGAGGAGCGCGTCAACGGCTGCATGGAGCGCAGCATGAGCGGCAAGGCGCTGCCGCTCGATTCGCGCGAGATGAAGGCCTTCGTCACCTACATCTCGTTCCTGTCGCGCGGCATCCCGGTGGGCGCCAACGTCGAGGGCGCGGGCATGGTGCAGAGCAAGATGCCCAACCGCCGCGCCAACCTGGAGGCCGGCGCCAAGGTGTACGAGGCCAAGTGCGCCGTGTGCCACGGCCCCGACGGCCAGGGCGTGCGCGCGGGCAAGCCCGGCGACGCGCAGGGCTACGTGTTTCCGCCGCTGTGGGGCCCGGACACCTTCAACAACGGCGCGGGCATGAACCGCCTGGCCATGGCCACGCGCTTCGTCAAGCACAACATGCCGCAGGGCACGAACTTCGACGCGCCGCAGCTCAGCGACGACGAGGCCTACGACGTGTCGGCCTACATGCTGTCCAAGCCCCGGCCCGAGAAGGCCAACCTGGAGGCCGACTTCCCCGCGCGCTGGAACAAGCCGGTGGACTCCGCCTTCCCGCCCTACATGCTGGGCGCGCCGGCGGACCAGCACCGCTTCGGCCCGTTCCCGCCGCTGGCCGAGAAGCAGCGCCAGATGGCCGACAAGATCAAGGCCGAGGTGGCAGCCGAGCGCGCCAAGGCGCAGGCCAGGTAACGGCCCTGCGGGGAGCCGCTCTCGAAACAGGAGCTGCCAGCGCTTGGCTGGTCTTGCGTTGAGGATTGAATTCCTTCAAAAGCAAGGCCAGTCAAGCGCTGGAAGCTCTCTTTTTCGCAGCACTCATCGCCCATGCCACGGCAGCAGCCAGCGCTCCAGCCAGCGCAGCAGCGCGTCGAGCAGCAGCGCGATGGCGCCGATGACGAAGATGCCCATGACCACGATGTCGGTGCGCAGGAAGTTGGAGGCGTTGAGCACCATCTGCCCCAGCCCCTGCGTGGCGGCCACCATCTCGGCGGCGACCAGCGTGGTCCAGGCGAAGCCCATGGCGATGCGCAGGCCCACCAGGATGTCGGGCAGCGCCGCGGGTACGATGGCGTGGCGCAGCAGCTGCCAGCGCGTGGCGCCGAGCGAGCGCAGCGCATTCACCTGCTCGGCGCTGGCGTTGCGCGTGCCGGCGCGCGCCGCCAGCGCCATGGGGGCGAAGCAGGCCAGGTAGATGAGCAGCCACTTCGCCGCTTCGTCGATGCCCAGCCAGATCACCACCAGCGGCAGGTAGGCCAGCGGCGGCAGCGGGCGGTAGAACTCCAGCAGCGGGTCGAACACGGCCTGCGCCCAGCGGTTCACCCCCATGGCGATGCCCACCGGCACCGCCGTGAGCACGGCCAGCGCGAACGCGCCGAACACGCGCAGGCAGCTCCACTGCGCATGCACCCACAGCGCGTCGCCGCCCTGGATGTCGCCGCGCCAGGCCTGGGCAAAGGCGTGCAGCGCGGCCTCGGGTGCGGGCAGGAACAGCGGCGGCACCCACTGCAGCGCGGTGGCCAGCCACCACAGCGCCAGCCAGCCGGCCACGCACAGCAGGCTCCACAGGCGCGGCGTGCGCGGGCGGTGCGCGCGGAACGGCGCCACGGCCGGCAGCTCCGCGGGCGGCGGCGCGGTTTCCGGGGCGGGTTCGTGCAGGATGGCGCCATCCATGGCAAAAAATCGGCCTCTGGCCCTTATGGGGTAAGCGCTAACAGCTCTCATTTTTATAGTCAATGATGCGGATTCACGCGGGAACCAGCGAGGCTTCGGAGATGGCGGCCATGAGCTGCTCGCGCATGGCGATGAAGGCGGGCAGCGACTTGACGGCGCGCGCCGGCGCGCCCGCCAGGTAGCGGCGCCCGAAATCGACCGCCAGGGTTTCGGTGATGCGCCCGGGGCGCGGGCTCATGACGATGATGCGCGAGGCCAGGAACAGCGCCTCCTCCACGTCGTGGGTGATGAAGAACACCGTGCGCCGTGTGGCGCGCGGCGCGGCCCACAGGCGCAGCACCAGTTCCTGCAGCGCCTCGCGCGTGAACACGTCGAGCGCGCCCATGGGCTCGTCCATCAGCAGCAGGTCGGCGTCGCCCGCCAGCGCGCGCGCGATGCCCACGCGCTGCTGCATGCCGCCCGAGAGCTGCCACGGATAGGCCTGGGCGCGCTCGGCCAAGCCCACGCGGGCGAGCTGCTCCAGCGCGATGCGCTGGCGCTCGGCGCGCCCCAGGCCGCGCAGGCGCAGGCCCAGGGCCACGTTGTCAAGCACGTTGAGCCAGGGCATGAGGGCGTGCTTCTGGAACACCACGCCGCGCTCGGCGCCCGCGTCCCGCACGGGCGCGCCGTTCCAGGCGATGTGCCCGGCCGACGGCGCGGTGAAGCCGGCGATGGTGTTCAGCAGCGTGGTCTTGCCGCAGCCCGAGGCGCCCACGGCGACGACGAACTCGCCCGGGGCGATGTCCAGGTCCACGCCGTGCAGCGCCAGGGCGCGGTGGCCGGCCGGCGCGCCCTCGTAGCGCACCGACAGGCCGCGCACCATCAGGCCCGGCGTGCCCTCACTGGCCTGCGGCATGGCGCACCCAGGTGTCGTTCACGCCCGCCGCGTAGTCGGGCAGCACCTGCTGCACCGCGCCCTGCGCCTGCAGGAACTGCGCCGTGGCCGCAAGCGACTGCGCCACCACCGACTGCCTGCCGCCGCCGAGCCAGCGCGCGCTGGCCTGCTCGGCCGGGGGAATGAAGGCGTAGAGCGCGAGGCTGCCCGGCACGCTGGCGGCCTCGGCGCCGGACCACTTGGCGATGGCCTTGACCTCTGCGGAGTCGGCCGTCCAGGCGCCGGGGCTGCGCGTGTAGCGCTGGTCGGCCTCGGCCAGCACCTTGACGAAGCGCGTGAGGAACTCGCCGTGCGCCTGCGCGAAGTCGGTGCGCACGGCCAGCGCGTCGAACGTGGCCTTGCCGGTCTGCGCGGCAATCTCGCCCGAGGTGGTCAGCACCTGGCCGCCCTGCTTGAGCTTGGCCAGCACCGGGTCCCAGACGAAGGCGGCGTCGATGTCGCCGCGCTCCCAGGCGGCCAGGATCTCGGGCGGGCGCAGGTTGAGAATCTTCACGTCCCTGGCCTGCACGCCCGCCGCCTGCAGCGCCACCAGGGCGTGGAAGTGGCTGGTGGAGACGTAGGGGATGCCGATCTTCTTGCCCTTGAGGTCGGCCAGCTGGCGCGCGCCGCTGCCGTTGCGCGCCACCAGCGCCTCGGCGTGGTGGATGTTGTCGGCCACCCAGAACACCTGGATCGGCACGCCCTGCGACAGCGCGGCGGCGAACGGCGCCGAGCCGGCCTCGCCGATCTGGATGGCGCCGCTGGCCAGCGCGCGCGTCACCTCGGCGCCGCTGCCGAGCTTGCGGTACGTCACCTTGTAGCCGGTGGCCTTTTCCACCGCCTGGGTCTCCTGCGCGTAGCGCCAGGGCAGCACCATGTCCTGGTAGCCGATGACCACCTCCTTGGGCGCGCCCTGCGCCTGGGCCAGCGGCAGGCCCGCGCCCCACAAGGCGGCAGCGGCGGCCAGGGCCAGAGTGAAACGGCGTGAGCGGGGAAGGCGGCGAAGGGTCTGCATGGTTCTTCTGAAAGCAAGGGAAAAAGAGGCTTTCAGTCTAGGAACAAGCGCGCCGCTTGCATGCGCCCGATTCGCATGAGCACATGCGCAAAACGCGCAACGCAGCGCCGCCGGCTTCACGGCGGGCCGTCGTCCTCCAGCTCCTGCGGCGCGGCCCGCAGGATGAGCCGCGCCAGGTCGGCCGCGTGGCCCGAGCCGGTTTTCTTGGTGATGCCCTGGCGGTGCACGTGCACGGTGTGGTCGCTGATGTCGAGGCGCCGCGCCACCTCCTTGTTGCTGTGGCCCAGCGCCAGCAGCCGCGCCACGTCGCGCTCGCGCGGCGTCAGGCGCTGCAGCACCGCCAGCGCCTGCGCCTGGCGCGCCTGGCGCTGCTGGGCCTGCACGCTGGCGGCCACGGCGCGGTTGAGCGCATCGAGCAGCGCCTGTTCGCGGAAAGGCTTCTGCAGGAAGTCCACCGCGCCGCCGCGCAGCGCCTGCACGGCCTGGTCGACGTCGCCGTGTCCGGTCATGAACACGATGGGCATGTCCGGCCGGTCCTGCAGGCGGCGCTGCAGCTCCAGCCCGCTCATGCGCGGCATGCGGATGTCGAGCAGCAGGCAGGTGCCCTGCGGCACGGGGGCGGGCGCGGCCAGGGCGAAGGCCTCGGCCGAAGGGTGGCCCACGGCGTCGAAGCCCAGGCCTTCGAGCATGAACAGCAGCGAGCGCAGGAAGTGCGCGTCGTCGTCCACCACGTGGATGCGGGGCGGGGGGGCGGCCGTCATGCGTCGGGCTCCTCGGTTCCTTCGGCGGCGGCGGCCAGCGGCAGCAGCAGCGCCATGCGCATGCCGCCGCCCTCGGCCGGCGGCACGGGCCGCGCGTGCAGCGCGCCGCCGTGCGCTTCGGCAATGCCGCGGCTGATCGACAGGCCCAGGCCCAGGCCGCCGGGCTTGGTGGTGTGAAACGGGGTGAACAGCAGCGCCTGCGCCTCGGGCACCAGCGGCGGACCGTGGTCGCGCACCGCGAGGCAGAGGCAACCGTCCTCGCTGCCGATCTCGACCACGATGGGCCGCGCCTCCTGGCCCGCGGCGCGGTGCACGTCGCGCGCGTTCTGCAGCAGGTTCAGCAGCACCTGCAGCAGTTGCTGGGCGTCGCCGCACACGCGCAGCTTCCCGGCGCCGGGGGCGCAGGCCACGCGCACCGCCTGCGGCTGCCCGCCCGCGAGCAGCGCCAGCGCCTGCTCGACCAGCGCGCGCGGCGCGATGGCGGCACGCTCGGGCACGCGCTTGCGCGCCAGCGCACGCACGCCGCCGATGACGCGCGCGGCGCGCTCGCTCTCGTGCGCGATGTCCTGCAGCGCGCGCTCCAGGTCCTGCGGCGCCAGGCTGCCGCGCGCGGCGCGCCGGCGCAGCGCCGCCGCGTAGTTGGCGATGGTGGCCAGCGGATGGTTCAGCTCGTGCGCCAGCATGGCCGACAGCTCGCCCAGGATGGACAGGCGCGAGAGGTGCCCCAGCGCCTCCTGGTGCTGCGCGTTCTGGCGCGCCAGGCGCTCGCGCTCGTGCAGGCTGTGCGTCAGCTCGGCGGTGCGGCGCTTGACCAGCACCTCCACGCGCAGCAGGTAGGCGCCGCCCGCCAGCGCCAGCGCCAGCAGGGCCGCGGCCACGCTCCAGTAGCGGCGCAGCAGCGCCTGCAGGCGCGTTTCGCGCAGGAACATGTAGGGCTCGACCTGCAGCACGCGCAGCACATCGTGCACGCGCTGGTAGTCGGCCGGCACGGTCCACACGCTGCCCGTGGCGTCGCCGCCGCCGGGCTGGGCCAGCAGCGCCAGCAGCACCTGGCGCGACAGCTCGGGCGGCGTGCCCGGCAGCGCCGCGAAGGCCCAGCCCGGGTACAGCGGGGTGGACGTGCGGCAGCCGGGCAGCCCCGCCGCCGCCGTCTCCTGCGGCGGCGCGGCGGGCACCACGCGCAGCGCGCCCGCGGGCACCGTGCCCTGGCGCTCCCACTGCTCCAGCACGCAGGTGCGCAGGATGCCGGCGTCGGCCTCGCCCGCGAGCACGGCCTGCGCCACGCGCTGCATGGGAAAGCCGGTGAACACCGGCGCCAGCCCGCCCGCCTCGGGGTCGATGCCCTGGCGCAGCCACTCCACGGCGGCCAGCTGGTAGCCGCCGAAGGCCTCCTCGGCCACGGCGGCCACGCGCCAGCCACGCATCTGCCCCAGGCCCGCGGGCTGCACCGGCGCATCGGCGCGCACCACCACCGCCGAGCCCACGGCGTGCGCCGGGTCGCCCTGCGCTGCCGACTGCGTGGCGATGCGCGAGGCGCCGTGGCGCGCCTCCAGCGTCACGTAGTGGCCGGGGTTGGTGACCACGAAGTCGAGCTCGCCCTGGGCCACGGCGTCTTCCAGCGCCGCCGGGTCGAGCGCCTGCAGGCGCACCGGCACGCCGCCCAGAGCCTGCTCCAGCGTAGCGACCAGGGGCTGCCACAGGCGCCGCGTGTCCTCGCCCTCCAGCACCGAGAGCGCGCCGATGCGCACCTCGGCCCGGCCGCCCGGCAAGCCGCCGCCCTGCGCGGGCAGCACGGCAGCGCACGCCAGCCACGCCAGCGCCCGCAGCAGCCCCCGCTGGCGCCGCGCACGAATATCCCCTTTTTTCATGCGGAAATTATAGAAAGCGCCCCGTCCCCGCAGGCCGCCTCTGGGATTGCCCCAGGAAACAAGCCAAAACGGCAGAAAACCCTTACACAGAAAGCGCAAGCAGCTATGAAATCAGAAGCGAGTGGCTACCCCAGCGCGAGCGCCACCACCCCCGCCGCGATGAGCACCGCCCCTGCCAGCCGGGCCAGGCGGTCGCCCTCGTTCAGCAAATGCCCGCCGATCAGCGCCGCGAACAGCATCGACACCTCGCGCGCGGGCGCGACGTGCGACATGGGCGCCTCGCGCATGGCGTACAGCACCAGCACGTAGGCCACCGGGCTCACCACCGCCACCAGCAGCGCGAAGCGCCACTGCACCGCCCACAGGCTGCGCGCCGTGGGCAGATCCCGCAGCACGGCAGGCGCCAGCACCGCCACGCGCACGAAGTTGCCCATGTAGTCCACCAGGATGGGCGACATCAGCAGCACCTTGACGGCGTAGCCGTCCACCACGGTGTAGGCGGCGATGAAGGCGCCCGTGAGCAGGCCGTAGGCCATGCCGGCGTGCACCCGGGAACGCGCGGCCGGGTCGTGCGTGGCGCGCAGCAGTGCCGGCCCGCCGGCGATCAGGAACACGCCGCCCACCACGCCCGCGATGCCCAGCCCGCCGAGCCAGGACAGCCGCTCGCCCAGCAGCGTGATGGCGACGAACGACGACAGCAGCGGCCCCGAGCCGCGCGCCAGCGGGTAGACCACGGTGAGGTCGGCGCGGCGGTAGCCGCGCAGCAGGATCACGTAGTACAGCACGTGCAGCAGGCCGCTGGCGACGATGAAGGCCCACTCGCGCGCGTCCCACAGCGGCACGGCATCGCGCCCCAGCCACCAGCCCAGGGGCGCCCACACCACCATCATCAGCGCCGAGGTGAAGAAGGCGAAGCGCGCATCGCCCCCGGCCTTCTTGGCGGCGATGTTCCAGCCGGCATGGATGAGGCCGGCCAGGAGGATGAGGGCGAAGGCGTCGAGGGCCATGGCACAAAGCAAAGGCCGCAGCGGCGCGGGGCCGGCTGCGGCTGCGGGGCGTGTTCAGCGAAGGGGGGGCGGATCAGGCCCGGCCGATGACGCTGGCCGTGGCCATGAGTTCTTCGAGCAGCGCGAACGACACCTTGCCCGATGCGGCGTAGGGGTCGAACTCGGGGCGCTCGGAGTACTTGAGCACGATGGAGTGGTTGAGCTTGGCCAGGTTGACCTGGCCCATGGTCCAGCCGCCGAAGCGGCGCTCGCAGATTTCCTCGAAGGCCAGCAGTTCCACGTCCTTGTGGCGCGCGTCGCGCTGGATGTGGCCGTACAGCTCGCTCACGGCCGCGCGGCCGCCCTCGATGGCCTGCAGGAAGATGCCGCCGCCGTAGCACAGCACGCCGGTGATGCCGCTGGCCGGGTTGTGCAGGCGCGACTGGGTAAGGATGGCTTCGATGGCCGCGGGCGACGTATCGACGGCGCGGCTGACGTAGAGCAGGCGAACCAGCATGGCTTTCAGGTCCTTCCGGGAATGAGCGACAGGAACTCGCGGCGCAGCGTCGGGTTGGTGAGGAACACGCCGCGCATCACGGAATTGATCATCTTGCTGTCCATCTCGCGCACACCGCGCCAGGACATGCAGAAGTGGCTCGCCTCCATGACCACGGCCAGGCCGTCGGGCTGGGTCTTTTCCATGATCAGGTCGGCCAGCTGCACCACCGCCTCTTCCTGGATCTGCGGACGGCCCATGACCCAGTCCACCAGGCGCGCGTACTTGGACAGGCCGATGACGTTGGTGTGCTCGTTGGGCAGCACGCCGATCCAGATCTTGCCGATGACGGGGCAGAAATGGTGGCTGCAGGCGCTGCGCACGGTGATCGGGCCGACGATCATCAGCTCGTTCAGGTGCTCGGCGTTCGGGAACTCGGTGATCGGCGGGGCGTCCACGTACCGGCCCTTGAACACCTCGCCGAGGTACATCTTGGCCACGCGGCGCGCCGTGCTCTGCGTGTTGTGGTCGCCCTCGGTGTCGATGACCATGCTGTCGAGCACGCCCTGCATCTTGGCCTCGACCTCGTCGAGCAGCGCCTCCAGCTCGCCGGGGTTGATGAACTCGGCGATGTTGTCATTGGCGTGAAAGCGCTTGCGCGCCGCCTGCAGGCGCTCGCGGATCTTGACGGAGACGGGGACGCCTTCGTCCGGCGCCGGGGAGGGAGGATCAAAAGACATGGCGGCATGGTACCAGCGAATGCCAGACCTGGTTTTTTAGGCGTTTTAGGGCACAAACGCCCATGCAGCAAGCGCTGCAAGCTACAAAACAAGGAGCAAAATACATCCACCCCGGGCCCGCACGCGCCCCCTGTGTATGCTGTCGCGCCACAACCATGCACACGAAGGAAAGTGCGCCATGCGCGACCAAGAGGGACAAGCAGGAGAAGCAGCCGCCAGGGCGCCACGCCACCGTTTCTGGCAATCGCTGGGGGCTGGCTTGCTGCTGCTGGCCTGTATCTGCGTGGGCCTGGCCCTGTGGAGCAGCCAGCGCCAGGCAGCCATCCAGGGCCCGTGGGGCTTGGCCGTGCTGCCGGGAAACCAGGTCTGGCTGAGCGTGAACGATGCGCTTTGGCGGCTCGACGCACAAGGGCGGCGCCAGCAGATCGTCCCAGCGGCACAGGCAGGGCTTGCGGGCAACGCGGGCATTTTGGCGGCGCACCCCGAGGGGCATCTGGTGGCCTGGTCGCGGCACAGTCCCGTGCTGCATGTGCTGTCCGCCGCCGACGCGCGCCCCCTGCGCACCATCACGCCCGCCTGGCCCGCGGCGCTGCAGCGCCATGGGGACAACGCCATCCGCTTCGCATTCGCACCCGACGGACGCGTGGCCATTGCCACGGGCGGCGGCCACGCCGTGGCCCTGTTCGGGCCGCAAGGCCAGCACCTGGGCACCACGCCACCGGACACGTACCGCTTCACCAACGGGCTGTGGTGGGAGGACGGGCACTGGTGGACCACGGATACCAACCGCCCCGCCCTGGTGCGCCTGGACGGCGCGCACATGGCGCCCGGGCAACGCATCGAACTGCTGGAGCAGCAGGCGCACTGGCGCTTTCTGGAAGAGGCCATCGCGGCCTACCGCCCGCCGGGCACCACCGAGACCCCCGCGGGCACCACCGTGCGGCTGGACGGCGGCATGCAGGCTGGCCATGTCGTCGATGTCTGGCCCGATGGCCGGCAAACCGCCTACCCCCTGCCGCCCGGGCAATCGGCGCTGGAGCCGCGCGCATTGGCGCGCCTGAACACCGATTTGCTGGTCGTGGACGGCGCCAGCTTCCGCATCCTCCGGTACGGGCCGGATCGCCAATGGCTGGGCGAATGGGGCGATGGCGCCGTGCGCGACGCGCTGCAGGCACAGCATGCGGCCGTGGGCGGATGGCGGGCCGGGTACTACGTGGGCCTGGCGGGCGCCGTGCTGTGGTTCGCGCTCGGGCTGGCCTGTGCGCTGCGCGCCCAGAAGATCCAGGCCCAGGCGCAGTTGCGCGCGCACCGGCCCGACCTGGCGCAGCGCTCCCGCGACACCCTGGGCATTGCAGGCCAGGCGCTCCCCTCCACATGGCGGCAGGCCCGCCTGCTCCTGCGGCTGAATGCGCCCTTCCTGCCCTGGATGCTGCTCGCCTGGCTGCTGCCGCACGCCTTGCGCGACCTGTTTCCGCTCCTGCTGGCCGGCCGTCCGGCGCGCGTTGCGCTGGCCGTGCTGCTGCCCGTGCTGATGCTCCCAATCCTGGTGTGGCTGCTGCGTGACGCTGCGCAGCGCAGCCAGACGGAGCCCGCATTCGAGCCCCTGGGCAACCTGCGTGCCCTGCGGCTGCTGGCCCGGCCCGGCCTGTTCTGGCCCCATAGCCAGGCCGGCGAGATGCCACGCGAAACGGTGATGCTGGGGCTGCGCTGGGTGGTGCTGACGAACCAGCGCCTGCTGGTCTTCAAGGCCAATGCGCGCGATGCGCGGCTGAGCCTGGCCTGCCCGCGGGGCGCCATCCGCAAGGCCCAGGCCGTCGCGCTGCGGCACGGGCCGCGCTGGTACCACCGGCTGCAAGGCTGGCTCGTTCCTGGCGCTGCGTACCTGCGGCTGGCGCTTGCCGATGGCCGCACGGTCGAAGGGATCGCCTCGTGCGCCCAGACCGCGCACCGCCTCGCCGCCCTGGTGCGCAACGCGCCTGCGCCCTCGGCCCCGCCAGCCCCGCAGCACACCGCCCCTGCGGACCGGCGGCGCGCCCTCCGGGACACCCTGGCTTCACTCGCCCTCCCCGGAATGGGGCAATACCGACAGCGCAGGAGAGGAACAGCACTGCTGCTTTTCACCATCTGGGGAGCGCTCCTGCTGCCTTCCGCCTATGTCGCATGGGCGGCCTGGTGGCCCGCCAAGGACGTGTCTTCGACCGTGCGCCTGCAGCTGGCCCTCACGCTGCTGACCACCCACCTGCTGGCAGCGTGGGATGCGTGGCGGCTGGCGCCTGCGGCGAAGAGCGGTCAATAGCGGTTGCCCGTCACCCAGAGCGCGGCCCGCATGAGCGCGTGGGCCACCTGGTCGAGCATGCGCTCGCGCCAGGGGCGCTGCTCGAACTGCTGCGCGTCCACCCGCCGCCCTGCCGTGTGCATGGCCTGGCGCAGGCGCTGGCGCAGTTCGCTGGCGAAGGCCTTGTCGCGCACCACCACGTTGGCCTCGCGCGCCAGCAGCAGCGACAGCGGGTCGAGGTTGCTCGACCCCACCGTGGCCCAGGGGCGGCGCCCGTGGGCATCGATCACGGCCACCTTGGCGTGCAGGAAGCTGGGCTCGTACTCGTGGATCTCGACCCCGGCGCGCAGCAGCGCGCCGTACACCGGGCGCGCCGCGTGGTACTGCATGAAGTATTCGTAGCGCCCCTGCAGCAGCAGTTGCACGCGCACGCCGCGCCGCGCCGCCAGCACCAGCGCGCGGCGCAGCTTGCCGCCGGGCAGGAAGTAGGCGTTGGCGATGATGATCTCGTGCTGCGCGCTGGCGATGGCGCGGCGGTAGGCCTGCTCGATGCGGCCGCGGTTGCGCAGGTTGTCGCGCAACAGCAGCGCAGCGCGCATGCCCAGGCCGCGCTGCCGGGGCGGCGCGCCGACGCCAGCCTCGCGCAACGCGTGCACGGCTTCGGGCAGGTGGTACTGGCGCGCATCGCGCACCGCCTGGATGCGCCACCACAGCTGCTCCATGGTGGCCTGCGCCTGCGCCACCAGGGCGCCTTCGGCGCGCACGGCGAAGTCGAAGCGCGGCGCCTGCAGCGTGCCGAAGTGCGGGTCGTGGTAGTCGTCGAGCACGTTGATGCCGCCGCAGAACAGCACCTGCCCGTCGACCACGCACAGCTTGCGGTGCAGGCGCCGCCAGCGCATGGGCAGCAGCAGCCCCAACGGCCCGAGCGGCGAGTACACGCGCACCTGTACGCCAGCCGTGCGCAGGCGCTCGTACCACGGCGCGGGCAAACGGCCTGTGCCCACGCCATCGACCACCAGGTTGGTGCGCACGCCGCGCCGGGCGGCGCGCATCAGGGCCTCGGCCACCTCGGCGCCGGAGCCGGTGGTGTCGAAGATGTAGGTCTCGAACAGCACCGAGTGGCGCGCGCCGTCCATGGACTGGGCCAGGGCCGGGAACAGCTCGGCCGCGCCCTGCAGCAACTGGACGCGGTGGCCGGCTCGGAACTGGGGTGCGGTGCGCTTCACACTTACCAACGGAATTCGGCGATCAGCGGCAGGTGGTCGGACATGCGCCACCAGATGCGCCCGCGCGGCGCGTGCAGGCCCAGCGGAGTCAGGCCGCGCACGTAGACATGGTCGAGCTGGGTGATGGGCAGCCGCGCGGGGTAGGTGAAGGCGCGGTGCTCCTCGTACTCGTGCAGGCCGAAGCCGCGCAGCATGTGCTGGATGCGCGAGCCCCAGTCGTTGAAATCCCCCGCCACCACCAGCGGAGCGCGCAGCGGCACTTCGCGCTCGATGAAGCGCTGCAGCTGGTGGATCTGGCGCACGCGGCTGCCCGGCACCAGGCCCAGGTGCACCACGATGACGTGCACCTGGCGGCCCTGGAACATCACCTCGACGTGCAGCAGGCCGCGCTGCTCGAAGCGGTGGTCCGACATGTCCTCGTGCTGGTGCCCGAGCACGGGCCAGCGCGTGAGCAGCGCGTTGCCATGCTCGCCGTGGCGCGTGTAGGCGTTGGTGCGGTACACGGCTGCGTAGCCCTCGGGGGCCAGGTACTCGGCCTGGGGCACGGCAGGCCAGCGGTCGAAGTAGTGCTGCTCCTTGTGGTTGAGGCGGCGCACTTCCTGCAGGCAGACGATGTCGGCGTCGAGCTGCTCCACCGCCAGCCCGAGGTTGTGGATCTCCAGCCGCCGCGCCGGCCCCAGGCCCTGCACGCCCTTGTGGATGTTGTAGGTGGCCACGCGCAGGATGTCGGAAGACGCGGGGCGCTGGAGCGCGAGTGCAGGGGTCATGGCGTGGTCATTCGTGGCAGCAGCAAAATCGCCTCGGCGTTGGAGGGCGAGGTGCAGCGGTCGGCCGCCTCGCGCCAGTCCAGCCAAGCATATGCCGTGTGTTCGCGGGGATTCAAGGCCACGGCCTGCCGCGCGGGCACCTGCAGGCCGAAGACCCGCTCGGTGTTGTGCCACACGCCGGGCGCGTAGCGGTGCTGCCACTGGGGATAGATGGTGTAGACGTTCTCCAGCCGCCAGTCGCGCAGCACGCAGCCCGGGGCCTGCGCGTCGATGCCGGTTTCCTCGCGCACCTCGCGCGCCGCCGTGGCGGCACAGGACTCGTGCGGCGCATCCTTGCTGCCGGTGACCGATTGCCAGAACGGCTCGGCCGAATCGGCGCGGCGGATCAGCAGCACGTCGAGCGCTGGGGTATGCACCACCACCAGCACCGATTGCGGGATCTTGTACATGGCGTGGTGCCCGGGCGCATCAACGGCTGGCGGCGCGGGTGGGCACGGGCGGCGGCAGCGCCTTGGCCTGCAGCGCGCGCGCCTGGGCCACGAGCTGGTTGTGCGCGTCCAGGAAGGCGGCGGCGATCACCTTGCCCTCGTTGGTGTTGCTCCACCCGGCGCCGGCGCCCCCGCCCAGGCGGCCCAGCACCAGCCCGCCCACGCCCAGGTCGGTGGTGCGCGCGGCACCCGTGGCGGCCGCCACCTGTTCGGTGGTTTCGTTGTCGGACAGCAGCAGCGCGGTCTGCGCTTCCTTGAACTTGACCTGCTCGACCAGGCCCGCCAGCCCGGCGATGTCGCGCAGCACGGGAACCATGGCGATCACCCCGGCCAGGCCACGCCCGGCATCCTGCTCGCTGAAGGTGAGGCTGGGCGTGAGGGTGTACTGCGCCTCGTAGCCCTTGCCCTTGGCCACCGTGGACTGGGGGCGCAAGATGCCCGCGTCCTTCAGGTCCTGCTCCTGCACGGTGCCGCGCAGGCCCGCGCCGCGGTCCACGACGCGAAAGCAGCCGCTTTGCTGCGCCAGCAGCTTGATCAGCGGTACCGGCGAGGCGGGCAGATGGTAGCCGCTGCCCACGGTGTAGCCGTTCGGGTTCTCGGCCAGCGCCACGGTGGCCACGGGCGCATCGCAGCGCTGCAGCTCGCGGGCCGCGTTGCGGGCGCCTTCAGGCCCGGCCGAGCCGCTGACCACGGAGCCGCCCTGGCCCAGCTCGGTTTTCTTCTCGCCGCAGGCGGCGAGCAGCAACACGCACAGTGCGCCAGGCACGCAGGCCCTCAGCCACGCCATGCGCCGCTCCATGCCGGGACGGCCCAAGGCCGCCATGTGAAAAGCTGTTGGTTCATCACGCATCCCCAGAAAACAAAGGGCGCCACCAGGGCGCCCTTTGATTGTGCATGCAAGGCTCCGCCTTACGCTGCAGCCACCGGGTTGCGCAGACGGATATGCAGCTCGCGCAGCTGCTTTTCGTCCACGGGCGAAGGCGCCTGGGTCAGCAGGTCCTGCGCACGCTGGGTCTTGGGGAAGGCGATCACGTCGCGGATCGACTCGGCGCCGGTCATCAAGGTAATGAGACGGTCCAGGCCGAAGGCCAGGCCGCCGTGCGGGGGCGCGCCGTACTGCAGCGCATCGAGCAGGTAGCCGAACTTGGCGCGCTGGTCTTCCGGGCCGATGTTCAGGGCGGCGAACACCTTGGCCTGCACGTCGGCGCGGTGGATACGCACCGAGCCGCCGCCCAGCTCCCAGCCGTTGAGCACCATGTCGTAGGCCTTGGCGATGCACTTGCCGGGATCGGTGTCCATGAGGTCCTCATGGCCGTCCTTCGGCGACGTGAAGGGATGGTGCACGGCCACCCAGCGGTCTTCTTCCTCGTCGTGCTCGAACATGGGAAAGTCCACCACCCACAGCGGTGCCCAGCGGTTCTCGAACAGGCCGCTCTTCTTGCCGAATTCGCTGTGGCCGATCTTCAGGCGCAGCGCACCGATGGAGTCGTTGACGATCTTTTCCTTGTCAGCGCCGAAGAAAAGGAGGTCGCCGTCCTGCGCGCCGGTGCGCTTGAGGATCTCGGCGATGGCCGCGTCATGCAGATTCTTGACGATGGGCGACTGCAGGCCATCGCGGCCCTTGGCGGCTTCGTTGACCTTGATCCAGGCCAGGCCCTTGGCGCCGTAGATCTTGACGAACTCGGTGTACTGGTCGATCTCGCCACGGCTGATGGCGCCGCCGCCCGGCACGCGCAGGGCCACCACGCGGCCGCCCTTGGTGGTGGCGGGGGCGGAGAAGACCTTGAAGTCCACGTCCTTCATCACCTCGGTCAGCTCGGTGAATTCGAGCTTCACGCGCAGGTCGGGCTTGTCGGAGCCGAAGCGGAACGCCGCGTCCTGGTAGGTCATGATGGGGAATTCGCCCAGGTCCACGTCCAGCTGCTGCTTGAACACCTCGGTGATCATGCGCTGGAAGATGGCGCGGATTTCCTCCTCGTTCAGGAACGAGGTCTCGCAGTCGATCTGCGTGAACTCGGGCTGGCGGTCGGCGCGCAGGTCTTCGTCGCGGAAGCACTTGGTGATCTGGTAGTAGCGGTCGTAGCCGGCCACCATCAGCATCTGCTTGTAGAGCTGGGGCGACTGCGGCAGCGCGAAGAACTGGCCGTCGTGCACGCGGCTGGGCACGAGGTAGTCGCGCGCGCCCTCGGGCGTGCTCTTGCCCAGCATGGGCGTCTCGATGTCGATGAAGCCTTCCTTGTCGAGGAAGTTGCGCACCTGGATCGCCGTCTTGTAGCGCAGCATCATGTTGCGCTGCATGTGCGGGCGGCGCAGGTCCATCACGCGGTGCGTGAGGCGCGTGGTCTCGGACAGGTTCTCGTCGTCCATCTGGAACGGCGGAGTGACGGAGGCGTTGAGCACCACCAGCTCATGGCACAGGACTTCGATCTGGCCGCTCTTGAGCTTGTCGTTGGTGGTGCCGGCAGGGCGCGCGCGCACCAGTCCCTTGACTTGCACACAGAACTCGCCCCGCACGTCTTCGGCCACCTTGAACATCTCGGGGCGGTCCGGGTCGCACACGACCTGCACGTAGCCTTCGCGGTCGCGCAGGTCGATGAAGATGACACCACCGTGGTCGCGGCGGCGGTTCACCCAGCCGCACAGGGTAACGGTTTGGCCCATCAGGGCTTCGGTCACGAGACCGCAGTAGTGGGAGCGCATGGCCATGTGGAGTCTTCCTGCGCCCAGGAGGGGCGCGACGTTTGTTATCTGGAGTGGGCGAGTGCGGCGGGCTCGGGCGGAGCCACCACACCCATGGAGACGATGTATTTGAGCGCGGCGTCGATGCTCATGTCGAGCTCGATGCAATCGCTCTTGCGCAGGATCACGAAATAGCCACCGGTGGGGTTGGGCGTGGTGGGTACGTACACGCTCACGTACTCATCGCGCAGGTAGGCCGCCACCTCGCCCGAGGGCGAGCCGGTGATGAACGCCACGGTCCACACGCCCTCGCGCGGCCACTGCACCAGCACCGCCGTGCGGAAGGCGTTGCCGCTCTCCGAGAACAGCGTGTCGGACACCTGCTTGACGCTGGAGTAGATCGAGCGCACCACGGGAATGCGGCTGACCAGCCCGTCGCCCCACGCCACCAGCTTGCGCCCGGCGAAATTGCTGGCCAGCGCGCCCACGGAGAGCAGGATGAGCAGCGTCAGCAGGACGCCGAAGCCGGGGATGTGGAAGCCCAGCAGTTTGTCCGGATGCCAGGCCTCGGGCAGGATGGCCAGCGTCTGGTCCAGCGTGCCGACGATCCAGTTCAGCACCCAGGCGGTGATGACGCCGGGCACGATGACCAGCAAACCGGTGAATAACCACTTGCGCAGGGCAGCCATGCCTATCCTTCAGGAGTTCAATCTGCCTTCGAGGCAGCGGGGCAGGATGCGCAGGCGGCCGGTGCTGCCGCGGGCGCCGCGGCCTCCTCGCTCTTGGCGCCTGTCGCGGGGGCACTGCTGCCGCTGCCGCCACGGAAGTCCGTGACGTACCAGCCCGAGCCCTTGAGCTGGAAGCCGGCGGCCGTGATCTGCTTGGAGAACGCCTCGGCGCCGCAGGCGGGACACTGCGTCAGCGGAGCGTCGGAGATTTTTTGCAGCACATCCTTGGCATGGCCACAGGCGCCGCATTTGTAGGCATAGATAGGCATACGGGAGGAAACGGTGCTTGGGAAAAACCCTCGATTATAGGATGCGCCTCGTTTTCTGCAGGGCGTGCCCTGTCACTCCACGCCCGCGATGGCGTGGTGGCCGGCGGGCCGATGGTGCACCCATTGCGGCACCAGGGACCCGGCCACCATGCCCACCACGGCGGCGAGAACGCCCGCCAGTTGCTGCGGAAAAGCTTCATGCAGCGCCGGTGTGCCCATGAACAGCACCCACACGCCAATGCCGAGCACCGTGGCACACAGCGCACCCTGCGTGGTGGCGCGCTTCCAGTACAGGCCGAAGACCAGCGGCACGAACGCACCGACCAGCGGCACCTGGTAGGCGCCGGAGACCAGCTCGAAAATCGGCGTGCCCTCCATCTTGATGGAATAGGCCAGCACGGCGATGGCGAACACCAGGACGCTGATGCGCATGATGCGCAGGTTTTCCAGGTCGCTGATGTACTCGGGGCGGAACTGGCGCCAGATGTTCTCGGTGAACGTGACGCTGGGCGCGAGCAGCGTGGCCGACGCGCACGACTTGATGGCCGACAGCAGCGCGCCGAAGAACAGCACCTGCATGACCACGGGCATCTTGTCCATCACCAGCGTGGGGAGCACCTTCTGCGGGTCGTCCTCCAGCAGTGCCGCCGTCTGCTCCGGCATGATGAGCAGCGCGCTGGCCACCAGGAACATGGGCACGAAGGCGAACAGGATGTAGGCCGTGCCGCCGATCACCGTGCCATGGGTGGCCGCCTTTTCCGTGTTGGCCGACATCACGCGCTGGAACACGTCCTGCTGCGGAATGGAGCCCAGCATCATGGTGATGGCCGCACCGAAGAAGAAGAGCATCTCGTGCCAGGTGGGTTCGGGCCAGAAGCGGAACATGTCGCGGCTCACGGCCAGGTCGATCACCTTGCCGGCGCCGCCCGCCATGTCGGCTGCGAAGACCGCCAGCACCACCAGCCCGACCACCAGGATGATCATCTGGATGAAATCGGTCACCGCCACCGACCACATCCCGCCCCAGAGCGTGTACACCAGGATCGAGAGCACGCCGATCGTCATGCCCCAGGGAATGCTGATCAGCCCGCCCGACAGCAGGTTGAACACCAGCCCCAGCGCCGTGACCTGGGCCGAGACCCAGCCCAGGTAGCTGAGCATGATGATGAGCGAGCAGATCACCTCGACTGCACGGCCGTAGCGCTCGCGGTAGTAGTCGCTGATGGTCAGCAGCGTCATGCGGTAGAGCTTGGCGGCGAAGAACACGCCCACCAGCACCAGGCACAGGCCGGCGCCGAACGGATCCTCCACCACTGCGTTGAGCCCGCCCTTGATGAACTTCGCCGGCACCCCGAGCACGATCTCCGAGCCGAACCACGTGGCGAACGTGGTGGTGATGATCATGTACATCGGCAGGTGGCGGCCGGCGATGGCGAAGTCGGCCGAATTCTGCACCCGTCTGGCGGCCCACAGGCCGATGCCGATGGTGACGAACAGGTAGGCAATCACCATGATGAGCAACACGCTGGTACTCCTTGCGAGGTCAGGATGGAGGTTGGGGGATGGAGGCCGGAGTCAGAAGACGTAGAAACGCAGGTAGAGCTGCAGCCCCAGCAGCCCGAGCACGAAGCCCACGCCGCCGTACATCAGGGCCTGCAGCAGCCGGTTGGTGCGCTGCTGTGCCTGCAGCAGTTCGCGCAGCAATTGCGGCTGCGCCTGCGGCTCCTGGCGCAAATAGCCGTGCAGCAGGCGCGGCAGCTCGGGCAGCAGCTTGGCGTAGTGCGGCGCCTGGTCGCGCAGCTCGCGCAGCAGGCGCTGGGGGCCGAGCTGGTCGAGCATCCACTTTTCCAGGAACGGCTTGGCCGTGCTCCACAGGTCCAGGTCGGGGTCGAGCTGGCGGCCCAGGCCCTCGATGTTGAGCAGGGTCTTCTGCAGCAGCACCAGTTGCGGCTGGATCTCCACGTTGAAGCGGCGCGAGGTCTGGAACAGGCGCATCAGCACCATGCCGAGCGAGATTTCCTTGAGCGGCCGGTCGAAATACGGCTCGCACACCGTGCGCACGGCCGCCTCCAGTTCGTTGACGCGCGTCTCGGGCGGCACCCAGCCGCTCTCGATGTGCAGCTCCGCCACGCGCTTGTAGTCGCGGCGGAAGAAGGCCGTGAAGTTCTGCGCCAGGTACTCCTTGTCGACCTCGGTCAGCGTGCCGACGATGCCGAAGTCCAGCGAGATGTAGCGCCCGAACGTCATGGCGTCGAGGCTGACCTGGATGTTGCCCGGGTGCATGTCGGCATGGAAGAAGCCGTCGCGGAAGACCTGGGTGAAGAAGATGGTGACGCCGTCGCGCGCCAGCTTGGGGATGTCCACGCCCGCCTCGCGCAGGCGCCCGACCTGGCTGATCGGCACGCCGCGCATGCGCTCCATCACCATGACCTCGGTGTGGCAGAAGTCCCAGAACACCTCGGGCACCAGCACCAGGTCCAGCCCCTCCATGTTGCGGCGCAACTGCGCGGCGTTGGCGGCCTCGCGCATCAGATCGAGTTCGTCGTGCAGGTAGGTGTCGAACTCGGCCACCACCTCGCGCGGCTTCAGGCGCTTGCCATCGGCTGAAAGGCTCTCCAGCCAGCCAGCCATCATGCGCATCAGCGCCAGGTCTTTCTCGATCACCGGCAGCATGCCGGGGCGCAGCACCTTCACGGCCACATCGCGCTGCACGCCGTTGCGGTCGCGGACGACGGCGAAGTGCACCTGCGCGATCGACGCGCTGGCCACAGGCTCGCGCTCGAACGCAATGAAGACCTCGCCCAGCGGCTTGCGGAAGGCGCGCTCGACCGTCGCCACCGCAATCTGCGGATCGAACGGCGGCACGCGGTCCTGCAGCAGCGCCAGTTCGTCGGCGATGTCGGGCGGCATCAGGTCGCGCCGGGTGGACAGCACCTGGCCGAACTTGACGAAGATGGGCCCCAGCCGCTCCAGCGCCTCGCGCAGGCGCTGGCCGCGCGGCGCCTCCAGGTTGCGGCCGATCGACACCAGGCGCGCCAGCAAGCGCAGCCAGGGATGCTCGAAGCTGGACAGCACCAGCTCATCCAGCCCATAGCGCAGCACCACCCACACGATGGTGGCGCCACGGAAGACACGGCTCATGACGGCGTCCGGTCAGGGGGTTGCGGGCCCGCGCGCACGCCCGTGAACTGGGAGACGAAGGCGCCCAGCGCCTGGGCCACGCGGCGCGCGCCCTGGGTGATGGCGTGGGCGGGCGCATCCCCCACCAGGCGCGCCAGGTCTTCCTCCAGATCCCAGCGCACATGGTCCACGAGCCAATTGATCTCGCCCGCCAGCTGCACGTCGCCCTGGATGCGGATGGTGGGCCTGTCGCCGCGCAGCGCCGTTTGCGCCAGCGCCAGGGGGGAGGTTTCCGTCACGACGATCTGCAGATCGGGCTGTGCGCCCGGCGCCGCCACATTGAACAGCCCGGCCGGCGTGACCTGCAAGGCCATGGAGAACTGGCGCCACTGCACGCGCGCGACCCGGCCGGACTGGCCGAGCAGCCGGCCCATGGCCTCGCGCTCCTGCATCAAGACATGGTTCAAGAGCAACACGACGCGCTGCTGCACCTCATGCACCATCCACTGCGGCGGCTGCGGCCCCGCCGCGATGCGTTGGACGAGGTTTTCCAGAAATGAAAAAGGGGACTGTGTTGCCATAGCCCCCGATTATTCCCCAGGACAGTATCGCCCTGGTTTTTGTGGCACCCGTGTTACTGCAGCGCCTGCAGGCCCGCCACCAGCCAGCCGCTGCTGCCGCTCTTCGGCTTGGTCATGTTCCAGACTTCACGGAAGGGGCTCAGGCCGGCGCCCTGCTCCTCGCGGATCATGCCGGAGAACTCGACGCTGGCCATGTAGTCGCCGCCGAGGTCCTCGATGCCCAGGAGCTGGGCGTCGATCACGTCGACATCGGTGCGGTTCGGGGCGTCGCCGCGGTGCTGGTCGCGCTCGGAGAGCTGGGCGCGCACTTCCGTCAGCAGTTCGTCGGTCATCATGGAGCGCAGCGTGGACAGGTCGCCACGGTCCCAGGCGCTTTGCAGCGTGACGAAATTGCGCTTGGCGGCGGCCAGGAAGCCCTCGGTGTCGAAGCCCTGCGGAATGCCCCAGTTCTGCGAACCGGCCAGCGCCGAACCGATGACCACGCCGCCCGCGGCAGCACTCGCCATTTGCGGGCGCGCGGTCTCGAACGCCGCGCCCTGGCTCTCCCACGGACGGGCCGAGGCGTCGTTGCCGACCTTCTCGGGGTTGTACTGGCGCGCCACGGGCGCATCCACCGGCGCGCCCGCGCCCTGGAACGCGAACGGCGCGCCGCCCGCGCCAGCGGGCTTGCGCGAGCGCATGACCATGCCGATGACGGCGAACGCCGCCAGCGCCAGCAGCGCGATCAGCAGGATGTTGCCGAACGCCGCGCCCAGGCCGAGCGAATGGGCCAGCCATGCCAGGCCCAGGCCGGCGGCCAGGCCGCCGAGCATGGCGCCCCAGGGCTTCTTGGGCGCGGCGGCCGCGGGGCTGGCAGCGGGCGCCGCAGGCTTGGCGGCGTTTTGCGCGGCCGCGTTCTGCGCGGGTGCCGCAGGCGCTGCGGGCGGCGTGCCGGCTTCGCGCTGGGTGACATTACTGGACTGCTTGCCCATGGACTTGCCGCCGCCCATGCGGCGGGCGTCGGCATCCATATGGGCCATTGCCAGCAAGGCGACCAGAACCATAGACCACAAGTTTTTCATGTCGATTTCCGCTTTCTATAAAGAGTCGAGGGGTATTCAGCCGTTCAGCACTTGATGCCCACATGCAGGGCGACAACGCCGCCCGTCATGTTGTGGTAATCCACGTGCCCAAAACCATTGTGTTGCATGAGCGTTTTTAGTTCCTCCTGGCCCGGGTGCATGCGGATGGATTCGGCCAGGTAGCGGTAGCTGGCATCGTCGCCCGCCACCAGCCTGCCCAGCCGGGGCAGCACGTTGAAGGAATACCAGTCGTAGGCCTTTTCCAGCGGCTTGGCGACTTTCGAGAACTCCAGCACCAGCAGGCGCCCGCCAGGCTTGAGCACGCGGCACATCTCGGCGATGGCACGGTCCTTGTGCGTCATGTTGCGCAGGCCGAAGGCGACGCTGACCAGGTCAAAGTGGCCCGTGGGAAAGGGCAGCTTCTCGGCATCGCACACCAGGGTGGGCAGCAGCACGCCCTTGTCGATCAGGCGGTCGCGCCCCACGCGCAGCATGGCTTCGTTGATGTCGGTGTGCACCACGCGGCCGGTGGCGCCGACCTTCCTGGAGAACGCCAGCGACAGGTCGCCCGTGCCGCCCGCGATGTCGAGCACCTGGTCGCCCTCGCGCAGGTTGGCCACCATGACGGTGTAGGCCTTCCAGGCGCGGTGCAGGCCGCCGGACATCAGGTCGTTCATCACGTCGTACTTGGACGCGACGGAGTCGAACACGCCGCGCACGCGGCGTGCCTTGTCCTGTTCATCGACGGTTTCAAAACCGAAATGCGTGCTGCTCATGGGAAGAATCCTAGGGGCGTACCGGCCCCGCGTACAGCGACAACCCCGCACCTTCATGGGGCATCGTCGCCAAATGGAGAAAAAACGGCGTTTGGCAGCCCTCAGTGGCTGCCGCAGCCCCCGCCCTTGTGCGGCCGGGGGGCCATCGGCGCGTCGCGGTCGGCGCCCGCGTCCTGCAGGCGCTGCAGGTAGCGCTGCCAGAGCTGCGCCTGGTCGCGCCCGAGTTCGTGCAGATAGGCCCAGGTGAAGATGCCGCTGTCGTGGCCGTCGGAAAACACGGGCTTGACGGCGTAGTGGCCCACGGGCTCCAGGCCCACCAGCGTGACGTCGCGCTTGCCGGTCTGCAGCACCTCCTGCCCCGGGCCGTGGCCCTGCACCTCGGCCGAGGGCGAATACACGCGCAGCAGCTCGAACGGAATGCGGTAGGCCTCGCCACCGGCAAACACGACTTCGAGCACGCGCGACTGCGCGTGCACGGTCAGCGCTTCAGGTACGGGCGCACTGGAATCGGCCATGGCGTCACCTCGAATATTTCAAGTAAAAACAGGCTCCAGCGCTTATCCAGCAAGCGCAAGCAGCTATGAATTGGATAGTGCATCAGCCAGCGCGGCGTCCAGCGCGGGCAGGCGCGCGGCCAGCGCCGCCTCCTGCGCCGCGTCGCGCGCGCGCTGCGGCGCGGCCCAGACGGGCGCGGGAAAGTGGCTGTCCCAGGCGAAGCGCGCGATCACGTGCCAGTGCAGATGCGGCACCACGTTGCCGAGCGCGGCCAGGTTGACCTTGGCGGGCGCAAGCTGCGCGCGCAGCACCTGCTCGACACGGGCCACGGCCTCCATGCAGTGGGCCCGCTCGGCGGGCGACAGGTCGGAGAACTCCGCCACATGCGCGTTCCAGACCACGCGGTAGAAAGCCGGAAAGCCGGCTTCGTCGGCACGGATCAGGCGCAGCGTGCCGCCGCGCCAGACCAGCGTGCCGCCGTCCGTCTCGCACAGGGCACAGGTCATACCAAGACTCTTTCGATGCCGCCCGCGTTGGCGCGCCGCACGTACTCGGGCAGCCAGTCCGCGCCGAGGATCTGCCGCGCCATCTCGATGACGATGTAGTCGGCTTCGAGCAGGCCGGTGGACAGGTCGTCCTGGTAGCGCGAGATGCCCTGCAGGCAGCTCGGGCAGCTGGTCAGGATCTTGATGTTGTCCTGCGCGCCCACGGCGCCGCTGGCGCGCAGCTGCGCCTCGCCCTTGCGGATTTCCTCGGTCTTGCGAAAGCGCACCTGCGTGGAGATGTCCGGCCGCGTCACGCCCAGGGTGCCCGACTCGCCGCAGCAGCGGTCGCTCTTGAGCACCTTGTCGCCCACCAGCGCGCGCACGGTCTTCATCGAATCGCCCTGCTTCATGGGGTTGTGGCAGGGCTCGTGGTACAGGTAGCCGCCCTGCCCCTCGGGCAGCTTGATGCCTTTTTCCAGCAGGAATTCATGGATGTCCACGATGCGGCTGCCCGGGAAGATCTTGTCGAACTCGTAGCCCTGCAACTGGTCGAAGCAGGTGCCGCAGCTCACCACCACGGTCTTGATGTCCAGGTAGTTCAGCGTATTGGCCACGCGGTGGAACAGCACGCGGTTGTCGGTGATCATCTTCTCGGCCTTGTCCTGCAGGCCGCTGCCGCGCTGCGGGTAGCCGCAGCACAGGTAGCCCGGCGGCAGCACGGTCTGCACGCCCGCGTGCCACAGCATGGCCTGCGTCGCCAGGCCCACTTGCGAGAACAGCCGCTCCGAGCCGCAGCCGGGGAAGTAGAACACCGCCTCGCTGTCGGCCGTGGTGGCGGCCGGGTCGCGGATGATGGGCACGTAGTCCTTGTTCTCGATGTCGAGCAGCGCGCGCGCCGTCCTGGTCGGCAGGCCGCCGGGCAGCTTCTTGTTGACGAAGTGGATCACCTGTTCCTTGAGCGGCGCCGTGCCCACGGTGGCGGGCGGGCGCGCGGTCTGCGGGCGGCTCATGCTGCGCAGCGCGTCCACGGCCAGGCGCTGGGCCTTGAAGCCGACGTTCACCATGCCCGCGCGCAGCAGGTTGATGGTGTCGGGGCTGGTGGCGTTGAGCATGGCCATGGCCAGCTTGTTGCCGGGGCGCAGGCTCTTCTTGCCCATCTTCACCAGCAGGCTGCGCATGGCCATGGTGACGTCGCCGAAGTCGATCTTCACCGGGCACGGCGTGTAGCACTTGTGGCAGACGGTGCAGTGGTCCGACACGTCCTCGAACTCCTGCCAGTGCTGGATGGACACGCCCCGGCGCGTCTGCTCCTCGTACAGGAACGCCTCGGCCAGCAGCGAGGTGGCCAGGATCTTGTTGCGCGGCGAGTACAGCAGGTTGGCGCGCGGCACGTGCGTGGAGCACACCGGCTTGCACTTGCCGCAGCGCAGGCAGTCCTTGACGCTGGCGACGATGCTGCCGATGTCGCTCTGGCGCATGATGAGCGACTCGTAGCCCATCAGGCCGAAGCTCGGCGTGTAGGCGTTGGTCAGGTCGGCAAAGCGCAGCGAGCGGCGCGCGGGAGTTTTGGCCAAATTGGCCTCCAGCGCCCGTCCATCCTGCGCTGGCAGCTCCTGATTTCGCAGCAGCTTGCCGTCGTTGAAGCGCCCTTGCGGGTCCACCCGGCGCTTGTACGCGGCGAACGGCGCCAGTTCTTCGTCGGTCAGGAATTCCAGCTTGGTGATGCCGATGCCGTGCTCGCCCGAAATCACGCCGCCCAGGCCGCGCGCCAGCACCATGATGCGCGCCACGGCCTCGTGCGCGGTTTGCAGCATGTCGTAGTTGTCGCTGTGCACGGGGATGTTGGTGTGCACGTTGCCGTCGCCCGCGTGCATGTGCAGCGCCACCCACACGCGGCCTTTCAGCACGCGCTGCTGCACCTCGCCCAGCGCCCGCATCAGCGGCTCGAAGTCGCTGCCGGTGAAGATGTTGCGCAGCGGGTCGCGGATCTGCGCCTTCCAGCTCGCGCGCAGGCGGTGGTCCTGGAGCTGCGGGAACAGCTCCTCCACGCGCCGCAGCCAATCCTGCCAGAGCGCGCGCGTCTCGCGCACCTGGGCCAGGGCCAGGGCCAGCTTTTCCTCCAGCAGCTCGGGCGACGGCGGCTCGCCGCCCGCCTCGGGCTTGCCCAGCGGCAGCTCGCCGCGCGTGAGGAAATCCTCCAGCGCGTCGGCCAGCGCGATCTTGTTGCGCAGGCTCAGTTCGATGTTGATGCGCTCGATGCCGTCGGTGTATTCCGCCATGCGCGGCAGCGGGATCACCACGTCCTCGTTGATCTTGAAGGCGTTGGTGTGGCGGCTGATGGCCGCGGTCTTCTTGCGGTCGGCCCAGAACTTCTTGCGCGCCTCGGCGCTCACGGCCGTGAAGCCCTCGCCCGAGCGCGAGTTGGCGATGCGCACCACCTCGGCGGCGGCGCGGGCCACAGCGTCGGGGTCGTCGCCCACGATGTCGCCCACCAGCAGCATCTTGGGCAGGCCGCCGCGTTTGCTCTTGGTGGTGTAGCCCACGGCGCGCAGGTAGCGGTCGTCCAGGTGCTCCAGCCCGGCCAGCAGCACGCCCGAGCGCTTTTGCTCGGCGAACATGAAGTCCTTGATCTCGACGATGCTGGGCACGGCCTCCTTGGCCGAGCCGAAGAACTCCAGGCACACGGTGCGCGTGTGCTCGGGCATGCGGTGCACGATCCAGCGCGCGCTGGTGATCAGGCCGTCGGTGCCCTCCTTCTGCACGCCGGGCAGGCCGGAGAGGAACTTGTCCGTCACGTCCTTGCCCAGCCCTTCCTTGCGGAAGGTCTTGCCCGGGATGTCCAGGCGCTCGGTACGCAGCGGCGTCTTGCCGTCGGCCTCGAAGTACGCCAGCTCGAAGCTGGCCACCTCGGCGTCGTGGATCTTGCCCAGGTTGTGGCCCACGCGCGTGACTTCGAGCCACTGCGCATCGGGCGTGACCATGCGCCAGCTCGCCAGGTTGTCCAGCGCCGTGCCCCACAGCACGGCCTTCTTGCCGCCGGCGTTCATGGCGATGTTGCCGCCGATGCAGCTGGCCTCGGCACTGGTCGGATCGACGGCGAAGACGAAGCCCGCGCTCTCCGCCGCGTCGGACACGCGCTGCGTGACCACGCCGGCCTCGGTCCACACCGTGGCCACCTCGCGCTCCAGGCCGGGCAGGCGGCGCATTTCCACGCCGCCCATGGCTTCGAGCTTTTCGGTGTTGATGACGGCGCTGCGCCAGGTCAGCGGAATCGCGCCGCCGGTGTAGCCGGTGCCGCCGCCGCGCGGGATGATGGTCAGCTCCATCTCGATGCAGGCCTTGACGAGCTGCGCCATCTCGGCCTCGGAGTCGGGCGTCAGCACGACGAAGGGGAACTCCACGCGCCAGTCGGTGGCGTCGGTCACGTGGCTGACGCGCGACAGGCCGTCGAACTTGATGTTGTCCTTGGCCGTATGGCGCGCCAGGCGCCGGGCGACGCGCTTGCGCATCTCGCCCACCTCGGCCAGCGTGGCGTCGAACTCGGCGATGGCGCGGCGCGCGGCCTCCACCAGCAGGCCGACGCGGCGGTCGCGCTCGGGGTCTTCCTGCGGCAGGCGGCGCTTCTCGATCTCGGCGATGCGGTGGCGCATGGCGTCCACCAGCAGCCGGCGCCGCGCGGACGTGTGGATCAGGTCATCCTGCAGGTACGGGTTGCGCTGCACCGCCCAGATGTCGCCCAGCACCTCGTACAGCATGCGCGCGGAGCGGCCGGTGCGGCGCTCGCGGCGCAACTGGTCGAGCACGCCCCAGGCCGGCTCGCCCAGCAGGCGGATGACGATTTCCCGGTCGGAAAACGAGGTGTAGTTGTACGGAATCTCGCGCAAGCGCACGGGCTCGGCGCCCTGGGCCTGCTGCAGGGCTGCCAGCTCTATCGGAACATTCATGGGGTCAACCTGGGATGGGCGCGCGGCGCGCCCTCGTGCCTCGGGGGTGCGATTTTAAGGGCGCGGCCATGCGGCCGTGGCCGCGCCTAGGGCAGCCTGCCTAGTGTCGGGTCAACGGTCAGATGTCGAAGGCTGCACGCAGCCATCGGATTGCAGCGCAAGGCGCAGTGCGCAGCCCATGCCGAGCGCATGGGCAAGCGATGCAACGCAGCGATGCAATTCGAGGGCAAGTGCAGACCGGCATATGACCGTTGACGCGACACGAGGGATGCTGCGCGGGAGCCGCCTGCGCCGCGCAGGCCCGCGCGCCACATGCGACTGAAAACAGCCTCCAGCGCTTTCCCATCAAGCGCTGGCAGCTATCAAATAAGGAGCTCATGCGCCGCGCCTGCGCAACGCACCCAGGCTGAACAGCCCGAGCACGCCGGCCAGCAGCGCGAGCCCCCATTCGCCCAGGGTGGGAATGGCCCGGGCGCCGCCGGGCACGGCAGCCGGCACGGCCACGCCACCCAGTTCCAGGATCACGCTGTCGTCCACCAGGTCGTCGTCGCCCGCGCCACCGTCCTGGAACGTCAGCGTCACGGTGCGGCCGCTGATGACCGCGCCGGGGAACACGTGCCAGTGCGGCTGCGGGTTGTCCGCCGTCTTGCCGTACCGGTAGTAGACCGTGCCCGGCGGCAACGCCTGCGGGTAGGTCAGCACCACCGTGGCCGCGCTGCCCTTGGCGCCCAGCTCCAGCTTCAGGCGCACCAGGCCATGCGGCAGGTTCACGCCCGCAGGCGGCGCGTCGCCCACGCTGGCGGTGGTCTGCGTGCTGGCCTCGGTGATCTGCCAATCGTTGACGGCAGGCGGCGCCACGGTGACGGGCTGGCCCGCCTGCGGCCCTTCGGGCACGGTCAGCACCGTAGGCGCCCGCTTGAACGTGGCGCCCACGCTGCAGGCAGCCGTGACCGCACCGGTGGTGAAGGTGTTGCCCGACAGGCTGCCGCCGCAGCTGCTGCCCACGGCATCCACCACGTAGCCCTGGGCGGGTGCGAAGGTGAAGCTGGCCGTGGTGCCATAGGCCACGGTCTGCGCCGCGCTGGCGATGCTGCCGTTTGGTCCCGCGCTGGGCGTGACGAGGTAGCCGCGCGGCGCCTGGCAGGCGGCGGCGGTGTCGGCGGTGCAGCTCCAGCCCCAGGATGTGGTGCCGCCCGTCACGGCACTGGCCATGCCCGTATTGCACAGGGCGGAAGCCGGGGCGCTGGCCAGCAGCGGAGCGCTGCCCGTGTTGTGGGCGCTGCCGCAGGCACCGGCCACCGGCACGGCGGCGGTGGTGAACGGCACTTTCTGCACCGGCGTGCTCGTCTGGCCCGAGGCGTCTGCGACGAGGTAGAAGTCGTAGTCCGTGGCGGCGGTCAGCCCCCCGATGGCGATGCTGGCCTGCGTGGCCGCCACCATGGCGGTGCTGCCCTGGGCCACGGGCGTCACGCCGCCATAAGGGGCCTGCGCCTTCACCTGCGCAGGCGTGGGCGGGGTGCTGCCGCGCGGCACCACCAGCCAGTAGCCGGTGGCATCGAGGTTGCTGGTGCCCAGCATGGCGGCACTATTGACCGTGGGCGTACCCGACAGCGCAACGGCGCTCAGGATGGGCGCGGGGGCGAAAGACGGTCCACCGCGCACGAGGCGGACGTAGGCCGGTGTGCTGCGGGCGCTCTGGTCCGCATAGCCCACGAGGAAACTCACGTCCCACACGATGGTCGGTACCGGCCCGGCAGCGGGCGAACTGGAGCGAACAGACCCGGCCTGCGGCTCTCCCGGAAAAGCCGTGTCATTGAGGGCAGGGCCGGTCCGGCATTCCTCGACCAGGCTGTGCAGCTCCTTGACGTTGGGCAGGCGCCAGTCGCTGTGGCCCGCGAAGCTGTGGCTTGTGGCAAGGGTCAGCGCCTGTTCCCAGGTAAAAAGTTTCTGGCCGCTGACCGGAGCGCAGCCTGCACCGGTGTTGTCGAAGCCTTCGAGGCACTGCTTCCACGTCAACCCGGTGCGGGTGTCGGTCACGGTGCCGTCGCCGTGCACGGTGTAGATGGCGTCGGGGTTGCTCGCGACGGTGTTGGGTTGGCACGTCACGGCCTGCGCCCAGGCGGGCAGCAGGCACAGCGCGGCCCAGGCGAGATGCATGCGGTTCATGGGGAAATTCCTGCGGTGGGAAGGGAGTCGATGGCCGGGTGTGGCGCGGTGGCGTTGGGGTGCGGCCCGCATCACGGCCCCGTGCGCACGAGCCGGACGGAGAGGCCGAATTCAGCCCCGCTGTTGTGGGCAGCACCGCTGCGGAAATCCACGCGCCATGCATTGCCCGAAGCACCGATATAGCGTGTCCCCGACCAATAGTCCGAAGACATCGGGGTATTGGGGAAGAACACCGGGTCGATGGCGGCACTGGCCGGGCTGGCGCGCCCCAGATCGGCAATGCCGTGCAGCTCCTTGATGGTGGGCATGCGCCAGTCGGTGGCGCCGCACAGGCCCGCCGCGTTCACGTCGGCCACGAACTTCTCGGTGTCGCAGCGGTCCGTTGCCGAGCCGGCGCAGACGGCTCCGCTGCTGGTACTGCTGCCGCTGCCGGGAGTGCCTGGACTGCCGCCATTGGTGGTGGCGTCAGTGCTGTACCAATAGTAGGTGTGGCCCATATGGCGCAGGTGGCCGGAGTCGTTGACCTTGACTTCCCAGACCAGGCCCGTGACGTTGTCCTTGGTGCAGGCCCAGTCGTCGTTGCCCGCGCCCAGGGCGGGGTCGGCGGGGCAGGTGCCCTGGCCCGCCAGTTGGCCGCTGTTGCAGACCTTGGTGAAGTCGAAGCCGTTGGCAATGCCGTTGTTGAGGGCGCTGGCCCCCGCCTTGGCGAGCGCGCCGTCGGCGGCGGCCTTGTCACGCCCGTAGTGGCAGTCCTGACCGGCGGGGTGGCTGGCGTCGCAGGTGGCGGCCATGGCGTTGGTGGCGTTGCCGCTTCCGGTGATGCCGGTGTCGTTGAGAGGCTGGGTCTGTGCCTGCGCCGGCGGCAGGCCCGCCAGGAGCATGGCGGTCAAGGAAGGAATCAGAAAACGCATGGTGCGTGCCTTTGGTCACTATCGAAAGGCGCGCACGGTAACAAGCCGCAACCCGCGAAGATTGCACTGGATTGCAGTGCGCCGGCACTCCCCCGAGGGGCCGCCCCTGCCAGCGCTCCTGACGGTTTTTGATAGCTGCCAGCGCTTGCGGCACAAGCGCTGGCAGCCCATTGGGCTTTAAGCCCTGCGCCGTGCCGCGCGCAGGCCGAAGGCTGCGGCCAGCGCCGACAGCAGCAGCACGCTCCATTCGCTCAGGGTGGGAATGGCCTGCGGGCCTGTTGGTGCAGGCGCCGCCTTCACCGCGAAGCCGCCCGGGTCCTGGATGAACTGGTTGGCCGCGCCATCGAAGTCACCCAGGCCGCCGTCGGTCAGCGTCAGCGTGGCGCTCAGGCGGTTGGGGGCGATGTCCACGCGGCTGGCGGGCAGCTCGTACCAGTGCGGCTGGGCGCAGGCAGTGGTGCCCTGGCAATTGAAGCCGTCGGGGCTGGGGCCGTACTTCATGTACACCGCGCCGGCGGGCACGGGGGTGGAGAACTGCAGGGTCACGGTGGCATCGCTGCCCTGGGTGCCGCTGCTGAGGTTCAGCGCGAGCAGCCCGGCCGGGAAGGTCACGCCCTGCGGCGCGGCCGCGGGCGGGGTGGTGCTGAAGCTGGCGCTGCTCACCTGCCAGTTGTTTCCGGTTTGCAGCGCCACCGTGGCGCTGGCGCTGCCCGCGTTGGCCCAGGGCGCCTGGCAACTGCTGGCGCTGCCGCCGTGCAGGCCCTGGCACTGCCAGGTGTATTGGCCGCTGGCGCTGGCCACGGCTCCGGGCGTGCCCACGCTGCACAGGCCGGTGGCGGGCACGAGTGCCGTGGGTTGCCCGGCCGCCGCACCGCAGGCGCCAGCGAGCGGCGCCAAGACCACGGGGGCCGAGGGCACGGAGCAGGCTTGCGCGCCCGTGGCCGTGCCGGTGCTGGCCACGGGGGTCACGCAGAAGGTCAGCGTCTGGCCCGCGTCGCCTGCCACGGGCGTGTATTGCTTGCCGGTGGCGCCGCCGATGGGCGAGCCGCCGCGCTGCCACACGAAGGTGCTGGCGCCCTCGGGGTCATTGTCGGCGTCGGCGTAGGTGTAGCTGCCGCTGAGCGGCTGGCCCACCGTGGGCGTGCCGGTGATGGCCACATTGCTGGCCGTGGGCGCGGCGTTGGTGGTCACGGCGGCCGTAGGCGCGGAGCAGGCTTGCACGCCGGTGGCTGTGCCAGCGCTGGCCACCGGGGTGACGCAGAAGGTCAGCGTCTCGCCCGCGTCGTCCGCCACGGGCGTGTATTGCAGGGCCGTGGCGCCACTGATGACCGTGCTGCCGCGCTTCCATTGGAAGGTGCTGGCGCCCTCAGTGTCGTTGTCGGCGTCGGCGTAGGTGTAGCTGCCGGTGAGCAGTTGGCCCACGGCGGGCGTGCCGGCGATGGCCACGCTGCTGGCCGTGGGCGCGGCGTTGGGCTTGAGGGTGGCCGCATAGTGGCCCACCACGCGGGCTACGGCGTAGTCGGGAATCATCAGGTAGCCCGCATGGGCGTTGTAGCCCAGGCCCAGCGGGAGATTCAGCCCCGTGGCGGTCACCGCAGCTGTTGTATCGGTGAAATTGACTTGCCCCAGCACGTGGTCGGCGGCAGCGCCGTTGGCCTTGTGGGCGGGGTCGTTGTAGACCAGCACGCGGTTGTAGTTGAAGTCGGCCGCGTACAGAGCACCGTCGGCCAGCACGTCGATGCCGTAGACGCTCATCATGTTCGATGCCGATGCCGATGCTGCGCTGCTGCTGCCTGCCGTCATCAGGTCGGGCGCGCCCAGCACGCCGTCGGCCGCTGCGCCGTTGGCCTTGGCGGCGGCGTTGTCGAAGCGCAGGATGCGCCGGTTGCCTGCATCGCTCACGTAGAGGTTGCCGGCGGCATCCGCCGTCAAGCCGTAGATGGCCTGGCTGAACGTGGATGCCGTGACCCCTCCTGCCCCCACCGTGGTGAAGTTGGCCACGCCCAGCACGCCGTCGGCATCGGCGCCGTTGGCCTTGCTAGCGGCGTTGTCGAAGCGCAGCACCCGCTGGTTCTTCCCATCGGACACGTAGAGGCTGCCGTTGGCGTCGAGGGCGATGCCGTACAGGTAGCTGGTGGTGTTAAAGCGATTGGCCGTGGTGCCCGTGGCACTGCTGGTGAAGTCGGCCTGGCCCAGCACGCCGTCGGCCTCCGCGAAGCTGGGCTTGGTGGCGGCGTTGTCGTAGCGCAGCACGCGGTGGTTCTGGTGGTCCGTGACGAAGAGCCGCCCGTCGGCATCCATCACGCAGGTAAAGGGGGCGTACAGTGATTTCGCGGAACGCCCACCGCTGTTGGCGGCGGTGCTGGTGAAGTCGGGCTGGCCAAAGACGGCTTCGGCCGTGCCGCCGTTCTTGATGGCCTCGGCGGCGGAAAAACGCAGGATGCGGTTTTGGCCGAAAAGGACCACGAACACCTTGCCCGTGGCGGTGTCGGCGCAGATGTCCGTGGGGCCGGTGAAGCGCGAGGCCGATGCGCCGATACCGCCCGTGGTGAAGTTGTCCGCCCCCAGCACCAGGGTGGCGGCCTGGCCGTCGGTCCAGTTGGTGGCGGCCATGGCACTGCCGGCCATGCCGGCCAGCGCCAGCGCGCAAATCAGTGGCGAGAGCGCCGGGGCGCGGGCAAGGCACGGGCGTTGGGGGGTGTGCAAAGCGTGGGAGGGTGGCATGGCATGCGTCCTTGATGGGTGTTGAAATCAAGAGGCGCGCACGGTAGCAAGGCCCTGGCCGCGAAGATTGCACTAGATTGCAGTGCCTGCCGGGCCAGGGCGCGGCATGGGGATTTTTAGAATGAAAATGCCACTTTACCCGCTTGCAGCAAGCGCAAGCAGCTATCAAAAGAGAAGCGTTTGAACGGCCGGGCCTACCCCGCGTGCAGCTCCAGCGGCAGGCACAGGCGGTAGCCCTTGCCGCGCTGGCCGGTAATGGGGTTGCCCGCGCCGGGCGGGTGTTGCAGCTTGCCGCGCAGGCGGCTGATGAGCACGGCGAGGTTTTCCACCGTCAAGGGGGCGTCCATCTGCCGGCCCAGGGTGTAGAGCAGGCGTTCGCTGTCCATTGCCTGCTGCGGTGCCAGGGCCAGGGCTTCGAGCAGGTGGGTTTCGCGCGCTGTCAGCGCCCACACATGGCCGCCGGGCGCGCGCAGTTGCTGCTGCCGCGGCCGCAACTGGTAGCAGGGGCTGGGCTGGGGGCGCTGCACCCGGCGCAGCAGGTTGGCGATGACGGCCTCCAGCTCGACGACGTTGGTGGGCTTGGTGAGGTACACGTCGCCGCCCGCGCGGTAGCCGGTGGAGCGGTCCGAGGGGCGGGTGCGGGCCGTGAGCAGGACGATGCCCAGCCCGGGGTGGGTGGTGCGCAGGCGCTGGGCGATGCTGAAGCCGTCTTCGCCGGGCAGGTTGACGTCGAGCACCACGACGTCGATGGGGTGGCGCGCGGCCAGCTGGTTCAGGGCCTCGCCCGAGTCGGCGCCGAACACGCGCCACTGCGGGCGGCGCAGGTAGTCCAGCATTTCTTCGCGCAGGTCGTCGTGGTCTTCCACCAGGACGACGGTCAAGGGTTCAGGCATAGCTCGAAAACGACGTGGTGGGGGTCGGGCACGTGGCGCACGGTGGCATGCATCAGGCGCGCCACCTGGGCCACCCAGTACAGGCCCAGGCCGGTGCCGCTGCAAAAGAGCGCGCCGGGCGCGCGGTAGTACTTCTGGAACAGTTGCCCGGGGTCGGGCCAGCCGCCCCGGCCCGGCGCGTTGCGCACGGTGATGCGGGCGGTGGTGGCGCTGGCTTCGAGTTGCAGGGTGACGGGGGCGTTCTGGTCGCCGTAGCGCAGGGCATTGTCCAGCAGGTTGCGCACCATCAGGCGCAGCAGCACGCCATCGACGTGCGCGCGTGCGCCGGGCTGCAGCGCCAGCCGAATTCTTTCGGCCTGCGGGGCCTGCTCGGCGCATTCGGCCAGCAGCGCGGCGAGGTCTTCCGTCCGGGCCTGCACGGTGAGGGCGCCTTGCTCCAGGTGGTCCACGGCCACGCAGCGCTCCAGGATGGCGTCGATGTTGTCCACGGCCCGCTGCATCTTGGCCAGGCGCGCAGCCCGGTCTTCGGCCGGGGCTTGGGGGTCGCGCTGCAGGTGCTGGGTGGCCACCCGCAGCAGGGACAAGGGGTTTTTCAGCTCATGCAGCACCATGCCGAGGAAGCTGCTGGTTTCCGCATGGCGCTGTTTTTCGTAGTGCAGCGCCAGGTCGGTGGCGTGCTTCTGCTGCTCCAGGGCGGTCTGGCGCTGGAATTCCAGTTGTGTGTGCCGGGCGATGATGGCCAGGGTCATCAGCATGGTGAAGAAGTTGCTGGGCAGGGTCGGGTACAGCGACAGGGTGGAGGGTATGGTGACGGGCACGATGGCCGGCAGCAGCCACCACAGGAGGTAGGCCACGAGGCAGATGCCGAAGGTCTTGAACAGCACCCGCAAAGTCCGGTCCTCGATGGAGACGAACCAGACCACCACCCCGCCCCACAGCGAGATGCACAGCATGCCCAGGTTGTTCAGCGCCATCGCCTTGGCGCCATGCCCCAGGCCGATCAGCAGCAACTGGACCGGCAGCAGCCCGATGCAGGCCGTATAGGCCCAGGTGCACCACGCCGGAACGTGGAACAGGCGCAGCATTTCCCGGAACAGCAGGCAGGCGAGCGCGAAATGGATGCTGTTGGCATAGAAGATGGCCTGGTCCAGCACGCCTTGCGATGCGGGCAGCAAGTACTTGGCGAACAGCCCCATCTGCAGGCCCACCATCACGAAGGTGGTGAAATCGAACCCCGCATTGAGCAGCCACAGGCGCTGGCCCGTGACGCGCCAGCCCAGCAGGGAAATGCACATCACCACCACGCTGAAGCCTGTGTACAGGCCGACGAGCACGTGCGTCCGTATGTCGAATTCCTGGCTATCCTGGGCCGATATGACCTTGAAATGCGCGATCGCCGAATCGCTGCGCACCCGGACGAACACCGTGGCAGCCTCCCCAGGGGGGCTGTGCAGCAGCACGCTGAACGCAAGTTCAACACGCTCGCGCGCCTGGTAGGCATGGCTGCTGCCCAGGCGCTGCACTTCCCAGGCGCCATGGGCCGTGCGCTGGAAGACCTGGATGTCCTGCAGCAGGCCGGGCTGCACCCGCACGACCCAGTCGCCCGCCGGTGGCGGCTGCACCTGCAAGCGCACCCAGAAGGGCGTGCCCTTGTTGCGCAGCGGCAAGGGGCCGGTGAAGGACTGCCAGCCCTGCGCGCGCTGGATGTCCGTGATCGACAGCGCGCCGCCCGGGTCTTCCAGGTAGCTGCGCTGCTGCACCAGATCCTGCGCGGCGTGCGCTGGCAGGGCCAGGCCGATCCACGCCAGCAGCGCGCAGCACAGCCACCGTGCCAGGCGGACGATGCAGCCCGCCACGGTTGCACGGAGGTCACACAGCCTGGGCGCTGGCAGTCTGGATGCTGGTGGTCTGGCCGCTGACGCGGGGGAAGGTGTCTGAGGCATTGCAATGGATTTCCATGGCAGCGCCTGCACCCAAATTTAGAACAGCACGCGGCAGCGGATGGTACCGTCCACCTGGGAGAGTTTTTCCAGCGCCAGCTCGGAAGACTGCGCGTCCAGGTCGATGACCACATAGCCCAGCCTGTCGTCGGTCTGCAGGTACTGGCCGGCGATGTTGACGCGCAGTTCCGCGAACACCTGGTTGATGGCCGAGAGCACGCCCGGCTGGTTGTGGTGCACGTGCAGGATGCGGTGCTTTCCCGGGTGCGCGGGCAGCGCCACCTCGGGGAAGTTGACCGAGGTGATGCTGGTGCCGTTGTCGCTGTACTTCACCAGCTTTTCCGCCACCTCCAGGCCGATGTTGGCCTGCGCCTCCTGCGTGGAGCCGCCGATGTGCGGCGTCAGGATCACGTTGTCCAGGCCGCGCAGCGGGGAGGTGAATTCGTCCTTGTTGCTCTTGGGCTCGACGGGGAACACGTCCACCGCTGCACCCGCCAGGCGGCCTTCGCGCAGCGCCTGGGCCAGCGGGTCGATCTCGACCACGGTGCCGCGCGAGGCGTTGATGAGGATGGCGCCGGGCTTCATGGCAGCGATTTCGGCGGCGCCGATCATCCACTGCGTCGAAGGCAGCTCGGGCACGTGCAGGCTCACGATGTCGCTTTGCGCCAGCAGCGCGTGCAGCCCCGCCGCCTGGCGCGCGTTGCCCAGCGGCAGCTTGCCGACCACGTCGTGGAAGACGACCTGCATGCCCAGCGCCTCGGCCAGCACCGACAGCTGCGAGCCGATGGCGCCGTAACCGACGATGCCCAGCGTCTTGCCCCGGGTCTCGTAGGCGCTGTCGGCGCTCTTGAGCCAGCCGCCGCGGTGCGCGGCGGCATTGCGCGCGGGCACGCCGCGCAGCAGCAGGATGGCCTCGGCCAGCACCAGCTCGGCCACCGAGCGCGTGTTGGAGTACGGCGCGTTGAACACCGCGATGCCGCGCTCGCGCGCCGCCTGCAGGTCCACCTGGTTGGTGCCGATGCAGAAGCACCCGATGGCCACCAGCTTGTGCGCATGCGCCAGCACCTCGGCCGTGAGCTGGGTGCGCGAACGCACGCCGATGAAGTGCGCATCGGCGATCTTGCGCTGCAGCGCCTCGCCCTCCAGCGCGCCGGGCAAGGCCTCGATCTGCGAATAGCCCGCCGCGCGCAGCACCTCCTGGGCACTGGGATGTATGCCTTCGAGCAACAGGAAACGGATCTTGCTTTTGTCCAGGGATGTCTTGTGCAGCATGGGAGGGCCTTTGGCGGAAAGTGACAGGGAACAAGCATGCTGCATCGCACAAAACCTTAGCGAATGCACCGCTATTGGGCAGCCGCCGCGCCATTCGTCACAATGCGCTCCTGACGGCAGGCTGACGACGGGTTTCCCCCGGTTGTGACCCGGGGGAGGCTTGTGCGACAACGACACCGTTCTGTCATCGGCGCCCCCTACCCTGGGCCGTTTGGTGGCCCTTGCCATCCCAACAGGAGTCTTTCATGCAATTCAAGCAACTGGCCTTGGCCGCAGCCATCGCCGCCACTGCGGCGGCGGCGCAAGCGCAGACCGAAATTCAATGGTGGCACTCGATGACCGCCGTGAACAACGAGTGGGTCAACGACCTGGCCAGGCAGTTCAACGAAAGCCAGAAGGACTACAAGGTGGTGCCCACGTTCAAGGGCTCCTACCCCGAGAGCATGACGGCCGCCATCGCCTCGTTCCGTGCGGGCAACTCGCCGCACATCCTGCAGGTGTTCGAGGTCGGCACGGCCACCATGATGGCCAGCAAGGGCGCCACCGTGCCCGTGGGCAAGGTGATGCAGGACGCGGGCCTGGCGTTCGACCCCAGCGTGTACGTGCCGGCCGTGGCCGCCTACTACACGGCGCCCAACGGCCAGATGCTGAGCTTCCCGTTCAACAGCTCCACCACCATCTTCTATTACAACAAGGACGCCTTCAGGAAGGCCGGCCTGAACCCCGACAAGGCCCCCGCCACCTGGCCCGAGGTGTTCGAGGCGGCCAAGAAGCTCAAGGCCAGCGGCCACAGCTGCCCCATGACGCTGGCCTGGAACGGGTGGACGCAGCTCGAATCGTTCTCGGCCTGGCACAACGTCGAGTACGCGACGCACCAGAACGGCCTGGACAAGGAAGGCTACAAGGCGCGCCTGAAGGTCAACTCGCCGCTGCACCTGCGCCACATCGAGAACCTGGCGCAGGCCGCGAAGAACGGCGAGTACGTCTACAAGGGCCGCAACGCCGACGCCGAAGGCTCGTTCGTCTCGGGCGAGTGCGCGATGATCCAGACCTCCTCCGGCTTCTATGGCAACGTGGCGAAGAACGCCAAGTTCACCTACGGCCTGGCCCCCCTGCCCTACTACCCGGACGTGAAGGGCGCGCCGCAGAACACCGTGATCGGCGGCGGCTCCCTGTGGGTCATGGCGGGCAAGAAGCCCGAGGAATACAAGGGCGTGGCCCGGTTCTTCGACTTCCTGTCGCAGACCAAGGTGCAGGCCGCCAGCCACCAGCGCACCGGCTACCTGCCCATCACCATGGGCGCCTACGAGCTGACCGACAAATCGGGCTTCTACCAGCAGCGCCCCGGCACCGACGTGGCGGTGACGCAGATGATCCGCAAGGTGACCGACAAGTCGCGCGGCATCCGCCTGGGCAACTACCTGCAGATCCGCACCATCGAGGACGAGGAGCTGGAACTGGTCTGGGCCGGCAAGAAGACGCCCCAGGAAGCGCTGGACGCCATCGTCAAGCGCGGCAACGAGCTGCTGGCGCGCTTCGAGCAGGCCAACAAGGGCAAGTAAGCGGCCTTCCGCATCGGCCTCCGCCGCCCACGGGCGCGGAGGCTTTTTGCCGTTTCTGGAACGACCTTCATGGAAAAACGTGTCCTCTTCCGCTCCCGCTGGCTGCCCTGGGCGCTGCTGCTGCCCCAGTTGGCCATCGTGGGCGTGTTCTTCTTCTGGCCCGCGAGCCAGGCCATCCTGCAGTCGGTGCAGATGGAGGATGCCTTCGGCATGAGCCGCGAGTTCGTCGGCCTGGAGAATTTCCGGCGCCTGTGGGACGACGCGGCCTACCTCGATTCGTTCAAGATCACCGCGCTGTTCTCGGTGCTGGTGGCGGGCGTGGGCATCGTGCTGGCGCTGGTGCTGGCGATCTTCGCCGACCGCATCACGCGCGGCGCGCTGGTCTACAAGACGCTGCTCATCATGCCGTACGCCGTGGCGCCGGTCATCGCCGGGGTGCTGTGGATGTTCATCTTCTCGCCCTCGATCGGCGTGCTGGCCTACGGGCTGGGCAAGCTGGGCTACACCTGGAACCACCTGATGAACGACAACCAGGCCATGGCGCTGATCGTCATCGCCTCGGTGTGGAAGCAGATCTCGTACAACTTCCTGTTCTTCCTGGCGGGCCTGCAGTCGATCCCCAAGTCGCTGATCGAGGCCGCCTCGATCGACGGCGCCGGCCCGTGGCGGCGCTTCTGGAGCATCCAGCTGCCGCTGCTCTCGCCCACCACCTTCTTCCTCCTGGTCATCAACATCGTCTACGCCTTCTTCGACACCTTCGGCATCGTCGATGCCACCACGCACGGCGGACCGGGGCAATCCACCTCCATCCTGGTCTACAAGGTGTACCAGGACGGCTTCAAGGCGCTCGACCTGGGCGGCTCGGCCGCGCAGTCGGTGGTGCTGATGGTGATCGTCATCGCTCTGACGGTGGTGCAGTTCCGCTACGTCGAAAAGAAAGTGCAGTATTGAAATGACCCCCACGCTCATCGCTTCGCGTATCGCAGCCCCCCGAGGGGGCGCGTCAGTGCCTTCGGCCGGCCGGGCGGCACTGCCATGATCGACCGCCGTCCCTGGCTTACCCTCCTGTCGCACGCCGTCATGGTCCTCGGCGTGGCCGTGGTGGCCTTTCCGCTCTACCTGGCCTTCGTGGCCTCCACCCATACGCCGGACGCCATCGTGCAGGTGCCCATGCCACTGCTGCCCGGCAGCCACATGTGGGAAAGCTACAAGGCCGCGCTGTTCGGCGCGGGCAAGCTCGGCTCCAACACCACGGCGGCGCACATGATGTGGGTCAGCTTCGTGGTGGCCATGGTCATCACCGTGGGCAAGATCGCCATCTCGCTGCTGTCGGCCTTCGCCATCGTGTACTTCCGCTTCCCGTTCAAGATGCTGTGCTTCTGGGCCATCTTCCTGACGCTCATGCTGCCGGTGGAAGTGCGCATCCTGCCCACCTACAAGGTGGTGGCCGACCTGGGCCTGCTCAACAGCTATGCGGGCCTGACGCTGCCGCTCATCGCCTCGGCCACGGCCACCTTCCTATTCCGCCAGTTCTTCCTCACCGTGCCCGACGAGCTGGTGGAGGCCGCGCGCATCGACGGCGCGGGCCCCATGCGCTTCTTTCTCGACATCCTGGTGCCGCTGTCGCGCACCTCGATTGCCGCGCTGTTCGTGATCCAGTTCATCTACGGCTGGAACCAGTACCTGTGGCCGCTCTTGATGACCACCACCGAGGACATGTACCCCATCGTCATCGGCATCAAGAGCATGGTGGCCACGGGCGGCGATGCCGCCATCGACTGGAACGTCGCCATGGCCACCGCCATCCTCGCCATGCTGCCGCCCACGGCCGTGGTGATCCTGATGCAGAAGTGGTTCGTCAAGGGCCTGGTCGACACCGAGAAATAAGCATCAAAACCGGCTCTAGCCCTTGCCCATCAAGCGCTGGCAGCTATCAAACCGATTGCAAACATGGCATCCATCTCCCTGCGCAACATCGTCAAGCGCTACGGCCACGGGCCGAAGGCCCACCCGGTGATCCACGGCGTGAACGCCGAGATCGCGGATGGCGAATTCATCGTGCTGGTCGGCCCCTCGGGCTGCGGCAAATCCACGCTGCTGCGCATGATCGCCGGGCTGGAGGAAATCACCGGCGGCGAGCTGCGCATCGGCGACCGCGTGGTGAACGGCCTGGAGCCGGCCAAGCGCAACATCGCCATGGTGTTCCAGAACTACGCGCTGTACCCGCACATGAGCAACTACGAGAACATGGCCTACGGCCTCAAGCTCGCCAAGGTGCCCAAGGACGAAATCCGCCGCCGCGTGGACAAGGCCGCCAGGATCCTCGAACTCTCGCACCTGTTGGAGCGCAAGCCGCGCGAGCTCTCGGGCGGCCAGCGCCAGCGCGTGGCCATGGGCCGCGCCATCGTGCGCGAGCCCCAGGTGTTCCTGTTCGACGAGCCGCTGTCCAACCTCGACGCCAAGCTGCGCGGCCAGACCCGCATCGAGATCCAGAAGCTGCACGCCGAGCTGGGCATCACCAGCCTGTTCGTCACGCACGACCAGGTCGAGGCCATGACGCTGGCGCAGCGCATGATCGTCATGAACGCCGGCAACGTCGAGCAGTTCGGCACGCCCGAGGAGGTCTACCACCAGCCCGCCTCCACCTTCGTCGCCAGCTTCATCGGCTCGCCGCCCATGAACCTGCTCAAGAATGCGCCCGGCGGCCAGGCCGGGCGCATCCTGGGCGTGCGGCCCGAGCACATCGACCTGGTGCCCGGCGACAGCAGCGGCGGCTGGGAATTCACCGTCGAAACCGTCGAGCTGCTCGGCGCCGAGCGCCTGCTCTACGGCAAGGTGGGCGGCGAGGACGTGACCGTGCGCGTCGAAGAAGGACGCCCCTACCCCAAGCCCGGCGAAACCACGCGCATCGCCGCGCGCGCCGACCGCCTGCACTGGTTCGACCAGGCGACAGGCCATAGGATCACGGCATGAACACGTCCCTCCCCGCCTGGCCCTACCCCCGCTGGATCGCCCACCGCGGCGCCGGCAAGCTCGCGCCCGAGAACACCCTGGCCGCCTTCCGCCTGGGCGCGCAGCACGGCTGGCGCATGTTCGAGTGCGACGCCAAGCTCAGCAGCGACGGCGTGCCCTTCCTGCTGCACGACGCCACGCTGGAGCGCACCACCAGTGGCCAGGGCACCGCGGGCGACCTGCCCTGGGGCGCGCTGGCCCGGCTCGACGCGGGCGCCTGGCATTCGCGCGCCTACGCGGGCGAGCCCCTGCCCACACTGGAAAACGTGGTGCGCTGGTGCCTCGCCAACGGCCTGGACCTGAACGTGGAGATCAAGCCCACCCCGGGCGCCGAAGACGCCACGGGCCGCGCCGTGGCCGTGCTGCTGGCGCGGCTGTGGCCCGCCGCCCGCACCGCGCCACTGCTGACCTCGTTCCAGCCCGCCGCGCTGGAAGGCGCGCGCGCCGCCGCGCCGGCGCTGCCGCGCGGCCTGCTGGCGGACCGCCTGGCGCCGGATGGCGGCGACGTGCAGGCCGCCCTGGCCCTGGGCTGCCAGGCCATGGTGCTGAACCACGCACTGTGGGACGCCGCGCTGGTCGCGCACGTGCACGGCGCGGGCCTGCGCTGCCTGAGCTACACGGTGAACGACGCAGCGGCGGCGCAGCGCCTAGCCGGCCTGGGCACCGACGGCGTCATCACCGACCGGGTGGATCTGTTCTGCCCCGCAGGCTGAGAAAGCGCCGATTCAGCGCCAGCCGCGCTGCAGCAGCCACTGGCAGCTCGCGCACGCCAGCACCAGCGCGGCGTAGGTGAGCATCCGGCCGTCGCGCCCCAGCCACCACAGGCCAGCCAGCAGCACGGCGCAGCCCACTACGCTATTGATAGCTGCTTGCGCATACCAGGCAAGGGCCGAGGCCCCTTTGGGCCCCAAGAAACGCCCACCCAGCGCCAGCAGCAGCGCCAGGAACAGCGCAGGCGCGGCGAAGTTGAACAGGTGGCCGAGGAGGGCGAAGAAGTCCACGAGCGTGACGTAAATCAAGACATATGCAGTACCCATTTCCCGGGGCACCGCAGGGGCAGCGGCGAATTTTATAATCCGCCCCCATGGCAGTCTGGGCCCTCGGCATCAACCATACGACCGCGCCGCTTGATCTGCGCGGCCGTTTTGCGTTCGCGCTCGACCAGATCGCGCCCACGCTGCAGGGCCTGCGCCAGGCCTTGACCGAAGGCACGCGCCATCCGGCGGTCGAGACCGCCATCATTTCCACCTGCAACCGCACCGAAATCTACTGCGCCGCCACGCAGCCCGCGCTGGACCACACCCTGGGCTGGCTGGCGCACACGGGCGGCGTGAATGCGTCGGTGCTGCGCTCGCACTCCTACACCCTGCAGGACGGGCTGGCCGCGCGCCACGCCTTCCGCGTGGCCAGCGGGCTCGATTCCATGGTGCTGGGCGAGGCGCAGATCCTCGGCCAGATGAAGGACGCGGTGCGCGCTGCCGAAGGCGCGGGCGCGCTGGGCACCACGCTGAACCAGCTGTTCCAACGCAGCTTCGCCGTGGCCAAGGAGGTGCGCACCAGCACCGACATCGGCGCGCACAGCATCAGCATGGCCGCCGCCGCCGTGCGCCTGGCGGGCCAGCTGTTCGAGGACCTGGGCCAGATCCGCGTGCTCTTCGTCGGCGCGGGCGAGATGATCGAGCTGTGCGCCACGCACTTTGCGGCCAAGACGCCGAAGCACATCGCCATCGCCAACCGCACGCTGGAGCGCGGCGAGAAGCTGGCCACGCGCTTCGGCGGCGAGGCCATGCGCATGGCCGACCTGCCCGAGCGCCTGCACGAGTTCGACGCGGTGGTGAGCTGCACCGCCAGCAGCCTGCCCATCATCGGCCTGGGCGCCGTGGAGAGCGCGCTGAAGAAGCGCCGCCACCGCCCCATCTTCATGGTCGACCTGGCCGTGCCGCGCGACATCGAGCCCGAGGTGCAGCAGCTCGAAGACGTGTACCTGTACACCGTGGACGATTTGGCCAGCGTGGTGCAGAAGGCCCACGCCAACCGCCAGGCCGCCGTGGCCCAGGCCGAGGCCATCATCGACGCCGGCGTGCAGAGTTTTCTGCACTGGGTCGAGCTGCGCAGCCCAGCCCAGAGCGGTGCCGGCGGCACGGGCGGCGTGGTGCCGCTGATCCAGCAGCTCAACGCCCAGGCCGACGAATGGCGCGCGCTCGAGATCGCGCGCGCCAAGAAGCGGCTGGCCAAGGGCGAGGACATCGACAGCGTGCTCGAGGCCCTGTCGCGCGGCCTCACGCAGAAGATGCTGCACGGCACTATGGCCGAGCTGCGCGCGGGCGACGCCGAATCGCGCACGCAAACGGCGCAGACCGTCTCGCGCCTGTTCCTGCGCTCGCAGAGCAAGAGCAGCCTGTAGCGGCGCTGCACGCGCCCGCCTTTCGCTTTTCGCTTTTCGAGCCTTTTCGGCCTCCAGCGCTTGCCAGGCAAGCGCCATCAGCTACCAAAGTGGTAGCAAAACCTTTCCGATTCCCATGAAATCCTTTCTCCGCAGCCAGTTGGAACGCTACGCGCAGCGCCTCGAAGAGCTGGACTTCCTGCTCTCGCGCGAAGACATCATGGCCGACATGGCGCAGTACCGCGCCATCTCGCGCGAGCACGCCGACGTGACCGCCGTGGCCGGGCGCTACGCGCGCTACCGCCAGCGCGAAGCCGATCTGGCGGGTGCGCGCGAGATGCTCGAAGACCCCGACATGGCCGAGATGGCGCAGGAGGAAGTCGCCGCCGCCGAGGCCGAGCTGCTGCAATTGGAAGACGAATTGCAGCGCCTGCTTTTGCCGAAGGACCCGGACGACGCGCGCAACGCCTTCCTCGAAATCCGCGCCGGCACGGGCGGCGACGAATCGGCCCTGTTCGCCGGCGACCTGGCGCGCATGTACACGCGCTACGCGGCCACGCAGGGCTGGAAGGTCGAGGTCATGAGCGCCAACGAGAGCGAGATCGGCGGCTACAAGGAAGTGGTGCTGCGCGTGGAAGGCGACCACGTGTACGGCGCGCTGCGCTTCGAGTCCGGCGGCCACCGCGTGCAGCGCGTGCCCGCCACCGAGACGCAGGGCCGCATCCACACCAGCGCCTGCACCGTGGCCGTGATGCCCGAGCCCGACGAGACACAGGCCGTCACGCTGAACCCGGCGGACCTGCGCATCGACACCTTCCGCGCCAGCGGCGCGGGCGGCCAGCACATCAACAAGACCGACTCCGCCGTGCGCGTGGTGCACATTCCCACCGGCATCGTCGCCGAATGCCAGGACGGGCGCAGCCAGCACAGCAACAAGGCCAAGGCGCTGCAGGTGCTGCAGGCGCGTATCCAGGAAAAGGAGCGCAGCGAGCGCGCCGCCAAGGAAGCCGCGCTGCGCAAGGGCCTCATCGGCTCGGGCGACCGCAGCGACCGCATCCGCACCTATAACTTCCCGCAAGGACGGCTCACCGACCACCGCATCAACCTCACGCTGTACAAGCTGCTGGCCATCATGGAGGGCGACCTGGGCGAAGTGCTGCAGGCCCTGCAGCATGCGCGCGAGGCCGAGCTGCTGGCCGAGCTGGAAACCTCGGTTTGAAGAAAAAAGGCCTCCAGCCCTTGCCAGGAAAGCGCCACCAGCTCCTGAAACCATAGTGAACACCCCTCTGCACAACGCCCTGCAGCACGCCCAGCACCTGGGCCTGGCGCGCATCGACGCGCAAATGCTGCTGCTGCACAGCCTGGGCCGCGACCCGCACGACCGCGCCTGGCTGCTGGCGCACGACGGCGATGCGCTGCCCGCCGCCGCCCTGGCCGCCTACCAGGCCCTGTGCCAGCGCCGCGCCGCGGGCGAGCCCGTGGCCTACCTGACGGGGCGCAAGGCGTTCTATGGCCTGCCGCTGGCCGTGGATGCGCGCGTGCTCGACCCGCGCCCCGACACCGAGACCCTGGTGGACTGGGCGCTGGAGCTGCTCGCGCCGTGCGCCGCGCCGCGCATCGCCGACCTGGGCACCGGCAGCGGCGCCATCGCCCTGGCCCTGCAAAGCCAGCGCCCCGACGCCCAGGTGCTGGCCGTGGACGCCAGCGCCGGCGCGCTGGCCGTGGCGCAGGCCAACGCCGCGCGGCTGGGCCTGCCGGTGCGCTTCGTGCGCAGCCACTGGCTCGACGGCGTGGCCGGGCCGTTCGACGCCATCGTCTCCAACCCGCCCTACATCCGGGCGGACGACCCGCACCTGGCCGCGCTCACGCACGAGCCGCTGTCGGCCCTGGCCAGCGGCGCCGACGGGCTGGACGACATCCGCGCCATCACCGCCCAGGCACCCGCGCGCCTGGCGCCCGGCGGCTGGCTGCTGCTGGAACACGGCTGGGACCAGGCCGAGGCGGTGCAGGCGCTGCTGCGCGCGGCGGGCTTTGCCGCCGTGGCCAGCCGCCACGACCTGGCGGGCATCGCCCGCTGCACCGGCGGACGCCGGGACGGCTAGGACGTGCTCAGGGGGGCCGCACCAAAGCCCTTTGGCGCGAAAGATGCACCAAGGGTGAAATAATCGCCCCCACCGCCGCGCGCACCCCCACGTCCCCCGCGCGCGGCCCGTTTTCAGGAGTATCCATGGACAACGCTACCCGCGAACGCATCGACCAACTGGTCAAAACCAACGACATCCTGCTGTTCATGAAGGGAACGGCCAGCTTCCCCATGTGCGGCTTCTCGGGCCGCGCGGTGCAGATCCTCAAGGCCTGCGGCGTCGATGCCAAGGACATCGGCGCCGTGAACGTGCTGGAGGACGACGCCATCCGCCAGGGCATCAAGGACTACAGCAGCTGGCCCACGATCCCGCAGCTCTACGTGAAGGGCGAATTCATCGGCGGCTCGGACATCATGATGGAGATGTACGAATCGGGCGAGCTGCAGCAACTGCTGGGCGCGCAGGGCTGATCGCCCCCCCGCGCCATGCTTCTGGGCCGCCTTCGGGCGGCTTTTTCGTTCCACATGGCCCCTGGCTACACTGTCACGCATGAGTCTGCTCGAAAGCTTTCTGACCATCGTCCTGCTGATCGCCGCCAGCGCGTTCTTCTCGATCGCCGAGATTTCGCTGGCCGCATCGCGCAAGCTGCGGCTGCGCCAGATGGTGGACGAGGGCGACGCGCGCGCCGGGCTGGTGATGCGCACGCAGGAGCAGCCGGGCGAGTATTTCACCGTGGTGCAGATCGGGGTGAACGCCGTGGCCATCCTGGGCGGCGTGGTGGGCGAAGGCGCGCTCACGCCGTATTTCTCCGGCTGGCTCGCGCCCTGGCTGGCGCCCGAGACGGCGGCCACGGTGGGCTTTCTCGCCTCGTTCGTCCTCATCACCTCGCTGTTCATCCTGCTGGCCGACCTGCTGCCCAAGCGCCTGTCGATGGCCGAGCCGGAGCGGCTGGCGGTGCTGGTGAGCCACCCCATGCAGTGGCTCACGGCGCTGTTCAAGCCGCTGGTGTGGCTGTTCAACTGGCTGGCCAACCGCCTGGCGGCGCTGCTGGGCCTGCCCACGGTGCGCGACGACCGCGTCACGTCGGACGACATCCTGGCCCTGATGGAGGCCGGCGCCCGCGCCGGCGTGCTGGCCGCGCGCGAGCAGCAGGTGATCACCAACGTGTTCGAGCTGGATTCGCGCACCGTGGCATCGGCCATGACGCAGCGCGACCGCATCGCCTACTTCCTGCGCGACGATCCGGACACGGTGATCCGCGTGCGCATCGCCGCCGAGCCGTTCTCCACCTACCCGGTGTGCGACGGCGACATCGACCACGTGGTGGGCTATGTGGATGCCAAGGACCTGTTCCAGCGCGTGCTGAACAACCAGGCGCTTTCGCTGGCCGACGACAGCCTGCTGCGCAAGGTGCTGATCGTGCCCGACCGGCTCACGCTGGCCGAGGTGCTGGAGCAGTTTCAGCAAGTGCACGAGGATTTCGCCGTGATCGTGAACGAATACAGCCTGGTGGTGGGCGTGGTCACGCTCAATGACGTGATGAGCACGGTGATGGGCGGCCTGGTAGGCCCGACGGACGAGGAACAGATCGTGCGCCGTGACGAGAACTCGTGGCTGATCGACGGTGTGACGCCGATCGAGGATGTGCTGCACGCGCTACAGCTCGATGCGCTGCCGCACGCCGAGGAGTACGAGACCCTGGCCGGCTTCCTGATGGTGATGCTGCGCCGCGTGCCCCGGCGCACCGACAGCGTGACCTTCGGCGGCTACAAATTCGAGGTGCTGGACGTGGACAGCTACCGCATCGACCAGGTCATGGTGTCGCGCCTGCCCCTGGAGGCTGCGCCCCCCTCATCCGTTTGAGCGCAGTTCCGCCGTCTGCAGCGGCGGCGGAAAGACCCAGTTGCGCTGGGCACCGAACACCGCGTCCGGGTAGGGCGACTTGCCCCGGCTACCGTTGTAGCGCCCCAGGGCCATGAACAAGTCGCCGCGCTCGCGCTCGATGTAGTGGCGCAGGATGACGCAGCCGAAGCGCAGGTTGGTCTGCATGTGGAACAGCTTGCCGGCATCGCCGTCGCCGATCACGCGCGTCCAGAACGGCATGACCTGCATGTAGCCGCGCGCGCCCACGCTGGAGACGGCGTACTTGCGGAATGCGCTCTCCACCTGGATCAGCCCGAGCACCAGCGACACGTCGAGCCCCGCGCGCTTGGCCTCATACCACACGGTCTGCAGGAAGTCGCGGCGCACCTCCCAGTCGGGCTTGCGGCGGCGCAGGCGGTCGCTCATGGTGCCGAGCCAGCGCAGGTAGTGCAGGCGCGCCTCGGTGGTGAAGAAGTCGGGCTCCGGCGGCGCCTGGTTGGCCACAGCGGAACTGAGTGCGGTGCGCACCGAATCCACCAGCGGCTCCTCCAGTTGCCCCCCCGCGTGGGCGGTGCCAGGCAGCGCCAGCCACGAGGCCGGGCCGGCCACGCCCCAGGCGGCGCAGCGCACCAGGCAGTGACGGCGGGATACAGAAGTGCTCATGGCCGTGCTCATGCCGACAGACGGCCCCTCACATGGGCCGCGATATCGCCCACCGCCACCTTGGTGGCGGCGGCGTCGCGCCGGTGCTGGTATTCGACCACGCCGTCCTTCAGGCTCTTGTCGCCGATGGTGACGCGGTGGGGCACGCCGATCAGTTCCCAATCGGCAAACATGGCGCCGGGGCGCTCGCCGCGGTCGTCCAGGATCACGTCCACGCCCGCCGCCAGCAGGTCGGCGTAGAGTTGCTCGGCCGTGGCCTTCACGGCCTCGCTGCGGTCCATGCCGACCGGGCAGACGACCACGGTGAAGGGAGCGATGGCGTCGGGCCAGATGATGCCGCGCTCATCGTGGTTCTGCTCGATGGCGGCGGCAGGCAGGCGGGTGATGCCGATGCCGTAGCAGCCCATCTCGAAGAACGCCGGCTTGCCGTCCTCGCCCAGGAAGGTGGCGTTCATGGCCTTGGAGTACTTGGTGCCGAGGTAGAACACGTGGCCCACCTCGATGCCGCGCTCGATGGCCAGTTCGCCCGCGCCGTCGGGCGACTGGTCGCCGGCCACGACGTTGCGCAGGTCGGCCACGGCGTCGGGCTCGGGCAGGTCGCGCGCCCAGTTCACGCCGGTGATGTGGCAATCGGCCTCGTTGGCGCCGCAAATCCAGTCGGCCATGACGGCCACTTCGCGGTCGGCAATCACCTTCACCGGCTTCTTCAGGTCCATGGGGCCCAGGTAGCCCGGCTTGCAGCCGAAATGGTCTTCGATCTCGGCCAGGGTGGCGAAGCGGAAGCCCTTGTCCAGCCCAGGCACCTTGGAGACCTTGATCTCGTTCATGTCATGGTCGCCGCGCAGCAGCAGCAGCCAGACCTGCGAGCCCGCGATGTCGCCGGCGTCGTTCAGCGTGTCGGTGGCCAGCACCAGCGACTTCACGGTGGTGGACAACGGTACGCCAAGCAACTGCGCCACGTCGGCGCAGGTGGCCTTGCCCGGGGTGGGCGTCCTGGCCATGGGCGCCGAGGCACCCGGGCGCGGGGCGGCGGGCGCGAGCGCCTCGGCCTTTTCCATGTTGGCGGCGTAGTCGCTTTGCGGGCAGTAGACGATGGCGTCCTCGCCGGTCGCGGCGATGACCTGGAATTCCTCGCTCAGGTCGCCGCCGATGGCGCCGCTGTCGGCGGCCACGGCACGGTAGCGCAGGCCGAAGCGGTCGAAGATGCGGCGGTAGGCTGCCGCCATGACCTGGTAGCTGGCCTTGGCGCTGGCCGGGTCGCGGTCGAAGGAATAGGCATCCTTCATGATGAACTCGCGCCCGCGCATCAGGCCGAAACGTGGACGGCGCTCGTCGCGGAACTTGGTCTGGATCTGGTACAGGTTCTTGGGCAGTTGCTTGTAGCTGCGCAGTTCCTGGCGGGCGATGTCGGTGACCACTTCCTCGCTGGTCGGCTGAATCACGAAATCGCGGTCATGGCGGTCCTTGATGCGCAGCAGCTCGGGGCCCATCTTCTCGAAGCGCCCCGTCTCCTGCCACAGCTCCGCCGGCTGCACCACGGGCATGGCGCACTCCACCGCGCCCGCGCGGTTCATTTCCTCGCGCACGATGGCCTCGACCTTGCGGATGACGCGCAGTCCCATCGGCATGTAGTTATAGATGCCGGCCCCCAGCTTCTTGATGAGCCCGGCCCGCATCATGAGCTTGTGGCTGGCCACCTCGGCGTCCGCCGGGGCTTCCTTGAGGGTCGAGATGAAGAATTGGGAGGCTTTCATGGATGGGCAATCGGGCTATTCGGGCAAGTACCCTTGGCAGGTACAGGGCAGCAGGCATAATGGCTGCAGTTTAAAAATTGGGGTTAGATTATGCTTGACCGGGACGGCTTCAGGCCCAACGTCGGCATCATCCTGCTCAACCACAGGAACCAGGTGTTCTGGGGCAAGCGCATACGCACCCACAGCTGGCAGTTTCCGCAGGGCGGCATCGACCGGGGCGAATCCCCCGAGCAGGCCATGTTCCGCGAGCTGCACGAGGAGGTGGGGCTCCATCCCCACCATGTACGCGTGGTGGCCCGCACCCGGGATTGGTTGCGCTACGAGGTGCCTGACCGGTATATCCGCCGCGACGCGCGCGGCCATTACAAAGGCCAGAAACAAATCTGGTACCTGCTGCAGCTGATGGGGCACGACTGGGATCTGAACCTGCGCGCCACCGACCATCCCGAATTCGATGCGTGGCGCTGGAACGACTACTGGGTGCCGCTGGACGTGGTGGTCGAGTTCAAGCGCGGGGTCTACGAGATGGCGTTGACCGAGTTGGCGCGTTTCCTGCCGCGCCAGGATCAGCGCAACCGGTATCTGCGCAGCGGCATGCGCACCAGGGAACAGCAACCGCCCCACGCTGCGCACAGCCTGCAACGTCCCTCCGGCATGGAGCTGCCGCCGGGAGCGAGCTTCGATCCCGATCCCCAGGCCAGCGAAGCACCTGCCTGCCCTGCCCCTCCCGCCAATTAAGAAAGCCCGCTGCAGCGGGCTTTTTTTCATGCGGGGTCAGCGCCCCACCAGCACCAGGTTGTCGCGGTGCACCATTTCAGGTTCTGCCGCATAGCCCAGCAGTTGCTCGAACGCACTGGACGGCTTGCGGCACAGCAGGCGTGCCTCAGCACTGGCGTAGTTGGCCAGGCCCCGGGCAATTTCCCGCCCATCCGCATCCCGGATGGCAATCACGTCGCCGCGCGAGAATTCGCCCTCGACCAGGGTCATGCCGATGGGCAGCAGGCTCTTGCCTTCGCCGCACAGCTTGGCGGCGGCGCCGGCATCGACCACGACGGCACCGCGCAGCTGCAGGTGGTCCACCATCCACTGCTTGCGCGCCTGGGTCTTGGCGGTTTGGGCCACCAGCAGTGTGCCAATGGCCTCGCCCTGTGCCAGACGCACCAGGACGTCCGGTTCGCGCCCCCAGGCGATCACCGTGGAGGCACCCGAGCCCGCGGCGCGCTTGGCCGCCACGATCTTGGTGATCATGCCACCCTTGCCGATGCTGGAGCCCGCGCCACCGGCCATGGCCTCCAGCGCCGGATCGCCCGCACGCGCCTCGTGCACGAACTGCGCGGACGGGTCCTTGCGCGGGTCGGCGGTATAAAGGCCCTTCTGGTCGGTGAGGATGACGAGCATGTCGGCCTCGACCAGATTGGCCACCAGCGCGCCCAGGGTGTCGTTGTCGCCAAACTTGATTTCGTCGTTGACGACGGTGTCGTTCTCGTTGATGACCGGCAGCACGCCGAGTTGCAGCAGCGTCAGCAGCGTGGAGCGCGCGTTCAAGTAGCGCTCGCGGTCGGCCAGGTCGGCGTGGGTGAGCAGCACCTGCGCGCTGCGCAGCCCCTGCTCGCGCAGCTTGGTCTCGTACATCTGCGCCAGGCCCATCTGCCCCACGGCGGCGGCGGCCTGCAGCTCATGCACTTCGCTGGGCCGGGCACTCCAGCCCAAGCGCTTCATGCCCTCGGCAATGGCACCACTGGACACCATGATGACCTCGCGCCGCCCCGCGCCATCGCCCTGCACCAGCGCCGCCAGCTGGCGGCACCACTGCGCAATGGCCGACTCGTCGAGCCCCCGGCCTTCGTTGGTCACCAGGCTGGAGCCCACCTTCACCACGATGCGGCGGGCATCGCGCAACACACTGGAATTCATTTTTGGTCTTTTTGGGCCCTAGCGCTTACCCAGAAAGCGCTAGCAGCTATCAAACAATGAGCAAAATCACTGGGGCGCATCGTCCACGAAGCGGGGATCGACCTCCACCACGCCATGCTCGGCCTGCTGCTGGTCGTGCACATGCTGGTAGATCGCCTTGATCAACGGCTCGCAGCCTTCGCGCGTGAGCGCGGAGATCTCGAACACCGGCCCCTTCCACTTGAAGCGCTTGACGAAATCCTTGACCTTCGCCGCGCGCTCCTCGGCGGGCACCATGTCGAGCTTGTTGAGCACCAGCCAGCGCGGCTTGTCGTGGAGCTGCGCATCATATTTTTTCAGCTCGCCCACGATGGCCTTGGCCTGCGCCACCGGATCCACCGCGTCGTCAAAGGGCGCCAAGTCCACGATGTGCAGCAGCAAGCGCGTGCGCTGCAGGTGGCGCAGGAACTGGTGGCCCAGGCCCGCGCCCTCGGAGGCGCCCTCGATCAGGCCCGGAATATCGGCCACCACGAAGCTCTGCTCCGGCCCCACGCGCACCACGCCCAGGTTCGGGTGCAGGGTCGTGAAGGGGTAGTCGGCAATCTTCGGCCGCGCGTTCGACACGGCTGCGATGAAAGTGGACTTGCCCGCATTGGGCATGCCCAGCAGCCCGACGTCGGCCAGCACCTTGAGTTCCAGCTTCAGGTTCTTGCGCTCGCCCGGCCAGCCCGGCGTCTTCTGGCGCGGTGCGCGGTTGATGGCGCTCTTGAAACGCAGGTTGCCAAAACCGCCGTCCCCGCCCTTGGCGATCGTGATGCACTCTCCGGGCGTCAGCAGCTCATAAAGCACCTGCCCCGTCTGCGCATCGGTGATGATGGTGCCGACGGGCATCTTCAGGGTGATGTCGTCACCAGCGGCGCCGAACATATCGGAGCCCATGCCGTGCTCGCCGCGCTTGGCCTCGTGGCGGCGCGAATAGCGGTAGTCCACCAGGGTGTTCAGATTCAGATCGGCCACCGCATAGACATGGCCGCCACGCCCACCATCACCGCCATTGGGGCCGCCGAACTCCTTGTACTTCTCGTGCCGGAACGACACGCAGCCGTTGCCACCATCGCCTGCGGCGATGTCAATATAGGCTTCATCGACGAATTTCATGGGGTATCCAGTTTAGACAAAACACGCCCTGCCCTGAAAAGCACAAAGCCCCGCAAGGCGGGGCTTCGCAACAGCTTGCAGTGACAGGGCCTCAGGCGGCCGGGGTCACGTTCACCGTATGCTTGCTCAGCGCACCCTTGGTGCCGAACGACACATGGCCGTCCACCAGGGCAAACAGGGTATGGTCCTTACCGACGCCCACGTTGGAGCCGGGGTGGAACTTGGTGCCGCGCTGGCGCACGATGATCGAGCCGGCGCTGATCAACTCACCGCCGAAGGCCTTCACGCCGAGCATCTTGGGCTTGGAATCGCGCCCGTTTCGCGTAGAGCCGCCGCCTTTTTTCTGTGCCATGACTCAGACTCCGATTAAGCAGTGATTGCACCGATTTGCAGCTCGGTGAACTGCTGGCGGTGGCCTTGGCGTTTCTGATAATGCTTACGGCGACGCATCTTGAAAATGCGCACCTTGTCGTGCTTGCCGTGGGCCACGACGGTGGCTTTCACGGTGGCGCCGGACACCAGGGGCGTGCCCACCTTCAGTTCAGCGCCGTTGCCGACAGCCAGAACCTGGTCGATCACGATCTCCTGGCCAACGTCCGCAGCAATCTGTTCTACCTTGATTTTCTCGCCGGAAGCAACGCGATACTGCTTGCCACCGGTTTTTATGACCGCGTACATGGGTAACCTCTTGGATTGGAGAGTTCTGCAGACGGATTTCCGCAGAGCCAGCGATTGTAGCACGGGCGCCAATTTGCACCGCTGCCTCCCCTATGCACAGCCGCCCTTCCTATAATCCCGGGCACACCGCATGCCTCCTTTTTCCTGCGAGCGCTTCCCATCTTGACCTCGACCCCCAACCCCGCCATTTCGCCCCTCGCACTCATCGCCGACGATATGCGCGCGGTCGATCACGTCATTGCCCAGCGCCTTACCACCAGCGTGCCGCTGATCGGACAGATATCGCACTACATCATCGCCGCTGGCGGCAAGCGCTTGCGTCCGGCATTGCTGCTGCTGGTGTGCGGCGCGCTGGGCTACCAGGGGAAGCAACGCTTCAATCTCGCCGCCGTCGTGGAGCTGATCCACACCGCCACCCTGCTGCACGACGATGTCGTGGACGAATCCACGATGCGGCGCGGCCGCGCCACCGCCAACGAGAACTTCGGCAACCCCGCCAGCGTTCTGGTGGGAGACTTTCTGCACACCCGCTCGTTCCAGATGATGGTCGAAGCCGGCAGCATGCGCATCATGGAAATCCTGTCGGAAGCGACCAACGTGATCGCAGAAGGGGAAGTACAACAGCTCATCAACATGCATGACGCATCCCTGGATGAAGCGGGCTACCTGCGCGTCATTCGATCCAAGACCGCCAAACTGTTTGAAGCCAGCGCCCAGTTGGGCGCCATTCTTGCAGGCAGCTCGCCTACCGTCGAGGCGGCCTGCGCCACCTACGGGCAGGCCCTGGGCACCGCATTCCAGATCATCGACGACGTACTGGACTACGACGGCGAAGCGGTAGAGATGGGCAAGAACATCGGCGACGATCTGCGCGAAGGCAAATCCACCCTTCCGCTGATCGCCGCCATGCAGCGCGGCACGCCAGAACAGGCGGCCATGGTGCGCCATGCCATCGAGCAAGGCTCCACGGAGTCCCTAGAAACAATTGTTTCCATTGTCAAGGAAACAGGCGCACTGGAGGTCGCGCGCACAGCTGCCCATGCAGAAGCCCAGCGCGCCATCGCTGCGTTGGATTGCATTCCAAGCAATATGCACTCTGCAAGTTTGCTACAATTGGCGGCTCAGCTTCTGTCACGCAGGACTTAAAATCCAGCGACAGAGCACCATCGGGGTGTAGCTTAGCCTGGTAGAGCGCTACGTTCGGGACGTAGAGGCCGGAGGTTCGAATCCTCTCACCCCGACCAGACGTCCAAAGCCCAGTCGCCAGCCAAGGCGGCTGGGCTTTTTTTATTGCCCCGCCGGCAGCGCCCTCCACAAAGCCGCAACAGCTACAAGTTATGTAGCAATTCCACGCATTTGCACGCTGTACATACACCCACGCTATCGGCGATGATAGGATCGTTTGTCACCTCAAAATGTTTTCGGTTACATGGCAGCTGTTGATACCGCACAGAAAGACGCTCCGGCCGTCGCCCTCCCCGGCCTGGGGCGGGCATTGATGTCTGCGGGCAAATTGACGCAAAAAGCCGCCGAGGACATTTACAAAAAGTCACAAACCAGCAAAACAAGCTTCATTGCCGAACTCACGGGTTCAGGCGCCGTCTCCGCAGCGGATGTCGCCTACACCATGGCCACCATGTTTGGCGCCCCTCTGCTCGATCTGGGAGCCTTTGACCCAGCACGGCTGCCCAAAGATCTGCTGGATTCCAAAATCTGCCAGGCCTATCGGGTACTGCCGCTGAGCAAGCGCAACAACCGCCTGATCGTTGCAACGGCCGACCCTACCGACCAAGAGGCGGCAGAGAAGATCAAGTTCACCACGCAAATGGGGGTGGACTGGATCATTGCCGAATACGACAAACTCACAAAACTCGTAGAAACAACCTCGAAGAGTGTCAGCGAATCCATGGAGTCGCTGACCAGTGGCGGCGACTTTGAATTCGGCGACATCAACGTCGAAGAGTCCACGGAGTCCAACGAGGCAGAAACCTCCGACGTGGAGGACGCCCCGGTCGTCAAGTTCTTGCACAAGATGCTGATTGATGCGTTCAACATGCGCGCATCGGATTTGCACTTCGAGCCTTATGAGCACACTTACCGCGTGCGATTTCGCGTTGACGGGGAGTTGCGGGAGATCGCTTCGCCCCCCATCGCCATCAAGGACAAGCTCGCTTCGCGCATCAAGGTGATCTCGCGCCTGGATATATCCGAAAAGCGCATTCCCCAAGATGGCCGCATGAAGCTCAAGGTCGGCCCGGACCGGGTGATCGATTTCCGCGTCAGTACCCTGCCCACATTGTTCGGCGAAAAGATCGTGATCCGTATCCTGGATCCGAGCAGTGCCAGGTTGGGTATCGATGCGCTGGGCTATGAGCCCGAAGAGAAAGAGCGCTTGCTGCATGCCATTGGACGGCCCTACGGCATGATTCTGGTCACCGGCCCGACGGGCTCAGGTAAAACGGTGTCGCTTTACACCTGCCTGAACCTGCTGAACAAGCCAGGTGTGAACATCGCGACGGCAGAAGACCCATCGGAAATCAACATGCCCGGCGTCAACCAGGTCAACGTCAATGAAAAGGCAGGCCTGACCTTTGCAGCGGCGCTCAAGTCATTTCTGCGACAGGATCCCGACATCATCATGGTCGGCGAAATCCGTGACCTTGAAACGGCGGACATCGCAATCAAGGCCGCCCAGACCGGCCACTTGGTGCTGTCGACGCTGCACACGAACGATGCACCCACCACGCTGACCCGCATGCGGAACATGGGCATCGCCCCTTTCAACATTGCCTCCAGCGTGATCCTGATCACTGCGCAGCGCCTTGCCCGCAGGCTGTGCGCCCAATGCAAGGCGCCGGCCGATATTCCGCACGAAGCCCTGATCGAGGCCGGATACAGCGACAGCGAAATCGATGGCAGCTGGGTTACCTACCGGCCCGTGGGCTGCTCAGCCTGTAACAACGGCTACAAGGGGCGGGTCGGTATCTACCAGGTCATGCCGATTTCCGAGGAGATGCAGCGCATCATCCTGCAGGACGGCAGTGCGCTCGAAATTGCCGAGCAGGCCAAACGCGAAGGAGTGCGCTCCCTGCGGGCATCCGGACTGCACAAGGCCAAGATGGGGCTGACCTCGCTTGAAGAAGTGCTGGCTGTCACCAATGAATAAGAAGTAGCAGCAACCACAGGGAACCACGAGGGAGCACCATGGCAACCGCCGCATCCAAGGACATCAAGGATTTCGTCTTCGAATGGGAAGGCAAGGATCGCCACGGCAAGGTCGTGCGCGGCGAGGTTCGCGCCGTTGGCGAGAACCAGGTGCAGGCCACCCTGCGGCGCCAAGGGGTTTTGCCCACCAAGATAAAGAAACGGCGCATGCGCGCGGGCAAGAAGATCAAGCCCAAGGACATTGCGCTGTTCACCCGCCAGATGGCCACGATGATGAAGGCGGGCGTACCCTTGCTGCAGGCTTTCGACATCGTGGGGCGCGGAAATGCCAATGCCAGCGTCACCAAGTTGCTCAACGATATCCGTTCGGATGTGGAAACCGGAACCTCGCTGAACGCCGCCTTCCGCAAATACCCGATGTACTTCAACAGCCTCTACTGCAACCTGGTCGAGGCCGGCGAAGCTGCCGGTATCCTCGAAACACTGCTCGACCGGCTGGCGGCCTACATGGAAAAGACCGAAGCCATCAAGGCCAAGATCAAATCGGCGCTGATGTACCCCATCTCGGTGATCATCGTGGCTTTCGTCGTGGTCACCGTGATCATGATCTTCGTGATCCCGGCGTTCAAGGAAGTGTTCACCTCGTTTGGTGCCGATTTGCCAGCGCCCACGCTTTTCGTGATGGGCATGAGTGAGATTTTTGTGAAGTGGTGGTGGTTGATCTTCGGCGTCATCGGCGGTGGCGGCTATTTCTTCATGCAAGCCTGGAAGCGCAGCGAGAAAATGCAGATTGCCATGGATCGGTGGCTGCTGCGCATTCCCGTCTTTGGCCCGCTGATCGACAAGGCCGCCGTGGCGCGCTGGACGCGCACGCTCTCGACGATGTTCGCTGCAGGTGTTCCCCTGGTCGAAGCACTTGACTCCGTCGGCGGTGCCGCTGGCAATGCGGTATATGCCATAGCCACGGACAAGATCCAGCAGGAAGTCTCCACTGGTACCAGTCTGACAGCCGCCATGGGCAACGCCAACGTCTTCCCCACCATGGTGCTGCAAATGTGCGCCATCGGGGAGGAGTCCGGCTCCATCGACCACATGCTGGGCAAGGCTGCAGATTTCTACGAAGAAGAAGTCGATGACATGGTGGCGGGGCTGTCCAGTCTGCTGGAGCCCATCATCATCGTGTTCCTGGGCGGCCTGATCGGCGGCATCGTGGTGTCGATGTACCTGCCTATCTTCAAACTCGGCCAAGTGGTCTGATGGCGCTCTTCGATCCCTGGGCCAGCGCCGCTTTAGCTGGTGTCTTCGGCCTGCTCATCGGCAGTTTCCTGAACGTCGTCATCCACCGGTTGCCAAAAATGCTGGAGCAGCAATGGGCCGCCGAATATGCCCACTATGCGGCCGAAGGCACTGAAGGGCCCGAGGTGACAGCGCCTGCCATCAGCCTGTCGCACCCGCGCTCAGCCTGCCCCAACTGCGGCCACGCCATCCGGTGGCACCAGAACATCCCCATCCTCAGCTATTTGGCCCTGCGCGGGCGCTGCGCGGGCTGCGGCACGCGCATCAGCCTGCGCTACCCGTTGGTCGAACTGTTCACGGCAACACTGTTCGCCTTTTGCGCTTGGCGCTGGGGCATCACACCCACGGGAGCGGCGTGGTGCCTGTTCTGCGCGGTCATCGTGGCCTTGGCGGGGATCGACTGGGACACGACCTTGCTGCCCGACGACCTGACCCTGCCCCTGCTGTGGGCCGGGCTGCTGGCATCGGCCCTGCAATGGACCGACGTGCCGCTGTTCTCCGCCGTCATGGGCGCGGCGGCCGGTTACCTGTCTCTCTGGTCGGTCTATTGGGGCTTCAAGCTGGCTACCGGCAAGGAAGGCATGGGCTACGGCGATTTCAAGCTCTTCGCCGCCCTGGGCGCCTGGTTCGGCTGGCAGGCGCTGGTGCCCATCATCCTGATGGCCTCGGTCATCGGCGCCATCGTCGGCATCGCCATGAAGCTGACCAGCGGGCTGCGCGAGGGCGGCTATGTTCCCTTCGGCCCCTTCCTGGCCGGTGCCGGGCTCACGGCCCTGGTTTTCGGACCGCAGGCCGTGATGCAGCATCTTCTGGGCTGGTTGGGACTGTGACCGGCCCGGTTTCCATGGTGCGGTTGGGCGTGACGGGCGGCATCGGCAGCGGCAAGAGCACGCTGGCTGGCATGCTCGCGCAACGCGGCGCCGCCTGGATCGACGCCGACCGGATCGCCCGTGGCGTGACGGCCCCCGGCGGTGCTGCCATCCCCGCCATCCGGCAGACCTTCGGCGACGCGCTGATCGGCGCCAACGGCGCCCTGGATCGTGCGCGCATGCGTGCGCTGGTCTTTGCCCAGCCCGCCGCACGCCAGCAGCTCGAAGCCATCGTCCACCCCCTGGTCGGCCAGCAGACCGCGGCCCAGGCCACCGCTGCCGCCGCGCAGGGCGTGCGTCTGGCGGTGTTCGACATCCCCCTGCTCGCGGAATCCGGCCACTGGCCGGCACGGCTCGACGCCGTGGCCGTGGTCGATTGCACGCCGGAAACCCAGCTCCAGCGCACCATGGCGCGCAGTGGGCTGGACCGTGCCACCGTGCAAGGCATCATGGCCTCGCAGGCGTCGCGCGCGCAGCGCCGTGCCGTGGCCGACATCGTGGTCTGCAACGACGTGCCATCGCTGCAGGAACTGCAAGCCCAGGCAGACCGGATCGCCGCATGGTTCGGGCTATGATTCTTTTCTTGAGTGCCTCCAGGAATCCGGCAGCGTGATCCTTTACGAATACCCTTTCAACGAACGGCTGCGAACCTACTTGCGCCTGGAGCAGCTGTTTCGCCGCCTGGGCGAACTGGTCTCCCGCACGCACCCGCTCGACCACCACTTCGCGCTGGTCACCCTGTTCGAGATCATGGACGTGGCGGCGCGCGCCGACCTCAAGGCCGACGTGCTCAAGGACCTGGAGCGCCAGAAGCACCTGCTCGACAGCTACCGGGGCAATCCATCGATCTCCGAATCGGCGCTCAACGCCATCATCGCCCAGCTCGACCGCTGCTTCACCGCCCTGAGCAACCAGAGCGGCAAGGCCGGCCAGGCGCTGACCGACAACGAATGGCTGATGGGCATCCGCAGCCGCCTGGGCATTCCCGGCGGCACCTGCGGCTTCGACCTGCCCGGCTACCACGCCTGGCAGCACAGCGACCCGACCTACCGCCAGCGCGCCCTGGAAACCTGGGCCAGCACCATGGCCCCGCTGGCCGAGTCGATCTACCTGCTGCTGAAAATGCTGCGCGACGCCGGCGTGCCGCAGCGCGTGGCGGCCGAGCGCGGCCAGTTCCAGCAAAGCCTGCCGCAAGGCCGCACCTTCCAGTTGCTGCGCCTGCGCATCGATCCGTCCCTGGGCCTGGTGCCCGAGATCAGCGGCAACCGGCTGCTCGTCTCGGTGCGCCTGATGCGCATGGACGTCGATGGCCGCCTGCAGCCCTGCCAGGATGATGCGGCCTTTGAACTGACGCTGTGCGCCTGAGTGCCATGGACATGGACAACACGCCAGCAGCCCGCACCGTCCCCTGCCCCACCTGCGGCGGCGACAGCGTTTTCAGCCCGGCCAACCGCTTCCGGCCGTTCTGCAGCGGGCGCTGCAGGCAGATCGACCTGGGCGCCTGGGCCACGGAGGAATTCCGCGTGCCCTCGGAAGCGCCGCCTGAGGACGCCGCCTACGGCGACCCCAGGCGCGAAGACGGCTGATTTCAAGCCAAATCAGCCTCCAGGGCGCATGTAGCAAGCGCCAGCAGCTCTCAATCCGATAGCGTTTCGGGATCGAAGACCTGGCCGCGCTCCTCAGCCAGCCAGCGCAGCACCTCGTACGCGCCGGGCAGCACGGGCCGCACGTCCAGCGGGAACTGTTGCCACGCCATCTGCTGGCCCTCGCGCATCTCGAAGTCGCCCTCCCACGCCTGCACCTTGCACCAGTGCAGGCGCACCAGGGCATGCGGGTAGTCGTACTCGGTGACCTTCCAGGCCTGCACCGCGCCGATGGTGACGCCGAGTTCCTCAATCAGCTCGCGGCGCAGCGCCTGCTCCACGTTCTCGCCCGACTCGATCTTGCCGCCGGGGAACTCCCAGTAGCCCGCATACGCCTTGCCCGGCGGGCGCGTGGACAGCAGCATGGCGCCGTCGCCGCGCAGCAGGATGCCGACGGCCACCTCGGTGTGCTTGCGTGCTGGCGTCATGCGTCCTGCCGTCCTGCGAAGTCACGCGCAAACTGGTAGGCCACGCGGCCGCTGCGCGAGCCGCGCTCCAGCGCCCAGACCAGCGCCTCGGGCCGCGCCGCGGCGATCGCCGATTCCGCCACGCCCAGCGCCGCCAGCCACTGCGCCACGATGGCCAAGTATTCCTCCTGGCTGAACGGGTAGAAGCTCACCCACAGGCCGAAGCGCTCGGACAGCGAGATCTTTTCCTCGACCACCTCGCCGGGGTGGATCTCACCATCGGCCGAGGTGGTGTAGCTCAGGTTGTCCTTCATCTGTTCGGGCAGCAGGTGGCGGCGGTTGCTGGTGGCATAGACCAGCACATTGGGCGTGCTCGCGGCCACCGTGCCGTCGAGGATGGACTTGAGCGCCTTGTAGCCGCCCTCGCCTTCCTCGAAGCTCAGGTCGTCGCAGTAGACGATGAATTTCTCGGGCCGCCCGGCCACCACCTCGACGATGTCGGGCAGGTCCGTCAGGTCGGCCTTGTCCACCTCGATCAGGCGCAGGCCCTGCGGCGCGTAGGCATGCAGGCAGGCGCGGATCAGCGAGGACTTGCCCGTGCCGCGCGCGCCCGTCAGCAGCATGTTGTTGGCGGTGCGGCCCTGCACGAACTGCGCGGTGTTGCGCTGGACTTTTTCCTTTTGCGCGTCGATTTCCTTCAGGTCTTCCAGGCGCATCGGCGCCACCTGGCGCACCGGCTCCAGCACGCCATGGCCGCTGCTGCGCTTGCGGTAGCGCCAGGCCACGGCGGCCGACCAGTCGGGCGCGCCCAAGGGCTGCGGCAGCACCGATTCGATGCGCGCCATCAACTGCTCGGCGCGGGTCACGAGTCGTTCAAAGTTTTCGTTCATTTTGGCCTCTAGCCCTTGCTGGTCAAGCGCAAGCAGCTATCAAAAACAAAGCAAACCAGACGCCGGTCACGAACGGTAGTCGGCGTTGATGCTCACGTAGTCGTGGCTCAGGTCGCAGGTCCACACGGTGTCGTGCGCCTCGCCGCGGCCCAGCCCGACGCGCACGGTGATTTCGCTTTGCCGCATCACGCGCTGGCCGTCTTCCTCGCGGTACGCGGGGTTGCGCCCGCCCTGCGTGGCAACGTGCACGTCATCCAGGTGCAGCTCGATGCGCGTCTGGTCCAGGTCGTCGATGCCGGCGTAGCCCACGGCCGCGAGGATGCGGCCCAGGTTCGGGTCGCTGGCGTAGAACGCCGTCTTGACCAGCGGCGAATGCGCGATGGCGTAGGCCACCTGGCGGCATTCGGCAGCGGTCTTGCCGCCTTCCACGCGCACGGTGATGAACTTGGTCGCGCCCTCGCCGTCGCGCACGATGGCCTGGGCGAGCTGGCGCGCAACGCCGAGCAGCGCGGCCTGCAGCGCGCGGCCCTCGCTGCTGTCGAGCGCCGTGATGGGCGCATGCCCGGCCTGGTGCGTGGCCATGAGCACGAAGGAGTCGTTGGTCGAGGTGTCGCCGTCGATGGTGACGCGGTTGAACGAGCCATCGGCCAGCGTGCGCACCAGCGGCTGCAGCAGTTCGGGGGCAATGGCCGCGTCGGTGGCCAGAAAGCCCAGCATGGTCGCCATGTTCGGGCGGATCATGCCCGCGCCCTTGCTGATGCCGGTGATGCGCACCGTGGCGCCGCCGATCGCCACCTGCGTGCTGTAGGCCTTGGGCAGCGTGTCGGTGGTCATGATGCCCTCGGCGGCGCGCGCCCAATGGCCGGGCTGGGCGTCGGCGAGGGCGGCGGGCAAGCCCGCCTCGATGCGCTCCACGGGCAGCGGCTCCATGATGACGCCGGTGGAGAACGGCAGCACCTGCTGCGGCGCCAGGCCCAGGCGGCCCGCCAGTGCGACGCAGGTGGCGCGCGCGCGCGCCAGGCCGTCGGCGCCCGTGCCGGCATTGGCGTTGCCGGTGTTGACCACCATGGCGCGGATGCCCTGGCCCGCCGCCAGGTGCTCGCGGCAGACCTGCACGGGCGCAGCACAGAAGCGGTTCTGCGTGAACACGCCGGCCACGCTCGTGCCCTCGTCGAGCAGGAACACGGTCAGGTCTTTGCGGTCGGCCTTGCGCACACCGGCTTCGGCAACGCCGATGCGCACGCCGGGCACGGCATGCAGGTCTGCGGCTTGGGGGCTGGAGAGGTTCACGGGCATGGGTGTTCCTGGAAAGGGGTGGGAAAGGGGCACAAAAGCAAACACGGGCCGCAGCCCGTGTCGTGCAGCGCTACGCCATCAGGTCAATTTGCCGTGGCATTGCTTGTACTTCTTGCCGCTGCCGCACGGGCAGGGGTCGTTGCGGCCCACGCGCACGCCCGCGGGCACGACGGAAGCCACGGTGCTCGGATCAACGGTGGATTCGGCTTCGCCGCTCTCGGTCGGGGCGGTGTAGGTGACGTTGGTGATGGCCTCGGCGCGGCTCTCGAAGGCTTCGGTGGCTTGGCCGATCTGTGCGGGCGACTGCACCTGCACGGTGAGCAGGATGCGCGTGACCTCGTTCTTCACCTGGTCCAGCAACTGGCGGAACAGCTCGAAGGCCTCGCGCTTGTATTCCTGCTTGGGCTGCTTCTGCGCGTAGCCGCGCAGGTGGATGCCCTGGCGCAGGTAGTCCAGCGCGGACAGGTGGTCGCGCCAGTTGCTGTCGAAGCTCTGCAGCAGCACGGCGCGCTCGAACTGCATGAAGTTCTCGCGCCCCACCAGCTCGAGCTTGGCATCAAACAAGGCCTTGGCGGCCTGCAGCACTTTTTCGAGGATTTCGTCGTCGGTGATGCTCTCCGAGCCCGCCACTTCCTGCTGCAGGGCCAGCTCGAGCTGCCACTCGCCCGCCAGCGCCTTTTCCAGGCCCGGCAGGTCCCACTGCTCCTCGACCGAATCGGCGGGCACGTACTGGCGCACCACATCGGCCAGGCAATCGTCGCGCATGGCGGCGATCATGTCGGACAGGTCGGTGGCGTCGAGGATCTCGTTGCGCTGCTGGTAGATGACCTTGCGCTGGTCGTTGGCCACGTCGTCGTATTCGAGCAATTGCTTGCGGATGTCGAAGTTGCGCGCCTCGACCTTGCGCTGCGCGCTCTCGATGCTGCGCGTGACGATGCCGGCCTCGATGGCTTCGCCGTCGGGCATCTTCAGGCGGTCCATGATGGCGCGCACGCGGTCGCCCGCGAAGATACGCATGAGCTGGTCGTCCAGGCCCAGGTAGAAGCGCGAGGAGCCGGGGTCGCCCTGGCGGCCCGAGCGGCCGCGCAGCTGATTGTCGATGCGGCGCGACTCGTGGCGCTCGGTGGCGATAATGCGCAGGCCGCCCAGCGCCATGACCTTCTCGTTGTCGAGCTTCCACTGCGCGCGCAGCTCCTCGATACGCTTGGCGCGGTCGGCTTCTGACAGCGATGCGTCTTCCTCGATCGCCGCCACGGCCTTCTCGACGTTGCCGCCGAGCACGATGTCGGTGCCGCGGCCCGCCATGTTAGTGGCGATGGTGATCATGCCGGGCCGGCCGGCCTGGGCCACGATGTCGGCCTCGCGCGCGTGCTGCTTGGCATTGAGCACCTGGTGCGGCAGCCCGGCCTTGTTCAGCAGTTCGTCGATGATCTCGGAGTTCTCGATCGATGTCGTCCCCACCAGCACCGGCTGGCCGCGCTCGTGGCATTCGCGGATGTCGGCAATCGCGGCCTCGTACTTCTCGCGCGTGGTCTTGTACACGCGGTCGAGCTGGTCCTGGCGCTTGCTCGGGCGGTTCGGCGGAATGATGACGGTTTCCAGGCCATAGATTTCCTGGAACTCGTAGGCCTCGGTGTCGGCCGTGCCGGTCATGCCGCCGAGCTTTGCGTAGAGGCGGAAGTAGTTCTGGAAGGTGATGGACGCCAGGGTCTGGTTCTCGGCCTGGATGTTCACGCCCTCCTTGGCCTCGACGGCCTGGTGCAGGCCCTCGCTCCAGCGGCGGCCAGCCATCAGGCGGCCCGTGAATTCGTCGACGATGACGATCTCGCCGTTCTGCACCACGTAGTGCTGGTCGCGGTGGTACAGGTGGTGCGCGCGCAGCCCCGCGTACAGGTGGTGTACGAGCGTAATGTTGGCCGGGTCGTAGAGCGACGCCCCTTCGGAGATCAAGCCAGCCTGCGCCAGGATGCGCTCGGCGTTCTCGTGGCCCTGCTCGGTCAGGAAGACCTGGTGCGATTTTTCGTCGAGCGTGAAGTCGCCGGGCTTGGTCACGCCCTCGCCCGTGCGCGGATCGGCCTCGCCCTCCTGGCGCGTGAGCAGGGGCACGACCTTGTTGATCGCCAAGTACATGGCCGTGTGGTCCTCGGCCTGCCCGCTGATGATCAGCGGGGTGCGCGCTTCGTCGATCAGGATGGAGTCCACCTCATCCACGATGGCGTAGTTCAGCCCGCGCTGCACGCGGTCGCGCACCTCGTAGACCATGTTGTCGCGCAGATAGTCGAAGCCGTACTCGTTGTTCGTGCCGTAGGTGATGTCGGCGCCGTAGGCGGCCTGCTTTTCCTCGCGCGGCATCTGCGGCAGGTTGATGCCGACCGTGAGCCCCAGGAAGTTGTACAGACGCCCCATCCACTGGGCGTCGCGGCCGGCCAGGTAGTCGTTCACCGTGACCACGTGCACGCCCTGGCCCGACAAGGCGTTGAGGTACACCGGCAGCGTGGCCGTCAGGGTCTTGCCTTCGCCCGTGCGCATCTCGGCGATCTTGCCGTGGTGCAGCGCCATGCCGCCGATGAGCTGCACATCGAAGTGGCGCATCTTCATCACGCGCTTGGAGCCCTCGCGCACCACGGAGAACGCCTCGGGCAACAGCGCATCGAGCGATTCGCCCTTGGCCACGCGGTCCTTGAACTCCTGGGTCTTGGCACGCAACTGCTCGTCGCTCAGCTTCTCGTACTCCGGCTCCATGGCATTGATGCGCGCCACTGTCTTGCGGTATTGCTTGAGAAGCCGGTCGTTGCGGCTGCCGAAAATTTTGGTGAGAAAGTTGGTGGCCATGCGAGCAAGAGCCGCCGCCGCCGCATCGCGCCGGAACAACGACCCAAAATCCCTAAAAAATGTGGAATTCAGTTGGGGCCGCTATCCGGCAATGCAAGCCTGCCCATCTGGCAGCGGGACCCAAACCGGGAATTCTACTGTGCGCCCCGTGCCCGCCTTCCCGCAGCGGGCCAGGGGCAGGTCAAGGTCCGGGATAATTCGCTGGCTCCCAACCTTCACCGCCATGCACCGACGCCACCACGCCATCACCCTGCAGCAAGCCACCGAGGAATCGCCCGCGCTGGCCCAACTGGTGGCGCTCACGCGCGACTCCAGCGCGCGCCTGCAGGCCATCCAGGCGCTGCTCCCGCCCGCACTGCGCGGCGCCATCCAGGCCGGGCCGATCGAAGGCCAGGGCTGGTGCCTGCTGGTCAAGGGCAATGCGGCTGCCGCCAAGCTGCGCCAACTGGCGCCGGCCTTGGCGGCGCATTTGCGCAACAAGGGCTGGGATGTGCAGACGATCCGCCTCAAGGTCCAGTAGCTGAAACGGTGGCCTTGGCATTGCGGCAGGCGGTATCCGTGAGGGGCGTGACGGTATCTCCATGGGCTGGTGGGCAAAGTACCGTCAAAAGTACCGGATTCAAGTGGCCTGCGATGCACTTCGGCGGACTTCGCAGAGGGTGCTACAGAGGGGGAAAAGAAAAAGGCCGCACGTTCATGGAACTGTGCGGCCTTCAATATGGTGCCGGTTGTCGGATTCGAACTGACGACCTACCGCTTACAAGGCGGGTGCTCTACCAACTGAGCTAAACCGGCGAAAGCGCGGATTCTATACCGGCCGGAACCCAAGAATCCAGCCAGGCGCCATCGGCCTCGACTTACTTGACACGCTTGAGCGCGGGCCGCCCGCCGCCGCCCGCCGGCGGCATCGGGCGCGGCTCCTCATCATCGCCATCCACCATATCGGCCACGGCCAGTTGCACCACCCGTTCCTCGGCAGGAGCCGGAGTGGAAGGCTCCACCACTTGCGGTGGCAATGCTGGCACGCCCTCGGGCGCGCCTTCAGGAGGCGGGAAGGCCATGCCCTGGCCGTTCTCGCGCGCATAGATGGCGACGACATGATCGACAGGCACGATGATTTCCCGCGGCTGCCCGCCAAAACGCGCCTTGAACTCGATGTAGTCGTTACCCAGTTGCAACGCGCTCGTGGCGTCGTAGCTGACGTTGAGCACGATCTCGCCATCCTTGACGTACTCCCGCGGCACCTGCACCGAGGCGTCCACGCGCACCACGACATAGGGGGTGAGCCCATTGTCGGTGCACCACTCATAGAGGGCGCGGATCAGATAGGGGCGCGTCGAAGTGGTGTCCTGGGTATGCATGGTGTCAAGAGTCGATGGCGAAACAAGAAGGCGCTTACTTGCGCATGACCTTTTCGGACGGCGTAAGTGCCTCGATGTACGCCGGGCGGGAAAAGATGCGTTCGGCATACTTGAGCAACGGCGCGGCGTTCTTCGACAGCTCGATACCGTAGTAATCCAGGCGCCACAGCAACGGCGCGATGGCCACGTCGAGCATCGAGAAGTTCTCGCCCAGCATGTACTTGTTCTTGAGGAACACGGGCGCCAACTGCGTCAGGCGGTCGCGGATGTGGGCTCGCGCTTTTTCCAGCGCCTTTTCGTTGCCCTTGGTCGCGCGCGACTCCAGGGCGCTCACGTGCACGAACAGTTCCTTCTCGAAGTTGAGCAGGAACAGGCGCACGCGCGCCCGATCCACCGGGTCGCCGGGCATCAATTGCGGATGCGGGAAGCGCTCGTCGATGTATTCGTTGATGATGTTCGACTCGTACAGGATCAGGTCACGCTCGACCAGGATGGGCACCTGGCCGTAGGGGTTCATCACGCTGATGTCTTCCGGCTTGTTGTACAGATCCACGTCGCGGATCTCGAAGTCCATGCCCTTCTCGAACAGCACGAAGCGGCAGCGGTGGGAGAAGGGGCAAGTCGTTCCCGAGTAAAGCACCATCATGGTGAAAGGCTCCTAAAAATCAAAAAGAGTGGGATGCGCGAAGCACCCACTCTGCAAAGATGACGCCCCGGCCCGCGCCTGCGAGCCGGGGTACGCCCTATGGTGTTATTTGACGTCTTTCCAGAAGGCCGCGTTGAGTCGCCACGCAATGACCGTGAAGAGCGCCAGGTATAGCAGCACCCACACGCCCAGGCTCTTGCGCTTGTCCTGCGCGGGCTCGCCCATCCACTGCAGGTAGTTCACCAGGTCGCCGACGGCCTGGTCGTACTGCTGCTGCGTCATGGCGCCGGGGGTCAGTTGCTCCCAGCCCTTGAAGACATGGCTCTTCTGACCATGGCTCTCGACCTCTTCGAAGATGGCGCGGCGCTCGCCCTGCAGTTGCCACAGCGCGTGCGGCATGCCCACGCTGGGGAAGGCCAGATTGTTCCAGCCCGTGGCCTTGGCATCGTCGCGGTAGAAGGTGCGCAGGAAGGTGTACAGGTAGTCGGCACCCGTGCCGTTATGGCCCGCGCGCGAACGCGCGATCACGGTCAGGTCGGGCGGGTTGGCGCCGAACCATTCCGAAGCCTGCTTGGGATCGATGGCCGCCTTCATGGTCTCGCCGATCTTGTCGGTGGTGAACAGAAGGTTGTCCTTGATCTCCTGGTCCGTGAGGCCGATGTCCTTCAGGCGATTGAAGCGCATGAACGCCGCCGAGTGGCAGCTCAGGCAGTAGTTGACGAACAGCTTGGCACCGTTTTGCAGCGACGCCTTGTCGGTCGTGTTCACAGGCGCCTTGTCCCAGGCGATGCCGCCCTCGGAGGCTTGCGCTCCGGTAGCGATACCCAGGGCTGCGATCAGCGAAAAAAGCACTTTTTTCATTGTTGTTCTCTCCGGCTCAGTGGGGCTTGAAGGTCACGCGATCGGGCACGGGCTTGGGCGTGCCCAGACGGGTCCACCAGGGCATCAGCAGGAAGAAGCCGAAGTAGAACAGCGTGCCGACCTGCGAGACGCGCTCGCCCACCGGCGACGGCGGCTGCACGCCCAGATAGGCCAGGATCACGAACACGACCACGAACACGGCATACAGCCACGTGTGCCAGCCCGGACGGTAGCGGATCGAACGCGCCGGGCTCTGGTCGAGCCAGGGCAGGAAGAACAGGATGATCACGGCACCGCCCATCACGACCACGCCCCAGAACTTGGCGTCGATCGACAGCATCAGCGCGATGACCACGGCGGCAGCGACCACGATGCCGCCCTTGATGAAGCCGGGCAGCTTGGCCTTGAGCACGCCAAAGCCGGCGCCCAGCACCACGCAGGCGATCAGGGCATACATCATCTCGCTGGTGATGGCACGCAGCATGGAATAGAACGGCGTGAAGTACCACACCGGAGCGATGTGGTTGGGCGTCTTCAGCGGGTCGGCCGGGATGAAGTTGTTGTACTCCAGGAAGTAGCCGCCCAGCTCGGGGGCGAAGAACACCACGGCCGAGAAGATGAACAGGAACACGCCGACGCCGAAGATGTCGTGCACCGTGTAGTACGGGTGGAAGGGGATGCCGTCCAGCGGATGGCCCTTGGCGTCCACCGGCTTGCCGGGGCCCTTGATCTCGATGCCGTCGGGGTTGTTCGAGCCCACGTCGTGCAGGGCCAGCAAGTGGGCCACGACCAAGCCGATCAGCACCAGCGGCACGGCGATCACGTGGAAGCTGAAGAAGCGGTTCAGCGTCGCGTCGCCCACCACGTAGTCGCCGCGGATCAGCAGCGCCAGGTCAGGACCGACGAAGGGGATGGCCGAGAACAGGTTCACGATCACCTGCGCGCCCCAGTACGACATCTGGCCCCAGGGCAGCAGGTAGCCCATGAAGGCTTCGGCCATCAGCGCCAGGAAGATGGCGCAGCCGAAGATCCACACCAACTCGCGCGGCTTGCGGTACGAGCCGTAGAGCAGGCCGCGGAACATGTGCAGGTACACGACCACGAAGAACGCCGAGGCGCCCGTGGAGTGCATGTAGCGGATCAGCCAGCCCCAGGGCACGTCGCGCATGATGTACTCGACCGACTCGAACGCCTTGGCGGCATCGGGCTTGTAGTGCATCACGAGGAAGATGCCGGTGACGATCTGGATCACCAGCACCAGCAGCGCCAGCGAGCCGAAGATGTACCAGAAGTTGAAGTTCTTCGGAGCGTAGTACTCCGACATGTGCACCTTGTAGGCATCGAAGGCCGTCGGGAAACGGTTCTCGAACCAGTTGGTGAGTTTCGCGCCCGCCGAGGCGTTGGGCGAGAGTTCCTTGAATTCGCGGTAAGCAGCCATGTGTACTGTCTCCCTCAGGCCTTCTTGTCTTCACCGATCAGGAGCTTGGTCTCCGACAGGTACATGTGCGGCGGCACTTCGAGGTTGTCGGGCGCGGGCTTGTTCTTGAACACGCGGCCGGCCATGTCGAAGGTGGAGCCGTGGCAGGGACACAGGAAGCCGCCCCTCCAGTCGTCGGGCAGCGAGGGCTGCGGGCCGGCGACGAACTTGTCGGACGGCGAACAACCCAGGTGGGAGCAGATGCCCACGGCCACCAGCACCTCGGGCTTGATGGAGCGCCACTCGTTGCGCGCGTACTCGGGCGTGAGTTCGGCCGGGTTGCGCTTGGACGCGGGATCGGCCAGCTGGCCATCGAGCTTGGGCAGCTCGGCCAGTTGCTCCGGCGTGCGCTTGACGATCCACACCGGCTTGCCGCGCCACTCCACGGTGATCTTCTCGCCGGGCTTGAGGCTGGAGATGTCGACCTCGACGGCCGCGCCTGCCGCCTTGGCCTTCTCGGAGGGCTGGAACGTACTCACAAAGGGGACGGCAGCAGCCACGCCGCCCACCGCGCCAGCGCAGCCGGACGCGATCAGCCACGTCCGTTTGCCGGAGTCGATCGGAGTTTCACTCATGGGGGGATCCTCGGTATGCAACGCTATTAGGGTCAACCACAAATTGTAGCGGAGTGATAATCGCGGCCGGGGGGCTGTCGCGTGCCAAGGCGCTGCCCTATGTCAAGCAATAGGGCGGTTTTTCAAGTCCGCCACCACCGGAGCGCGCTGCAATGAGCATGTTGAAAGAATTCAGGGAGTTCGCCGTCAAGGGCAACGTCATCGACCTCGCCGTGGGCGTGATCATCGGCGGCGCGTTCGGCAAGATCGTCGATTCGGTCGTCGCCGACCTCATCATGCCGGTGGTCGGCCTGGTCTTCGGCAAGCTCGATTTCTCCAACCTCTTCGTCGTGCTGGGCACGGTGCCCGAAGGCACGGCGCGCACGCTGGACGCGCTCAAGAAGGCCGGCGTGCCGGTGTTCGCCTACGGCAGCTTCATCACCGTGGCGGTCAACTTCCTGATCCTGGCCTTCATCATCTTCATGATGATCAAGCAAATCAACCGCCTCAAGCGCGAAGCGCCCGCCGCCGAGCCCGCGCCCGAACCCGCGACGCCGGAAGACATCGTGCTGCTGCGCGAGATCCGCGACAGCCTCAAGCGCTGAAAGACGCCGCCCGTACAACCGCCCGTGGCGTCCGCGCCACGGGCGTTTTGTTTTGCTTCACGCGGCCAGCGCGCGCGCCATGCGCACGGCCTCGATCAGGCTGGCCGCGTCGGCCACGCCGCGCCCCGCGATGTCGAAGGCTGTGCCATGGTCCGGGCTGGTGCGCACCAGCGGCAGGCCCAGGGTGACGTTCACGCCCTTGTCCACGCCCAGGTACTTGACCGGGATCAGCCCCTGGTCGTGGTACATCGCCACCACCACGTCGAACTCGCCCGAGCGCGCGCTGGTGGCGCGCGCGCGCATGAACACCGTGTCCGGCGCGTAGGGGCCGTGCACGTCGAGCCCCTCGGCGCGCGCCTGCGCCATGGCGGGCGCGATCACCTCGATCTCCTCGCGGCCGAACAGCCCGCCCTCGCCCGCGTGCGGGTTCAGCCCGGCCACCGCGATGCGCGGCGCGCGGCCCAGGCTGCGCGCCAGCGCCGCATGGGTGATGCGCAGGGTCTGCAGCACGTTGCCGAAGGTCACGGCCGCCAGCGCGTCGCGCAGCGACACGTGGATGCTGACCAGCACGGTGCGCAGTTCGTCGCTGGCCAGCATCATGCGCACCGGCATGCCCGCCAGCGCCACGCCCGCGTGCCGCGCCGCCTCGGCCTGGAGCAGCTCGGTGTGGCCGGGAAAATCCACGCCCGCCGCCGCCAGCGCTTCCTTGTGCAGCGGCGCCGTCACCAGCGCCGCCAGCTCGCCGCGCAGCGCCGCGCGCGCCGCCCATTGCACGCAATGCGCGGCAGCGCGCCCCGCCTCGGCGCTGACCTGGCCCCAGGGCTGCGGCCCGGGCAGGCCGGGCAGCGCCAGCACCGGCAGGCAGCGCAGCGGCATGTCCCACGCCGCGCGCGGATGCGCCAGCAGCGCCACGGGCAAGGACGGGCGGCCCGGCCCCTCGATGCACGCGGCGGCGCGGCGCAGCGTGGCCAGCTCGCCCGCCACGAAGCAGCCGCGCAGCAGGTCTGGCGCGTCGCGGAACGCCTGGGCGATGGTTTCCGGCCCGATGCCGGCGCTGTCGCCCTGGGTGATGGCGATGGGTTTTTCCGCGTGCGTGGAATTCATGGTCAGAAGTGGCTCAAATGCCCGCCAGTCAAGCGCTGGCAGCTATCAAAAAAGTATCAAGCCGGGTTGGCGATGTCGATGAACTGGTGCACCAGCCCATGCAGCGCCGCCATGTGCGCGGCCACGGCGGGCGCGCCGTAGCGCTCGGTGGCGTGGTGCCCGGCGGCGATGAAGGCCACGCCGGTCTCGCGCGCCAGGTGGGCCTGGGGCTCGGAGATTTCGCCGGTGATGAAGGCATCGGCCCCGGCGGCGATGGCGGCCTCGAAGAAACCCTGCGCGCCGCCCGTGCACCAGGCCACGCGGCGGATGGCGCGCGCGCCCTCGCCCGGCGCCAGCGTGGCCGCGCGCCCCAGCGCACGCTCCACATGGGCAGCCAGCGCCTGGGCATCGGCGAACGCCGCCGGGGCCACGCAGCCCAGTTCCTGTTCGCCAAAGCGCTGGTCGGCCTGCCAGCCGAGCACGCGCCCGAGCTGCGCGTTGTTGCCCAGTTCCGGGTGGGCGTCGAGCGGCAGGTGGTAGGCGAACAGGCTGATGTCGTGCGCCAGCAGCAGGCGCAGGCGCTCCTTCATCCAGCCGACGACGCGCCCATCCTGGCCGCGCCAGAACAGGCCGTGGTGCACGAACAGGGCATCGGCGCGCGCGGCAATGGCAGCCTCGATCAAGGCGCGGCTGGCCGTGACGCCGCTGACGATGCGCTGGATGCCGTCCTTGCCCTCGACCTGCAGGCCGTTCGGGCCGTAGTCCTTGAAGCGCTCGGGCTGCAGCAGCCCGTCCAGGCCGCGCAGCAGTTCGTTTCGGGAAATGCTCATGCGCCGATTGTCTCAGCCTGCGCCGGGCGCGGGGATACCGCACAATGCCGGTTTCACTGCCTCCCAAAAGAATCCATGAAGCGCTTCTGGCTGCTGTTCTCGCAGGCCGTGACCGTGCTGGTCGCGGCCTATTTCGTCGTCGCCACGCTGCAGCCCGACTGGCTGCGACGCGGCCAGCGCGTGTCCAGCGCCGGCATCACGCTGCTGGAGGCGGCGCCGCAGCCCGAGGGCGCGACCGCGCCGGGCAGCTTCAGCACGGCCGCGCGCAAGGCCGCCCCGGCGGTGGTGAGCATCAACACCAGCAAGGCCGTGCGCCACCCGCGCAGCAACGACCCGTGGTTCCAGTTCTTCTTCGGCGACCCCGGCCCGCAGGCGCAGGTGGGCCTGGGCAGCGGCGTGATCGTCAGCCCCGACGGCTACATCCTGACCAACAACCACGTGGTCGAGGGCGCCGACGAGATTGAGGTCACGCTCACCGACAGCCGCCGCGCCCAGGCGCGCGTGATCGGCACCGATCCGGAGACGGACCTGGCGATCCTCAAGATCGAACTCGACAAGCTGCCCGTGATCGTGCTGGGCAACTCCGACCAGCTCGCCGTGGGCGACCAGGTGCTGGCCATCGGCAACCCGTTCGGCGTGGGGCAGACGGTGACCAGCGGCATCGTCTCGGCGCTCGGGCGCAGCCAGCTCGGCATCAACACCTTCGAGAACTTCATCCAGACCGACGCGGCCATCAACCCCGGCAACTCCGGCGGCGCGCTGGTGGACGTGCTGGGCAACCTGCAGGGCATCAACACCGCCATCTACTCGCGCTCGGGCGGCAGCATGGGCATCGGCTTCGCCATTCCCGTGTCCACGGCGCGCATGGTGCTCGACGGCATCGTGCGCGACGGCCACGTCACGCGCGGCTGGATCGGTGTGGAGCCGAACGAGCTCTCGCCCGAGCTGGCCGAGACCTTCGGCGTGAAGGCCTCCGAGGGCGTCATCATCACCGGCGTGCTGCAGGGCGGCCCCGCTGCCGAGGCGGGCCTGCGGCCGGGCGACGTGATCGTGCAGGTGGCGGGCCACCCGGTGCGCAACGTGTCGGAGCTGCTCACGGCGGTGGCGGCGCTCAAGCCCGGGCAGCCCGTGCCCTTCATGCTGCAGCGCGGCGACGGCCCGGTGGAGCTGCAGGTGTCGCCCGGCGTGCGCCCGGCCCAGCGCGCGGCGCGGCGTTAATTTTCGCCAGGCGCTATCAAAAAAAAAGCTGCCAGCGCTTGCCACACAAGCGCTGGCAGCCTTTTTGATGCCTGCTCAGGATTCCTCGGCTTCTTCCGGTGCCTTGGCCACCTTGAGGAACCAGCCCGCGCCGAGAATGCCCACCTCGTACAGCAGGCACATTGGAATCGCCAGCGCGAGCTGCGAGATCACGTCGGGCGGCGTGACCACGGCGGCGATGACGAAGGCCACGACGATGAAATAGCCGCGAAAGCTCTTAAGCTTGTCGACCTCGACGATGCCGAAGCGCACCAGCAGCATCACCACGATGGGCACCTGGAACGCCATGCCGAACGCTAGGTACAGCGACAGGATGGATTCGACGTACGAGGCGATGTCCGGCGTGGCCGCCACGCTCGCCGGCGTGAAGCCCTGGATGAAGCCAAACATCTTGTCGAGCACGAAGAACTGCACGAAGGCGATGCCGACGTAGGCCAGCAGGCTGCCGAAGAGGATCAGCGGCAGCGCGAACTTCTTCTCGTGGCTGTACAGGCCGGGCGCGACGAAGGCCCAGAGCTGGTAGATGATCCACGGCAGCACGGCCAGCACGGCCACCAGCATCAGCACCTTGAGCGGCACGAAGAACGGCGTGAACACGCCCACGGCGATCAGCTTGGCGTCGGGCGGCATGTGGGCGCGGATGGGCTGGGCAATGAAGTCGATCAGCCCGTTCGGGCCGGGCCAGATGGCGAGCACGATCAGCGCCACGGCCACGCCGTAGATGCAGTACAGCAGGCGGTCGCGCAGCTCCATGAGGTGCTGCACGAAGGGCTGCTCGGTGCCCGCGAGCTCGTCGTCTTGGGAAGGGTTCTCGGACATGGGAGGGGTGTTTTCAGGGGCGGGCGCAGCCTGGCTTGCGCTGCGGCCCCGGGCCGCGCGGCGGCCGGATCAATGGAATTTCTTGGGCCGGTAGCGCGCCACGCGCGCCGCGCCCGACAGAACCTTGGTGCGCACGCCAGCGCGTGCCTTGTACCACTGCGGCGTGGCGCCGCGCTTGAGGCGCCAGTTCTTGCCGGGGTGCTTGTAGGCCGGCGCGGGCGGCGTGTCCTCGAACGCGGAGGACGCGCCGTCGGCGGAGGACACAGCACCCGTGGCCTCGTTCCAGTCCTTCTCGAACGCGCGCGCCTCGGTCTGGATGGACTGCTCGACGTTGCGCGCCGCGCCCTCGACCTCGTCCTTCATCTTGCGCAGTTCGTCCAGCTCCATGCTGCGGTTCACTTCGGCCTTGACGTCGGCCACATAGCGCTGCGCCTTGCCCAGCAAGGTGCCGACGGTGCGCGCCACGCGCGGCAGCTTCTCGGGGCCGATGACGATCAGCGCCACGGCGCCGACCAGGGCCATCTTGGACAGGCCAATGTCGATCATGGCGTGGGTCAGCTCTTTTGTTTGGCTTCCACGTCGATGGTGGTCTTGTCAGCGGCCTGCTGGTTGGCCACCTGCCCCGCGGGCTTGCCTGCGGCCTCCTCGGTGGCACCGCCGTCCTTCATGCCGTCCTTGAAGCCCTTGACTGCGCCGCCCAGGTCGGAGCCGATGTTCTTGAGCTTCTTGGTGCCGAACACCATGACGACGATCAGCAGCACGATCAGCCAGTGCCAGATGGAAAACGAGCCCATGAAATTCTCCTAACGAATCCGTTCATTGTAGAGGGCGGACATGGCACCGCCCGCGCATACCCGGACGGGCGTGCGGGGCGTGAACCTCACCCCTTGAGCCAGGGGCGCGGGCCGCCCATCACGTGGATGTGCAGGTGGTGGATCTCCTGGCCGCCCTCGTCGCCCGTGTTCACCACGATGCGGAAACCGCCCTGCGGGTAGGGGCCGCAGCCCTGCTCCAGCGCCAGCCTGGGCGCCAGGGCCATCATGCGGCCGAGCAGTGCCTCGTGCGCGTCGCCCACCTGGGCCATGGAGGGCACGTGGTGCTTGGGCACCATGAGGAAATGGACCGGCGCCCAGGGGTGGATGTCGTGGAACGCGAAGACGTCGTCGTCCTCGTAGACCTTCTTCGAAGGGATCTGGCCCGCGATGATCTTGCAGAAAAGGCAGTTCGGATCGTGCATGGGGTGGAGAAGCGAGATCAGGGAATGTCGGCGATGTTGATGGTCGGGCGCAGGCCCACGTCAGGGGCATGCGCGCCCAGCCAGCGCTCGCCCTCGGCGCGGCCGAGCGCGAACAGCTGGCGCACGAAGGCCAGGTCGGCGCGCGTCTTGCTGGCGGCGCCGAAGCCCTCCAGCAGCGCGCCGCCGTCGATGCGGTGCAGGCGCACGTCCTTGTAGCGCCGGGGGTCGAGCCGCCCTTCGGCCAGCAGCCGGCGCACGAACTCGATGGCGCGCATCTCCGCCAGCAGGCTGGCGTTGAAGGTCACTTCGTTGGTGCGCTCCATGATGTCCTGCGCCGTCTCCGGCAACGCGCGGTGCTCGATCGGGTTGATCTGCACGAGCAGGATGTCGGCGCACTCGGTGTGGTAGATCAGCGGGTGCAGGGCCGGGTTGCCCGAGTAGCCGCCGTCCCAGTAGTGCTCGCCGTCGATCTGCACCGCCTTGAACAGCAGCGGCAGGCAGGCCGACGCCATCACCGCGTCGACCGACAGGCGCGGCCCCGAGAAGATCTCGCCGCGCCCCGTGCGCACGTTGGTGGCGCACACGAACACCCGGGGGCCGCGCGCGCCGCGCACGTGGCACAGCGCGTCGAAATCCACCTCGCGCTCCAGCAGGCGGCGCAGCGGGTTGATGTCGAGCGGATTGGTCTGGTAGGGCGACAGCCACTGCGCCATGAGGCCGAGCACCGGGTTGTTCTGCAGCGGCACGCCCCACAGCAGGCTGCCCAGCGTGCCCACGCCCTCCCACAGCCGCGCCAGGGTCTGGCGCGCCAGCACGCAGCCGGCCGCGTGCGCGTCGCGCGCGTCCTGGTGCTGCAGCGCGGCCTGGGCAAAGCCATGGGCCACGGCCACGGCGTTCATGGCGCCCGCGCTGGTGCCGCTGATGCCTTCGAGCGCGAAGCGCCCGTCTTCGAGCAACGCATCCAGCACGCCCCAGGTCAGCGCGCCGTGCGAGCCCCCGCCCTGCAGGGCCAGGTTCAGGGGCGCCAGCGGGGCCGCCGCGCGGGTGGTGTCGTCAGGCATGGACCGGGCGGTCCTGGTTCATGGCCACCATGCCGCGCACGATGCGGTACAGGAACCAGATGGAGATCAGCCCCCAGGCGATCCAGCCCGGGACGAAGAACAGCAGCCACAGCGGTGCGGTCACCAGGTACAGCACCCCGGCCCACAGCACGGTGCGGATGCGCCAGGCAAAGTGCGAGCCCTGCCAAGTGCCCTCGGCGTCGCCGCGCTTCACCAGGTCGAGCACCAGCGCGATGATGAGCAGCGCCGCGCTGGGCTGCGCGCCGGGCACGACGGCGGCCACGGCCACGATGAGGTGCAGCACGTAGCTGACCCAGCCCCAGGCCTTCAGGCCCTCGGCCTTTTCCTCGCTGGTCTGCACGTCGATGATGTCGCTCATGGAGAACCCTCCTCGGTGGCACGCGCAACCGCCTTGCGCAAGGCTTTTTCCTCGATGCCGCTGGTGCCTTCGCGGCGCTCCAGCTCGGCGATCACGTCGGCGGGCGCCAGGCCGTAGTGGGCCAGCGCCACCATGGAATGGAACCACAGGTCGGCCACCTCGTACAGCAGCTTGGACTTGTCCGCGCCATGGTCCACGTCCTTGGCGGCCATGACGACCTCGGTCGCCTCCTCGCCGATCTTCTTGAGGAAGGCGTCCGGCCCCTTGTGCAGCAGGCGCGCGACGTAGCTCTTGTCGGGGTCGCCAGCCTTGCGGCTTTCGATGACGGCGGCCAGACGCGCGAGCGCGTCTTGCGGCGCGGGGGCCAGGGAATCGTTGGAACGCATGGGTCTTACCTGTAGATGGATTCAGGGTCTTTCAAGACCGGATCGACGGCCTGCCACGCGCCGTCCTTCAGCACGCTGAAAAAGCAGCTGTGGCGCCCCGTGTGGCAGGCGATGCCGGGCGCGTGGCCGAGTTGCGTGACCTTGAGCAGCACCACGTCGCTGTCGCAGTCGAGGCGGATCTCGTGCACGGTCTGCACGTGGCCCGACTCCTCGCCCTTGAACCACAGCTTGCCGCGCGAGCGGCTGAAGTACACGGCGCGGCCCAGCTCGGCCGTCCTGGCCAGGGCCTCGCGGTTCATCCAGGCGAACATCAGCACGTCGCCCGTGCCCTGCTCCTGCGCGATCACGGGCACCAGGCCCTGCGCATCCCATTTCACTTGATCCAACCAGTTCATGCTCTTGAATATGTAGCTGCTTGCGCGCTCTGGACAAGCGCTGGAGGCCTATTTTGCTTAGAACGTGTTCACGATCTTAAAGCCGCACCGGAATGCCGCGCTCGGCCATGCGCTGCTTGGCCTGGCCCACGGTGTATTCGCCGTAGTGGAAGATGCTGGCAGCCAGCACGGCGTCGGCGCCGCCCTGCTGCACGCCGTCGGCCAAATCGTCGAGGCTGCCCACGCCGCCCGAGGCGATCACGGGCACCTGCACGGCGTCGCTCACGGCGCGCGTGAGCTGCAGGTCGAAGCCGCTCTTGGTGCCGTCGCGGTCCATGCTGGTGAGCAGGATCTCGCCCGCACCGCGGCGCGCCATCTCCATGGCCCACTGCACGGCGTCCAGGCCGGTGTTCTTGCGCCCGCCGTGGCTGTACACGTCCCAGCCCGGGCCGCGCTGCGCCAGGTCGTCGCCCTGGCGGCGCTTGGCGTCGATGGCCACGACGATGCACTGCGCGCCGTACTTGCCCGAGGCCTGGTCGATCACCTCGGGGTTGGCGATGGCGGCGGAGTTGAAGCTGGTCTTGTCGGCGCCGGCGTTGAGCAGGCGGCGCACGTCTTCCACGGTGCGCACGCCGCCGCCCACGGTGAGCGGAATGAACACCTGGCTGGCCACGGCCTCGATGATCGGCAGGATCAGGTCGCGCCCGTCGCTGGTGGCGGTGATGTCGAGGAAGGTGAGTTCGTCGGCGCCCTGCGCGTTGTAGCGCGCGGCGATCTCTACGGGGTCGCCCGCGTCGCGCAGCTCGACGAAGTTGACGCCCTTGACGACGCGGCCGCCGGTCACGTCAAGGCAGGGAATGATGCGTTTGGCAAGCATGCGCCGGCACTCTGGAGGTTGGGAACAAGGTGCGCAAGATACCACGGGCCGCCGGGCCTTGCGCTACCAAAAAAGTAGCTGGGTGCGCTTGGTATTCCTCAATTTCCAACGTGATTGATGGAAAAAACAAGGCCCATCAAGCGCTGCCAGCTATCAATCAAGGAGCATCGGCCAGCCTGCGCGCCTCGCCGTCCTGCCAGCGCCAGGCATCGCGGCACATGGCATCGACGCCCCGGCGCGCGCGCCAGCCCAGCAGGCGCTCGGCCAGCGCGGGGTCGGCCCAGCAGGCCGCCACGTCGCCGGGGCGGCGCGCCACGATGCGGTAGGGCACCGGGCGCCCGCTGGCCTGCTCGAAGCCGCGCACCATCTCCAGCACCGACACCGGCTGGCCCGTGCCCAGGTTCACCGTGAGCAGGCCCGGGTGCTGGCGCAGGTAGCGCAGCGCCGCCACGTGGCCCTCGGCCAGGTCGCAGACGTGGATGTAGTCGCGCACCCCGGTGCCGTCCACCGTGGGGTAATCGCCGCCGTACACGCTCAGCACCTCGCGCTGGCCCGCGGCCACCTGCGCCACGTAGGGCAGGAGGTTGTTGGGAATGCCCTGCGGGTCCTCGCCGATGAGGCCGCTCTCGTGCGCGCCCACCGGGTTGAAATAGCGCAGCCGCGCGATGCGCCACAGGCCCGGCTCGGCCGCCGCCACGTCGGCCAGCACCTGCTCCATCATCAGCTTGCTCCAGCCGTAGGGGTTGGTGGCCGAGAGCGGGAAGTCCTCGCGGATCGGCAGGCTGGCCGGGTCGCCATAGACCGTGGCCGACGACGAGAACACCATGCTGCGCACGCCCGCGTCGCGCATGGCCTGCAGCAGCGCCACCGTGCCGGCCACGTTGTTGCCGTAGTACATCAGCGGCTCGCGCACCGACTCGCCCACGGCCTTGAACGCCGCCAGGTGCACCACCGCCGAGATGGCGTGGCGCGCGAACAGCTGTTGCAGCAGGGCCACATCGCGCACATCGCCCTCGACGAAGGCAGGCGCCTGGCCCGTGATGCGCGCCACCCGCTCCAGCACCGAGGGCCGGCTGTTGCTGAAGTTGTCCACCACCAGGTACGGCTCGCCCGCCTGGGCCAGGGCCACGCAGAGGTGTGAACCGATATAGCCGCAGCCACCCGTCACAAGAATCACACAGCACCTCTTTCTTCTGCACCGCCGTGACAAACCACGGCAGGAAATTCAACTATTGTTAACAAATGAATGATTTGAAAAATCTATTAACATCTTAATAGAATCCCCGCACGCCCCAGCCTCCAGGACCTCTCTTGCCCGCCACTGAATCTAACGCAATGACGACTCTCGCCATGGCGCGGCACCTTGGGCGGCGCCTGGCGCAAGGCCTCGTGCGCCTGCTGGCGTGCTGGCTGCTGCCCGCGGCCCTGCATGCCGCCACGCCCGCCGTCGCGCTGTACTACGGCCAGGAGCTGCCGCTGTCCGACTTCCGCGCGTTCGACATCGTGGTCGTCGAGCCGGACCACGCCGCCAGCGGCACCGGCGACGCCCGCGCCCAGCTCGCGCCCACGCGCTTCTACGCCTACGTCTCGGTGACGGAGGTGCTGCCCTCGCGCGCGCACTACGCCGGGATTCCGCCGGCCTGGAAATTCGCGCGCAACAAGGACTGGCAGTCCGACGTGATCGACCAGAGCGTGGCCGCCTGGCCCGATTTCTTCGCCAGCCGCGTGGTCGCCCCGCTGTGGGAGCGCGGCTGGCGGGGCTTCTTCCTCGACACCCTGGATTCCTACCGCCTGGCGGCGCAGTTCGACGAACAGGCCCAGCAGGAAGGCCTGGTGCGCGTGATCGAGACCCTGCACCAGCGCTTTCCCGGCATCCGGCTCATCCTGAACCGGGGCTTCGACATCGTGCCCCGCGTGCGCGACAAGATCGAGATGGTGGCAGCCGAGTCGCTGTACCGCGGCTGGAACGCCCGCACCCGGCGCTACGAGGAAGTCGCGCCCCAGGACCGCGAATGGCTGCAGGCGCAGCTGCGCACCATCCAGCAGCGCGACGGCCTGCCCGTGCTGGCCATCGACTACGCGCCGCCGCACGACCGGGCGCTGGCGCGCGCCACGGCCGCGCGCATCGCCGCCGACGGCTTCATTCCCTGGGTCAGCGACGCGGCCCTGTCCACCATCGGCATCGGCAGCATCGAGCCCGTGCCGCGCCGCGTGCTGGTGGTCTACAACGGCGCCGAGACACCCTCGCTCAACTACGCCCTGGCGCACCGCTTCCTGCAGATGCCGCTGAACCACCTCGGCTACGTGGTGGATTTCGCCGACATCCGCGATGGCGCGCCACCCGCCGCCGGCCGGGACCGCTACGCCGGGGTGGTGACCTGGTTCACCGGCTACGTCCAGGAAGACCGCGTGGCGCCGCTGGCGCGCTGGCTGCAGGCGCGGCTGGACGAGCAGATGCCCCTGCTCGTGCTGGGCGACTTCGGCTTTCTGCTCACGCAGTCGCTGTCGGAACGCCTGGGCATCCAGCCCGTGCGGGTGAGCGGGCTGCAGCGCATCGCGCGCAAGAGCCCGCTGCTCGGCTTCGAGGCCGACCCCGAGCCGCTGGACGGCCCGCGCTTCGTCTGGAGCACCCCGGACGCGCCGCCGGGCGACGCCGCGGAGCTGCTGGTCGAGGTGCGCGACGAACGCGGCCAGGCGTTCATCGGCGGCGCGCTCATGCCCTGGGGCGGCTTCCTGGCCAACCCCTTCGTGACCGCCGAGGTGCCCGGCACCGAGTTCTCGCACTGGGTGGCCGATCCCTTCACGCTGCTGCAGCGCAGCCTGGGCCTGCCCGCGCTGCCCGTGCCCGACGCGACCACCGAGAACGGGCGCCGCCTGCTGTTCGCCCACGTGGACGGCGACGGCTTCGCCTCGCGCGCCGAACTGGCCGGCAGCCCGCTGGCCGCCGACGTGATGCGGCGCGAGATCATCGAGAAGTACCGCATTCCGCACGCCGTCTCCGTCATCGAGGCGGAAACCGCGCCGCACGGCCTGTACCCGGAGCTCAGCCCGCAGCTCGAAGACGTGGCGCGCAAGCTCTTCCGGCTGCCGCACGTGGAGATCGCTAGCCACACCTTCTCGCACCCGTTCCTGTGGGACACCAAGGTGCGCCACGGCGTCTTCGGCGACAAGTCGGAGGCAGCCGAGGGCCTGCGCATCCCGGGCTACACCATGGACCTGCGGCGCGAGATCGTCGGGTCGAGCCAGTACATCAACGAGCGGCTGGCGCCGCCCGACAAGAAGGTGCGCATCCTGTTATGGTCGGGCGATACCGCGCCCAATGCCGAGGCGCTGGAGATCACCGAGCGCGCCGGGCTGCTGAACATGAACGGCGGAGACACGTCGATCACCGACAACGTGCCCACGCTGACCGAGGTCGGCCCCCTGGGCATCACGAAGAACGGCTTCCTGCAGGTGTACGCCCCGATCACCAACGAGAACATCTACACCGCGCTGTGGAAAGGCCCCTTCTACGGCTACCAGCGGGTGCTGCAGACCTTCGCGCTGACCGAATCGCCGCGCCGCCTCAAGCCGGTGGACATCTACTACCACACGTACTCGGCCAGCAAGCGCGCCGGACTGAACGCGCTGCACAAGGTCTACGGCTGGGCCGTGGCGCAGCCGCTGCACCCGGTCTTCCCCTCGGAGTACATCCACAAGGTGCAGGACTGGCACGGCATGGCCATCGCGCGCGACGGCGCGGGCTGGCGCATCCGCGGCAATGGCGCATTGCGCACCGTGCGCGTTCCCGCGGCGCTCGGCACGCCGCTGCCCGCCGCGAGCCAGGGCGTGGCCGGCTGGCATGAAGGCCCCGCAGGCTCCAGCGAAGGCAGCTACGTGCACCTCACGGGCGGCGACGCCTGGCTGCGCACCGGCACGGCCGCGCAGCCCGCCGTGCGCCCTTCGCTGTACGAGGCCAATGCGCGCCTGACCGCCTGGCAGGCCGAGGGCGCTTCGGTGCGCTTCTCGCTGCAAGGCCATGCGCCGCTGGAATTCAGCCTGCGCGACGCCGACGCCTGCCAGGTGCGCGCCGATGGCCGCGCGCTCAGCCCCCTTTCTTCGTCCCGCGCCTCCGGCCCCGCCGCGCGCGCCTACCGGCTTTCCCATGCTGCAGCAGACATCCAGGTTCAATGCACAGTCCGCTGAGCGGCCGGTCCTGGCCCCGGCCTGGCTGATCGCGCTGCTGGCCGGACTGATCGGCGGCGCGCTCTGGCTGCTGTACCCGCGCCAGGACCTGGAGCGGCGCCTGGCCACGGCCACGGCGGGCACCGACATCGCGCTGTCGGTGGTGTACCTGCAGAACCTGCTGCGCAGCGACCCGGCGAACATGCACCTGCACCTGCTGCTGGCGCGCCAGCACCTGCTGCTGGGGGAACTGCCCGAGGCACGCGAGGAACTGCAGCGCGTGCGCGGCAGCGCCGACCCGCAGATCCAGCGCGAGCTGGCATGGCTGGACTGGGAGCTCGACTACGCCGCGTACATCGCCCTCGCCGCCGATGGCGAGGAACGCGCCCGGCTGCGCCCCGCGATGAAGCAGAAACTGCAGGCGCTGCGCCAATACGACTGGCCCGCGGACCGGCTGGCGCGCCTGGGCCAGTGGGGCGCGCAATTCCACGGCCCGGCCTTCGCGCAGCAGAGCGCGCGCGAGCTGGCGGCGCGGCAGGCCGACCCGGACGAAGCCGCGCGCCTGTACGAGCAGGCCGCGCGCGAGGCCCTGGGCGTCTCTGACTACGAAACCTGCGCGCAGCTCTACATCCTGGCGCGGCGCGTCACCACCGACCCGCAGCAGGCCAAGGCCTACTTCCTCGCCGCCCTGGCCGCGCTGCAGTCCGGCAACCGGCTGGCCGACGCGGTGGCCCTGGGCGAGCAGGAGATCGGCGCGCTCGCCGACGACCCGCAGGTGCTGCTGCGCATGACCGAGCTGGCCCGCGCCGCGGCGCGCCCGGACGTGGCCGACCGCTACGTGCGCAAGCTCCTGCGCATGGCCCTGCTGCGGCCTGCCGAAGACGCACCGGCCCCCGTGCTGGCAGCAGACCGCCCGTTCATGCAGCCCGCCGCGCTGCGCGCGCCGGCGCCGCGCCCGGCCCCGGTTTTCGACGACGGCGCGCACTGGCTGCTGCCGCCGGGCGCCATCGCCAGCGCGCCCCTGGGACCGTGGCGCATGGTGCGCGCGGCCGATGGCGCGGCGGCGCAGCCCCGCGCGCCCGGCCTGCCCTTCGACGACAAGGTCTACAGCCTGGCCTACGAGGTCTTCCTGGAAAACCGCAAGCAGGACGACGCCTGGGCCATCGCGCGCGCCGCCGTGCGGCAGCGGCCGCAGGACATCGCCTGGCGCGAGCGCCTGGCACGGGTGTCGGAATGGACCGAGCGCGCCGACGTGGCCCTGGAGAACTGGCTCGCCATCGCGCGCCAGACGCAGCGCCCCGATGCCTGGCAGGCGGTGCTGCGCATCGCACCCGGACAGTTCGACGACGCGGCGCTGGCCCAGGCCCTGCTGTACCAGTTGCGCAGCCGCCCGTCGGACATGCGCCTGGTGCGCGAGCTGGTCGATGCCTACGAACGCCTGGGCGAGCCCCAGCCCGCCATCGACTACCTGCAGGCGCACGGCCAGGGCACCGAGGCGCAGGAACTGCTCGCCCAGCTGGCCGAGCGCGCCGGGCAGCCCGCGCTGGCCCTGCAGGAATGGCGCAAGCTGCTCGCCCAGCCCGGCACCCTGACGCCGCAGCGCGCCATGCAGGCCGCCGTGCTGGCCCTGCTGCTGCGCCAGCCCCAGCTCGGGCTGCCCTGGCTCGAAGCCGCGCGCCACGGCGACATGCCGCAGACGCACGCCCAGGACTACTGGCGCATGACCGGCCAGCTGGCCGAGAGCCGCCAGCGCCAGGCCCTGGCCGTGGAGGCGTACCGCAAGCTCATCGCGCTGCCCGAGGCGGAGCCCTCGGATTTCGAGGCGCTGGTGCGCCTGCTGCGCGACGACTACCCGCTGGAGGCGGCGCGCATCAGCGAAATGGCGTGGCAGCGCTATGCCCGGCCCGAATACCTGGTGGACGCGCTCACCTTCCACGTCAGCCGCAGCCGCTGGGCCGACACCGCCCGCCTGGTGCGCGACGTGGACGCCCCCACGGCCGCGCAGCGGGAGGCCGCCGCCGCGCTGCTGGCCACGCCGGAATACCTGCGCCTGGCCGGCACCTACTACCAGAACACCGGCGCCACGGGCCGTGCGCGCGCCTACTTCGAGAACGGCCTGCGCGCCGCGCCCAGCTCCACCGACATGCGCAGCGCCCTGCTCTGGCTGTTCATCGACAGCAACGACGCCGCGGCGCTGCGCCAGTTGCTCGCCACGCACGAAGCGCGCTGGAGCGCCGACCCGGAGCTGCACGACTCCCTGGCCGCCGCCTACCAGGCGCTGTCCCTGCCCCAGACGGCCCTGGACCGCTACCTGACGCCGCAGGTGCACGCGCACCAGAGCGACTTCCTGTGGCTCATGAACTATGCCGACGCGCTGGACCAGAACCAGCAGGCCGACCAGGCGTGGCGCCTGCGCCGCCACCTCCTGATGCAGCAGCGGCAGCAGATGCACGCGGCCTCGGCCGCCGAGGCGCGCCAGCGCTGGCTGACCGAGGAGGGGCTGGACACCACGCGGCGCATCGCGCGCGCGCGCCTGCTCATGACGCAGCGGCCCGGCGACCCGGCGCTGGCCATCCTGCGCGAGCTGCTGCGCCTGGACCAGGACGCGGAGGCCAGCCTGTCGAACGCGGCGGCGGAAACCGCCATCGGCTGGCTGCAGGACGCCGGCGAATACACGGCGGAGCGCGGCTACCTGTGGCACCAGTACGCGCGCACCCACGGCCTGCGCGCCAACCGCCCGCTGTGGGCCGACATCACCGTGGCCCTGGCCGAGGACGACAAGGCCGCCACGGGCCAACTGCTGCAGGAATTCGACGAGCGCCTGCCGCGCTACGACCGCGTGAACGCCGCCGCCGCCGTGCACGACGTGCGCCTGGCCCAGACCGCGGCCTTCGAGACGCAGCACGACCAGCACGACGATGCCCCGCTGCACCTGCAGCTGACCGAGAACCTGCTGGCCTTCAGCGACCAGGCAGGCGCCAGCACGCAGTACAGCCAGCTCGGCGGCATGGACGAAGCGCGCAACGCCGCGCTGCTGCACCTGGCGGTCAGCCCCCGGCTGTCGCTCGACATGGAGCTGGCCAGCATCCGCCGCCTGCGCACGGCGCCGAACCTGCTGCGCAACGTGCCCGACGAGGAAGTGGCGCAGGTGCTGCTGCGCTGGCGCCACACCGACGGCGAGACCCAGCTGCGCGCCGCCGCGCGGCACGGCTACGCCACCACCTACCCGCGGCTGCTGGCCCACGAGCAGCGCCTGGACAACCGGCTGACCCTGGGCGGCGAAGTCGGCACCCAGCAGCCCAGCGAGGAAAGCCTGGCGCTGCGCATCGGCGGCATGAAGGATCGCGCCGCCGCGAACCTGCGCTACCAGGCCACGCGCCAGGACCAGTTCACGCTCATGCACTGGGCCGAGCGCTACATGCTGCAGACCGGCGCCGTGGTGGGCACCGGGCGCCACAGTTCGCTCCAGTACAGCCACACCTACCGGCAGGACGCGCCCGGGCTGGCGTTCGGCGCGTTCTGGTCCCGCCACGCGTTCGAGCGCCGCGACCCCGGCAACTTCCTCGGCCCGCAGGGCCAGCAGTTCCAGAACCTGCTGCCGCCCGGCACCGCCATGGGGCCCGATTTCTTCCTGCCCGAGAGCTTCCGCTTCTACGGCGTCGAACTGTCCAGCAACATGCGCTACGCGCAGGAATACACGCGCGCCTTGCGCCCCTACGCCAGCGTGAGCCGCACCTGGCACAGCAGCATGGGCCCCGGCTACGGCCTGCGCCTGGGGCTGTCGGGCAGCGTGTTCGGCCCGGACCACCTGAACCTGGACTGGAGCCTGACCAAGTCCGGCGTGCAGTCCCTGGGGCTCACGCGCTCCTTGCAACTGTCGTACCGGCTCCATTTCTGAATTTGAATGAAAATGGCCTCCAACCCTTACCAGACAAGCGCAAGCAGCTATCAAAAAAAGAGTCCCCCCGATACTGCCCGTCCCCACCCCGCCTCTTTCTAGTGCTTCCCAAGGAGAAACCACATGCTCCCTCGCCCATCGCTCACCCGCCGCCTGCGCATGCTGGCCACCGCTGGCGCCCTCTTGCTGCTGGCGGCCTGCTCCACCATCGACCGCGGCACCCCGCCCGCGCTGGAACGGCAGGCCAGCTGGGTCGTGCTGCCCTTCGCCAACCACACCGAAACGCCGCTGGCGGGCAACCGCGCCGAAGCCATCGCCCAGGCCCTGCTGCACGCCCAGGACGTGGGCGCGGTGCGGCGCGCACCCAGCACCACGCAGCAGGAGGCCCTGTTCAACGCCGGTGACAGCGCGCGCATGAACGACGCCCTGAACTGGGCGCGCGAGCAGCAGGTCCGCTACGCGCTGGCCGGCACCGTGGAGGAATGGCGCTACAAGGTCGGCGTGGACGGCGAGCCCGCCGCCGGCGTCACGCTGCAGATCCTGGACGTGGCCACGGGCGACATCCTGTGGAGCGGCTCCGGCGGCCAGAGCGGCTGGAGCCGCGAGGCGCTCTCCGCCGTGGCGCAGAAGCTGATCCGCAAGCTGCTGCAATCGGGCCTGTCGGGTGCCCGCTGATCCGCCGCGCCATGGCCGCTGACCCCACCAGCTCCTCCACCGCCAGCGCCGCGCGGCGCCAGGTGGCCCACCAGGCCGACGGCCCGCTGGCCCGCAGCGGCAAGGGGCTGCACCTGCCCGTGCACCTGCTGGGCAAGCTCGCCGCCACCAGCACCCGCCCCGCCGTCATGGCGGGCGAAACCCTGGTGCTGCCGCTGATCGCGCTGGCGCTGGGCCTGCTCTGGGCGCCCGAGGACCCGCTGCAGGCGCAGGGCGCGTTCCCCTGGCCCTGGCTGGCGCCGGTCGTGCTGGCGCTGCGCTACGGGCCCATGGCCGGGCTGGGCGGCGCCTGCGTGCTGCTGGCGGGATGGCTGGCGCTCAACCTGGGCCACTTCGACGCTTTCCCGCAGCTGTACTTCCTGGGCGGCCTGATCCTGGTGCTGCTGGTGGGCGAGTTCTCCAGCCTGTGGCACGCGCGCACGCGGCGCGCGGAAACCCTGCAGCTGTACCTGGACCAGCGCCTGGAACACCTGGTGCGCCAGCACTACCTGCTGCGCCTGTCGCACGACCGGCTGGAGCAGGAGCTGATTGGCCGCCCGATGTCGATGCGCGACGCGCTGTCCACCCTGCGCGAGGTCGGCCGCAGCGAGCGCGCGGAAGAAGAAGGCCCGGCCACCCTGCTGCGCCTGCTGGCGCAGTACTGCCAGCTCGAATCCGCCGCGGTGTATCCGGTCGTCGGCGAGCAGCCCGTGCCGCAGGCGCTGGCCAGCATCGGCACGGCCAGCACCCTGCAGGCGGACGACCCGCTGGTGCAGCAGGCGCTGCAAACGCGCAGGCTGTGCCACATCAGCCAGACCCTGGCCGCCCAGCGCGAATCGCGCTACCTCGTCGTGGCCCCGCTGCTGGATCTGGCGGGCGAGCTGTACGGCCTGCTGGTGGTCGAGGAACTGCCGTTCTTCGCGCTGCAGGCGGAGAACCTGCAGACCATCCACCTGCTGCTGGGCTACTACACCGACGGCCTGTCGGTGCAGACGCTGGCCCGTCCCATCGTGCAGGAGTTTCCCGGCTGCCCGGCGCTGTTTGCCTTCGAGGTGCAGCGCCTGGCGCACATCCACGCCAGCACCGGCGTGCCCAGCATCCTCGTGGCGCTGGAGTTCCACACGCGCGCCGTCTCGCAGGACATACCGCAGCAGATCCAGCGCCTCAAGCGCGAGCTGGACGAGATCTGGCGCATCGAGGCGCCGCAGCGCGAGGTGCTGGCGGTGCTGATGCCCCTGGGCGACGCCGCCACGGCCGAAGGCTACATCGCGCGGCTGGAGGGCTGGATGCACCAGAAGGCCGGGAAGTCGCTGGCCGAGGCCGGCGTCTTCGCCCACGTCGTGGCGCTCGACAGCAACGCGCCCATCCACACGGTGCGCCACATCCACGGCATCGCCCATGCTTAACCTCAAGCTCGGCCTGTCGGCACTGGGGCTGGAGCTCAGCGCCTGGAGCACGCTGATCCTGCTGCAGGAGCGCTCCGACGGCGCGCTGCTCAGCTACCTGCTGCTGCACGCGCTGGCCAGCGTGGCCCTGTCGCTGACGCTGCTGCCGCTGCTGCCCAAGCGCTTGGCCAACCCGCGCTGGGCCGCGCTGCTGCTGATGGTGGCCTGCAGCTACGCCGTGCCGGTGGCGGGCTTCCTGGGCGTGGTGGCCGCCTTCGTGGTGCTGCGCCTGTACCGCCAGGGCCACACGCAGGAGGATTTCGAGTCCCTGCAGATGCCGGAATTCGACCAGCACCAGCGGCGCCAGGGGAGCTTTCGCCACGTCGGCCTGCGCTCGTTCCTGGGCAACACGCAGGCGCCGCTGCAGGCGCGCATGCGCGCCATGGCGGCGCTGCAGTACGTCTCGGGGCGCACGGCCTCGCCGCTGCTGCGCTCGGTGCTGAGCGACCCGAGCGAGGACCTGCGCCTGCTCGCCTACGGCATGCTGGACAACCTGGAAAAGCGCATCAACCGCGCCATTGACGGCGAGCTCGACGCCCTGGGCGCGGCGCAGGCCGAGGACGCCACCGGCGCCCGCGCGCTGGAGTCGGCGCGGCGCCTGTCGGACCTGTACTGGGAGCTGATCTACCAGGAGCTGGTGCAGGGCGACCTGCGCGAGCATGCCATCAAGGAATCGCTGCGCTACTGCGAGCAGGTGCTGCAGACCCAGGGCGACAACGCCCCGCTGATCCTGCGCAAGGGGCGGCTGCTGCACGCCCAGGGGCATGCCGACGCGGCGCAGGCCGCCTACGCGCAGGCCCGCGCGCTCGGCCTGCCGGCCACCCGGGTGCTGCCCTACCAGGCCGAGCTGTGCTTCGAGCGCGGCGACTTCGCCCAGGCGCGCGCGCTGATGCAGGAGCTGGGGCAGTGGGGCGCCCTGCCACGCCTGCGCCCCGTGATCGACTACTGGAACCAGCCATGAACCACCCTAAGAACGTGTTGACGGTTTTTTCATGGAGCCCGCAAGGCAGCAAACAGCCGCAATCGAGGCGCGCGCCGCAGGCCATGCTGGCGGCCTGGCCAAGGCGCGCAACGACGAGTGCGGCTGTTTGCTGCCTTGCCCGAAGGGTTGCCCCGCAAAAGTGGCATCTGCGGCGTTGCAAATGCTCGCCGGGCCACCAGCCCGGCTGTGCTTTGCGTCTGGCACCTGCCACTTTTGCGGGGCAACGGGCTCCATGAAAAAACCGTCAACACGTCCTGAAGCACAGGCAGCCGACATCGCCCTGCTGCTCGAGGGCACGTTTCCCTACGTCAGCGGCGGCGTGTCGAGCTGGATCAACCAGATCATCCGGGCCTACCCGGAGTACCGCTTCGCCATCGTCTTCCTGGGCAGCCGGCGCGAGGACTACGGCGAATTCCGCTACGCCCTGCCCGACAACGTGGTGCACTTCGAGGAGCACTACCTCTACGCGCCCATCCACTGGCACCAGCAGCCTGCGCCGCGCCAAGGCAGCGCGCGCGGCGAGGCCCTGGCGCTGCGCCTGATCGACGCCTTCGGCCAGGGCATGGACAGCCCCCGGGCCATGGAAGTGTTCCGCGAAGCCGCGCTGGAGCTGCTACCCGGCGGGGCCCTGCGGCTGGAGGACTTCCTCTACAGCCAGAGCGCCTGGAACATCATCTGCGACATCTACCGCAAGCACTGCGCCGACCCGTCGTTCGTGGACTTCTTCTGGACCGTGCGCATCATGTACCAGCCCCTGTGGATGCTGGCGCGGGTGGCGCGCGAGCTCATTCCGGTGCGCGCGGTGCACTGCGCCTCCACGGGCTACGCGGGCTTCCTGGGCGGCCTGATGGCGCAGACGCGCGGCACGCCGCTGATCCTGTCGGAGCACGGCATCTACACCAAGGAACGCAAGATCGACCTGTTCAAGAGCGAGTGGATCCGCGACAACCGCAACATCTTCCAGCGCGACCCGACCGAGCTGTCGTACTTCCGCCAGATGTGGATCCAGTTCTTCGAGTGGATCGGCCGCTACTGCTACCACTGCGCCGACCCGATCATCGCGCTGTACGAAGCCAACCGGCTGCGCCAGGTGCTCGATGGCGCGCCGGCCGGGCGCACCTTCAACATTCCCAACGGCATCCAGCTGGCGCGCTTCGCGCCGCTGCGCGCGCAGCGCCCCGAGGCGCCGCCGCCCGTGCTGTGCCTGATCGGCCGCGTGGTGCCCATCAAGGACATCAAGACCTTCATCCGCGCCATGCGCCGCGTGGTCAACCAGCGCCCCGACGCGCAGGGCTGGATCGCCGGGCCCGAGGACGAAGACCCGGCCTACGCCACCGAGTGCCACAACCTGGTGCGCAGCCTGGGGCTGCAGGAGCACATCCGCTTCCTGGGCTTCCAGCGCGTCGAGGCCCTGATGCCGCAGATCGGCCTGGTGGTGCTGTCCTCCATCAGCGAGGCCCTGCCGCTGGTGCTGCTCGAAGGCTACGCCGCCGGCGTGCCCACGGTGACGACCGACGTCGGCTCGTGCCGCCAGCTGGTGGAAGGGCTGGACGACGAGGACCGCGCGCTGGGCCACTCGGGCACGGTGGTGCCGATCGCCGACCCGCAGCGCCTGGCCGACGCGGCGCTGGCCCTGCTCGGCGACCCCGCCGCCTGGCAGGCGGCCAGCCAGGCGGCCATTGCCCGCGTGGAGCGCTACTACACCGACACGCTGATGTTCGCGCGCTACCGCAAGGTCTACGAGACCGCGCTGGAGCGCACACCCCAAGCGCCCCAAGCACCCCACGCCCCCGGAGGCCCCGCATGGCAGGCATAGGATTCGAACTGCGCCACATGCTGCGCAAGAACACCCTGCTGGGGCTGGTGCAGGCCTACGCCTACGCCGGCGTCATCGGCTCCGGCCCCTGGGTGCTGTCCATCGTCGGCATCCTGCTCATCGGCATCTTCAGCGCCAGCGTGGTGGTGCCCGGCCACCTGGTGACGCAGTTCCAGACCTCGGTCACCTACCTCGTCGCCTGCAGCCTGATCTACACCGGGCTGGTGCAGCTGGCGTTCACCCGCTTCATCTCGGACCGGCTGTTCGAGAAGCAAAGGCAGCTCGTCCTGCCCAACCTGCACGGCCTGATGGTGTTCGTGCTGCTCGGCGCGGGCCTGCTCGGCTCGCTGGCGCTGTTCGTGCTGCTGCCCGGGCAAAGCCTGCTGTACCGGCTGCTGATGCTCGCCGGGTTCACGCTGCTGTGCGGCGTCTGGGTGCTCACGGTGCTGCTGTCGGGCATGAAGCGCTACAAGGCCATCGTGGCGCTGTTCGGCCTGTCCTACGGGCTGATCGTGGCCGCCTCGCTGCTGATGCGCGCCTGGGGCCTCGAAGGGCTGCTGGGCGGCTTCGTGCTGGGCCACTACGTGCTGCTGGCGGGCATGTGGCTGCTGGTGGTGAAGGAGTTCAGCCCCGCCAGGCGCCTGGTGGCGTTCGATTTCCTGCAGCGCGACAAGCTCTACCCCTCGCTGATCGCCATCGGCTTTCTCTACAACCTGGGCATCTGGGCCGACAAGTTCATGTTCTGGTTCTTCCCGCCCACCTCGGACGAGATCATCGGCAGCCTGCGCGCGTCGCTCATCTACGACCTGCCGGTGTTCCTGTCCTACCTGTCGATCATCCCCGGCATGGCGGTGTTCCTGGTGCGCATCGAAACCGACTTCGTCGAGTATTACGACAAGTTCTATGACGCCGTGCGCAGCGGTGGCTCGCTGGAATACATCGAGTCGATGCGCGACGAAATGGTGTACTCCATCCAGCAGGGCCTGGGCGAGATCGCCAAGATCCAGACCCTGGCCGTGCTGACCACCTTCGTGGCCGGCCCGGCGCTGCTCGACGCCCTGGGCATCTCGCGCCTGTACCTGCCGCTGCTGCATGTGCAGGTGGTCGGCGCGGGCCTGCAGGTCGGGCTGATGGCGGTGCTCAACGTCTTCTTCTACCTCGACCAGCGGCGCACCGTGCTGCTGCTGTGCGCCCAGTTCGTGCTGCTCAACGTGCTGCTCACGGGCTACACGCTGCTGTACGGCGCGGCCCTGTACGGCTACGGCTTCGCGCTGGCCACGCTGCTGACGCTGGGCACCGGCCTGGCCCTGCTGACGCGCCGCCTGAACCAGCTCGAATACCAGACTTTCATGCTGCAATAGAGGCCCGCGAGCCGTCACAATCGCGGCATTCCCGCCAACTCCCTGGAATCCCTCCCCATGCACCACACACCACGCGCACCCTATCGCCTCGCGGCCTCCCTGCTGGCCCTGACCGCCGCACTGGCGGGCTGCGGGGGCGGGTCGAGCGACTCCGGCGGCGGCACGACGCCCCCCACGCCAACGCAGCAGATCGACCTGGCATTCACCAGCCCCGCCGCGGCGCTGAACGTGTACGACGCCAACACCCCCGTGTACCTGGAAGTGCGCGTGGACGTGAACGGCAACCCCGCGGCCAACAACACGCCCGTGACCTTCAACGGCGCCGCCGCCAGCTTCGCGCCGGTACAGGCCATGACCGTGGGCGGCAAGGCGACCTCGACGCTCCAGGGCAACCAGATCGGCCCGCTGCAGGTGCAGGCCACGGCCACCGTGTCCAGCCAGTCGGCCAGCGTCAGCCGCACGCTGTACATCCGTCCCAAGCGCGAGCCGCTGGAAGTGCTGGTGCCGGCCTACTTCAACCCCGGCAAGGACTCCCCCTGGGACACCCTGGTCAGCGGCGCCAAGAGCTACCCCGACGTGCGCATCACCGCCATCCTGAACCCGAACAACGGCATCTTCACCAAGGAAGACGCCAAGTTCACCGAGGCCATCACGGCCTTCAAGGCCCAGGGCGGCAAGGTGATCGGCTACGTCTCCACCGCCTACGGCGACGGCAAGCGCTCGGTGGCCGACGTCAAGGCGAACATCGACAACTACCTCACCTATTACCCGTCCATCGAAGGCATCTTCCTCGACGAGATGGCCTCCGGCACCAACCGGCTCGACTTCTACCGCGACATCTACAGCTACATCAAAGGCATCAATCCGAACCTGCGCGTGATCGGCAACCCCGGCACCTTCCCCTCGGCGGCGTATGCCGGAGTGGCCAACGCGCTGGTCACGTTCGAGGGCAAGGAAGCTGCGTACCGCAGCATCGACCCGCAGCCCGGCAACACCTGGGTCTACGACCGGGCGAACACCACGCAGGTCATGCTGGCGCACAACGCCAACACCTGCACCGCCATGCAGAACGCGGTGAAGACCGCCGACCTGGCCCGCACGAACGCCGGCGTCGTCTACGTCACCGACCTGGAATACGACTACGCCACCGATACCGGCAACCCCTGGGCCAAGCTGCCCACGTACTGGACCCAGTTGCTGGGCACGGTGGACGCGATCAACAAGAGCCGCGCCCTGCCGTCCTGCTGAAACGGCGAGGCCCTCTGCCGCTTGCGCGGCAGAGGGCCTCGAAAATGATAGCTGCCCGCGCTTGCTGCAAGCGCCCTGGCAGCGAAAAAGACGCTTAAACCGTCAGTTCGTCGGCGCGCTCCTGCGCGGCGGCGAAGTCGAGGTCGCCCGAATAGATGGCGCGGCCGCAGATGACGCCCTCCACGCCCTCGGACTCCACGGCGCACAGTTGCTCGATGTCGGCCATGCCCGCCAGGCCGCCCGAGGCGATCACCGGAATGCTCAGTGCCTGCGCCAGCCGGACCGTGGCCTCGACGTTGATGCCCGAGAGCATGCCGTCGCGGCCGATGTCGGTGTAGATGATCGACTCGACGCCCCAGTCCTCGAACTTCTTCGCCAGGTCCACCACTTCGTGGCCGGTGAGCTTGCTCCAGCCGTCGGTGGCCACCTTGCCGTCCTTGGCGTCGAGGCCGACGATGATGTGGCCGCCGAAGGCGCTGCAGGCGTCCTTCAGGAAGCCGGGGTTCTTCACCGCGGCGGTGCCGATGATGACGTAGCGCATGCCGCCGTCGATGTACTTCTCGATGGTGTCGAGGTCTCGGATGCCGCCGCCGAGCTGCACCGGGATCTCGCCGCCCACCTCCTTGAGAATGGACTTGATGGCGCCGTGGTTCTTGGGCTGGCCGGCAAAGGCGCCGTTCAGGTCCACCAGGTGCAGGCGGCGCGCGCCGGCGGCGACCCACTTGCGCGCCATCGCGGCCGGGTCTTCGCCGAACGTGGTCGATTGGTCCATATCGCCCTGCTTGAGGCGAACGCAGTGGCCGTCCTTGAGGTCGATGGCGGGAATGAGCAGCATGGTCGTGCGGATGGGTGGAAAGAAGAAAAAACGGGCGCCTTCACCGCCCAGGGAAAAAACGCTCTCAGGGGTTCCAGTGCAGGAAGTTGCGGTACAGCCGCAGGCCGTGGCCGGCGCTTTTCTCGGGGTGGAATTGCGTGGCGAAAATATTACCGCGTGCCACCGCCGCCGCAAAGCGGCCGCCGTAGTCGGACTCGCCCGCGCAGTGCGCGGCATCCAGCGGCCGGGCGTAGAAGCTGTGCACGAAGTAGAAGTACGCGCCGTCGGGAATGCCGTCCCACACCGGGTGCAGCACGCCGCCGTGCGGCACCGGGTGCACGCGGTTCCAGCCCATTTGCGGCACCTTGTAGCGGCTGCCGTCGGGCTGCAGGCGCCCGGCGAGGTCGAAGCGGCGCACCTGGCCGGGAATCAGGCCCAGGCCGGCCACGTCGCCCTCCTCGCTGTGGTCGAGCAGCATCTGCATGCCCACGCACACGCCGAACAGCGGCTTGGTGGCGGCGGCCTCCAGCACCGGCTCCAGCAGGCCGGATTCGCGCAGCTCGCGCATGCAGTCGGGCATGGCGCCCTGGCCCGGCAGCACCACGCGCTGGGCGGCGCGCACGGCCTCGGGCCGGGCCGTCACGACGACCTGCCAGCCCGAGCCCTCGGCGGCAGCCTGCACGGCCTGCGAGACCGAACGCAGGTTGCCCATGCCATAGTCCACCACCGCAACGGTTTTTGCTTCCATTTTCATAGCTGCCAGCGCTTATTCAGTAAGCGTCAGAGGCACTTTTCATCAATGATTTCTACAACGAACCCTTGGTCGAGGGGACGACGCCCGCGCTGCGCGGGTCGAGCTCCAGCGCCGCGCGCAGCGCGCGCGCGAAGGCCTTGAACACCGTCTCGCACTGGTGGTGCGCGTTGATGCCCTTGAGGTTGTCGATGTGCAGCGTGACCCCCGCGTGGTTCACGAAGCCCTGGAAGAACTCGTAGGTGAGCTGGGTGTCGAAGCCGCCGATGCTCGCCGCCGTGAACGGAATGTGCAGGTGCAGCCCCGGGCGGCCCGAGAAATCGACCACCACGCGCGACAGCGCCTCGTCGAGCGGCACGTAGGCATGGCCGTAGCGGCGGATGCCCTTCTTGTCGCCCACGGCGCGCGCGAAGGCCTGGCCCAGGGTGATGCCGACGTCTTCCACGGTGTGGTGGCCGTCGATGTGCAGGTCGCCGTCGCAGCGCACCTCCAGGTCGATCAGGCCGTGGCGCGCAATCTGGTCGAGCATGTGGTCGAAGAAGCCGATGCCGGTGTTGAGGCGGGCTTCGCCGCTGCCGTCGAGGTTGACGCGCACGTGGATGCGGGTTTCGGCCGTGGTGCGGCTGACTTCGGCCGTGCGGGCCGTGGCGGCGGAGGGAACGAGTGCGGAAGACGTCATAGGGAGGCCTGGAGCGCGGCGAGCATCTGGGCGTTGTCGGCGGCGCTGCCGACCGTCAGGCGCAGGCAGCCCGCCAGCAATGGGTGCATTGTAGAAACGTTCTTGACGAGGACCTTGCGGTTTTTCATGCCCTCGAAGGTGCGTGCGGCATCGGGCACGCGCAGCAGCACCATGTTGGCCTCGCTGTCCCACACCTTCAGCACGCCCGGCAGCGCGCGCAGTTGCGCCACCAGCCGGTCGCGCCCGGCGCGCAGCTCGGCGGCCTGGGCGGCGAACACGTCGGCATGCTCCAGCGCGAACAGCGCGGCCTCGGCGTTGAGCACGCTCACGTTGTAGGGCGGGCGCACCTTGTCGATCTCCTGCACCAGCGCCGCCGGGCCGATGAGGTAGCCCAGGCGCACGCCGGCCAGGCCGAACTTGGAGAGCGTGCGCATCAGCAGCACGTGGCCGTGGCGCGCCGGCTCGGCGCGCATGCGGTCGAGCCAGGTGCGGCTGGCGAAGGGCTGGTACGCCTCGTCGATGACCACGATGCCGCCCTGCGCGCCCGCCGCGTCGATGGTACGCAGCACGGCCGCGTCGTCCCACAGCGTGGCCGTGGGGTTGTTCGGGTAGGCGATGTAGGTGATGGCCGGGCGATGCCGCGCGATGGCGGCCTCCATCGCCGCCACGTCGAGCGCGAAATCGGGCGTCAGCGCCACGCCGGTGAAGCCCAGGCCCTGCAGCTGCGCGCTCATGCCGTACATGACGAAGCCGGGCAGCGGCGCCAGCACCTGCGCGCCGGGCCGGGCGCAGGCCAGGGCCACCAGGCTGATGAGCTCGTCCGAGCCGTTGCCCAGGACCAGCGCGCAGCCCTCGGGCATGCCCGCGTGCCGCGCCAGCGCGTCGCGCAGCACCTCGGTGCGCGGGCCCGGGTAGCGGTTCAGCGCCAGGGCGCCGAGGCGCTGGCCCAACGCGGCCTGCAGCGCGGGCGGCAGGCCGAAGGGGTTCTCCATGGCGTCCATCTTCAGCAGGCCGTCGGCGGCCTGCACGGTGTAGGCGTGCATGGCGCGCACGTCGGCGCGGATGCGGGACAGGGCGGTTTCGGTCAGTGCGGCGGTCATGGTTCCGTGGCCTCCCCACCGGGGGCCTGCAATGCGGGATGGACGACCTGCACGCCGCCGAACGCCGCGCCGTGCGCCAGCGTGGTGGACAGCAGCAGCGCGCAGCCGCTGTGCTGGGCGGCGGCCAGCGCCAGGCAGTCGCCAAAGGCCAGCTGGTGGCGCGCCTCGACGGCCCAGGCCGTCTCCAGCGTGGCGGCGTCGGTCTGCCAGGGCGTCCAGGCGTGGTAGCGGCGGATGGCGGCGCGCGCATCGCCCTGCGGCATGGCGCCCTCGGGGCGGGTGGTCACGTCGTGGTAGAACTCGGCCAGCGCCTGCATGCTGGTGCAGCCGCTGCGCGTGCGCCACAGGTGGTCGAGCCAGGCGCAGAGGGCGCCTTGCAGGGCCGCATCGGCCCCGTCCTCGGCGGCGATGAGCGCAGAGGTGTCAACGAACACCGCGCTCATGCCGGCGCCTTGCGCGACAGCGCCGCGCCGCGCGGGCCGCCCCGGCCCGGGGCCTGTGCAGCGCCCGAGCGCCAGGTGCGCTCATCGGTGCGCCAGGCCAGGTAGGCGCGCTCGTAGGCATCCTCGCGGCGCTGCATCTCGGCCAGGAAATCGCCCACCATGCGCGACACGCTGGTGCCGCGGCGCGCGGCTTCGATGCGCGCCCATTCGAGCACGCCGTCGTCCACGGTGATGGTGAGGTTCTTCATGCCGGGCAGTTTACACGAAGTTCGTGCAACACGAAATTCGTGTTACGGACAACATCACGGATTTCCCATCCCCACCGGCCGGGGCCTGATACTGGCAGCCCTTTTGGACACAGGAGTTTCCATGCCCGCTTCGCTCACACGCCGCCAGGCGCTCACCCACACCCTGGCCCTGGGTGGCGGCCTGGCGCTGCCTTTCGGCGCCAGCGCCGCCGCCACGGCCCGGAACCGGATCCTGCAAGCCGCGCGCCAACTGCCCGCGCTGGCCCGGCAACTGCAGCGCGCCACCGGCGTTCCGGGCCTGGCCTGGGCCGTGGTGCATGGCGGCCAGACCCTTGCCGCCCAGGGTCTGGGCGTGCGCCGCCTGGACCACCCTGGCAGCGTGGATGCCGACACGGTGTTCCAGCTCGCCTCGCTGTCCAAGCCGCTGGGCGCCACGGTGGTGGCGCGCCAGGTGAGCCTGGGGCGGGTCGGCTGGGACAGCCGCATGCGCGACCTGCTGCCCTGGTTCGCCCTGTCGGACGCACAGGCCACGCAGCGCCTCACCGTGGGCGACCTCTACGCCCACCGCAGCGGCCTGCCCGACCACGCCGGCGACAAACTGCAGGAGCTGGGCTACGACGCGTTCGAGGTGATGCGGCGGCTGCACCTGCTGAGCACGGCGCCGCTGGGAAGCGCGTACGCCTACACCAACATGGGCCTGACGGCCGCGGCCCAGGGCGTGGCGCAGGCCGCCGGGCAGGACTGGGCCGGCCTGTCGCGCACCAGCCTGTATGCGCCCCTGGGCATGGGGCGCACCACCTCGGTCTACGAGGAATTCGCCGCGCAGCACAACCGCGCCTGGGGCCACGTGCGCGCACCCGGCGGCGGCTGGGCGGCGGGCCAGCCCTTCAACGCCAATGCGCAATCGCCCGCCGGCGGGGCCAGCTCCAGCGTGCGCGACATGGCGCGCTGGCTCGCACTGCTGCTGGCGCAGGGCCGCTGGCAGGGCCGCAACCTGATCGCCACGACGGCGCTGCAGCCCCTGTGGAAGCCGCAGGCCCCGGGCGGGCACTACGGCTACGGCTTCAACCTCGGCACCACCGAGGCGGGGCTGGAGTTCACCGGCCACTCGGGCGCCTTCATGCTGGGCGCGGCCACGTCCTTCACGCTGGTGCCGGCGCTGGACGCCGCCATCGTGGTGCTGACCAACGGCATCCCCATCGGCGTGCCGGAGACGCTGTGCCGCCAGTTCGTGGACCTGGCGGCCGAGGGCCGCCTCACGCAGGACTGGTGGCCGCGCTACAGCCAGGCCATCGCCCCGCTGATGGCGCCCGAAGGCCGCCTGCTGGGCCAGCAGCCCCCGGCCATGCCCGCGCCCGCCGGGACGCTGGCGCGCTATACGGGCCGCTACCACAACGCCTACTACGGCACGCTGGAGGTGGAACAGGCGCAGGACGGGCTGCAGCTCACCCTGGGCCCGGTGCGCCAGCACTACCGGCTGCGCCATTGGGACGGCCCGCAGTTCAGCTTCGCCCCGGCGCTGGAAAGCGCGCCGCCCGGCAGCCTGTCGCAGGCCACCTTCACGCTGGCGCCGGACGGCGCGGCCCCGGCGCAGCGCCTGTGGCTGGAGTACTACGACGACGAAGGCTGGGGCACCTTCGAGCGAGTTTAGAAACGAATCGGCCTTCAGCCCTTTACCAGCAAGCGCTAGAAGCTATCAAACCAGGAGCACGAATCACCCCTGCGCGGCCAGCTCGCCCACGCGGCGCAGCGCGTCCAGGTGCTGCGCCGTCCAGTCGCCGCCCAGCCCCAGGCGCAGGCCGTTGCGAAAGCGCCCGGTGGTGCTGAACACCGTGCCCGGCGCCACCAGGATGCCCTCGGCCAGGCAGGCCTCGTGCAGCTGCACGGCGTCGCGCCCGCGCGGCAGCTCCAGCCACAGCAGCAGGCCGCCGGGCGGGTCGCTCACGCGCGTGCCCGGCGGGAAGTGCCGCGCGATGACGCCGCGCGCCGCCTCGATGCGCGCGCCCGCCTGCGCGCGCAGCTGGCGCATCGCCGCCGCGTGCCCGGCCTGGGTGATGAGGTCGGCCAGCGCCAGTTCCAGCACGGCCGACTGGCCGCCCGACTGCGCGTCCTTGATGCCGTGCACCGCCTGCGTCCAGCGCCCGGCCTCGACCCAGCCCAGGCGCAGGCCCGGCGCCAGCGTCTTGGAAAACGAATGGCACAGCATGACGTGGCCGCTGGCGTCGAAGGACTTGACGCTGCGGCGCAGCTCGTCCGGCCCGGCCAGGTCGCTGTAGATCGCGTCCTCGATCACCGCCAGGCCGTGGCGCTGCGCCATCTGCGCCAGGCGCCGGCGCTCGGGCAGCGGCATGCTGGCGCCCAGCGGGTTGCTCAGCGTGGGCACCACCAGCAGCGCCTTCACGGGCTGGGTGTCGAGCGCCAGCTGCAGCGCGTCGAGCGACAGGCCGTGGCGCGGGTGGGTGGGTATCTCGAGCGCGCGCAGGTGCAGGCTTTGCAGCACCTCCAGGAACGAGAAATGCGTGGGCGACTCCAGCGCCACCACGTCGCCCGGCTGCGTCACTGCGCGCAGGCACAGGGCCACGCTGTCCATGCAGCCGCTGGTGACGATGACGTTCGCCGGGTCCAGCGTGCAGCCCAGCCCGACGGCGTAGCGCGCGATGGCGCGGCGCGTTTCCTCCTGCCCGGTGAACGAGGGGTAGGTGCACAGCAGGTGGCGGTGGCGCTGCACGGCGCGCGTGACGGCGCGGCGCACGCGGTCGGGGTTGAGCATCTCGGGCCCGGGCGTGCCGCTGCTGAACGACACCAGGCCGGGCGGCTGCGCGTGCCCCAGGATGCGCTGGCCCAGCCAGTCCACCGACACCGCGCGCGGACGCTGGCGCGGGCGCGATGCCGCGGGTTCCGCGGGCTCGGGCAGCGCCGCCGCGCGCGGCGCCACGAAGAAGCCCGAGCGCGGCCGCGCGACCACCAGGCGCGCGTCCTCCAGCCAGTGGAAGGCCTGCACCACCGTGCTCTGGGCCACGCCATGCTGGCGCGCCAGGGCGCGCACCGAGGGCAGTTTCTCGCCGCGCGCCAGGGTGCCGTTGCGCACGAGTTCGGCCAGTTGGCCGGCGATCTGCTGGTACAGGGGCGGGGCTTCGTCGATGGGCATGCGCACATTCTGTACTGCCCCGCTGCCGCACAGGCAGTACAGACAGGCGCCATGCCAGCCAGTACAGCCCCCATGCACGCCCAGACTGTACGGCCCCAGGTGGCGCGCGCCTGCGGCTGGCGCGCATGCCGTGGCGCCCGCACAGTGCAAGCCATGGCATACACCGCACTCCTCCTCCCTCCAGCCCCCCGTTCCACGCCCTGGCAGCAGACCGCGCTGGCGCCCCGCCAGCCGGTGCAGACGCTGGCCGTACGCCGGGGCGAAACCGCCCTGGTCGAGGCCACGCAGGGCCGCATCTGGCTGACCCGCGACGGCCAGCCGCAGGACCACATCCTGGAGGCCGGGCAGCGCCTGGCGTTCGCCGGCCCGGCGCGGCTGCGCGTCAGCGCCGAGGACGGCGGTGCGCAGCTGCGCTGGGCCAGGGTGCGGGCTTAGCCCTCCTGCTGGAGCCGCATCTCGGCCGCGCGGGCGTGGCCCTGCAGGCCCTCGCCGTGGGCCAGCACGCTGGCGATCTGGCCCAGCGCCTGCGCGCCCTGGGCGCTCACCTCGATCAGGCTGCTGCGCTTCTGGAAGTCGTACACGCCCAGCGGCGAGGAAAAGCGCGCCGTGCCGCTGGTGGGCAGCACGTGGTTCGGGCCGGCGCAGTAGTCGCCCAGGCTCTCGCTGGTGTAGGCGCCGAGGAAGATGGCACCCGCGTGCTTCAGCAGCGGCTCCCAGCGGTGCGGGTCGTTGCTGCTCACCTCCAGGTGCTCGGGGGCGATGCGGTTCGAGATGGCGCAGGCTTCTTCCATGCTGCGCGTGTGGATCAGCGCGCCGCGGCCGGTCAGGCTCTTGGCGATGATCGCGGCGCGCGGCATCTCGGGCAGCAGGCGGTCGATGGCGGCCTGCACGGCGTCGATGTAGGCCGCGTCCGGGCACAGCAGGATGCTTTGCGCCAGTTCGTCGTGCTCGGCCTGGCTGAACAGGTCCATGGCCACCCAGTCGGGCGGCGTGCTGCCGTCGGCCAGCACCAGGATTTCGCTCGGCCCGGCGATCATGTCGATGCCCACCAGGCCGAACACATGCTTCTTGGCGCTGGCCACGTAGGCATTGCCGGGGCCGGTGATCTTGTCCACCTTCGGCACCGTGGCCGTGCCGTAGGCCAGCGCGGCCACCGCCTGCGCCCCGCCGATGGTGAAGGCGCGCGTGACGCCGGCCACGTAGGCGGCGGCGAGCACCAGCTCGTTGCGCTCACCGCGCGTCGCCGTGGCGGCGCCGGTGCCGCCCGTGGCCACGCTGCCGCGCACGGGCGTGGGCACGGCCATGATGATTTCCTGCACGCCCGCCACGTGCGCGGGGATGGCGTTCATGAGCAGGCTCGACGGGTACGCGGCCTTGCCGCCGGGCACGTAGATGCCCACGCGGTCCAGCGGCGTGACCTTCTGGCCCAGCAGCGTGCCGTCCTCGTCGCGGTAGCTCCAGCTCTCGCCGCTGGCGCGCTTTTGCGCCTCGTGGTACTTGCGCACGCGGTCGGCGGCGGCCTGTAGCGCGCTGCGCTGGGTAGCAGGGATGGCGTCGAACGCGGCCTTGAAGTCGGCCTGCGTCAGCTCCAGCGCGTCCATGGACGGCGCCGAAAGGCCATCGAAGCGGGCCGTGTATTCCAGCACTGCGGCGTCGCCGCGCTGCCGCACATCGGCCAGGATGCCGGCCACGCGCTGCTCGATGGCGGCATCGGTGTCGGCCGACCAGTGCAGGCGCTGTGCGAAATCTTGCTCGAAAGTAGCACTAGACGTTGACAGGCGTGCGGGAGTAGCTACAAAAGTCATAGTCCTCAATCCTGGGGTATGGCTGACGCGAAGACATCGATGATGCGCTTGAGCGGCGCCTGCTTGAGCTTGAGCGCGGCCTGGTTGACCACCAGGTGCGAGCTGATCTCCATGATGCGCTCGACTTCCACCAGGTGATTGGCCTTGAGCGTGTTGCCGGTCGAGACCAGATCGACGATGGCGTCGGCCAGCCCGGTGAGCGGTGCCAGCTCCATGGAGCCATAGAGCTTGATCATGTCCACGTGCACGCCCTTGGTGGCGAAGAAGTCGCGCGCGATGCTGGTGTACTTGGTGGCCACGCGCAGGCGCGCGCCCTGGCGCACGGCCTGCTGGTAGTCGAAGTCGGCGCGCACGGCCACGCTCACGCGGCACTTGGCGATCTGCAGGTCCAGCGGCTGGTACAGGCCCTGGGCGCCGTGCTCGATCAGCGTGTCTTTGCCGGTCACGCCCAGGTCGGCCCCGCCGTACTGCACGTAGGTGGGCACGTCGGTGGCGCGCACCAGCACCACGCGCACGCCGGGCTGGTTGGTCGGCAGGATGAGCTTGCGCGACTTTTCCGGGTCTTCCAGCACCTCGATGCCGGCGGCGGCCAGCAGCGGCAGGGTCTCGTCGAAGATGCGGCCTTTGGAGAGTGCGAGGGTGATCATGCGGAGATTCTTTCGATGTCTGCGCCCAGGCCGCGCAGCTTGGCTTCCATGGCGTCGTAGCCACGGTCGAGGTGGTAGATGCGGTCCACCACGGTGTCGCCGCGCGCCACCAGCCCGGCGATGACCAGGCTGGCCGAGGCGCGCAGGTCGGTGGCCATGACGGTGGCACCCGAGAGCTGCGCCCCGCCCGTGACGGTGGCCACGCGCCCGTCGATGGCGATGCGCGCGCCCAGGCGCGCCAGCTCGTTGACGTGCATGAAGCGGTTTTCAAAGATGGTTTCGGCCACCGTCGCCGTACCCTGGGCCACCACGTTCAGCGCCATGAACTGCGCCTGCATGTCGGTGGGAAAGCCGGGGTACTCGGTGGTGCGAAAGCCCTGCGCCCTGAGCTGGGCGGCGCCGGGGCTGTGGATGCGGATGCCGCCTTCCACCGCCTGCACGGCCACGCCGGCGTCGTGCAACTTGTCGATCACGGCGTCGAGATGGTCGGCGCGGGCATGGCGCAGCAAGGCCTCGCCGCCCGTGGCCGCCACGGCGCACAGGAAGGTGCCGGCCTCGATGCGGTCGGCCACCACCTGGTGCGTGCAGCCGTGCAGCGTGGCCACGCCCTGGATGCGGATGCGGCTGGTGCCGTGGCCTTCGATCTTCGCGCCCATCTTGATGAGCATCTCGGCCAGGTCGGTCACCTCGGGCTCCTGGGCGGCGTTTTCCAGCACGGTTTCGCCCTCGGCCAGCGTGGCGGCCATGAGCAGGTTCTCGGTGCCGGTGACGGTGACCATGTCGGTGGTGATGCGCGCGCCCAGCAGGCGCTGGCGCCCGGCGGGCAGCGCGGCCACCATGTAGCCGTGCTCGACCACGATGTCGGCGCCCATGGCCTGCAGGCCCTTGATGTGCTGATCCACCGGGCGCGAGCCGATGGCGCAGCCGCCCGGCAGCGACACGCGCGCGCGGCCGAAGCGCGCCAGCAGCGGGCCCAGCGCCAGCACCGAGGCGCGCATGGTCTTGACCAGCTCGTAGGGTGCCTCGGGGTTCAGCCCGCCGGGCGCGGTGAAGCTCATGCCGCCGCGCTCGCCGTGCGTCTCGGTGGCCACGCCCATGTGGTCGAGCAGGCGGCGCATGGTGCGCACGTCGTGCAGGCGCGGCACGTTGACCAGGTGCACCGGCTCGGCCGTGAGCAGTGCGGCGCACATCTCGGGCAGCGCGGCGTTCTTGGCGCCGGAGATGGTCACCTCGCCCTGCAGGGAGCGGCCGCCGCGTACCAGTAATTTATCCATGATTTTTAAGCCAGATCGGGCCCCAGCCCTTGTGCAGAAAGCGCCAGCAGCTATGAAGTAAGGAGCAATCTCAGGCCGCTTGCGCGGCCGACCACTCGGCGGGCGTGAAGGTCTTCATCGAAAGCGCGTGCACCTCGTCGCGCTGCATCTTGTCGCCCAGCGTGGCGTACACGCGCTGGTGGCGCTGGATCGGACGCTTGCCCTCGAACTCGGCCGAGACGATGGTGGCGTACCAGTGGCGGCCGTCCCCTTCGAGCGCGAGGTACTCGCAGGGCAGGCCTGCGCTGATGATGTCCTTGAGGTGGTCTGCGGTCATTTCATGTTCCATGTGGCTATGTGTCACCCACGCCCTGCGGCCTGGCGCGGCCCAGGCCAGCAGACGCCGCGCAAGGGCCGCCCAGCCGCGCTGAGCATGAGTCCCCCTTCCCGCAAAGCGCAGCTTTGCCAGAGAAGGGGGAAGGAGCGAAGCGACACAGGGGGTTGCTCATTAGTTGCGGATTTTGTAACCCGTGCGCAGCAGGTGCACGGCGAGCGCGCTCACGGCCAGCCAGGCCGTGCCGACGATGGCCAGGCTGAGCCACGGCGAGGTGTCGCTCTGCCCGAAGAAGCCGTAGCGGAAACCGTCCACCATGTAGAAGAACGGGTTCAGGTGGCTCACCTGCTGCCACAGCGGCGGCAGGGACTGGATCGAATAGAACACGCCCGAGAGGAAGGTCATGGGCACGATGATGAAGTTCTGGAACGTGGCCATCTGGTCGAACTTGTCGGCCCACAGCCCGGCCACCACGCCCAGCGTGCCCAGCAGCGCCGCGCCGAGGAAGGCGAACACCACGATCCACACGGGCGCGGCGAACTCCGGCCGCGCGAACGCCAGCGTGACGGTGAACACGCCCAGCCCCACCAGCAGCCCGCGCAACACCGAGGAACCGACGTAGGCCACGAACCAGGCCCAGTGCGACAGCGGCGTGAGCAGCACGAACACCAGGCTGCCCATGATCTTGCTCTGGATGAGGCTGGACGAGCTGTTGGCGAAGGCGTTCTGCAGCACGCTCATCATCACCAGCCCCGGCACGAGGAAGGCAGTGTAGCTCAGGCGGTCATACACCTTGACGTGGTCTTCCAGCACGTGGCCGAAGATCAGCAGGTAGAGCACGGCGGTGAGCACGGGCGCGGCGACGGTCTGGAAGGCCACCTTCCAGAAGCGCAGCACCTCCTTGTAGAACAGCGTGCGCCAGCCGGTCATGCGGCCTCCGCGCGGGCATTGCTGGCGCCCATCACCTGCAGGAACACGTCCTCCAGGTCGGCGCGGCGGATCTCCACGTCCTCGGGGGCGATGCCGGCCTGGCGCAGCGCGGCCAGGTGGTGTTCGATCTCGGCGGCGTCGTGCGCGGGCAGTTGCACGATGCGCCCGGTCACGCGCGCCTGCGCGGCCACGGCGGGCGGCAGCGCCGCGTCGGTCTTGAATTGCAGCACGTTGGACGTGGCGGTCTTGAGCAAATCGGACGTGCGCGACAGGGCCACCATGCGCCCGTTCTTCAGCATGGCGATGCGCTGGCACAGCGCCTCGGCCTCTTCCAGGTAATGCGTGGTCAACAGCACCGTGTGGCCCTGCTTGTTGAGTTTGTCGATGAAGTGCCACAGCGTCTGGCGCAGCTCCACGTCGACGCCGGCCGTGGGCTCGTCGAGCACGATGATGGGCGGCTTGTGCACCAGCGCCTGGGCCACCAGCACACGGCGCTTCATGCCGCCCGAGAGCTGGCGCATGTTGGCCGTGGCCTTGTCGGCCAGGCCGAGGTTTTCGAGCAGTTCGTCGATCCAGGCGTCGTTGCGCTGCACGCCGAAGTAGCCGGACTGGATGCGCAGCGTCTCGCGCACGTTGAAGAACGGGTCGAACACCAATTCCTGCGGCACCACGCCGAGCTGGCGGCGCGCGTTGGCGTAGTCGGCCTGCACGTCGTGCCCGCGCACCAGCACGCGCCCCTGGCTGGCGCGAGCCAGCCCGGCGAGGATGCTGATGAGCGTGGTCTTGCCCGCGCCGTTGGGGCCGAGCAGGCCGAAGAATTCGCCCTCTTCAATGTCCAGGCTGACCTGGTGCAGTGCCTGGAAAGGGCCCTTGGGCGTGGCGTAGGTCTTGGAGACCGATTGGAAGGAGACGGCGGCGGGCATGGGAACCTGCCATTTTACGGTTTCAACCACGGCACTGCTGCCGCGGGGTCAGGCAGCGGCGGGCAGCAAGCCGTCCACGCCATACAGGCCGGCCATGCTCGCCAGGCCGGCGGGCAGGCCCTTGACGGCGAAATCCTTGCCCCGGGTGAGGGCCTCGCGGCGGCATTCGAGCAGCACGGCCAGCGCGGCGCTGTCGAATACCGCCAGCGGCCCGGCATCGACGACGAGGCGCGGCCCCTGCAGCGCCTGCAGTCCCTGCAGCAGCAGGCGCAGGCAGGCACTGGCCTGGCGGTGGGTCAGCTCGGGCGGCAGGACCAGCATGGCGGCGGGGCTTACTTGCTCTCGCCCGTGGCGTTGCGCTGGGCCAGGGTGGCGATCAGGCCATCGACGCCCTTGGCGTTGATCTCCTGCGCGAACTGGTTGCGGTAGGTCTCGACCAGCCACACGCCCATGACGTTGAGGTTGTAGATCTTCCAGCCCGCGCCCTCGCCCGGGGTCTTTTCCAGGCGGTAGTCGAGCTGCACCGGGTCGCCCCGGCCGCGCACCTCGGTGCGCACCAGCACGTCGGTGTCATCGGGCTTGGCGCGCAGCGGCTTGACGGTGACGCGCTCGTCCTTGACCTGGGCGAGCGCGCCCGCGTAGGTGCGCACCAGCAGGGTCTTGAATTCCTGCTGCAGGCGTGCCTGCTGCTCGGGCGTGGCCTTGCGCCAGCCCGGGCCCACGGCGGCGGAGGTCATGCGGCGGAAGTTCACGTGCGGCATGACCACCTTGTCCACCAGCGCGACGATCTTCGCAATGTCGCCGGTCTGGAACGACTTGTCGGTGCGCAGGGTTTCCAGCGCGTCGGCGCTGACGCGCTGGATCAGCGCATCGGGCGCCTCGTCGGCGGCCCATGCGGGGGCGGCCAGGGCCAGCACGGTGCTGGCGCCCAGGCCCAGGGCCAGGCGGTGGAGGGAGCGGCGGTTCATCATGGTGGGCATCATTTTTCAGTCTTCACTCGGCAAGTGTCCAGCGTCATCATCGCCGTCGTCCAGCGGCAGCTGCTGGCCGGCCTGCTGGGCGCGCATCTGCAGGTAGGTGTCACGCGTAAAGGCGTATTTGTCGAGTGCGGCGTAGTCCAGCACGGACGTCACACCCAGCAGATTGGTGCGGGTATTGACCGTACGCAGCACGTACAGCGAATTGCGCACCGAGACATCGTTGACATTGCGCGAAAGGAGGTTTCCCTGCCGGTCGACGGCAAAGCCCGCCGTGTCGCGCACGCTCGAAGGCCCAATCAGCGGCAGCACCAGGTACGGACCGCTGGGCACGCCCCAGCGCGCCATGGTCAGGCCGAAGTCCTGCTTGTGCCGCTCGACCCCTGCCTCGGTCGCAATGTCGAACAGGCCGCCAATACCCAACACCGTGTTCACGCTGAAGCGCACCGCGCTGTTGAAAGCACCTTCAAGCTGAAACTGCAGCAGGTTGTTGACGAAGGACCAGGCATCACCCAGGTTGGCAAACACGTTCGTCACGCCCTGGCGCGCCACGCCCGGCACCACGTCCTTGTAGGCAATGGCCACGGGTTTGACGACGGCAACGTCCAAGTCGTCGTTGAAGCGCGACATGGCCCGGTTGTAACCCTCGAAAGGATCGGCGGGATTGGCCTGCGGGCCGCTGGCACAGCCCGCCAGCAATGCGGCGCCGAGCAGCGCAGTGGCCGCGATGCAGCCGCGCGCGGCGGTGGAGGGGGTCGTCGTGGAGGTCATTTCTTGTTGGAGTTTGCGGAAGCGCTGCCGCCCTCCTCGGCCTTGCCGTAGAGGAACTGGCCAATGAGGTTTTCCAGCACCACGGCGGACTGGGTGGAGGTCACCTTGTCGCCGTTGGCGAGGTTCTTCTCGTCGGCACCGGGGTCGATGCCGATGTACTGGTCGCCCAGCAGGCCGCTGGTCAGGATCTTGAGCGAGCTGTCGCGGGGAAACTTGTAGCTGTCCTGCAGCGACAGCGTCACCTGGGCCTGGTAGGTGGTGTCGTCGAACGCGATCGACTCCACGCGCCCGACCACCACGCCGGCGCTGCGCACCGCCGCCTTGGGCTTGAGCCCGCCGATGTTGTCGAACAGCGCCGTGACGCGGTAGCCCGACTGGAAGCTGATATTGAGCAGATTGGCCGACTGCAGCGCCAGGAAAACCAGCGCCGCAGCGCCGATCATGACGAACAGGCCGACCCAGACATCGTTCTTGGAATGCTGCATGGTTGTTTTGTCTTTCAAATGCTGAACATCAGGGCCGTGAGGACGAAGTCCAGGCCCAGCACGGCCAGCGACGCCATGACCACGGTGCGCGTGGTGGCACGCGACACCCCCTCGGGCGTGGGCTTGGCGGCGTAGCCCTGCAGCAGCGCCACGAAAGTCACCGTGAGGCCGAACACGAAGCTCTTGAGCACGCCGTTGCCCAAATCCTGCCAGACATCGACACCGCTTTGCATCTGGCCCCAAAAGGCCCCACCGTCAACCCCGATCATCAGCACGCCCACGATCCAGCCGCCGATCACGCCCACGGCGCTGAACACCGCCGCCAGCAGCGGCATCACGATCACGCCGGCCCAGAAGCGCGGCGCCAGGATGCGGCTGACCGGGTCCACCGCCATCATTTCCATGGCACTGAGCTGCTCGCCCGCCTTCATCAGGCCGATCTCGGCCGTGAGCGAGGTGCCCGCACGTCCGGCGAACAGCAGTGCCGTGACCACGGGCCCGAGCTCGCGCACCAGCGACAGCGCCACGAGCAGGCCCAGCGCCTCGGCCGAGCCATAGCGCTGCAGCGTGTAGTAGCCCTGCAGCCCGAGCACGAAGCCCACGAACAGGCCCGACACGGCGATGATGGACAGCGAGTAGTTGCCCAGGAAGTGGATCTGGTCGCCCACGAGCTGCGGACGGCGCAGCGCCGTGCCCAGCAGGCGCAGCAATTGCACGAACAGGCGCGTGCCCTGGCCGACGTCCGCCAGCTTGCCGCGCACGGCATGGCCCACATGGGCGGGGTGCCACCAGCTCATCGGCCACCTCCACCGTAGGACGTTCCAGCCGGACCGAAATCCTGCGCCACCTCGGGGCCGGGGTAATGAAAGGGCACCGGCCCCGTGGGCAACGCGTTGACGAACTGGTGCACCAGCGGGTCCTGGCTGGCGCGCACCTCTTCGGGCGTGCCCTGGGCGGCCACGCAGCCGGGGCCCAGGACGATGACGTGGTCGGCCACGCGGAAAGTTTCGTCGAGGTCGTGCGACACCAGGATGGTGGTCAGCCCCATGGCGTCGTTGAGGCGGCGGATGAGCTGGGCCGCCGTGCCCAGGGAAATCGGGTCGAGCCCGGCGAAAGGCTCGTCGTACATGACCAGTTCCGGGTCCAGGACGATGGCCCGCGCCAGCGCCACGCGCCGCGCCATGCCGCCCGAAACCTGGCTGGGCATCAGGTCGCGCGCGCCGCGCAGCCCGACGGCGTGCAGCTTCATCAGCACGATGTCGCGCACCAGCTCGTTCGGCAGATCGGTGTGCTCGCGCAGCGGAAAGGCCACGTTCTCGAACACGCTCATGTCGGTGAACAGGGCGCCGAACTGGAACAGCATGCCCATGCGGCGGCGCGCGGCGAACAGTTGCTCGCGCGCCATGGCGCCCACGTCCTGCCCGTCGAACAGCACCTGGCCCTGCTGCGCGCGCTGCTGGCCGCCGATCAGGCGCAGCACCGTGGTCTTGCCGCCGCCCGAGGCGCCCATCAGCGCCGTGACCTTGCCACGCGGCACCTGCAGCGAGACGTCGCGCAGGATCACGCGCTCGCCATACGAGAACGTGACGTTGCGCAGTTCCACCAAAAGAGCGGGTTCAGCCATGCTGCGGAGGGGTTGGGGGTGTTGGGATGGAGGCGATTGTCAGGGCAAACCCGGAAACCGCGATGGTAACAGAACATACATTCATGCATGTTTGTAAATTGCATCACAACATGCTCTGCAGAAACGCCCGCGTGCGCGCATGGCGCGGCCGGGCGAAGAACTCGGCGGCAGGGGCCTGCTCGATGAGTTCGCCCCCGTCCATGAACGCGACGCGGTGCGCCACTTCGCGGGCGAAGCCCATCTCGTGCGTGACCACCAGCATGGTCATGTGTTCCTGCGCCAGCTCGCGCATGGTGCGCAGCACTTCCCCGGTGAGCTCGGGGTCGAGCGCCGAGGTGGGCTCGTCGAACAGCATGATGTCCGGCTCCATGCACAGGGCCCGGGCAATGGCCACGCGCTGCTTCTGGCCGCCGGACAGGCGCGCCGGGTAGTTGTCGCGCTTGGCCGACAGGCCGACCTTGGCGAGCAGCTTTTCCGCCCGCGCCACGGCCACGCCGCGCGCCACGCCCTGGACCACCAGGGGCGCCTCGATGAGGTTCTCCAGCACCGTGAGGTGCGGGAACAGGTTGAAATGCTGGAACACCATGCCCGTCTTGGCGCAGATGCGGCGCACCTGCGCCTCGGCCGGGTAGCGGCAGTGGCCCTGGGCGTCGGTGCTGGCCAGCACCTCGCCCTCGATGGCGATCTGGCCGCCGTCGATGGTCTCCAGGTGGTTCAGGCAGCGCAGGAAGGTGCTCTTGCCCGAACCGGACGGCCCGATCACCGCCACCACTTCGCCGCGCGCCACCGAGAGCGACACGCCGCGCAGCACCTCGTGGTGGCCGAAGCGCTTGCGCAGGTCGCGCGCGTCGATCATCGGGGCCTCACTGGTCGAATTTGGCATAGCGTTGCTCCAGGCGCTGGAAGGCCCAGGTGAGCACCAGGGTCATGACGAGGTAGAAAGCCGCGGCCACGATGAACGGCGTGGTCGTGAAGTCGCGCTGCACGATGCCGCGCGCGGCGCGCAGCAGGTCGTTCAGCGCCAGCACGTAGATCAGCGAGGTGTCCTTGACCAGCGTGATGGTCTCGTTGCTCATGGGCGGCAGGATGTTGCGCACCATCTGCGGCAGCACGATGCGGCGCATCGTTTGCCCATAGTTCATGCCCAGCACCTTGGCAGCCTCGTACTGGCCACGGTCCACCGACTGGATGCCGGCGCGGAAGATCTCGGCGAAGTACGCCGCGTAGTTCAGGGCGAACGCCGCCACGGCGGCCGGAAAGTCCGGCAGGCGCACGCCGATCACCGGCACGAACGGCAGCGCGAAGTAGATGAACAGCATCTGCAGCATGAGCGGCGTGCCGCGCATGAGCCAGATGTAGCCGTTGACGCATGCCGACAGCGGCTTGAGGCGCGACACCCGCGCCAGTGCCAGCGCCAGTCCCAGGGGTACCGCCAGCGCCAGCGTGATGAGAAACAGCTTCAGGGTGACTGCGGCGCCTTGCGCCAACGGCCCCAAAAGAGAGAGTACGTAATCCATGGGGTCACGACAGTTCAGTGTTTTGCACGGCCCGCAGCCGTTGCAACTGGCGCGCCCTAAGCCAGCAGACGCCGCGCAAGGGCCGCCCCGCCGCGCTGGCGGCGTCCCCCTTCCCGCAAAGCGCAGCTTTGCGAGAGAAGGGGGAAGGAGCGAAGCAACACAGGGGGTTGTTCGCTATTACTTGATGATGTTTTTGCCGAACCACTGCTCGGCGATCTTCGCGGCGCTGCCGTCGGCCTTCATGTCGGCCAGGGCCTTGTCGATCTTGCCGTGCAGCTCGGTGTCGTCCTTGCGCAGGCCGACGCCGTATTCCTCGGTGCCGAAGTTGTCCTCCAGCACGGCGTACTGGTCAGGCTTCTTGGCCACGTAGTAGCGGCCCACCACTTCGTCCACCACCACGGCTTCGAGGCGGCCGGTGGTCAGGTCCATCAGCGCGGTCACGTTGTCGCCGAAGGTCTTGAGTTCCTTGAACGACTTGTAGACGGCCTCTTCCTTCTTGATGGCGTCCACGGCGCTGGAGCCTTCCTGGGCGCCCACCACCTTGCCGGCCAGGTCGGCCTTGGCCTTGATGGCCGAGCCCGCTGCCACCACGATGATCTGGTGGTTTTCCATGTAGGGCGCGGTGAACAGGATGTTCTGCTTGCGCTCTTCGGTGATGGTCAGGCCGTTCCACAGCGCGTCCACGCGCTTGCCGGAGAGTTCGGCTTCCTTGGCGCTCCAGTCGATGGGCTTGAACTCGACTTCCAGGCCCAGGCGCTTGGCGGCTTCCTTGGCCATGTCGATGTCGAAGCCGACGAGCTGGTTCTTCTCGTCGCGAAAGCCCATGGGCGGGAAGTTGTCGTCCAGGCCCACGACGATCTTGGTCACCGCGACAGGGGCAGGCGCGGGGGCGGCGGCGGGCGCTGCGGGCTCCTGCTTGGAGCAACCGGCGAGCACGGCGCCCAGGGTGAGCAGGGCTACGGTAGCAAACTTCTTCATGGCGTGGCGATCCTTGAAAAGAACGGACAAGGGGAAATCCCCGAACAAAACCCAGCATTGTCCCACCGAAGCCGCCGCGCGGGGCCCATGCCCCGCAAAGTCACCCGGACCTAGCCCGGCCCCGCCGCGCCCCCGTCCATCAGCAGGCCCTGGTGGCGCGCCACCACGTCGCGCAGGAAATCCCACAGCGCCCGCACCCGCGCCAGGTCGCGGCGGTTCGCGGGCGCAGCGATCCAGAAGGTGCGCTGCACGTCGATCACCTCGGGCAGCACGGGCACCAGCTGCGGGCTGTGCGCCGCCATGAAGCACGGCAGCACCGCCAGCCCGCGCCCGGCGCACGCCACGTTGTACTGCGCCACCACGCTGGTGCTGCGCAGGGGCGTGTGCGCCTGCGGCACGACGGCGGCCAGGTAGCGCAGCTCGTTGCTGAACACCAGCTCCTCGACATAGCCCACGAAGCGGTGCCCGCGCAGGTCGCGCGGATGGGTGATGGGCGCATGGCGCGCCAGGTAGTCCCGGCTGGCGTAAAGGCGCAGGCGGTAGTCGCACAGCTTGCTGCACACCTGGCCGCTGCTGTGCGGGCGCTCCACGTTCACGGCCAGGTCGGCCTCGCGCTGCGAGAGGTTGATGAAGCGCGGCACGATGAGCAGCTCGACCTGGATGCCCGGATGGCGCTCGGTGAAGTGGCTCAGGTGCTGGGCCAGGAAGAAGCTGCCGAACCCTTCGGTGGCCCCCAGGCACACATGGCCGGTCAGCGCATGGCGCTCGCCGCCGATGTCCTCGCCCACCCGCACCATGGAGTTCTCCATCTGCTCCACATGCTCCAGCAAGCGGTGCCCGGCCATGGTCAGCACATGGCCGGCGGGTGTGCGCTCGAACAACTGCGCCCCCAGCTCCTTCTCCAGCCGGTGCAGCCGGCGCGTGATGGTGGAGTGGTCCACCTCCAGGCGGCGCGCCGCCTCCTGCGCGGACTGCGCGCGCACCACGGCGAGAAACAGGCGCAGGTTGTCCCAGTTGGTGTGCTCGATAGCCATGGCGCTGCCGGTTGGTGGTGCAAATTTGCAAGAAGGATATGCCCAAAAACCGTATCCGTTTGCAGAAGTGCTGAATTAAAGTGGCCCTGGGCATGGCGCGCGCCAGAGACCCGCAAGACACCAAGGAGACATTTCATGCGATTCATCCGACATTCGTTGGCCCTGGCCGTGCTCGCGCTCGGCGCCACGGCCCAGGCCCAGATTTCCGGCGACATGGTCAAAATCGGTGTGCTGACCGACATGGCCGGCCCCTACTCCGGCATGGGCGGCGCGGGCTCCGTGGTGGCCGCGAAGATGGCCGTTCAGGACTGCCTGCAGGCCGAGTGCAAGGGCATGAAGATCGAGGTGGTGAGCGCCGACCACCAGAACAAGGCCGACATCGCCGCGACCAAGGCGCGCGAGTGGCTGGACCGCGACGGCGTGGACGCCATCGCCGACATCACCAACTCCGCTGCCGCGCTGGCCGTGCAGAAGCTGGTGCGCGAAAAAGGCGGCATCGCCATGCACAGCGGCCCGGCCACCACGCGCCTGACCGACGACGAGTGCGCGGAGAACGGCTTCCACTGGATGTTCGACACCTACTCTTCGGCCTCCGGCGCGGCCGCCGCGCTGACGAAGAACGGCGACAAGAGCTGGTTCTTCGTCACGGTGGACTACGCCTTCGGCCACTCGCTGGAAAAGGACGCCACCGAGATGGTGCAGGCCAACGGCGGCACGGTGCTGGGCAGCGTGCGCCACCCGCTGAACGCGAGCGACTTCTCCTCCTTCATCCTGCAGGCGCAGAACTCCAAGGCCCAGGTGATCGGCCTGGCCAACGGCGCGCAGGACACGGTGAACGCCATCAAGGCGGCGCGCGAGTTCGGCATCGGCGGCAAGGGCCAGAAGGTGGCGTCGCTGCTCATGTTCCTGACCGACGTGCACTCGCTCGGCCTGCGCCAGGCGCAGGGGCTGATGTTCTCCGAGGGCTTCTACTGGGACATGGACGAGAAGACCCGCGCCTTCGCCACCCGCTTCGAGAAGCTGCACAAGGGCTTCAAGCCCACCATGGTGCAGGCCGGCGTGTATTCCAGCGTGCGCCACTACCTGAAGGCCGTGGCGGCGGCCAAGACCGATGACTCCAAGGTCGTGGCCCAAAAGATGCGCGAGCTGCCCATCGACGACCCGGTGATGCGCAACGCCAGCATCCGCCCCGATGGCCGCGTGATCCACGACATGTACCTGTTCCAGGTCAAGGCCCCGAACGAATCCAAGGGTGCCTGGGACTACTACAAGACCGTCAGCACCATCCCCGCCAACGTCGCCTTCAAGCCCCTGGCGCAGTCGAGCTGCCCGCTGGTGAAGAAGTGAACCCCGGAGCCCCCCACATGACCACCCCGACCACCATCCACCACTTCATCGGCGGCAAGCCCTACCCCTCCCAGGCCACCGCGTGGCGCGACGTGACCAACCCCGCCACGCAGGAAGTCGTCGCCCGCGTGCCCTTCGCCACGCGCGACGAGGTGAACCTGGCCGTCGCCAACGCGCAAGAGGCCTTCCAGACCTGGCGCAGCACCTCGCTGGGCGCGCGCATGCGCATCATGCTCAAGCTGCAGCACCTGATCCGCGAGCACACGGCCGAGCTGGCCCAGCTCATCACGCGCGAGCACGGCAAGACCCTGCCCGACGCCGAAGGCGAAGTGGCGCGCGGCCTGGAGGTGGTGGAGCACGCCTGCTCCATCACCACGCTGCAACTGGGCGAGATTGCCGAGAACGCCGCCACCGGCGTGGACGTGTACAACCTGCTGCAGCCGCTGGGCGTGGGCGCGGGCATCACGGCGTTCAACTTCCCCGTGATGCTGCCCTGCTTCATGTTCCCCATGGCCATCGCCTGCGGCAACACCTTCGTGCTCAAGCCCTCCGAGCAGGACCCCAGCTCCACCATGCGCCTGGTGGAACTGGCGCACGAGGCCGGCGTGCCGCCCGGCGTGCTCAACGTAGTCCACGGCGGCCCGGAGGTGGCCGACATGCTCTGCGACCACCCCGACATCAAGGCGCTGTCGTTCATCGGCTCCACCCACGTGGGCACGCACATCTACCGCCGCGCGAGCGAGGCGGGCAAGCGCGTGCAGTCGATGATGGGCGCCAAGAACCACTGCGTGGTGATGCCCGACGCGCCCAAGGAACACGCGCTGAACAACCTGCTGGGCTCGGCCTTCGGCGCCGCGGGCCAGCGCTGCATGGCGAATTCGGTGGCCGTGTTCGTGGGCGCGGCGCGCGACTGGCTGCCCGAGCTGGTGGAAAAGTCCAAGGCCATGAAGGTGGGCCCCGGCACCGACCGCGGCGCCGACCTGGGCCCGCTGGTCAACCCGCGCGCCAAGGAGCGCGTGGTGGGCCTGATCGACTCCGGCGTGGCGCAAGGCGCCAAGCTGCTGCTGGACGGCCGCGGCTGCGTGGTGCCCGGCTACGAGAAGGGCAACTTCGTCGGCCCCACCGTCTTTGCCGACGTGACCGACGCCATGGACATCTACCAGCAGGAGATCTTCGGCCCCGTGCTCAACGTGGTCTGCGTGGACACGCTGGAAGACGCCATCGCCTTCATCAACCGCAACCCCAACGGCAACGGCACCTCCATCTTCACCAGCAGCGGCTGGGCGGCGCGCAAGTACCAGCACGACATCAATGTGGGCCAGGTCGGCATCAACGTGCCGATCCCCGTGCCCGTGGCCTATTTCAGCTTCACCGGCTCGCGCGCCTCCAAGCTCGGCGACCTGGGCCCCAACGGCAAGCAGGCGGTGCAGTTCTGGACGCAGACCAAGACCGTCACCGCCCGCTGGTACGAGGAAGGCAGCCGCTCGGACGGGGTGAACACCACCATTTCGATGAAGTAGGCCCAGCCCCTCCCAGCCCCCGGCAAGCGCTGGCGGCCCTGCGCTGCATGGCTGCCAGCGCTTTTTCAATGGCGTGCGCCATTGCAGACAAAAATAGCCTGTAGCCCGCTCCAGGAAAGCGCCAGCAGCTATGAAAATAAAAGCGTCTGCAGCACCTGCATAGCCTGCATAGCCTGCACGTCAGCGTGAATGCTGCGCCACATACTCCCGCAGGACGCCGTCCATGCGCGACTGCCAACCATCGCCTGTGCTGCGAAAGAACGCCACGACCTCTGGCGACAGCCGGATGGTGGTCGGCACCTTGGTAGGCGTCTTTTGCGGCCCGCGCCGGCGAATGCCCAGTGTTTCCTGCAACGCCGGCGGCAGCACCTCAACGGCAGGACGGAACCTGGCCAAATCCTCCACCGTCAGTTCGCGGATCTCGCCGTCCGCATCAATGAGGGGTTTGCGCTTGCTCATATGCCTTGACCTCCCGGCTGTTCGCCCTGCGAAAGCTGATAACACGAATGCCACCGTCGATAGGAGTGAAGCAAAGCATGTGCAAACGCTGGCCAAGATAGCCGGCAGCCACATAGCGCACCTCCGGGTAGGCCTTGCGTTCATCCACTGCAACGATGGCGCTGCTGAAATCGAATTCGGCGGCACGCACGAACGACAGGCCGCGCCCGGCAATGTTCCGCTCGTCCTTGGCGGGGTCGAACTCAATCAGCATAGGTTAATCGTACATACACCCAGAGGTCGAAGCAAGCAAAATGTATGTACATCAATAGTGTTACCCCAAGAGCACAGTGACGGCCTCAGAAACGCCGGCTGATGGTGAAGCTGCCGTACACCGGCACCTCCTGCTGCCCCCGGAACTCGCGGCTGCGGTGGTAGCGCGCGAAGGCGAACTTCCATTCGTCCCAGGTCACCGCGAGGCCGTAGCCGACATCCGCCACCAGCGCGCGCTTGTCCACATGGTGGCTGGCCTTGAAGGTATTGCCGTCCAGGCTGATGTCGCGCAGCACCCAGCGGGCGTCGGTGGCCACGAACAGGTGCCCCGCCCAGCCCTGCAGGCGCCCGGCCGCCCGCAGGGGCGTGGTGTTCTCGCCCGCCGGGCGCAGCGGCGCCGTGCCCAGGTCGTCGGGCAGGCGGTAGCCCCAGCGCAACTCGGCCCCGGCATTGGCATAAGTGGCGAAATTGCCCAGGCTCGCGCCCCAGTGGCCGGTGGCGTCCCAGCCCCACCCGTCGGTGGGCGCATACCGCACGCCGCGCCGGCGCTGCTCGTACAGCAGCTGCGCCACCGGCTCGTCACGCAGCTGGTTGTCCCAGCCGTCGAACGGGTCCACGCCGATGATGTGGTGCCAGCCGTTCTGCACCTGCCGCCCGCGCGCCGACGGCCCGACGATGCCCAGGCGCAACTGGGCCGTGTGCAGCGTGCCGTCGCGCCGGGCGTTGTAGCCCACGCTGAACAACAGCGCGGCGGCATAGGGGCGGTCCTCGGCAATCAGGTCGGTGCGCGTGCGATCGGTGGGGGTGTAGAGCACCTGGCCGAAGCCGAGCACCATGTTCTGCTCGTCCTGCCCGCTGTGCTGCAGCCAGGACAGGTGCTTGTTCAGGCTGCGTACGGCCTCGGGCAGGCAAGGATCGTCCAGATCACGCGCGAGATTGGGCGAAACCCAGGTGGCCAGGAAGCCGTTGGAATAGCCCTGGTCCTGCCCCACGCCGCCGAACATGTCGTTGTCGATGCGCAGGTTGAACGTGGCGCCCGCGCCGGGGCCAGGGCATTCGTGCGCTCCCGCCTGGGCGGGCCATGGCAGGCAGGCGGCGGCCAGTGCCAGCACCAGCGCGCGGCCATGTGGATGCATGCGTTGAAGCGTGTTCATGGCCTGACAGCATAAGGGGCCCACGGAATGACGCCCTGCGAACGCCAAGGATATCTATTCATATTTCCGCATGATCTCAGAGTAATATCCTTCGTAACGCCTGATTTTATCTATTCATAAATTCATTCCACCATGACCCGTGACCGCGACTTCGCTCTTCTGGCGCTGCAGGCATTGCGCCGCCAGGGCGGCGTGCTGGCCAGCGCCGAACTGCAGGCCGCGCTGGGCGTGAGCCAGCCCACCGTATCGCGCACGCTGGCGCCGCTGATCCAGGCGGGCCAGGTGCGCAAGGTGGGCGCGGCGCGCTCGCAGCGCTATGTGCTGCCACGCCACGTGCCCGGCGTGGGCAGCGAAGTGCGCGTGATGCGCATCGACGGCTTGGGCCAGCCCTCGCCGTTCGCGCGCATGGTACCGCTCGAAGGCGGCGCCTTCTGGGTGGAGGAGGCCGATGGCCTGAACGCCCGGCACGATGGCCTGCCCTGGTTCCTGGAAGACATGCGCCCGCAGGGCTTCATGGGCCGTACCTTCGCGCATGCCCATCCCGAACTGCAACTGGGCAGCGACCCGCGCCACTGGAGCGACGACGACGTGCTGCGCGCCATGACGCTGTACGGCGACGACCTGCCCGGCAACCTCATCATGGGCGACGGGGCCTTCCAGCGCTTGCATGCGCTGGCGCGGCGCGCGTCGCGCGTGGCCTGCGCGCACGACTACCCGCTGCTGGCCGACCAGGCCATGCGGGGCGCGCACCCCGGCTCCTCCGCCGGGGGGGAGCAGCCCAAGTTCTGCACCATCGCCGCGGGGCGGCACGTGATCGTGAAGTTCTCACCTGGCGGCAACGCCCCCACCGACCAGCGCCTGCGCGACCTGCTGGTGTGCGAGCACCTGGCGCTGTGCACACTGGCGCAGGCCGGGCTGCCCGCGGCGCGCACGCAGCTCTTCGAGGGCGCGGGGCGCGTGTTCCTCGAATCCGAGCGCTTCGACCGCACGCCGCTGCGCGCCGAAGACGGCGATACGGGCCTGGGCGGGCGCATCGGCATGGTGTCGCTGCAGGTCTACAACGCCGAGTACGTGGGCGACATCGACAACTGGGCCGCCACCGCCGACCGCATGGCCGCACGCGGCCTGCTCACCCCGGCCGACGCGCGCACGCTGCGCCTGCTGGAGGCCTACGGCCAGCTCATCGCCAACACCGACCGGCACTATGGCAACATCTCGCTGGTGCTGCGTGACGACGATTGGGCGCTGTCGCCCACCTACGACATGCTGCCCATGCTCTACGCCCCGGTAGGCAGTGAACTGGTGCCGCAAGACTTCGCCAGCCGCCCGCTGCAACCCGCGGCCGCCACCCTGGGCGAGTGGCCCGAAGCGCAGGCGCTGGCGCAGCGCTTCTGGCGGGCGGCGGCGGCGGACGAACGGGTGTCGGCCGGCTTTCGCGCCATCGCGGCCGAGAATGCAGACATCGTCAGTCGCCACTGAACGTCACCTTGCGATGGGCAGGCAGCCGCAGCATGCAGCGAATCAGGTCAAAACAGCCCCCAGCCCTTGGCAGACAAGCGCTGGCAGCTATCAAATTTGCACATCGGCGTACACGTCGGCCAGCGGCAGGTCGATGTCCAGGCAGTCGATGCGGATGCTGCCTTGCTCCACGTACTCGACGCGCCAGCCGGTGGCGCGCCGGTAGACCTCGGCGCGCACCACGTCCTGCTCCAGCAGCACATAGGTTTGCAGGCTGGGCAAGGTCTGGTAGGCCAGCAGTTTCTCGCGCCGGTCGATGCGGGCGGTGGATTCGGACAGGACTTCGACGATGAGGCAGGGCGCGCGCCGGAAATAAGGCGCCCTGTCCTGCGGGTCGCACGAGAGCAGCAGGTCAGGGTAATAGAACACGGTCTTTCCGCCAATCTCCAGCCGCAGCTTCATGGCCGACGTGAACACGTGACAGCCCTTACGCCGTGCTGCCGGGATCAGGCCAAAGGCCAGGGCGGTAGCGATCAGGTTATGCGCCGCAGTGCTTTCGGCCCTGGCATACATGCGCCCGTCGATGTACTCATGGCGCCACTCGCTGCGCTCCTCATGGGCCAGGTACTCTTCAATGTTGATCGCTCGTGTGGACATGCGCGCCTTTTTGACGATGGCTTCTCGCAATGTAGCGGCCCCAAGCAAAACGGCACCTCACGGTGCCGTTTTGCATGAAGCGCCGAAACCTCAGCGCGGCAGATCCGAGTACCCCATCAGGAACTCATCCACCGCACGCGCGGCCTGGCGGCCTTCGCGGATGGCCCAGACCACCAGCGACTGGCCCCGGCGCATGTCGCCGGCGGCGAACACCTTCGGAACACTCGTGGCGTAGCCGCCGGTGAAGTCGGTGCTGGCGCGGGCATTGCCGCGTGCGTCCTTGTCCACGCCAAAGGCGTCGAGCACGGCGGCCACGGGTGCCGTGAAGCCCATGGCGAGCAGCACCAGGTCGGCCTTGTATTCCTTCTCGGTGCCAGCGATCTCGACGAACTTGCCGTCCTTGAACTCGATGTGCACGGTCTTCAGGCCCGTGACCTTGCCCTTGCTGCCGATGAACTCCTTGGTGGCGATGGCGAATTCGCGCGCGCAGCCTTCCTCGTGGCTGGAGCTGGTGCGCAGCTTGGTGGGCCAGTAGGGCCACACCAGCGGCTTGTTCTCCTGCGCGGGCGGCATGGGCATCAGCTCGAACTGGGTGACGCTGACGGCGCCATGGCGGTTGCTGGTGCCCACGCAGTCGCTGCCGGTGTCGCCGCCGCCGATGACGATGACGTGCTTGCCGTCGGCGCGCAGCTGGCCCTTGAGCTTGTCGCCCGCGTTGACCTTGTTCTGCTGCGGCAGGAATTCCATGGCGAAGTGGATGCCGTCGAGGTCGCGGCCGGGCACGGGCAGGTCGCGGCTTTGCTCGGCGCCGCCGGTGAGCAGCACGGCGTCGAATTCCTTCTGCAACTGCTCTGGCGTCACCGTTTCCTTGGCCCAGTTGGTGACCTTGCTGCCCTTGCCCAGGCCGTCCTTCTCGCTGCCGACGAACACGCCGGTGCGGATCTGCACGCCCTCGGCCACGAGCTGCGCCACGCGGCGGTCGATGTGCGCCTTGTCGAGCTTGAAGTCGGGAATGCCGTAGCGCAGCAGGCCGCCCACGCGGTCGTTCTTCTCGAACAGCGTCACGGCGTGGCCGGCGCGCGCGAGCTGCTGCGCCGCCGCCAGGCCCGCAGGGCCGGCGCCGACCACGGCCACCTTCTTGCCGGTCTGGTGCGCGGCGGGCTGGGGCTGCACCCAGCCTTCTTCCCAGGCGCGGTCGATGATGGCGTGCTCGATGCTCTTGATGCCCACCGCGTCGTTGTTGATGTTCAGCGTGCAGGCGGCCTCGCAGGGCGCGGGGCAGATGCGGCCGGTGAATTCGGGGAAGTTGTTGGTGCTGTGCAGCACCGCGATGGCGCTCTTCCAGTCCTGGTGGTAAACGAGGTCGTTGAAGTCCGGGATGATGTTGTTCACCGGGCAGCCGTTGTTGCAGAACGGCGTGCCGCAGTCCATGCAGCGCGCGCCCTGGGTGCGGGCCTGCGCGGCATCGAGGCCGATGACGAACTCCTTGTAGTGCTTGACGCGCTCGGCGGCGGGCGCGTAGCCCTCCTCGATGCGCTCGTATTCCATGAAACCGGTGGTCTTGCCCATGATCGTGGTGTCCTGTTCTTGTGGTGGGAGGCTGCCTCAGCGGGACGCAACCGCTTCCTTTTTAGGAGCTGCTACCGCAGGCGTGGCCTGCTCTTGCAGCACATTACGCTCATAAATCTCCGACAGCGCACGCTTGTACTCGGTCGGGAAGACCTTGACGAACTTGCTGCGCGAGGCGGCCCAGTTGTCCAGGATGTCGCGGGCGCGGCGCGAGCCGGTCCAGCGGTTGTGGTCTTCCAGCAGCTTCTTGAGCTGCTCTTCGTCGGTCTGGCCCCGGTGCCAGGTGCCGCGGCCCACGCTGGTGGCCTGTTCCTCGGCGGGCAGGATGCGCTCCAGCGTCACCATGGAGAGGTTGCAGCGCGCGTCGAAGCGGCCGTCTTCGTCGTACACGTAGGCCACGCCGCCGCTCATGCCGGCGGCGAAGTTGCGGCCGGTCTTGCCCAGCACCACCACGGTGCCGCCGGTCATGTACTCGCAGCCGTGGTCGCCCACGCCCTCGACCACCGCCGTGGCGCCCGACAGGCGCACCGCGAAGCGCTCGCCCGCCACGCCCGCGAAGAAGGCCTCGCCGCTGGTGGCGCCGAACATCACGGTGTTGCCGACGATGGTGTTGGCCGAGGCCTCGCCCCGGAACTCGTGGCTCGGGCGCACGATGACGCGGCCGCCCGACAGGCCCTTGCCGGTGTAGTCGTTGGCCTCGCCGGTCATGTTCAGCGTCAGGCCCTTGCACAGGAAGGCGCCGAAGGACTGGCCGCCCGTGCCCTCGAAGTGGATGCGGACGGTGTCGTCTGGCAGCCCCTCGGGGTGCGCCTTGGTCACCGCGCCCGAGAGCATGGCGCCGACGGAGCGGTTGACGTTCTTGGCCACTTCCATGATGCGCACGCTCTCGCCGCGCTCGATGGCGGGCTTGCAGCGCTCGATCAGCTTCACGTCCAGCGCCTGGGCCAGCTTGTGGTCTTGCGATTCGACGTGGTAGCGCGGCACGTCGGCGCCCACCTGCGGCTGGGCGAACAGGCGCGAGAAGTCCAGCCCTTGCGCCTTCCAGTGCGCGATGCCCTTGCGCATGTCGAGCAGGTCGGTACGGCCGATCAGCTCGTTGAAGCTGCGCACGCCGAGCTGGGCCATGATCTGGCGCACTTCCTCGGCGATGAAGAAGAAGTAGTTCACCACGTGCTCGGGCTTGCCGGTGAACTTGGCGCGCAGCACCGGGTCTTGCGTGGCCACGCCCACCGGGCAGGTGTTCAGGTGGCACTTGCGCATCATGATGCAGCCCTCGACCACCAGCGGCGCGGTGGCGAAGCCGAATTCGTCGGCGCCCAGCAGCGCGCCGATGACCACGTCGCGGCCGGTCTTCATCTGGCCGTCGGCCTGCACGCGGATGCGGCCGCGCAGGCGGTTGAGCACCAGGGTCTGCTGGGTTTCGGCCAGGCCGATTTCCCACGGGCTGCCCGCGTGCTTGATGGACGACCAGGGCGATGCGCCCGTGCCGCCGTCATGCCCGGCGATCACGACGTGGTCGCTCTTGCACTTGGCCACGCCGGCCGCGATGGTGCCCACGCCCACTTCGGACACCAGCTTGACCGAGATGTCGGCGTGCGGCGCGACGTTCTTCAGGTCGTGGATGAGCTGGGCCAGGTCCTCGATGGAGTAGATGTCGTGGTGCGGCGGGGGCGAGATCAGGCCCACGCCCGGCACCGAGTGGCGCAGCTGGCCGATGTAGTCGGACACCTTGCCGCCAGGCAGCTGGCCGCCCTCGCCGGGCTTGGCGCCCTGGGCCATCTTGATCTGGATCTGGTCGGAGGACGACAGGTATTCCGCCGTCACGCCGAAGCGGCCCGATGCCACCTGCTTGATCTTCGAGCGCAGGGAGTCGCCATCGCGCAGCACGATGTCGCTCTCGACCTTGTCGGCGCCGATGATGGAGGCCAGGCTCTCGCCCTGCACGATCGGGATGCCCTTCAGCTCCTTGCGGTAGCGCGCCGGGTCTTCGCCGCCTTCGCCAGTGTTGCTCTTGCCGCCGATGCGGTTCATGGCCACAGCCAGGGTGGCGTGGGCTTCGGTGCTGATGGAGCCCAGCGACATGGCGCCGGTGGCGAAGCGCTTGACGATGTCGGCGGCCGACTCGACCTCTTCCACGGCAATGGCCTGGGCCGGGTCGAACTTGAACTCGAACAGGCCGCGCAGCGTCATGTGGCGCTTGCTCTGGTCGTTGATGAGCTGGGCGTATTCCTTGTAGGTGCTGAAGTTGCCCGAGCGCGTGGAGTGCTGCAGCTTGGCGATGGCATCGGGCGACCACATGTGCTCCTCGCCGCGCGCGCGCCAGGCGTATTCGCCGCCAGCGTCGAGCATGGTGGCCAGCACCGGGTCGTTGCCGAAGGCGGCCACGTGGTTGCGGATGCCTTCCTCGGCGATCTCGAACACGCCGATGCCTTCCACGCGGCTGGCGGTGCCGGTGAAGTATTTGTGAACGGTGTCGCTGTTCAGGCCCACGCACTCGAACAGCTGCGCGCCGCAGTAGCTCATGTAGGTGGACACGCCCATCTTCGACATGATCTTGGACAGGCCCTTGCCCACCGCCTTGACGTAGTTGTAGATGGCCTTGTCGGCGGACAGCTCGCCAGTCAAATCCTTGTGCATGTCCACCAGCGTTTCCAGCGCCAGGTAGGGGTGCACGGCCTCGGCGCCGTAGCCCGCGAGCACGGCGAAGTGGTGCACTTCGCGCGCGGTGGCGGTTTCCACCACCAGGCCGGCGCTGGTGCGCAGGCCCTCGCTCACCAGGTGCTGGTGGATGGCCGACAGCGCCAGCAGCGCCGGAATGGCGACCTGCGTGGCCGAGAGGTTGCGGTCGCTGACGATGAGGATGTTGGCGCCGCCCTTGATCTGGTCCACGGCCTGCGCGCACAGCGAGGCCAGCTTGGCCTCCACGCCCTGCTTGCCCCAGGCCAGCGGGTAGGTGATGTCGATGGTGGCGCTCTTGAACTTGCCGTGCGAGTACTTCTCGATCTGGCGCAGCTTGGCCATGCCCTTAAAGTCGAGCACCGGCTGGTGCAGCTCCAGGCGCATCGGCGGGTTGATCTGGTTGATGTCCAGCAGGTTGGGCTTCGGGCCCACGAAGCTCACCAGGCTCATCACGATGGCTTCGCGGATCGGGTCGATCGGCGGGTTCGTCACCTGCGCGAACATCTGGCGGAAGTAGTTGTACAGCGGCTTGTTCTTGTCGGACAGCACGGCCAGCGGGCTGTCGTTGCCCATGGAGCCGATGCCCTCCTCGCCGTTGCGGGCCATGGGGGCGAGCAGGAACTTGATGTCTTCCTGCGTGAAGCCGAAGGCCTGCTGGCGCTCCAGCAGCGGCAGCTCGGAAGCGGCCGGGGCCTGGAAGTCAGCCGGCACTTCCACCTGGTCGAGCTTGATGCGCAGGTTCTCGATCCACTGCTTGTAGGGCTTGGTGTTGACGATGTTGGCCTTGAGTTCGTCGTCCTCGATCAGGCGGCCCTGCTCCAGGTCGATCAGCAGCATCTTGCCGGGCTGCAGGCGCCACTTGCGCACGATCTTGCCGTCCGGCACGGGCAGCACGCCTGCTTCCGAGGCGAGGATCACCAGGTCGTCTTCCGTCACCACGTAGCGCGAGGGGCGCAGGCCGTTGCGGTCGAGCGTGGCGCCGATCTGGCGGCCGTCGGTGAAGACGATGGAGGCCGGGCCGTCCCACGGCTCGATCATGGCGGCGTGGTATTCATAGAAGGCGCGGCGGCGCTCGTCCATGGCCTCGTGCTGTTCCCAGGGCTCGGGGATCATCATCATCACGGCCTGGCTGATGGGGTAGCCGGCCATGGTCAGCAGTTCCAGGCAGTTGTCGAACGTGGCGGTGTCGGACTGGCCCGCGAAGCTGATGGGGTAGAGCTTCTTCAGGTCCTCGCCCAGCACGGGCGAAGCCATCACGCCCTCGCGCGCCAGCATCCAGTTGTAGTTGCCGCGCACGGTGTTGATCTCGCCGTTGTGCGCCACGTAGCGGTAGGGGTGGGCCAGCGGCCACTCGGGGAAGGTGTTGGTGGAAAAGCGCTGGTGCACCAAGCCGATGGCCGAGACGCAGCGCGTATCCGACAGATCCTTGTAGTACACGCCCACCTGGTCGGCCAGCAGCAGGCCCTTGTAGACCACGGTGCGGCTGCTCATGCTGGGCACGTAATACTCTTTGCTGTGCTTCAGCCCCAGCGCCTGGATGGCGGCGCTGGCGGTCTTGCGGATGACGTACAGCTTGCGCTCCAGCGCGTCCTGCACGATCACGTCGGTGCCGCGGCCGATGAACACCTGGCGCAGGATGGGCTCCTTCTCCTGCACGGTGGGCGACATGGGCATGTCGCGGTTCACCGGCACGTCGCGCCAGCCCAGCAGCACCTGGCCCTCGGCCTTGATGGCGCGCTCCATCTCCTGCTCGCAGGCCAGGCGGCTGGCGTGCTCCTTGGGCAGGAAGATCATGCCCACGCCGTACTCGCCGGCGGGCGGCAACTCCACGCCCACGGACCCGTCAGGGGCCATCCCGGCCCGGGCCATCTCCTCGCGGTAGAGCTGGTCGGGGATCTGGATCAGGATGCCCGCGCCGTCGCCCATGAGCTTGTCGGCCCCCACGGCGCCACGGTGGTCGAGGTTCTCCAGGATCTTCAGCGCGCCGGTGACGATGTCGTGGCGCTTGTGCCCCTTGATATGGGCCACGAAGCCCAGGCCGCAGGCATCGTGTTCGTTGCTGGAGGCATACAGGCCATGCTGCTGCAGGTGCTGGATTTCGGTGGCCGTGGTCATGGGGCGTTCCTTATTGAAAATTCTCAGGAACGCAGAGTAATGCATCAACCCATGCGCTGCAAGCATAATAATTGGGGTCAGATTCTAATTAATTACCGAGTATTTTTATAATTTATTAATAAGGGACATATCAAACACAGGAGCATCTTGCGCTTGATGGGTAAGGCCTGGATGCCTATTCGACGTAGTTTTCTTCGGTGCCTTCCGGCATGCGGGGGCGCCCCGCGCGCGCCTTGGCCACGCGGCGGCCGGTGCGTTGCTGCAACGCAGCGACGAATTCCGGCCCGCCCAGCACCCAGCCGGTGTGGGCCGCGCGGCCCAGCTGCTCGGCCATCTGCGCGCCAACGCCCGCCTGCACCAGCGCGGCATAGGCCGCCTCGCGCGCGAACGGCGTGTTGCCCAGGCCCCAGAGCAGCGCATGGGGCGTGACGAGCGGGTCCGCGCGCAGGCCCAGGCCATGGGCGTGGCTGGACCAGGGGTAGTCGCCCGGCTGCTGCGCCAGGCCGGCGCGCACCGGGTTCCAGTCCATGTAGACCATGCAGGGCAGCAAGTAGCGCTCGGGCTCCAGCACGGCACAGCGGTAGCGGCCCTCCCACAGCGTGCCGGTGCGCTGGTGGCGCTGGTTGAAGTAGCGCACGTAGTCGCGCCCCACGGCCTGCATCATCGAGGGCAGGCCCTCCGCCGTGGCCGGCGTGGCCAGCAGGTGGAAATGGTTGGGCATGAGCACATAGGCATGCACCGCCACGCGGTGCCTGCGGGCCTGCCCGGCCATCAGCGCCAGCATGTGCTCGTAGTCCTGCGCGTCGCGGAAGATGGCCTCGCGGTTGTTGCCGCGCTGCAGGACGTGGTGCACGAAACCGGGAACGGTGAGACGGGGAAGGCGGGCCATGGCGGGATTGTCGCGGACAGGGCCGGATCGGCCTCCCAGCCAGGCAACCGATAAAATTGACAATCATTCTCAAAATCAAGCCTGCCATCTTGCCTGCCGACCTCACCGCCCGCCCCGCGCCCCTGGACCTTGGCGCGCTGCACGCCAGCCACCATGGCTGGCTCGTGGGCTGGCTGCAGGGCCGCCTGCGCAGCCGCGCCGACGCCGCCGACATCGCGCAGGACGTGTTCCTGCGCCTGCTGCGCCAGCCCGAACCGCAGGCCCCGCGCGCGCCGCGCGCCTACCTCGCGACCATCGCGCAGCGCCTGGCCGCCAACCTGCACCGCCGGCGCTGCCTGGAGCAGGCCTACCTGGACGCGCTGGCCGCCCTGCCCGAGGACGCCATGCCCTCGCCCGAGGACCAGCTCGCGCTGCGCCAGGCCGTGGCCGAGATCGACGACGCCCTCAGCGCCCTGGGCCCCAAGGTCAAGCGCGCCTTCCTGCTCGCGCAGTTCGAGGGCCTGGGCTATGCCGCCATCGCGCAGCAGCTCGGCGTCACGCCGCGCACCGTGGTCAACTACGTCGCCCGGGCCATGGCGCAGTGCTGCCTGCACGCGCCATGACGCGGCCCGCCAGCCCGGTGGACGACGACGCCCGCCGCCGCGCCATCGAGGAAGCCGCCCGCTGGTACGCCCGCATGCTGCCCGGCGCGCACGACCTGGGCGAGGACGCCGCCCACGTGCGCCAGGGCTTCGAGCGCTGGCTCGCCGCCGCCCCGCACCACGCGCAGGCCTGGCACGCCGTGCAGGCCATGGGTGCGCGCCTGGACGCCGTGCCCCCGCGCATCGCCACCACCGTGCTCGGCCGCCGCGCCACGCCAGCGCGCCGCGGCGTGCTGCGCGGCCTCGCCGTGGCGGCCACCGGCGGCACCGCCGCCTGGCTGGGCTGGCGCCACCTGCCCTGGGCGCAGTGGCAGGCCCAGTACGCCACCGGCACGGGCGAACAGCGCAGCATCGCACTGGCCGACGGCGGCACGCTGCGGCTGGACACGCGCACCACGCTCGACGTGGACTACCAGCCCCACCTGCGCCACCTGCGCCTGCACGGCGGCGCCATCCTCGTCGCCACGCACGCCGACCCGCAGACGCCGCCGCGCCCCTTCGTCGTCGATACGCCGCAAGGCCGCATCCTCGCCCTGGGCACGCGCTTCGAGGTGCGCGCCGAGGGCGACGCCACCACCGTCACCGTGCTGGCGCACGCCGTGCAAGCCACGCCCAACGAACAGCCCGGCGCACCCCGCCACGTGCGCGCGGGCGAGCGGCTGCGCTTCACGGCCGCCGGCGCGCAAGACCTCCAGCCCGCTCCCGCCGGCACCGGCGCCTGGGCGCAGGGCCAGCTCATCGCCACCGACATGCCCCTGGCCCAGGTGGCGGCCGAACTGGCCCGCTACCGGCACGGCTGGCTCAGCTGCGACCCGGCCGTGGCGGGCCTCCGCGTCTCCGGCGTGCTGCCGCTGGCCGACACCGACCAGGCGCTGGCCGCGCTGGAGGAGGGATTTCCGGTGCGCGTGGTGCGGCAGTGGGACGGGTGGCGCACGCGGATCGTGGCACGGTGAGGCGAACGCTCCTGCGTTGATAGCTGCATGCGCTTAACTGGCGAGCGCTGCGGACCAATTTAACCCCTATTTTCAGCACGCCCGCCCGGCATCCCGCCAAAATTCCCCACCGCGTTTTTCACTTTATCCCCGGCTCGCGTGTCCCCTGTTGAAAGCGATTTTTTCAACAAGAGGAAACACCATGGCCCCCCTTCCCCCAACAACCGCCCTGCACCGCCACGCCGTCGCGCATGCCGTCGGCCTGCTGCTGATCGGCGGCGCACTCGCCCAGGCGGTGCAGCCCGTGCAGGCGCAGCAAAGCGCCCCTGCCGCCGCCCGCGCCTTCGACATACCGCCCGGCCCGCTGAGCGGTGCGCTCAACCGCTACGCCAGTGCTGCCGGAGTGGCCCTGACTTTCAGCGCAGCGCAGACGGACGGCAGGCAGTCGCCCGGCGTCACGGGCCGCCACACAGTCGCCGAAGGCTTCGCGCGCGTGCTGGCGGGCTCGGGGCTCCAGGCGCAGGAAACGGGGCCGGGGCGCTTTGCGCTGGTGCAAATGCCACGGCCCGCCGCCGCAGCCGAAGGCGCCACGCTGGCCGCCGTCACGGTCACGGCAACTGCCGAGCGCGGCGCCACCACCGAGGGCACGGGTGCCTACGTGTCCGCCGCGCCGCTGACCACGGCCACGCCGCTGGGGCTGACGCTCAGGGAGACGCCGCAGTCGGTGAGCGTCATCACGAGCCAGCGGATGGAAGACCAGGGGCTGGCAAGCATTCTGCAAACCCTGGTGCAAGTGCCGGGGGTGGCATTCAGCACCATCGGCACGGAGCTGGGCGAGGTCAAGGCACGCGGCTACAACTTCAACAATTACCAGATCGACGGCGTGAGCAGCTTCGCGGAGGCCACGGGCGCGGGCATCGTGCCGCCCCAGCAGATGGCCGACATGGCGCTGTACGACCGCATGGAGGTGCTGCGCGGCGCATCCGGACTGATCACGGGGGCGGGCGACCCTTCGGGCGCGATCAACATGGTGCGCAAGAAGCCGACCGCCGAATTCCAGGGCGCGGTCGAGGCGGGCGCCAGCTCATGGAACGACAAACGCGCGGTGCTCGACCTGTCGGGGCCGCTCAACGAGGCGCGCAGCGTGCGCGGCCGCCTGATCGCCGTGGGGCAGGACGGCGACAGCCACATCGACCACTACGGCAGGAACAAGGGGCAGATCTACGGCGTGCTGGAAGCGGACCTGACGCGCAGCGCCCGGCTGACGGCGGGCCTGGAGCACGAGCGTAAGAAGATCCAGGGCGAGTCGGTCCACGGCCAGTTTCCGCTGTGGTTCAGCGACGGCACACGCACGGACCTGCCCACGTCCTTCACCAGCGCAAGCCGGGACAACCGGCTCGACATACGAACCACCAAGGCGTTCGCCACGCTGGAGCAGGCGCTGGGCACCGGCTGGAAGCTGAAACTCTCGGCCAATCACTGGCGGTCCAAGCAGGATGAGGAGCGGGTCTATCTGAGGCCGAACACCGGTTTCGCGAACACCGCTGGCGATGGCATCCGGCTCAACGCCGTGAGGCTCGATATGGACACCGAACAAACCAGCATGGACGCGCACCTACGCGGCCCCTTCACGCTGTGGAAGCGCCAGCACGAACTGGTCCTGGGCGCCACGTACGAAACCTACGACTACCACCGGGATACGTTCGCGGATACCAGCGGCCTGCACAACAGTGGGGCCAACATCTTCGCCTGGGACCGGACAGGAACAGGCGTGTATGGAACGAACGCGACCTATGACGACAGCCCCATGCGGCAGTCGAGCGTCTATGCAGCCACCCGCCTGCAGGCGACGGACGGCCTGAAGCTGATTCTGGGCACGCGCGTATCCAAGTACGATTACCACTGGTTCTGGAAGATCGGAGAGGCGGCGGGGGATTACTCGCCCACCTCGGAAAGCGGCATCTTCACGCCCTATGGCGGCCTGGTCTATGACATCGACAAGGTGCACACCGCCTACGCCAGCTACGCCACGATCTACAAGCCGCAAACGGTGCGGGACCGCACAGGCGCGGTGCTCGACCCGCGCGAGGGCGCGAACTACGAAATCGGCCTCAAGAGCGACTTGCTGGAGGGCCGGCTACACACCGCTGTGGCGCTCTACCAGATCCGCCAGGACAACCTGTCCGAATCCGACCCGGGCCACCTCGTGCCCGGCACCACGGACACACAGGCATACCGCGCCATCAAAGGCGCCAAGACGCAGGGCCTGGACCTGGAAGTGACGGGCGCACTGGCACGCCACTGGAACGTTTCGGCCTCCTGGACCTACAGCCAGACCCAAAACGCCAAGGGCGAACGCATCACGACGACCTTCCCGCGCCACATGCTCAAGCTGTGGACGACGTACCGGCTGCCGGGGGATTGGAGCCGCCTGACCGTGGGCGGCGGCGTGAACTGGCAGAGCAAGACCTACTCCACCATCAACGCCTGGCAGATCGGCCGCGACATGTATTGGGAGCAGAAGCCCTACGCCGTAGCCAGCCTGATGGCGCGCTACGAGTTCAGCGGCCAGTTGTCGGCCACACTGAACATAGCCAACGTGTTCGACAAGAAGTACATCGCCTCGGTGGCGGACTGGTGGTATTCGGGCACCTATGGCGCGCCACGCAGCGTGGCGGCCAGCCTGAAATACAGGTTCTGAACGATCCGCTATTGAAAAAAGAGCTGCCAGCGCTTGCCACATAAGCGCTGGAGGCCAATTTCACCCGAAATCCATTCAGGCGCGCCCAGCGCGCGGCCCCTGTTTTTTGTAAATTTTTGGCAAAGCAGGTGTGGTTTTTGGCTTCTCGTTCGTCATACATAGGAGAGGGCCCTGAAAACACGGAAGCCGCACCACTTCCGGGCGCACTCAGCGCCCTGCCCCCGGCCGCCAGGCATGCCACACGCGCCAGCCCAGCAGCAGCGCCAGGATGGCGGCGTACACGGCGACCTCGCCAAAGTCGTTCTTGCCCGCGCGCATCCAGAAGAAATGCAGCAGCGACAGGCCCGCCACCGCGTACACGCTACGGTGCAGGGCCCGCCAGCGCGCCCCGCCCAGCCAGCGCATGGCGCCCTGGAACGACGTGGCAGCGAGCAGCGCCAGCAGCACCAGGGCCAGGGTGCCGACAAGGATGAAGGGCCGCTTGGCGATGTCGCGCAGCATCTCGGCCGGCTCCAGCCCCATGTCGAACCATGCGTAGGCCAGCAGGTGCAGCAGCGCATAGAAGGCCACGAACAGCCCCAGCATGCGCCGCAAACGCGCCAGTTGCGGCGTGGCGGTGAGCACGCGCAGCGGCGTCACGGCCAGCGCCAGGCACAGGAAGCGCAACGTCCAGCGCCCCAGCGCGCGCTCCAGCGCCTCGGCCGGGTTGGCGCCCAGCTGGTTGGTGAACGCGGCCGTGATGAGCCAGGCCAGCGGCAGCAGGCAGAGCACGAACAGCACGGGCTTGGCCCAGGGGCGCTGCAGCGCCGCGCGGAACGCCGGGAGACCGGCCATTCAATAGAACTTCTGCAGGTCCATGCCCGCGTACAGCTGGCCGACCTGGGCTTCATAGCCATTGAACATGAGCGTCTTGCGGCGCTTGGCGAACAGGCCGTCTTCGCCGATGCGGCGTTCGGTGGCCTGGCTCCAGCGCGGGTGGGCGACCTGCGGGTTCACGTTGGAATAGAAGCCGTATTCGTTGCGCGCGGCCTTGTTCCAGGCGGTGGCGGGCTCTTTCTCGGTAAAGCGGATCCTGACGATGCTCTTGGCGCTCTTGAAGCCGTACTTCCAGGGCACGACGAGGCGCACCGGGGCGCCGTTCTGGCGCGGCAGCACCTCGCCGTACATGCCGAAGGCCAGCAGCGTGAGCGGGTGCATGGCTTCGTCCATGCGCAGGCCTTCGGTGTAGGGCCAGTCGAGCACGCGCGAATTCACGCCGGGCATGGCGGCCTTGTCGGCCAAGGTGACGAATTCCACGTACTTGGCGCTGCCCAGGGGCTCGACGCGCTGGATGAGCTGGGCCAGCGAGTAGCCCACCCAGGGAATGACCATGGACCAGCCTTCGACGCAGCGCAGGCGGTAGACGCGCTCCTCCTGCGCGCTGAGCCGGACCAGGTCCTCGATGCCCCACTTGCCGGGCTTCTTGACCAGGCCCTCGATCTCCACCGTCCAGGGCCGGGTCTTGAGCGTGTGGGCGTTGCGCGCGGGGTCGGACTTGTCGGTGCCGAATTCATAGAAGTTGTTGTAGCCCGTGGCGTCCTGGTAGGCGGTGGCGCTTTCCATGGCCACGGCACCATCGACCGCCGACGGCCCGCCCGGCAGGGGCGCCAGCTTGCCCGGCGGCTTGGCGGCCGCCAGCGCATCGCGCGCCGCCCATGCGGCCAGGGCGGCACCGGCCGCGCCGCCGGCCAGCTGGCGCAGCAAGGCGCGGCGGCTTTCATAGACGGCACGCGGGGTGATTTCGCTGCCTTGGGGGTGGACGAAGCCTGTGTCGCGGCGGGGTATCAGCATGGGCGGACGCTCGGGGTGGTGTCTGGTGTGATGGTAGAGACACCGCCCCACCCTTGCGGTTCCGGGGATTTGCGGCCTATGCCGCACCCTGCGGCACCCCGAAGCGCGGGCCCAGCGCTTCGAGCAGGCCGAATTCGGCCAGGATGGCATGCAGCCGCTCGGCGGCGCTGCGCTTTTTCTGGCCGGTATGGCGCGCGATGATGAGTTCGTTCTTCATGCTGTGCTCCCAGCCGACCAGCTCGGTCACCGTCACCTGGTAGCCGCTGGCCTCCAGGTACAGGCAGCGCAGCACGTTGGTGAGCTGGCTGCCCAGCTCGCGCGTGTGCAGGGGGTGGCGCCACAGCTCGGCCAGCGGCGTGCGCGCCAGCTGCAGCGCCTTGGTCTGGCGCAGGCAGGCGGCCACCTCGGCCTGGCAGCAGGGCACCAGCACCATGGCGCGGGCGCGCTTTTGCAGGCCGAAGGCAATGGCGTCGTCAGTGGCGGTGTCGCAGGCGTGCAGCGCGGTCACGATGTCGAAGCGCTCGGGCATGGCCGCGAGCTGGGCCGACTCGGCCACCGACATGTTCAGGAAATGCATGCGCTCGAAGCCCAGCGTGGCGGCCAGCTTCTGCGACGCCTCGACCAGCGGCGCGCGAGTCTCGATGCCGTAGATGCTGCCGCGCCCGAGCGCGCGGAAGTACAGGTCGTACAGGATGAAGCCGAGGTAGGACTTGCCCGCGCCATGGTCGGCCAGCACCGGCGCATGGCCGTCGGCGGACAGTTCCTGCAGCAGCGGCTCGATGAACTGGAACAGGTGGTAGACCTGCTTGAGCTTGCGGCGCGAGTCCTGGTTGATGCGCCCATCGCGCGTGAGGATGTGCAGCGCCTTGAGCAGCTCCAGCGATTGCCCGGGGCGCAGCTCCAGCTGCTCGGCCACCGAAGGCGCAGGCGCGCCCGTGCCGCCGCGCGCGGTGCGGCCAGCGCCCTTCACTGCCCGCCCGCCTTGGCGCCGGTGACGGGGCAGCGCGGCCCCACGTCGAGCGCAGCCCAGCCTTGCGCGCCGAGTTCGCCCAGCACCTGCATGTTGCGCTCGTAGATGGTTTCGGCCTCGGGGAAGGCTTCCACGGCCTGGTCGATGCTGTCCTCGCGCAGCAGGTGCAGCGTGGGATAGGGCGCGCGGTTGGTGGCATTGGTGACGTCGTCCTCGGCCGTGCCGTCGAACTGGAAGCGCGGGTGGAACGACGCGACCTGCAGGATGCCGCCCAGGTCCATGGCCTCCACCAGTTCGTCCACCAGTTCCAGGAAGTCGTTGAAGTCGAGGAAATCCTCCAGGCACTGGGGCGCCATGAGCAGCGTGGTGTCCCGCTTGGCGGGCGAGATCTCGGCCAGGGCCTCCAGTTCGCGCTGCAGGTCTTCGAGCAGGCCGCGCGCATCGGTGGCCTCGCTCACCACGTAGTGGATCTGCCCCTTGGTGTGCACGCCCTTGGCGAAGGGGCACAGGTTGAGCCCGATGACGGCACGCTCCAGCCAGCGCACGGTGTCCGCGATGACAGTTTCAGGGGGGAATTCGGCGGAAGTGGACATGGCGCGGGCAGGCGGAAAAAAGGGGGCGATTTTACCGGGCATGCCCCCGCCGCCCTTCTCCTGGTTGCCTGGCTACACCAGCAACTGCAGGCCGGTGATGCGGGCGTGCTCGCTGGCCGCGTAGCGGTCGGTCATGCCGGCGATGAAGTCGGCCACCACGCGCGCGCGGACGCTTTCGCTGTCGCTGGCCTGGGCGCGGGCCGCGAAGGCGGGCTTCATCTGCGCAGGCTGGGCCAGGTACGCGGCAAAAAGCTCGCGCACCACCTGCTGCGCGCGCGCGGTGGTAGCCATGACCTGCGGGTGCCGGTACAGGTTGCGGAACAGGAAGCGCTTGAGCACCTGCGACTGCTCGCGCATGGCGGCGCTGAAGCACACCAGCGCGGGCGCGGCGCGCACGTCGTCCACCTGCTGCGGGTTGGCCTGGGCCAACGCCTGCCGCGTGGCGTCGATCACGTCATACACTTGGTCGCTGAGCATGCGCCGGATGGCCTCGTACAGCAGGCGCCGCGGCGCCCCGGCCAGCGCCAGATGGTCGGCCAGGGCCTGGGCGCGGTAGCGCTCGAACAGGGGCACCTCGTGCAATTGCTCCAGCGTGAGCAGCCCGGAGCGCACGCCGTCGTCGATGTCGTGGGCGTTGTAGGCGATTTCATCGGCCAGGTTGCACAGCTGCGCCTCCAGGCTCGGGCGCTGCCCGAGCAGGAAGCGCAGCCCCACGCCGCCGGGCTCGCGTGCCTGCAGCAGCTCGGCATTGGCGCGCGAGCAGTGCTTGAGGATGCCTTCGCGTGTCTCGAAAGTCAGGTTCAGCCCGTCGAACGCGGGATAGCGCTCCTCCAGGTGGTCCACCACGCGCAGGCTCTGCAGGTTGTGCTCGAAGCCGCCATGGCCGTCCATGCAGGCGTTGAGCGCGTCCTGCCCGGCATGGCCGAAAGGGGTGTGGCCCAGGTCGTGCGCCAGGGCAATGGTTTCGACCAGGTCTTCATTGAGCCCCAGCGAGCGCGCGATGGAGCGCCCGAGCTGCGCCACCTCCAGCGAGTGCGTGAGCCGGGTGCGGAACATGTCGCCCTCGTGGTTCAGGAACACCTGGGTCTTGTAGACCAGGCGCCGGAATGCGGTGGAGTGAACGATGCGGTCGCGGTCGCGCTGGTAGTCGGTGCGCGTGGGCGCCACGGGCTCCGGATAGCGGCGCCCGCGCGAGCGCGCAGGGTCGCAGGCGTAGGGCGCCAGGGGATTCATGGTCAAATCAGGCTCCAGCGCTTATGCAGCAAGCGCAAGCAGCTATCAATCAAGGAGCACAGCAGGCGTCGATCACCGCGCGCACCAGCGCATCGGGCGCGGGGCGGACGGCGGCCTGACCCGGGCCATCGATGACGACGAAGCGGATCTCGCCGCCCTCGGCCTTCTTGTCCACGCGCATCAGCTGCAGGTAGCGCCCCGCGTTGTCGGCCGCGTCGATCACGGCGCCTCGTACCGGCAGGCCCGCGCGCGCCACCAGGCCGGTGAGACGCTGCACGAAGGCCGCATCGACCAGCCCGAGCTGCTGCGACAGCCGCGCCGCCATCACCATGCCGGCGCCCACGCCCTCGCCGTGCAGCCAGGCGCCGTAGCCCATGCCGGCCTCGATGGCGTGGCCGAAGGTGTGGCCGAAATTCAGAATGGCGCGCAGGCCCGACTCGCGTTCGTCCTGCCCCACCACGGCAGCCTTGATCTCGCAACTGCGGCGCACGGCATGGGCCAGCGCCGCGCGGTCGCGGGCCATGAGCGCGTCGATGTGCTGCTCCAGCCAATCGAAGAAGGCCATGTCGGCGATCGGCCCGTACTTGATGACTTCCGCCAAGCCGGCGCTGAACTCGCGCGCCGGCAGGGTGCCGAGCACGTCCAGGTCGCACACCACCCGCTGCGGCTGGTAGAAGGCGCCGATCATGTTCTTGCCCAGCGGGTGGTTGATGGCCGTCTTGCCCCCCACCGATGAATCGACCTGGGCCAGCAAGGTCGTGGGCACCTGCACGAAGGGCACGCCGCGCATGTAGCTGGCGGCGGCAAAGCCGGCCATGTCGCCCACCACGCCACCGCCGAGGGCGAACAGCACGGTCTTGCGGTCGCAGCCGTGCTCCAGCAAGGCGTCAAAAATCAGTTGCAGGGTCTGCCAGTTCTTGTACGCCTCGCCATCCGGGAGCTGTACTTCGTGAATCTGCGCATAGCGCCCCGCCAGCGCGGTGCGCAGGGCGGCGGCGTACAGCGGGGCAACCGTGGTATTGCTCACGATCAGCGCGGCGCTGGCACGGGGCAAACCGTCGTAGGTGGCGGCGTCAGCCAGCAGGCCACCGCCAATGGCGATGCGATAGCTGCGCTCGCCCAGGTCAATATGAACCGCCTGAACTTCAGCCAGGGGGACACCACCAGCCGCAATACCAGGCGCAGAGGGAACGGAAGAATGGGGAGCAGTAAGCATGGAGCAAAAAGAACAGAAGCGGCATCAGGCTTTGCGCCAGCATGGCACCCCGCCACGACGCGCTTGCCGATGGGGCCAAACTAACGGCGCAGCACAGCAGCGGCCTGGGATGCGGGCATGCCCGCCAATTCCAGCTGCATGGCCAGCATGTTGACCAATCCTGCCACCGTGGGGCGGCGGGTTTCAACAACGTAATGGGCCGTCTCGCGGTACAGCGGATTACGCTGCGCATACAACTCGCACAAGCGCTGCAGCGGGTCTTCGACCTGCAGCAATGGACGGGTCATATCGTGACGCAGGCGCCGAGAAATATCCTCTGGCAAGGCGTGTAAATAAACCACCCAACTGCGGTTGTGCAAATGCAGGCGATTGGCTGGGCGCAGCACGGCCCCGCCACCTGTAGACAAAACCGCCGGCGTGGTGCCGGCGGTCAGTTCATCCAGAACCGCCTCCTCCATGTCTCGAAAGGCGTCTTCGCCTTGCTGCTCAAAGAAGAGGCGGATAGAGCAGCCTATCCGCTGCTCTATCACCTGGTCAGAGTCTGTGAAACCCAAACCCAGCCGCCGGGCCAGTAGCCGCCCGACGGTGGATTTGCCACAACCCGGTAGGCCGATGAGGCTGATATGCATCAGCCCCTCCCTGCCAGGCACGGGGCAAGAGCACCAAGCACTATGGGCTCACCGTCACGGCAATATTAACTACGCCCGCAGCGGCATCACGGATGGTGACAGTGGCCGTACCAACCGTCAGACCCGTAATACTGAAGCCATTCTGGCTGGACAGGGCGACAGCCGCCACCGCAGGGTTGCTGGACGCCACCGTATAGGGCTGTGCACCGCCACTAATAGAGTAGGTGCGCGAGCTACCGAACAATATCGTAGTAGAAAGTCCTGCGGTAGTGGAGAGACCGCCCCCAGCCGGACAAATACCTGGCATACCCGTTCCATTATCCCGAATGGTCATCACGCTGGTAGCAAAAGCACCACCGGCATCCATCACCGTCAAGGTTACGTTATAAAAACCACTGGGAATGTAATTACCTTGTTGGTCGACAGGATTAATACAGCGATTGCCCTGGGTTCCCAGCCCTACAGAGAACTGATCGCTATTCACCTGAACGCTGGAAAGCATCAAATCACTGGTAATGGCGCGGTACGGCGGCGTGCCACCAAAAACCGTCAGGAAAATAGGCTGCAAATCGTCTTCGCTGATTTCAAATGCACTCGGCGCAAAACGCAGCGATGCCCCCTGCCCTTGCTTGACAGTCACCGGAATATTGAGCGTTTGCCCCTTGGCATCGGTTATCACCAAGGTGACTTCACCAGCTTGCAGCAATTGCACGGTGAGCAAATTCGCCGCCACGGGCAGCTGCACGGAAGCCACCGCAGGGTTAGACACTACCACGTCGTAAGGAGCCGTGCCGTTTTGCAGCAGGAACTTCAAGCTTTCAGACACGGCACCGGTGGCCGACGAAGGTGACGCCGTCATGGGCTGAACAGGCGCGGGGCCGGCCGTCACGGCCACAGGAATCGTCACACTGCGCGTGGCATCCGCCTGGTCGCGCACGGTGATAGTGGCATTCCCGGCAGTATTCCCAGCCACCACGGTCAGCTTGCCGCCGTTCAGCGTCGCCGTTGCCACGGCAGAATTGCTCACCGCAAAATCGTAATTGCCAGAGCCACCGCTCAGCAGCACATCCGCCGAAGCGCCGGTGCTCAAATTCAGGGATTGGGGCGATGCCACCACAGGCGGCACACCTGGCGTCGAATCCGTCACCACGGTCACCACCAGGGTTGCCACCTTGGAAACATTGGATTTGTCACGCAGTGTGATGATGGCAGTGCCTGTACGGCTGCCAGCCGTGACCACCATGACCACGCCCGAGGCCGTCGCCGTGGCGACAACCGGGTTGTCAGACGATACGATGTAATCGCCAGAGCCTCCGGAAATCGCCAATTGCATGGTGGCGCCCACACGCACTTGTGCAGAACCGGGCAGGATGGTGAGATTACCGCAGCTACCATTATCCACAATGGTCACAGTTGCCGTGCCTACCGATTGTTTTTCATCGACCACGGTCAGCGTAATCGGCGTATCACTATTCACACAGCGGCTACCGCGAGTTCCCGTCTCCAGCGTCACGCTATTGCGCACAGCACAACCAGGCACAGTCGGCTGAAGGAAGGAGGGATCAGAGGTAAACACGCAGGTCTTGCCCACGGCACCAAAAATACCGAATTGAATGGACTGGGTGTCGCTTTCCGAGACAGCGACATTACTGGGTGATAGGCGGATGGAGGTAGTGGCCGTATTGATTTCCACCTCAACCTTGACGATCTGGCCGGCAGCATCCATGACAGAAATATCGAGCTTAGATGCCAAGTTGCCTTTGATGCGCAACTCATCACCCACGATTTCGGCGGTAATCGCAGCAGGAATACCACCCGCGACACGGTACGGCGGCTGCCCACCGGAGAGCTTGGCGACAGCCTCCAAGCCCACCGGCATGGTCAGCTTGTCAGGGGAGATGCGCAACTCTGGCGAGCCTACCTGCAGTGCAATGGAAATCTCTTCGCCGGCTGCATCGCGGATTCTGATAGTGGTGGAACCTTTTGCGACACCCGTAACCCGCCATTGGGTGTCATCAAGCATGCGCACCGTAGCCACATTGCTGTCACCACCTTCCACGGTATAAGGTGCGCCGCCGCCGCCTACGAAAAAAGTGCGCGCAACATTAGAACCGACACCAACAGTCAACGAGCCCGGCGCATTAGTGTACAAAGGCGTACTGGAGCCGACCTTGACATTAATGGAAACAGATTTCCCACTATTATCCAGCACACTGACCTTGGTACCACCAGCACGTAACGTGCCAATCGTCAAGGTGTCACCGCTTACTTGGCCAATGGCAATCGCCTGATCGGTATTGCCGACACTATACGGAGGAATACCGCCGCTGATTTGGTAATTGCGAGCGGCCCCCACAGGAAGAATCACCTCGGCGCCAGCAGTGGTGACCAAATCAGGTTGATTGGGATTTCCACCGGATGACCCTCCACCTCCGCCGCAGGCAGCCAATATCACCGCTATTATTGCAGCAATAAAATACTTGAATATTTTATTCATCATAACCTCAAAAGTAATACCACAACCACATCAATTCGCAGCCGCCCTATCCGTAACCACCTTAGGTGTCACGAAGATGAGCAACTCACGCTTCTCAGCCTCTTTAGTCTGGCTCTTGAAAAGATGCCCCACCACAGGCACGTCACCAAGAACAGGAACCTTATTCTCCGTATTGGTTTCTTCCATTTCAAAAACACCGCCAATAGCCACCGTTCCGCCATTCTCAACAAGCACCTGCGTCTGCACATGGCGCGTATTCACAGAAATACCCCACGGAGTGATATCACCGCGATTATCACGCGTGATATCAAGATCCATAATGATATTTCCCTCAGGCGTAATCTGCGGTGTCACCTCCAACTTCAACACAGCTTTTTTCCACAGGATTTTGTAAGTATTATTTTCAAACGCCTGCGTTGGGAACTCATTACCCTGTTCAATGATGGCCTTGGTTTGGTCTGCAGTAATAAGACGAGGACTGGAAATTACCTTACCCTTTCCATCGGCCTCCATCGCCGAAAGCTCCAAAGTGAGAAACCTGTTTGCAGCCGAGTTAAAAATAGACAAAGCAAAAGATGCAACAGAAGGAACACTGGAAAGCACGGCTGGCAAATTCACGAAATTACCTTGGGAATTAGTTGTTCCGCCAGCCCCGCTGGAGCCCACAGCATTGCTGTAATCAGTGCCCCAAGCTACCCGATTGCCGCCATTACCTAAAGCGTAGCCTCCATCTCCACCGCGATTGGCACGCAAATCTGATGCGCCGAGGCGCACTCCCAACGAACGGCCAAAGGTTTCCCGCGCTTCCACAATACGGGCTTCAATGAGAACCTGTCGGACAGGTATATCCAATTTGGCAAGAAGCGCTCTTATTTCTTCAAGCTTACTTGGTGTATCCGTCACAAACAATTGATTAGTGCGTGGCTCAGCGATGGCAGACCCTCGCTCCGTAAGAAAACGAACTCGATTTCCACCACTCCCTCCCCCCTGATTTGTGGCAGTCAATCGCAGAACCAGATCAGAGGCCTTGGCATAGTTCAATTGGAATGCTTCAGTGCGCAACGGCTCAAGTTTCTGAATTGCCTGTATCGCCTCATAATCCTTCTTGGCCCGCTCATCAATTTCATCCTTAGGGGCAATCCACAAGACAGAGCCTGTTTTCTTCATTCCAAGACCCTTGGAATCCATCACAATCTGAAGCGCCTGATCCCAAGGAACGTCCTTCAATCGCAATGTCAAAGAACCTGTAACTGTATCAGATGTTACGATATTGAAATTCGTAAAATCCGCAATCACCTGCAACAAAGAGCGGACTTCAATATTCTGAAAATTCAGCGAAAGTTTCTCGCCATTAAAACCAGGCCCTTGGGTAAGCTTATTAAGATCAACCTTTTTTTGTCGAACCTCCACAACAAATTGATTATCACTTTGGTATGCGTTATGCTCCCACTCTCCCGAGGATTCAACATGCATCCGAACCCTATCGCCCTGCTGAGCAGTAGTGACAGCTTGTACGGGTGTACCAAAGTCGCCCACATCCAATTTACGGCGCAGTCCTTCAGGCAAAGAAGAGTGCAGAAAATCGACAATCAGTCCCTTGCCTTCTTGCCGCAAGTCAACCCCGACCTGGCTATTGGGAAGGTTGACCACAATACGCCCAGCCCCATCGGAGCTACGACGAAAATCCACATCCCGCAGAGGCAAAGTTTCGTTATTGCCATCCTGCGCAAACAGTGTTCCGACACGTGACGCAGTCGATGCAGTAGCTGTGCTGGCTACAGGATCCAAAATGATAAGCAGCACCTTACCCTGCAGCTCAGCTTTGTAAGAAGTCGGCTGCTTCAGGTTCAACACAAGGCGCGCGCGCTCCCCCCCCTCAACAACATTGATTGTTTTCAAATTCCCCTGATTGACATCAACCAGGCTCTTGCCCATAGAGTTCGTTGCATGCGGAATATCCAGCGCGATACGGGCGGGAGCTTGGATCGCAAAACCTGTAGGCGGCGCGCTCAAAGGCTCCGCCAACTCCACACGAACAACTTCTGTGCCACCTTGCAATGCACCTGCAATAGACTGAATCTTATTCTGCGCCCATGCCGAAAAGGGCATTGCACTCAAAGCAAATAAACCAACGATAGCAGCGCAGCGTGTAAGCATACGGCTTGTATTTTTATTGATCATTTCTTCCCCTCTTGCAAATCAAGCGTCGCCTGACGTTCCACCCAGTCTCCGGATGCATCCTGAACGATTTCCCGAAGTTGGATTGCAGTTTCGGTAATCTTGACAATCTTTCCGTAATTCAACCCAAGGTAGTTCCCCAGCTTCACGGGGTAAATCAAGTTATCCACCTTCAGCAAGGCGGCGGGACCACTGGCCTTGTCAAGATAACCAACCATGGCCATGGTATCCAGAGGAAATGCCTCTAAAGGCTCCTTGCGACGAGCCATTTCAGGTGCAATCAATGCAGCATTGGATGCGATCTGCGCCGAATCCCGCTGCAACACCTGGGTCAGCCGGAGCACAGTGAACGGGTCCATGACACCGCTACCACCAGCATAGTCTTGCGGCTTGAATTCCTTGGGTTCAGTCAGTGGAGTGATCCGTGGTTTCGACGTCGCACGCTGCTCGGCAACCCATTCATGCAACTCCCCCTCTCCGGACGTTCCGCAGGCTGCCAGCACTGCCAGTGAACTGAACAGCAGACTCACTTTCATGAAGCGGTTCATTTCTTCTTCCCCTCGGTCACCTTGCGCTGCGCCTGGATTTCTTCAGTATCCAGATAGCGGAAGGTGCGCGCAGTAGTATCCAAGGCAAGCGTTCCCGAAGCGTCCTTGCCCGTAGGTGCCAGTGATAAATTATTCAGGGTGACAATGCGCGACAGATGGGCAATATCAGAGGCAAAGGCACCAATGTCATGGTATTTTCCAGTGACTCTGACGGCAATGGGCAACTCTGCGTAGTAGTCACGCACTACCACTTGCCCAGGACGGAAAAGTTCAAATTGCAGGCTACGCCCCAAGCCTGCCTGGTTGATGTCAGAGAGCAATGCCGCCATTTCCGCCTTGCTGGGCAGTTGCTTCTCAAGCTGGATAACGTATTGCTGTATTTGTTCACGTTGCTTCTTCAGCAAATCGAGGCTCACCGCCTTCTGCAGCTTCTTCTGGTAGTCGTCCCGCAAGGTTGCCTCTTTGGCACGCTCTGCTTCCAATTCCCCTTCGTAATCAGACAGCAGCGTAAACCACAGGGCTGCAGCAACGCCTATCGCAATCATTGCGCACAGGAATACACGCGGGATAAGGGGCCACAGTGATGGATCCTTGGGATCCAGATTGGTGAACTGGCGCTGCACTTGCTGCGCCAGTTCCGCCACATTGATGGAGGGAATTTTTTCTTTCTTTACCATGTACCCCCCTATTTACCGCCACCAGCAGCGCTGGCAGCTTCTGCTGCTTTCTGAGCTTCACTGGTTCGCATCAGGCGAAAACGCAGATTGAAGGAAGCAACACGGCGCTGGTCGCGCGGCGTCAATGCGACATGGGCCGCGACGATCTCGACCAATTCAGGCTTGGAAATCCATGGCGTGTTGTCAGCAAGATTACGCAGCATCTCTGACACACGCTCATTCGACTGCGCCATCCCTTGCATGGCAACGACTTGGTCCGTTTGCTTGAGACTGGTGATGTAGACACCGTCAGGCAGTTGCTTGACGAGTTCATTCAACAAGTGAACCGGAAGGTTGCGATCGGACTGCAAGTCCTCGACCGCCTTTTGCCGTGCACGCAAAGCAGTGATTTCGTCCTCAATTGAGGCGATTTCCTTGATCTGCCCTTCCAGCACTTTGATCTCGCCCGCCAAAAAACTATTGCGCTGCTGCTGCTGCTCAATCATGGCCTGAAACCATGAATAAATCCCCCCCGCAATCAAGAGGCCAGCGAGGAAAGAGGCGAACATGGTCGCCTGGAACATCTCCTTGCGACGTTTGCGCGCTGCCTCACGGTGCGGTAACAGATTGATCAAGATCACTGCAAGAACCTCCGCATGGCCAAGCCACAGGACGTGAGGTATGACGGCGCTTCACGTACCATTTTCTTGAGCCGCACGCCGCTGCCGATCTCCATGCCATCAAACGGATTGATGGTGCTGCATGCAGACCCTGTTTGCTGGGTCACTGCTTCTGTCAACCCGGCCAAAGGCGCGGAGCCTCCGGCAAGCATGATGTGATCGATCCGGTTGTACGGTGTGCTGGTGAAGAAGAACTGCAGCGCCCGGCCAATTTCTTGCGCGAGGCTCTCGACGAAAGGACGTAACACCGCCGACTGGTAGTCTTCGGGCAACTCCCCGCTGCGTTTCTTGGCTTCCGCCTCCTCGGTGGAAAAACCATACTGGCGCACGATGAGTTGCGTGAGTTGCGCACCGCCAAAAGCCTGGTCTCTGTCGTACAGCACCTCGTCATTGCGCATGACCTGCATGCTCGTGGTCAGGGCCCCGACCTCAAACAACGCCACCAGTGCATCCACCCCTTTATTGGGCAGCGCCTCGATGAGACGACCAGTGGCCAACCGGGCGGCGTTGGATTCGATGTCCACGATGACAGGCTTGAGGCCCGCTGCCTCTGCCAGCCCTTGCCGATCTTGCACTTTTTCACGCCGCGAAGCTGCGATGATCACATCGACATCGCCAGGCGAGTTCTTGGTTGGCCCAATGACGCAAAAATCCAGGCTCACCTCCTCCAGCGAGAACGGGATGTATTGGTTGGCCTCGGACTCGACCTGGACTTCGAGCTCCTGCTCGCTCATTCCGCCAGGCAAGGAAATGCGCTTGGTGATGACCGCAGACGGCGGCAGTGCCAGGGCAACGTTCTTGGTGCGCGTGCCGCTTTTCTTCACCAGACGGCGCAGTGCCTCTGCGACCTCATCGAATTTTTCGATGTTGCCATCCGTGATCCAGCCGCGCTCCAAGGGCTCGATCGCACAGCGCTCAAGCACCAGGGCACCGGCCTTGTCGCGCCCCAACTCGACCAGCTTGACGCTTGAGGAGCTGATGTCGATACCCAGCAGCGGCGCGGGCTGGCGACTGAACAAAGTCCCCATTGAGATCAAGATTGGCCCTCCGAAATGTGCGCGGGACGCGCAGCGATACTTAATACTTCACATGAATACTATCAGCAAGATAGTTATCCAACCAAGATTTTCAGACCGACGCGCTGCGCCAGACGTTGTCAAAAGCAGACGATGGACAGACCCTGGTCAGGGCGTTGGCTAGCACTTCGGAAGCTCGCGCCTCCGCCCGGCGGCACAAAGGAGACGTTTTTATAATGCCTTTCCTTTGCTGCCAAGCGCGCCATGTCCCCCTCTCAGCCCCCGGAAAAAAACACGTCAGCACGTGCACAAGCGCGCTCCCCTTGGCCACGCTGGCTCCTCAAAGGCCTGTTCTGGATCGCGGGCTTGGCCACCGCAGGGGCCTTGGCACTGGCCCTCACTATCGCTGTGGCGTTGGCTATGGCATATCCGAATTTGCCCGATGTCTCCGACCTTGCAGACTACCGGCCCAAGCTGCCGATGCGCGTGTACTCCGTCGAAGGCGCACTGCTGGGCGAATTTGGCGAGGAGCGGCGCAACCTGACTCCGATCGATGACATCCCGCAGGTCATGAAGGATGCCGTGCTGGCGATCGAAGACTCCCGCTTCTTCGAGCACGGCGGGGTGGACTACAAAGGCCTGTTGCGTGCCGCGCTCGCCAACCTGGGCAAGGCCAAGAGCCAGGGCGCCTCCACCATCACCATGCAGGTGGCGCGGAATGTGTACCTTTCCTCAGAGAAAACATTCACGCGTAAAATTTACGAAATATTACTCACATTCAAACTCGAACATCTGCTTACGAAAAACCAGATCCTCGAGATTTACATGAACCAGATTTACCTGGGCAACCGCGCTTACGGGTTTGCCGCGGCAGCCGAAACGTATTTCGGCAAGCCGCTTAAATCCATCTCCGTTGCCGAGGCCGCCATGCTGGCGGGCCTGCCCAAGGCACCTTCCGCCTACAACCCCATCAGCAACCCCAAGCGCGCACGTGCGCGCCAGCTCTACATCATCGAACGGATGGAGGAAAACGGCTTCATCACCGGTCTGCAGGCACAGGAAGCCAAGCAGGAAAATCTCAAGATCCGCACCAATGCGAACAGCACGCGCGTGCATGCCGAGTACGTGGCCGAAATGGCGCGTCAGTTGATCTTTGCACAATACGGCAACGAGGCCTACACGCGCGGCCTCAACGTCTATACCACGCTGCGGGCAAGCGAGCAGGACGTTGCCTACCAAGCGCTGCGCCGGGGCATCATGGATTACGAGCGGCGCCAGCACTACCGCGGCCCGGAACAGTTCATCCAGTTGCCCACGTCGGCCGAGGACGCCGAGGATGCCATCGACGATGCCCTGGCCAACCACCCAGACAACGGCGACCTGCTGGCCGCGGTGGTGCTGGACGCCAGCCCGCGCAGGATCATGGCCGCGCGCGCCGACGGAGAACAGATCGAGATCACGGGCGATGGGCTCAAGCCTGCGCAGTCGGGCCTGAGCGACAAGGCGCCGCCCAACATCAAGATCCGGCGCGGTGCCGTGATCCGCGTGGCCAAGACCGTCAAGAACACGTGGGAAATCACGCAGCTTCCGCAGGTGGAGGGCGCGTTCATCGCGCTGGACCCACGCGACGGTGCGATCCATGCCCTGGTCGGTGGCTTCGACTTCGACAAGAACAAGTTCAACCATGTGACGCAAGCCTGGCGCCAACCGGGGTCGAGCTTCAAGCCCTTCATCTATTCCGCCGCCCTGGAGAAGGGCTTCACCCCCGCCACCGTGGTCAACGATGCCCCGCTGTTCTTCGATGCCGGCACGACCGGCGGTCAGGCCTGGGAGCCGAAGAACTACGACGGCAAGTACGACGGCCCCATGACCCTGCGCACCGGCCTGGCCAAATCGAAGAACATGATTTCGATCCGCGTCCTGCAGGCCGTAGGCCCGAAAACGGCGCAGGAATGGGCCAGCCGCTTCGGCTTCGACGCCGACAAGCACCCGCCCTACCTGACCATGGCGCTGGGCGCGGGCTCGGTCACGCCGATGCAGATGGCAACGGCCTATTCGGTGTTCGCCAACGGCGGCTACCGCGTCACCCCCTGGCTCATCACCCGTGTGACGGACCACAAGGGCCGGGCGCTTTCCGAGTTCACGCCACCGCCGTTGGCCGAGCAGCCGCGCGCCATCGATGCACGCAACGCTTTCGTCATGGACAGCCTGCTGCAGGAAGTCACGCGCGCCGGCACCGCAGCCCGTGCCCAGGCCACGCTGAAGCGCCCGGACCTGTACGGCAAGACCGGAACGACGAACGACTCCGTGGATGCATGGTTTGCCGGCTTCCAGCCCACTCTGACGGCAGTGACCTGGATTGGCTACGACCAGCCACGCAATCTGGGCAGCCGCGAGACCGGCGGGGGGTTGAGCCTCCCCATCTGGATCAGCTTCATGGAAAAGGCCCTCAAAGGCGTTCCCGTGGCAGAAACCGCCGTGCCGCCTGGGGTGGTCAACGTAGGCGGTGAATGGTTCTATGAGGAATACGCCCGCAATGCAGGAGTCGCCAACCTGGGCCTGAACGATGGCGGGGCAGCGGCGAGTGGTGCCGCGCCTGGCCAGGTTGCCCCCCCGGCCCCCGAGGAGCGCAACCGTATTCTTGACCTGTTCCGCAACTGAGGTCCATGCCCGGCCCGTCCATCGGTCGGACCGGGAGCGATCAGGCGGTAAAAACCAGTGCCTGTCCCGCTTGCTCGCTCGCGCATTGGCTCAGGTGCGCAAAGAATTCGCCAGCCCCTTTGGTATCCATCCAGCACTGGCCATCGAAACGGTAGTGAAAGCCGCCCGAACGTGCCGCCATCCAGACCTCGTGCAACGGCTTTTGCAAATTGATCACGATCTGGCTGCGGCTGGCGAAAGTCAGGGTGACCAGGCCACCCGAGCGCTGCGCATCCAGGTCCGCGTCGGTTTCTTCGTTGAGGCGGTCGCATCCCTGCTCCACCGCCAGCAGCAGTCGCTCGGCGCGGTCCATGAATTCAAGGTCGGTCATACAATTTACGCATGTTGAGAGCCAACCAAATTCTAGTCAGGACGCTTGCCCTTGCTGCCAGTGCGGCAGCCCTCGCGGGCTGCGGGCAGCGCGGCCCGCTGTATCTGCCGACGGACCCCACCGCGGACGAACGCGCCAGTCTCCCGCAGTCGCTCACGCCTGCCAGCGCCCCTGCAACCAAAGGCTCCACCCCATCCTCCGACACCCCATGAACGCTCCCCTCCTGCCCGGCCATCCGCACATTGCCTACCGTGGCACCGACCTGTATTGCGAGCAGGTTCGCCTCGCCGACCTGGCACAGGCCCATGGCACCCCGCTGTACGTGTACTCCAAGGCCTCCATGCTCGACGCCCTGGCGGCCTACCAGCGCGGCTTTGCGGGCCGCAAGGTGCAGATCTGCTACGCCATGAAGGCCAATTCCTCCCTCGCCGTGCTGCAACTGTTTACGCGCGCGGGCTGCGGCTTCGACATCGTCTCGGGCGGGGAACTGGCGCGCGTGCTCGCCGCTGGCGGCGATGCCGGCAGGGTGATCTTTTCCGGCGTTGGCAAGACGCGCGCCGAAATGCGCCAGGCACTCACCGCAGGCATCGGCTGCTTCAACGTCGAAAGCGAAGCGGAGCTGGAAGTGCTCAACGAGGTCGCCCTGGGCATGGGCACGCAGGCGCCCGTGAGCATCCGCGTCAATCCCAACGTCGATGCCAAGACCCACCCCTACATCTCCACCGGTCTCAAGGGCAACAAGTTCGGCGTGGCCCATGAGCGCACGCTGGCCACCTACCAGCGCGCCGCCGCGCTGCCGGGTTTGCGCGTGGTGGGCATCGACTGCCACATCGGCTCGCAAATCACCGAGGTCGGCCCCTACCTCGACGCCGTGGACCGCGTGCTCGATCTGGTGCAGGGCATCGAAGCGGCGGGCATCGCCATCCACCACATCGACTTCGGCGGTGGCCTGGGCATTACCTACAACGGCGAAACGCCGCCCGCCGCCGATGCGCTCTGGCACCAGTTGCTGGCCAAGCTCGACACGCGCGGCTATGGCGGCCGACAGCTGATGATCGAGCCCGGCCGATCCCTGGTGGGCAATGCCGGCGTCTGCCTGACCGAGGTGCTCTACCTCAAGCCAGGCGAACAGAAGAATTTCTGCATCGTCGATGCCGCCATGAACGACCTGCCGCGCCCCGCCATGTACGAGGCGTTCCACGGCATCGTGCCGCTGCATGCGCGCCCTGGCGCCACCACCACCTACGACGTGGTCGGCCCGGTCTGCGAAAGCGGCGACTGGCTCGGGCGTGACCGCGCACTGGCCGTGCAAAGCGGCGACCTGCTGGCGGTGCTGTCCGCCGGCGCCTACTGCGCCTCCATGGCCAGCACCTACAACACCCGCGGCCGCGCGGCGGAGATCCTGGTCGACGGCAGCCAGGCGGTGCTGATCCGCCAGCGCGAAAGCGCCGCCGACACCTTCGGCAACGAGATACTGCCTTCGTGACACATAAGTGAAAACCCGGAATTCGATTGACTCGCATCAAATTACTTTTTGATGTTTGTCATACATTAAGGCCATTCTTGCGCTTCCTCCCGCACCATGGCCCCGATCGAGCTTTACCGAGACAACCACCACGCCTGCCTGATGTTCACCGACCTCATCGAAGAGGACGGGCAGGCGATCCAGGCCAACCAGTTTCTCATCGTCGATGGCGACACGGGCGCGGTGATCGACCCGGGCGGCAACCTGGCCTTCAATGAGCTGTTCATGGGCATGGGGCGCTACTTCTCGCCGCAAAAGCTCTCGTACGTAATCGCCTCGCATGCGGACCCGGACATCATCGCCTCGCTCGACCGCTGGCTGACCAGCACCAACGCGACCCTGGTGATCTCGCGCATCTGGGAACGCTTTGCCCCGCACTTCACCAAGGCCGGCAAGACCGAAAACCGCGTGATCGGCGTGCCCGACAGCGGCGGCCACCTGCCCCTGGGACGCCATGAACTGGTGCTGCTGCCGGCGCACTTCATGCATTCGGAAGGCAATTTCCATTTCTACGACCCGGTGAGCCGCATCCTTTTCACCGGCGACCTGGGCGTCTCGCTCACCACGGGCGCCGAAGCGCGCGTGCCCGTGACCGACCTGGCGGCGCACATCCCGCGCATGGAAGGCTTTCACCGCCGCTACATGGTTTCCAACAAGATCCTGCGCCTGTGGGTGCGCATGGCGCGCCAGCTCGACATCGCCATGCTCGTGCCGCAGCACGGCGCGCCCATCCTGGGCAAGCCTGCAATCGACGCGTTTTTCGACTGGCTGGAAAACCTGCCTTGCGGCATTGACCTGTTCGACGAACAGGCCTACCAGTTCCCCACGGGCCACATCGACCCGGTGACGCGCCAGATGCGCGCGCCGCTGCGCACGGCCCAGGCGGCCTGATCCGGGATATTTGCAGGAATTCAATAAAATACGGCTCCAGCCCTTATCCAGAAAGCGCTAGCAGCTATCAAAACCATAACAAAAAGGCCCTGCATTGCAGGGCCTTTTTGCTGCCGGAGCGCATGTTTCACAAGGTGCCGTAGCTGTGCAGGCCCGACAGGAACATGTTCACACCGAGAAAGGCGAACGTCGTCACCACCAGCCCCGTGAGCGCCCACCAGGCCGACACCGTGCCACGCAGCCCCTTGACCAGGCGCATGTGCAGCCAGGCGGCGTAGTTGAGCCAGACGATGAGTGCCCAGGTTTCCTTGGGGTCCCAGCTCCAGTAGCCGCCCCAGGCTTCGGCCGCCCACAGCGCGCCCAGCACGGTGGCGATGGTGAAGAAGGCGAACCCGACGGCGATGGACTTGTACATCAGATCGTCGAGGATCTCGAAGCCCGGCAGTTGCGCCGCGATGCGCTTGCGCCCCAGCAGAATGCCGCCCACGATCAACGCCGAGATGCCGAAGTACACCATCCAGTAGCTGCTGCCGCCATCCGCCGCACCTTGGCGGAACACGATGGGCTCGAAGCACAGCACCACGCCCAGCAGCCACAGCGGCGCGAGTTTGTACCAGCGCGTCTCACCTGCCTGCTGCTTGATGAGGTAGGCGAACGCCACCATGGCCGCGAGCGCGAAGGTGCCGTAACCGATGAAGTTGGCCGGCACGTGCAGCTTCATCCACCAGCTCTTGAGCGCAGGCACCAGCGGCTGGATCTCGTGCGCCTCGCGCACCACCGTGTACCACAGCAGAAAGCCCACCGCCGCGCTGACCACCAGCATGACGAAGGCGCCCAGCGCGCGCGTGGCGTAGTGTTGTTCGTAGTACAGGTAGAACAGCGCCGTCATCCAGCAGAACATGATGAACACCTCGTAGAGGTTGCTCACCGGGATGTGGCCGATGTCCGGGCCCACCAGGTAGCTCTCGTACCAGCGCACCATGGTGCCGATCAGGGCCAGCGTCACGCCCACCCAGGCCAGGCGCGAGCCGATCAGCGCCATGACCTCGCCGCTGCCCTGCCCCTGGCCGCCGCGCGTGAGCATGCCGATCCAGTAGAACAGCGTGCTCATGAAGAACAGCATGCTCATCCAGAGGATGGCCGACTGGCTCGACAGGAAGTACTTGAGCCCGAACACGGTGTCGGCACGCGCCAGGCTGCCCGCGCCGTTCTGCTGGTACAGGCCCACGGCCAGCAGCGACAGCGCGGCCACCGCCAGCATGAGCACGGACAAGGGACGCCAGAACCAGCCCAGCCAGATGGCGCAGGGAATGGAGCCGAGAAGGATGCCCTTCTCGTACACGTCCATGTACGCACCGTAGCGCTGCAGGGCCCACAGCCCGCCCGCCACGACGAGTGCGGCGAACAGCCAATCAAAACCGTTGCGGCGCGCGAAATAGCCTTCGTTCAGGGTCAGCGTGGTGGTGGTCGCGGTGTTCATGCGGAGGCTCCTGGCTGCGGGGACGGTGGCGGGGTGCCGATGAGTTTCTGGCTGAGCTGGGCGAATTCCCGGTTGCCGTCGAAGGTCTTGCGGTTCGACGACAGGGCCATGGTGGCGTGGGTACGGCCGCCTTGCGGCGCCAGCCACACCCAAATGCGCCGGTCGCGCACGTAGAGCATGGCAAAGACGCCCAGGATGAGCAAGGCGCAGCCCAGGTACACCACGTTCTTGCCAGGGGCACGCGCCACCTGGAAGACGCTGGCCTGCACCTGCTGGAAGTCCTGCAGCTCGAACGCCATGGGCGCGGGGTAGATCTGGGCATCGCTGAGCGCGAACACCGCCTGCGTCATGAAGGCCTGGGTCTGCGCGCCCGGCTCCATCGGCGCCAGGCCCGCGCGCTCGCGCGCGAGCTGGGCCAGCTCGTACAGCGCGCCGTTGAGGATGCGCACCAACACCTCGCCGGCGCGCTCGCGCTCGCCCTCGGGCACGTTGGCCTCCATGAAATCCGAGATCGCCGGGAAGCCGCCGCGCCACTTGCCGTCCCCGCCGCGCCCGCCGGCGTACAGCGCCAGGGCACGCTGGGCCGAGAGCGCGAGCTGCTCGGCCAGCTCCTTGCGCGTGCCATCGACCGCGTGGCCGACGTAGTTGCGCACCGCGCGCTCGCGCAGGGCCGGGTCGCTCAGCGCCGCGCGTAGCTGCACGAAACCCTGCATGCCGCCCTGGTCATCGACGGGAATGCGCAGGTAGCGGAAGGGTTCGGCCGGGGTCTCGCGCACGCCCAGCAAGAAGACGGGCCCGCTCTCGCCCATGTCCACGGGCAGCATGTAGTTGTGGAACTCGCGCGCCTGGCCGGCCGCATCGCGCAGCTTGTAGCTCACGCTGGGCCCGACGTTGCGCAACTCCTTCTTGCTCACGGTCTTGTTGCCCGCGCCCAGACGCGCGTCGATGGACGAGCGCAGGTCGACCTTGCGCGCATCCGCGCCGGAGCCTGCGCCGTCGTCGCCGAAGTTCTCCACGTTGATGGTGCGCAGCGCGGTGAATTCCAGGGTCAGCGCCTGGCCCGCCGCGTCGCTGGTCAGGCGCGTCTGCCCGCCGATCGTGCCCTGCACGTCGAAGGGCTCGACACCCGCCGCCATGGGCACGGCGCGCAGCTTCACCAGCGAACCGCCGTCGTCGAAGCTGGACTGGTAGATCTCGATGCCCTTGTAGCCAAAGGGATGGTTGACCTCGATGCGCGCCGGCACCTGCTCGCCCGTGGCCTTGTCGTGGATCACCACCTCGCTGGCGAACAGCTTGGGCATGCCCGTGGAATAGTGCTCGACGATAAACTTCTTCAGCTCCACGGCAAAGGGCAGCTCCTGCAGCAGAACGCCGTCCGACTGCGTCAGGATGGCCGTGCTCGACTGCGTGCCCTCGGCGACCAGCAGGTTGCCGCGGAAGGTGGGGTTGCGCTCGGACAGGATGTGCTCGGGCTTGACCTCTGAAATCAGCCCACCGCCCGCATAGGGCGTCTTGCCGCCCAACCACATCTGCGCCCGCACGATGAGGTCGCCGTCGAGCAGGCCGCCCAGGCAGATCAGCACGATGGCGCTGTGCGCCGCGATGTAACCGATCTTGTGCGCGCCCCCCGTCTTGGCGGCCACCATCCAGCCCTCGCCCTCCGGCGTCTGGCGCTGCTGCAGGCGCACCTTCCAGCCGCCGCCCACCAGCATGCCGCCGATGCGGCGCGCCGCCACTTCGGCGGTCTCGCCGTCGATGTCCGCCTGGGCCTTGTGGTGGAAGGCCTGCAGGTTCTGCACCCGGATGTTTTCCTTGTAGTTGCGCAGGTCGGCCAAATACTTGGGCGTGTGGCGCGCGATGCACAGCGAGGTGCTGACGACCAGGAATGCCAGGATCAGCAGGAACCACCAAGCGCTGTAGACGGCGTTGAGCTTGAGCGCCAGGAACAGCTCGGCCCAGAAGGGGCCAAACTGGTTCACGTAGTTGTTGACCGGCTCCTGCTGCTTGAACACCGTGCCGATGACCGAAGCGATGCAGATCACCGTCAGCAGCGCGATGGCAAAGCGCATCGAGGACAGCAGCTCCACGGCGGCGCGCAGCGCCTGCGAACGGGATTGGATGCGTAGGCCGTGGGTGGAGTCGGTCATGGCGGGGGCCAAAATGAAAAAGGCGGGGCCATCCGTTGCGATGGGCCCGCCCTTTTTGGGGTTGTGCGTGGGCGAAAGGTTCCAGAGGCCGATTACTGCAGCATCCGGAACATTGATTTATATCAATTAACGCAAACCCGCAATGTAATCGGCCACGGCCTTGATTTCACGGTCGCTCATCTTCGCCGCCACACCCGTCATCTGGGCGCTGTTGGCGCGCTTGCCGTCGCGGAAGGCGACCAGTTGCGTCACCGTGTAGTCGGCGTGCTGGCCGGACAGGCGCGGGTACTGGGCCGGAATGCCGGCGCCGTTGGGGCTGTGGCAGCCCGCGCAGGCGGCGATGTGGCGGTCTTGCAGGCCGCCGCGGTAGATGCGCTCGCCCAGGGAAACGAGCTCCTTGTCCTTGGCGGCACCGGGCTTGGCCTTCTGGGCTGCGAGCCAGTGGCTGACGTTCACCATGTCCTCGTCGGACAGGATGGCAGCCATGCCGGCCATGATGGGATCGGCGCGCTTGCCCGACTTGAATTCCTGCAGCTGCTTGGCCAGGTATTCGGGATGCTGCTGCGCCAAGCTCGGCTGGGTCACGACCGACGAATTACCGTCCGCGCCGTGGCAAGCGGCACAGACCGCGGAGTAGCTGGCCTCGCCCTTGACCAAGTCAGGCTTGGCGGGTGCGGGATCTGCCGCAAAGACCGGGAAAGCGGGAGCTACCAGCACGGCAGCCGTCAGCAGGGAGGCGAGCAACTTCATATCGAGGGACGTCTGGTTATGTCAGCAAAAATCTGCGCGATTCTACAATGAGGGATTCCAGCACCTCCATCTTCCATGACCAAGCTTTGCGCTGCATCTAAAGCGGCTTCAATTGCGCCCACTTCGCAAGCCAAATTGGCCGTGAACTGGATGCACACGGCCCGTTTCTTCACCACGGCCGCCCAGTTGCACCAATTGCCTGCCGTCGAGGTGCCCGAAATCGCCTTCGTGGGCCGCTCCAACGCGGGCAAGTCCACCTGCATCAACACCCTGACACAGCAGCGCCAACTGGCCTTCGCCTCGAAGAAACCGGGGCGCACGCAGCACATCAACCTGTTCGCCCTGGGCAAGCAGGGCCAGATGGACGCGGTGCTGGCCGACCTGCCGGGCTACGGCTACGCGGCCGTGTCGCGCACCGACAAGCAGCGCTGGCAGCAGGTCATGGCCAACTACCTCGTGAGCCGCAAGGGCCTGACCGGCATCGTGCTGCTGTGCGACCCGCGCCTGGGCATGACGGAACTCGACGAAGCCCTGCTCGAAGTGGTGCGCCCGCGCGTGGAAGAGGGCCTGAAGTTCCTCGTGCTGCTGACCAAGGCCGACAAGCTCACCCGTGCCGAACAGGCCAAGGCCCTGTCGATCACGCGACTGCAGGCTGGCGGCGGCGAGGTGAAGATGTTCTCTGCCCTGAAACGGCAAGGCGTGGACGAGGTGGCGGAGCTGCTGTGGCAGTGGTCGCACCCGGCCGCCACGGCCACGCAGGCCGGCGGCATGCCGCCGGATACCGCAGCCGACACTGAAACCGATTCGCCATCGAAAACCACCTGAGCGCACACCCCATGTGCGCTACCAGCTCCTGAAAGCATAGTGCCATGATCGAATCCATCGTCCACACGCTGCCGCACGGCATCACCCTGCACTGCCACGCCAGCGGTGCGCCTGGCCGCCCCGTCCTGCTGTTCCTGCACGGGTTTCCCGAAGGGGCCTTCATCTGGGACGAACTCCTGGCCCACTTCGCCCGCCCCGAACACGGCGGCTACCGCTGCGTGGCCCCCTTCCTGCGCGGCTTCGGACGCTCCAGCGCGCCCGCCGAGGCCGAGGCCTACCGCGCCAAGCACCTGGTGCGCGACCTCGCCGCGCTGATCGCACTGGAGAGCCCGAACGCGCCGCTGGCCGCGCTAGTGGCCCACGACTGGGGCGGCGCCGTGGCCTGGAACCTGGCGAGCCAGCAGCCCCAGCGCATGGAACGCCTGGCCATCATCAACTCGCCCCACCCCGGCGCGTTCCTGCGCGAGCTGCAGCACAGCCCGGCACAGCAGGCCGCGAGCCAGTACATGCACTTCCTGTGCCGCCCGGATGCCGAGGCCTTGCTGTCCGCCAACGATCACCAGCGCCTGTTCGGCTTCTTCGACACCCGCGCAGGCCAGCCCCCCGCCTGGCTGACCGGCGCCGTCCGCGCGCAGTACCGCAGCCTGTGGGCGCAAGGGCTCACAGGGGCCTGCAACTACTACCGCGCCAGCCCCCTGCGCCCGCCGCGCGCGGGAGACGACAGCGTCATGGCGCTGGCCCTGCCGCCGGAGATGCTCACGGTGTCGGTGCCCACGCTGGTGCTCTGGGGCATGGACGATCCAGCGCTGCTGCCCGGCCTGCTCGATGGACTGCCGGGCTGGGTGCCCCAGTTGCACCTGCGGCAGGTGGAAGGGGCATCGCACTGGATCGTGCACGAGCAGCCGGAGCGCGTTACGCAGGAACTGGGGCGCTTTTTGCTCCTGAATCAGTAGCTGCTAGCGCTTTCCTGCAAAGGGCCAGAGGCCAAAATCATCAGTAAATCGACGGCTCGCCCTCAGGCCGTGTCTTGAAGCGCTTGTGCACCCAGTAGTACTGGCCCGGCATGGTGTCGATGATGGCCTGCAGCTCGCGGTTCATGCGCGCGGTGTCGGCGTCCACGTCGTCGGTCGGAAAGCCTTCCCAGGCCGGCGTGATCTCGGCCACATAGCCCGTGGGCGTCATGCGCGTGTACATGCCCAGCACC